>Ga0209262_10000004_pt1 | contig 691933 bp, 568 predicted proteins | sample Lowcelwee11metaG_FD_187171 | JGI IMG/M metagenome (GOLD analysis project Ga0209262, IMG submission 187171) | Freshwater pond sediment microbial communities from the University of Edinburgh, under environmental carbon perturbations - Low... | ecosystem: Environmental > Aquatic > Freshwater >...
CGGGTCGTCGCCGATTGGATCCAGTTCTACAACCACCGGCGTCCACATCAGGCGCTGGGCATGAAGACACCCGCTGAGGCGTATGCCTTAGCGGCCTGACCTGTGCAGAAACCGCTGGGTCATTACAGCCGCGCGTAGGGCGTGCTCAAGCCCGCCATCTCGGCGCATCCACCAACGCCGTCCCCGGACCGAAAAGCAAATCCCCCGTCAATCGCTCCGCGATTGCCCGCCCCCTTTTTCAAAGGGGGCAAATGCACAGCATCCCGCGCCCTGCACTGTGTAGGAGCGACGGAAGTCGCGATGCCCTTCCGCCTTGCCGTTGTGGGAGCGACGGAAGTCGCGATGCTTTTCGCCTTTGCCGTTTGTGGGAGCGACGCAAATCGCGACTCGCCGCTCCGCTCACGGCGGGCTTGAGTCCGTCCTACGAATCCCGAGTTACGAGTTACGAGTTTCCTCCCCCTTGAGTATAGTGCAGAGGCCATAGCAGAAGCGGTGAAGCAAACGTGGCTAACCCGTAGCTTGCGGCAAATCAAGATATCTCTAGCGGGAAAAATTTTCAGGTTGCTTAAATTGCCGCTCGGGTCGATGATCAGAAGAAATCATCCTTAGGAGAGACAACATGTCGGACATGACAATCTACGCATTTTATAACAACAAAGGTGGTGTTGGGAAAACTACGCTTTGTCAAAACGCTGCCGCTCTATACGCGGAAATTCATCCCAAGAAACAAGTACTGGTAATTGATCTTTGCCCACAAGCCAATATTTCTCAATTCATGCTTGGCGGAGGGCCGACGGGCTATGAAGTAAACCAAGCCTTGCAAACCACAAGCTCTAGAAAAAATGTTGTTGGATTCATGGACTTTTTGCTAAAAGGAGGATCGGGCTTTACAACACTCCGTCGATCTTATGCGGTAAAAGTAAGTGATCACAACAACTATGTTACAGAAAATCTATATTTGATCGCTGGAGATTCATTCCTAGAATCGCTATCACTTGCCCTCAACTATGCAGTCATAAACCCCGCAAATACAAAGGCATGGAAGGAGTACATGACTGCCATCAGGCGTCTTTGTGCTTATGAATTCAAAGCAGACGAATATGAATCGTTAACTGTATTTATCGACTGCAACCCAAGCTTTTCAATCTACACTCAAATGGGACTTGTCTCATCTGATTTTTTGATCGTCCCCATGATGGCCGACTACAGCTCGCTGGAAGGAATCAAAGGGATTCTTAGCTTGCTGTACGGAGAATACCCATCTGCCGCACTTCAGAAATATGCAGAAGATGTAATTACATTTAACAAGCAAGTTAATCAATATGGCATCGACCTTCCTGTGATGTACGAATTTGCTTTCAATAATTTCACCTCAAATTCTGGTGTCGCTACGGCTTATGAAGCCGTTAGAAACGAACTTGTTTCATTTTGCTATGAGACATACAAATCGAAGCCAAAACTTTTTGCTACTTCTCCTGATAAAATATCGAGCAAAAAAGCATGGGAATCAACATATGTTAAGGACACGAAAGATTTCCACACGTCAGGAAAGGTTTCAGCAGGGCTAGGAATTCCACTCCATCGATTGCCCTCAAAATCATCTTATACAATGCCTGACGGAACGACAATAAGCCTACCGCCGAACAATTATTCTAAGGCGCTTGAGGACGTCACGAATTTCGTTAACGATCTGATTTAAAGCTCTAACTGCGATGCGGAAAAAATCAAGTAAAGCACTTATAGGTTTACCGCAAAAAATTATCTCCTCGTAAAGAAAGCATCCCTCTAAATCTGATCGGGTTTATCAGGAACATAGGCAGATTATTATAAAAACGGCGCCAAAAGGCGCCGTCTTAAAAAAAGCCGGTGCGCCAAGGCGCACCCCACGAATATCACCCGCCCGCAAACCCTTCCCGCGTCAAATTGATCGGCTCACCCTCGGTGCACACCACATCATCCTCGATACGGATCCCGCCATACGGCTTGAACATCGCCACCCGATCCCAATTCACACTCGGACCCAGGCCTTTGTCCTTCAATTCGTCGAGCAACATATCGATGAAGTAGATGCCCGGCTCGATGGTAACGACCATCCCGGGATCGAGTTCGCGGGTGAGCCGCAGGAATGGATGGCCTTCGGGTTTCGCGATGGTTCCGCCAGCGTCGGAAGCGGCGAAGCCGGCGACGTCGTGGACCTGCAGGCCGATGCCGTGGCCGATGCCATGCGGGAAGAAGGCGCTGCTGACGCCGGTTTCCACCGCGACTTCCGCAGACACGTTGATCAGCTTGAAATCGCGCAGGATGCCGGCGAGCGCAAGATGCGCGTCGAGATGGATGCGCTTGTAGTCGATGCCGGCGCGGACCTGTGCGCACATCGCCAGTTGCGCGGCGTCGACGGCGTCGATCATCGCCTGGAATTCGCTGCCGGTGTCGGCGGCATAGGTGCGGGTGATGTCGCTGGCGTAGCCGCGGTGGCTGCCGCCGGCGTCGATGAGGAAGCTGCGGATATTCGAGGGCGGCATGCGGTCGCGATCGGTGTAGTGCAGGATCGCGCCGTGTTCGTTGAGGGCGATGATGTTGTTGTACGGCAGATCGTTGGCGTCCTGGCGCGCGGCCTGGCAGTAGGCGAGATGGATGCCGAATTCGCTGGCGCCGGCGCGGAACGCGCGCTCGGCGGCGCGGTGGCCGCGTACGCCGACGCGGGTGGCTTCGCGCATCATCTCGATCTCGTACGGCGTCTTGTAGCCGCGGTGGTAATGCAGGTAATCCAGCACCGGCTGCGGGTTGTTGGGCGCGAACGCGCCGTACGCGCCCAGCGCGCTCTGCGCTTCGCCGAGAATGGCGCAGCGCGAGGCGTTCTTCGGCAGATGCTGTTTGGCGTCTTCTGCATTCCGGATGATGTGGATGTCGAAGTGTTCGACCCAGTCGCCGTTCGGCGCCTGCGGAACGACATGCCAGTAATCGTGCGGCTGCAGATAGATCACTTTGGCGCGTTCGCCAGGCGTGTAGACCAGCCAGCTGCCCGGAGTGTGCGTAAGCGGCAGCCAGGCCTTGAAGTGCGGGTTGACCGCGTACGGATAATCGCGGTCGTCGAACACCTGGTAATGCGAGGTGCCGCTGGGCACGACAAGATGGTCGAAACCGCCGCGTTCGAGCGCGGCATCGGTGCGCGCGCGCTGGGTGGCGAGATGGTCGGCGTAGAGACGGGAAAGATCTGCGGACATGGCGATTCGCTCTGGAAATACGTGAGAAGCCGGAGCGCGCATGCGGCGTTCCGACGGTGGTCATTCTGATCCAACACCGGGCCGCAGCGAGACGATGCGCGGTTGCGGTTCAGGCGCGCGTGGGTGTCAACGCGCGCGAGGCCCGGGACCGGCCAAGGCTCACTCGCAGGCTCAGTCGTAATGGGCGCCGGGCGCGCCGACCCAGTTGTGAAGGCGGTCGCGGTGCGCGTCGGAGAGCGAGATGAAGCGGAACCCGGCCCACGACTGCCCGGGCGAGCTTGCGCGATCGAACCACAGCAGATGCGCGCCGACCTCGATATCGCCGGCTTCGCCCGGCAGGCGGAAACGGAACTGGTACAGCGCGTCCTCGGTCAGCGGCACGCTGGCCATCAGCAGCATGCCGCCTTCGGACAGATTGCCGATGCGGCCGGCGACTTCCTCGGTCATCACATCGCTGACCAGCACGGTCTCGTCGACTTTCCGCCGCGGCGAGCGCCGGTGCTCTTTCGAACTCATCGGGAATCTCCGCTCGAGGACGCGGCCGAAGCCGTGTCGGACGCTTCGGGCATGGTGTCGTCATGCGGGGCCGCGGGGCCGGAGCGCACTGCGATATCGCCGTCGTCGTCGTGACCTTCGCGACGTCCGGTGCCGGTGAGGCTGCGCAGGGCGTTGATCGCGGCATGCCAGGCGCGATCGACCAGGCCGGCGCGCTGCGCCGTGACCACGCGCACCTGGTCCTTGGCCATCATCCGCGCGAGGCTGTCGAGCGAATGTTCGCCGACCCGCTGGCCGCGCTGATTGACGAACAGCGCGGTACCGGTGACCGGACTGAACCACGACATGCGCCGGCGGACCACGTCGCCCTGCTGGTTGGTGACGAACTCCATCCAGGTGCCGAACGGCAGCAGGCGCAGCTGTTCGTAGCATTCCTGCTCGTGCGGCGAGCGCGCCGGCAGGTCGGGCTTGCGGGCTTTCTGCGCGTCCTCGCCCAAGCGCACGCGCGCCTTGAGCTTCATCGTCAGTTCGGTGCGGGACTCGCCGTCCTCGTCGTCGCGCACGCTGCTCGACAGACGTTTGGCGATGACATCGGCTTCGGCTTCGTGATAGCCGACCTGCTTGAGCGCCGATTCGACGTGCGCCCTGAGCGCCGGGTGCTCGGCGCCGGTATCGCGGTCGGTGCAGGCGGCGGCGATCTGGCGGGTGACATCGATCTGCCGGTTCCACTCCTCCGATCCCTCGCCGTGGCGCAGGAAGGTGAGCGTAAGCACGTCGGCCCAGGCCTGGTTCAACAGCGCGCGGGTGAACTTGGGCAACGGCTGCTCGCCGACGATCTCGCCCAGCACCTGCTCGGCGCGCAGCTTGGCGGCTTCGAGCTTTTCCTTGCCGCGGGCGGCCTCGACGTGGCGCCGCTCCAGCGTTTCGGCGCGGCGCACCTGGGTATCGATATGCGTCTGGAGCTGCTTGTTGCTCTGCTCGAAGACGTCGAGATTGCCGTCGTAATGCTTGACCGCGTGGGTCACCGCCTGCTGCAACGGCGCCAGCAACTGCGGGTCGATATCGTCGTCGGCCAGCCATTTCGCCGCGGTTTCCGACACCGTTCCCAGCAGCTTGCGGGCCGGATGATCGGGACGGACGAAGAACGAGCGGTCCTGCAGCGCCACGCGCAGCAGGGTGAGCTGCATCCGCTTGACCAGCGCCGCCGCGGGCGCGTCGTCGCGGATTTCGCGCTGCAGATGGCTGTAGAGCAGGCCGACCAGATCGAAGGTGTCGCTGTCGCTGGGCGCCAGCGCCACCGGCTTGCCGGTCTGCTGGCGCGCCTGCGCCAGCAGCGAGCGCTTGATGTCGGCGATGCTGGGCGCGCTGCCGTCGGGCAGAGTCGGCTCGGCGTCCATGCGGCCGAGCGTCTGCAGCAGCTCGCGGGTCGCGATGGGAGTCTCCGCGCGCTGGCTGGGCGGTATGGGATTGAGCCGTTCCGCCTGGTTGCGGCGCTGCGACAGCAACTGCTGCAGATCGTGGAAGGCTTTCTGCTCGTCGACCTCGGGACCGGGCACCGGCTGCCCCATCCACACGGTATGCGGGCGATTGCCGTCGTAGGGCTCGGCATAGCGGGCGGGCGACGACGCGTCGCCGGAGGACGGCTCGCCGCGGTCCGCGAGCGCGCCGCCCATGCCGGTTCCCGGCGGTTGTTGCCCGGACGTGCGTGGCCCTCCGCTGGTGGCGGACCCGCCGGGCGTACCCGGGCTGCCGGCCTGCGGATGCGACCCGGCAGACGATCCGCCCTGCGACGATCCGCCCTGCCCCGACTGCGACCAGCCCGACTGCGACGCCATCCCCGGCGACTGCCCGGGCGGCGAACCGCCGGGGCGCCGCGCGGCCGCGCCGGTCTTCGGCACGTCGGTGTCGGCGTCGGTGTCGGCCTCCGCATCGGCGTGACCGAAGTCGTCGTCGCCGCTTCCGGCGCGGGTGCGGATGGGCACGTAGCTCAGGCCGGGCAGCACGCCTTCCTGGGTCAATAGCGCATCGAGCTTCTCGAACAGCCCGAGGCACTGCACCATCACCCGGCGATCGAAGATCCGGTAGAACAGCAGCCGCGCGCCGTGATCCAGCTGCATGACCTCGGTCGCGTGGCGCACCGCGCGGCACAACGCCTGCGGGCCGAGCGGAATGCGCTCGCTGTCGAACGCGGGCGCCGCGCCGAGCACGCCGAAACGCTGGCCGAGCAGGTGCAGGATCAGGTTGGCGCGCGATTCCTGGCGGGACGCGATGGCGTACAGCACCGCGCCCTCGTCCATCACCGATTCGTCGACCAGGCTGAGGTTGCGGAAATTCAGCGCCGGCCCGGGCATCGAGACCTGGCGCGACGGCACCGCCAGCGGGACCGGCTTGCGCAGGCCGGCGAGGCTGCTTTCCAGCAACTGCATGAAGCGGGGGGCCAGATCGTGGCGATTGAGCCGCACCACGCGCAGGGTGTGCATGTAGTCGATCGTGGCGCCGCTGGTGGTGCCGGAGCGGTCGGCCAGACGGAAAAGTTCTTCCTCGAACTCGGTGATCGCCGAAACCAGATTGCGTTCCAGATCCTCCCCGACCAGCGAAAGCGCGCGCTCCAGCGTGCGGCGCACCCGGCGCGGCAGCCCGGCGGAGGCCAGAGTCCTTGGCGCGGCGGAATCCTGTGGGTCGGTGGGCGCAGCCATTTCAGCCTGGGGGAGTGCGATGAAGACCGCGTTTCTTAACATGCCGGGCCACCGCGAGCCAAATATCGCGCTGCGACGCCCCGGGATCCATGGCGTCGGCGCGACTCATCCGGGTATCGATGCGTCGCTTGCCGCGTCGTCGGAAGCGTCGTCGAGAGCGTCTGCCAAGAACAGCGTCATCACGTCGTTGGCGAAGCGCAGGCCCGATTCGGTGGGCACGACGCGTCCATCCTCGGCGATCAGCCAGCCTTCGGCGACGGCGCGGCCCAGTGGCGCATCGATCGCCGTACGCGGCAGTCCGGTGCGGGCCTCGAAACGTTCCAGCGCGAAACCTTCGCGCAGCCGCAGCGCGTTGAGCATGAATTCGAACGGCAACTGCGCGGACGGGATCGCCGTATCGGCGCCGATCGCCGCGGCCGTGCCGGCCTGGGCCAGATAGGCCGCGGGGTGTTTGAGCTTCCAGCGACGCAGCACGCGGCCCGGCGTGTCCGCGTCGGTCGCAGGCAGCGTCAGCTTGCCGTGCGCGCCGGCGCCGATGCCCAGGTAATCGCCGAAGCGCCAGTAGTTGAGGTTGTGCGCGCATTGCCGCCCGGGCCGGGCGTAGGCGCTGATCTCGTACTGCGCGTAGCCGGCGTCGGCCAGCAGCGCCTGGCAGTGCTCCTGGATGTCCCAGGCCGCGTCTTCGTCGGGGATGCCCTGCGGCGGCCGGGCGGCGAACACGGTGTTGGGTTCCAGCGTGAGCTGGTAGTGGCTGACGTGGGCCGGCTGCAGCGCGAACGCGCGCGCCAGATCGCGTTCGGCCATCGCCAGCGTCTGCCCGGGCAGCGCGTACATCAGATCGAGATTGAGATTGTCGAAGCCGGCGTCCTGCGCCAGTTTCACCGCGGCCTCGGCCTGGCCGCTGTCGTGGATGCGGCCGAGCCGCTGCAGGCAGCCGTCGTCGAAGCTCTGGATGCCGAACGACAGCCGGTTCACGCCGGCATTGCGGTAATCCTCGAAGCGGCCGTGCTCGGCGGTGCCGGGATTGGTTTCGAGGGTGATCTCGCAGCCGGGCGCGAAGCGCAGGCGCGCGGCGGCGGCCTGCAGGAAACGGTCGACCGCAGGCGCTGGAAACAGGCTGGGCGTGCCGCCGCCGAAGAACACCGTCTGCACGGTGCGGCCCCAGACCAGCGGCAGATCGTGATCCAGATCGGCGATCAGCGCGTCGACGTAGGCCTCGAACGGCAGCGCGCCGCCGCCCTTGTACTCGTGCGAATTGAAATCGCAGTACGGACATTTGCGCACGCACCAAGGGAGGTGCACGTAGAGCGACAGCGGCGGATGCGAAAGCGCTGCGATGGCGGCTAGTCCTGCGGCGCGCCGACGGGATGGACGCGGTACCACCGCAGGGTCACGCCGGAACGCTCGAACAACCACTGCGCCTTCTGGTCATGGTCGAGATGGCTGTTCAGGTGCACCGAGCCGCCAGGTGGCGTATGCGGCCCCTCGTAGACCGGACCGGCCGACAGGCTGGCGTAATCCACGTCACCGAACGCCAGACTGTCGCAATCGCCGGGTTGGAAACTCGCCACGATCCCGCCTTCGAGCGTGCGCGAGGTTTCGGCCATACCCAAGGGCAGCGACGGCAGCGATGGTAGCGCTTTGCCATCGACCACCAGGGTCTGGTCCCATTGGTTCTTGCAGAAGCCCCGGTCCACGCGCACGCCAAGATGGCGGCACACCACCATCGGCCGCTCGACATACGTCTGCCCGCCATGCGTGTATTCGACCAGATACTGGAAGCGGTAGGTCTTGTGCTCGGGCGCCGGATAGTCGCGGTCGCACAGCACATCGCAGCCGACCGGTGCGACGCATAGCGCAGCGGCCAAGGACAAGCGGGCAATGATCATGACGGCTCCTTGTCGCGACGGGATGCGCGCTCCGACGATCATGCCAGCGGCCGCCACCGGGCGCGCAACGAAGCCAGTGCCAGCCCGCGATGGCTGACGCGGTTCTTCAGCGCCGCGTCGAGTTCGGCCGCACCCATGCCCTGGTCGTCGGCGAAGAACACCGGGTCGTAGCCGAAACCGCCGCTGCCGCGCGGCGCGCGCAGCACGCGGCCTTCCCACACGCCTTCGGCGATCAGCGGCTGCGGGTCGTCGGCGTGGCGCAGCAGCGCGAGCACGCTGACGAAGCGCGCGGTGCGACGTTCGTCCGGCACATCGCGCAGCGCGTCCAGCAGCTTGGCGATATTCGCGGTGTGGTCGCCGTGACCGCCGGCGTAGCGCGCGCTGTACAGGCCCGGCGCGCCGTCCAGGGCATCGACGCACAGGCCGGAATCGTCGGCCAGCGCCGGCAGGCCGGTGGCGCGCGAGGCGTGACGCGCCTTGAGGATCGCGTTCTCGACGAAGGTGAGCCCGGTTTCCTCGGCATCCTCGACGCCGAATTCGGTCTGCGCGTGCAGATCGACGCCGGCATCGCCGAGCAGGTCGCGCAGTTCCGCGAGCTTTCCAGGATTACTGCTGGCCAGCACCAGTTTCATGGCGCTTCTACCAAACACGCAGATTCCAGAAGATCCCAACGATTGCCGTACTTATCCTCGAACACCGCGACGATGCCGTAATCCTCGTCGCGCGGCGCTTCGACGAAACGCACGCCGCGCGCCAGCATCGCGGCGTGGTCGCGGCGGAAATCGTCGGTATGCAGGAAGAATCCGACGCGGCCGCCGGTCTGGTCGCCGATGCGCGCGCGCTGGGCATCGTTCGACGCCTGCGCCAGAAGGATGGCGGTCTCCGCACCGGGCGGCGCGACCAATACCCAGCGCTTGCCGCTGCCGCGCGGCGAATCTTCGCGCAACTCGAAACCCAGATCGTCGACGTAATGCGCGATCGCCCGATCGTAATCGTCGACCACCAGTGCGAAACAGGCGATATGGCGTTTCATCGATGCCAAGCCCGGATCAGCAGCCGATCATTCCGCCAGCGCGGCGCGCTGCGCGGCCACCAGTTCGGTAATGCCCTGCTCGGCCAGATTCAACAATGCGTCCAGTTCGCCGCGACGGAAGGCGTGGCCTTCGGCGGTGCCCTGCACTTCGATGAAACCGCCGCCGTCGTTCATCACCACATTCATGTCGGTATCGCAGTCGCTGTCTTCCGCGTAATCCAGATCCAGCACCGGCACGCCGCGATACACGCCCACCGACACCGCGGCGATCGCGCCGTGGATCGGGTTGCGCGCGATCTCCTTGCGCGACTGCAGCAGACGCACCGCATCGACCAGCGCGACGTACGCGCCGGTGATCGCGGCGGTGCGGGTGCCGCCGTCGGCCTGCAGCACGTCGCAGTCGAGGGTGATGGTGCGTTCGCCCAGCGCGCCGCGATCGACGCAGGCGCGCAGCGAGCGGCCGATGAGGCGCTGGATTTCCAGGGTGCGTCCGCCCTGCTTGCCGCGCGCGGCCTCGCGGTCGCTGCGGGTGTGGGTGGCGCGCGGCAGCATGCCGTATTCGGCGGTGACCCAGCCCTCGCCCTTGCCGCGCATGAACGCCGGCACCCGGTTCTCGATGCTGGCGTTGCACAGCACGCGGGTGTCGCCGAAGGAGACCAGCACCGAACCTTCGGCATGGCGGGTGTAGCCGCGCTCGATGCTGACCGGACGCAGTTGCTCGGGCGTACGGCCGCTGGGACGGGCGATGGTCATAAGGGTTGTCTGCCGCGAAATGGCCGGCGAGTTTAGCATCGCCCCCTTCTTCGGCCCCCTCTCAATCGCCTTGTCAGCTTTTCGAAATCAGTTCGATAGCGACCGGGCATCCGCTGGAATCGCCCCGGATATCCGGTAGATCCACTTTCGCAAACTGGCCTGGAGGCTGCCGCTAACGACTTCGACGGTTTCATTATCCACCGGCCGTGGGGACGGCCCGTATGTCGTCGCGGGTCGAAGGTCTGCGTGGCCCCCCACACAAGGTCCGCCCGATGCCCGACAATGGCGCCCCTGCCGGAGACCCGGCCGGGCGACCGACCAAGGACTCCATCATCATGATCCGCAGCATGACCGCCTTCGCCGCCGGCGAACGCAACACGCCCTGGGGCACGCTCGGCTGCGAACTGCGCGCCGTGAACCACCGTTTCCTGGAAGTCGGCGTGCGCCTGCCCGACGACCTGCGCGCAGTGGAGCCGGCGATGCGCGAACGGATCTCGGCGCGGATCTCGCGCGGCAAGCTCGATCTCAGCCTGCGCCTGCGCAGCGGCGACAGCGAAGACGCCCTGCGGCTGAACCCCGCGCGCGTGGCGCATCTGGCGGCGATGGGGCGCAATCTGCAGGAACACTTCCCGATGCTGCGCGTCGAACTGGTCGACCTGCTGCAGTTCCCGGGCGTGTTGCAGTCCAACGCCGCCGACCCGGCCGCGCTGCACGCCGAGGCGCTGTCGCTGCTGGACGAGGTGCTGGGGCAGTTCATCGAAGCCCGCGCCCGCGAAGGCGCCAATCTGGCCGCGAATATCCTCGAACGCGTGGACGCCATCGCCCGTCACGCCGCCGATGCGCGCACGTTGATGCCGGCGATCCGCGCCGGGCAGAAGCAGAAACTCGTCAATCGCCTCGCCGACCTGCCGCAGCCGCTGGATCCCGGCCGTTTCGAGCAGGAACTGGTGATGGCGCTGCAGAAACTCGACGTGGACGAAGAACTGGACCGTCTCGACAGCCATCTGCTCGAACTGCGCCGGGTGCTGGTGCAGAAGGAAGCCGTGGGCCGGCGCATGGACTTCCTGCTGCAGGAATTCAACCGCGAGGCCAACACCTTCGGCTCGAAATCCGTGGACGCCCGCACCTCGGCGCTGGCGGTGGAGCTGAAAGTGCTGATCGACCAGATCCGCGAGCAGTCGCAGAACATCGAATGACTTGCGGCCGGAGTTGAGGCATGCTGCCGCGACTTCGGCTCCGGTCTCCGGCCAGTCTCCAACCTATGCGCGGAACTCTCTTCATCGTCGCGGCGCCTTCCGGCGCGGGCAAATCCAGCATCGTCAACGCCTGTCTGGCGCGCGATCCGAACATCGCGCTGTCGATTTCTTTCACCTCGCGCGCGCCGCGCCCGGGCGAACGCCATGCCCAGCATTACCACTTCATCGGCGCCGACGAATTCCAGCGGATGATCGATGCCGGCGATTTCTTCGAGCATGCGCTGGTGCACGGCGACCTGAAGGGCACCGCGCGGCAGTCGGTGGAACCGCAGCTCGCCGCAGGTCGCGACGTGCTGTTGGAGATCGACTGGCAGGGCGCGCGCCAGGTCCGCGAGAAAGTGCAGGATGCGGTGGGCGTCTTCATCCTGCCGCCGTCGCGCCAGGCGCTGGAAGAGCGCATGCGCAAGCGCGGCCAGGACAGCGACGACACCATCGCCCGCCGCCTCGCCGCCGCGCACGAGGAAATGTCGCATTACCACGAATTCGACTACGTGATCGTCAACGAAACCTTCGATACCGCGGTGGTGGAGATGTGTTCGATCTTCACCGCCAGCCGGTTGCGCCGCGATGCGCAGGCGCAGCGCCACGCGGCGATGATCGCGGAATTGCTGGACTGATCCCCTGGCTTGATCTGTCGGGGCGATCCGCCGGGATGAAAAAGGACAGACCGTCTTTCGACGGCCTGTCCTTTTTTTTGTCGTTACCGCTTGCCGCTATCGACTGCAGCAACGAGGGGCACCATCCATGGCGCCATTGCTCGTTCGAAGACGTTACCGCGCGCCGGCCGCAAGCCTCGCCGGCTCCTGCTGCGGATCGGTCTGTTGCGGCACAGAAACCTGCGACGTCGCGGGCTTCTGCGCTTCCGCCATACCCGTGCTCTGCGCCACTGTCTGGCTCGTCGCCTGGTTGTAATCGATAAACGCGTTCCTGGACGCCGGATTCGTCGGGTCGCCCTGCACCGCCACCAGATACGTCTGACCGTTCTGCCCGCTCGTCTTGCTGATGTGGTCGATGCTCTGCAAACCCGTCGCCTTCGCGTCCGCAGCCACCGAAGCCGCCGCTTTCTCCAGATCCTCCCGCGACTTGAAACCGCCGCTCGGGCCCAGCTGCTCCAGGTTCGATACCGCCTGCTGGTACAGCTTGTTGTCCGGATGGTTCGGATTGGAGATCAACGGCTTGTCGGTCTGCGTCGGCGGCTGCACTTGATCGTTCGCCGCGGGGGGTGTCTGCGGCCTGTCGGTCGGGGTGGGATTCGCCGGATCCGGCTGCGCGTTCACGGGCGGCTGCGAAGGCGGCTGCGGCGCGTGCGAGTGATCGTGCGGGTGATCGTGCGAATGGCCGTGATCGTTCGCCGCGGGCGTGGTTACCTGCGGCGCAGGCTGCGGGTTGTCGGTCGCCGTCGGCGCGTTCGCGGCCGGCGTCTGCGGAGTCGCAGGCGTCGGCGGGGCATCGGTCGTGGTCGCCGTCGGCTGCGCATTCGTAGGGGCCTGTTGCTGCCCGGGATAGATGCCCAGCGCCGTCAAGGTGTCCTTGCCGGCCTGGCCGTCCACTTCCAGACCCTTCTGTTCCTGATATCTGCTCACCGCCGCTTCGGTCTTGTCGCCGAAGTAGCCCGTGACCGGCAGCGGCTGGCCCTGCTCATCGCGGATACCCGCCTTGTTCAGCGCTTCCTGGAGCTGCCGCACGCCATCGCCGCGCTCTTCCTTGACCAGCAGCTTGTCGTCGACGCCGCCGCCCTGCGCAGGGGCCGTCGATGCAGGCGTTTCCTGGCTCTGATTCTGCCCTTGACTGACAGGTGCCAGGATCGGCGTCGGATCTACGGCGCTACCAGAGTTGAGGTTGTTGCGATCGAACCCCTGGATAACTTCAAAATGCAGATGCGGGTCGCCGCTACCGCTGGCAACCAGCCCGGCAGCATTGCCATCCGCGCCCAACGCACCGATCTTCTCGCCAGCTTTGACTTCTTGCCCAGGCTGAACATCGATCCGACTCAAGTGTGCATAAAAAGTAGCCATGCCGTTGCCATGGTCGATCAGGACGCTATTGCCATAGCCGTCCGGATCCATGCTGTTGCTTGCATAGACGACAGTGCCTGATTTCATCGCGGCAATCGGGTCGCCGATGTTGCCTTGAATATCGATCCCCGCGTGACTCCCGGTCTCTCCACGGAGACTGCCGAATTTCCCATCGCCCTCTCTGTCGCTTCTGTCGGACTCGTTGATTCTGTACTGCCCCGGAACTGGCCAAGCCAGATCGTTCAGCGACGGTTGAGACGGTTGCGGCGCAGGCTGGTTCGACTCGGTTGCCGGCGGCGTCACAGGCGTCTGCGGGCTCGCCGGCGGCGCCGTGGGAGCAGTCGGCGTCTCCGCGTTCGGCAGCGGGACGATCTGGGTCACGCCCAGGCTGGTGAGGGTGGCGCTGTCGGCGGTGCCGGTCGCCGGCAGACCGCTCTGGCGCTGATACTGCTCGACGATGCCGCGCGTACCATTGCCGTAGATGCCGTCGGGAGTGACCTCGAAACCGCGCTGACGGAGCGCTTCCTGCATCCGCGCCACCTCGGGCCCTTTCTCGTTCACGGACAGCGAGCCGTCCGCCATCGGGCTGCCGGGCATCGCGCGAGGGGTGATGCCCTGCGCGGTGACGCGGTCGATGATGTCCGGCAGGTTCTGTTCCCAGGTGCGCGCGAGTCCCGCGATGTGGTCGGCGCGATCGGTGCCGTTGACGACGGCGCGCGCATCGGTGTAATCGGCGCCCTGCGAATTGATGTACCGGTCCAGACCCACGCCGGTATAGATGCCGCGCGCCATGCCGACCACCGTGGTCTGCGCGCCCAGCGCCGATTCCTGGGCGACGATATCCGGATTGGTGCGGATGCGCGGGTCGCCGAGCGTCGTCGCCATCTGATCGTAGTTGCGGTCGTGGGTGACCTGCACATACCCGCGCCCGTAGTAATCCTCGCCACCGCCGTAACCCTTACGGATCGCCTGGTTGGGACCGTCGTATTCGCGCGAGGTATTGAAGTTGTCGGTCTCGTGCTGCGCGGTCGCGACGATGTACGCGATCTGGCGATGGTCGGTGACGCCGTACTCCAGCGCCGTCCTGACCAGCAGTTCGACGTTCTGGTCGCGGGTGAGTCCATAAGCGCTCATGCTGCATTCTCCCTGAAAAACCGGTTGATTCGAATTTCTGCGGATGTGCCGGGCGCGTCACGGACGCCCCCCCCTGTCGCGGTACCGCCGATCATTCCTTCACTTCACTTCACTTCACTTCACTTCACTTCACTTCACTTCACTTCACTTCACTTCACTTCGCGCATGCGGCCGTCGACGAGTTTCGAGACCGTTCGTTTCGGCGACGCGCGATTTCCGGTGGCGTCCTCGACGATGCGCTCCACCAGCTTCGGCGCATTCTTCTCGACCACGTGGAACTCCTCGGTGTGCAGGCAGCACCCGCTCTTGGAGGTCGTGCGGATCCTGCCGTCCACGATCGTGAAGAAGCCGTCGCGGCCCACGGTAAGTTCGGAGAACGCGGCGCTGCGCACGAAGGTTTTTTTCGTCGCATCGAACAGATGGATGTCGTACGACGCGCCGCCGTAGCCGCCGCGGATACCGGTCCACAGCGCAAGGTCGTCGCGGCCGTCGCCGTTGACGTCGGAGACGATGATGCTCTGGCTCGCGCTTCGGTCGCGCTGCGCAAGGGCGCCGCGGTACAGCGTCGCGCGTTCGTTGTGGTAGAGCGCGGCGGGCCGCAGCGTCTGGCTGCCGCCATCGGCGCGCGTCGCGGTCAGTTGCACGTTGCCCTCGCAGACCGACAGGCCCTCGGAGACGGGACGGCAGGACGGCGCGCTCAACGCGAACCGCATGTCGCCGGCGCTGAGGGTCGTGCGTCCTGATTCAAGCGCTGCGTTCGCTTCGATCTGCGTCTTCGCCCCGGCCGCGCCGCCGCCTGCGCCGCCGCCGCGCAGCATGGCTTCCAGTTCGCCCGCGCGCACCGCGGTCGCATCCAGCCGGCATTGATTCGCCTGCAGACGCTGCGCCGAACCTTCGGTCTTGGCATCCCAGACGCACCTGGCGTCGCGCTCGGCGATCCAGCCGCGCTGCACGGTGCGCAGTCCGGCCATCTCCGAGTCTCCGAGGGTGCGCTTGAGTTTTGCGTAGGCCGCATTCAAACGGCCGTCCTGGTACTCGTATTCATTGCCGATGCAATCCTGCATGGCCGGGTCCACGCCGCCCGCGGCCTGGAGGCACTCCGCGAACGAATCGCGCAGCGCGCGCTTGTCCGCGGATGGAGGTGAGGACGCATCGTCTTCGATGACGGCCTCGACCTGCGCATCGCTCGCATCGCGGGTGGCCGACGCATCGCCTGCGGCGTCTGTCGCCTGAGCCGCGAGCTGCGCGTCGGGCGCCGGCGCGGGCTGCGGTTCCGCTGCGGCAGGCTGTTCGCTGCAACCCGCCAGCAGTGCGAACGCCAGCAGCGCCGCCGCGTACCCGCCGTGGACATCTCTGCCATGGCTCGTGCCCATTCCTTTCATCTCGTTGAATCCTGCCGTTGTCGAATCTGTCGTTGTCGCCGAAATCGCGTTGGGTGTCGAGCGCCGGCGGGCGTCGAGGCCGCGCGTACCCCGCTGGAACCCCACGCCCGGCGGTGCGGCATTCGCCGCAACGTCGGAGGTTGGCACCGTCCCTGGCGCCTTTGCGCTTACCGGCCGCCGAGGGCGACCCTGTTCTGTTCCTGCGGCTCGGCCTGCTGCACGGGTTTGCCGGCGTCCGCCATCTTCGTGCTCTGTTCCACCGTCTGGCTCACCGCCTGGCCGTAGTCGATGTACGAATTCCTGGCCGCCGCGCTGGTCGGATCGCCCTGCACCGCGACCAGGAAGTTCTGACCGTTCGCACCGGTGGTACGGCTGATGTGATTGATGTCCTGCAGTCCGCTCGTCTTGGCGTCCACCGCCACTGCGGCGGCCGCTTTCTCCAGGTCCTGCCGCGACGCGAAGCCCGCGCTCGGGCCCAATTGCTCCAGGTTCGAGACCGCCTGCTGGTACAGCTTGTTGTCGGGATGGTTGGGATTGGAGATCAGCGGCTTGTCGGTCTGGGCCGGCGGCTGCGGCTGGCTATCGGCGGCCGGAGCGGTCGGCTTGTCGCCGTTGACCGGCGGCGGCGTCTGGCCGTTCGCCGGCGGCTGCGGCTGCGGCTGGGGATTCGCCGGCGGCGGCGTTTCGGTGTTGGCCGGCGGCTGCGTCTGTCCATTGACGGGCGTCGCCGGCTTGTCGCCGGTGACCGGCCTGGTCTGCTCGGGCGCAAGCAGGCCCAACGCGGTCAGCGTGTTCTTGCCTGCCTTGCCGTCGTCTTCCAGCCCGTTCTGCTGCTGGTATTTGATCACCGCGGCTTCGGTCTTGTCGCCGAAATAGCCGGTGGTCGGCAGCGGCTTGCCGTCCGCGTCGCGGATGCCCGCAGCGTTCAACGCTTCCTGCAGACGCTTCACCGCAGGGCCTTCCTCACCCTTCTTCAGCACGCCGTCGGCCATCGGATCGTTGGTCCGCCCGCCGGTAGCGTTGGGCGCTGGACCTTTTTCGAGGTCGATCGGCACGCTGACGCCGGCTTTCTTCAGGGTCTGCTCGTCGCGGGCCAGTTCGGTCAGCTCGGTCTTCTCGTTCCTGGCGCGATCGCGCAGGCCCGGCCACAGATCGGGCGAACCGCTGAAGAGGCTGTCGTTGCGCTTGAGCTTGTAATCCTGCACCGCGCCGACGATCTGTTCATCGGTCAGCGTGGACAGCTGATAGCCCTCGCCGAACTTGTCCTTCAAACCGTTGGCCACGACGTTCGGCGTGAGGTTGCGGAACTGCACCGAGGTGCTCCACAGCATATCCTGCACCGCGCGGCCGCGATCGCTCAGATCGACGCCGCGGTCCTTCAGTGTGTCGTTCTGGACATCGAAGAATTCCTTCTTGATGAAGGTGTGCTGGTCGGTGGAGAAACCCTGCGGGTCGCGCGCCGCGACTTCCTTCCACTTCGCGTCGAAGGCCGCGGATGCGGGCGTCAGCCCCTTGAATTCATCGCCGTACTTGGCCGACTGCCCCACGTATTCGGCCAGGCTGCCCTGGGTCGACGACAACTGGTACAGACCGTAGGACTTGCCGCCCAGATCGCCCTTGCCGGTGGAAATGAAGCCCGGGCCGCGGTTGCCGGTCTCGAACTGCGCCGAGGTCTGGCCGAGGTGCCAGGATTCGATATTGGTTTTGGCGCTCTGCACATCGGCGGGCAGGTTCTGCGCGGGCGGCTGCACAGGCGTCGGTTGAACCGGCGCCGGCTGTGTCGGGGCCGGCTGTGTCGGGGCCGGCTGCGTGGGAGCGGGCGTGGTAGGAGCTGGCTGCGTCGGCGTCTGCTGCTGGCCGCCGATCACGCCCAGTTGGGTCAGGGTCTGCTGATCGGCGACGCCGGTCGCCGGCAGGTTGTTGGCCTTCTGATAATTCTCCAGCGCCTGCCTGGTGCCGTTGCCGAAATCGCCGTCCTGGCCGATCACCCGGCCCTGCGCGTCGCGCGCGTCCGCAGCCCGCAGCTTTTCCTGCAGCAGCGCCACGTCGGGGCCTTTCTCGCCGAATTCGATCTTGCCGTCGGCCAGGGCCTGTTTCGGCGGCGCCGGGAACCTGCCGGAGACATGTTCGATCGTCGGGGCTTCATTGACGATGTTCGTCGTGTTCGCGGGGCGTTTGTCGGTGGTGATCACGCCGCTCGCCATATCGCGCACGTAACGATCCGCCTGATCCAGATACTTCGCGTTGGCGTCGATGTGGAGATGGGTGCCGTAGTAACCCGGATCGCCCTTGCCGTAACCCGACTGCATGCCCAGCGGCTGGCCGTATTCGACCTTGACGCCCGGCTTGATGCTTTCGTCGATCTTCATGTGCCGCAGCTGGAACATCATCTCGCCGCCGGGGCGGTCGAGGATCGTCACGGTGCCGTTGCTCTTGTTGATCTCGCCGACATAGCCATTGGCCGGCGAAGGCACGGGCACGTTGCCGCTGTTGTTGTCGGCGTTCTTCAGCACGATGTCCTTGGAGACCATCAACTGGCCGCCCGGAGTATAGACAGCGGTGCCGTTGTAGTTGCCGGCGACCTCTTCGGCCTTGCCGTTGACCTTCGCGTAGACGCGACCGGCTTCCTGCAGATGGTCGCTGGGATGATGATGTTCGATGTCGGACCACCGGGTGACCGGCTGACTGCTGTTGCCAACGCTTTCGACGATCTTGTATCCGGGCATGACTGTTTCTCCTTGATTCCGATATCGCTGCGGATGAGCTGGCGAATGGGGCGTTTCGAATGAATGCTTCAGGGGGCAGGCGTCTGGCTTACCAGCGCCCAGCATCCGTCGACGAACTCGAAGGTGTAGCGGGCGGCTTCTCCGTAGGGCTCGACGGTCTCGTCGTTATTGGAAAAACGGGCCCTGGTGTAATCGACGGTGTAGGTATTGCCTTGCAGCGAGCGCTTCAGTTCCACGCGCGGCGAGTCGGCGGCCCCGATCGCGGGGTCCACCAGCACCCAGCGGTTGTCGACCAGACCGATCCGGAAGCCGTCGAACTGCGGATGCGCCGCGGCAGCGTCGGCGGCGATGCCGGCCTTGAGATCGATCCTGCTGTAGGCGCGTCGCACATCGGCGGATTCGACGAACTGCTGGAAGAACTCGCGGCCGCCTTCGAGCGTGCAGGCTTCGGGCGGCAACGCAGGTTTCGAAGCGGGCGTTTCCGCCACCGCGGGCGAGGCTTCCGGTGATGGAACCCCGGTGGCCGGCGACGCGGTGTCCAGCTTCGTATCGGCAGCCGGCGCGGCATCGGACGCGGGCGCCGGAGGCTTGCAGGCCACGGTGAACGCGGCAGCGACGAGCAGCAGTGCGGTAAGGGCAGTCTTGCGGAACATCGGCTCAGAACTCCTGTGGATGAAAACCGGGACATGATGGCCTGAAGCGGCGATCCGATGGCTCCGGTGGCTGAAAGTGCGCCGTCCCTGGCGCGTTGCATCGCGTCGCGTGCGTCAGCGTGCGCCGACCGCGACCTTGTTCGGTTCCTGCTGCTGCGCCGGATCGGCCTGCGCCGCCGCGACCGCGGGCTTGTGGACATCGGCCATCGCCGTGCTCTGCGCCAGCGTCTGATTCACCGCCTGGCCGTAGTCGATGTACGAATTCTTCGCCGCCGGACTGGTGGGATCGCCCTGCACCGCCACCAGATACGTCTGCCCGTTCGGCGCGGACGTCTTGCTGATGTGGTCGATGCTCTGCAGGCCGGTCGCCCTGGCGTCGACCGCAACCGCTGCGGCCGCCTTCTCCAGATCCTCGCGCGACCTGAAGCCGCCGCTCGGACCCAGTTGCTCGAGATTCGCCACGGCCTGCTGATACAGACGGTTGTCGGGATGATTGGGATTGGACACCAGCGGACGGTCCGTCTGCGATGGCTGCTCGAGGACGGGCGGCTGCTGGGGGTTGGTCGGCGGTTGCTGTGGATTCGCCGGCGCGGGCTGCGCGTCGGTCGGCGGCTGCTGCGGGTTCGCCGGCGCGGGCTGCGCGTCGGTCGGCGGCTGCTGCGGATTCGCCGGGGCCGGCTGCGCGTCGGCCGGCGGCTGCTGCGGATTCGCCGGGGCCGGCTGCGCGTCGGCCGGCGGCTGCTGCGGATTCGCCGGGGCCGGCTGCGCGTCGGCCGGCGGCTGCTGCGGATTCGCCGGGGCCGGCTGCGCGTCGGTCGGCGGCTGCTGCGGATTCGCCGGGGCCGGCTGCGCGTCGGTCGGCGGCTGCTGCGGGTTCGCCGGGGCGGGCTGCGCGTCGGTCGGCGGTTGCTGCGGGTTCGCCGGCGCCGGCTGCTGCGGATCCTGCCTCAAGCCAAGCGCCGTCAGGGTGTCGTTGCCGGCCTTGCCGTCGGGTTCCAGGCCGTTCCGTTCCTGATACTGACGCACGGCCGCTTGGGTCATGTCGCCGTAGTAACCGGTCGTCGGCAGCGGCTGGCCGTTCGCGTCACGGATGCCCGCAGCGTTCAACGCCTCCTGCAGCGCGCGTACGGCTTCGCCGCGCTCACCGTGCACCAGCACGCCGTCGGCCATCGGATCGGCGGGCGGGGGCGCCGCGGGCACCGGCTGCCCGTTGTCGCCGGGGCGCTGCTGGGTATTGATGCGTTCGCTGAGGATATCGCCCAGGTATTGCTTGAACTGCGCCGGCTCCACTTCGATGTGGGCATGCACTGCGCCGGGGCTGCCGACATCGGACTGACGCACCAGCGGCGCGCCGTACGGCACGAAATCGCCGTGCTGGAACGGCGAGCTGTTGCGCGCGCCGTGCAGCACCTGGCCGACCAGTTCGTTTTCGGGCGAACCGAGGGGCTTGCTCCAAAGGCTGATCGCATTGGTTCCGTCGTTGCGGAACTCCGCGTAACCGGCGACCGGGTTGGGCACCATGACCGCATTGTTGCCGCTGGGCGTCTCCAGGATCAGATCCTTCATCACCAGCGGAATGCCGTTGCGGTCGCCGCGGGTCCGCACCGCTTCGAGTTCACCGTCGACGACCGCGGCCGGGCGGTCCACCGCCGCCGCATTGCCGTCGCGCACCGCGGCGGCGTTGGTCTGCGGATGATGGATGGCCAACCAGTCGTACGCCTGCTCGCCGGTGAGGCTGGTCGGGACTTCGCGATTGGTGCCCAGATCCAGGCGCGGTTCGCGGATGACGATGCGGTCGTTGCTCATGGTGGTGTCGTTCCTTGGAAGATCGTTGTCTGGAAGATCGTTGAGGGATGGCGCGATGGCTTCAGATCGCGGCATCCGGATCGCCGGTCAATCGCCAGCAGTCCTGGTGGCGTTCGAAACGGTAGGACACACCTTCGACGTTGCCCGGCACGCTGACGTAGTGAGCGCCGCCGTCTTCGGCGGAAATGCGGACATCCAGTGGCGCCGGACGCGGCGCGGACGCGTCCACCAGGGGATACCAGGCGCCATCGCGATAGCTCAGCGCGAAGCCGGTGTAGTTTCCGGCCGCGACGTAGGTCTGCTGCGACTGATCGCCGGCGTCGCCGCGATCGACCATCTGCGCCACCCGCACCAGCGGCGCCGTGTATTGCGCGCGCGCCAGCGGATCGGCCGCGAAAATCTTCAGGAAACCATCGAAGTCGGCGGCGGGACATGCGCCCGTCGGAGCGGTCGCGGCGATCTCGGACAGCGCCCACGATTTCACCGCGCCGAATGCGGGGGTTTCGTCCGGATCGGAGCCGGCCGGCGCGCCGACCATCAGACTCAGGCGCTGCATGACATCGGCGTTGGCGAACTCCAGCGTGCAGCGCGCGTCATCGCAGGACGCGAGTTCCGGCGTGCTGTAGCACAGCGCGGAACGGCCGCCCAGCTTGCCCATGCAGTCGGCGCGATCGTGCAGCGGCAGCCAGCCTGCGGCGGCGAGCGCGGCGCGGGCCTCGGGAAACCCGACCCCGGTCTTCAGCATCGCAGGCAACTCCACGTCGGCGACCGTCGCGGGCGGCGGCGCTGCGGCCGCGGCCTCGGCAGGCGCCACTGCGGCTTCTGCCGGAGACGGCGCGGAAGGCTTGCAGGCGGCAGTCAGCGCCACGAGGGCGAGCAGCGGAACGAGGCGTGCATTGCGGGACATCGATTCGAAACTCCTGGTTGGAAAATACGGACACGCGATCATGCGGGAGGGCAAACGGGTGGAAGGCCTGGCGGCGGTTCGCGGCGTTCGATCGCCCGCATCGTCGAAGCATTCCGGGGCGTCCGCCGGGTCGGCCTGATCGCGACGCTCCCGGAGGAGCCCGCGCACGGCCGGACACGCGACGGATCCGCCTCAGGAGGCTGCGACGATGGAGAGATCGCGGTCCGTGCCCATGACCACCTTCCTCAGGGAATACGCAACTCCGGCCTGCGGAACGATCGGCCCCGGCGCCCCAAGCACACGGGCACGGCGACCGCAGGGGAGCCCGGTCCGCGACGGCCGGCCATGGGGGTGGCCGGGACGCGCAGCGACACCGGCCCGGGCGAATGCCGGGCGCAGGGGCTGGAAGGTGTGGGCAAAAACGGATGAAGCCGCCGGTTCGCGCGCCGCGAAGGGCCCGGACGGCACAGCCACGGCGTGAGCGCCGGAACCGGAGAGGCCTGTGGGACCGGCAACGGCAGACGCCGCGACGGTTTCCCGGATCGCAGCGGACGCACGCCGCCGGCGATCATCGGCAGTGGCCACTGCCTGCAGTCTCGTATCAGCCATGACAGCTTCCTCGTTGGATACGACTGGGGTGAATTGGGTTGTGGGTGCAGCGGTGACGCGCGTCGTCCCGTTCTGGCCGGAACTCCACGGCCGACTGTATAGCACGGGGTTTGTGACGATGTCGCGGGTCCCGGGCGTCGCCCGTCCAACGGAAGATCCGGCCGCAGCGGCGGGTCTGCGCGAAGAATCGCCGGCAGATCATTGATTCGCAAGGCCTCCGCCTGAGGCGCGGGCCGCGGGGCACGGTGCGCTAAAATCGTGGTTTCCGCGCTCATGGACCGTCCCGCATGCAACTTTCCAACGCCCGCGCCATCGTCACCGGCGGCGTGTCAGGCCTCGGCTTCGCCGTCGCCCGGCATCTCGTCGCCCACGGCGGCAAAGTCGCGCTGTTCGACCTCAACGACGACAAGGGCGCCATCGCCGTCGCCGAACTGGGCGACGGCAACGCCCGCTATTTCCGCACCGACGTCAGCGACGAGGCCGCGGTCGCGGCCAACGTCGATGCCGCCAAAAACTTCCTCGGCGGCCTGAACGTCGCGGTCAACTGCGCCGGCATCCTCGGCGCGGGTCGCGTGCTGGGCAAGGAGGGCGCGATGCCGCTCTCGCAGTTCCACACCACGGTGATGGTGAATCTGGTCGGCAGCTTCAACGTCGCCAAGGCCGCCGCGGCGGCGATGCAGCACAACGACACCGGCGCCGACGGCGAACGCGGCGTGATCGTCAACACCGCCTCGGTCGCGGCCTACGAAGGCCAGATCGGCCAGGCCGCATATTCGGCCAGCAAGGGCGGCGTGGTCGCCATGACCCTGCCGATGGCCCGCGAGCTCGCGCGCTTCGGCATCCGCGTGATGACCGTCGCCCCGGGCATCTTCTGGACGCCGATGGTCGACGGCATGCCGGAATCGGTGCAGCAGTCGCTGTCGGCGTCGATCCCGTTCCCGTCGCGCCTGGGCAAGCCGGAGGAATACGCCGATCTGGTCGCCTACATCCTCGGCAATCCCTACCTCAACGGCGAAACCATCCGTCTCGACGGCGCGACGCGTCTGGCGCCGAAATAACGCGGGTTTCGTAGGGCGGGCCTAGGCCCGCCATTACGATGTCTCCGCTCGCTGCAGACGATGACCGAAGCCATTCGATCATCGCGAACCATCACCGAACCGTCGCAATGGCGGGCTTGAGCCCGCCCTACCGGAATCCATGCAATGAAGGCTTACGACATCAAGAAAGGCAACGTGGTCGAACACAACGGCACCGTCTACCAGGTGCGCGACATCGAGCGCAGCTCGCCGCAGGGTCGCGGCGGCAACGTCAAGTTCCGCTTCACCATGTACAGCGTGCCCGGCGGCAACAAGTACGACCTCAGCGTCGGCGGCGACGACGATCTGAAGGAAGTGGAACTGGCGCGGCGCCAGGCCACGTATTCGTACAAGGACGGGGATGCGTTCGTGTTCCTCGACGACGAGGACTACACGCCCTACACGCTCGACGCGGATGTCGTCGGCGATGCCGCGGGTTACATCACCGACGGTCTCAACGGCTGTTTCGTGCAGATCATCGACGACGCGCCGGTCGCGCTGCAGTTGCCGCAGAGCGTGGTGCTGGAAGTGATCGAAACGCCGCCGGAACTCAAGGGCGGCACCGCGACCAAGCGTCCGAAGCCGGCCAAGCTCAACACCGGTATCGAAATCCAGGTACCGGAATACATCACCAACGGCGAAAAAGTCTGGGTGAACACCACCACCGGCGAATTCGGCGGCCGCGCGGACTGATGCGATGAGGGTCGCGGCCATCGCATTGACGATCGCATGCGCGCTGGGCGGCTGCGCTGCCCGGCCGTTCGCGGCATTCGAGGATCCACGGCCCGAGGGACGCCTCAGCCTGAGCGAGCGTTCGCGCTGTGAAGTGCCGGACGCACCCACCGACAGGCCGAACCGGTGCGATTATCCGCATGAAGTCCGCGCATTCATCGATCAGCGCGACACCTGCGATCACTTCCGCGGCGAGCCCTGGCCGGAAAGCGATTCGGCCTACGACCTCGAACGTCGACGCGAACTGACGTCCGCGATGAAAACCGCATGCACGGGCACCGATGCGCGCCTGCTCGCGCTGCGGGCGAAGTATCGGGATGACGCGAATATCGTCGCGGCGCTCGCGGCGTACGACAACGATATCGAACCCTGAGCCGCAGGATTTCCATGGGCGTCCGCACGACGCTATCGAACGTCTCCCCGACCTTGGCCGGGGAGACGCACCGGCAAGCCCTCGCTTACACCTCGGAGCAGAGCGCCTGCCTGGTGTCGTAACCGACCAGCTGGTAGTTGTTCCACAGATACACGCTCACGGTCACCATGCCGGGCTGGCTGGCGCAGCGGAAGATGCAGTAGTCCAGATTCCCGCAGTCGATGGGATAGATCGCGTCGGTCGTTCCGGGGTCGACATTCCAGGTGATCATGTCGTACGGACTGCCGCTGATGCTGGCGGTGCAATAATTCTGGCCGCTGCAGTCCAGCGAGACGGTCGGGGTGAATGCGTGCACGGGAAACATCGACAGGCCACCCAGGGCCAGCAAAGCAAGCAGATGCTTTTTCATGTCCTTTTCCTTGGGCAATGGCGATCCGGTTGATCGCGCCCGGAGGTTAGCATGGGCCTGTTCCGCAACCGGGAAGCGCATCACAACACACGAGGCGCGACGGTCGATTCAGGCACCCGCGCCGTCGCGCCTGCCTGCCCATTTCCGCGCCATCCGCGCGATCGACGGATCGATCGAGGGATCGTCGAGCAGCCCCGCGATGTCGCGCCATGCCAGCGCATGCGACTCGTCGCTGACCGCGAAGTCCTCGCTGCCGGTCGCGCGCACCACGTAGCGCACGTCGTAATGCCAGTGCCCGGGCACATCGCCGCGCTCGGGGATCCAGTGCCGATCCAGATCGAAGATGTCCGGCAGCACCACCAGATCGACCAGCCCCGATTCTTCTTCCGCCTCGCGCAGGGCGACGGCGGCCAGATCGCGGTCGCCGTCGGCATGCCCGCCGAGCTGCAGCCAGCGATCGAGCTTGCGGTGATGGGTCATCAGCAATCGTTCGCCGGCGGCATCGACCAGCCAGGCCGATGCGGTGTAGTGCCCGGCGATGCGATCGCGCACGAACGGGTCGCGGCCGTCATCGGGCAATGCGTCGTCGAGCAATGCGCGGAATTCGATTCCGACGCCACCCTCCTTCGGCCATGCGCGATCGTAGGCGACGAATGCGGATGCCAACGACGGCTCCCGGGAAGCGGAATGACTCATGCTGCAGCGCACCATCTGTGGACAGGAACGAATTATCGCCGGCAGGACGCAGCGAAGACAGAAACCGCAACGACATCGAACAGCAGCGAACTTGTGCCATCGCGACAGGCCGGGTATGGTCGCCGGGTTCCGGCCCACGCTGCCGGCGCCATTACAACACTGAGGGGATAGTCAATGCTCTTTTGGCGCGTGAAACCGCTCGACAAGATTCTCGAGACGGCAGAAAAGAAATCCTTGAAGCGCCAGCTCGGCGCTTTCCAGCTGACGATGCTCGGCATCGGCGCGATCATCGGCACCGGCATTTTCGTGCTGACCGCCGAGGCCGGCCAGAAGGCGGGTCCGGCGATGATCGTGGCGTTCGTGATCGCAGCGGTGGTCTGCGCACTGGCCGCACTCGCCTATTCGGAGCTGGCATCGATGGTGCCGGTCTCGGGCTCCGCCTACACCTATACCTACGCGGTGATGGGCGAAGGCCTGGCATGGGTCGTGGGCTGGGCGCTGGTGCTCGAATACGCAGTCGCAGCGGGCGCGGTGTCGGTCGGGTGGTCCGGATACATGAACGGATTGCTGATGAGTGCAGGCATCAGCCTGCCCGATGCGCTGAAAACCGGACCGATGGACGGCGGCGCTTTCAACCTGCTGGCGTTCCTGATCGCACTGCTGGTCACGGTCCTGCTGGTGGTCGGCACTTCGAAGTCCGCCAAGGTCAACGCCGTCCTGGTGCTGATCAAGGTCGCGGCGCTGACGGCGTTCGTCGCGATCGCGGTGCCGGCGGCGCAGGACGTGAATTTCGAGCCGTTCTTCCCGACCGGCTGGGGCAGCCCGCTGGGCGGCGTCGGCGTGCTCGGCGCCGCGGCGTCGATCTTCTTCGCCTACGTCGGCTTCGATGCGGTGTCGACCGCGGCCGAGGAAACCAAGAATCCGAACCGGAACATTCCGATCGGCCTGATCGGCTCGCTCGCGGTGTGTACCGTGTTCTACATGCTGGTCGGCTACGGCGCGGTCGGCGCGATGGGCGCACAGCCGATGATGGATGCCAACGGCCTGGCGATCCATCCGGGCACTCCGGAATTGGCGGCCGCCTGCGCCGGTAGCGATGCCCTGGTCTGCAGCAAGGAACCGCTGGCGCACGTGCTGAAGATGCTGGGCTTCGCCAGCTGGGGCAACGCCATCGGCCTCGCCGCTGCGCTGGCCCTGCCGTCGGTGATCCTGATGATGATCTACGGCCAGACCCGCATCTTCTTCACGATGTCGCGCGATGGTCTGCTGCCCGAGTTCCTGTCGCGGGTGCATCCGAAGTTCCACACCCCGCACACCGTGACCATCATCACCGGCGTCTTCGTGTCGCTGTTCGCCGCGATGTTCCCGGTCGGCATCCTCGCCGACATCTCCAACTCGGGCACCCTGTTCGCGTTCGTGGCGGTGGCGGCAGCGGTGATGATCCTGCGCGTGAAGGATCCGGGCCGTCACCGTCCGTTCCGCACCCCGTTCGTATGGGTGATCTGCCCGCTGGCGATCGCAGGCTGCCTGCTGCTGTTCCTGAATCTTTCGATGTACACCATCGGCATGTTCTTCGGCTGGGCGATCATCGGCCTGGTGATCTATGCCCTGTACGGCTACAGCCACAGCGATCTGGGACGTGGGCTCAAAGCCGAAAGGAACGCCCCGAAGATCGATCCCGAACCCCCGTTCCACGAGGGTCCGCAGGCCTGATCTCCGGATCACGGTCGCAAACGAAAACGGCGCGGAATTCCGCGCCGTTTTTTTATGCCCGGATTCCGGGCGATCAGATCTTCTTCGCCCAGGCGCTGCACCAGCCCTTGGCGACCACGCTGTTCTTCGGGAACAGCGTGCACGGACCGGTCGCCGCGCCCTTGGCGGCTTTGAAGAAATTGCAGTTGGCGCAGTTGCTGCCTGCCTTGAAGGCGGCGTGCTTCACCTTGGTGGCGTCCTCGGCATAAGCCAATGCCTTGGCGGTGGGGTCGGTGAGCGCCACCTTGGGCAACGGCTTGGCGGCGGCAGGCGGCGGCGGAGCGGCGGCCTGGGCGCCAAGGGAACGCAGCGCCAGCGGCGCGGTGGCGGTGGCGACGACGGCGAGGGTCAGGAAACGGCGGCGGGAGGCATCGTGGCTCATCTGGCTGGGCACCTGTAACGGGAGGAATGTCCGAAGTCTGTGCTCGGCCCGGGGCGACCGCATTGACACGGGTCAAATCCGCGACGCTCCATGCCAACGCGGACCCGGGGAACGCACGGGCTTCCGCTAAACTGCCGGCCATGAACGCGCCCCTCTACGACACCGCCCGCCTGCACGCGCTGGCCGACGAACTCATCGCCAACATCCGCGAGCTGGCCGTCGCCGGCTGGACGCCTGCGACCAGCAGCAATTTCTCCCAGCGCCTCGACGACCGCCACGCCGCGATCACCGTCTCCGGCCGCGACAAGGGCCGGCTGACCCGCGACGACATCATGGTGGTCGACTTCGACGGCAAGGCCGTCGGCAGCGATCACCGGCCATCCGCCGAAACCCTGCTGCACACCCAGCTCTACCGGCGTTTCCCGGAGATCGGCTGCGTACTGCACACCCATTCGCACAACCAGACGGTCGCATCGCGGCTGTACGGCAGCGCGGGCAAGGTGCATCTGGCCGGCTACGAACTGCTGAAGGCCTTCGACGGCACCCGCACCCACGAGACCGAACTGGACCTGCCGGTGCTGCCCAACACCCAGGACATGCCGGCGCTGGCCGCGCAGGTCGAAACCCTGCTCGACGCCGGCACGATGTGGGGCTACCTGATCGACGGCCACGGCCTGTACGCCTGGGGCCGGACGATGGCCGAAGCGCGGCGGCATCTGGATGCGTTCGAGTTCCTGCTGGGCTGCGAGCTGGACCTGCGCCGCCTGCGCAACTGATCGGCGTCATGCGCTTTTTTGTAGGAGGGGCTTCAGCCCCGAGCTCCACGCCATTGTAGGAGGGGCTTCAGCCCCGAGCTTTGCGGAAAGAAAAGCTCGGGGCTGAAGTCCCTCCTACGAAAGCGTCATGACGTTGATCCACGTACCGCCCAGCCCCACTATTCACCGACCCCACGTCACCGCCCAGGATCGCCCCATGAGCCGCTTGCGCATCTTCGCCGACGACCGCCCCGACGCCCCGCTGTCGGTGACCCACGACCACGCGGCGATCGCCGATGCGCTGTCGGCGATCCGGGTCGATTTCGAACAGTGGCGGTCGACCCAGGCGATCCAGCCCGGCGACCCGGCCGAGGCGATCATCGCCGCCTATCAGGCCGATATCGACCGGATCAGCGCCGAGCGCGGCTTCACCACCATCGACGTCGTCAGCGTCGCGCCGGACAATCCGAACCGCGAGGCGATGCGCGCCAAGTTCCTCGACGAGCATCTGCACAAGGAAGACGAAGTGCGCTTCTTCGTCGCCGGCTCCGGGCTGTTCAGCCTGCACGTTGACGGCAAGGTCTACGAAGTGCTGTGCGAAGCCGGCGACCTGATCTCGGTGCCCGACTCCACCACCCACTGGTTCGACATGGGCCCGGAACCGAGTTTCGTCGCCATCCGCTTCTTCCAGCAGCCCGACGGCTGGGTCGGTCATTTCACCGGCACGGATATCGCGCAGCGGTTTCCGCGCTACCAAACCGGCAACGCGACTTGAGCAGGGCGCGATGAAGATCGTCCGAAGCCGCGAATTCACTGCCGATCGCGCTTGGGGCGCACTCGATATCGCCAACATGAATGGGATCACCACCCGTCTGCACTGGACGGACCAACCCTATCGATGGCATGTCAACGATGGTGAAGAAGTCTTCGCCGTGCTCGACGGCGCGGTGGATATGCGCTATCGCGAAGATGGCCAGGAGCGCAGCGTAATCCTCAACAGCGGAGATATCTTCTTCGCATCCATCGGCACGGAGCATGTCGCGCATCCGCTAGGCGAAGCGCGCATTCTGGTCGTCGAAACAGAAGGCAGTGCATAACAGATGCTGACCATCCTCACCGACATCGAAGGCACCACCAGCAGCATCTCGTTCGTGAAGGACGTGCTGTTCCCGTATGCGCGCGATGCGCTGCCGGCGTTCGTGCGCGAGCACGGCGCGCGCGCGGACGTGCGCAAGTGGCTGGATGCAGTGGCTGTCGAACACGGCGCGGTCTGCAGCGACGATGTCATCGTCGAAATCCTTCAGGGCATGATCGACGAGGACCGCAAGCACACCGCGCTGAAGGCGCTGCAGGGCATGATCTGGGGCGAGGGCTACAGCAGCGCCGATTTCACTGCGCACATTTATCCCGACGCCGCCGCGAAACTGCGCGACTGGCACGCCGCAGGATATCCGCTGGCGGTGTACTCCTCGGGATCGGTCCCGGCGCAGAAACTGTTCTTCGGCCACACCGATGCCGGCGGCCTCACCGCGCTGTTCGACGGCTGGTTCGACACCGAGGTCGGGCACAAGCGCGACGCCGACAGCTACCGCACCATCGCGCGCAGGCTCGACCGCGACACGGGCGACATCGTGTTTCTGTCCGACGTAGTCGAGGAACTCGACGCCGCGCGCGATGCCGGCATGCGCACGGTGCTGATCGACCGGCTCGACGACTATCCGCAGCCGCGTCTCGGCGACGCCGCGCACGGCCATCATCGCGTCGAACGCTTCGACCAGTTTCATCCCGAGCTGCTGGGCAACTCGGAGTCTTCGACACCGTCATGAACCGCCTGCCGCAGTTGCTTTGGTGCCTACTGGCGCTGCTGATCTGCGCCACGGGATCGGTCGCGGCGCGAGGTCTGACCGACCCCGTGCTGCGCGAACGTCAGCGCACGCTGGTTGACGCTGCGGTCGCCGGGCTCGCGCCGCAGCGTCCCGGACAGCCGGATCTGTACGTCGTCGGCTTCGGCGGCGACAGCGCCGAGGACGTGTTCCGCAACGAGACCGTCTATCTCGACACGCTGATGTCGCAGCGCTTCGGCGCGCGCGGGCGCGTGGTGACCCTGATCAATCACAGCGACAGCCTGATCCGCACGCCGCGTCCGCTGGCGACCCTGGAAAACCTGCGCGCGGCGCTGGCCGGCGTCGGCAAGACGATGGACCACGAGCAGGACGTGCTGCTGCTGTTCATGACCATGCACGGCACGCCGCAGCATCAGCTGTTCGTGCAACTGGCGCCGGTGTATTTCGATCTGATCGATCCCGGAGAGCTGCGCAAGGCGCTGGACGATGCCGGCATCCGCAATCGCGTGCTGGTGATCTCGGCCTGTTATTCCGGCGGCTTCGTGCCGGCGCTGAAGAACAACGACACCCTGATCCTCACCGCCGCACACAGGAACAGGCCATCGTTCGGCTGCGGCCCCGATTCGGACGCGACCTACTTCGGCCGCGCCTGGCTGGTGGACGGGCTGAACGAGACCACCGATTTCGTCGCCGCGTTCGAGACCGCGAAGACGCGCATCGCCGAACGCGAAAAAGCGGAAGGCTTCAGGCCGTCGCGGCCGCAGATCTCGGCCGGCAAACAGCTCCTGCCGCGCCTGCAGGCCTGGCAGTCGCAGCTGGTGCCCGGCCCGAAGGTGGCGTATGCCGTGCCGGCGCCGCCGGCGCCCGCGATCGATGCCGCGACACCTTCGAAGGCGGACAGCGGAAAAGCGTCGAAGCCGAAGAAATGAGGCCGGCTCGGCGAATGATGATGCGTCCATCCCATGTCCGATTCGCCGCTTTCGCCAGATCGAATACCTGCATCGCGATCGGAATGCTGATCGCGGCGTTCTCGTTGTTCACGATTTATCTCGTCGTGCTCGATCCACCGCCGCTTTGCGACCATCTCTGCGCGTTTCTGGCCCTCGGACCGATCGTGACTTGCACGTTGTGGTCGATCTGGCTCGTCGCTTGGCATTTCCCCGACTGGCGGCAGACTGCTCGCATCAGGAAGTCATCCGTATCGACACTTGCCGTTCTTGCACTCGGCCAGTTCGTCTGGCTCTGGAATCAGTGAAGTTTGTCGCCGCGCGCCAGCATCGCCACCAGCGTCTCCACCCGTTTCGCCCTGGTTTCCGGCTTCTTCGCAGTCTGCACCCGCCAGCACACCGCGTAGCGATTGGTCTTGTCCAGCGTCTCGAAGAACGTGCGCGCCTTTTTGTTCTTCGCCAGCGCCGCAACAAGTTCCGGCGGCGTTTCCATGTTGCGCGCGCCGTCGTAGGCGGCGTCCCAGCGGCCGTCGGCTTTCGCGGCGTCGACTTCGCGCTGCCCGCCCGCGCGCATCCGGCCTTCGGCGATCAGGCGTTCGACCTTGCCGATATTGATCTTCGACCACAGGCCTTTCGGCCGCCGCGGCGTGAATCGCTGCAGAAAGTATTCGCCGTCGAACCCGCGTTTCTGGCCGTCGATCCAGCCGTGGCACAGCGCGATCTCCAGCGCCTGATCGTAGGTCACCGTGGCGATGCCGCTGTCCTTCTTGGCGATCTTCAGCCACAGCCCTTTCGACGCGGCGTTCGCGACCAGCCAGGTTTCCCACGCGTCGCCATCGGCGAACGGCAGGATCGGAAGATCCGTGGGCAGATCGGCCGGCAGACCGGTCATGGCGATGCCTGCCATTCCTGCAAACGATATTCGCCCTGCGCCCGCACTTCGCCGCGCCAGGCGTCGAACGCGCGCACCTCGATGCGATGCGCGCCCGCGGGCAGATCGGTCGGTAGCGCGCCGCGCCACAGATGCGGCGAGGGCGTCGCTTCGGCCGAGCGGTCGTAGCCGCGCAGCGCATCGGCGTCGGCATCCAGCATGTTCTCGCGCACGACGCGCGGATCGGGCGCGAGGGTCCGGCGCATCGGCTTCCATTCGCCGTCGTCGACGCGGAACTCAACGCGCGTATCGGCGCGCCCCATGTACACGTTCGCATACACGCCGTAGGCGGGATAAGCGCCGCGGCGCAGCACTTTCGGCGCGTGCAGGCCGATCTGCGCGCCCTGCGGATCGCGGGCGACGTGCCAACCCAGCGTATAGCGGCCGTCGCGGCCGATGCCCAAGCTGGCGTAGCCATTCGGCGTGCCGTCGGACATCGTGCTATCGGGAATGCCGCTCGCGTCCTTCACACCGGTCCAGAAGGCGCCGCAGGCCGCGCCGACGTTGTATTCGTGCAGCGGCGCGGCGCCCTGCCAGCCGGTGCGCGCATCGTGCATCCAGTGCTGCTGGGCGTGGCTGTGGCCGCTGAGGATCAGCACGTTCGGGAAGTCATGCAGCAGTGCGAACAGCCGCGCGCGATCGGCATCGCGGAAGGTGTCGCGGCCTTCGTACTCGAACAGCGGAATATGCATCGCCAACACCAGCAGGCGCTGTTTCGGCACGCGCGGCAGATAGGCTTCGAGAAACGCGAACTGGTCTTCGCGCAGGCCGCCGATGTAGGCAGGACTCTGGCCGGGTCGATAGATCACATCGTCGAGACCGAGGAATACCGCTTCGTCCTCTTCCCACGCGAAGGTGTCGGGGCCGAAGGTGTTGCGGAAGGTCAGCAGCGAGTCCTCGTCGTGCGCGACGTCGAAGTCCAGATCGTGATTGCCGGCGACGTGCAGCCACGGCACGCCGATGCGCCGGGTTTGCGCGTTCAGGGCCGGATACAGCGACAGTTCGTCGTCGACGATATCGCCCAGGCTCAATCCCAGCTCCGGCGCACGGCGCTGTTCGCGCGCGTCGCTGCGGGACGTGCGTTCGGCCAGCACGCTGTCGATGATGTCGCGGGCGTAGTAATCGACATCCGCGGTCGACTTCACCTGCGGATCGGCGAACACCCGCACCTCCAGCCAGCCGTCGCCCGGCGGCGCACGACGCAGGCCGATATCGAAACTGCGCGGCATCTTGCCGGATGCGATCCCGCCGTATTTCACCGACGGCGGCGCGAGCGACGGCACGTGCCGCCAGGCGCCCGGACGCGCCAGGTCGTTCTGCGGCACGCGCCAGCCCGCGGGCTTGATGGCGAACACCGTCTGCCCGGGCGCGACCGCGATGCGGTAGCGTCCGGTCGCATCGGTTTCCGCCAGCGCGCGGCCGTTCGAGACCAGAACGCCCGCGACGCCGGGTTCGCCGCGATCGCGCCGACCGTCGCCATCGCGGTCGTCGTAGACCACCCCGCCGAGCGATTCTGGCGCATCGGCCGCCATCGCCCCAGCGGCGCAGAAGAGCAGGCCGAGCATGCATACACCTTCGCGAACCCGCATCGCCGCCTCTTTTCTGTCCGGACCGGTACAGGATTATGCCTCCGCCCGCCCATCCGGAACACCGCGATCCGTGCCGGTGTGCAGTAAGATCAGCCCTGTTCCGGCGCAGGGGAGTCGCATGCCGTTCCGACGTGTTTGGCTTTGGGCCATGGTCATCGCTGCCGCGCAGTTGTTGTGCGCGTCGACGGGCCGGGCCGCGAATCCTCAGCCGACGGCGGAACTCATCGAAGGCACCGCTTCGCTGTCGCTCACTCCGCATCTGAGCTATCTGCACGACAAGGACGCGATCGACACCGCCGACGACGCCTGGCGGCGCATCGCCATCGACGGCTTCCAGCCGGTGCCCGCGGGGAAGACCGCGTTCGGCTTCCAGCAGGGCGCCTACTGGTTCCACGCCACGGTGGTCAATCGCGACCCCGACGAGCGCCACTGGATGCTGGTGCAGCGTTTCGCGCTGCTCGACCGCATCGACCTGTTCCTGCGCTATCCCGATGGCCGCATCGTCCAGCAAGCCAGCGGCGACCTGCTGCCGTTCTCGGCGCGCAGCATTTCGTATCGCCATCCGAATTTCCGCATCGAACTGCCGCCGGACCAGCCGGTCGAGATCCTGCTGCGCGCGCAGAGCCAGAGTTCGATGCAGGTGCCGCTGGAGCTGTACACGCCCGCGGCCTTCACCTCGCTGTCGCGCGACTCGCAGTTCGTGATGGGCATCTACTACGGCATCCTGCTCGCGCTGTTCGTCTACAACCTCGTGCTGTGGCTGACCCTGCGCGATCCCAGCTATTTCTGGTATCTGTTCCATATCTCCGCGTTCGGCCTGGTGCTGTTCACGCTGAACGGCTACAGCTTCGAATATCTGTGGCCGGACAATCCATGGCTGGCGAACGTGGCGGTGCCGCTGTCGATCTGCTTCGCCATCGTCGGTATGCAGCAGTTCGCGCGCACGTTCCTGGAACTCCCGAAACGCTTCCCGCGCGGCAATCTCGTCAGCTTCGGGATCATCGGCATCTGCATCGCGCTGGGCGCGGCATCGCTGTGGCTGCCGTACAGCATCTCCACGCCCTGGGCCACGCGCACGGTGATCATCAGCGTGCTGTGGACCGTCATCGCCGCGGTCGTGGTGCTGCGCCGCGGCTATATGCCGGCCCGGCTGTTCCTCGTCGCGTGGGCGGTATTCCTGGCCGGCACCGCGACCATCGCGGCGCTGGCGTTCGGCCTGGTGCCCAAGAACATGCTCACCGAATACGGCGTGCAGATCGGGTCGGCGCTGGAAATGCTGCTGCTGTCGATCGCGCTGAGCTACCGGTACGCGTCGCTGCGCAACGAGAACGAACGCATCGCCGCCGAAGCCACGATGCAACTGGAACGCAAGGTGGCGCAGCGCACCCAGGAAGTCCGCAGCGCGCTGATGCAGTTGGAAGACGCCCACCGTCGCCTGCACGACTCGAGCCGTCGCGACGGGCTGACCGGTCTGTACAACCGCACCCACTTCCACGAGAACTTCGAGCTGATGCTCAAGGAATCGCGCGACAAGGGGCAGCCGGTGTCGCTGTTGATGATCGATCTGGATCATTTCAAGTCGATCAACGACCGCTATGGACACCTGGTCGGCGACGATTGCCTGCGCTGGGCCGCGCAGCGGATCGGACAGGCGCTGCGCGTGCACGAATCCGCGCTGCTGGCGCGCTTCGGCGGCGAGGAATTCGTGGTCATCCTGCCCGGCCACGATCTGCACAGCGCGGTCGGCGTGGCCGAAAGCCTGCGCCGCAAACTGGTCGAAGAACCCTGCGTCAGCGGGCCGCACCGTCTGCGCGTTTCGGCGAGCCTCGGCGTGCATACCGTCGACCCGGGCGTGGACATCGATTCCGATGCCGCACTGTCGGTCGCGGATCAGGCGCTGTACGCGGCGAAGGCCAACGGTCGCGATTGCGTGCGCACGTCGATCACAGCCGCATAACGAAACGGTCGGTCTCTTTGCAGAGCGGCCTTCAGGCCGCTGCTTCCACGGAAAGACAAAGCAGCGGCCTGGTTTTCAACAGCCGAATGGCTGGCCAGGCCGCTCTACGGGCACATCACATCGTGCAGCTCAGCGCGGAACCGGCGGCGGCACGTTGTTGTTGTGGAGATAGTAACGCTCGAACACCCGGGTGTAATCCGCGGTGATGTGACGGTTGAGCATCGCATCGTTCAGATTGTCGAGCACGGCGTTGAAGTGCGAGACCACGCCGGCTTCGCCACCGAGATTATTGAGCTTGAGCATGCCGCCCATCGCTTCGAGCGTGCGCACCGCGTTGTCGCGGGCGACGCCGTCGCGCGCCTGCTGCTTGCCGATCGCGATCAGCGCCTTGTAGATGTCCTTCACCTGCTCGATGAAGCTCTTCTTCACGTCGATGCTGAAAGCGGATTCGCCGATCGAGAACTTCAGCTCCACGTCCATGTCCAGCGTGCCGGCGGTCTCGATCGCGACATAGCCGATGCGCTGCGTGGCGTATTCGTAGCGCTTGATCATGCGCTTGCTCGACACCGCGGAATCGCCGTCGACGTGGATCAGCGCGAGATTGGTGAAACAGTATTCGTCCTTCTTCGACTTGATCAGGAAGAAGATCTTCTCGCCGTCTTCATGGAACAGGTAATCGTCGGCATCGACCTTGTCGTAATCCACGGGCGAAACGATCACGCCGATGTCGCTGATGCCCAGCGCTTCGGCGGCGAATTTCTTGAACATGGGGCGTCCTTTGGAATGGATGGGCGCGTATGGATCGCGCGATGAAATCCTAGCAGAGAGAACGTGCCGGCCACTTCGTGACCAATGGCACTGCCGGCCACGGATTGTGACAAACGCGTGAAACCCGGCCGGGCCGGGAGTCCGCCCTCGCCGTCAGCTTCGCCTCGCGGCCAGCACGCGCTCGACATCGGCCAGGGACAGCCCACGCATGCGCAGCAATACCAGCAGGTGGTAGACAAGGTCGGCGGCCTCGCCGAGCAGCGCATCATCGTCTTCCACCACCGCGGCCAGCGCGGTTTCCAGGCCTTCCTCGCCCACTTTCTGCGCGATGCGCTTGATGCCGCTGTCGAAGAGCTTCGTGGTGTAGCTGCCCGGCGGACGATCCGCTTCGCGCACGCGGATGAGAGCGTCGAGTTCGCCGAGCACATCGTCGGCAGCATGCTCGGAATCGCGGCCGGGCGCCGACGGAAAACAGCTCGGCGTGCCGAGATGACAGGTCGGACCGTGGGGCCTTGCCTGCACCAGCAACGTGTCGTTGTCGCAATCCACTTCCAGACTCACCAGCGCCAGCACATGACCGCTGCTTTCGCCCTTGGTCCACAGCCGCTGTTTGCTGCGGCTGAAGAAGGTGACCTGTTGCAGTTCGATGGTTTTCGCCAGCGCCTCGCGCGACATGTAGCCCAGCATCAGCACGCGATGCGAATCGGCATCCTGCACGACCGCCGGCAACAGGCCGTCCTGTTTTTCCCAGGCCAGGCTTTCGATATCGAGCGCAGCCGCATCGACAGGGCCGGTATCGACAGGAGCAGCATCGACAGGAATGGTTCCGCTCACAGCCTCACCTCGATGCCTTGCGCGCGCAGATCGCGCTTGAGATCCGGAATCGCGATCGCGCCGGAGTGGAAGACGCTGGCCGCCAGCGCGGCGTCGACATCCGCCTCGCGGAACGCGTCGACGAAATGTTCGACCGCGCCGGCGCCGCCGGATGCGACCAGCGGCACGTCGCAGATCGCGCGCACCGCCTTCAATTGCTCCAGATCGTAACCCTTGCGCACGCCATCGCTGTCCATGCAGTTGAGTACGATCTCGCCCGCACCCAGCGCCTGCGCCTCACGCACCCAGTCGAGCGTGGCCTTGCCCAGCGCCTTCGTTTTGCTCGGATCGCCGGTATAGCTGCGCACGCGCCAGACGCCATCGGCGTCGCGCATCGAATCGATGCCCACCACCACGCACTGGCTGCCGTAGGCTTCGGCGATCTCGGAAATCAGCGCCGGCCGTTCCAGCGCGGGCGTGTTGATCGACACCTTGTCGGCGCCCGCGAACAGCACGCGGCGCGCAATGTCGACGCTGCGGATGCCGCCGGCGACGCAGAACGGGATATCGATGGACGAGGCGACGCGCTCCACCCAGTCGACATCGACCGCACGGCCGTCGGGGCTGGCGCCGATGTCGTAGAACACAAGCTCGTCGGCGCCTTCGTCGCGATAGCGGCAGGCGAGTTCGACGATATCGCCCATGTCGACGTGATCGCGGAAACGCACGCCCTTGACGACGCGGCCGTCGCGCACATCCAGGCAGGGCACGATGCGGACGCTCAACATGCCAGCGCATCCTCGATGGTCATGCCGCCTTCCAGCAGCGATCGGCCGAGCACTGCGCCCGAACAGCCCGCATCGCGCGAAGCCACGATGTCGGCGACATCGCGCACGCCGCCGCTGGCCTGCAATTCGAAGCCTTCGTCGCGGGCAACGATCATCCGGTACAACTCGAGATTGGGCCCGCGCATCATTCCGTCGCGGGCGATATCGGTGCAAAGCAGATGCTGCGCGCCCGCATCGCGATAGCGACGCAGGCAGGCGTCGAGATCGAGTTCGGCGCTTTCGGTCCAACCGTGGATCGGCAACTGCCACACGCCGGCCTCATCCTGGCGCGTGTCGAGCGCGATGGTGATGCGCGCGGCGCCGTAGCGCTGCAGCCAGGCTTCGACCAGAGCGGGTTCGCGCACCGCAAGCGAACCGATCACCACGCGCGAGGCGCCCTGCTCCAGCATCGCGGCGACCGCGGCCTCGTCGCGCACGCCGCCGCCGGTCTGGACCTGCAGGCGACCGTCTTCGGCGATGCTGCGCAACAGCGGCGCGAGCGTGTAACCGCCGGCGCGCGCCGCATCCAGATCCACCAGATGCAACCAGCGCGCGCCCGCGTCGGCGTAGCGCATCGCGACCGCGAGCGGATCGTCCGGATAGCGCGTTTCGCGCGCGTAATCGCCCTGCTGCAGGCGCACCACGCGTCCTTCGCGGACATCGATGGCGGGATAGGCGGTGAAGGTCTTGTCGACGGCGCTCATGCGGGAAGCTTCAGGAAATTATCGAGCAGGCGCAGACCGGCTGCGGACGAGCGCTCGGGATGGAACTGCGCGCCGTAGCGTTTGCCGCTGCCGACCACAGCGGCGAAGCGCTGGCCGTGATCGCTTTCGGCGAGCACGCAGGCATCGGTGTCGTCGTCGACCAGCACCGCGTAGCTGTGCACGAAATAGGTGTGCGCCCCGTCGTCGATGCCGTCCAGCAGCGGCGATGTGTCGCCATTCGCATCAACGCGCTTGCGCAGCCGGTTCCAGCCCATGTGCGGCACGCGCAGCCCCGGCCCACCGGCGAGCTTGCTCACCCGCCCTTTCAGCAGGCCGAGGCAATCGACATCGCCTTCGCTGGAGGTCTCGAACAGCAGCTGCATGCCCACACAGACGCCCAGCAGCGGCACTTGGCTGTTGCGCAGCGCCGCATCCAGCCCGCGCGCGCGCAGCAGCGCCATCGACGGCGCCGCGGCGCCGACGCCGGGCAGGATGATGCGTTCGGGCTCGCCGAGTTCATCGGCATCGCGCACATGGCGCGGATGCGTGCCGATGCGGTTCAATGCATAGCGCACCGAGCCCAGGTTCGCGCCGCCGGCATCGATCAGTACGAGATCATTGCCGATCACAGCGTCCCCTTGGTGCTGGGCAAGGCATCGCCTTCGCGCTTGAACGACTGGCGCAGCGCGCGCGCGACCGCCTTGAAGCAGGCTTCGATCTTGTGATGATCGTTGTCGCCGCGCACCGACAGATGCAGGTTCAGGCCCGCGGTCTCGCACAGCGAACGGAACACATGCGGCACCAGCTCGGTGGCGAGATCGCCGACCTTCTCGCGCTTGAATTCGCCGTCGAACACGAAATACGGACGACCCGACCAGTCCAGCGTCGCGCTGGCCTGCGCTTCGTCCATCGGCAGCGTGAAGCCGTAGCGCGCAATGCCGCGCTTGTCGCCCAAGGCCTGGCGCAGCGCCTGTCCCAGCGCCAGCGCGCTGTCCTCGACGGTGTGATGCTCGTCGATGTGCAGGTCGCCATCGCAGCGCAGCCGCAGCGCGAAACCGCCGTGCTTGCCGAGCTGCTCCAGCATGTGGTCGTAGAAGCCGAGGCCGGTCTTCACGTCGGGATCGGCTTCGCGGTCCAGATCAACCTCGACCTCGATTCGCGTCTCTTTGGTGTTGCGTTCGACGCGCGCGGTGCGCGGCACGTCGACCAGCGCATGCGCGATGTCGCTCCACGCCACGCCGTCGCCGAACTGCGGCGACTTCAGCTTGAAGCCGCGGATATCGAGATTCGTCGCGAACTGGATGTCGGTCTCGCGGTCGCCGACCATCGCCGAGCGCGACCAGTCGATGCCGCGATCGCGCAGCAGCGGCTGCATCAGGCCGAGCGCCGGCTTGCGGTCGGGAGAATTCTCGTGCGGAAAACTGCGGTCGATCAGCACATCGCGGAAGCGGATGCCCTGGCTTTCGAAGATCTGCATCATCAGCGCATGCGGCCCGTCGAAAGCCGCCTGCGGAAACGCGTCGGTGCCGAGGCCGTCCTGATTGGTCACCATCACGAACTCGTAGCCGGCATCGCGCAGGCGCAGCATCGCCGGGATCACGCCGTCGACGAAGGCGAGTTTTTCGTAGGCATCGATCTGGAAATCGGCCGGCTCGCGGATCAGCGTGCCGTCGCGATCGACGAACAGGATGGGCCTGGTGTTGGTCATGCCTGCGCTCATGCTGCGGCTTCCTCCGGCCGCAGCGCCGCGAACACCGCGTCGTTCTCGTCCGGCATGCCGATGGTGATGCGCAGCGCATCGCCGAGTCCCGCGGTCGCGCGCATGTCGCGAACGACCACGCCGGCGGCGAGCAGGCGCCGATACGCGGTTTCGGCATCGTCGAATCGCGCCAGCAGGAAATTGCCGGCGCTGGCGTACACCCGGCGCACGCCGTCGAGCTGCGGCAGGCGCACGAGCATGCGTTCGCGCTCGGCGCGGATCGTCGCCGCTCGCGCAGCCGCCTCCGCGAGCGCAGCGGGTTCCAAGGCGCGCAATGCGAGATCGGCGCAGGGCTGCGGCACCGGATACGGCGCCTGGCAGCGGCGCAGGACTTCGATCAGCGCGGGATCGGCGAGCAGGCAGCCGATCCGCGCGCCGGCCAGCGCATGCAGCTTCGACAGCGTGCGCAGCACGGCGACATTCGGATAGTCGTCGATCAACGACGACGCCGACGGCGTATCGGCATATTCGATGTAGGCCTCGTCGACCACCAGCAGCGCGCGGCCGGCCAGCGCCTGCGCCAGCGCGCGGATCGCGGCCAGCGTGATCATCTCGCCGGTCGGATTGCCGGGCGAACACAGGAACACGATCTTCGCGCGGCGGGCGATGGCGAGGTCGCGCATAGCGGCGAGATCGGTCACCCAACCATCGGGGCGCTCGCGCATCGGCGCCTCCACCAGCGGCGCGCCCTGCAGCCGCGCGCACACCGCGTACATGCCGAACACCGGCGGCGCGATCACTACCGGATCGTGCTCGGCGCGGCACAGCGCGCGCACCAGCAGGTCGATGGCCTCATCGCTGCCGCGGCCGATCAGGAGCTGTTCCGGACGCACGCCGTAGACCTCGGCCAGACGCGCGCGCAGCGCTTCGGGCTGCGGCTGCGGATAGCGGCGCAGCGCGCCGGCATCGTCCGCCGGATTCGTCCACGGCGATTCGTTGGCGTTGAGCCAGACCGTACCGTCGACCTTGTGGCTGCGCGCCGACGAATAACCGGCGAACGCGCGCAGATCCTCGCGCACCAGATCGATGACGCCTGCTTTCGTCTGCGCCGCGAACGGTGCGCTCATGGCGTTTGCGTCGCGGGCAGTGAGGCGATGCGCAGGCTTACCGCATTGGCGTGCGCCTGCAGGCCCTCGGCTTCGGCGATGCGGATCGCGCTGGGGCCAATGCGGCGCAGGCCTTCGGCGGACACGCTCTGCACGCTGATCGCGGTCTGGAAGCCGGTGACCGACAGTCCGCTCCATGCGCGCGCAGCGCCGCCGGTCGGCAGCACGTGATTGGTGCCGCTGCAGTAGTCGCCGAGCGATTCGGCGGCGTAATCGCCGAGGAATACCGAACCCGCCGCGCGCACGCGACCGAGCCAGGGCTCCGCGTCGCGCAGCGCCAGGATCAGATGTTCCGGCGCATAACGATTGCTGACTTCGAACGCCTGGTCGATGGACGAAACGACGATCAGCCGCGACTGCGCCAGCGCCTTGCGCGCGATCTCGGCGCGCGGCAGGCGCGCGAGCTGGCCCACCAGTTCGGCGGCGACGCGCGCGATCAGCGTCGACGAATCGCTGAGCAGGATGACCTGCGAATCCGGGCCGTGCTCGGCCTGCGACAGCAGGTCGGCGGCGACGAACGCGGGATTGGCGCCGCCGTCGGCGATGACCAGCACTTCCGACGGGCCGGCCGGCATATCGATGGCCGGGCCGCCTTCGACCGTCGATACCTGGCGTTTGGCTTCGGTCACCCAGGCGTTGCCCGGTCCGAACAGTTTGTCGCAGGCGGGCATGGTTTCGGTGCCGATGGCCATCGCGGCGATGGCCTGCGCGCCGCCGAGTTTGAACACCCGGCGCACGCCGCACTGGCGCGCGGCGAACAGCACGGTGGGATCGGCGCTGCCGTCGGTGCGCGGCGGCGTGCACACGATCACTTCGTCGCAGCCGGCGATGCGCGCCGGCACGCCCAGCATCAGCATCGTCGAAGGCAGCGGCGCGCTGCCCGCGGGAATGTACAGGCCGACGCGCGCGATGGGCCGCACGATGCGCCGACAGCGCACGCCTTCTGCCGTATCGACGGCGTACTCGTGCATGCCGCTGTCGAGGTGGAAGGCTTCGATGCGACCCGCGGCATCGATGATCGCCTCTTTCAGCGAGGGATCCAGCGACGCCTCGGCCGCCTCGAATTCCTCCTCCGACACTTCGAATGTTTCGAGCACCGCGTGATCGAGCAAGCGGGTGAATTTCCGCAGGGCCGCATCGCCGTCGGCGCGCACGCGGGCGATGATCTTGCCCACGCCCAGGCGCACGGCCGCAGCGGAATCCTGGGTCGGCCGGCGCAGTGCGGCACGCTGCGCCGCCTCGTCCAGCGTCGACCAGGTGAGCAGGTTCAGATCGATCCGGTTCGCGAGCGACGTGCTCATCAGCGACGCACCGGTGAACGATGCGTTGGTCGGCGAAGTGTTCATCGGGGTATTCATGCCAACATCCTCTCCACGGGCAATACCATGAGGCCGCGCGCACCGGCGCGCTTGAGATCTTCCAGTCGTTGCCAGGTCATCGCGCCGTGGCACAGCGCCTGCAGCGCGACATCGCCGGTGCCGTTGCCGTTCGCATCGACGCCGCCGCCATCCAGCGACATCACCGTGGGCGGCTCGGCGTCCGGCAGCAACTGCATCAGCTGCGACAGCACCGCGCGCGGCGCCTGGAACAGCAGCAGTTTGCTGTCGCGGATCTTCATCACTCCGTCGAGGCGGCGCAACAGCAGATCGGCGATACCGGCACGCACGTCGCTGAAACCGTCGGCCGGGCCAGCCAGCACCGCTTCGCTGTCGAGCACGATTTCCACCGGCTTCAGGCCGTTGGCAATGAGGGTCGCACCGCTCGACACCAGATCGCAGACCAGATCGGCCTGGCCAAGACGCGGCGCGATCTCGACCGAGCCGGACATCGTCACCACATCGGCGGGAATGCCGCGCTCGGACAGCCAGCGCGACAGCAGCGCCGGATAGCTGGTGGCGATGCGCTTGCCGGGCAGTTGGGTCTGCGGGTCCCACGTCCACTCGTTGGGAATACCGAACATCAGCCGGCAGCGGCCGAAGCCGAGCGCGCGCCATTCGCTGAACGCCGGCGCCGCGCCGCGCATCTCGCGCTCGTAGGCCTGCTCGTCCAGCACATTGCGGCCGACCATGCCCAGGTCGCAGACGCCGTCGGCGATCAGCCCGGGGATGTCGTCGTCGCGCACCAGCAGCAGGTCCACCGGCAGCGATTCGCCGTAGTAGAACAGCTTGTCGCGACTCTCCTGCCAGCTCAGGCCGGCGGCGGCGAGCAGCGCAAGCGCGGGCTCGCTGAGCCGGCCGCTCTTCTGGATGGCGATGCGCAGTCGATCCCGCTCGGTCGCGGCTGCCGGTCGTTGCATGATGGGTGTCCTCATTGCGCGCCGGATCGGCGCGGTTGACGCTGCTGGATGGCCCGGCCATAGCCGCCGGCGCCGTGTTCGAGCGCACGGGCGACGCGGCCGATGGTGGTCACGCTGACCAGCGTGCGGTCGTGGATTTCGCGGTACGGCACGCCCTGGATTAGAAAAGGCACCACCTTCCAGCGGTCGGCCATGGCTTCGAGTTCGGCCGGCGTGCACAGATCGATCAGGAACGCCCGGACATCCCCCGGCACCGATAACCCGGCCAGCGCGCACGCCAAGGCGTCGAGATCGGCCTCGGCATCGCGTTTCGGGACGGGCTGGGGGCGGTGCTTCATGGTCGTGCGCGTCGAATCAATGTATTAGCGTGTTAATACATTAAAGGTCGGCAACGAGGGTGTCAACCCGATGCCCCGACAACATAAGCGCCCGAGCATCGGAAACAGGACGAACGTTCCGCAAACTCATGGGCCTTTGTGGGAGCGACGCAAGTCGCGAAGCCCGCACAACAGCCGATTGCGGCAACTCATACCCGCCCAAAAACCCTGACGTGCGACACGATTCCCCGCGTCGGCATCAATCCGACCTCGCCGGGCCTCGCGACTTGCGTCGCTCCCACAGGAGCGGCTCTACCTCGCGGATCTCGCGGCTTGACCAACCGTTCGGCTGTTGAAAGCCGCCGCTCCCACAGGGCCAGCGCCAGGCCGGCTCAACCCGCCTGACGCGCCGCCGCCAGCACCGCGCCGTCGCGCACCACCGCCAACGCGGCAGCGAGGTCGACATCCATCGCGCGGTCGCGGGCGAGGAACGGCACGCGCTCGCGGATGGCGGCATGCGCCGCGGCCACGGCATGACCGGGGTGGAAGGGCTCGGCCGCGGACAGCTCAACGCGCAGCGCTTCGACTTCGGCCAGGAACTCCGCATGACTTTCGTCGGTGGACTGCGGGCCGCCCTGCACTTTCGCCGCGAGCTCCACGGCATCGGCGCGATCGGCCAGATCGCGGGCGGCGTTGATCATGTCGCGGCGCAGATCCAGCGCCTGCGCGGCGGTCATCAGCTCCAGCGCCAACACCTTGCCCAGATCGTCGACCATCGACAGCACGTGCCGCGCTTCGTTGGCGCCCATGGAGACATGATCCTCGGCGTTGGCGCTGGTCGGGATCGAGTAAACGGACGCCGGATGCGCGCGGCTGGCCAGATCGTTGACGATCGCCGCGGCGGTGTACTGCACGATCATGAAGCCGGATTCGGTGGCGTCTTCATTGCCGATCAGGAACGGCGGCAGGCCATCGCTGGTCGCCGGATCGACGAGCTTGTTGAGCCGGCGTTCGCTGATCGACGCCAGCACCGGGATGGACGCCTTCACGTAGCTCATCGCCAGCGCCAGCGGCATGCCGTGGAAATGGCCGGCGGAAATCACCTGCTGCTCGACGTGCTCGGCGCGCGCATCCGGGAACACCAGTGGATTGTCGGTGACCGCATTCAGTTCGATCTCGAACACGCGCTTGGCCTGCGCCGCGGCGTCGCGCACGGCGCCGTGCACCTGCGGGGTGCAGCGCAGCGAATAGCTGTCCTGCGGTTGATGCTTCTTGCCGCCGCGGAACGGTTTGAAACGCCTGTAGAACTTCTCGCGGCCGTGGCGCTGGCCGGTCGGCACCCAGTCCCAGCCGATATCGAAGCTCAATGCCTGCGATTCGGCGGTGTCCCAGCTCTTCGGCAGCCACGGCCGGAATTTCGGCACCAGGTGATACGCGATGTCCGCAAGCGTCGAACCGGCGAGCAGGCCGCGCAGATTGGCTGCAACTTCAACTTGGCCCGGATGCGGCCGCAGCGCATGCACTTCCTCGGCGAACGCGCCGAGACGACCGGCGAACGCGTCGATGGTCATCGCCGCGGCCAGATCGGCAGTGTCGAGCAGTTCGTCCAGACGATGCAGCGCGAGCACGCCGGTGGCGAGCATCTGCGCGGTGCCGTTGTTCAGCGCCAGGCCTTCCTTGTACGACAGCGTCACCGGCGTCAGGCCGGCGCGCTTCAGGGCTTCCGCGCCGTGCATGCGCTCGCCCTCGTAGAACGCTTCGCCGCCGCCCAGCAGCACGATGGCCAGATGCGACAGCGGCGCAAGATCGCCACTGGCACCGACGGAACCCAACTGCGGCACGACCGGCACCAGGCCGGCGTTGAGCATCGCGGTGAGCGCCTGCAGGGTTTCGACGCGCACGCCGGAATGCCCGCGCAGCAGCGTATTGATGCGGATGCACAGCATCGCGCGCACCACGTCGGCGGAAAACGGTTCGCCCACGCAGACCGCATGCGAGACGATCAGATTGTGTTGCAGCTCCTGATGCAGCGAGCGACCGGACGGCGAGGCGCCCGGCAATTCATCGCGCAGCGGATGCGCGCCCAGCAGCTTGTCGGCGTTGCTGCCGAAACCGGTGGAAACGCCGTAGATCGGTTCTTCTCGTCGCACCTGTTCGGCCAGGAACGCCGCAGCGTGCGCGACGTTGCGCAGCGCGCCTTCGTCCAGCATCACCTGGGCGCCGTAAGCGACCTCCACCATTCTGTCGCGGGTCAACGAACGGCCGTCGAGACGGATCGGTTTCATGCCTTCACCTCGGGGCGCGGCAGCGCGCGCCACTGTTCGCGTTCGACCAGCAGCGTGCGCGCCAGATCGGCCTCGGCGACTTCGAACTGCTCGCCGCGGCGCAGATCCTTCACCGCGACCGTGCCGCGCGCGACTTCGTCTTCGCCGCGGATCACCACGAAGCGGATGCCGGCGCGGTCGGCGTACTGCATCTGCTTGGCGAGCTTGCGCGGTTCGAGCTGGGTTTCGACATTCAGCCCGCCCGCACGCAATTTCTGCGACAGCGACAGCGCGGCGTCCAGACCGGCATCGTCCATCAGCGACACCAGCACATCGACCGAACTGTCGGCGGTCGCCACCAGTCCGGCTTCGCGCAGTTGCCAGAACAGCCGCGTCAGCCCGATCGAAATACCCACGCCCGGCAGCTTCGACTTGGTGTAGTGGCTGGCGAGGTTTTCGTAACGGCCGCCGGAGCAGATCGAACCGATTTCCGGATTCGCATTGAGCGTGGTCTCGTAGACGATGCCGGTGTAGTAATCGAGGCCGCGCGCGATCGACAGATTCAGCGCGAAGCGATCGTCGGCGACGCCCAGCGCGCGCAGTTGGCGCAGCACTTCGCGCAGCTCGCTGCGGCCTTCCTCGAACAGATCCGTGCCCGCACCCAGCGCGTCGAGCGCGGCCTGCGCTGCGTCATGACCGATCGCGCGAACGCGCGAGAACGCCAGCAGCGTGTCGGCGACGTCGGGCGCGAGCGCGAAGCCCTCGCCGATCAGGGTCGCGTGCACCGCGTCTTCGCCGCGCTTGTCGAGCTTGTCGATCTCGCGCAGCACCGCAGCCTGACGCTCGCCTTCGCCGATGCCCTGGCCTTCGAAGAAGCCGCGCAGCAGCTTGCGATGATTGAACTGGATGGTGAATTCGCCGATCGCCAGCGCCTCGAACACCGACGCGATGACCGCGGGGATCTCGGCGTCGTGGCGGGTGGACAGCGCGTCCTTGCCGATCACGTCGATGTCGCACTGGTAGAACTCGCGGAACCGCCCGCGCTGCGCGCGCTCGCCGCGATACACGCGCTGCATCTGGTAGCGGCGGAACGGGAACGCAAGATCGTGCTCGTGTTCGGCGACGTAGCGAGCCAGCGGTACGGTGAGGTCGAAACGAAGGGCGAGCTCGGGCATCGCATGCCGCGACGATCCGTCCCGCTCCTTGTCCAGCGCGCCGGTCGACTGCACGAAATACACCTGGCGCTCGGTTTCGCCGCCGGATTTGGTCAGCAGGACTTCGGACAGCTCCATCACCGGGGTTTCCACCGGCAGGAAGCCGTAGCGCTCGAAGGTGCGGCGGATGGTGTCGAGCATCCGCTGGAAGGCGATCTGGTCGCGCGGCAGCAGTTCGAGGACGCCGGGCGGTGTACGCGGCTTGATCAAGGGGAACTCCGGGGCATGCAGCAGAAGCGCCAAGTTTAGCGGGTGGCCGGGCCGGAGGCCGCCCCTCGGCGGGCCGGGACGCCCGAAAATCGGTCTTTGCCGCCATACGCAGGCGTTCGGGCTTGCCGGATGCAGGCCAAGCCCCTAGAATGCCGGGCTGCAATGTCGGGGTGTAGCTCAGTCTGGTAGAGCGCTACGTTCGGGACGTAGAGGTCGCAGGTTCGAATCCTGTCTCCCCGACCAATAAATTCAAAGATTTACGAAAAAACCGCCCTAGTGGCGGTTTTTTCGTGCGCGCGCACTTAGATACACCGGATGACGTAGCAGAAGCGGTGAGGCAGACTCAGCCTAGGAAACAACAAATTAGAGGTGTGGCCGTGGACGGCGAGCGCGCAGACGAGCGACTGGGAAAGGTTATCAATGCCTACCTCAACCATTACATCAGTGTGGCGGACGGAAAGGCTGGCGCAATCGCGGCCGCATCCCTCGTGCTACTCGGCTTTGCTGTTGCTCCTGATGCGCAGGCTGTTGCAATACCGCGATGGCTCGGAGCACTGGCGGCAGTCGTCGCAGCAGGCTTTGCAGCTAGCGTTCTTTATCCACGAACGCCCCACTTCGGTAATGGACACATTTTCTGGGGCGACATTCGCAACTTCGATTCGGCGAATACCTATTGGCAATCACTAAATGCACTCAGCTCTGATGAGATAGGTCTCGAATTGGCGCGGCAAAACTTCAGTGTAAGTGCTGTGCTACTCAGAAAAATGTCGGGAGTCAGACGGGCAATTATTGCCTTTGGCGTATCAGCTCTCTTACTGGCTTACGCCTTCGGAGCAGCCTAAATGCCAGTCAGAACGAACTACATGATTGCCAGCGCCATGCGCGCAACACTGCGCGGATCGATCCCAAGTCTAGTTCGCCGCATGGATGCTGTAGCCGATGGACGTGCTACGCCATCCATCGAAAGCATGACAATAGGCTCTGGGCGAAAAGTCACGGCCGCCGTCGTATTCTTTGACATTTGCGGATTCACTCAACTAACAAACTCTGACGACCCGGAGACGCTTAAGCGAACGTTGCTACTTCTGAACTGCGTAATCCCGGCAATGATGCGTGTTCTCTACCGGTATGGGGCTTACGTGGAAAAGAACACGGGCGACGGCCTAATGGCAGTCTTAGGTGTTGAAACGAACGATCGTGTGACAGCAAACCACGCGTTGGAGATTGCTGAAGAAATGTTCTTTGTTCTGCAGGCAATCGTTAATCCTGAACTAGTGAAGCTAGGACTTCAGCCTATCCGGGCTAGAATCGGGATAGATATGGGGCAGATACTTATATCTAGAATTGGCGTTCCCAACGGCACATCTGCACACGAACGAAACTCATTGACTGCCGTAGGACCCGCCGCGAATCGCGCCTGCAAAATTCAAGGACTGGCCGGAGTCAACGAAGTTTGGGTGGGTGACTCAATCTACCGCAACGCCCTCAATGAAAAAATACCTTTCTTTAACTGCGTCACTCCTGCGACTTGGAACTGGACTTATGGGAACAGTCCCCAACACCGATATCACTGCTGGCACTACCAAGGACGCGTTGACCCGTTGGCCACTCATCTAACCGGTCCAACTCAACTCATTCTGTGAGGTAACGCAGTCTGTGATCTGAAGGCTGCTCAAATAGGTGACACGCTACTGCGAGCCTATGGAGCTCGTTCTAGCACACCAGCTTTCGTCGCACATCGGGTGATCGATGCAACAACGTACCCCCTATGAGGCGGGTCCGAACTTCAAATTCCGCGTCTGCCCCGCCCCACGCACCACGAACCGTTCGATGGTCAGCGATTCCGCGCCCATCGGCCCGTAGGCGTGCAGGCGCGTGGTGGAAATGCCGATCTCCGCGCCCAGGCCGAGTTCGCCGCCATCCGAAAACCGCGACGACGCGTTGACCATCACCACGGCACTGCGCAGGGCGTGGACGAAGCGCGCGGCGACGGCTTCGTCGCGGGTGGCGATGACTTCGGTGTGATCGGAGCCGTGGCGGCGGATATGGGCGATGGCCTCGTCCAGCGAATCGACCACGCGCACGGCGAGGATCAGATCGAGGAATTCGGCGTCCCAGTCGTCGTCGCTCGCGGGTTTGGCATCGGCGATCAATGCGCAGGCGCGTTCGTCGCCGCGCAGCTCGACGCCGCGTTCGCACAGCATCGCTGCGGCGCGCGGCAGGAATTCGGACGCGACATCCGCATGCACCAGCAGGGTTTCGAGCGCATTGCAGGCGCTGGGCCGCGCGACCTTGCCGTCGAGCAGCAGGTCCAATGCAAGGTCGGGATCGGCGGCGGCATCCACGTACAGATGGCACACGCCCTTGTAGTGCTTGATCACCGGCACCCGCGCATGCTCGGCGACGAAGCGGATCAGGCCTTCGCCGCCGCGCGGGATCGCCAGATCGATGATGTCGTTGAGCTGCAGCAGTTCGACCATCGCCTCGCGGCGTAGATCCTCGATCAGGGTCAACGCAGCGGCAGGTACGCCGGCATCGACCAACGCACGCTGCAGCGACGCGGCGATCGCAGTGTTGCTGCGGATCGCTTCAGAACCGCCGCGCAGGATCACGCCGTTGCCGGCCTTCAGACACAGCGCCGCGGCGTCGGCGGTGACGTTCGGTCGCGCCTCGTAGATCATCGCGATCACGCCGAGCGGTACGCGCACGCGTTCGATCTCGATACCGTTGGGCCGCGTTTCGCGGCGGGTGACCTGGCCGACCGGATCGGGCAGATCGGCGACCTCGCGCAGCGCGTTGGCGATGCCCGCAAGCCGCTGCGGATCGAGCATCAGCCGGTCGAGCATCGCGCTGCCGATGCCTTTGGCTTCCGCGGCGCGGAGATCTTCGGCATTGGCGATGAGAATCGGCGCGGCATCCGTCTGCAACGCATCGGCCATCGCCCGCAGCAGCGCGTTCTTGGCGTCGTTGGACAAAGCCGCGACTGCCTGCGCGGCGTCGCGGCACGCCAGCGCCTGCGCGCGGATGGACAGCGCCTGCACGGGATGTTCAGACATCGGCGACCTCATTCGGATTGGATGCGTGCAGCGAGAGATCGTCGCGGTGGACGATGGTGTCGCCGTAGTTGTAGCCGAGGATGCTTTCGATGGCCTGCGATCTGCGGCGCGCGATACGGCGGATATCGGCGGCGGAGTACTGGGTGACGCCGCGCGCGACGCTGCGCGTACGCACGCCATCGATGCAGACCACCTCGACCAGATCGCCGCGGCGGAATTCGCCCTGCGCGTCGGCCACGCCGATCGGCAGCAGCGACGCGCCCTTGTCGATCAGCGCGGCTGCGGCGCCGGCATCGATCATGATCGCCGCGCCCTGCTCCACCGGCGCATGCCGCAGCCAGTGCTTGCGCGCGGCCACGCGGCTGCGGGTGGCGACCAGACGCGTGCCGATCAGCCGGTCTTCCGCCAGCGCGGCGGACACCTCCGCGCGCGTGCCGTTGAACAATACGGTGTCGATGCCGGCTGCGCCCGCGCGCTGCGCGGCGAGGATCTTGGTGCGCATGCCGCCGGTACCGACGTTCGAACCCGCGCCGCCGGCCATCGCCAGGATGTCGTCGCCGGGATCGGTCACGATCTGGAGTGGTCTGGCATCCGGATGTGTCCGCGGGTCGGCATCGTACAGACCGTCGATGTCTGTCGCGATGAACACCACGTCGGCATCGATCAACGCCGCGACGATCGCGCCGAGCGTGTCGTTGTCGCCGAGCTTGAGTTCGTCGACCGACACGGTGTCGTTCTCGTTGACGATCGGCAGCGCGCCGCAGCGCAGCAGTTCGCGCAGCGTGGCGCGGGCATTGAGATAGCGGCGGCGGTTGCGCACATCGTCGTGGGTCAGCAGCACCTGCGCCACCGGCCGGGCGAAGAAGCCCTGCCAGAACGCCATCAGCTTCGCCTGACCAAGCGCGGCCAGCGCCTGGCGTTCGGCCATCGCCGCGCCCGGACGCGGGGTTGCATGCAGCGTCGCTTGCAGAACATTGCGCCCTGCCGCGACTGCGCCCGACGACACGATCACCACTTCGCGGCCCTGCGCCTGACAGGCTTCGACGAATGCGGCGAGATGCTGCGCATTGCACGGAGAAAGCCCACCGTCGCCGGCGAGGAGACTGCTGCCGACCTTGAGCACGGCCCGCTTCCATCCGGGCATGGTCTGTTCCGTGAAGGCGATCCGCGCGCTCATGCCGGCCTCACGCGCTGCGCAGGCGCGCGCGCAGCGCGTCGAGCCGCAGATCCGCCGCGGCGCCGGGCGACACGCGCGCCTTCAGGCTGGCCGCGGGATCGCCTTCCGCCCAGCGCGCAGGATCGGCGGCCTGTCGGTAGGCGTCGCGGAACGGCAATCCCTGACGCGCGAGATCGACCGCGAGATCGGTCGCGTACATCGACGGATCGAGCGCGGCGCGCATCGCCTCGGGCTTCCATTCGAGATTGCGCAGCAGATCCGGCAGCAGTTCCAGCGCGCCGAGCCCGCGGCCGAAAGCGTGGAAGATCGCGCCCTTGCTGAACTGCAGATCGCGGTGATAGCCCGACGGCAGCGACAGCAGTTGTTCGATCTCGGTGCGCGCGGCAGCGGCGCTGGCGTAGCTGGCGCGCATCAGTTCGATCACATCGGGATTGCGCTTGTTCGGCATGATCGAACTGCCGGTGGTGTACTGCGCCGGCAGCGCGACGAAGGCGAATTCGGCGCTGGTGAACAGGCTCAGATCCCAGGCGAGGCGACGCAGATCGAGCAGCGCCGAGGCCAGCGCTTCGATCGCGGCCATCTCGAACTTGCCGCGCGACAGCTGCGCATAGGCGGCGGAGACCTGCAGCCGACCGAAACCCAAAGACTCGGTGACGTGATCGCGATCCAGCGGCAGGTTCACCCCGTAACCGGCGGCGCTGCCGAGCGGATTGGCGTCGACCCACGCCAGCGTGTCGCGCGCGCGCTGCGCGTCGTCAATGAAGCCTTCGGCCCACGCCGACCACCACATGCCCAGCGACGACACCACCGCGCGCTGCAGATGGGTGTAGCCCGGCAGCGGCACATCGGCTTCGACTTCCGCGCGCGCCAGCGCCACCTCGGCAGACTCGATGCACAGCGCATGCAGGCGCGCGAGCCGGTCCTTCAGCCACAGCCGGGTCGCGACCAGGATCTGGTCGTTGCGGCTGCGACCGGTGTGGATCCTGCGGCCGGCATCGCCGAGACGCTCGATCAGCCGCGATTCGATCGCCGAATGACAGTCCTCGAAGCGTTCGTCGAGCACGAAATCGCCATTGCGGAAATCCTCGGCGAGATTCGCCAGCTCGACCTGGATGCCCGCGAATTCGTCGGCGGCGAGGATGCCGATGCGCAGCAGCCCCTGCGCGTGCGCGCGGCTGGCCTCGATATCGAACAGGAAGAATTCGCGATCGAGCATCACGTCTTCGCCGGCGAGGAAGCGCTGGATCCGCTCGTCGACTTTCACGCCGGGTTTTTGCCAGAGAAGGTCAGACATGGTCATTTTCCATAAGCGATACACGAAAGAGACGGTCTGTCATCCCGAACGCCTGCGCAGCAGGCGGAGGGAACTGCTTCTGCCATGTGACTCATGCATCAGAAGCAGAAACAGATTCCTCACCCGATGGAGCCGGGTTCGGAATGACAGGAAATACTTATTCCAACTCAAGCGGAATGCCGGCCCACTCGTCCAGACCGAACGCGATATTCAGATTCTGCAGCGCCTGCGTCGCCGCGCCCTTCAGCAGATTGTCCTCGGTCGCCACCACCACCAGCCGGCGGCCGTCATCCGACAGCGCGAAGCCGCCGATCTCGACGTGATGCCGGCCGGCGATGCGGCTGACCCACGGCGCGTCGTCCAGCACGCGCACCAGCGGCTCTTGCGCGTACGCATCGCGATAGCGCGCGAGCACCGCTTCGCGGGTCACCGCTTCGGACAGATGCAGGTTGACGGTCATCGTGATTCCGCGGAAATGCGCCGCGACGTGCGGCATGAACTCGACGGGATGCGCGAGCTGGCGCGTCACCTCGCGCTCATGCACGTGCCCGGTCAGCGCATACGGCATCAGGTTGTCGCGCAGCTTGTCCGGATCGTTCTTGTCCGACGGCGATGTGCCTGCGCCCGAATAACCGGACACGCCGAAGCACTGCGCCGGCCCGTCGAGCAGGTCGAGCATCGGCGCGATCGCCAGCTGCATCGCGGTGGCGTAACAGCCGGGATTGCTGATCCGGCGTTCGCCGAGGTAACACGCGCGGGTGAGTTCCGGCAGCCCGTAGTACCAGCCGTCGTCGAAACGATAGTCGGCGGAGAGATCGACGATGACCGGATCGACATGCGCCGCATCAAAAGCGGCCACGCAGGCGGCGGCCTTGCCGTTCGGCAACGCCAGCACCACCGCGTCGGCGCCGAGCGACGGCAGTGCCTCGTTCGCGGGCGAGGAGTAGCGCAGCTCGCCTGTGTAGGTCGGAATGTGGTCGGCGAGCCGCTGTCTGTCGAGTTCGCGCGAGCCGACATAGGCCAGTTCGAAGCGCGGATGCGCGGCGAGCAGCCGGATCAGCTCTGCGCCGACGTGGCCGCGGGCGCCGACGATCCCGACACGGAATGTCCCTGTGTTCATGCGTGCTGCTCCTGATAGTGCGCAAGCTTCGATTCGAGACCGCTGCGCAGCGCCGGCCATTCCGCGGCGAGGATCGAGAACGCCACGGTATCGCGCAGCGTGCCGTCGCGATGCCGCGAATGCGCGCGCAGCACGCCGTCGCGCTTCGCGCCGAGGCGCGCGATGGCCGCCTGCGAGCGTAGATTCTCGTGACTGGTTTCCAGCGCCACCGCTTCGCAGCGCCACTGCATGAAGGCATGATCGATCAGCAGCAGTTTGGCTTCGGTATTCAGGCCGCTGCGCTGCGCGCGCTGCGCATACCAGGTGTAGCCGAGCTTCACGCGCGGCACGCCACGATCGATGTCGTAGAAGCGGGTGCTGCCGACCACGTCGCCCGCGGCATCCTTCACCACGAACGGCAGGGACTGGTCCGCGTCGCGCTGCTGCAGCGCGGTCGCAATGTAGGCCTCCGCCTCGCCGGGCGCCAGGCCGGGCACGCTGGTATAACGCAGCGTCCACAGCGCGCCGTCGGCCGCTGCGGCGCGCAGCGCATCAGCATGCTCCGCGCGCAGCGGTTGCAGCCGCACGTGGCGGCCTTCGAGCGTCGGTGTGACGAATGGATGCGTCATCGCAATCAGTCCATCAAGGTCGCCGGCCGCTGCCGACAGTGTTCCAGGCAGAAACGGAACAGATCGACGCCCTCGCGGTCGATGTCGCCCAATCCGTACCAGTACGCGCGCCAGCGTTCCTGTTTGACGCTGCCGTCGGCTTCGGCATCGTAGAACGCATTGACCGGATTGCCGATCCGCGAACGCCAGAACAGCCGCGGCTGCGCTTCGCGCATCAGCTGCCACACCGCGCGCCCCAGCCCCTCGCCCTGCGCGTCGTCCAGCACCGCGAATTTGTCGAGATACGGCAGCCCGTTTTCCTCGGTGAGGATGACCGCGGCGCGATAGTTCTCGCTGACATAGGCGCGATGCAGCGCGGTGCGCTCGAAGTAGTCCGGCACCAGCGTCCGGCCGAACGCGGATTCGATCAGATCGCGCAGGCGGACGGTATCGATGTCGTTCCAGCGCGACGCCTGCAGCACGCGCTCGCCGCGGCGCACCAGCGTGCCCGAGCCCTTGTGCGTGAACAGTTCCTTCGCCAGCTCTTCCGGGCGGGTGATCGACACCGACGACGACAGCGGCAGCGCATCGAGCAGTTGCTTGATCTGTTCGATCTTCACGCGCATGCCGCCGTTGATCCACGGCTGCGCCATCAGCGCATCGTACTCGGTCGACAGATTGATCGAGTCGATCACGTTGCCGTCGCCGTCGAGCAGGCCGCCGGTGCCGGTGAGGAAGACGATCTTGTACGGCTGCAGCACCTGCACCAGTTCGTTGGCGGCGAAGTCCGCATTGACGTTGAGGATCTGGCCGCCGACGGTTTCGCCCAGACTGGCGATGACCGGAATGGAGCCGGCCTGCAGGCTGGCGTGGATCGGCGCGAGATCGACGCGCTTCACCTCGCCGACCAGACCGTAGACATCGCGGTCGAGATAATCGGCCTCGAACACGCCGGACACGATCGATGTCGCGCGCGTATCCTGCGCCTGCAGCGCTTCCACAAGCTTGAGATTCTGCGCGTGGAACACGCGGCGCACGATCGCCAGGGCTTCCGGCGTGGTCACCCGCAATCCGTTGACCGTCTGCTTCTGGATGCCCGCGGCGAACAGTTCTTCGTCGAGCTGCGGACCCGCGCCGTGGATGACGATGGGCGTCAACCCGACATCCTGCAGGAACGCGAGCGAGGACGTCAGCGCGCCCAGATCGTCGCGCAGCACCGCGCCGCCGACCTTCACCAGCGCGAAGCGCGCCGCGTCGAGCTGCGAGAAGCGCTTCAGATACTGCGAAATCTCCTTCGCGCCGGCCATGCTGGACAGCAGCCGGACGATGGTCTGCCGGGTCTGCGGGTCGTGGACTTTGTGATCGACCCCGTTGTATTGCAGCATGGGCGTCATGTCGAAACGGTTCCGTCGAGGATGCGGATGATGGATGCGGCGTAGCGTTCGAGCTGATCGAGCGCCACCCACTCGTCGGCGGTGTGCGCCTGGGCGATATCGCCGGGGCCGTACACGAACGCGGTGAGGCCGGCGCCGGAAAACAGCGAGGCCTCGGTCCAGAAATCGACGGCGTTGCCGATCGGCAGGCCGAGTTCGTCGGCGAGATCGCGTGCCGCGAGGCGGCGCTCTTCGGCGCTGGCGACGTCGCCGGCCGGCAGCGACGGGCCGCGGAAGGTTTCCTCGTAGTGACCGATCGATTCCGCGGTGGTGCAGTCGCGGAACCGCGCGTGCAGTTCGTCGATATCGTGCGACGGCAGCGGCCGGAACCCGAACCGCAGCTCCGCGCTCGGCGCGATCACATTGGCCTTGATCCCGCCCTCGACCTTGCCGATGTTGAAGCGCAGCCCGGTCAGGCCGCCGAAACGGCGATGCGATTCGGCTTCGACCAGATCCAGCGCGTTCGCGCCCCAGCGCATCGCGTGATGCAGCGCGTTGCTGCGCATCGCGTTCGCGCCGGACGCATGCCCGGCAGCGCCGCGGAATTTCATCAGCACCGATGCGATGCCGCGATGCGCGAGCACCGCCTCGCACTGCGTCGGCTCGGCGATGATCGCCTCATTGAAACCATGATCGCTGGCGAGGAACGCGGCGATGCAGCGCGCGTCGTTGGCTTCCTCGTCGGTGCTGAACAGGAAGGCCGCATCGCCGGCCGTGCGCTGCGCCGCGACGATGAGTCCGGCCGCCGCGCCCTTGATGTCGCAGGCACCCAGGCCGATGGCTTTGCCGTCGCTCACCCGCAGCGTCAGCGGATCGGCGCTCCAGGCTTCCGACGACGGCACGGTATCGAGATGCACGTTGAACACGCGCGTGGGTTTGCCGCGCAGCGCGAGCATCGAGACCGCTCCAGCGCCGTGATCGATGACGGTGCAGACGAAACCGGGCAACTGCGCGCGCAGATAATCGAACATGCCGCCGGTGCCGATATCGCGCGGCGGATTGCGGGTGTCGAAGGACACCAGCGATTCGAGATGTTGGAGGATGTCGTTGAGCATTGAAGTCCAGATAACGTCAAAGGGCAGCGGTGAGCGGGAAAACCTGTCATCCCGAATCCCGGCTTTATCGGGTGAGGGATCTGCTTTTCGATTCAGGAATGCAAACGCAACAACAGATCCCTCCGCTTGCTGCGCAGGCGTTCGGGATGACAGATTTTTCCGCAGATCGCAGGATCGCTCGCTTTCATTTGTTCACTTCGGCCCACAGCGTGCTGCTCATGCCGAACAGCTTGATGAAACCCTCGGCTTCCTCGACGCCCCAGTCGGCCGACTGCGCGTAGGTCGCGCCCTTGGCGTTGAGGATGTGCGGCGAGCGTACCGCCACCGCATCGACGCGACCACCGCGGGTTTCGAGCAAGATCTCGCCGTTGACCATCGCCTGCGACGACGCGAGGAACGCCTCGAGATCGGTCTTCAGCGGATCGTGATAGAAACCTTCGTAGACCAGTTCCACCCACTTGCGCGCGACATCCGGCTTGAAGCGGTTCTGCTGTTTGGTCAGCACCGCTTCTTCCAGCGCGCGATGCGCAACCAGCAGCGCGGTGAGGCCCGGCGCTTCGTACACGATGCGGCCCTTGAGGCCGATGGTGGTGTCGCCGGTGTACATGCCGCGGCCCACGCCGTACGGCGCGAACAGCGCGTTGAGCTTCGCCAGCAGCCGCGCGCCGGTCATCGCATGACCGTCCAGCGACACCGCTTCGCCAGCGACGAAACCGATCGCGACCTGCAGCGGCAATTCAGGCCATTCGTCGCGCGGCGCGCACCAGCCGCGCGCGCCCTCGCCCGGCGCTTCCCAGCGGTCGATCTCGCCGCCGGACATCGTCAGGCCGAGCAGGTTCTCGTTGATCGTGTACGCCTTCTGCTTGGCGCGCACGCCGAAGCCGCGCTGTTCCAGATAGGCCTGTTCGTAGGCGCGGGTCTGGGTGTGTTCCTTCTGGATTTCGCGGATCGGCGCGACGATGGTGTAGTCGCCGCTGGCCTTGACCGCGAGATCGAAACGCACCTGATCGTTGCCCATGCCGGTGCAGCCGTGGGCGATGACCTTCGTGCCGAGATTCTGCGCGCGCGCCAGGGTGGCGTCGACGATCAGATAACGGTCGGACACCAGCAGCGGATACTGGCCCTGGTACGCCTCGCCGGCCCAGACGAACGGCTTGACGAAGCCGTCCCACAGCGCCGGCCCGCCGTCGATGGTGATGTGCGACGCGACGCCGAGCTCCTGCGCGCGGTGTTCGATGAACGCACGCTCCTCGGCATCGACGCCGCCGGTATCGGCGAACACGGTATGCACGGCCCAGCCCTGTTCCTGCAGATAGGGCACGCAGAAACTGGTGTCGAGGCCGCCGGAAAAAGCGAGAACGATATCTTTGCTGCTCATTGATGTCTCTCGTGGTTTGCTCCCTCCCCCGCATGCGGGGGAGGGTTGGGGTGGGGGCATCGGAACGGAGATCACCCCCATCCCGGCCTTCCCCCGCGTGCGGGGGAAGGAGAAAAGCGTTACTGACCAGCCAAAGCCGCCATCACCGCTTTCTGCACGTGCAAGCGGTTCTCGGCTTCGTTCACGGCGATGCAGTACGGTGCGTCCATCACCGCGTCGGTGGCCTTGATGTTCCGGCGCAGCGGCAGGCAGTGCGAGAACACGCCGTTGTTGGTCAGCGCCATCTTGCGCTCGTCGACGATGAAGTGTTTGTACTGGTCGCGAATGGGCTTTTCGGGCTCCCAATTGCCGAAATACGGCAGCGCGCCCCAGCTCTTGGCGTAGACCACGTCGGCGCCGGCATAAGCGCTGTCGATATCGTGGCTCACCTGCAGCGAACCGCCGTTCTCGCCGACGTTCTGCGCGGCCCAGTCCATGTAGCGCTGGTCGAGCACGTACTCCGGCGTCGGGCACAGCAGGGTCACGTCCATGCCCATGCGCGTGGCGATGGTCAGCGCGGAATTCGCGACCGCGGTGTTCAGCGCTTTCGGATGATAGGTCCAGGTCAGCACGTATTTCCTGCCGCGGAGGTCCGACGACCCAAAATGTTCCTGCAGCGCCATCGCGTGCGCCAGCTCCTGGCAGGGATGGGTGATCGTTTCCATGTTGATCACCGGCACGGTCGCGTATTTCGCGAAACCCTTCAGCACCTTGTCTTCGCGATCCGCGGCCCAGTCGATGAACTTCGGAAAGGCGCGCACGCCGATCAGGTCGACGTAACGGCTGAGCACTTTCGCCACTTCGGCGATGTGTTCTTCGGTGTCGCCGTCCATCACCGTGCCGAAGTCGAACTCGATCGGCCATGCATCCTTGCCCGGGGAGAGCACGACGGCGTGGCCGCCGAGTTGGAACGCGCCCAGCTCGAAGCTGGTGCGGGTACGCATCGACGGATTGAAGAACACCAGGGCGATGCTCTTGCCCTTGAGCGCATCGCCCAGCTTGTTGCGCTTGTACAGCGCGGCCTGGGTCAATACGGCATCCAGTTCGGGGCGGCTCCAGTCCTGGGTGTTCAGGAAATGCTTCATGGCGGGTCTCGGCGATGAGGTCGTGGGAGAGAGGAAAGTCGTGGCGCGGATCGGAGCAATGTTCGGAGCGTGGATTGCAGAACGGATCGGACGCGTAAAAAAGAAAAGGCCCGGCGGGAGCCGGGCCTGATCGTTGGAATCTTGTCGTTTGGAGCGGATAAGACGACGGTTCCGGATCACCCAGCAGGCGTGTGGGGTTCCGGTCGGCGCGCGCGCGACGTCATGCCGGAGGCCATCCGGGCACTGGTCGTCGACAGGGGCTGCGCGTTGTTCATAGGGGGCGCATGCTCGCACGCGCAGATGACGGCCGCAAGACCGCGGCGCCCATCAGCGCTTTTCGGCGGGCGGGAGATCGGGGGTCACCGAAATCCGCACCTTCAGGCGTTTGCCGGGGTCGATGGGCAGCCGCGAACGGTATTTCACGCCGCGATGGATGTAATCGACGTCGTAGGCCACCGGGCGCTGGAATTCGCGCTCCACCCGGGTCGGGCGGCAATTGCGGTTGGTCTGCGCCACGCCCGCAGACTCTGCAGGGTTGTCGCAGCGCTGCTCCACCGCATAGGCGCGCAACGTCTGGTACACCGGCTCCACCCGCAACACCTGCGCGTATTCGGTGCGGACGTTGGAAAGCTGTCCGCTGTCCTTCTGCGCCTGCACGCACGGCGATGCCACGAACAGCAACGGCAGGCAGAGACAGGCAACAGCGGTGGCGGAGGTTGGGCGCATGGGCCGGCCAGTGTAGGGCCTCGGACCATTTCAGGCTGAACCCCCGCTGTCGTGCCGGTGCGCGTGCCGCTAGAATCGGTCGAACCCCTCAACATGCATCAGGACGATGACCCTTCAACTCCACAACAGCTTGACGCGCCAGGTCGAACCGTTCGCTCCGCTCGATCCGGGCTGTCCGACGATGTATCTGTGCGGGCCCACCGTCTACAACTATGTCCACATCGGCAATGCCCGCGGCCCGGTGGTGTTCGGCGTGCTCGCCGCACTGCTGCGCCGCCGTTACGGCCGATTGAAATATGCCCGCAACATCACCGACGTCGACGACAAGATCAACGCCGCGGCCAAGGCACTCGGCACGCCGATCTCGACCATCACCGACAAGTACGCCGCGGCGTATCGCGAAGACATGGCAATGCTGGGCGTATCCGGCGATTTCGCGCCGGACATCGAGCCCGCCGCCACCGCGCACATCCCGCAGATGATCGCGATGATCCAGCGCCTGATCGACCAGGGCCACGCCTATGCCGCCGAAGGCCATGTGCTGTTCGCGGTCGATACCTACGCCGACTATGGCAAGCTCTCGCGCCGCGACCCCGAGGAAATGCTGGCCGGCGCGCGCGTGGAAGTGGCGCCGTACAAGCGCAACCCGGGCGATTTCGTACTGTGGAAGCCCTCCACCGACGATCTGCCGGGCTGGGAATCGCCGTGGAGCGTCGGCCGCCCAGGCTGGCATATCGAATGCTCGGCGATGGCCGAAGCGCATCTGGGCGACACCATCGACATCCACGCCGGCGGCATCGACCTGCAGTTCCCGCACCACGAGAACGAAGTCGCGCAGAGCGAATGCGCGCACAAGCACCATGACGGCAGTCACAAAACGTTCTCGCGCTGGTGGATCCACAACGGCATGCTGAATTTCGGCGGCAGCAAGATGGCGAAGTCGGTGGGCAACATCCAGCGCGTCCACGATCTGGTCCGCGAACACCCGCCGGAAGCCCTGCGCTACGCGCTGCTGTCGGCGCACTACCGGCAGCCGCTGGAGTGGTCGGACGGGTTGATCGAACAGGCGGTGCGGACGTTGGATCGTCTGTACGGCACGTTGCGGGATCTGGCCGCGTACGACGTGACGCCGCAGATACCGGCGGCTGTCGATACGGCGCTGAACGACGATCTCAATACGCCTGCGGCGCTGGCAGCACTAGCTGCCGACGCGAGCTTGGCACGCCACATTCTCGCGAACACGCCGAACGGCTTAGGCAAAGCAGAACATTCAGAACTCGCCAACACGAAAGCGGATATTCTCGGCGCAGGCCTCGCCCTCGGCCTGCTGCAACAGACGCCGGAAGCCTGGTTCGCGCGCGGCGCCTCCAACGACGACGATGCCCGCATCCAGGCGCTGGTCGACGAACGCAACGCCGCGAAACAGACCCGCGACTTCGCCCGCGCCGATGCTATCCGCAAACAACTGGCCGACGAAGGCATATTGCTGGAAGACACGGCCCAGGGCGTGCGTTGGAAGCGGGCGTAAGAATGAAACGCCCGTTGGCCACCCAGACCCAACGGGCGACGCACAGGATGTGCGTCGTTTTCCGACCGAGTCATGGATGACGAGTCGGAAAATCCCCGCAACCGACCCGTGACCGGTTCGCTTCGTCGGGGAAGGCCCTTTTCTTTGGTTCGTTTCTTTTGGGCCAGCAAAAGAAATGAACCCGGCCGCGCAGCGGACGGAAGCTCTTCGGAGTAGAACGAAAGCAGTCGCGACTTGCGTCGCTCCCACAAAAGCAACCGATGAACACTACCTTCCCCATCGAACCCACTCCCGCCGAAGCCCAGGACACCATCCGCGACGAATTCGCGTTCTTCGGCGACTGGTCCGAGCGCTACCAGTACCTGATCGATCTCGGCCGAAAATTGCCCAAATTTCCCGACGACCGGAAAAACGACACGCATCGGCTGCTCGGCTGCCAGTCGATGGTGTGGATCGTGGCCTCGGGCGACGCCGATCGCCTCGATTTCGCCGCCGCCAGCGACTCGGCGATCGTCTCCGGCCTGATCTTCCTCGCGCTGCGCGTGTATTCCGGGCGTAGCGCCGAGGACATCGTCGCCACCGACGCCCGCTACATCGCCGACATCGGCCTTGCCAAGCATCTGTCGCCGACGCGCAACAACGGTCTGGCCGCGCTGCTCGCCTTCATCAAGGCCACCGCGCAGGATGCGCTGCGCGCCCGCGCCTCACGTACGCACTGACGCGCGCACGGCCATCACGACGCCCGACGCATGAGCGCGACCGACACGATCGAACCGCCGGCCGCGCCGCCGCTGCGCAACCGCGCGTTTCTCGGGTTGATGGGCTATCGGCTGCTCACCATCCTGTCGTATCAGATCGTCGCGGTCGCGGTGGGCTGGCATGTCTACGAACTCACCCACGATCCGTGGAAACTCGGCCTGATCGGCCTGGCCGAAGTGCTGCCGTTCTTCTGCGTGGCGCCGTTCGCCGGCTATCTGGTCGATCACCTGCCGAAACGGCGGCTCGGCATCATCGCCTGCGTCGGCCTGAGCATCACGCCGATCATCCTCGCCGTGGTCGCCTGGGGTCTGGTGTTCGGCGATCCGGTCCACAGCCAGTCGCGGCTGTGGCTGATCTATGCCGCGGTCATGTTCACCGGCGCGGTGCGCGCCTTCCTCGGCCCGGTCCACAACACACTGTTCGCGCGCGTGCTGCCGCGCGAACAGTTCACCCGCGGCGCGAGCATCGGCAGCGTGGTGTTCCAGACGGCGCTGGTGCTGGGGCCGGCGATCAGTGGCGGGTTGATCGGCCTGATCCACAGGCTCGGCCAGTATCCCGAGGGCGCGACCGAACAGGCAGGACCTGCGTACGCGTTGGGCGCGGTGCTCGCGCTGGGCGCTGCGCTGTCGCTGGCGACGCTGCGCATCACCGAACCCGCGCTGTCGCACGAGCGCAGCCCGATCTTTTCCAGCATCGCCGAAGGCCTGCGCTTCGTGGTGCGCACGCCGGTCATGCTGGGCGCGATGGCGCTGGACATGTTCGCGGTGCTGTTCGGCGGCGCGGTGTCGCTGGCGCCGGCGTTCGCCAAGGACATCCTCGACGCCGGACCCGAAGCGCTGGGCCTGCTGCGCGGCGCGCCCGCCGCCGGCGCGGTGATCGTGGGACTGTGGCTGGCGCGACGCCCGATCCAGCGCCACGCAGGGCGCTACCTGCTGATCGCGGTCGCCGGTTTCGGCCTGTGCATCGTGGGCTTCGGGCTGTCGGAGATGCTGTGGCTGTCGGTGGCCTTCCTGTTCTTCTCGGGCATGTTCGACGGCGTCTCGGTAGTGCTGCGCTCCACGATCCTGCAGTTGGCCACGCCCGACCACATGCGCGGCCGGGTCTCGTCGATCAACAGCATCTTCATCAGTTCGTCGAACGAACTCGGCGCGTTCTACGCCGGCTCGATGGCGCGTTTGCTCGGCCTCGTCCCAGCCGTCGTCCTCGGCGGCTGCGTCACCCTCGGGGTGGTCGCGTTCACTGCGCTGAAATCGCCGACGGTGCGGCGTCTGGATCTGAAGGATCTGCAGTGAACGCTTCGATCGGCATCGCTCCGGATCTGCAGAAACTGCACCACATCGTCGAAGACGAATCCCTGCCGTATTCACATCCCGCGGTGTATCGACTCACCGCCGGACAACGCATCATCGCCGGCGTGCCCGGCGGCGATGCCGAGGTCTTCATCACGCTGATCGACAGGCTCGATGGCCCGTTCCACCTGCTTTACGTTCTGCATACGCCCCGTGGCGAGGCAGAACCCGGGCGCTATCAGACCCCGCTCATCGACAAACCGGACACGGTGCGCTGGCTGCGACGTTTCGCCGACTATATTCGCGCAGACAGCCGATTCGATCTCTGGGCACACTCGCCCGACGACGATGCCACGCTGGTCTGGGACCGCCACGATCGACTGTTCGCCTACGGACCGCTGGAGCGTTTCGAGGCTTCGCTGCGCGACCGCGGATTCGTCGAGGGCGACGCGATCATCCCTTCGCCGCATGAACATCATTACCGCCGTGTATGCGATGCCGAGGCGCTTGCGCTGCTCGCGTCGCAGGACTGGTCATGGTCGCCCTTGCGGCCGGAAGACGAGCAATGAAAAAGCCCCGCAGTCGCGGGGCTTTCTGTTTCGCTCGACACCACAGCGCGGGAATCAATCGCCCTGCTGTTTCTGCAGGTGTTCCCAGCGTTCCTGCTCGTCGATGGTGCGCTCGGCGGTGAGGCGCGCTTCGAGGCGGTGCAGGCCGATCTCTTCGCCCGAGTCCACGCTGAAGCCGTACTCGCCGGCTTCCAGACGCTTGAGCGTGCTGTCGATCTTGCCGATCAGCTTGCGGTAGCGGTCGCGCGTGCGCAGTTCCAGCGAATTCTCGGTTTCGCGGGTGGCGCGCTCGGCGTCGTCGCCGACATCGCGCACTTCATCCTTGAGGTTCTCGATGGTCTGCTTCGATTCCTCGATCAGATCGGCACGCCAGCCCAGCAGGCGCTGGCGGAAGTACTCCAGCTGCAGGGTGCTCATGTATTCCTCGTCCACGCTGGGCTTGTAGCCGGCGGGGAGGATCGGGCGGCCGGTGGCCTCATCGGTCTTGTAGGGAATCACTTTCACCTGGGTCTTGGGGGCGGGCGCTGCCTGGCGCGAAATCACGGCGACGGCAACCTTGCCGGCGGCGGGACGCGGGGCGACCACCACGGGCTTGCCGGCGGCTTTCGCGGCCGGTTCGTTCGGATTCGGGCGAGGACCCGGCACCGGCGGCTTGGTCGGCTTCGGATCCGGCTTCGGATCGGGTTTGGGTGTCGGCGGCGGGGCCGGCGACGGATTGGGGGTGGGCGCCGGAGCCGGCTTCGACGCCGCCTTGGCTTCGACCTTGGCCGGCGGCTTGGATGCCGGGGATTTGGCTGCCGTCTTCACTGCCGGCGCCTTGGCCGGAAGCGCCTTGGCTTCGGGCTTCGGCGCAGGTTTCGCGGCCGGGGCGGATTTCGCCGCGGGCTTGGCCACGACCTTCTTCACCACGGGCTTGGCGGCCGGCTTGGCGACGGGCTTCTTGGCCACAGGCTTCGCGGCGCTCTTGGCGGCCGCCGGCTTGACGGCCTTCTTGGCCGCAGGCGCCTTCGCAGCCGGTTTGGCGGGCGCTTTGGCGGCAGTCTTGGCCACAGGCTTCTTGACGGCCGCTTTCGCGGGTTGTTTGGCGGCCTTGCTGGCGGCCTTCTTTGCGGGTTTCTTTACAGCCACGTCCGAGAATCCTTCATATCTTCCCTTGAGACGGGAAAGCGGGCTGTTATACCCTGCCGGGGCTACAGCGGCAACCTCGCATTTCGGCGAGCCTTGCACGCTGCAATCCCCCGCTGGATCAACGCCTTGATCGACCGTCTGCTGATCGTCGTACTCCGCTTCTACAAACGCTGGATCAGCCCCCTCCTAGGACAGCGCTGCCGCTTCGTTCCGACCTGTTCGGAGTATTCGATGGAAGCCATCCAGCGTTTCGGCGCCGGCAAAGGCAGCTGGCTGACCGTCAGGCGCCTTGCACGGTGCCATCCCTTATGCCCCGGCGGCCACGATCCCGTGCCGCCGCTGGTGCGCCGCCCCGACCGAACGAGACCCCGCCCATGACCGCCCACACCCCCACCCTCATCGTCAACGCCCGGCTGGTCAACGAGGGCCGGGAGTTCGACGGCGATCTGCGCTTCGCCGGCGGCCGGATCGAAGCCATCGGCAGCAGCCTGTCGGCGCGCCCGGGCGAAATCGTTATCGACGCCGCCGGCAGCCGCCTGCTGCCGGGCATGATCGACGACCAGGTCCACTTCCGCGAACCGGGCCTGGAGCACAAGGGCAACCTCGCCACGGAATCGGAGGCCGCGGTCGCCGGCGGCCTCACCAGCTTCATGGACATGCCCAACACCAGCCCGCCGACCCTCGACCGCGCCGCGCTGGACGACAAATACCGCCGAGCCGAAGGCCGCGCCTGGGGCAACTATGGCTTCTACATGGGCACCAGCACCGGCAACATCGACGACATCCGCGCCATCGACCCGCTGACCACGCCCGGGGTGAAGGTGTTCATGGGCGCCTCCACCGGCAACATGCTGGTGGACGACCCGGAGGTGCTGGCCGCGGTGTTCCGCGATGCGCCCACGCCGATCATCACCCACTGCGAAGACACGCCGATGATCGATGCCGAACTCGCGAAATATCGCGAAAAGTACGGCGACGACATTCCGGTGGAATTCCACGGCGAGATCCGCTCGCGCGAGGCGTGCATCAAATCCACGAAACTGGCGATCTCGCTCGCGCGCGAACACGACGCGCGCCTGCACGTGCTGCACATCTCCACCGCCGACGAGCTGGCGCTGTTCGAGCGCGGGCCGCTGATGCGCGCCGACGGCAGCCGCAAGCGCATCACCGCCGAAACCTGCATCCACTTCCTGCGTTTCGACAGCCGCGACTATGCGACCCGCGGCAATTTCATCAAGTGCAATCCGGCGATCAAGAATTCCGGCGACCGCGAAGCGCTGCTGCGCGCGCTGGCCGAAGACACGATCGACGTGCTCGCGACCGATCACGCACCGCATACCCTGGAAGAAAAGCAGCAGCCCTACCTGCGCGCGCCGAGCGGCCTGCCGCTGGTGCAGTTCGCGCTGAACGCGGCGCTGGAATGCGTGCACGAAGGCCGCCTCACTACCGCGCAGATCGTGCAGAAATTCGCTCACGCGCCGGCGCAACTGTTCGACGTGAAGGAGCGCGGCTTCCTGCGCGAAGGTTATTGCGCCGATCTCGTGTTGATCGACGACACGCCGTTCGTGGTCGAACGCGATCAGGTGCTGTCGAAATGCGGCTGGTCGCCGTTCGAAGGCACGACCTTCCGTTCGCGCATCGCCTCGACCTGGGTCAACGGTCATCTGGTGTGGGACGGACGGCAACTGGTGGGCGGGCCGCGCGGCATGCGCCTGGCGTTCGATCGATGAGGCCGGCTTCCATCAGGCAAGCGGCGGCCGCAGGCGCGCTGATGCTGGCGCTCTCCGCCTGTTCGACCGTCTCGACCGTCCCCACCCCGTTGGCGCCGAAAACGCCTGCGCATGGCGCACCGCAGCGCCAGACATCGCTGCCGGCGTCGGTACAACAAGGCGCGCTGGTCATCGGCGAAACGGATCCCGCCGCCACCGTCGAATATGCCGGCCGATCGCTGCGACTCTCGCCGAGCGGACGTTTCGTGTTCGGCGTCGGCCGCAACGCGATCGGGCCGCTGACCGTGAAGATCGCCAGACCCGGCAGCGGCGCAGTCGAACACAGCATCGCCGTCGCGCCACGCGACTGGCCGATCGAAACCATCGACGGCGTACCGCCGACCACGGTCAATCCGCCGCCTGCCATCGCCGCGCGGATCGAGCGCGAACAGGCGCAGGTCGTCGCGCAACGCAAGCGCGACGACGCCCGCGAAGATTTCGCGCAGCGCTTCCTCTGGCCGGTGGAAGGACGGATCAGCGGCCGCTTCGGCAATCAGCGCATCTACAACGGGACGCCCAAAGCCCCGCACTCGGGCATGGACATCGCCGCCGCGCAGGGCACGCCGGTGAAAGCGCCGGCCGCGGGCATCGTCACCTTCGCCGCCCCGGATCTGTACCTCACCGGCGGCACCGTGCTGATCGATCACGGCGCCGGCATCAGCTCCAACTTCCTGCACTTGTCGCGCATCGACGTGAAAGTGAGCGACCGCGTCGAACAAGGCCAGGTGTTCGCCGCCGTGGGCGCGACCGGACGTTCGACCGGCCCGCATCTGCACTGGGGGATGAACTGGTTCGATGTGCGGATTGATCCGTTGCTGGTGTTGGAGCCCGTGAAGTAAGGCGAACCGCCATTTGCCGTCATCACGCGGTGGCGCGTTCACCGTTGAGGAAGCAGATGGCTCGGGTTTGCACCGTTTGATGCGCAAGGGAGTCATTTCCCGCTTCCCATGGCGATCAGACACCGCCGATCGCCACAGGAAACGCGCATGCCCCCCCGACAGCCGCGATCACTTCCCGCTACGAATACTGTCGAATAGCACGCCGAGAGTGAGCCGGGTTTCGTTGACGGGCGCATCCGGATCCAACGGATTCACTCCGAAGTAGCGCACCAAGCGGATTTCCGGCTTGAGGGCGGGCTTTTCGGCTTTGTCATAAAGGAGGTACTTCAGGCCGATACTGCCGAAATCACCGTCACGTTCAATCACGCCGTTGCTGGCATCGAAATCGTCGAGGTAGCCACCGGTGAGAAACACTTCGACGGTATCGATGGGTTTCCAGCTCGCGCCGCCAATCGCGTACACCGTCGAGACATCATAATCATTGCCGCCCTTCTCGCCTCGTTCCGACTGCAGCCCCAGCACAGGAACGAATTCCCACCGCTCCGCCAGCCACGAAGGGTGCCCGAACTCCCAGATCAATCCGAGGCCCGTCGCATCGGAATCGTCGGCGATGTTCTTCTTGTGCGACACCGAACCAGTGACCACGTGCCACCATCCTTCCTTGACGGAGTCGTTTTGTCGTGTCCATTGCAAACCGGTTTCCATGCCGCGTGTGTCCTTGCGGCCAGATGCCTTGTCGGTGCGCGTCCATGCGCCTGCGCCGAACCATGACCATTCCTGCGACATGCTCCGCTGCCAAACGAGGGCGACCTTGGCATCGACGAAGTGTTCGCCGTCCCGGCGCGCTATAGACAACTCGGCGGGCTTCGCATCGAACTCGCCCATGACCGTGATGGGCTTTGCGTCGCTCTTGATCATTAAGCGACTTTCGGAAGGTTTCGGCAACAACACGAACCGGTCGTCCGGACTCGCCCGTCCGGCGAGTCCATCGAAGCAATCGAGTATGACATTCGCATCTTTCTTACGGATGCATTCGTGCTCGGCAGCTCCCGGCATCTGCATATAACACGCGAGTCTCCCGTCATCATCTTCGTCGAGGAAACAAAGCTTCGGTGCTCGTTGCGTGATATCGGCCCTCTGCGGCGCGGCGGACTCAGCTTTGGCCTTTTCGTCGTAACACTGCAAGCGGGCGACATCGTCCTTGAGTTCGAGACAGCTGTTGGCACTCGCCTTCGGTACGAAAGGCAAGAGAAAAAGCATGAAGACAACCACAACCACTGCTTTCCTATTCATCGGATTGCCTCCTTTCAATGCGCGGGCACGGGGACTGAATAGACTCCGCACGCCATGCGATACAGGTCCTCGATCTTGTCGACGTGACGCATGTCGTCCGCGGTGATGGCCGCCCCCTCGACCGGATGCCCCAACGTGACCAAGATGTCGCGCACTTCGCAATCAAAGGCTTCGGCCAGTCTTGGGCGCGATTTTGCCGGGATACCGATCTTGTTGAGCGGCGTTAGCCTGTTGTATTTCACTGGGTAGTTACCGGCAATGTCATTACCCGTGACCTTGTCGAGGAAGCGCAAGGTCGCGGCGATGACTTCGTTGTAGAGCTGCGCGTTCCTTTCCCCACCGCCGCCTTTCAATGCAGCCGGCAAGGCCGTCTCGATTCCAACGACCTGCCATCGACGCATTTTTTTCTTCAGCTTGTCTTTCATGTCCTTCCCGCCTCCATTTTCCGAAAGATAACCGACGATCACCCACGCTCTCGGTATCGCCTCGGCATCACTGTCGGGGCGATAGTTCCATCAGCATCTCAATTCACTTCTTCTCTGCAGCCGCAGCCGGCGCAAACGCATTGCTGGGAATCGCCCACGAGAAATCGGTGCGGGTGAACGTTGCGTAGCGCGGGTCGTTGTTGAAGTCGATCGGCTGTTTGTACGCCGCCGGATAGCTCAACGTCGGCAGCGACAGCGGCGAACCGCTCAGCGGCGAACCCGCAGTGGCGGTGCCGTGGCAACTCATGCAGTTGCTGGTCTGGCCGGCGGGGATGCCACTGGAGGTTTCCAGGAACGGATTGAAGCAGACCACCATGTCCTTGGACGCGTTGCCCTTGGTCTGGTTCCAGGCCGTGCACATCGCGTAATTGCGCCAAGGGCCGGCGACGTTGTCGGTCATGCCCTGTTTGCTGCCGGGGAAGTTGTCGGGCGCGTCGGCGCCGGGCTGCCACCAGAAGGTTTCCCACGTCCAGTTCACGATCGCCTTGCTGTTGACGTGCATGCCGCCGAGCACGCCGAAATCGCCCGCCGCCGCGGTGAGGCCCTGACCGCCGTCGCCGGAGTTGGGGGCCAGCGCGTTCCAGTCGGCGGCTTCCGCGGCGTCCATCTTGAAGTTGTAGATGGTCGCCAGCGGTGCATACAGATAGTTCTTGCAGGACATCGTCGAGCCCGGAACGATCTGCGCGATCTGCTCGGGGGTGGCCGGCACCGGCGCGACGCTCGGGTCGGGCGCGCCGGCCGGGTCCAGCAACACGCAGTTGAACCAGGTCTCGGGCGTGGCGTTGGCGGGCGTGGTCGACTGCTTCGGGCCCATCCACAGCGGCATCGGCGTCAGGCCGGTCGCCTTGACCACGAAGATCACCGGCTTGGTCTCGATGGCGGTGAAGCCCTGGGTGCTGCCGTTGTCGGGCTGATACGGCGTTTCTTCGATCTTGCGCGCGCTGATCGGCGTTTCCGCCGGCCACGCCGCGTTGAGGTTGGCGAGATCCTGCATCGCGACATAGCTGTAGCTGGCGTTGCCCGGTCCCGCGTGCTGCGAACCCAGGAAATTCGCCATCGCCGGATTGAATTTGTTGAACGACACCACCTGGGTGTCGCTGGGCACGGCCCTGCCCGCGCGCAGCGCGGTGTGTCCGATCTGTTTGGGTTTCTGGAACGCGCGCGCCGGACGCTCCAGCGTCACGCAGCCCTTGGCGGTGAACACTTCCTCGTTGCCGCACCAGGTGTCCCATACCGGCAACTCGGTGCCGTTCCAGCGCTGGCCGGAGTTGGTGGTCATGCCGGCCCACAGGTTCCAGGCGGCGGTGGTGATGTTGTCGATCTGCCAGGTATCGGCCCAGGCCTGGAATTCGTCGCGGTTACCGGGATAGCCGAATCCAGCCGGCACATCGACCGGCTTGATACCGGCGATCGCGGTCTCGGGTTTCGGTGCGGTTTCCACCACGGGCTTGGCGGGTTCGGTGGGTTCGGTGGGCGCCTCTTTGTTGCAGGCAGCGAGCAGCAGCGCTGCGGGCAGCAGCGCGAGCAAACGCATCTTCATGTGACCTCCTCTGTCGATCGGTATGGATCGGTCTGTGCGCGTCCCCAAATCCTCGCGCAGCATCCCGCATGGCGTGGCTTGTCCATGGCATGCGCCATGGGTCTTGCGTGGCTCGTTCAGCGCTTGCAACGTGAACGCAGCGAGCATACGTCGTTCAGAATTCGACCACAACGAAAGTGTGACAAAGGACCGGTAAAGGCACCGCGAGCGCTCTGCCGGCGGATGATCAGCCGGCAGCGGACCCTTTGCCGGACACCTGCGCCACCGCGTCGTGCGGATGCAGGCTCTCGAAATGCGAGACGCGCACCTCGAAGCGCTGCACGCGCGCATCGGCGGCCAGCGCGGCGGCGACGCGACGCGCGGCGTCTTCGCAGAACATCAGATTCTCGGCGTTGAGCCGCGCGAAGGCCTGTTCGTCCTCGCGCTTCACCGCGGTCTGCACCGGCGTGCCCAGCGCGGCTTCGGCGCGATCGATCAGATCGGCCACCGGCAACTCATCGAAGGAAGCGAGCAGTTCGACCCGGATCTCGGCGCGGCTGCGCTGCGCGTGCGGCGTGGCGGCGAGGCCGCGCGCCGACGCGAGCCACTCGCCGACCACCTGCGTGGACAGCGGATGGGCAGCAGCGAAGTCCTCGACGAAGCGCTCGGCGTTGAGCTGCCGCGACAGCGCGGCCGACGCCGGACAGGTGCTGGAGTATTCGACCGAGAACGCCAGGGTCAACGTCGTATGCCCTTGCGCGAGCACCGCATCGATCTCCAGCGGATAGCGCTTCCAGCCGCTGTTGTCGCTGATCAGCGCGCGGCGCTTGAGCAGTTGTTCGAAGCGCAGCGTGAGCCGCGCGGAGGTGGACAGCGCGCCCTGGGATTCGACGCAGGTCTGCAGCACGCGGCGCAGGCGCGCGGGCGTCAGCGCCTCTTCGACCAGCGTGTCCTGCAGTTGACGATAGAGCCGCGACATATGGATGCCGCGCGCATCGGGATCGCGCAGATCGACAAGGACATCCACCGAGGCCGGCACCTGCATCACCATGCCGTCTTCGCCGCGCAGCCGCAGCGGCAGCGCGATATTGCGCATTCCCACCCAGTCGAGCGCGCGCGCGGCGGCGGCGGCATCGCCGGCGACGTCGGGCATCGGTTGGGCATTCGGGCGCAGGGTCACGGTCGGCATCTATCGTGCGAAGGGGCGGCCATTGTACCCAGCGACCGCGAACGCTTCGGGAATCGCCCCGGAACGATGCGTTCGGGCCTCAGGTACGCGCTGCGCGCCAGGTAGGCTGGGCTGCCAAGCCCAGCGATATGCGCCGGCAAGCCATGCCGCCGACAGAGCGTCGAAGCTGCTGGGCTTGGCAGCCCAGCCTACTGCAATCATCGTTTCGAAGAATGATCTCGAGGAGCGGTGCGTACAGGCATCAGCCCCGTGCCGCGCGCCAGCTGCGCCACAGCGCCATGGCCGGCGACAGCGCCGAGACCTCGCCCGCAGCCGCGACGCGGCGCAGCCGGGCATGGCTCAGGGCATCGTGGATGCGGCGCGGGCGCGACCCGGCGCGCTGCGGCGCGATGGTCGCGAGCTGCCGCGCCCAGGCCTGCCCCTGCGCAGCCTCGGCGGCCTCATCGCGATGCCACAGCGCATGCGCGGCGAGCAACAGGAATGGATCGCCACCGGATTCGACATCGGATGAAAAGATCGCGCGCTCGCAGTCGGCGATCGCGTCGGCCAGCGGCTGCAACTGCGCCATCGACGGCTGCGGCGGCGCCCATCCACGCAGCGGCTCGCGCACGGCCTGCAGCGAAGCCAGCGCCGCCGCCAGCGTCGTCCACGGCGCGGGCCGCTTCTGCAGCACGCGACCCAGTGGATGCCGGCGCAGGCCTTTCGCCCAGCCCTGCAATTCTTCCTGCCACCACGCCAGCTTGGCGAAGCCCGGGGTGGGATCGTCGCCGGCCCACGCGGCATCGGTCCATTCCTGCAGCAGCGCGAACCAGGCCTCGGCGGTCGCACGCTCGGATCCGGCGACGAACACCTGCGCGATCCGCCATTCCGGCCAGCGTCCGCGCCATTTGTCGAGGAACTCGTCGAGAGCCGGGTCGATGTCGGACATATCGTTCGCAGCTGAGTCGTTCACAGCGGATGCGCGACCGTCGTCGGCCAGATCGCGGGATCAAGAAGTTCGCTCGGCTGCTCGATCATCGTATCGCCGCGCCAGTCCAGCGGATCGACACCGGGCAGGCGATAGCCCCACAGCGCGACGATCGACGGCATACCTGCGGCGCGCGCTGCGACGATGTCGCGCTCGTCGTCGCCGACGTACACGCAATCCCGCGCGGCGACGCCGATGACCTCGGCCGAATGCAGCAGCGGCAGCGGATGCGGTTTGCGCTCGGGCAGCGAATCGCCGCCGATCAGCACGCCGCAGCGTTCGCTCCAGCCGAGGATCGGCATCAGTTGCTTCGCCAGATATTCCGGCTTGTTGGTGACGATGCCCCAGCGCACGCCGTCGGCTTCCAGCGCGTCGAGCATGTCGGCAATGCCGTCGAACAGCACGCAGTGGCGACCGAGGATGCCTTCGTAGGCATCGAGAAAGGGCTTGACCAGCGCTTCGCGCGCGTCGGCATCGAGGTGTCCGAACGCTGCGCCGATCATCGCCCGCGCGCCTCTGGAGACATGCGCGCGCATCGTGTCGTGCGGCATATCCGGCTCGTCGTGCCGGCGGCGCAGGATGTTGATCGCCTCGACCATGTCGGGCGCGCTGTCGAGCAGGGTGCCGTCGAGATCGAAGAGTACGCCGCGCGGGAATCTGATGTGGGACAACGGTGGCTCCGGGTCGGGTAACGAGTTGCGGAAAAACGATTCAAGGAATGTGTGCGGCCACGGCGAAAAGCAAATCCCCCGCTGGCGCCGCCCCCTTTTTCAAAGGGGGCTTGTGGTGCTGAAGATTGAGCTGCTTCCGTGTTGATCGCGAGATGATTTGCCCCCTTTGAAAAAGGGGGCGGGCAATCGCGAAGCGATTGACGGGGGATTTGCTCTTCGCCGTCGCAACCGACTCGAACCCGCCTACGGCTTCACCGCACACGCCAGATAATTCACATCGGTGCGACCGCCGACCCGCGCGCTGTGGCGCAGCGGGTCGTAGATCAGGCCGCTGACGTCTTCGAGTTCGAGATCGGCGGCGCGCAGCCACGCGCCCAGCTCCGACGGCTTGATGAAATCGCGATACTGGTGCGTGCCTTTCGGCAGCAGCCGCGCAACGTACTCGGCGCCGACGATCGCCAGCGCGAACGCGGCCGGCGTGCGGTTGAGCGTGGACAGGAACAGGTGCCCGCCGGGTTTGAGCAGGGTCGCGCAGGCGGCGATGATCGCGCCGGGATCGGGCACGTGTTCCAGCATTTCCATGCAGACGATGGTGTCGAACGCGCCGGGCATCTCGTCGGCGAGCGTTTCGACCGGCGTGAGGCGATATTCGACTTCGACGCCGGATTCCAGCCGGTGCAGTTTCGCGATCTTGATCAGATCCGGCGCCAGATCGATCGCGGTCACCTGCGCGCCCTCGCGCGCCAGCGCTTCGCTGAGCAGGCCCGCGCCGCAGCCGACGTCGAGCACGCGCGCGCCGCGCAGCGTCGTGCGGTCGCGGACGTAACCGAGACGCGCCGGATTCAGCGCGTGGAGCGGTTTCTGCGGGCCTTCAGGGTCCCACCAGCGATTCGCCAAGGCGTTGAACTTGTCGAGTTCGAGCTGGCTGAAGTTGCTTGCTTCTACTGTCATTCGGAAATTCCTGTCACTTCACAGCAATACACGATCTGCGACAACGCAATCGCGGTACTCATCTTGAACAACGCCTTCGTTGACCCAACGATCCGCTGAAGCCTTGAATGTCGAAAAAGCAAAATCAAGCGCTTCAACAACAGTCGAAAAAATTCCGCTTGGCTGATCGATATCCGTGCCGATCCATTCATAGATATCCATAGTCTCAAAATTTGGCGGCTCGCCGGCCTCGAAAAGCCTGACTTCGACACCTGAGCGGCCCGACCTCAATTCGATCCAACGCACCAGAGCGCGGCCATTCGCGACTGATCGGCCAAGAAATTGTTCGACGGCTTTTCCACGGTCAAGCACGGATTGCAGCGACTGGCGTGGAAGATATCTCGGCATCGCTACGCAGCGCCGCCAACCGCGCCGATCCGCTCACGCCACTGCCTGGCGTTCGCGATCAGCGCATCGATGTCCATGTCGACCAGGATGCGGTCGCGCAGTTTCGCCCTGCCGGCGATCCACACGTCGGACACCTGATGGCGGCCGGTGGCATAGACCAGTTGCGACAGCACATGATGCAGCGGCTGGGTCTCCAGCGCCGACAGATCCACGCAGGTCAGGTCGGCCTGTTTGCCGGGTTCGATCGAGCCCACGAGATGGTCGAAACACATCGCCTTGGCGCTGCCCAGCGTGGCCGCGCGCAGTGCGCTGGCGGCGTCGAACGCGGACGCATCGTCGGCGACGGCTTTCGCCAGCAGCGCGGCGGTGCGCATCTCGCCGAACATGTCGAGATCGTTGTTGCTCGCGCAGCCGTCGGTGCCGATGGCGACGTTGACGCCGGCATGCACCAGTCTGTGCACCGGGCAGAAGCCCGAGGCGAGCTTGAGGTTGGATTCGGGGCAATGCACGACGCTGACGCCGCGCGCGGCGCACAGCGCGATCTCGGCGTCGGTGAGTTGGGTCATGTGCACCGCGATCAGCCGATCGTTGATCAGGCCGAGGCGGTCGAGCCGCGCGATCGGGCGCTGGCCGTGTTTCTGCTGAGACTGCTGCACTTCCTGCGCTGTCTCGTGGGTGTGCAGGTGCACCGGCAGATCGAGCTGGTCGGCGAGCATGCGGATGCGCTCGAAATTCTCGTCCGACACCGTGTACGGCGCATGCGGCGCGAAGGCAGTGGCGATGAGCGTGTCGTGACGCCACTGGTCGTGGACTTCGCCGGCGCGGTCGAAATACTCGTCGTCGCTTTTCGCCCACGCGGTGGGGAAATCGATCACCGGCAGGCCGACGCGGGCGCGGAAGCCGTGGCGCTTGTAGGTCGCGGCCTGCACGTCGGGGAAGAAGTAGTTCTCGTTGCAGCAGGTGGTGCCGCCGCGGAGCATCTCGGCGATGGCCAGTTCGATGCCGTCGGCCACGAACTCGGGGCCCATGACCGCGCCTTCGATCGGCCAGATGTGGTCCTGGAGCCACTGTTTGAGCGGCAGGTCGTCGGCGACCCCGCGCATCAGCGTCATCGGGTTGTGACAATGCGCGTTGATCAGGCCGGGAATCAACGCGGCTTCTGGACGCGACACCGTCTCTTTCGCCTCGAAACGCGCGCGGGCCTCGGCGATGGGCAGCACCGCGAGGATTTCGCCGCCGCGGATCGCCACCGCATGATGGTCGAGCACGACGCCGTGCGGCTGCACCGGGACCACGTAACGGGCCTCGATCAGCAGGTCGCAGGTTTCGGGAAGGGGGGCTTCGGAGACGGGCTGGTAGGTCATCGCGCCATTGTCTCATTCCGCGCCGGGGCTTGCCCGCGACTTGCCGCAGCCGGCGCAGAGCTTGGCCCGCGGCGTGCGGAGGGGTTTGCTGCAATGGGTGCATTCAGGCCCCAACTCGGCTCGACGGTGGTGCCAGAGCGCCACTGGATCGATATCGGCAATTCCGGTCATTTCCCGAAACAGCGCTGCCGCAGCCCAATACATTTCCGGGATCGGCACCTGCTCCAAACCGACATCGTGCCGATGGCGGTAACGTTGGATGTTCTCGATGGAGCCGACCAGCAACGGCATCATCCGCTCCCACTCCTCTTCGTCCAGCATCGGCAGCACCCTGTCGCAGCGCCAGCAGTACAGGTTTTGGGCCATGGCGCGTCGTCCGATTCGGTGCGTGGAGAGTATCGACCCGACCGGAAAAGCAGAAGCCCGCCGGTGGCGGGCTTCTGACTGCCGAGCTACGAAGAAAAGCGACAACGAGGTTCGATCCCTGCCGGCCGCGCGCGCGGCTTCGAGGTCGCCGCTGCTTTGCATTCTTCCTGGGCGGGAATGATTGATTCGCTACGCAGCCGGCCTGCGGCCGGCTCGCTGCGAATCAATCACTTCACCCGGCTGAAATATTCGCCGGAGCGGGTGTCGACCTTGATGATTTCTTCCTGGCCCACGAACAGCGGCACGCGGACCACTGCGCCGGTTTCGAGGACGGCCGGCTTGCCGCCGCCGCCGGAGGTGTCGCCGCGCACGCCCGGGTCGGTCTCGACGATCTTCAGTTCGACGAAGTTCGGCGGGGTGACCGCGATCGGGATGCCGTTCCAGAGGGTGACCAGGCATTCTTCCTCGCCCTTCAGCCACTTCTCGGCGCCGCCCATGCCGGCCTTGTCGGCCTGCACCTGCTCGAAGCTTTCCGGGTTCATGAAGTGCCAGTACTCGCCGTCGGCGTAGAGGAACTGCATGTCGGTGTCGACCACATCGGCCACTTCCAGCGAGTCGGTCGCCTTCATGGTCATTTCGACCACGCGGCCCGACTTGATGTTGCGGAACTTGATGCGGGTGAAGGCCTGGCCCTTGCCGGGCTTGACGTATTCGGTTTCGGTGATGACGCACGGGTCGTTGTTGACCAGGATCTTCTGGCCGTTCTTGACGTCGTTCATGCCCAGACTGGCCATGGTTGCTCCTGATGAATGCGATCTGCGGAACCGCCCCAGGGCCGGCATGACCCGTGGGCGACTAGAATGTGGGGCTGGATCCGAAACGCCGGTGCGTAACGCCGGCAGGTCCCGATACCTCTGGCCCGATTGACCGCACATGATACCCGCAGCCTCCCCCGCGCCGCACCCCGCCCCCGCTCCCGCCGACTGGAAACGCCTGTGGCGCGACGCCGTGCGCGATCCGGCCGAACTGCTGGCGCTGCTGGGACTGGAAGGCCGGGTTCCGGGGCTGTCCGCCGGGGCCGCGGCGCAGTTCCCATTACGGGTGCCGCGGGGCTTCGTCGCCCGCATGCGTCCGGGGGACCCGCACGACCCGCTGCTGCGCCAGGTGCTGCCGCTGGACGAGGAACTGCGGCCGATGCCCGGTTTCGGGCTGGATGCCGTCGGCGATGGCGCCGCCAAGGCCGCCACCGGCGTCATCCACAAATACGCCGGCCGCGCGCTGCTGATCGCCACCGGCAGCTGCGCGGTCCACTGCCGCTACTGCTTCCGCCGCCATTTCCCCTATGCCGACGAAACCGCAGCCGCCGGGCAGTGGCGCGAGGCGGTCGAGGCCATCCGCGCCGATGCGAGTATCGAAGAAGTCATTCTGTCCGGCGGCGATCCGCTGTCGCTGTCGACCGCCAAACTGAGCGAGCTGACCGCGCAGCTCGCGACCATCCCGCATCTGCGCCGGCTGCGCATCCATACCCGCCTGCCGGTGGTGCTGCCCGAGCGTGTCGACGACGAATTGACCGTCTGGCTGCGCGCCCTGCCCTGGCCGGTGGCCGTGGTGCTGCACGCCAACCACGCGCAGGAATTCGACGATGCCGTCGACCTCGCGATGGCGCGGCTGCGCGACGCGGGGGCGACGCTGCTCAATCAGGCGGTGTTGCTGCGCGGCGTCAACGACAGCGTCGACGCCCTGGCGGCGTTGTCCGAGCGCGGCTTCGCCGCCGGGGTGCTGCCGTATTACCTGCACCAGTTGGACCGGGTGGCCGGATCGGCGCATTTCGAGGTCGACGACGACCGCGCGCTGACCTTGCATAACGCACTGATGGCGCGACTGTCGGGCTATCTGGTCCCGAAGCTGGTGCGCGAAGTGGCCGGCGACCCGGGCAAGCGCCCATTGTCTGCGGGCACCGCGTTGTCGCAAAGTAAGCCTGCGGACTGAAACCTTGCGCCGGCAACCTGTACACCAGGACATTCCGAACTGAGACATCGGTCGTCGGCGCCATCGGCATCGGATGCCGGCACCGCGTACCATACCTTGCCCCCCGGAGAACTCCCGCATGTCGAAAAGCAACGATCCCGCGCTGCGTCTGATGCTGGTGGATGACAGTGTCGAGGAGGCCGAGGGCATCGTCAGCGGACTGCGGAACGCCGGGATCGCGGTGCGGCCGCTGCGGCCCGCGACCGCGACCGAACTGGCCACGATGCTGATCGGGCAAACGGTCGATATGGTGCTGGCGTCCCACCCCTGCACGTCGATCCCGCTCGCCGACGTGCAACTGCAGGTCACCATCAGCGGCAAAGACATCCCGCTGATCGCGGTGGTCGAGGACGTCGACACCGACAGCTTTTCCGAACTGCTCGGCGGCGGCGTGCGCGCCCTCGCCCTGCGCCACAAACCGCCGCAACTGCTGGCCACGGTGCGCCGCGAATGGACCGACGTGGAAGCCCGTCGCGCCCAGCGCCGGCTGGAGGCCCAGGTCCGCGAGACCGAGCGCCGCTGCGATGCGCTGATCGAATCCTCGCGCGAGCCGATCGCCTACGTCCACGAAGGCATGCACATCCGCGCCAACGATGCGTATCTGGAAATGTTCGGCTACGAATCGTTCGAGGACATCGAGGGCATGTCGCTGCTGGATCTGGTCGGCACCAAATATCTCGACGAGTTCAAGCTTCTGCTCAAGAGCATGAGCAAGGGCGAAGCCCCGCCGCCGCGCTACGAACTGGAAGCGCGCGATATCGAAGGCAATGCGTTCCCGGCGGTGATGGAATTCACCCTGGCCCAGTACGAGGGCGAAGCCTGCCAGCAGGTGATCTTCCGCCGCCAGGAACAGGCCGTGGATCCGGAGCTGGCGCGCAAGGTCGAAGAGCTGCGCCAGCGCGACCAGGTCACCGGGCTGCTCAACCGCCCGACCTTCCTGCACGCGCTGGAGGATGCGGTGGCCGACGCCGCCCAGAACGGCAACCAGCACGGTCTGCTGCTGATCGAACCCGACCACTACCAGCGCCTGTTGCACGAGATCGGACTGGATTCGGCCGACACCATCATGGCCGCCATCGCCGAACGCCTGCGCAGCGAACTGGACGAACACGCCATCGCCGCACGCTTCTCCGAGAACAGCCTCGCGGTACTGCTGCGCAACAGCGACCACGACGCCACCGCGACCCTCGCCACCCGCATCTGCAACACCTTCGCCGCCGAAGTGTTCGTCATCGGCCAGCGTTCCAGCGTCATCACCGCCAGCATCGGCGGCGTGCAGGTCAGCGAGAAGAACGCCAGCGTCAGCCAGGTGCTGGCGAAGGCCGCGGCCGGCGTGCAATCGGCGGCCGGGGTCGGCGGCAACCGCCTGGAACTGTTCGACCCCAACGCCGTGGACCGCGCCGAAGCCGAACGCATCCAGATCTGGGTGCAGCGCCTGCGCGACGCGCTCGACCAGAAACAGTTCACCCTGCACTTCCAGCCGGTGATCAATCTGCAGGGCGACAACCACCCGGTCTACGACACCTTCCTGCGCCTCGAAAGCGGCGATGGCGAACTGGTGTCGCCGGGCGTGTTCCTGCAGATCGCCGAAGACCACGGCATGCTGGAACTGATCGACCGGTACGTTGCAGAGCGCGCGATCGAACTCATCGCCCAGCGCGAACACGCCGGCAAACCGGTGACGCTGCTGGTGAAGGTGTCGCAGGCCTCGCTGCAGAACGACGCGCTGTCCACCTTCATCGGCGAGCAGTTGGCGATGCGCGGCGCCTCCGGCGAATACCTCGCCCTGCAGTTGCAGGAAGCCAAGGTCTTCACCCATCTGCATGCGGTGCAGCAGTTCGCCGCGGCGGTGAACCAGTTCGGCTGCCGGCTGGGGCTGGAGCAGTTCGGCGCGGGGCTGGATTCGTTCCAGTTGCTGACCCACGTGCAGCCGCAGTTGCTCAAGATCGACCGCAGCTTCGTGGAAGATCTGCCGAAGAACGCCGACAGCCAGCAGCGCGTGCGCGACATCGCGCAGAAGGCCCGCGACCTCGACATCCTGACCATCGCCGAATTCGTGCAGGACGCGGCCAGCATGTCGATCCTGTTCTCGGCCGGCGTCGATTACGTGGAAGGCCACTTCCTGGCCACCGCCGGGCCCGAGATGAATTACGACTTCGAGTAGGTCGGGCCCTGGCCCGACATTGCGCCGCATCCGTTTCGACGCGCAATCGTCGAAACGGTTTCGACCAGTGTTGTTTCGATCAACGTTCGGCGCGATCGGAAAAATCGTAATGTCGGGCCAGGGCCCGACCTACGACGCTTCGATCAGAACGCTGTCTGGCGCACGCCCGATGTCGCGGTTGCGGCATTGCGCAGCGCCGCGATGCGTTCTTCCAGCGGCGGGTGACTCATGAACAGCCGGCGCAGACCGTGGCCGACGCCGCCGGAGATCCCGAACGCCTGCACCTGCTTGGGCAGGGTGCTGGTGCCGTAGGTCGTCGACAGGCGCTCCAGCGCGGCGATCATCTTGCCGCTGCCGGCCAGCTTCGCAGCGCCGGCATCGGCGCGGAATTCGCGCCAGCGCGAGAACCACATCGCGATGATGCTGGCCAGCGCGCCAAAAATCATGTCGAGCACGAACACCGTCGCGTAGTAACCGATGCCGGCGCCGCCTTCGCGATCCGGGTTCAGATACCCGTCGATGACTCGGCCGACCAGTCGCGCGAGGACGATCACGAACGTGTTCAGCACGCCCTGCAGCAGCGCCATCGTCACCATGTCGCCGTTGGCGACGTGGCTGACCTCATGCGCCAGCACCGCCTCGGCCTCGTCGCGGTCCATCGACCGCAGCAGGCCCATCGACACCGCGACCAGCGCGTTGTTGCGATTGGCGCCGGTGGCGAAGGCGTTGATTTCCGGCGCATCGTAGATCGCCACTTCGGGCATGCCGATGCCCGCGGCCTCGGCCTGGCGGCGCACGGTCTGCACCAGCCAGCGTTCGACCTCGTTGCGCGGCTCCTGGATGACATGGGCGCCGGTGGTCTTCTTCGCGATCCATTTGGACATCAGCAGCGAAATGATCGAGCCGCCGAAACCGAACATCGCGGCCATCACCAGCAGGCCGGAATTGGTGCGCGGATCGATGCCGAAAATGGCCATGACCACGCTGAGCAGCAGCATGACCGCGAGGTTGGTGGCGAGGAACAGAGCGACGCGCTTGAACATGGGGCACCGTGACGTTGAGGTGGGAGGTGTCGTGGTCCGTGTAAAGTGGGGACCGCCGCCGAGCCCGCAAGCCGGAGCTGCGGCCGCCACCAAGCCGCCATACAGCCTCCAGACAGTTTCCACGCCGCCCGCCGACATGACTTTCGCCTCGTATCGCGGACGTTTCGCGCCCTCGCCCACCGGGCCGCTGCACGTCGGCTCGCTGGTCGCGGCCTTCGGCAGTTGGCTGATGGCCCGCCACGCGGGCGGCGAATGGTGGATCAGGATCGAAGATCTCGACCCGCCGCGCGAAGTACCCGGCGCCGCAGATGCGCAGCTACGGACGCTGGCGGCCTTCGGCCTGGTGTCGGACGGCCCGGTGGTGCGCCAGAGCGCACGCCATGGGCTGTACCGGGCCGCGCTCGACCGCCTGCTCGCGCGCGGATCGGCGTTCCCCTGCCGCTGCAGCCGCAGCGATCTGGCCGCGGTCGACGGCATCCATCGCGCCTGCCGAGCCGGCGCCCACCGTGCCGAGGTCTCGATCCGCCTGCGGGTGGCAGACCGGGATCCCGTGTCGTTCGATGACCTGCTGCACGGCCGCGTCGAACAGGACGTGGCCGCGGCGGTCGGCGACTTCGTGCTGCTGCGCGCCGACGGCTTCTGGGCCTATCAGCTGGCGGTGGTGGTGGACGACGCCGACCAGGGCATCACCCACGTCGTGCGCGGCGCCGACCTGCTGGATTCCACGCCCCGGCAGATCCTGCTGCAGCGTGCGCTGGAGTTGCCGACGCCGGCCTACGCGCATTTGCCGCTGGTCGTCGATGCGGCCGGGCAGAAGCTCTCGAAATCGCTGGCCGCGCTGCCCGTCGACGGCGCCGACCCGCTGCCGGCGCTGCGCCTGGCCTGGCGGGCGCTGGGGCAGCATCCGGATGCGTTGGACGGCATCGGCGCGGTCGGACGCATCCTGACCCGAGCCGTGGATGAATTCGATCCCGCTGCGATTCCACGCGACCCGATCGGCTTCGCCGCATTGCACAATGGCGCAGTCATCGAGCGCGCATAGAATCGAAACGATCCGACAGCGCTGACCGGGCACGAGACCCGGCAGCGGTACGACACACTCAAACCGGGAAGGGAGAACACCATGACAACACGCGTCGCACTGGTCACCGGCGGCACCGGCGGTATCGGCACCGCCATCTGCAAGCGTCTGGCCGACATGGGCCACAAGGTCGCCACCAATTACCGCAGCGAGGAAAAAGCCAAGGCCTGGCAGGCGCAGATGAAGGCCGACGGCTACGACTTCGCGCTGGCGAAAGGCGACGTCAGCTCCCCGGAAGAGGCCGAGGCGATGGTGCGCGAGGTCGAGCGCCAGCTGGGGCCGGTCGACATCCTGGTCAACAACGCCGGCATCACCCGCGACGGCACTTTCCACCGCATGACCGCCATGCAGTGGCAGGACGTGATCAACACCAACCTCAATTCGGTGTTCAACGTCACCCGCCCGGTGATCGAGGGCATGCGCGAGCGCAAGTGGGGACGGGTCATCCAGATCAGCTCGATCAACGGCCTGAAGGGCCAGTACGGGCAGGCCAACTACGCCGCCGCGAAGGCCGGCATGCACGGCTTCACCATTTCGCTGGCGCGCGAGAACGCCAAACTCGGCGTCACCGTCAACACCATTTCGCCGGGCTACATCGCCACCGACATGGTCATGGCGGTGCCGGAGGACGTGCGCGCGAAGATCGTCGCCGACATCCCGACCGGCCGCCTCGGCACGCCGGAGGAAATCGCCTACGGCGTGGCCTTCCTCGCCGACGAACAGGCGAGCTGGATCACCGGCTCCAACCTCGATATCAACGGCGGCCACCACATGGGTTGGTAAGCCCCTTGTATTGCCCGGCCGGGTGTCCGCACCCGTGCCGGGCGCACGATGGCCGGACAAGTGCGTGATTCGCGTCACTGTTCTCTTGGCCGCTCTTCGCGCGCATGCGCCGCCGAAAGGCAGCGTCCGGCCGACGAGTTGCAAGCGACCGCCGCCTGCGCCATGCTCGGAGACTGTACTCCTTAGAGTAAAGGCTCCATGCCCGCATCGCGGATCATCAAGAAGTACCCGAACCGCCGCCTCTACGACACCAAGATCTCGAGTTACATCACGATCGAGGACGTACGCCAGCTGATCGTGGATGGCGAGGAATTCGAAGTCCGCGACGCCAAATCCGGCGACGACCTGACGCGCCAGGTGCTGCTGCAGATCATCTCCGAGCACGAGCAGGATGGCGAGCCGATCCTCTCCACGCAGTTGCTCAGCCACATCATCCGTTTCTACGGGGATTCGCTGCAGGGGTTCATGGGCAACTATCTCGAACGCTCGATGCAGGTCTTCCTCGATCAGCAGCAGCAGTTCCGGCAGCAGATGGGCGGCATGCTGGGGCAGACGCCCTGGACGATGATGAACCAGCTGACCGAGCGCAACCTCGAGTTGTGGCGCGAGTTCCAGCACAACCTGATCGGCGCCATGGGCCGCAGCCCGTCGGCGAAGCCGGGCGACAAGTCCGGCAGCACCAAGTCGCACGACGAATAACCGTAACGCGCAGCCACCGGCGCGGCTTGGCCGCGCGCGGGGGCGGCTGTGAGCGGAACGATTGCGTACGATTCCGGCTGCCCGCGGCAGCCGATGACTTCAAGACACAGGGGACAACCGAATGAACAAGCGCGTGGCCGTCGTGACCGGCGGCATCGGCGGGCTCGGCACCGAGATCTGCAGGACGCTGGCCCGTGCCGGCCGCACCGTCGTAGCCGCCGACCTCGGCGCGCGCGCCGAACGCATCGCCGAATTCGAGCGCGACGTGGCCGGCCTCGACATCCACTTCGAAGCGCTGGACGCCGGCGATTTCGACGCCTGCGCGGCCACCGTGCGCAGGATCGAAGCCGAACACGGCTCGCTGGATATCCTGGTCAACGCCGCCGGCATCACCCGCGACGGCACCCTGCGCAAGATGGACAAGGTGCAGTGGGATGCGGTGATGAACGTGAATCTCGACAGCGTGTTCAACATGTGCCGGCACGCGATCGACGGCATGGTCGAACGCGGCTTCGGCCGGATCGTCAACATCAGTTCGGTGAACGGACAGACCGGCCAGTTCGGGCAGACCAATTATTCGGCCGCGAAAGCCGGCATGCACGGTTTCACCATGGCCCTCGCCCGCGAGGTCGCACGCAAGGGCGTGACCGTGAATTCGGTGTCGCCGGGCTACTGCGAAACCTCGCTGGTGATGGCGATCCCCGAGGAGATCCGCGCCGGCATCGTCGAGAAAATCCCGGTCGGCCGCCTCGGCAGACCGTCGGAAATCGCGCGCACGGTGGAATTCCTCACCGCCGAAGACGCCGGCTTCATCACCGGCGCGAACATCCCCGTGAACGGCGGGATGTTCATGAGTTTCTGAACCCATCATCGATTACGACCATCCGTAGAGCGGGCTTCAGCCCGCTGCCTCGAACATCGATAATGGAACCCGGCAGAGCAGCAGCGGGCTGAAGCCCGGTCTACGGTCCGCTCTGTGGGCCAGCCCTGTTCCGCATCCTTTCTCTTTCCCGCATTCGTGGTCTCCGACATGATCAATCTCACCCCGCCCAGCACCGCCGCATGGCTCGTCTCGCTCCTGCTCGGGGGCGCCGGCATCGCCGGAAAACTCGGCTACCTCAGCGTCGCCGCGCCAAATGCCTTCTGGCTGCTGGCGACCGCCTTCGTACTGTTGCTGCTGTCGACGGTGTTCAAGGGCCTGTAATCGCGCCTTGTCGCTTCCTGCGAAAAGCGACGGCGTTTTTTTTGCAGGAGCGGCCTGACTGCCGCATTGCACCAGCACTGCCCTTGTGGGAGCGACGCAAGTCGCTCCCACAAACATAACCATCACTGGGAAGTCGCGGGCTTCGCGGCTTCCGCCGCTCCCACAAACAACAGAAGCGGCCGGCCTGCGCACTGCAGCAGCGCTGCTCCTGTGGGAGCGACGGAAGTCGCGAAGCCCGCGCCACATCCATCGCGGCGACTTCCGCAACCATGGATGTGTCGATTTAGCTTCATCGAAGATCAAAGCCTCAAGATGACGACTGACGAAACCGCTGCAAATTAGCGGGCTTCGCGACTTGCGTCGCTCCCACAAACATAACCATCACGGGGAAGTCGCGGGCTTCGCGACTTGCGTCGCTCCCACAAAAACACCATCACTGGGAAGTCGCGGGCTTCGCGGCTTCCGCCGCTCCTACAAAGAGCACCATTGCGGCGAAATCGCAGCTTCGCGGCTCGCTCCGCCATTCGGTTGTCGAAAACCGCCGCGCCGCCGAAACCGGACACTCAGCCGCGGGCTTCCGCGCAGAACTTGCGCTGATATTCCATCGCCTTGGGCATCAGCGCCTGCAGGTTCTGGATGCGGGTGCCGGGGTTCGGGTGGGTGGAGGAGAATTCCGGCGGCGCCTGGCCGCCGCTGGCCTGGCTCATCCGCTCCCACAGCGGCACCGACGCCTCCGGGTCGAAGCAGGCCGCAGCTGCAAGCATCAGGCCAACCGCGTCGGCTTCGGTCTCGTGTTTTCGGGCGTAGGGCAGCAGATAGCCGTAGCCCATCGCGGCCTGCATCATCTGCTGCGACTGCGGGTCCATGCCGCTCATCGCGCCGGCCATCTGACCGAGCTGTCCGAGCTTCTGCTGCGACATCCGCTGGGCGCCGTGACGCAGCAACGCGTGGGCGATTTCGTGGCCCATCACCACAGCCACCGCGTCGGCGTTCTGCGCGACCGGCAGCAGACCGGTATAGACGGCCATCTTGCCGCCGGGCAGGCAGAAGGCATTGGCCTGATCCGACTGGATCACATTGACGTCCCACTCGAAGGTCTGCCATGCGCGGTTGGGCTGCTTGCCGTTTTCGGCGGCCAGCGCGGCTTCGACTTCGGGCACCTTGGCGATCAGGCGGTTGGCGATCTCGCGGACCTGCCGCGCGACCTGCGAGTTGGGATCGACCGGCTGCTCCTTGGACAGGATGTCCTCATAGGCCTGCAGGCCCATCGCCTTTTCCTCGTCGATGGAAATGCTGCTGTCGATCAGCACTTTTTCGCCGGTGTACGGGTCTTCGGTGCGGTTGGAGAACCAGTAGTACGCGGCATACCCGGCGAACAGCAGCAGGATGATGAAGCGCGGGTTGATGCCGCTACGCCGGCGCTGGCCCTGTTGCTGGTTGCCGAAGAGGTTCTGTCGCATCGGTGTGGTCCTCGCAGGCTTGGGCTGGAGATGGCTAGAGATCCCTGACCACCCGGAAGCCGGTCAGTGCATTGGTGGCGTCCGCCTCGGCCTGACTGCGCCAGGCCGCGCGGGTCTGCGCCGGCGAGTTCGCCCACGCGCCGCCGCGGACCACGCGGGTGCGACAACCGGAGTTCACCCAGGCTTCGCCCTGCGTCGGTGCGCGACGGTAGCCATCATGCCAGCAATCGGCGACCCACTCGCTGACGTTGCCTTCGAGATCGTGGATGTCGAACCGGTTGGGCCGGAAGCTCGCGGTCGGCGCCGGCCCCCAGAATCCATCGCGGTAGCCGGCGAAGGCATTGCCCCAGCTGCGCCCGGCCGGCGAGCGGTCGCCGCCGCCGGTGAGGTTGCCGGTTCCGGGCTTCGGCGGCGCATCGCCCCACGGGAAACGTCCGGCCTCGCCGCTGCGCGCGGCGTATTCGAATTCGGCCTCGCTGGGCAGCCGGTAGCGTTGGCCGCTGCTTTCGGACAGCCAGCGCGCATAGGCTTCGGCGTCCTTGGCGCTGACGTGCAGCACCGGCATGGCGTCGTCGGCGAGCCGGCCCAGATAGTCGTGGCGCCAGTCCACGCCGCTGCGGCGGACGAAATTGCCGCCGCGTTCGTCGTACACCAGCGAATGTCCGCGACGCACCGCGCGCGGGCCATGCCCGCTGATCTGCACGAAGCGGCGGAACTCGCCGACGGTCACCTCGGTGCGGGCGATGGCGAAACCGCGGTCGAAGCGCACGTAACGCGAAGGCCGTTCGGCGTCGCTGGCGTCCGGCTCGCTGTCGCGCGCGCCCATCCGGAAGCCGCCATGCGGCACCACCACCATCTGCGGGCCGCGCCCACCGCCAGCCAGCGCATCGGTGAATCGCTGACCGGGGCGCAACAGGCCGTAATGCGTGGCCAGATCGATGCGATTGCGCAGTTCCGCGGCCGCGGGATCGCCGGGCCGGGCGATGCGCAGGATTTCGGCCAGCCGCTCCCGCGCCCACGGCAGATGATTCGGGCGCTGCGGCTTGCTCAGGAACCCCAGGCCTTCATCGCGCAGGCGGGCGATCTGCGCCTGGCGGATCGCTTCCACCCGCGCGCGGCCGTTGGTCACCGTCTCCAGGCCGGGCCTCACCGTCTCCGCCCGGGCCAACCAGCGCATCGCCTCCTCGAAATCGCTGCGTACGGCCGCGTCCTCGGCGCGACGGATCAGTGCGCTCTCCACCGCGGCGACGCCCTGGCTGGCACGCGGCTGGCCGGGTTCCAGCAGCAGCACGTGCCGGAACAACGGCAGCGCGCCTTCCACGGGATCATCGGGCTTCGCGGTATCGCCGAGACGACCTTCGGCCAGCGCCGCCTCGGCCTCCTCATTCAGTTCCCACAGGCGATCGGCGTGATCGAGGCGGCCGATGAACTCGCCGCCGCCGTCCACCCGCTCCAGCCCGACGCTGCGCATCACCGCCGCGACCGTATGCGCACGACGCAACGCCTCGGCATCGTCGCCGGACTCGGCCAGCGCTGCGTCGCCGGCTTCGACCAGTTTCGTCAGCGCGCGGGTCAGCCCGGTTTTCGCCCGGGCGTCGTCGGGGTCCAGCTTCAGCAGCGCCAGATAAAGAGGAATGGCGGCATCGGCGTCTTCGTACAGCCGGCCCTCGGTCACCGCCGCCGCGGCGCGCTTGCGCACGGCCGGCAGGTCGGCCTCGACCAGTTCGATCTTCGGGCTGCGCCAGGTCAGGCGGTCGGCGATGGCGTCGTCGCCGCTTACCGTCACCTGGCCATCGGCCCGCGGCCGTGGCGCGGTGCCGTCCTTGTCTTTCGGGGCGAGATCGTCGCGATCGCAGCCGCACAGCAACACCAGCGTCGCCAGAACGCCCGCCGCCCATGCCCGTTGTGTCGCGCGCAACAACGCCACTCTCCGCTCCCGCCCGCCTTGTTCGAATGCCGGGCCACCTTACCGCATCGCCTTCGCGCGACGATGACCCGGGGCCGACTCCGGTAGCATAACGGCCCGCCTCCGCCGACCCGAACCCGTGCCCCACTGGATCACCGCCCCCGCAGCGCTGGACGCGCTGATCGCCGCACCGCCGGCCACCATCGGACTGGACACCGAATTCGTGCGCGAACGCACCTACTGGCCGCAATTGGCGCTGGTGCAGATCGCGGCCGGCGACGAGATCTTCCTGGTCGATCCGCTTGCGCCGGGCATTCCCGCCGCACTGGCGAAGCTGCTGGCCGATACCCGTGTGCTGAAGATCATGCACAGCGCCAGCGAAGATCTGGTCGCGCTGAAATACGCCTGCAACGCGCTGCCGCAGCCGCTGTTCGACACCCAGGTCGCCGCCGCGCTGTGCGGCGTGGCCGCCGGGATCGGCTACCAGCGCCTGCTGCAGGATCTGCTGGGCATCAGCGTGGACAAGGGCGAGACCCGCTCCGACTGGCTGCGCCGGCCGCTGTCGCCGTCGCAGCTGCATTACGCCGCCGACGACGTGCTGCACCTCGACGCCCTGCATCGCACCCTCACGGCCCGCCTCGAAACGCAGGACCGCATGGCCTGGCTGGAAGAAGACTGCGCGCGGATGCTGAACAACGCCGCGCAGGACGAGGGCGAACGCTGGCCGCACCTGGGCATGCGCTCGGCGCAGTTCCTGGAGCGCGACGGCCAGATCCGCCTGCTCCGGCTGCTGCGCTGGCGCGACGCCTACGCCCGCGACCACGACCGCCCGCGCACCTGGATCCTCGACAACGAACTGGCGCAGGCGCTGGCGCGCACGCCGCCGCGCGACCCGGCCGAGCTGCAGCGCACCTTCGACAGCCAGCCCAAGGCGCCGCGCAAACTCGCGGCGCAGATCTTCGACGCCCTGAACGCCTCGCTGGCCGACGAAAACGAGCTGCCGCCCGCCCGCGTCGACGACCGCGACCGCCAGGCCTACAAGCGCCTGCAGCAGGCGGTGGCCGAACGCAGCGCCGAACTGGGCCTGCCCGACGGCGTCCTGGCCTCGCGGCGCTGGATCGAAGCCCTGCAGGACGGCGAGGACTGGCCCGGCGCGCTCTCCGGCTGGCGCCGCGCCCAGCTCGAAACCCGATTGGCGCCATTGCTCGCGACGACTGGCGGCGGCTGATCGGCCTCCGTATACTTGCCACCTCATCGCGTGGGGCGGTAGCTCAGCTGGGAGAGCGCCACGTTCGCATCGTGGAGGTCAGGGGTTCGATCCCCCTCCGCTCCACCACTCGATGGTCCAAAGCAATCCGAAAAAGCCGAAGCGCACGCTTCGGCTTTTTTGTTGGCCGAACGCGGCCGTCTGGAATCCCTGCCTTCTCCCCGCACAGCGGGGAGAAGGTGGCCAAAGGCCGGATGAGAGGCGCTCTTCGCACCACTCGATATCGACGGACTGCACCCTGCGCACTCGGCAACACATGCATTAGGGGCAGCGGGCGATTTCGCCAGCGGATCGAAACGCTCATGCAACGATCAATGCAGGGCGGACCACGCGTCCGGCCGAGATCAGACCGGGGAAAATGAACCTGCTCCTTTTTTGTTGCTGTAGGAGCGGCTTCAGCCGCGAGCCCCATCGAAACATCCCATTTCCGGCCAGAAGGCCCGCCTGCACATCATCGCCGGCGCGTGCCGAGTGGCAAAAAAGAATCATCATTTTCAATGGCTTATGGAACAACCGAAACATACATTTTCATTTTGATTTGTTTCATCCGCGCACTGCGCACCCACCTCGCGTACGCACGGCATCGCCTGAGCCGGTGTTCTGAACACCTGCGATGCAGCACAGCGCTGCTCCGATGCAGTGCCGGCACTGCAACGATGATCAAAATTTCACCATCCATGCAGCTCCAGGCCTCACGCATGGGGCGATCGAACACCAACCCCGAGGCTGTTTTCACCGATGCCGCAGCTCCCGGGCTCCAGCGATGATGAAGATTTCACCATCGATGCAGCGCATCGCCCTGCGCCTGCAGCTACCGAGCACCAACGCCGGGGCTTGTTGCCTCGGCACCGCAGCTACGAACTCCGACGATGAGGTTGTCTGTTTCCCTTCTCCCGCACAGCGGGAGAAGGTGGCGCGCAGCGCCGGATGAGGGGCGCGCTTCGTACCGCGCAGACATCTCGCGCTTGGCGGCCTATCGTCAACACCCGCATCGACGGCATCGACGGACTGCGCCTACACACTCAGCAACAGAAGCTTTGGGGCAGCGAGCGATTTCGCCAGCGGACCGAAAAGCTGATGCTGTGAGCGATGCGGATCAGGCCAGACGGCAGGCCGAGATCAGTTCCGGGAAATGAACCTGACCTTTCCAAGATTGCCGTAGCGTCGGACTTTTAAAAAAACCCCTCATCAATTGCATGCGCCATTGCCTCTTCAAGCTTCTCAAGACGAAAACCTCTAGGATTGAACTGCGAGGAAATCGCGGCCCATTCGACGACGTCCCGCTCACCTTGGGTAAGCTTCTGTTCCACGCGCTCCCACTCCCACAGCCGCTTCCAAGCACCATCGCGCCAGAGCAACTGCGCACGATCCCTCCACGAACTCGGCCTCCCACTGCGACCATCGTGCGCCGGTATGGTCGTTGCCATAAATTCCGGAGACAAGTTGATGTGGCTCGCCTCAACGCGCACCCAGCATGCTTCGCGCTTGACCCACTCTGTAACCAAACGATTTCGAACCTGTTCTTCAGGGATATCCATCAGAAGCGGAAGCACAAGCTCAGCAATGCGCATTGCTTCATGCATGAAAGCATCTGGGGCTCGCTGCGCCCGCCATATCGTTTCATAAGCGGGTTGCATGCCCGCCGCCTGCATCCTGGAACTCATGAGCGCCAAGGTATAGCTCGTAAGGGGCCTGACGATCGAGCCCGGATACCACTTCTGCGCCGGAATGGCAGCGTCCACCGCACGTGTGAGAATCGCCCGCCCAACCAGCCTCTGGAAATAGGGCCCGTCAAACGACGTGGGATCTACGCCCCACTGCCGAACAATACTCTTTCCAAACGCTGCGATATTCTTTTGCGCTCCTGAACTGACAACGTGAGGCAAACCCTCGAATGTAGATTCGTAGCGCGCCACGTCGGTCTTTGAGAGGAGCTGCCTTTTTGGATTCAGCATCTGCCAAAGCTTGGATTCAAGGGCTTTCTTGCGGCGGAGTTCAACCTTGTAGCTTCCTGTAGTGCGCTCGAAATACCAGTATGTATTGCCTTCTCCTGCCTTCGCAGGCGGCGCCAGGGTGCCTCGTGAAATCCCTTCAAGGCGCTTGAAGTATGGATGGCCGGCGAACAGGTCCGATGCGGAGACAGCATTCTGGGCGTTGGCGAACCGGGCGATGTTGTGGACGGAATCTTCGAACCCGTCCTCTGGAAGGCGCGACAACTTCATCTGAACCCGAACCTTTGAAAGGTCTGTTCCAGCCTTGCTTGCCCAGTAGAGGGAGGCAGTCGTTTGCCCACCATTGACGATCTGCAGGCCGGTAGCCTTTATGATTTCAATCCTTCCACCATCTGCCGCCTGCGTTTCGAGATCAGAGACCGTAACAGTCAAGCCATTGTTGAACGCAAAGAACATCTCAGGCTCATTCCTGAGCGTGTCGCGAATCCCCCTGTTGACCTTCCTGTTGTCTCCAAGAAATGCGCGCACGTTCTGCTCAAGGATTCTCCCTCCAAACCGGTCGTAAAGGCTTGCAAGAATCGTCCCCGGCATGACGCACATGTATGATTCATAGCGCGTCTGACTATCCAAGCCAGCGGGAAGTGCAGGAATGCCTTTCCCATACTCACCCTCGAAATCAATCATGATCTCCTCGCGCCCGCGCGAAGAAGCTTCCATGCGCGCGAGCCGTGCAATGTCCCAAAGATGCAGATCGACCCGCTGAGCCCCCAGCGACATCTCCGGCACCTTGCCGACCGAGGCGCCAAGCGGCCGGTCAGAGATCAGGTAGATGCATGCCTTTGCCATCTCTCCGCTGGTAGCGAACGAAAATATCTCACTGCAAACGGCGTGTGCGTCATGGCTCTCGTCCCACGAGTCTGCGAGCGATTCATGCACACTTCCTTCCAAGAAGCGAAACGCTGCCGCAACAGTACGTTTTATCTCTTCGGTGAGCAGTGGATCAGGCTCGTCCGCCCCGGAGAACACCGAGACGATCAGATTGAGGATTCCATCATTTGGCGAAAAACTATAGGCATCGAGCAGGACGGGCCAGCCACGCGAGACTTGGCCGGACACGCGGCAAACGTGGAATTCTGTGAATTCCTCTCCATTCTCCAGCACTGAGCAGGCACGATCCACGAACCTTGTGCTCGAGTAGCCCATACCTGCCGCTGATTCAGCCCCAATCTCGCCAAGTAAGTTCTGGCGATACAGGGCGACCTCCTCATCCATATGCGACATGATGCGGACAGCTCAGTCAAGAACCGATGCGGCGGTGATTGCAAATCCACCGATCAACGACAGATCGATCATGTATTGCGCCTCCGGAATGCGGGCATCAACATCCGATCGCACCAACCTTGGAAAATCGTCGCGGCACTCGAAGGCCATGATCCCTGCAATGCGGTAGGCATCAGCATCATATGCTTCCATCTGCATGTAGCCACGCTTGAACAGCGCCATTTCAATTGCGTCCACCTGGTGACTCCCCAACTCGCGTGCTCGACCAACAAGACGCGCACATATCTGGTTGAGGGTAACCGCATCTTCGCCTTCAGCTGACGCAAGCTCAACAACAACTAGGGCAAGGAGCAACTGCGCAGGTTCCAACTGCTGGAGTGAGGATATCCTGACAGTATGGCGAGCCCCCGACAGGCGAGCCTTGACCTCCAGAAGCCTGTTTCCCCTCGCAAAGTCCTGTGGGTGATCGTCAGGCGCTACCCAGGCACGGAGGGCAGCATCAAAGCCCACAGACATGCAAAGTCGCTCAAGGACACACAACTCGCCGATCAAGCCGCGAATCTCGTGCGGCGCCATAGCAATTGTACGTGCACGCGTCATGAGGGAATGCCAGTGGGTCAAGCGCCGGAAGACGTTCGAAGTGGCATCCGACGCAGTTGAACTGCTACCGGAGTAGGCGATCACGTCCCTGCAAAGCGTCAGGAAGACCTCACGGTCTTGATGCTCCCGAAGGAACATGCGTACCTCGACGTGATCGTTTCCGGGAGCCACTTCAAGTGTAATTCCGCGAGGCTTTGGTAGTTGCCTGGGAATACTGCATTGATCCACTCCGCGAAGCAGCAATCCCGGCGACCCATCCACTCCCTTGATCCAGTAGATATCGAGCGGATGCTCACCCGGCACCCGCCGTCCAACGACATTCTCAGTCCCAATCCTGATCCCGCTCCAGGGATCATCAAGCATCGGAACCGCCCTCTTCGTCGTCCTGCTCGTCCTCTACTGCCCCGTAAAGCTCCCTGTAGGCGATCAGGTTGGCCGTATAGCTCACCACTTTCTCTTTTTCGCCTGAGCTAAGCCCAGGAAAGCTGAGCCCATAAGCGGCATGGATATCGCCACGAATCTCTTCCGCAAAAGCGCCATCCTTCGTCTTGGTCTTTGTCTTCACCCGTAGCAGATGCAACATCAGCAGCGGGCGCGTTCGCTGAGCGCGGTACAGGTGATCAGGCATACTCGTCTTGGGGTCCAAGTGCATGGCTTCGGCCACCTTGATTTGATCGTCCAAGAGCCCGATCTTTTCGACACCCCGCGATGCAACGCGTCGCTTGGTGCCAGAGACAAGAAGTGCACTCTCGAACCTTGATGGTTTCTTCGATGGCTCGACTATTCGATCCTGCAGTCCTACCGCCAGTCCATGAACGTTAATCACGTCACCCTTAGAAGCCTTCGCCGTGGAACTCGAGACAAGCACAACGTCCCAGCCAGTCATCCCGCGATCCCGAATATATGAAAGCAATGGCGCTGTTTGCATTTCGGGCTGCCCCGGATGGATGCGAAAGGACGAGACGAAATCCAGCACGTCTTCGGTCTTGACTCCATGGAAAAGATGGCTTGAAAGTGTACTTTTAGTATCGACAGCCTCAGGCGACCCGCTATCCATCATTGTCTTGACAATCCTGTGCACTGCCTCGATGTTCGTTTCACGCACCTTGTCTGACGCAATCAGCGTAGAAGACTCCACCATCTTGCCTGACAGACTTACCTCACGGACGATCTGCTCTGTGTTACGCATTTTCTCGCGCGCGGTGACAATCAAGGTTCCCGGGTGACTCCTGACTGCCAGCCCGAAATCCATCGGCGTCAGTCCACTTAGTTCCATCCGCCGGATCTCGTCACGAAGCTCTTCGGTCGCATCCGCGATGAACCCATACCAGTCGCTTGCTTCGGACCGCACAAAGAGCCGGCACAGGTCCTTGAAGCCGTCGCGATAGCCGAACCAGCGCCCCATCTGAAGGAGCGTGTCGTACATCTGGGTGTTGCGGAGGAAATAGCTGATCGTGAGGCCTTCCAGGGTGAATCCGCGTGAGAGGGAGTTTCCACCGACGGCAATCACATTCAGCCCTGTTTGCGCATGAGCACGGTAGTCCAGCTTTCCCGAACTCTTGGACGCATTGACCTCTACCACCAAGACGCCTGCAGCAGCGCGATGCAACTGGGGCTGGATATCTTCCCAGCGCTCTTCGCCGCCTGAATAATGCTTTTCCCATGTATCGTGAAGCGAGCGGATCATTGGGTCGCGCAGCGCTGCATCAACGGGCATGGCATGGCGATTCTGGACCGCTGACTTCAATCCCGTCAGACAGTACGATATCTCCCGGGCAACATCGCCTTGAATGCGCGTGAAGCGCGACACATTCACCAGCATCGAATGATGGCGCTCTCCCTGTCCGCGCAGGATACGGATTGCCTTTGACAACACGAAACACTCGATCGCCTCTACCAGACTCTGGTGCAATCCCTCAATGCGCCATTCAATCCTGTGCACGACCGGCAACCATGCATCCGTATCCGACAGATCGACAGTCAACTGATCAGATTCGTCTGACAGGAAGAATTCCCGCGCCCCTATGTAGTTTGACGGCGCCTCAAGACCCACAATGAAGTCGCGCGGAAACAGGTCTTTGCCCTGTTCATCATTTTCGGAGTCCGGATCGATGAAGATGTTGGCAAACGGTGTTGCTGTATATCCAATGTAGGCGTTGCGGGTCGACAGGCTGAGAAGTTCGCGGATCAGGCGATTGATGGTGCGCGGCGCGTTCTGATCCTTGGAGGTATCGACCGACGCATTGTCCGCCTCGTCATCAATGACAAGCATCGGGAGCGTCAAACCGCCTTGCGATGCGCTCGTTCCGCGTATCCAGTCGATGAGGTTCGTGAGTATCGATGGGTTCTTCTTGATGACCAGTATGACCGGTTCAGAGCTGTTCTGAAGCGGATTACCAAGGCTCTCAGCTTTGGCCCGTGCAAAATCGTGAGCGCGACTTGTGTAAGCGGTCGCCGTAAACGCAGGATTAATGTTGCCTACCCCTACGCGATCGACATTGATCTGCCTGCTGAGGATCTGATCGCTGTCCCGGCCAACAAATCCATGATCCACCCGCTCCTGCGTCTGTGATCGCAAGTTGTTGTGCACGCCGGCGATGAGGATCACGAGCCGGTATCCCGCATCTGCGGCCTTGTTGATCACTCCCAGATAATTTGCAGTCTTTCCACTTTGAACATGCCCCACCACAAGCCCGCGCCGGGACCACTTGCCCGGCATGGTCGGATCGCCTGCAAGGTCAACGATCGTGTCAGTTACGGTATTTACCGCATTGACCACATGCTCACTCATGCCACCTGCGACCAGAAAATCGCGGTAGCGACGCCAATAGCGAAAATCGATCTCATGCGCACGTGCGCTCAGCCAGGGGTCATGGCCACTCGCCTGGATTGTATGTGCCGGCCCAAGGAGCACTTCATACTCACGCTCGATCTGCCTGGCGACTTCGCTGATCTGTTCGTCTGTCGGCGCTGGGGCAAGAAATGGGAGCGCAGCTATCTCGCGCACAACCCCCAGGATTTCCGGCGGTGTCTGCGCGACACGCTGAGCCATGGCGGTCCGTGCGAAAACCAGAAGCTGTTCATGCATCATGGATTGGCCTTTATCCTTCGATCCGTCGAAGCCCGGCTAGCAGGCCTCGCGCGGCAGGTTGTGTTGAGAAAATCGGCGTTGCCAGGATGGTTTCGGCAATGGACACCGGCAGCGTGTCCTTGCCGGGGACCATTGTCTCGACGAGCGCTGCCAGGAGTTGTTGCAGGTCATCTGGCCCAAGCTCCTGCTGCCGCATTGCCTTGGGTGCTTCCGCCATGTCCGAGAATAGAGATTCGAGCGGCAACGTAGATTCGATCGCCAACATGACTGCATCCACATTCCCACGCATGCCGGCCGCCTGCTGCAACGCCTCGATCATGGGATGGTCTCGACGGATCTGATAGCGGATCGTTTCCCGATCCTTGACCCGCTCCCAAAGTGGAACGCCGGGCGCAGCAGCTTGCCTCGCGCCTCGATAGGTATAGGGACGACGGGCTGACTCGGTCATTCGCTCGACCAGCGGCCGCAAACGCGTGCGGGCTGCGGCCGGGATGCGCATCCGCGACTTGCGCACGTCGATCGCCCACTCCGCATCCAGAGAGGTGGGGACATCCACCCGGACACGCAGTAGTTTTGTCAGCTCGGCCCGGCGCGCCATGCCAAGCCACGAACCGCCAGAGATGAGTCGGCGTGCACGGTAGACGTAGAGCCCCTGGGTTTCAATCAGGCTTGATCCCAGCTCGAGTGCCAGAAGCTGCATCTTGCTCAACCGCTGGTGGTGCGGCAGCGTGAAGCCTTGCACGACGATGTCGCCATTCCCGGTTCGCAGGATTTCGATCTGGTGAGCATCCGAGTGGGGAGTGGACAACCGTGCGAAAGGATCAACGGCTTCAATCTCGGCTCCATTGATGAGCATCGAGACTTTCCTTGGCGGATCACCAGGATCCGGGGCGATGAAGCGGTGAAAGGTAATTGCCAAGTGCGGACGTGCGGCACTGAACATGCGGTTGAAGGCCGTATAGACCTCATCGCGATGCCCGTTCAGGACATCAAGTCGATCAAGCTTCTGCCACAACACAAGCGTCCCGCAATGGCCAACCTTGTCTACCATCGGCAACTGACCGATATCCTGGGCATCCAGAAGTTGGAGAATCCATTCGTCCTCATCCACCACCAGATCCAGATCCCAGCATCTGCCCGTTAGTTCGCCGTCCTTGCAAGAGACGACTGTCAGGCGCCGGCATTGGGAGAAGGATGCGGTCTTCATGCCAAGGCCAAACCGGCCCAGGTCTTCTGCCGCGCGAACCTCGCGGGGACTTCGGCTCCCGTGCTGCATGGCCTGAGTCAGCTCATCCGGCGACATGCCATGGCCATCATCCAGAACAGCCAGATAGGGCCCCGACTCGGGATGCACATCGTTGGCAATCTCGATGCGAGATGCACCAGCGGAGATGCTGTTGTCCACAATGTCGGCCAGCGCGCTCTCGAATGAATAGCCGATGTCACGCATCGACTCCAGGAGTCTGGCTGCGCTGGGCCGAAGAACCTTCTGTTTAGTGTCGTTTTCGGTCATGCCTGCTGGAAGCCCCCTCATCCATGACTAGGATCAGCCGCCGCCCGCCACTGGCGCGCAAGCCCATCCAGGTATTCATCTTGCAAACAATACAGCACTCCTTGGCGTCCTTCAGCCTTGTGACCGGGTGCCCTGAGCACGAAAGCTTTGACAATCATGCGTACCGCCTGGCATCGTGACGACCTTGCTATGCCCCTCCCCTGATCCTGTGAAGCGCGGAAAATCGATTCCCGTTGTTGATATCTTCGCCGGTGCAGGCGGCCTGGGAGACGGGTTCGAAGCCTATGCCCGCGACCAGGACAGGCGGGGTGCGTTCTCCGTGTCGCTGTCTGCCGAGATGGACGCCCATGCGGTCCAGACATTGCGCACGCGAGCCTTCTACCGGAGTTTTTCCGCGACGGAGGCTCCCCGCAGCTACTACGACTATGCCGCCGGGCGCCGTAAGGAGCCATGGACGGAAACAACCCAAGACATCTGGCTCAAGGCGGCAGACCGGGCCTGCCAGCTGAAGCTTGGCGATCCGGACGATGACAAGGCCCTGGATGCCCGTATTGGCGATATCGCAGCCGAAGCACACAAGATGGATGTGCCTTGGGTCCTCGTGGGCGGCCCGCCCTGCCAGGCGTTCTCACTTGTGGGAAGAGCCAGGAACCGGGGAAATGAAGGATATGATCCCAAGGAAGATGGCCGCCACTATCTTTACCAGCATTACCTGAAGATTCTCTCCAGACACAGACCTGCTGCATTCGTCCTCGAAAACGTGAAGGGCATGTTGACCTCACAGATCGAGGGCCACAACCTGTTCGAGGAGATCTTTGAAAGTCTGCACCATCCGGGCGGCAAGGGTGGCCCCCGCTATCGAATCATCCCTCTGGTTCAGCCGGATGGCCGCGCTGGCCGCCCTCTCTTGCCCCGGGATTTCATTGTCCGCTCGGAGGATCTGGGGCTTCCACAGACCCGTCATCGCGTAATCCTCGTGGGTATCCTGGAGGAAACAAACTCCCAGATCCGTCCCTTGATCAGGTCGGAGTTGATGCCCAGTGTCGAGGACATGATTGGCGGACTGCCCAGGATCAGGAGCGGTTCGACGGACGCTGAAATATCATCGTGGAATAAGTTCGCGCCGAAGCTCCTTTCGGAATGCGCGAAGCTGGCCAAAGAGGTCGATGAAGAGACTGCCAAGTATCTTAAGCTGGTTGCGTCTTTAGCCGATATTGGAGAGGAACTGGGCACAGGCGACCATTGGATCCCCTTGCAATACCTCCCCAAGCTCCCTGCGCATCTGGACGTATTCATTCGTGACCCACGGCTACATGGCGTGATTCACCATCAGGCACGAAATCACATGACAAGCGACCTCATGCGCTACGCGTTCTCGGCGGCGTTCGCTCACGTTCATGATCGCTCACCCCGGGGCGCTGAAGAGTTTCCACAGGCACTGCACCCCGCGCACAAGAGCTGGGGAAGATCGGATCGCTTCGTGGACCGTTTCAAGGTGCAACGGGCTGATGCACCGTCATCGACGATCACCAGTCATCTGGCGAAAGACGGGCACTACTTTATCCACTACGACCCGATGCAGGTGCGTAGCCTCACCGTCCGGGAAGCAGCCAGACTACAGACCTTTCCGGACAACTACATCTTCGAGGGACCTCTCGGCGCCAAAAGACGACAAGTTGGCAACGCGGTCCCGCCTTGGCTCGGCTATCAGATCGCTGGTGTAATCCATCAAGCGCTGAAATGATCACTGCCCGATAGAGGTCACCTCAAGGAAGCGACGCTCAGACCGGATGAACTGGAGTAGCTCCTCAAGCGCCCGGGCAGGCTCATCACGCAGGGCACACTCCCAGATTATTGCCACCCTCCAGCCTGCTTCCTGTAATCGATCGACGGCCACAGAGTCCCGTCGCGAGTTGGCATGAATCTTTGTCTTCCAGAATTCTTCGCGCGTCCGGGGCAACTTGAAGTAACGACATCCAATGTGCCCGTGCCAGAAGCAACCATGCACGAAAACAACGGCATTCCAGCGCGGCAAGACCACATCAGGCCTCCCTGGCAGCCCACGCCCGTGCAGGCGAAAGCGAATGCCACTCCTGTGCAGGAACGAGCGGACTGTCATTTCCGGCCGCGTATTCTTGCCTCGTATCCCGGACATCATGCGCGAACGGGTTTCTGGCGAGATCTTTTCCACCATTTGGTAATTGGCCAAGAAATGTGGCAGATTCACTCTCCAGTGTCTGCTTTTGGCGACGAAAGCAGACAATCTTAACTGGAGCCGATTACATCAAGTCTCAACTGCCAGCCTACACCTTCGCAAATAGGCTACCGTAGTTTCCATCCAACTCACGATCAGTTGTTGCATCCCATCGACCCGTTCCTGTCGCCCCTCAATGGCCATCAGGCTTGATTCCAGCAACTCCCGCCGCTGTTCCTCAGCCGTCCGCTGCCACACAACCGCATTGACCATGCCGTGCTCGTCTTCGAGCGTCACGAAGGTCACGCCGCTGGCGGTCGCGTATTGTTGCCACACCCGCATTAGGCCGGCGAACCGCACGTGCCTTCCGTGCGGCAGTTTGGCGAAGTCGGCTGACGATAGGCATCGCCGTGCCGCGAGCTGCTTGCGGATCGGCTGAGCGGGTGCCGGCCGAGAAGTGCGACCGACGCAAGGACGGCCGCACCCAGACCGAGGGTGTGTGGTTCTACGACCTGCGCACCAACCAGCATTTCAACCTGAAGACGCGGCCGCTGAAACTGGACGACCTGCGCGATTTCATCGCCTGCTACAACCCGGACAACCGCCACGCGCGGCAGGAAACCGAACGCACGCTGATCGCCCGCGACAAGGCCAGCCTGGATCTGTTCTGGCTGAAGGACGACAGCCTGGACAATCTGGACGATCTGCCGCCGCCGGAGGTACTGCAGCAGGAGATCATCGACCATCTGGAAGCTACGCTGGCCGCGTTCCGGGATGTGGCCGCGGGGCTGCAGCGCGATGGATGAGCAGGCAGCGGATCATCGGATGCCCGCACTTGGATCGATGAATTTTTGTCTTTTGATCGGCAAACAACTCCTTGCTCGTCACTTATTGATTTCTTCGGGATCGCTGCACGCCGGAGGGCGCATGCATCGACGCAAACAAGCCTGCACGATCCATATCGCAATCTGCACGCACTCCATGCAGAAACAACCATTCGATTACGGATCGATAACGATTCTTTGACATCAATGCCACGTGCATGAATGGCTGCACGCATTGCGATTGCCGCGAATGCGAAACCGGCACCGTCGTAACCGCACGCTAACTGCACACAAACCGGCTTCGTTGCAGACTCCGACGCAACGAAAAACACCCGGATGCATGCGACATGGCGAACATCGTTCCCGCATTGACCTACGGCATCGAAGAGGAATTCTTCCTCATCGATCCGGAGACGCGACGCCTGTGCGGCGACAGAAGCAAGCAATTACTGGCGGCGTGCAGATCGCGTTTCGGCGAGCGCGTCGGCGAGGAAATGAATACGTGCCAGCTCGAGGTGTCGACGCCGATCCTGCACACCGCCACGATGGCGCGGGAGTCGATGACCGAACTGCGCTCGGAAGTGGATCGCATCGCGCAGCGATTCGACGTGCGGCTGCTCGCTGCGGGTACGCATCCGCTCGGCGATTGGCGGGAAGAACGGCAACAGCCCAAAGCGCGCTACGAACGCCTGATCGCGGATTACCGGATGATCGGTCGTCGCAATCTGCTGTGCGGGCTGCATGTCCATGTCGGCATTCCCGCAGGCGTCGATCGCGTGGCGCTGATGAATCGCCTGCTGCCGTGGGTGCCGTTGTTCCTGGCGCTGTCGACGTCCTCGCCGTTCTGGAACGGCACCCGCACCGGATTGAAGAGTTATCGCCAGGCCGCTTACGACGAGTGGCCGCGCTCCGGCACGCCGGATATGTTCGACGATGAAGCGCAGTACTTCGGCTTCGTCGATCTGCTGCGGAAACATGAGGCCATCGAGGATGCGAGCGACCTCTGGTGGACGATCCGTCCGTCGAATCGTTTCCCGACGCTGGAACTCAGGATCGCCGATGCCTGCACGCGCGTCGAGGATTCGCTGGCGCTGGCCGCTGCATTCCGGTGCCTGGTGCGTGCGCATCTGCGTTTGCCGCAGCTCGGCGCGACGCGGACCCCGCTCACGCGCCGGCTCATCGACGAGAATCGCTGGCGCGCCAAGCGTCTGGGCACGCAGGCCGAGTTCATCGACGAAACCCGCGACGATGCGTTGAGCATCGAAGCGATGCTGCAGGCGCTGCGTACGCTGATCGCGCCGGATGCCGAAACGCTGCGCTGCACGGGCGAGATCGACCGGCTGGATGCGATCCTCGCGGAAGGCACCAGCGCCGACCGCCAGTTGGCCATCTATCGCCGGCAGCGCGCCCTGATGAAAAGCCGCCGCCATGCCATGCAAAGCGTGGTCGACTGGCTCGCGGACGCGACCAATGCGCTACCGGCCGGACAGTTCCGCAGCGTTCACGGCGGCTCCGGCGTGGTGAACGCGTAGCCCACGTTCGGCACGTATTCGATCCAGTTGCCGGATCCGCCTGCGGTCGCGAGTTTGCGACGCAGGCGATGCACGACCTGTTTGAGCGATTCGCGATCGGCCGCATCGCGATCCGACCACACGAAGCCGATCAGCCGCTCCGCATCCACCGGCCGGCCCTGCTGGCTGAGCAACAGCCGCAGCAGGCGCAATTCGAGCGTCGACAGTCGAAAGCTCTGGCCGCTGGCGACGACCGCCTCGCTGCGCTCGACGTTGAGCGTCAGTGGGCCCCACGACAGCACGGCATCGTCCAGTTGCTCGCTGCCCCGGCGCAGCAGCGAGCGGATGCGCGCCAGCAGCGTGCGCGGGCTGAAGGGCTTCTTGAGGTAATCGTCCGCACCTAGATTCAGGCCGCGGACTTCGTCTTCTTCGGCGGAGCGCACGGTCAACATCATCACCGGCACCTGGCTGTGCTTGCGGATGAGATCGAGCACTTCGAAGCCGTTGCGGATGGGCAGATTCACGTCCAGCAGGATCAGATCGGGCCTGGTTTCCCGGAATCGCGAGATGGCCTGTTCGCCATCGAAGGCAGTGACCACGTCGTAGCCCGCACCGTTGAGCGCGAACTTCAGCAGGCCGACCAGTTCGACATCGTCGTCGACGACCAGGATTCTCATGCTTCGCGCTCCAGCGGCAGGACGATGCCGATCCGCGTGCCCTCGCCGCGCAGCGGTTCGGCCACTTTCACCACGCCGCCGTGCGCCAGCACGATCGCATGCACGATGGTGAGCCCCAGCCCCGTGCCGCGCTGGCTGGGCTCTTCGTGCGGCGAACGCTTGAACGGCGCGAACAGGTCGCTGAGGGTGTGCGACACCGGCAGCCCGGGGCCGTCGTCCTCCACCCAGACCATCACCCGGTCGACGGCCCATTCGATGTCGATCCAGATGCGGGTCTGGTCCGGGGCGAACTTGTTGGCGTTGGCGATCAGATTGACGATCACCGAGAACAGGCGCTGCGGATCCCCGGTCAGCGCCGGGCCGGAGGCCAGCGACGCCACGACGCGCTGATCGCGCTGATCGATGAGCGGCTGCATCAGTTCGATCGCCTCGCTGACCACCGCGACCAGATCCACCGGTTCGTAGCGCAGCCGCATCTCGCCGCTCTCGATGCGCACGCTGTCCAGCAGATTGTTGACCAGTTGCGAAAGCCGGATGGTGCCGCGGTACTGCGCGCTGGCCAGCTTCATGGCGATCTCGTCGCCGCATTGGCGCAGGTGATCGCGCAGCAGTTCGATGGAGGCGATCTGCGCGGACAGCGGGGTCTGGAATTCGTGCGAGAGATTGGCGAGGATCCGGTCGCGCATGCCGCGCGCGGCCTCGATCGCGTTCTCTTCGCGCACCACCAGCAGTTGCCGGTCCGGCGCTGCGCGCAGCCGGCGGGCGAGCAGCGGCCGCATCATGTCGGTCGCGAAGTAGCGCTCGGGCGGCGGCAGGCCGGCGATGGCATCGTCGCCGCTGCGGGCGTCGCCCGACAGGATCGGCACGAGGACTTCATCGACCTTCAGGCCGACCACCTCCGCGCGATCGCGACCCACCATCGCCAGCAACTGCCGGTTGGCGTAGTGGATCGTGTCGTGGTCGTCGATGCCGAGGATGCCCTCGTCCACGCCGTCGAGGATCACGTCGAGTTCCTGCCGCTGCTCGCGTTCGGATTCGGTCAGCGCGCTGACCTGGGTGCGCATGCGCTCCAGATCCTCGGCCAGCGATACCGGCTCGGCGAGGAATGTCGTCGGCGTGGGTACCGGCGTGGACAGATCGCCCGAGCCCAGGCGGCGGGCCGCGCTCGCCAGGCGCGCGAAGGGCCGCGAGATGCGCGCGGCCAGCAGATAGGCCAGCGCGAACGCCAGTGCGCCGGTCACCAGACTCGACAGGCCGAAGCTTGCGAGCCATTCCAGCATCCGTCCTTTCAGCCACTGTTCGTGGACGCTGGCGACCAGCAAGGCCGCGGAGTTACCGGTTTCGTCGCGGATATTGACGACACGCACCGCCGCGGCGCCCCTGATGTTTTCGTAGGTGTCGGATTCCCCGGTCGCGGAGACTTCCCGCAGCGCCGCCGCCAGCGCGCCGTCCGCAGCGGAGCCCTTGCGCAACACGGGCCGCAGGACGACGTGGACGTACTCCACCTCGGAGCGTTCCGACAGCCGCTGCTTCAAGGATTCGGCGACGACGATCGAGATGTCCTGGACATAGGGCAGCCTGCGACGCACGATCCACCAAGCCTCGCCCTCGCGCCCGAACGCCAGTCCTTCGGCGAGCGACGGCGGGCGCGGTCCGATCTCGCCGAACATCGCGCCGGCCCTTTCGAGACCGATGTAATCGATCCCGCTGGTCTTGCGCACATCCTCGATCAGCGTGCGCGACTTGGTGAATTGGCCGCGCTGCAGATAGAACGGCAGCGATGGCTGTTCGACCAGCAGGTCGGCGACGACGTTGGGCTCGCGCTGCCACTCCGCCAGCCGGCGCCTGGCCTCGGAGGCGCTGCGTTCGGCCTCCTTGCGCGCCTGCGCCACGGCGGCCGAGCGGATCGTGCCGAGACTGGCAGCCACCAGGAAGACCGCGAAGAAGACCACCAGGCCGATATGACTGAGCAGCAGGATTTGCGACAGTTGCCGGCGTGTCGACATGCGGGTCCAAACAGTGCGGGAGATCGAACGTCCGATTATGCGGACATCGCGCGATCGGCGCGATTCGCCAGCGGCAGGGTTGGGAAATCGACGGCAGGCATGACACCCGGAGGTGACCATGCCTGCCGCTGACCCCTAACTCGACCCATCGATGCCGCATTCCTTCAGGCAGATGTTGCGCAGGGAAAGCATCGCGGGCGCTTGACTGGTATGGCGGTTGCGGCCGCGGCGGTGAACAGGCCGTGCCTGCGGATCGCGACTGGTGCAGGCAGAATCGACCATCGGCACGACGCCTGTCAGTTATGGGGCCGTTACGATTCGCTGACGAAGTCCGCGCGCGGACCCATCGCGGCCCGTGAGCGTCAGGCTAGGTCATCGCCCGGAAGTGGACGACTGGCTCAGGGGGCGCTACCGAGGTAGACGAGGAGCGCCACGGCCAGCAGACCGACCCAGCCCGGATGCTTTCCCCTGGTGGCCAGCAGCACCAGCGCCGAGCCTCCGGTGAACACCCAGATCACGGCATGGAGGATGTACGGATCCGGAGCGATCCGGCCGGTCGCGATCGCGAACAGGATGGTTGCGAACCCGAGCCCGAACACGCTCGCGAGATGCCACGTGGCCCACAGAATCCTGATGTTTCCGGACCGGAGCGGCGCGGCCGCTTCGGTCGGGACCACGCCCCGCGTACGGAGTTTCCGGAAGATCAGCAGTTCGCCCAGTAACGAATGAACGATCGCGACCAGCACGCAAGCGCCGGCGGCCGAAATGAAGTGGATCGGCATGTCGTTCCCGTTCGTGATGGGCGACGCCGTGCCAGGCAGCCTCGGCGTGAGGTCCAAAAGAATCTGCGCTAGGGAGCACTCGGCTTCGGCGTCTCCGGCTCGGCAGGCGCCGGCACTTCATGCAGCGCCTTGAGGTCGGCCAGTTGGGAGAGCGGAACGGCCACGGTGCCGAAATAGTCCCCCGGCTTCCTGTAGAAGCTGAGGCAGATATCGGTGCGGTCCTGGAACCTGCAATTGCCGCCCGACATCAGGATCGCCCCTGCCGGCACGACGCTATGGGTCGCGGCACCGATCGCCCGTTCGGCCTTGTACCAGCGATGCTTGATCGGCAGGTCGACCTCCGGTTCCTTCCACCCGGACGGGGTGCCGACCTTGGCGAGCACGAGGCGGCGGATGTCACGGCGTGGCGGGCTTGTTCCGATCAGCGTGGCCTCCAGCACAGTATGGCCGTCCGGGTGGCGGATGCCGGTATCGGCCCCCAGGTCCAGAAGCGCTTTCACGGCGTCGACGTTGTTCGCCGCGATCGCACAGTGCAGAAGCGTGCCCTGCTGCGGATCCACCACATCGAAATCCGCACCGAGCGACTTCAGTCGTTCCAGATCCTTGCGCGACACGAAGTCGGCAGCACTGCACAGCGCGGCAGACGCATATTGGCCGCCACCGCTCTCCTTGATGTCCGGCTGGAGAAAGGCGTACACGGCGGGGAACGTGTTCGGCGATCCAGCCAGGATAGGCAGCACGCCACCGATGTCGGCGCCGGTCTGCATGGATTCCATCGCAGCGTCGGCCGCCTTGGCCGGATCTCCATCGCGCATGAAGGTTCCGGATTTCACGATCAGCGCCGATGCCAGCGTCTGGCGACCGACCCCGAAATCCATTTGTTCGAGTGCCGCATGGCTGTCGACGATTGCGTTATCGACATCGCCCGCGCGCAGGCGCGCATTCGCCCGCTTGTCGAGCAGGATGGCTTTTTCGCGGCCCTGGGACGTGGCGAGCGCATCCGAGAGATAGGTCCGCGCTTTGTCGAACTCGCCCTGGGCCACGAATATCTCGCTCATTTCGCTCGCGGCGAGTCGTTCGTTGCCGTCGTCGATGTCGCCCTTGATCGCGCGCCGGTATTCCGCCAGGGATGCGTCGAGCAGGGAATCGTCTCCGCGATAGGACGCCAGCGCGCGCAGCGTCGCGCCCTTGCGCAGCCGCAGCTTGACGCTCGAGGGATCCAGCGCTTCCGCCTGCTCCAGCATCTGCAGGCTTTCCGCCAATTGATAGCGCGCGTACTTGATCTGTCCGTGGATCACCCACGCGTACGCGTATTTGGGGTCGATGCCGATCGCTTCGCGCACCCGCTTCTCCGCCTGATCCATTTCCGCCTGGTCCCAACCCGTTGGCGGCATGCCGGGGTATTGCGCAAGCCCGGACACGGCGCGGAGATAGGCGATCCGTGCAAGCAGCGTCGGCACCCCGGGATCCTTCGGATTCCGTTCCCGCAGCATCAGCAACGTGGATTCGGCCTCTTCGCTGTTTCCGTCATCGATCTGCTCGGCGATTTTCGTGAGATCGTCCGGCGCGGACCGCGCTTGGCACGCCGTCGCCGTCATCAGGGCGATGGCCAGCAGGACTGGCATATGGACACGTTTCATGGCTGGTCGACTCCTCGACATTCGGATGCAGCGACATTCGCCGCCCTGGCGAGCGACGCCCCGGGTGAAGACTACATCACGTCGCGGCGCCGAGCCGTCGACGCGCGTTCGCACGATTCCGCCCTGCTCCGCTCGTCATCGCGACGCGGGCGCAGGTCGCTGTATCCGCTTGTCGTATCGCCATGAAAAAGCCGGAGTTCGGGCTCCGGCTTCTGTTGCATGTTCAAGCGGGCGGATCGTTCAGACCGCGTCGCCCGCCTCCTTCACCTGCTGCTCCAGCCGCGCCTTCAGGCTGTCGTCGAGCTTGAGCTGGCGCGCCAGTTCATCCAGATACGCGCGCTCCATGAAGTTCTGTTCGTCCGCGGCGAGCAGGCTGGCGAGATACATTTCCGACGCCATTTCCGGGCTGGTCGCGGCGCGCGCCACTTCGGCCGGGTCCAGCGGTTTTTCCAGTTCGGCCTGCAGCCACTGGCGGACTTCGGGCGCGGCATCGATGCGGCTGAATTCGCCCTCGATCACTTCGCGCTCGCGCGCATCGACGTGGCCGTCGGCCTTGGCCGCGGCGATCAGCGCCTTGAGGATGGCCTGGCTGTGCGATTCGGCCTCCGGCGGCGGCAGCATGTCCACGGTGCGCGGTTCGACGGCCGCACCGGCGCCGCCCTGCTGTTTCTTCCAGTCACCGTAGGCCTTGTAGGCCAGCACGCCGACGGCAGCGAGCCCGCCGTAGACCGCGACCTTCCCGCCCATCTTCCGCGCCTTGCGATTGCCCAGCAGCATGCCCAGCGCACCGCCGGCCAGTGCGCCCTTGCCGAAATCCGCGCCGCTCTTCACGCCCGCGGCGTTGCCCAGGCCGCCCGCGCTCTGCTGTGCGGTTTTCAGCAACTGGTCGAGAAAGCCTTGGATCTTCATGCGCGGTACTCCGTAAAAGGACAGGGAACGACTTGCAGTGTGGGCCGGACCGCCCGGCTTCAACCCGCCGGAAGTCATGCGTGCTGCCCGGCGCCCGGCATGTTCAGGCAGGCGCCGCCCATCGGGCGCAAGATGCCCGGGCCGTAAACCGCGCTTTCGACGACGCCGTCGCCCGTTCCGTCGCCGGCCCGTTAACCCGGTCACGGCAGCCGGACGCGCAGTCCGCTACAAGATCCCACCCACTTCAGACCCGAGGCACGCCCCCATGCCCCAGTCCATCTCCGTGATCTTCAGCGTCAGCCTGCTGCTGACGTCCTGCACCGGCACCATCGGCAGCGATGGCGCCCGGCTCGAAACCACCAAGGCCGACCGCGAAGCCGCCACGCTGCGCCGCGAGCGCCCCGCCCGCCCGGCGCAGCCCGCCGCACCCGCGGCCGAAGCCGCCGAGAAGCCCAGGATCACCGGCGGGCCGAATCGCCCGACGCAACTGCCGAACCCGCCCTTCAACAGCACATCGTTCGGCACCTTCAACCAGCCCTGGGCGATGACCTTCCTGCCCGACGGCCGCCTGCTGATCACCGAAAAATCCGGAGAGCTGCGGCTGTTCAATACGGTCACCAAGACCACCGGCACCATCACCGGCCTGCCCACCGTGGCCTACGGCGGCCAAGGCGGCCTGGGCGATGTGGTGCTGCATCCGCAGTACGCCAGCAACCGCTACGTCTATTACAGCTACGCCGAAGCCGGCACCAGCGGCACCCGCGGCGCGGTGGTCGCGCGCGCGCCGCTTACGCTGGACGCCAACGGCGGCGGCAGCCTCGGCACGTCGCAGATCGTCTGGCGGCAATCGCCGAAAGTCGGCGGCGAAGGCCACTACAGCCATCGCATCGCCTTCGGCGCCGACGGCAAACTCTGGATCACCTCCGGCGACCGCCAGCAGGGTTCGCCCGCGCAGGACATGACCAAGAACCTCGGCAAGCTGATCCGTCTCAACGACGACGGCAGCCTGCCCGCCGACAATCCGTTCGCGAACCAGGCCGGCGTCGCCAGGGAAGTCTGGTCGCTGGGTCACCGCAACCTGCTCGGTATCGCCTTCGATGGCGCAGGCAGACTCTGGACCCACGAGATGGGCCCCGCCAACGGCGACGAATTGAATCTGATCGAACGCGGCAGCAATTACGGCTGGCCGCTTGTTTCCAACGGCAACAACTACGATGGCAGCAACATTCCCGACCACGCGCCCGGCGACGGCTACAACGCACCCGAAGCCTGGTGGAACCCGACCATCGCGCCTGCCGGTTTCATCATCTACTCCGGCGACCTGTTCCCGTACTTCCGCGGCAGCGGTTTCATCGGCGGCCTCGCCTCGCAGGCGCTGGTGCGCATCCAGTTCAACGGCACCACCGCACGGGAAGCCGAACGCTACGCGATGGGCAAACGCATCCGCGAAGTGGAACAGGGTCCGGACGGCGCGATCTGGCTGCTGGAAGACGGCGCGGGCGCGCGGCTGCTGAAACTCACGCCCAAGCCGCTGTAACCCGCCTCTCCATCTCGCGCAACCAACAAGGCCCCGCATCGCGGGGCCTTTCTTTTGCATGACGCGAATACGCGCTGTCGTGCGCCCTGCATGGCAAACAACCTGTAATTCACGCCAAAGCCTCGATCGCACTGCGGGATCCGCCGGCTGTTCCGCGATTCAGCCGGCGGCGGACATAGTCCGTCACGAACGGCCCGTCGCCAGAAGATCGACGTTCCGCGATCCGCAGGGCCTGGCGAATACAAGCTGCCTTATGACGATCGCGACATCCCGCGGGCTCCACGCCCGCTTGCGTCATCGAAGGAGTCTTCCGATGAAAACCAGACACGTCTTCCTGATGCGCGACCTCGAGTCCGCGCGCATGGCCGTTGCTTCCCTGCACACCTCCGGCATGCCGCAAGAAGATATTTCCATCGTCGCCCGCGCCGACATCGAGATGGAGCGGATTCCCGACGATTACCGCAACGCCAGCACCGATTTCATTCCGGCAGCGCTGCGCGGCACGCTCGGCGGCGGCAGCGCGGGCCTGGTGGCAGGCCTGATCGGCATCGCGGTACCGGCCATCGGCATCACCGTCGCGGGCGTCGCGGCGCTCACCCTGATCGGCGCGGCGACCGGCGGCTGGGCCACGGCGCTCGCGGGATCGGCGGTGCCCGATCCGATCCGCCGGCGCTACGAACAGGAAATCGCCGACGGCAGGATTCTGGTGGTGGTGGACGTCGACGACGACGATCCGGAAGATTCGGTGCGGATCGACCGGATCGTGGCCGAACACGGCGCGGAGCCGCTGTCGTTTTCCGAACCCAGCGCGATGCGGTAAGCGCGACGCGCCTGCACGCCGCGGGCGTCGATCAACCCGCTGCGGATCGCTGCCCGATCACAGCACCGTGCAGGTCACGTTGAAGGTCAACGACCCGGACACCGGAAGCGTGCCGATCACGACCCCACCCGGCGACTGCAGTGCAGCGATGCTGACTGCCGGACAAACGGCGCCGCCGGTGGCGCTGCCGCAGGTCACCGTTGTGCAATTGAGGTTCGACGGCGCCGGGTCGCGCAGCACCGTGCCGTTGGCGGCGTTCGGCCCCGCGTTGCTCACCACGATGCCGTAGGTGATGGTGCTGCCCTGCACGACCGTATCGGCCGCCTGATCGACGTTGCCGTTCACGCCGGGCGTATTGGTCTTGGTGACGCTCACGTCCGCCGGCGGGCGCGTATTGGTGTAGCGGCATGCGATCGCCGCGCCGGTATTGCCGACGGTCAGCGTGTTGCCGCTCAACGTCGCGGGGCCGGTACAGCTCAAGGTAGCGGTGTAGACGCCGGCGTTGCCGCCGCCCAGCACTTCCGCCAGCGTCAGGGTCTCGCCCTGGAACACCGTCACCGGCGTGACGTCGCTGTCCACTTCGGTCGCGGTATTGGCGGTGGACACCAGCGAATCGATCACCGTGCCGGCACGGCTCAGATTGACCGTCGCGGTATCGTTGACGGCCGCACCCGACCAGGCCTTCTGCAGCGTGAGCTGCGACGTCACGCAGGTGACGCTGTCGAACGTCAGGAACGCTTCGTCGAAATTCGCGTTGTTGTCCAGGTCCACCACATAGGAGATGGTGCTGCCCGCGGTCACGTTGACGGTGCCGGAGACGAACACCCACGGCGCACTGGCCGACGTGACCGGCGAGATGGGCGCGGGCATGATCGCGCTGGCGCTCGCCAGGATCGTCCCGGTCAGACCGGCGCCCTGGCGGATGGCGATGCTGCCGTTACCGGCGAGGTTATCGCGCGTCGAGAACCAGCCGGAGAACGTCGCCGTGCGCACCTGACCCGCACTGCCGCCGCAGATCGGCACCACGAAGGACTGGTAGAACGCATTCGCGCCGGACGCGATGTCCAGATAATGCTGCTGCACGCCCGTGCCGGTGGCCGGGTTGGCGTCCAGGATCGGACCGCCGTTGCCGTAGTTGAAGTTCACGCTGCCATCGACCTTCACCACATTGGAGGTCTGGCCCGACCCCAGGGTCCAGGGCGCGATCCCGTAGCCGATGTTGTTGCCGAACGCAGGCGGCGGATTGTTCTCGAACCCGGGATTGGAGATCAGGTTCTGCGCCGCTGCCGGCAACGCCAGCAACAACCCCGCGATCGCCCCCAATCCCGCCCACACCCGCACCCTCTTCCACGATCTGGACTGCATCGTTTTGACACTCCCCATGTCGAATCCCCGGTACCACCAGCAGCGATTCGTGACAAGCTGCCAGAAATGATGGGGCATGGTACGCGATTCGCCACGCCATACGGAACGAGGGCATTTTGCATGGTGGGGGGATTGCCGGGGTTGGCGATCTGGGGATTCGCAACCTTGCTGCCGGGCACACCGCGCCCGTGAAGCAATCGAATAGACGATCTATAGCATTGATTTACATTGATTAATTTTCATGCTGCCGGCACGATTACTCACAATCTTACTCACTTTCCGGAGCCTGCCCTGTCATGCCCAACCGATGCCCGTTTGAAATGAAAACGCCAAGCTATGCAGTGGGCTTTGATTAGGTCCACGCCCCCTGCGCACGCTGTTGACCCCGACCGATGCCGACTAATGCTCGAGTGACGGCTTTCCGGCGTGCGAGCATTCGGGCTCATGGCCGGCATTTCTTCTAGCGACGCACACGGGAGAGGTGCCGCCTAGCTCTGAATCAGGCCACAACCTACGCAAGTCGTGAAACTTTGCAGGGACGCTTTATGCTTTGATGTCCGGGCCGAAAGAACCTGCCTGTCATATCTTACAGCCGAGTTAGATTGACTCTTTTGAGGTTGCAATGAGAATCTCAACAGTACGCCTCAAATTCGGGGTCTATTGGTACTTAGCTCGTGAAAGGAAATTACCGCGATCTTTTAGCGAGAGCAGTTGAAGCATCGCGCTCCCTCGGGCTACTCAGCACGAGAAATCAGCCATCGTTCACTTCTCAAGAAATTCCGCAAAAAATTATCTTGGGATTGTTACCTGACTTCATCGACTATCTATATTCGCGCGGTCTGAGCTGCTCTGAATCGCTCAGCGGAAACTGCATATTGGTCCACGACCAGCTTCAGCAATTTTTGCAGCACCACGGAGTTGAATCACACGTGACCATCGGGAGCATGCACGGACAAGGATGGGACTACTGTGCGACTTCAATAGATCAACTTAAGAATGAACTATATAATCCAGATGTATCCAGAGAAATCAGAGTACATACGTGGTTAACGCTAAATGATGCCTCAGTCATGGATTGGACCGGACAGGCTTGGTATGACGTTCAAGTTAAAGAAAATCACCCAGCAGAATCTTGTTTAGTCTATTTCCCTCAAGGGCAGCAGAGCGAAACGCATCACTATATGCCGCATCTTATTGGTCGTGATTTCCTTTTTAAGACCAACTGCATAGCTTATGCACTCACAAGCTAACAATTCGTTCAAGCTGACTCCATGTCGTGGCGTCAGCCTTGTGCTTTGCGCTACGCTTGCATGCGTCCGCCGCCCCGCCACGGGTCGGCTTAACTCAGGCGTTAGAGCTCACAGGGGGATTTATGAGCCCGATCCAAAAAGCAACAGAAGCCTACATAAACGACCTTGACGCGCTTAGAGGAATGATCGAGCCTCTAATGATCGTAACGGAGGCAATAGGTGAGAAGTTCGATGTAGATCACTTAAATGCACTTATAGAGCATGGAGAAGAAAAAGACACCGAAGGCCCAACGCGAAGCTTTAATATCCCGCCAGAACACCTTCAGAAAATACGCCAACTCAGACAGAAAAACGAACAATATCGAACAGCCAGAAAACTGCTACCGCGGAATTTTCTCGTTTCTTTTGTAAGCACTTATGATGCGTTTCTAGGGAACCTTATTAGAGCGTTATTTGAAGCAAAGCCAGAAGTACTGAATTCTAGTGGGAAGCAGCTGACATATAAAGAACTCGTTTCATTTTCGAGCATAGATGATGCTCGAATTCACGTTGTTGAGAGCGAGGTTGAATCACTGCTTCGCAAGAGTCACTCAGAACAATTCGATTGGATGGAGAAGACATTTGATATAAAACTTCGTGAGGGCCTTGATAGCTGGCCTATCTTCATCGAACTGACGGAACGAAGAAATTTATTTGTTCACTGCCATGGAAAAACTTCTACTCAATATCTAAAAGTATGCGCAGAACACCGCGCAGACACCAACGGAATTTCGTTAGGGGCAACGCTTGATGCAAAACTGGATTACTTGGTAAGTTCTTACAAATGCCTTTACGAGATAGGCGTTAAGTTGAGTCAAGTCCTTTGGAGAAAACTGAAGGCAGAAGATATTGAAGCGGCTGATAGCGCATTAACTTCAATCTCATTTGAGCTTCTTGCTTTAGAAAAATACGAATTAGCCAATAGACTATTAAAATTTGCCACCAAACTGCCTAGACACTCATCGGAAATAGATAAGCGAATTATGCTGGTAAACCTCGCCCAGTCTTATAAATTTTTAAATAAACAAGATAAGTGCTTGTCCACACTCAGCACGATGGATTGGTCCGCGTGCAGCGATAATTTTTCGCTCTGTGTCGCAGTCCTTAAGGACAATTTCCAAGAAGCGACTCAACTTATGCGCCGAATAGGAAAAGAGGGAGCAATTAAGCGACATGAATATATCGACTGGCCAATATTCAAAGATTTCCGCAAGTCAACAGAATTCGCGGTTGCCTATACTGACATTTTCGGCATCGAACCGAGCGAACTTTTAAAGCACAGCGCCGGCGAAAATGAAAAGGATAAAACAAAGGATATTCAAGGCGAAACCTCAGAAGAGTGAGCTCTGACAATTCGTTCAAGTCGACCCTGCTTCGTGGCGTCGGCCACGTGCCCGCGCTACGCTAGCACGCGTCCGCCGCCCTGCTACGGGGCGGCTTAACTCAGGCGTTAGGCGTACTTAAGGAGTATCAACGATGACCAAAAAACCTTATAAAGCAAGACCATCACTCAAGGTCTGTGAGTGGTCAATTGAGCAAGGCGGCGGCGCCTACATCGCGTTCGAGGAGTTCGTCGACATTCCTGGGCTTGAGAAAGCGGACATTCGAATAGAGTTTGACCGCGCCAAGTCAATCGACGATGTTTCTGCACTTGCAAAGCAGCTAAACGATGCGGGCATTGTGTTCGTTGTCCAGAAGTAGGCGGCGTAAGCCTAACAATTCATTCAAGCCGATGCCGCTTCGCGGCGCGGTTTAATTTAAGCATTAGGCCTCATAACTTGTGTAGCCGCAAACCATCAGTGATCTACCGAGGAGTATAAATATACGAATATATATTCTCTATTCACATTCTCATGACGACCATCTGATCATACTTAGCAAAAGAACGACGAACACTTCAAACCAGGAGCAGAAATGGATACTGCAATGATCGTAGATGCATCAAATGGACAGATTCTTTCCAAAAAGCCCCTCACATTCTTGCGTCTTCCCGAGCAAGGTGAGCGGATAAGAAATGGAAATAGTCTCTGGACCGTGGCTGAAGTCACGCATGCATGGTCAAAAGAAGATGTTCCAGTCGCTTGGTTATATGTTTCACGAACCTCCTCAAATATGCCAAACGCTTCTGGATTCGACGCCTTCTCAAATGGTGAGAGCGAGACCTAACAATTCGTTCAAACCGACCCCATATCGTGGCGTCGGCCGCGTGCCTACGCTACGACGCTAGGACGCGTCCGCCGCCCACTCCGGGGCGGCTTAATTCAAACCGGAAAAGGGGTCAGGTTCATATTTTCGGATTCATATGCGTGAGGCGAGGACCTGTGTTTCAGCGCTGCTGATTGAGCAGAGATATCCGCGATGGGATAGCAAACGAACCTGCTCCACTTTGGGTCGGAACGCGCCTGCGCGCCGCGACTGGCGACAACGAATCGCCGCGGCTTCATGAGATCAGGAGGAAGTGGTGGGCCGTGAAGGATTCGAACCTTCGACCAAAAGATTAAAAGTCTTCTGCTCTACCGACTGAGCTAACGGCCCACGTGTGATCTAGCGATCCGGCCTGGCGGCCGCCCGACCTTGCGCCGGGGCGCGCATTTTAGCCCAAACCGCGGCGAATGGGTCAGATGGCGGCATATCGGGTGGGATCGGGCACGCCGGCGGCCTCGAAACCCTCGGCGCGCAGGCGGCAGGCGTCGCAGTGGCCGCAGGCGGCGCCGTCGGCGTCGGCCTGGTAGCAGGAGACGGTCTGCGCGAAATCCACGCCCAGGCGCAGGCCTTCGCGGACGATATCGCCCTTTGTCATGCGCATCAGCGGGGCGTGGACGCGGAAGCCGGCGCCCTCGACGCCGGCCTTGGTGGCGAGATTGGCCAGCGCCTCGAAGCCGGCGATGAACTCGGGCCGGCAGTCCGGATAGCCCGAGTAGTCGACCGCGTTGACGCCGCAGAAGAGGTCGGTGGCGCCCAGCACCTCGGCCCAGCCCAGCGCGACCGACAGCATGATGGTGTTGCGCGCCGGCACGTAGGTGACCGGGATGTCCGCGCCGATCACATGGCCGTCGGTGTCGACGGGCACCGCGATGTCGGCGGTCAGCGCCGAGCCGCCGAGGCTGCGCAGATCGACGTTCACGGTCTTGTGCGCGGCCGCGCCCAGCGCCTGGGCGACGCGCACCGCGGCGTCGAGCTCGGAGGTGTGGCGCTGGCCGTAGCGCACGCTGAGGGCGTGCGGCGCGAAGCCCTGCTCGCGGGCGATGGCGAGCACGACGGCGGAGTCCATGCCTCCTGAGACGAGAACGACGGCGGGTTTCATAGGCGGCAGCTTCGAGGTTTCGGATTGAAAGAAGAGGAAAGCGGTACGTGCAATCTGGAGTGGCAATACAACCGACTTCTGTCATCCCGAACGTATGTGAGGGATCTGCTTGTTCTTCCGGCAAGCGAACAGCAGATCCCTCCTCGGGCGTTGCCCTCGTTCGGGATGACAGTGTTTAGGGATTCCCGTCTCCCTGCCTCACCTGCCCGGCTCGTCGTTCCACAGCAGCTTGTGCAACTGCATCTGGAACTTCACCGGCAGCCGGTCCTGCACGATCCAGTCGGCGAGATCGCGCGCGGAGACGTCGCTCTTGCTGGGCGAGAACAGCACGTCGCAGCGTTCGGACAGGCGATGCTCGGCGACGATGCCGCGCGCCCAGTCGTAGTCGTCGCGGCTGCAGATCACGAACTTGATCTGGTCGTGCGCGGTCAGCAGCGGCAGGTTTTCCCAGCGGTTGCGCTCGACCTCGGCCGAACCGGGGGTCTTGATGTCGACCACGCGCGAGACCCGCGGGTCGACGTCGGCGACGTCGATCGCTCCGGAGGTCTCCAGCGAGACGCGATAGCCGGCGTCGCAGAGCCGGCGCAGCAGGTCGAGGCAGCGTTTCTGCGCCAACGGCTCGCCGCCGGTCACGCAGACATGGCGCACGCCGTGGCTGGCGACTTCGGCCAGGATCCCGTCGATGCCGCGCCACTCGCCGCCGAAGAAGGCATACGCGGTGTCGCAGTACTGGCAGCGCAGCGGGCAGCCGGTCAGGCGCACGAACACCGTCGGCCAGCCCGCGTCGCGGGCTTCGCCCTGCAGCGACAGGAAGATTTCTGTGATCTTGAGGCGGTCCGCCGCTGCGGCGGTCGCAGCGGAGGCGACATCGTTCATCGCGGCATTTTACCCGCAGAGCGGGACACGCGGCCCGCGGGCGCGACGCACAGGCGCGGTCAGCGCACCCGCGAGAGCTGGATCGCGCGCAGGCGGTCGTCGGCGGTGCGTGCGGCCTCGCTGCCGGCGTAGCGGGCGACTACCTTGGCCAAGGTGGCTTCGGCGGCGTCGAGCTGGCGCAGCCCGTACTGGCACAGCCCCACTTTCAGCAGCGCGCCGCCCGCCTTGTCGTGGGTCGGGTACTGGTCCAGCAACGTCTGGAACTGCTCCTGGGCCAAAGCGTAGTTCTGGGTGACGTAATAACTCTCGCCCAGCCAATACATCGCATTCGGGGTGAAGGTGCCATTGGGATGGGCCTCGAGGAAGCCCAGGAACTCGCGTGCGGATTCGGCGTAACGGCCCGCTTTCAGCAGGTCGAACGCGACGTTGTAGGCGGTGCGCTCGTCGACGCCCTTGCCGAGCGTCGAGGCGTCGCCGTAAACCCTCGGCGGTGTGTCCTGCACGGTCGGCTGCTGCGGTGCTGCAGCGGCAGGCGTGGCGGGTAGCGCGGGGGCGGACGGGAGAGGTGCGGGCTCAGGTGTGGCGCTTTCGAGGCGGTTGAGGCGGCTGTCCAGATCGAGGTACTGGGTGCGACCGGTCTGTTTGTACTGCTCGTGCTGCTGCTGAAGCTCTTCGATCTGCGCGCGCAGCGACTGCACTTCGGTCTTCAGCTCGCCGAGCTGATTGAGCAGATCAAGATTGCCCGAACGCATCGCCGCAAGCTGCTGTTCGAGCGTGGTCAGACGGTCGGCGGTGCTGACGCGTTGCGCCGAGGCCGGCGCGGCGAACGCCAGCGCGAGAACAAGGCAAACGGAAAGCGGCAAACGTCTCATGATCACGACAGGCACGACCTCGGCGGAAAGGATTCGGAAACGCGCGACCGCGCGACATCAGCGGAGCGGCAAAGAGGGACAGACATGCAAACAGGGAGCATCGCGGACGATGCTCCCTGCGTTGCGGGCATTACTTGGCGGTGTAGACGATCTCGACGCGGCGGTTGCGGCCCCAGCAGTCTTCGTTGGAGTCGGTGCAGACCGGGCGCTCTTCGCCGTAGCTGACGACCGTGATCTGGCCGCCGGCGCCGCCGTTGGCCTGCACCGAGGACGACACCGCGTTGCCGCGACGCTCGCCGAGGCCAACGTTGTACTCGCGGCTGCCGCGTTCGTCGGCATTGCCTTCGAGGGTCATGCGCGAGCTGGGACGGTCGCGCAGGTACTTGGCGTGGCAGGCGACGATATTCTGGAATTCCGGCTTCAGCGCATCCTGGTCCAGATCGAAGTAGACGACGCGCTGGCGCAGGCAGGCATCGGTATCCAGATCGTTCGGGCCGTAGAGGCCGCTGGGCAGCGTGGAGGTATTGCCGCCGCTCACGGTGCCGGTGTTGGTGGAACCGCTGTTGGTGCTGTCGGTTGCGGAGGTGTCGGGATTTTCCTTCACCTTCTTGCTGCAGGCAGCGGCAGTCACGCAGAGGATCGCGGTCAGCAGCACTCGGGTCGTCGTGTTCATGGTGTTCCTCTCTTTGTCGCAGGGTAGGTCAAGGGGGATGGATGCAAGGGCGGTGACAACGGGAAGTGCAGCAACAGCGATCAACGCGGCAGGCGATACGGACCCCACGCGGGTTCGCGCACGTCGCCGTTGGCCAGCACCAGACGCTGGCGCACACGGGCATCGGAGGAGACGGCGTAGAGCACGCCACGGCCGCGTTCGCGCGCGGCGTACAACACCATGCTGGCGTTCGGCGCGAAGCTGGGCGATTCGTCGAGCGAACCCGGCGAAAGCATGGACCAGCGCGGCGAACCGAGGCTGCGGTCGAGCATCGCGATACGGTACACGCTGCCGCTACCCTGCGCCACGGCCAGCTTTTTGCCGTCGTAGGACACCGTGACCTTGGCGTTGTAGCTGCCCTGGAAACTGACGCGGGTGGCCGAACCACCGCCCGCCGGCACCTGGTAGATCTGCGGTTTGCCGCCGCGATCGGAAGTGAAATAGATGAGGCTGCCGTCGGCGCTCCAGGTCGGCTCGGTGTCGATGCCGAACTGGTTGGTGAGCTGGGTCAGCGCTCGGCTGCCCAGGTCCATCGTATAGATCTCGGGGTTGCCGCTTTTCGACAGCGCCAACGCCAGCTTGCGGCCATCGGGCGAGAAACTCGGGGCACCGTTGATGCCCTTGAAAGCGGCGACGGTTTCGCGCGCGCCGGTGCCGATGTCCTGGATCACCACCGAGGAATTGCCGCGCTCGAAACTGACATAGGCGAGCTTGCGGCCGTCGGGGCTCCACGCCGGCGAGAGCAGCGGCTTGTCCGAGCGCACCACTGTCTGCGGGTTGTAGCCGTCGGCGTCGGCGACCATCAGCGCGTAGCTGGTGTTCTTGCCCAGGCCCGACGCGGTGATGTAGGCGATGCGGGTCCAGAATGCGCCGCGCACGCCGGTGACTTTCTCGTAAATGGCATCGGCGATCTGATGCGAGACATCGCGCATCGCATTGGCGCGCGCGGTCAGCGCGAACGCCAGCAGACGGTTCTTGCCGATATCGTAAAGCTCGTATTCGACGCGGTAGCCGCCGTCGCCGGCATCGAGGACGCGGCCGACCACGACGAAATTCTGCTTGGCCTGCTGGAAGAAACCGAAATCGATCTCGCTGCCGCGTGTCGGACGCTGCGCGCCCATCTCGCCCTGCGGCATCGGCCGGAACTGGCCGGAACGCGCCAGATCGGCGCGGATCACTTCGGCGACATCGGTCTGCAAGGGTGTGCCGGTGCCCTGGTAGGGCATGGCCACCACCGCGATCGGCAGGGCAGAGGCGTTGCCGCCGACGATGTCGATCTCCAGACCGCGCTGCTGGGCGAACGCGGCCAGCGGCAGAAGACATGCCAGCAGCAACGCGCAGATCGAGAGCAGGCTGTTTCGCGGCATGCGGAACGGGAAGATCGAGCGGATCATCGAACGGGTCATCGGCAGTCCAGACAAATCGGGGAATGCCGGCAGGTGGCGGCGCCGGCAGGGCCACAGCTTGGCCGCGAAAGCGGTCAGAAAGATGAACGAACCCGGACTCGCAGGGCCGCAGACCGCCGGATTCAGCGATCTTCGCCCCGGAAATTGATGGTCAGCGTGCGGTTGAAGACGCTCTCGAAGCCACGGTACGGCAAGGGTTGGGCCTTCAGCACCGCGGCTTCCACCGACCGCCGCCCCTGCTCGTCGTAGGGACAGGACGGGTCGACCTGGGCGTCGATCACTTCGCCGCCCGCGATCTGGCGGATCACGATCTTGCAGGCGACGGCCGACGACACGTTATCGGGCTGGGTCCAGTTCATGCGGATGGCCTTGGTCAGCGCCTCGATGTAGGCGGCCCTGAGCGCGGCGTCCGCGCCGCGATCGCCGGGCGGCGGACTGGCGTTCGCGGCGGCGGTATTCGATGCCTGTTGCGCGCGACGGTCGGCGAGCTGGCGCAGGCGCTCTTCGGCGAGCTGCGCGTCGCGCTGCGCTGCGGATCGCTGGCGGCGAATATCGGCCAGTTGCCGCTCCCGCTCCAACTGCATCGCGGTGCGCGCCTTCTGCTCGGCCTCCCGCTGGCGTTCGCGCTCGGTCAGATCGACCTGGCCCTGGCGCTGCTTCGCTTCCTGCTCGCGCGCTGCGGTCTCGGCGGAGGCGGAATCGGGCTTCACTTCCTGCTGGTCGACGGTATCGGGATCAGGCAGTTGTTCCTGCGGCTGCAACTGCTGCTCGGGCGGCGTTTCTTCGGGCAGCGGCTCCTCCAGCGCTTCAGGCAACGGCTCTTCGGGCAGCGGTTCTTCCAGCGGTTCCGGCGGCGGCGCAGGCGCCAGCGGCACCGGTTCGCGCCGCAGGGCGCTGCGCATGCTGGCCGAGAGCGCGTTCAGATCGACGACATCGGCACTGATCGGCTCGCCCGCGGCGGCGGACGGCGGCGTACGCCACAGCGAGGCCACCAGCAGCAGCAACACCGGCACCGCATGCAGCAGCAGCGCGAAGACGACGGCCAGCGCGGTGTCGGCGCGGTTCTCGCGCATCGGGCCTATTTCCCGTCCGCCGGCAGACTGACCAGGCTCACCTTGGTGATGCCGGCGTCCTTGATCAGGTCGATGCCCTGCATCACCGTCTGGTAGCTGGCGTCGCGCGCGCCGTTGACCAGAACGGTCGTGCCGTCGTTCTGGCCGTGGATGGCCTTCAGTTCGGCGGTGATGTCGGCGGCGGTCATTTCGCGGTTCTTGCCGCGCTCCAGCATCAGCGCGAGGCGGCCGTCGGCGTAGATGCTGACGACGATCGGATCCTTCGGCGTTTCCAGGGATTTCGCCCGCGACTGCGGCAGGTTGATGTCGGTACCCAGATTCAGCAGAGGCGCGGTCACCATGAAGATGATCAACAGCACCAGCATCACGTCGATGTACGGCACGACGTTGATCTCGGCTTTGAGCTTGCGCTTGCGGATGCGGCGCCCGGAGGCGGTGACGGCCATGCGGTTTCTCTCGGTCTGTGTTGCTTCGGTCTGTCTTGCTTCAGTGCGCGGGAATTCAACGGTCCGGGGTTGCGCGCGGGGTTGCGCGCGTCCGCTCAGGCGTCTTCGATATGCGCCTGGCGCTGCAGGATCGACGAGAACTCTTCGGTGAAGGTGTCGTAGCGCACCGCGATGCGTTCGACGCGGGTGGCGAAACGGTTGTAGGCCCACACCGCCGGGATCGCCGCGAACAGACCCATCGCGGTCGCCAGCAGCGCTTCGGAGATGCCCGGCGCCACGGTGGCGATGGTGGCTTCCTTCATGTTGGCCAGGCCGTGGAACGACATCAGGATGCCGAGTACGGTGCCGAACAGACCGACGTACGGGCTGATCGAGCCGACGTTGGCGAGGAATTCTAGGTTGTGCTCCAGTCCGTCGATTTCGCGCGAAACGTTGGCGCGCATCGCGCGCTGCGCGCCTTCGAGCTGCGAGCGCGCGTCCATGCCGCGACGCTGGTGCACGCGGTTGAATTCGCGCATGCCGCCTTCGAAGATCGATTCGAGGCCGTGGATCTGCTGTTTGCGGGCGCCGGCATCGGCGAAGAGCCGGCCGAGATCGGCGCCGGCCCAGAAGCGTTCCTCGAAAGCTTCGGCTTCGCGCTGGGCGCGATCGAGCACGCGTTTCTTGCGGAAGATGATGACCCACGAGGCCACCGATGCCAGCAGCAGCAGCGCCATCACGAACTGCACCGGAATGCTGGCGTCGATGACCAGTTGCAGATAATTCAGACCGCCGCCGTGCGCGACTTCGCCGGCCGCCTGGGCGGTGGCCGCAACCGCGTCTTCGGGCAGCGGCTCGATGGCGGTGGCCTGCATCATCATGGCTTGTGGAAACATCCTCGGGTCACTCCGCGTTCGATGGGTTGGTTGGATTGCTTGGCTGGGGATGGGCCGACGCGGCTTCCTGCAACGCCTTCAACTGGGGATACAGCGCGTCCGGGATCGGCCGCGGTTTGAAATCGGATGCGCGCAACACCGCGACCCGCACCTCCGCGTCCAGCAAACGCACGCCATCGCGCTCGATGCGCTGCGCGATCACCAGACTCGCGCGGCGGCACTCGCGCAACACCACACCGACCTGCAGCGCATCGTCCAGACGCGCCGGCAGACGGAAGTCGATCGTCATCGCCCGCACCGCGAACACCAGATCGTGCTGCAGGCGCAGAAGTTCCTGACCGTGCCCGTGCGCGCGCAACCACTCGGTGCGTGCGCGCTCGAGGAACGCCAGATATTGCGCGTGATAGACGACGCCACCGGCGTCGGTATCTTCCCAGTAAACGCGGACGGGGTGGGTGAATGGGGTATTCATGTTATCGATGCGCTGTTCGACCCGGGAAAAGCCGTCGTCCCGTCGCAAACGTGGGTCCATGATGAAATGCGATGAGGGCTGGTTCCCGGTTTGCGCCGGGATGACGGTGCTTGTTGCGGACCAGAACCGAACTCCGGATCGATCACGCATCACCTTCGACGAACAGATCGTTCGCATTCGGTTTGGGCTTCAGGCCCAGATGCCGGTAGGCCTTCTGGCTGGCCATGCGCCCGCGCGCGGTGCGCACGAGGAAGCCCTGCTGGATCAGGTAGGGCTCGATCACGTCTTCGAGCGTGCCGCGCTCTTCCGACAACGCCGCCGCCAGCGATTCCACGCCGACCGGGCCGCCGTCGAAATTCTCGATGATGAGATTGAGCAGCCGGCGGTCGAGATCGTCGAAACCTTCCGGATCGACTTTCAGCATCGACATCGCGGCGCGGGCGACGTCGTGGTCGATATGCCCGGCGGCCCTCACCTGGGCGAAATCGCGAACGCGGCGCAGCAGGCGGTTGGCGATGCGCGGCGTGCCGCGCGAGCGACGCGCGATCTCGTCGGCGCCCTGCGGCGCGCAGTCGATGCCGAGGATCTGCGCCGAGCGGCTGACGATCCGGGTCAGTTCCGCGGCGCTGTAGAACTCCAGGCGCTGGACGATGCCGAAGCGGTCGCGCAGCGGCGCGGTCAGCAGTCCGGCGCGGGTGGTGGCGCCGATCAGCGTGAACGGCGGCAGATCGAGCTTGATCGAGCGCGCGGCCGGGCCTTCGCCGATCATGATGTCGATCTGGAAATCCTCCATCGCCGGATACAGCACTTCCTCGACGATCGGCGACAGCCGGTGGATCTCGTCGATGAACAGCACATCGTGCGGCTGCAGATTGGTGAGCAGCGCGGCGAGGTCGCCGGCCTTTTCGATCACCGGCCCGGAGGTCACCCGCAGATTGACGCCCAATTCATTGGCGATGACGTGACTCAGCGTGGTCTTGCCCAGGCCGGGCGGGCCGAAGATCAGCACGTGGTCGAGCGCTTCGCCGCGGCGCTTGGCCGCCTCGATATAGATCGACATCTGCTCGCGCACCGGCTGCTGGCCGAGATATTCGTCCAGGCGCTTCGGGCGGATCGTGGCGTCGACGACGTCGTCCTCGCGGCTGGCGCCGCTGGCGATGATGCGGTCTGTAGTCATCCGGACATTATGCCGGCCCATGCAGAATGTAGGGCGACGACGATGACCGGGCCGTGCCCACGGCTGACGAAAGCGAAACAACGGCGCTTCCGAACCCCGAACAAGCCGAAAATGAATCGGACGCAGCCGCGTTGCGGACCATCCACAGCCACGCAGACCACAACGCCAATCAGGACGCGCCTTCGACGACCGCCCCATCCACCGACACGCCGCGACACGCCTCCGCCGCGAGCGCGAACGAATGGCGCCGCGCCGCGTGATCGAAGATGTTGGCGGTCAGCATCAGCTCGTCCGGCCGGTGCCGGGCCACGAACGCCGCAATGCCGATGCGCACCTCGGCCGCATCGCCGACCACCGCACAGGCCAGCGCCTGTTCGACCATCGCCTTCTCGTGCGGCTGCCAGTACGCCTCGATATCGTCCACCGGCGGCGGGATCAGCCCGGGCTGGCCGCGGCGCAGGCGCACGAAACTCTGCTGCTGGGTGGTGAACAACCGTCGCGCCGCGGCGGCGGTATCGGCGGCGACCACGTTCAGCGCCAGCATCGCGTACGGCGCCGCCAGATACCGGGATGGCCGGAACCCGCGTCGATACAGCATCAGCGCCTCATCCATCGCCGCCGGCGCGAAGTGCGACGCGAACGCGAACGGCAGGCCCATGGCCGCCGCCAGTTGGGCGCTGTAGAGGCTGGAACCGAGCAGCCAGACCGGCACATCGATGCCCGCACCCGGGACCGCCTGCACGGCCTGCCCCGGGCGGGCGGGCTCGAAATAGCCCAGCAGCTCGGCGACATCGTGCGGGAAGCGGTCGGCGCCATCCATGTATCGGCGCAGCGCGCGCATCGTGGCCTGGTCGGTTCCCGGGGCTCGACCCAGCCCCAGATCGATCCGGTCCGGATGCAGGGCCGCCAGCGTGCCGAACTGCTCGGCCACCTGCAGCGGCGCGTGGTTGGGCAGCATGATGCCGCCGGCGCCGACCCGGATCGTACGCGTGCCCGCGGCGACATGGCCGATCAGCACCGCCGTGGCGGCGCTGGCGATGCCCGGCATGTTGTGGTGTTCCGCCAGCCAGTAACGGCCATAGCCCAGGGCTTCGGCGTGTCGCGCGAGATCCAGCATGTTGGCGAAGGCTTCGCGCGGCGTGGCGCCTTCGGTGACGGGCGCGAGATCCAGCAGGGAATAGGCAATCATCGACATGGCGTTCCGGGGGGAACCCTTCACATGGGGGCCGCCGCGTGGATTGCCATGCACGACCGAAGCATCAGCGACGCGACGCTTCGGGCCGCCCGAAGCGTCGCAGGAAAATCCCCGCTAGATCTGTACCTGGGAACCCAGCTCGACCAGGCGGTTGCCCGGAATCCGGAAGAAGCCGGTCGCCGAGGCGGCGTTCCGATGCATCAGCGCGAACAGTTTGTCGCGCCAGACCGGCATGCCGCGATGCGGACTGGCGACGATGGTTTCGCGGCTGGCGAAATAGGTCGTATCCATCGGGTCGAAATAGATGCCGCCCTTGTCGCAGCTGCGCATCAACGCCAGCGGCACGTCAGGCGTTTCCATGAAGCCGAACTGGATGACGACGCGATAGAAATCGTTGCCGATGGCTTCGATCCTCAATCGTTTGTCCTTCGGCGCGTACGGCACGTTCAGGGTATCGACGGTCAGCAACACGTTGCGCTCGTGCAGCACCTTGTTGTGCTTGAGATTGTGCATCAGCGCGTGCGGCACCACGGTCTTGTCGGCGGTCATGAACACCGCCGTGCCCGGCACCCGCACCGGCGGCGCCAGCATCAGGCCGGGCAGGAAGCTGTCGAGCTGGATACCTTCCTTGCGGATCTCGGCATGCAGCAACTCGCGGCCACGGCGCCAGGTGCGCATCATCGTGAACGCGCCGATGCCGATGAACAGCGGCACCCAGGCGCCGATACCGGACCGGAGTTTTGCGCCATTGGCGAACAGGAACGCCAGATCGATGAGCAGGAACAGTCCGCACAACGGCAGCACCCACTTCCGCGTATCCGGCCAGCGGGTGTAGGCGACGATCGCCAGCAGCAGGGTATCGATCAGCATCGTGCCGGTGACCGACAGCCCGTAGGCGGTGGCGAGTGCGGAGGAACTGCGGAACGCGAACACCAGCAGGATGACCGCGCCGAGCAGCATCCAGTTGATCGACGGCACGTAGATCTGGCCGATGGTGTCCTTCGAGGTGTAACGGATCGCCAGTCGCGGCAGATAACCAAGCTGGATGGCCTGCCGGGTAACCGAGAACGCGCCGGTAATCACCGCCTGCGATGCCACCGCGGCGGCCACGGTCGCCAGCACCAGCATCGGAATCTGCGCCCAAGCAGGAATCGACATATAGAAAGGATTGGCCACCGCTGCCGGGTTCTCCAGCAGCACCGCACCCTGGCCGAAATAATTCAGCACCAACGCCGGCAGCACGAAACCGAACCAGCCCCAGCGGATCGGTTTCTTGCCGAAGTGGCCCATGTCCGCGTACAGCGCCTCGCCGCCGGTGACGGTCAGCACCACCGCGCCGAGGATCAGCACCGCGTGCCAGTTGTGGGTCGCGAAGAAGTTCCAGGCCCAGTACGGATTCATCGCCTTGAGCACGATCGGATTCTGGACGATGTTGTAGAAGCCGAACGCGGCGATCACCACGAACCAGGTGATCATGATCGGACCGAAGGCCTTGCCCACTTTCGCGGTGCCGAAGCGCTGCGCCGAGAACAGCAGGATCAGGATCACCAAGCTGATCGGCACCACCCATTTCGTGAACACCGGCGAGATCACTTCAAGGCCTTCCACCGCGCCCAGCACAGTGATCGGCGGGGTGATCATGCCGTCGCCGAAGAACAGTGCGGCGCCGAAGATGCCGAGAATGCCGACGGTGTAGCTCAACCGCGAACCGGGCTTGAGGCTGCGCTGCGCCAGCGCGGTCAGCGCCATGATGCCGCCCTCGCCATCGTTATCGGCGCGCATGATCACGATCACGTATTTCAGCGTGACCACCAGCAGCAGCGACCAGAAACCCAGCGACAGCAGGCCCTTCACGGTCGCGGCATCCGGCGTCAGCCCGAAATGCGGGTGGAACATCTCCTTGATGGTGTACAGCGGGCTGGTGCCGATGTCGCCGAACACCACGCCGACCGCACCGGCGACCAGCGCGGCCATGCCGGCCGACACATGACTGCCCGGGGGCTGTGAAGAATCGTGGGACTTGGAATTTTTCATCGAAGGCAATGCCCGTGAAGGCTCTCGGTGCGTGTATGTCGCGTGGGGCGCGGGAATCGATGCGACGCGGGAATCAGCGCAGCGCGGACTGCAGCGCTTTGCGGATGATGGTGGCGGCATCGTCGCCGGCCGCGGTGGCGTCGCGCGCCATGCGCACGGCCTCCGCCGGTTTGTAGCCCAACTGCAGCAGCGCGCTGGTGGCTTCGGACTGGGCGTCGGCGCCGATGCCCGACGCCGCGCCGCCGGTGACCACGCCGTCGCCGTACAGGCCGGCCGTGCGGTCGCGCAGTTCCACCACCATGCGCTCGGCGGTCTTCTTGCCGATACCGGGAATGCGGGTGAGCGCGGTCACGTCGCCGGTCTGGATCAGCCGCGCGAATTCGTCGACGCTGGCGCCCGAGAGCACCGCCAGCGCGATCTTCGCGCCGATGCCGCTGACTTTCTGCACGTCGCGGAACAACCGGCGTTCGGCATCGCGCAGGAAGCCGTACAGCGACACGCTGTCTTCCTTCTGCGCGTAGTGGGTGAACAGCGTCACTTCGCGACCGACTTCGGGCAGGTCGTAGAAAGTGCTCATCGGTGCTTCGAGTTCGTAGCCGACGCCGTGGACGTCGATCACCAGCCACGGCGGCTGCTTGTGAATGAGCGTGCCTTTCAAGCGACCGATCACAGGGTGCTCCTCCGGGACGACGCTCTCCCCCTTTGAAAAAGGGGGATCAAGGGGGATTCGCCCTGGTTTTCGCTCTGCCCGGACACGAAAAGCAAATCCCCCCTGCCCCCCTTTTCCAAAGGGGGGAACAGCGAGGATTCGCAAAGGAGGGATGCAGCGATGTGGTGCTTCGCTGCGTGGTGCTTCGCGGAGTTGTGCTTCGCGGAGTTGTGCGCAACGGCTCGGCACTTCGCGGAATGCCGCTTCGTGGAGAGGCAGTTCGCAGCGAAGCTTTCCGCAGCCCGGCTTTCCCCCTTTGAAAAAGGGGGATCAAGGGGGATTTGCTCTGGCATTTGCTCTGCGCTGACGCGAAAAGCAAATCCCCCCGTCCCCCATTTTTCAAAGGGGGGAAAGAGCAAGGACGTCATCGGCGAACCATTCATCGACTCACTTCCTCCACGCCTGGCGCGCGTTCACGCCCAGGCGCAGCGCGGTGGCGCGTACGTGGGCGTGGGTGATGGCGACGGCCAGCGCGTCGGCGGCGTCGGCCTGCAGCTTGCCCTTGAGATTGAGCATCAGCCCGACCATGTGCTGGATCTGCGCCTTGTCGGCGCCGCCGGTGCCCACCACCGCCAGCTTCACTTCCTTCGCCGCGTATTCGTGCACCGGCAGGTCGCGCTGGACCACGGCGCAGATCGCCGCGCCGCGGGCGTGGCCGAGTTTGAGCGCCGAATCGGGATTGCGGGCCATGAATACTTTCTCGATCGCCACCTCATCGGGGCGATGGGCGTCGATGATATCGGCCAAACTTTGGAGCAAACGCTTCAATCTGAGCGGGAAGTGGTCGCGCGCGTCCTCGCCGGCCACCAGCAGATTGATCGGCGCATGGAACACGTGCGCGATCCTGCCGCCGGCGTCGACATCGATGATGCCCACGCCGGTGCGCTGCGAACCGGGATCGATGCCGAGGATGCGTGTCACTGCGTTGCGCTCGGCGGATGCGCTCAGGCGTACGCGTCGGCGCCGAGTTCGGCGTTGGAATAGACGCTCTGGACGTCATCGAGGTCTTCCAGCCAACGCAGCAGTTTGACCACCTGCTGCGCGGTTTCGCCGGAGACGGCGATATCGTTGTCGGCGCGATACGCGACCTCGGCGATATCCGGCGTCAGGCCGGCGGCTTCCATCGCGGCTTTCACCGCGGCGAAGGCGTCGGGCGCGGTGAGCACGTCGATCGCGCCGTCTTCGGGATACACCACCACGTCGTCGGCGCCGGCTTCGATCGCGGCTTCGGTGACCTTGTCTTCATCGGCGCCTGCCGCGAACGACAGCACGCCGAGTTTCCTGAACATGAAGGACACCGAGCCTTCGGTGCCGAGATTGCCGCCGAGCTTGCTGAAGGCGTGGCGCACGTCGGCGACGGTGCGGACTTTGTTGTCGGTGAGGCAGTCGACGATCACCGCGACGCCGCCGGGGGCGTAGCCCTCGTAGCGCACTTCCTCGTATTCGACGCCTTCGAGTTCGCCGGTGGCCTTCTTGATCGCGCGTTCGATCACGTCCTTGGACATGTTGCCCGCAAGACCCTTGTCGATCGCGGTGCGCAGGCGCGGGTTGGCGGCGGGATCGCCGCCGCCGGCGCGGGCCGCGACGCCGATCTCGCGGATGATCTTGGTGAAGATCTTGCCGCGCTGCGCGTCGACCGCGTTCTTGCGCGCCTCGATGGAAGGACCTCTACCCATGAATGTCCGGAGCCTGTACGAATGCCGAGCCGGCGATTTTACGCCTATCCCGCGGCCGCTGCGGCGGCTCCGGCCGCGAATCGTCCGTCGTGCAGGAAACGGGCGGTCTGCCGGGCGGCGTCGGCGGACAGCACCAGGCCGCTGTGGCTGGCGGGGACGATGCAGTGGTCGGCCAGCCCCGGCAGCCGGGTTTCGGCCACGCTCACGGTGCCGTCGGACTCGCCTTCCATGCGCGCGAACCAGCCGCCGACCCCGCGCGCGACGTTGCCGGCCACCATGCCGACCGCTGCCGGGCCCGACCAGGGCGCGCAGCCGGTTTCGAGCAGCCCGCGGCTGCGGCCCAGCACCAGCGACAGCGCCGCGCGGCCGCCGATCGCCGTGGCCACGCCGCTGCCGCACAGGGGCGAGCCGAGACAAACCACGCGCCGCACCGGCAGATCCGGCGCCCGGCGCAGGGCTTCGAGGATGACCAGCCCGCCCAGGCTGTGCCCGACCAGCAGCTCCACCGGCTTGCGGCGCAGGTGTGCGATCAGCCGGTCGCCGGCCTTTTCCGGGTCGCGCCACACGCTGTCGTAGCCGAACAGCTCCGGCGCCAGTCCCTCGCGGCGCAGGCGCATCGCGAACGGCGCCAGCCAGTGCCTGGCGTTCCAGATGCCGTGCACCAGCAACACGCGCGGCGGCACGGCGGAGTCGGGGGATTTTCGGGCGGATTTCGTCGTCATATGGGTCTGTATCTGCCTAGACATCCGTCGCCGAGGATACCTGCGCTTTTCTCCATTCCCGCGGCGACAGGCCGCAGTAGGCCTTGAACGCGCGCGACAGCGCCGCCTCGCTGCCGTAGCCCACATCGGCGGCCACCACTTTCAACGGCCGGCCCTGGCGCAGCGCATGTTGTGCCAGACCGACGCGCCAGCCCTGCAGATAATGCCCGGGCGTGACGCCCACCACCTCGCGGAAACCGGTGGCGAACACCGTGCGCGACATGCCGGCCGCCGCCGCCAGTTCGTCCAGCGACCAGTCTTTCCCGGGCGATTCGTGCATGGCGACCAGCGCGTTGCGCAGGCGCGGATGCGACAGCCCGGCGAGCATGCCGCCCTGCACCTGCCCGCTTTCCATCTGCTGGCGCAGGATCTGGATCATCACCACTTCGAACAGCCGGTTCACCAGCGCATGTCGGCCGCAGCGCTGGGTGAAGGCCTCCTCGAACAGCAGCGACAGCACTTCGGACGCCCCCTGCAGCGAGTCCAGCGGCAGGCACAGGAACGCCGGAAGCGCCGCGCCGATCGGGTTCTGTGCGCCGCCCTCGAAGCGCAGGTTGGCGCAGACCATGTCGGCGCCGCGCTCGGGATCGGTCACGAAACGACGCGCCGTCGGCCGCGGATACAGCAGCAGGCTGGGCACCTCGACGCGTAGCGGCGCACCTCCATCGCCATGGTGCACGTCGATCGGCCCGCGCCGCACCAGATGCAGTTGCCCGGCGTCGCCTTTTCCATCGATTACGTTGATGCCGCACAGCACGCCGGTGTGGAACACCTGGGCGTGGACCGAGAAACGTTCGAGCAGGACTGCCAGTCGGTCGACCATGAAAACTCCGAATTCAGAACCAAGGATCAAGTTTTCAGGATTTTATATCACCAAACGTATCGAATCTGCGCGCAAAGTACACCTACCGAACGGCGCGGCGCCAACGCTCCCGCCACTCCCACACCATCGCAAGGAACACGCTCATGTCCATCGAAAAGATCCTCTACACCGCTACCGCGACCGCCACCGGCGGCCGTGAAGGCAAGGCCGCCTCCTCCGACAACGCGCTGGACGTGAAGCTGTCGACCCCGCGCGAACTGGGCGGGGCCGGCGGCGACGGCACCAATCCCGAACAATTGTTCGCAGCCGGCTACTCGGCCTGTTTCCTGGGCGCGCTGAAATTCGTCGCCGGTAAACAGAAGGTCGTGCTGCCCGCTGACACCCGCGTCACCGGCAGGGTCGGCATCGGTCCGATTCCCACCGGCTTCGGCATCGAGGCGGAACTGACGATCGCCGCGCCGGGCCTGCCGCGCGAACAACTGCAGGCACTGGTCGATCAGGCCCACATCGTCTGCCCCTATTCCAACGCCACCCGCGGAAACATCGACGTGTCGCTGGTCCTGAGTGATTGACGTCGCCGACTGACCCGCAGTGTTTCGCCCCGGAATTCCATCGAACCCGCATCGCACAGCCCCCGCATCCAACCACGAGGACTTCCCATGAACACGATCGCACGCACCTTCGCCGCAACCCTGTTCGCCGTCGCCCTCCAGGCCGGCTTAAATGCCCAGGCCGCATCGCCGCAGGCCGCCGCTCCGGCCAGCATTGCCGTCGTCAAAAGCGAAAGCATCATCACCACCGCCGACGGCGTGCAGCTCTATTACAAGGACTGGGGCCCGAAGAACGGCCCGGTCGTCACCTTCAGCCACGGCTGGCCGCTGAATTCGGACAGTTGGGAGTCGCAGATGTTGTTTCTAGCGTCGAAGGGTTATCGCGTGGTCGCACACGATCGTCGCGGCCACGGCCGCTCCAGCCAACCGTGGGACGGCAACGACATGGATCACTATGCCGACGACCTGGCGGCGGTCATCAACGCACTGGATCTGAAGAACGTCACTCTGGTCGGCTTCTCCACCGGCGGCGGCGAAGTGGCCCGTTACATCGGCCGCCACGGCACAGGCCGGGTGAACAAGGCGGTGCTGGTCAGCGCGGTGCCGCCGCTGATGCTGAAGACCGCCGATAATCCGGGCGGCGTACCGCTCGAGGTGTTCGACGGTCTTCGCAAGGGCTCGCTGGACAACCGCTCGCAGCTGTATCTCGACATCGCTTCCGGCCCGTTCTTCGGCTTCAACCGTCCCGGCGCCAAGCCGAACCAGGGCCTGATCCAGTCGTTCTGGGTGCAGGGCATGCAGGCGGGCCACAAGAACACCTACGACTCGATCGCCGCGTTCTCGGCCACCGACTTCCGCGCCGACCTGAAGAAATTCGACGTGCCCACGCTGGTGGTGCACGGCGACGACGACCAGATCGTGCCGATCGACAACGCCGGACGCAGCGCGGCGAAACTGATCCCGGGCGCGAAGCTGCTCATCTACCCCGGTGCGCCGCATGGCCTGGCGGACACGCACAAGGATCGGCTCAACCAGGATCTGTTGACCTTCCTTCAGCAGTAATCGAAAACCATTGTTGCAAAGCACAACGGCCGCAATCTGCGGCCGTTGTCGCGTTGATCATCGACAGCGCTTCAGCCGTTCGCGGCAGCCGCCTTCGGGCGACGGAGGATGAATTCGAGGTCGTTGGTATTGCCGACGGGGAACAGGTATTCGCCCACCTTCTCGAACCCGTAGCGGCCGTAGAACCGCTGTGCGCCCGGATTCTCGCTCCACACCCCGATCCACAATGTGCGCGGGCCGTCGCGCAGCTGCCAGTCGAGCACGGTCTGGAAGAGTTTGCTTCCCCAGCCGCCGTTGTGCGCTTCCTGCAGGATGTAGAGCCGTTTCAGTTCGCCGTCGCCCTCGGCCATCTCGGGGTGCGGCAGGCCCGCCGGCCCGGCGACCGCGTGGCCGAGCGCCCGCCCATCGCGCTCCAGCAGCCAGATCGCGTACGCCTCGTCCGCAAGCATCGTGCGATGCACGTCCAGCGAATAGCTGTTGTCGAGGAAATACGCGAGATCCTCCGGCGGATACAGATGGCCGAAGGTCTCGGTGAAATTGCGCCGGGTGATGTCGACGACGCGTTCGGCGTCGGCGGGGGTGGCGCGGCGGATGGTGAAGCTCATCGCAAACACCTTGCTCGTAGCGTTTCGTAGAGCGGCCTTCAGGCCGCTTGAAGATCGCGGATGGGTTCAGCGGCCTGAAGGCCGCTCTACAGAATGTTTCACGCTTTCGGCGGACGCACCTGCACGTGCACTTCGGCCAGTTGCGCGTCCGGGATCGGCGACGGCGCGCCGGTCATCAGGCACTGCGCGGTGGTGGTCTTCGGGAACGCGATGACATCGCGGATCGATTCGGTGCCGGCCATCAGCGCGGCGATGCGGTCGATGCCGAAGGCGATGCCGCCGTGCGGCGGCGCGCCGTACTTCAGGGCGTCCAGCAGGAAGCCGAATTTCAGCTCGGCTTCCTCGCGGCCGATGCCCAGCAGATCGAACACCGCCGACTGCATCGACGAACGATGGATGCGGATCGAACCGCCGCCGATCTCGTTGCCGTTGAGCACCATGTCGTAGCCGCGGCTCACCGCGGTCTTCGCATTAGCGCGCAGGTCCGCTTCGTCGTCCACCGCGGGCGCGGTGAAGGGATGATGCAGGGCGACGTAGCGCTGCGCTTCCTCGTCCCACTCGAACATCGGGAAGTCGGTGACCCACAGCGGCTTCCAGCCGGCTTCGACCAGATTCAGATCCTTGCCGAGCTTCAGGCGCACCGCGCCCATGAAATCGCTGGCGGTCTTGTACGCAGCGGCGCCGAAGAAGATCGCGTCGCCGCTCTGCGCGCCGGTGGCCTGCACGATCGCAGCCAGCGTGGCGTCGTCGAGGAACTTGGCGATCGGCGAGTTGATGCCGTCGCGACCCTTGGCGGCATCCTCGATCTTCATCCACGCCACGCCCTTGGCGCCGTATTTGGCGGCATGCGCGCCGAGATCGTCGATCTGCTTGCGCGACATCCCGACACCGCCCGGGGCGCGCAGCGCGATCACGCGGCCGTCCTCATGGTTGGCCCAGTCGGTGAACACCTTGAATTCGCAGGTCTTCACCAGCTCGGCGATGTCGGTGAATTGCATCGGATTGCGCAGGTCGGGCTTGTCCGAGCCGTAGCGACGCATCGCTTCGGCGTAGGTCATGCGCGGGAACTGGCCCAGCTCCAAGTCCATCACTTCGCGGAAGACTTCGCGGATCATCGATTCGGTGGCGTCCTGCACGTCGCGCTCGCCCACCCATGCGAATTCCATGTCGAGCTGGGTGAATTCCAGCTGGCGGTCGGCGCGCAGCGCTTCGTCGCGGAAGCAGCGCGCGATCTGGTAGTAACGGTCGAAGCCCGCCACCATCAGGATCTGCTTGAACAGCTGCGGCGACTGCGGCAGCGCGTAGAACTCGCCCGGGTGCATGCGCGCCGGCACCAGGAAGTCGCGCGCGCCCTCGGGCGTGGCCTTGGTGAGGATCGGGGTCTCGATGTCCTGGAAACCGCGCGCGTCCAGCCAGCGGCGCAGCGCCTGCACCAGACGGATGCGGGTGCGCATCATCTGCTGCATCTCGGGGCGGCGCAGGTCCAGATAGCGGTAGGTCAGGCGGGTTTCCTCGCCGGCGTTCTCGTGGGCGTGGAACGGCAGCGGCTCGGCCTTGTTCATGATTTCGATGGCGGTCGGCACGATCTCGACCCTGCCGGTCCTGATCTTCTCGTTCACCGCATGGCGCGCGCGCACGGTGCCGGTGACGCGCAGGCAGTCTTCGTTGCCGAGGCCGCTGGCGGCCTTGAACAGCTCGATCTGGTCGCTTTCGACCAGCACCTGGACGATGCCCTCATGGTCGCGCAGATCGACGAACACCTGATGGCTCTGGACGCGGGCGGTGTTGATCCAGCCGCAAATCGAGACGGTCTGGCCGATCAGCGCCTCGTCGATGAGGCCGCAGAAGTGGGTACGCATGGGGGAGACTCCGGGTGTAGGATCGTCCGGCGCCTGCCGGTCATCCGCGCATTTTAGCGGTTGCGGCGGCCCGCCGTGGCGCTGTCCGCTATCGGGCCCGCCGTCATCGTGCCCGGCGCCACCTCACGTCGTCCGCCCCCATCCAAGCAAGGAAACCCGAATGAAACGCCCGACGATGCTGCTGTCCCCGCTGATGCTCGCCGCCGCCCTGTCAGGACTGGCGACGATCGCGCCGTCCGCGCCTGCGCAGGAGGTGGGTGCCCGCGCCTACGCGCCCGAGCGCCTGTGGGAAATGCCGGTGGCCGACCAGCGCCGCGTCGTCGGGCTCGAATACACCGAACAATCCAACGGCGGGATCATCCCCGACGACCAGATGCGCTTCTATCTGGACCAGATCAAGTTCTCGCGCTGGACCTTCAGCCAGATCAAGAACGACATCGCCCAGTCGCTGGCCGGCGGCGGCAGCAACCCCAACCCGGGCGGCAAGAGCATCCGCTGCGAGAGCCGCGACAGCCGCCAGGTCACCTGCGACACGCCTTGGCAGCGCCGTTCCGTGCTGACCCGCCAGCTGTCCGACACCCGCTGCGTCCAGGGCCAGAACTGGTCGAGCACGCCGGGCACGGTCTGGGTCAGCGGCGGCTGCCGCGCCGAGTTCGCGTCCGCCCAGGGCGATGCCGGCGGCCCGGCCACCGAGCTGCAGTGCGAGAGCACCGATGGCCGCTACAAGCGGTGCGGAACGGGTCTGTACGGTGCGCCGCGCCTGGTTCGTCAATTGTCCGATACCGCCTGTCGCTACAACTTCACCTACGGCCTGAGCAACGGCGCGGTCTGGGTGGACAAGGGCTGCCGCGGCATCTTCCGCATCGAGGACAACAGCGACAATGCGGCGTACACCGTCACCTGCAACAGCAACGACGGCAGATACAAGACCTGCGCCTGGGAGCACAGCCGCGGCGTGCCGGTGCTCTTGCAGACGCTGTCCGACCGCCGCTGCACCCAGGGCTATTCCTGGGGCTACAACCGTCGCGCCACGCTCTGGGTGAACCACGGCTGCCGCGCACGCTTCGGCGTGCGTTGAGCCGTCGCCGGCCCCCGATCCCTCGCATCCATCCAACGAGTCCCCCAATGCCTACGATCCGCACCCTCAGCCTGCTCCTGATCGCGCTCGCCGCCTGGTCGGTGGCGCCTACCGCCCACGCCCAGTTCGGCGACAAGGACAGCGTCCGCTGCGAAAGCAAGGACACCCGACGCGAAACCTGCGACACCCCATGGCCCGGCCAGACCCGGCTGACCCGGCAGTTGTCCGATACCGCCTGCGTGCAGGGCCGCAACTGGGGCGCGACCCCGGGCAAGGTGTGGGTGGAGCGCGGCTGCCGCGCCGAGTTCGGCCCGCAGTACAGCGGCAAGGAAGTGCGCTGCGAGAGCAGCGACGGCCGCTACAAGGCCTGCGGCAGGAATCTGTACGGCAACGCCGACCTGATCCGCCAGTTGTCCGACACCCCGTGTCGCGAAGGCGTCAGCTGGGGCACGCGCGGCGGCTCGGTCTGGGTGGACAAGGGCTGCCGCGGCGTGTTCCGCGTCGGCGAAAGCGGCGGCCGCTACAGCACCACCTGCGCCAGCGAGAACGGTCGACGCCAGACCTGCGCCTGGGACAGCAAGCGCGGCAAACCGGTGCTGCTGGAAGCCCTGTCCAAGTCGCCCTGCGTCCAGGGTCGTTCGTGGGGCTACGACAAGAAGCAGGGGCTGTGGGTGGACGAAGGCTGCCGGGGCCGGTTCGGCCTGCGCTGAACACACCCGGGCCAATCGAACGACAACGCCGCCTCAGGGCGGCGTTGTCGTATCAGGACGCACGTTGATCGAACGCTGCCTTCAGTAGCCCCACGGCGTCGGCGGCAGCGGCACCGGCCGACTCAGGTCGAATTCGACCTGGAACAGGCGCCCGTTCGGGCGCGACAGCTCATAGAGGAAACGGCGGCCGGGCTCGATCTCCATCGTCCAGGTGTTGGTCACCGAGGCGGTAAGGCCGTTGGCGTTGAAGTTGGCGATGGATTCGGCATCCACCGGAAAGGCCTGGCGCTGCGCCGTACCGGCCGTGGCGGTGTCGCCGCCGTACATCGTCACCTTGTCGGACGTACCGTCCTCATGCCGATGGTCGTGCTTCAGTCGCAACCCATCCACGGTGCGGGTGAGCACCCAGGTGCGCGAATGGTCATCGCCGACGTGGAACGGCACCCGCGTGGTGTTCGTGTCGCATTCGCGGACATGCATCACCAGCGGCTTGCCCGCGAACGCGTCGTTCGCGGATGCAGGCGTGTCCACCACGACCCGTCCGGCGAAGGCCTGCCCGCAATGGCTGCGGAGCGCGGCGAGGAAGTCGTCGACCGGCGCATCTGCGACCGGCGCGACAGACGATGACGGTGTGCCGGCGCAGGCGGAGAGCAGGCACAGCGCGGCAAGCGGAGCGATTCGGGGAAGTCGTTTCATCGCCCCACCCTAGCCGTCCGATCGAAACCGGACAAGGCGTTCAGTCGGCCGGCTTGCTCGGCGCGGGCTTCGGGGCGGGCTTGCTCTCGGCAGGCTTGGCGACCGGCGCGGGGTCTGCTGCCTTGGTGGCCGGTGCGGCGTCCGTTTTCGCCTCCGATTTGGGGGTATCGCCCTTTTCGGTGAGATTGCGCTTCTTGTCGCCGTCCTTCTTGAAGTCGGTCTCGTACCAGCCGCTGCCGGACAGCCGGAACGACGGCGCGGTCAGCTGGCGCCTGATCTTCGGCGCCCCGCATTCGGGACACGTTTCGGGATCCGGGTCGGACATTTTCTGCAGACGGTCGAACTCGTGACCGCAGGCGTCGCACTGGAAGGCATAAATAGGCATGGAAGACCGTGGGTTCGGAGAAGGAGGGCAGCGATTGGCGGCCATTCTGGGGCCGCGCGCTCTGGAATCAAGCGGCGATCCCGCATTCCGCGCCATTCCCGCTTCCACGACCGCCCGTCGGAGCGTCCCTCGCCCGCACCGGCTGAATACGATTCCAGACCACCGCCCCTGCCTCATGTGCATTCGCACATCGGACCACAGTGGCCGCCCGTGGCGCCAAGACCGCGGATGGCGACAACGCATCGAACAATGGAACGGACAACGGAGCGGACGATGATCGGTAGATCGAGTGGATGGATGAAGACGATCGCGGGCGCAATGCTCGCACTGCTGCTGGGCTGCTGGCCGCTGCATCCGGCGCAGGCCGCGATCAACCCCCACAACCTCGGCGCGAAATACGACGCGACCCAGGCCAACATCACCTTCCGCGTGTATTCGTCGCGGGCCACGCGGATCGAGGTCTGGATCTACAAGACCAATGCCGGCGCTCAGGAAACCGTCAAATACGTGATGACCAAGGACGCCGCGACCCAGGTCTGGTCGAAGACCGCGTCGGTCGCGACCCTCAGGAACAGCTACGGCATCACCGGCACGGTCTACTACGGCTATCGCGCCTGGGGCCCGAACTGGACCTACAGCAGCGCCTGGACGAAGGGCAGCGCCACCGGCTTCCTCACCGACATCGACGCCAGCGGCAACCGCTTCAATCCGAACAAGCTGCTGCTGGACCCGTACGCGCGCGAGATCAGCCAGGACCCGAACACCGCGACCTGCACCGACGGCACCGTCTACGCCTCCGGCGCCGCGCATCGCACCAAGGACAGCGGCGCCTGCGCCAGCAAGGGCATCGTGCTGGCCACCGACACCACGTCGTTCGGCACCAAGCCCACCCGCGCCTTCAAGGACGACATCGTCTACGAAGTGCATCCGCGCGGCCTGACCATGAACGACACCTCGATCCCGCTGCCCAAGCGCGGCACCTACGCTGGCGCGGCGCTGAAGGCGGCCCATCTGGCCAGCGTGGGCATCACCGCGGTGGAATTCCTGCCGGTGCAGGAAACCCAGAACGACCAGAACGATATCGATCCGAATTCCAGCGGCGGCGACAACTATTGGGGCTACATGACCCTGAACTATTTCGCGCCGGACCGCCGCTACTCGTCGGACAAGACCGCCGGCGGCCCGACCCGCGAATTCAAGGCGATGGTGAAGGCGTTCCACGACGTCGGCATCAAGGTTTACGTCGACGTCGTCTACAACCACACGGGAGAAGGCGGCGCCTGGGGCGGCAGCGACGGCCTCACCGTTTACAACGTGATGTCCTGGCGCGGCCTGGACAATCCGACCTATTACTCGCTCACCAGCAACCTGCAGTATTCGTGGGACAACACCGGCGTCGGCGGCAACTACAACACCCGCAATCCCATCGCCCAGAACCTCATCATCGATTCGCTGGCGCACTGGCGCGACGTGATCGGCGTCGACGGCTTCCGTTTCGATCTGGCCTCGGTGCTGGGCAACACCTGCCAGCACGGCTGCTTCAACTTCGACAAGATGGATCCCGGCAACGCGCTCAACCGCATCGTCAACGAACTGCCGCCGCGCGCGGCGGGCGGCGGCAGCGGCCTGGATCTGATCGCCGAACCGTGGGCGATCGGCGGCAATTCCTATCAGGTCGGCGGCTTCCCGTCCGGCTGGTCGGAGTGGAACGGCCTCTACCGCGATGCGCTGCGCAAGAAGCAGAACCAGCTCGGCGTGGAAGTCGTCACCACCGGCACGCTGGCGTCGCGCTTCGCCGGCTCGTCCGACCTCTACGGCGACGACGGCCGCAAGCCGTGGAATTCGGTCAACTTCATGGTCGCCCACGACGGCTTCACCCTGAACGATCTGTACGCCTACAACAGCAAGCAGAACAACCAGCCGTGGCCGTACGGCCCGTCCGACGGCGGCGACGACAACAACCACAGTTGGAACCAGGGCGGCATCGTCACCCACCAGCGCCGCGCCGCGCGCACCGGCATGGCGTTCATGATGCTCAGCGCCGGCGTGCCGATGTTCAACGGCGGCGACGAAGCGCTGCGCACCCAGTTCGGCAACAACAACGTCTACAACCTGGATTCGCCCGCGAACTGGCTGTACTGGACCCGCAGCGCCATCGAAGCGGACTTCGAGACCTTCACCCGGCGGATGATCGCGTTCCGCAAGGCGCATCCGGCGCTGCGTCCGCTGGATTTCTACGCCAGCACCGACACCAACGGCAACGTGATGGAACAGTTGCGCTGGTTCAAGCCCGACGGCGGCGTCGCCGATGCGGCGTACTTCAACAGCAGCAGCAACCACGCCATCGCCTGGCGCATCGACGGCAGCGAGTTCGGCGACAGCGCCAGCGCGATCTACGTCGCCTACAACGGCTGGTCCGGCAACGTGAACTTCAGCCTGCCGTGGCCGGGCAGCGGCAAACAGTGGTATCGCGTCACCGACACCGCGACCTGGAACGAAGGCGCCAACACGGTCGCCAACCCCGGCAGCGAAGCGCTGATCGGCGGCGAGTGGACGGTGTATGGACTGGAAGCACGCTCGATGTTGGTGTTGATCGCGAAATAAGCCGATGGAGGCATCGCGCGGGCGCGCGATGCCTCCCGATGCCGGAGAAGGATCGATCGCATCAATCGGAATCGTGCGAAACCGCTGGAAAAAAAAACGGAACCGACGCGCACAGCCACTTGCCGGGTCATCTTTCGACCTGATTGCCCCTGTGCGTCACCCAATGACGCGGCGCATCACGCCGCCGCGATCGTCCCTGCATTCTGCATGACATGCACGCATGCGACCGCGCTGCGACCGCATCCACGATCCATGCGCGCGGGCTCGATATCGCGCTATCGGGCAGAACACCCGAACGACTGCGCCCACCATCGCGCTGCATCCTCGTACCTGGCGATTCCGTCGTGTGGATATGCGACGCAGCCCGCAAAAAAACCCGGGATCTGGCACCGCATTTGCTTGTACCCCTCGTGGGAATGCTTCTCGCCAGCATCGCCCAAGGCATTGCAGAAGGAACGCGGTCACCGGCGCCAGGATCGCAGCCGGACACCCCATAGACCAGTCATCGATACGGCACGCAACGCCACAGGATCCCAGGACATGCTCTCACTCGCTGCACGCAAGACAGAAACAACGACCGACCCGACCGACCGACCGCGCAGCGATCAGGCGGTCGTCGTCGCGACGCCGTACGATCCGCATCTCATCGAAAGCCTCAAATCCGACCACGCTTCGCTGAAAGCGACCCTCGACCTGCTCGAACACTACATCCTGCATCAGCAATTCGCGGATATTCCGGGGATGCTGGCCCGGTTCAGCGACGCGCTGCAGCACCACATGAATGAAGAGCGCGACCACTTCTACCGCTACGTTGCCCTCTGCGTGCGGGAAGATGCGGCGAAATCCGCGTTCGTCGAACGCACCAACGCCCGCATGGAAGGCATCGCCCGCCAGGTCATGATCTTCACCAGGCATTACAAGAGCATCGGCGTAAGCCGGGTGAACAGGGATGCGTTCCGCCACGATCTCGAAGTGATCTCCGATCTGCTGGGCGAACGGATCGAGCTGGAAGAAACATCGCTCTACGCGCTGTACCAGCCCGACCACGGCCACGGGCATGGCTGGATCGACGCCTCGCCCCGCGAGCTGGAATACGCGACACGCTGATCGCGGCGGATCCCTTCCGTACCCAACTGGCGGCCGAGTTTCATGCTTGCCGCGCAAGGAACCGAAGTAATCCAGGCCGGGGCCGATCGCAAAGCGGGCCGAGTGGAATAACCGCTGCGATTCCATGAAACGAAAAGGTCGACTCCTTTCAGGGTCGACCTTTTCGTTTAGGTGCGCCTCAAAAAAGCGCGCTGCGGCGGCCGATCTGCGCTTTACAGCCTGTCGTAGTAATTCGCCCGCGACGAGCGCTCGAACTGGAACGGCGCGACGTAGCCGGTGATCGACGGCCTGAAATAGAGATCTTCGATACCGTACCAGCGGTTGCCCACCTTCGCGATCGGCCGGAAATAGCGCACGCGGATCGGCGCGCACTGCGTCGCACCCAGCGCGAACGCGGATTCGCAGCTGTGGAAATGCTCGACGTAGGGATCGCCGGTCGAAATGTTCGCGCGATAGCGGGTGTCGTACAGATTCAGCCCGATCAGTTTCCAGCCGGAACGCTGGATCAGTGTGAAGGCCGGCAAGTCGGAGCTCGCCGACACGAATGTGTTCTGCGTCTGCGTCCCGTCGGCGTTGCGGATGAAGCGGCTGGGACCGACCGCGAACTGTTCGCCGTATCCGTATTCCTCCGGCGCATCGAACGACCCGTAATGCCAGGTGCCTGCAGGTTCGGTCGGGCCGAAGAACGCCGGCAGATTGCCGTTGAGGACGATCGTGTGCCCTGCGAGCACCTGGGTCTCGCCTCCGCTTTGCGCCGTGACCTGGAACACCATCGCATCGGCGACACCATCGGATAGACCCAGCCGCCAGAACTTCGCGGCATAGTCCGGACCGTCGATCCGCAGCGTGCCGGTGTCGATGCGCCATTGCACCCCGACGCTGCCGGAGGCCGAAGCGGGAACCAGGGAAGTGTCGACCTTGGCACCAATGCCATCCGCCTGGCCGAAGCCGTTGGCACCCATGGTGTGCAGAACGAATTCGCAGTTCTGCAGCACAGCGGGCTCGCCGTTCACCTGCGAGGGCTGCAGGCAGAAATACGGAATCGCGCGCTGGCCCAGCACATCGGCTGCGGCGACAGGCGCCACCATATCCTCCAGAACCGAGGCGTTCAACATCTCGCTGGTGGTGGCGGCGACAGTCGGCTGCTCGGGATACTGCGGATAGTTCCTCGATTCTTCGCGGGTCTGCAGCCAGAGCTGCTGCCGCTTGCCCACGAACAGCCGACGATAGGTCTCGCGCTGTATAGTGGCGCGCCTGATGATTGACCTGGAAGGGTTGAACGGATCGATCTGATTGGCGGAAACCAGTGTATCGAAGTACGGCTGCCCTTCCGGAGTGATGCGCAGATCGCCGTCGGCCAGCAGTTCGGCGCCGAAATCCGGATCGCTGCGACTCTGGCTCGCGGACACTGCAAAACCACCCGACTGGCGGCGCAGCATCAGTTGCACCGTCGGCTGCACGAACGGCGCACCGTCGCGCGCGATGCGCGTGGTCAGCAGCCAATTCCTGTCCAGATCGTTCGCCGCGAACTTACCTGCTGGAAGTCTGCGCAGAGAGAAATCCGCACCGCTTCTGATTTCTGGATAGAGAATCAGGAACTGGCGATACGCCTCGCGATCCGACAACAGTTCGGTCGCGCTGGCGAAACCGGACGGCAGCTGGCGCTGGCCCTCCACGATCACGCGCTGCAGGTTCGCGGCGAGCGCGAGGTCGACGGGCGTCAGCGCGCGCAGCGCCTTGTCCGTCTCGTCGTCGGACGTCGGTAGCCGCCCGCCGAGTTCGCGACTCACGAAGAAATGGATCGCGGTACTGATCGGCGATACGCGCAGCGACGGATTCTCGGAGATGTCGAGCAGGCCATCCGCGCCGGCCTGGCGCTTGAGCAGTTGCGCGCTGCCCAAGAGTGCGCGGTATTGCAGGCTCGGCTTGCTGATCTCGATGCTGACGATGCTCGCCGCATTGAGACGGGTCAGGTCGGCGGTGAAGGTGTTGCCGTTCACGATCGCCGGGATCTGCTGATCGCCGAAGCGGACGATCACGATGGGCGTGCCGGTGCCCGCCGTCTCGATATCACCCGCGATGCGGATCGACACCGGCGGCAATTTCGGCAGCGAACCAGGTGATTCGACAGCACCTTCAGCGGGCGCACGAGGAACGGGATTGCCGATCGGCATTCTCACCCTGGCGCCCGTACCGGGCCGCTCGGACATCGGCGCCCTGTGCGCATCGCCGTGGCGATATTTCGCGAGCTGCAACCAGGACGCTGCAAACGCGGCCGCCATCGACGCCGCACACAACAGGAACACGATCGACTTGCGCATATCCGGAAAACCTCCCTGTCATTTGACTCAGCCAAAAAATGATCGCCGCACTGGTCCGGGTGCGGCGCTCGGAGTCGCCGGGCCGAGCGAAACATCAAAACGAGAATGGACGAATGGATTTCACCTTGCCGTCCCCAACGCCGCGAAAATTCTGGCTGCAGCGAGTATTCCCGACAAATTTAGCCGTGTGAAATTGTTTCCACGTATCGATGACTGGGCATCGATAGCGACGGCCTTACGCGCCGTCGTACAGCGCCAACAACTCCACTTCCGCCGCTTCGAGTTGCGCGCGCAGCGCCTGCTGCTCGCGGCCGAGTTCCGTGGCGCGCTTGCCGCCGTCGAGATAGGCCTCGGGCGCGGCCAGTTCGGTTTCGATCTGCGCCAGCCGCGTTTCGATCTCGGCGACGCGCGCCTCGGCCTTCGCCAGTTTGTGCGGGTTGATCTTCGCGGCTTTCTTCGCGGGCGCGACAGCGGGCGCAGGCGGCGCAGCCGGGGCTTCGGCGGGTTTCGCCGCCGCTTTCTTCGGGTCGCCGCTGGCGCGGCTGCGCAGCCACGCCGCGTATTCGTCCAGATCGCCGTCGAACGGCGTGACCACGCCTTCCGCCACGCGCCAGAAGGTGTCGCTGACCAGGCCGATCAGATGGCGGTCGTGCGAGACCAGCACGATCGCCCCGGGGAAGTCGCTCAGCGCCTCGGCCAGCGCTTCGCGCATTTCGAGGTCGAGATGGTTGGTGGGTTCGTCCAGCAGCAGCACGTTCGGCTGGCGCCAGGCGATCAGCGACAGCGCCAGGCGCGCGCGCTCGCCGCCGGAGAAGCCGTCGATCGACTCGAACGCGCGGTCGCCGGCGAAGCTCCACTTGCCGAGGAAGTTGCGGAAATCCTGCAGCGACGCGTCCGGCGAGATCTCGCGCAGATGGTCGATCGGCGAAGTGCCGGCTACCAGCGCTTCGACGGTGTGCTGTGCGAAGTAGCCGATGCGCAGGTCCGGATGGGCGTAGCGCTCGCCGGTGAGCAGCGGCAACTCGCCGACCAGCGACTTCACCAGCGTCGACTTGCCGGCGCCGTTGGGGCCGAGCAGGCCGATGCGGTCGCCGGCCTCCAGGCCGAAGTTGGCATTGTGGAGGATGGTGGTGTCGCCGTAGCCGCAATCGGCATGATTCAGGCGCAGCAGCGCATGCGGAAGCCGCAGCGGCGCGGGGAAATCGATGCGGACTTCGCGCTCGGCGCGCACCGCTTCGGTGTTGGCCATCTTCGCCAGCCGCTTGACCCGCGACTGCGCCTGCTTGGCCTTGGCGGCGCTGGCGCTGAAGCGGTCGATGAAGCTCTGCAGATGGGCGCGTTCGGCCTGGGCTTTCTCGTGGGTGATCTGCTGCAGGCGCAGTTGTTCGGAACGCTGGCGCTCGAAGGCCGTGTAGTTGCCGGTGTACAGCTTGGCCTTGCCGCCGTGCAGGTGCAGGGTGTGGGTGTTGACGTTGTCGAGGAACTCGCGGTCGTGCGAGATCAGCAGCAGCGTGCCCGGGTATTTCAGCAGCCATTGCTCCAGCCACAGCACCGCATCGAGATCGAGATGGTTGGTGGGTTCGTCGAGCAGCAGCACGTCGGACGGCGTCATCAGCGCGCGCGCCAGGTTCAGGCGCACGCGCCAGCCGCCCGAGAACGAGGCGACCGGGCGCTGCTGGGTCTCGGCCGGGAACCCCAGGCCGTGCAGCAGCTTCGCCGCGCGCGCGGCGCCGTCGTAGCCGCCCACTTCTTCCAGCCGATGATGGGCCTCGGCCACCGCTTCCCAGTCCTCATTGGCGAAGGCGTTGGCCTCGGCCTGCAGGGCCGCGTGCACGACGGCGTCGCCGGCCAGCACGAAGTCGACGGCCGGATCCGGCAGCGAGGGCATTTCCTGGGCGATGCTGGCGATGCGCAGCCGCGACGGCAGATCCAGATCGCCGCGGTCGGCTTCGACCTCGCCGCGCACGGCGGCGAACAGGGACGACTTGCCGGTGCCGTTGCGGCCGACCACGCCCACCCGCCAGCCGGCGTGCAGGGCCATGTCGACATCGGACAACAGCAGGCGTTCGCCCCGGCGGAGGGCGAAATTGCGAAAGGAGATCATGGGTGGAGAAGACTCTGGGGCGCGGCGGAAACCAGCCGGGGCAGCGATTTTACGCTGTGCGTCCCGGTTCCGGGGCGCCGTATCCAGGAAAATATATCTCTTCATGCCGATGACGCGATTGACCATCCCCGGATCGCGTGTTACATCCCGGTCGAGTTTTTTTATACCCTCAGGAGCTTCAAACATGATGGAAAGACACCCGCTGACGCTCGGCCTGCTGGTCGCGCTGGCCGCCAGCCCCGCCTTCGCGCAATCCCCCGACGAGACCCAGGACGCCGAAGGCAGCCTCGAAACCGTCGTGGTGACCGGCACCCGCACCTCGACCCGCACCGTCGCCTCGTCGCCGTCGCCGATCGACGTGATCACCCCGCAGGTACTGGAAGCCACCGGCACCACCGAGCTGGCGACCGCGCTCTCGCGCGCGCTGCCCTCGCTCAATTTCCCGCGCCCGGCCATCACCGACGGCACCGACGCGGTGCGTCCGGCGCAGCTGCGCGGCCTGGCCCCCGATCAGGTGCTGGTGCTGGTCAACGGCAAGCGCCGCCACACCACCGCGCTGATCAACCTCAACGGCAGCCAGGGCCGCGGCGCTTCGCCCGTGGATCTGAACGCCATTCCGATGTCCGCCATCCAGCGCGTCGAAGTGCTGCGCGACGGCGCTTCGGCGCAGTACGGCTCCGATGCCATCGCCGGCGTGGTCAACATCGTGCTCAAGGGCAGCGGTCCCGGCGGCAGCATCGCCCTGACCGGCGGCCAGTACAGCGCCGGCGACGGCCAGACCGCGCAGTTGTCCGGCGATGTCGGCTTCAAGCTCGGCGAACACGGCTATCTGCACCTCGCCGCCGAGGCCCGCGACCAGGACCAGACCGATCGCGCGCGGCCCTACGTGCTGACGCCCGGCACGACCGTGCGTCCGAGCACCGCCCCGCCGCCGGGCGCGGTGGTGCAGCGTTACGGCGACCCGGAGGTCGAGCAGTACGCGTTCTCGGCCAATGCCGAGGTCTTCGTCAACGACGCGCTGAGCTTCTACGGCTTCGCCAACGCCAGCCGCCGCGACGCGCTGTCGAACGGTTTCTTCCGCACCGCGCTGGACAGCCGCAACATCCCGGCGATCTATCCGGACGGCTTCCTGCCGCAGATCCGCAACATCGCCGAAGACCGCTCGTTCGTGGGCGGCCTGCGCGGCCTCACGGTGCTCGAGTGGGATGTCGACCTCAGCTACAACTACGGTAACAACGACCTGAGCTTCGGCGTCGAGAACAGCCTCAACCGCAGCATCGGCCCGACCTCGCAGCGCAATTTCGACGCAGGCGCGCTGGAAATCACCCAGCACCTGTTGAACCTCGACGTGAGCCGCGGCTTCGACGTGGACTGGCTGACATCGCCGCTGAACGTGGCATGGGGCCTGGAGTGGCGCGGCGAAGACTTCCAGCAGACCGCGGGCGAGCTTGCGTCCTACGTCAATGGCGGCGAGCTGCTGCCGCCGATTCCGCCGGGCACGCCAACGCCTTCCGGCTCGCAGGTCTTCCCGGGCTTCCAGCCGGGCGACGCCGGCGATTTCAACCGCGAAAGCTACGCCGCCTACCTCGACCTGGAAGCCGACGTCACCGAGAAGTTCAATCTCGGCCTCGCGGTTCGCAGCGAGGAATACAGCGACTTCGGCAGCACCACCTCGGGCAAGGTCTCGGCGCGCTACGACTTCAGCGACAGGGTCGCGCTGCGCGGCACGCTGTCCACCGGCTTCCGCGCGCCCTCGCTGCAGCAGCAGTTCTTCCGCTCCACCGCCACCAATTTCATCGGCGGCGTGCCGTTCGACATCCGCACCTTCCGCGTCAACGATTCCGCCGCGGTCGCGCTGGGCGCCGAACAGCTGAAGGCCGAGGAATCGAAGAACCTCAGCCTCGGCCTGGTCCTGCAACCGGTCGAGAATCTGTACGTCACCGTCGATGCCTATCGCATCGATATCGATGACCGGATCATGCTGTCGGAGAACCTCACTTCGACGCTGGTGCGCGATTTCCTGCGACTGAACGTGGATCCGTCGCTCGGCGGCGGCCGCTACTTCACCAACGCCATCGATACCAGCACCAAGGGCGTCGACATCATCGGCACGTATCGCTGGGAGATCGGCAACGGCAAGCTCGACCTCACCGCCGGCTACAACTACAACAAGACCACGGTCGAACGCATCGCGCCGAATCCCGCGGCCCTGACCGCGATCGATCCGACCGCGGTGCGCATCGGCCGCGTGGAAGTGGGGCGGCTCACCGTGGGCGCGCCGCGCGACAAGTTCCAGCTCGGCGGCCACTACAACGTCGGCGCATGGCGCTTCGGCGCGAACGCCACCCGCTACGGCGAGTTCAGCGTGCTGTTCGGCAACAACCCGGCCGATACGTCGCGCGACCAGACCTTCGACCCGCAGTGGACGCTGGACCTGTCCGGCAGCTACGCGCTGGGCAACTGGGACTTCACGCTCGGCGCCGACAACGTGCTGAACGACTATCCCGACGAAGTGCTGTTCGCCAACTCGACCAACGGCCAGCTGCCCTACAGCGCGAGTTCGCCGAACGGTTTCAACGGTGCGTACGTCTACGGGCGCATCGGCTACAAGTGGTGATCGCGTTTCGATGACGATGCGGCGCCGGGCCTGTCCCGGCGCCGCGGTCCGGCACGGCGCCGGTTTGGCGAAGGAAACATCCACGAAGCGCCCGGTGCAATGCACTGTCGGAAAAGACCATGAAAAAAGGGCTTCGGCGTGCGTCGCAGCCCGCGCCGCGGACGCAACGTCACGGCGCCGTAACTGAACGCCCTGCAGGCATCGCGTATATTGCCCGCATGCCCCATCACACTTCCCTCATCGCGATTCTCTGCGTCGGCTTCGTTCTGGCCTTCGTGTTCGGCCTGCTCGCGCAGCGCCTGCGCCTCTCGCCCATCGTCGGCTATCTGCTCGCCGGTGTACTGGTCGGCCCACATACGCCCGGCTTCGTCGGCGATCAGACGCTCGCTCCGCAGCTCGCCGAGATCGGCGTGATCCTGCTGATGTTCGGCGTCGGCCTGCATTTCTCGATGCGCGACCTGATCGCCGTGCGCTATATCGCCGTGCCCGGCGCGATCGTGCAGATGGCCGTCGCCACCGCCATGGGCTGGTTTCTCGGCTGGCGCCTGGGCTGGCCGCATCCGCAGAGCATCATCTTCGGCCTTGCGCTGTCGGTCGCCAGCACCGTGGTCCTGCTGCGCGCGCTGGAGAGCGGACGCATGCTCGACAGCGATCGCGGACGGATCGCGATCGGCTGGCTGATCGTCGAGGATCTGGCGATGGTGCTGGCGCTGGTGCTGGTGCCCGCACTGGCCGGCAGTACCGGCGACGATGCCGACGGCGGACTCGGCATGGCGCTGGTCGCGACCATGGCCAAGGTCGGCGGTTTCGTCGCGGTGATGCTGATCGTCGGCCGTCGCGTGCTGCCCTGGGTGCTGGAACGCGTGGCCGGCACAGGCTCGCGCGAGTTGTTCACCCTGTGCGTGCTGGCCTGTGCGATGGGCATCGCTTTCGGCGCGGCGGAACTGTTCGGGGTGTCGTTCGCGCTCGGCGCGTTCTTCGCCGGCATGCTGCTCAACGAATCGCCGCATGGCCACAAGGCCGCCGAAGACTCGCTGCCGCTGCGCGACGCGTTCGCGGTGCTGTTCTTCGTCTCGGTCGGCATGCTGTTCGATCCGATGATCCTGCTTGAACACCCGTTGGAGGTGCTGGAAACGCTGGCGATCATCATGATCGGCAAGTCGCTGGCGGCCTGGGCGGTGGTGCGGATGCTGGGCAAGTCCAACGAGATCGCGCTGACCATCGCCGCCAGTCTGGCGCAGATCGGCGAGTTCTCCTTCATCCTGATCGGCCTGGGCGTGTCGCTGGACCTGATGACGCCGGAAGCCCGCGATCTGGTACTGGCCGGCGCGATCCTGTCGATCATGCTCAATCCGCTGATCTTCGCGGTACTCGCGAGGCGCCGCGCACGCGATGAAGCGAAGTCCGCGGCCGACGCACCCGCACCGCTGCCGATGCGTCACGTGCTGCTGGTGGGCTACGGCCGCGTCGGCATCAAACTGGCCGAACTGCTGACGCGCGCGGATGTGCCGTTCGTGGTGATCGACACCGACAGCGACCGCATCGAAACCGCGCGAGCGGCCGGGTACCGCGCGATCCGCGGCAATGCCGCCGACGACGACGTGCTGGAAGAAGCGATGCCCGAGCGCGCGGCGCTGGCGGTGCTGACCATTCCCGACCCGCTGGAAGCCGGCAAGGTCGCCAGGCGCCTGAAACAGGGCGCATCGCCCATCCCGGTGCTTGCGCGCGCGCACAGCGACGCCGGGGTGAAACATCTGCTGGAGCGTGGTGCAGACGCAGCGATCCTCGCCGAATACGCGCTGGCGCATTCGCTGACCGAGATGGTGATGTCGGCGCCGCCGTACCGGCGCAAGAGCGCGCAGGCGCCCTGATCCGCAACGGCGGCACACGGCTACGGCTGACCGGCCGTTTTCGGATCCACTCCATGGGCCGCACATGTCCGGCGGCACGTTCGCGGAAGCGCGCTCTGAGCAACACGCCGCTTGCCAACGCGCGCCCTTCGCAATGGCTCTCTAGCCGCCGCCTTTCAGCTGTCCGACCGCTTCCAACGATGCGATGCGGCGTTGCTCGATCGCATCGAAGTGTTGCGCGCGCAGTGTGGCGACGGCCTGCGCCCGCGCCGCAGCGGACAGCGTGCGATCCGCATCGATGCGCGAACGCGCGGACAGGTACGCCTCGATCCGCGCATCCCATCGGGCGCGCGACGCATCCAGCTCGGCCAAGCGCTGCGCTGCCTCTTTACCCCAAAGCGCTTCGCGTTCGGCGGCGCGCTGCTGCGGCGTCGATCCCTGCAGGTCGAAGCCCCGGTTCTGGTCCGCGACATCGCTGGCGATATCGGCTTCGGTCCTGGCGGAAAATCCCGCGGCAAGATCCAGATCGGCCAACAGTTCCGATCTTCTTTCCGGGCTCAGACGGTCGTCGGCCGCAATCTTCATGCGCTTCAGGGTGAGCGCCGCGAGCGCTTCCTCCTCCGCGAAGAATGCGGCCGCCATCGCGTCGCCCAGCGCCTGACGGCGCAGCGCCGACACCCTGTCCAGCCGCTCCTGCGGATCGCTCGACCGCGCAAGCTGCGCGTCGGCAAGCCGCTGCAGATAGGCCGCGTAGCGGTCGAAGTACGCCAGCACCGTCGCTGCATGCTGCGGGCCGTGCCGGTCCAGCAGATAGGCATCGATCAACTGCCGGATCTGCGCCCGATCGCGCTCGCCGATCAGGCTCAGGTAGTAATCGAACAGCCTCCGCAGACGCAGATCGAGCACGACATTGCCGTTAGCGTCCAGCGACACGCCGCCGTCCGTCTCGGTGCCGCGCAAGGAACTGGCGTCCATCGCGAAGCCCGAGGCTGCCGGCGTCGCGGCATCAGCCGATGAAACCGTGGAGGCGTTCACCGCCGATCCCGCGTCGATTTGCGCGCCGGCCGCATCGACAGGCAGGCGCGCGCGCTTCGTCGCCTGCCATGTCAGGGCCGATGCCGCGATGCAAAGCACCGCGGCGCCGATTCCCACCGCACGCGTCCGGGTCACAGACCCAGGGTTTTCAGACGGTTCGCCTGCGCGCGCAAAACGCTGGCCGGGCTGGACGAAAACAGCCCGCGCAGGCCGAGAAACTGGTTCACTTCGTCGAGGTGATTCCAGCCGTAGTCATCGCGCAATACCGTGCCCCAGTGGGAAGAACAGCGCCCGACCAGACCGTCGTTCTGCTCGAAGCCGAAGAACAGGCTGCCCGCGCCCATGGCAGGATCGCCGATATCGAAGATATTCGTCAGCACCGAAGTGCCGCTGAGCGAGTAGTAGCGGATCCCGTTGACCACCGCCGGACCGCTGCCGCAGCTCGTAGTGGGTTTGCCCTGCGGGTGCAGGTTGTTGAAGCGGGTGGAGCCGGCCGTGCTCAGCGACGACAGCGCACCCAGGACGTTCTGCGGATCGCTGTTGCCCGACAGCGCACCCAGAAAGCCGCTCAGCGCATTCACGAAACCCGCCACCAGCGGACGCAGCGGCGAGCCGGACGGAAGCGTGGTGCTGATCGCATCGGCTGCAGGTGCGCCGGTATTCGGCGATCCCAGCAGCGTCACCGACGCGACCAGATCCGGCCGCACCGAAGCGGCATAGCGCGCGGTCGGCCCGCCGTGGCTGTGACCGATCAGGTTGAATTTCTGCTTGCCGCTTACGGCGCGCAGCGTTTCCAGATCGCGGATCAGCTGTTCGCCGCGCACTTCGGTGAAGTTGCTGGCGGACACGCTGGCGGTATAGACCTTGGCGCCGCCGGCCTTGAGTTCGTTGCCGATTCCGTACCAGTAATCGTAGACGCCCAGCACCGAGTCGAAACCGAACAGCCCGTGCACCAGCACGATCGGGTATTTGGTCTGGGTATACGTCGACTGCGCCTGCGCGCCGATCGAGCACAAACACAACATCAGGGCCGCAAGCGCGCTGCCGAACGCACGGCGATAGCTATGACGATTCATCCGCTCCCTCCTGGAGATAACCATGGATCGATGCACACGACCACCGCTTCAGTACGGTGCCGAATGGTGAGCGGATATTGGCATGATTCAGCAGCTTGTCATCTTGCACAGCAGCATTCGCACGGAGTCGAGACGGGCATCACTCCTTTTCAACGCCCAGGCTCTCGATCCCTCGCGGCTCGACCCCTCGTCGGCGCGATTCTTGATAGGCAGGCAGAAACGACCGCCGGGAATACCTGCTGCGCGGCCCCGCCCGGGTCCGGATGGGGCGCATCGTCCTGCCCCTGAAGCCGGTTATCGGCCGGCTTCGATGGTGAACTTGCTGAAGGCCACGCCCAGCGACCAGCCTTCGCCCTTGCCGGCCAGCGACAGCGACACGTCGCCGTTGGTCATCGCCTGTGCGGACGCGCTCTTGTCGGCGGAGGCGTGCGCTTCGGCGGTGGCGTAGCTGCCCAGCACATCGCGGATATCGTTGACGTTGGCGAACTGGCCGAAGCCGTTGCGGATCTTGTATTTGCCGAAGCTCAGGCCGCCACCCTTGGTTTCGATCTTCACCGACAGGGTCTGGCCGTTGTCGCAGGTGATGTTGCCGGTGCCGGAGGCGGTCTTGTAGAACACCGACCAGCCGGTGAGGTTGTAGGTCATCTTGCAGGTCAGATCACCGGCCATCGCCGATGGCGCGGCGACCAGCGCGAGGCACAGCGCCAGACCGCGGAACAGGCTCTTGCGCGACATCTGTCGACGTGTCGGATTCCTGCGCATCTCGTTCGTGCGAATCTGGGTCTTCATCTGCGCTCTCCTCATGCGTGCCTCGTGCGGAAGCCGGAACCGCGTTGCGAACGTCCCGGCGGATCAGGCGCCAAGCTTGCTCCGCAAAAGATGAACGATGACGCAAGCCACGGGGCATGCTTGATCCCCGTTAGAATCGGACGCCCAGCATCATGCCGCACCAGGGAGCCACCCATGTCAGGAACCTCGATCGACAGCCCGGACGACGCAGCCACGCAGCCCGGCCTGCCGCCGCAACTGACCCCGATGGAAGCGCGCATCCTCGGCAGCCTGGTCGAAAAGGCCGCGACCACGCCCGATGTCTACCCGCTCACGCTCAACAATGTCGTCCTCGCCTGCAACCAGAAGACCGCACGCGAGCCGACGATGAACCTCAACGCCGGCGATGTCGGCCATGCGCTGCGGCAGATGGAAGTCCGCGGCCTGGTCAAATCCGAGTACGGCGCGCGCAGCGAGCGTTATCTGCACCGCATCGAACGGGTGCTGGACCTCACCCCGGCCCAGACCTGTCTGCTGTCGCTGCTGTTCCTGCGCGGCCCGCAGACCCTGCACGAACTGCTGGCGCGCAGCGAACGTCAGCACCGGTTCGCCGATATCGACGATGTCCGCCACACGCTGGAGCGTCTGGCAGAACGCGAGCCGTCGATGATCCGTCGGCTGCCGCGCGGCAGCGGCCAGCGCGAGGACCGCTACGCGCACCTGTTCTGCGGCGAACCGGCGATGCCGGAACGCAGCGCGGACACGTCGTCCCGCGCGCACGACAGCGATGCGATGGACGCGCTGCTGGCGCGGATCGAGGCGCTGGAAGCGCGGGTCGCCACGCTGGAATCGGCCGGAACGGCCTTGGCGGCGGACGGCGGACCCGGCTGATCGCGGAACCGCCGATCATCTCGATTCATATGTAAAAAAAAGACGGGCGCGGAAGTATCGACCGAGCGTCCATGTCGACGCTTCCCTGTTCGGAGTAGCGTCTGCGCCGGCGGCCGGGAACCGCTGTCCCGCACACAGCGACCTGCGGCGATGCGTCGCCCGCCATACGCGCCGAAGGAAAGGGACCGTTCGACCATGATCGGCCGGACTTTCATATCGGAACCGCCCGGACAGCCGCAATCTGCAGGCCATGTCCCCACGACGACGCCATCTGGCAAAAGCGCCATCGGACTGTCCGCATCGGCGTTGTCAGTGCGTTTGCCACTGTGCAGGGCAGACACTGAGAAGCGCCGTCGGCACGGAACGCTCGGAGGGTATCGCATGTATCGCACCATCTCGACCCGCATCGCCTCACGCTGATCCATCGGCGGCAGCGCGTCGGCTGCTACACGTCTTTCGCACACGACCCGAACCCGCGCATCACGCGGACGGGCGGTTGCGTCCGCCGTCGCCATGTCGCCGCAACATCCGTCGGCGTCATTGCGCGCGGCGCTTCCGAACGCTGCGTTCGGCAAGCGGCGACGCATGCCTGCAACCGCAATTCGGACGCAGGAACTCCAAGCCCGGACCATCGCGAAACCTCGCGCTGCCCGACTCGAACGATCCGCTTCATCAAGGAGATGCACATGAGCCGTTATCTCTTCAAGGGCCGTCTCTGCGGCCTGATCTGCGACGATTGCCCCGAACCCCTCGCGGGCGCCAAGCTGCGCCTGTATCGCCCCTCGCAAACGCAGGATGTCGTCTCGCTCGCGGCCGCGCAGCCGAAAGACACGTTGACCCTGCTCGACGATGCGCAGATCGGCGAAAAATCCGCGCGGCTGTTGGCCGAAGTCGACATCGGCAGCGACGGCGAGTTCGAAGTCGCATTGGACGCGCGCGAAAAATACGACGGGAGCGCGTTCGAGATCGACATCTACTGCGGCAGCGTGCCGCGGCAGAAACCGCCGCGCGTGCCGCCGAAACCCCGACAATTCACCGTGACCACGCTGCAGCCGCAATGGCGCGAGCGCGACAACGGCCTGGTGGCCGCGTGGACGTACTGCATCCCGTTCCGCTGGTGGTGCTGGTTCCGCGGCCTGTTCGGCGCCTGGACGATCTGCGGCAAGGTCACGGTCTGCGGCAAGAAGATCCCGGTCTCCGGCGCGAAGGTCTCCGCCTTCGACGCCGACTGGCTCGCCGACGATGCGCTCGGCAGTGCGATCACCGACGGCGCCGGAAAATTCAGGATCGATTACGCCGCCGCCGACTTCAAACGCACGCCGTTCTCGCCCCTGATCAATATCGAATGGACCGGCGGGCCGGATGTCTATTTCAGGATTGAAAGCGCCGGCGCCACGCTGCTGGCCGAAACCCAGGCCCGCGCGCGACAGCCGGACCGCGAGAATGTCGGCCCGTGCTTCTGCGTGTCGCTGTGCGTCGATGTCGAACAGCAGCCGCCTTTCGACAATCCGCTGTTCACCCAGGTCGGCGATTTCCACATCTACGGCGACATCAGCAATGCGTCCGGCCTGACCACGGCCGCGGTCCTGGGCCATGGCGGCCCCGGCTTCGGTTTCTTCGGCGCGACGAAATTGCGCGGCTACTGTCCGAAACAGATCGGCGGCGTCCCGGCGCGCTATCGCTTCCTCTACGAAGACTTGGCCAATCCCGGCCTGCTGCCGATCACCGGTGCATTGGTCGCACCGGTACTGGTCGGTGCGCGCCTGATCCTGTGGGATACGTTCGGCACCGGCCTGGCATGGACATTCCAGTCGATCTACATCCAGGGTTCCGGCGCGACCGTCGATCCGACACCGACGCCCGCACTGCCGCCGGGCACGCCGTGGGGCTCGCCCCCGCCGCATATCGTGGTGCCCGACGCCAACGGCTGGATCGCGGTGGACCAGTCCGGGCTCGACGACGGTTTCTACGGCCCGCTGATCCGCTTCGCCACCACTGCGGTGCAAGCGGCGCTGGACGCTCCGGGCAACGGCCCCGGCAACGCCGTGGCGGCGTCGAAGAATGGCGTGGATCTGCGCATCGTCTACGAGGCGGCGCCGGTGGGCGGCGCGGTCGCTTTCAGCAACGCGCTGGACCGCATCCACATCAACAACTGGGGCGAAGTGCGGCTGCTCGATCTGCAGGAATTCACCGGCGGCGGCATGCCGTGTTCGAAGATCACCAACGCGATCAACATCCAGTACACCGTCGACCATGAACTCACCGCAGGCTGGAGCATCGGCATCAGCAGCGCCGCGGCATTCCCGCCTCCGCCGCCCCTGCCTTCGGGCAATGCGCCGCGCGGCGGCAACGGCACCCATTTCGTGGATGTGAGCGCATGGCCCAACTGCGCCTACAAAGTGGTGCTGGGCACGGTGCGCCGCTTGACCGATGGCGAGAACGACGACACCGGCCGCACGGTGGAGCGGATCTTCTGCAAATAGCGGGACAGGCAGGTCGTCGCGGGCAACAGCAACACGGCTGCGGCCCGCGACGATACCGCATGCATATTCGCAGGCGACACGCCGGTGGCGTGAGCGCTGCCATGGACAAGGGCCGCAATGCGGCCCTTGTCCTTTTCCGGCCGGCGTTCGGCCAGCAGCCCGCGCGGCTTCAGGTTTTCCCGAACACCAACTTCCCGCCGTCGGCATCCACGCCGACCGTATCGCCGTTGGCGTATTCGCCGCTCAGGATCCGCTGCGCCAGCGGGTTCTCCAACTGCTGCTGGATCGCGCGCTTCAGCGGACGCGCGCCGTAGACCGGATCGAAGCCGACGTTGCCGAGCAGATCGAAGGCCTTGTCCGACAGCGCGATGCGGATGCCGCGTTCCGCCAGGCGCTTTTCAAGCCCGCGCAGCTGGATCTTCGCGATGTCGCGGATCTGCGCCTTGTCCAGCGGATGGAACACGACGATATCGTCGAGCCGGTTGATGAATTCCGGGCGGAAGTGCGCCTGCACCACGCCCATCACCGCCGCCTTCATCTTGGTGTAGCTCTCGGCGGAATCGTCGTCCGACATCTCCTGGATCATCTGCGAGCCGAGATTGGACGTCATCACGATCACCGCATTGCGGAAGTCCACGGTGCGGCCCTGGCCGTCGGTGAGGCGGCCGTCGTCCAGTACCTGCAGCAGGATGTTGAACACGTCCGGATGCGCCTTCTCCACCTCGTCGAGCAGGATCACGCTGTAGGGGCGACGGCGCACGGCCTCGGTGAGATAACCTCCCTCTTCGTAGCCGACATAGCCCGGAGGCGCGCCGACCAGGCGGCTCACCGCGTGCTTCTCCATGAATTCGCTCATGTCGATGCGCACCATCGCGTCGTTCGAGTCGAACAGGAATTCCGCCAGCGCCTTGCACAGTTCGGTCTTGCCCACGCCGGTCGGGCCTAGGAACAGGAAGGAACCGCTCGGACGATCCGGGTCGCTCAGGCCCGCGCGCGTGCGGCGCACCGCATCGGAGACGACCTTGATCGCCTCGGCCTGACCGACCACGCGCGCGCCCAGCAACTGTTCCATCTTCAGCAGCTTGTCGCGCTCGCCTTCCAGCATCTTGCTGACCGGAATGCCGGTCCAGCGCGATACGACTTCGGCGATCTCTTCTTCGGTGACCTTGTCCTGCAGCAGCGTGAAACCTTGGGTCTCGGCTTCCTGTGCGGCCTTCAGCTGCTTTTCCAGTTCGGGCATGGTGCCGTACTGGATCTCGCTCATCTTCGCGAAGTCCTGCTTGCGCTGCGCCGATTCGAGGTCGAGCTTGGCGGCTTCGATCTGTTCCTTGAGCCGGGTCGTGCCCTGCACCACCGCCTTCTCGGCCTTCCAGATTTCCTCCAGATCGTTGAACGCGCGCTCCAGCGTGGCGATCTCGGTTTCCAGATCGGCCAGGCGCTGCTTGGACGCGTCGTCCTTCTCCTTCTTCAGCGCCTCGCGCTGGATCTTGAGCTGGATCAGCCGGCGTTCCTTGCGATCGAGTTCTTCCGGCTTGCTGTCGATCTCCATGCGGATGCGCGACGCCGCTTCGTCCATCAGGTCGATGGCCTTGTCGGGCAACTGCCGGTCGGCGATGTAGCGATGCGACAGCGTGGCCGCGGCGACGATCGCCGGATCGGTGATCTCGACGCCGTGGTGCACGGCGTAGCGTTCCTTCAACCCGCGCAGGATCGCGATGGTGTCCTCGACGCTGGGTTCGCCGACGAACACTTTCTGGAACCGTCGTTCGAGGGCGGCGTCCTTCTCGACGTACTTGCGGTATTCGTCCAGCGTGGTCGCGCCGATGCAGTGCAGCTCGCCGCGCGCCAGCGCCGGCTTCAGCATGTTGCCGGCGTCCATCGAACCTTCGGCCTTGCCGGCGCCGACCATCGTGTGCAGTTCGTCGATGAAGAGAATGATCTGGCCTTCGTTCTTGGCCAGATCGTTCAACACCGCTTTGAGGCGCTCCTCGAATTCACCGCGGAATTTGGCGCCGGCGATCAGCGCGCCCATGTCCAGCGACAGCACGCGCTTGCCCTTCAGGCCTTCGGGCACTTCGCCGTTGACGATGCGTTGCGCGAGACCTTCGACGATCGCGGTCTTGCCCACGCCGGGCTCGCCGATCAGCACCGGATTGTTCTTGGTGCGGCGCTGCAGCACCTGGATGGTGCGGCGGATCTCCTCGTCGCGGCCGATGACCGGATCGAGCTTGCCGGATTCCGCGCGCGCGGTCAGATCGATGGTGTATTTCTCCAGCGCCTGGCGCTGCTCCTCGGCGTTCTCGCTCTGCACTTTCTCGCCGCCGCGCATCGCGTCGATGGCCGCTTCGAGTTTCTGCTTGTTCGCGCCCGCGGCTTTCAGCGCGCGGCCGGTGTCGCCGCCGTCGTCCAGCGTCGCCAGCACGAACAGTTCGCTGGCGATGAAGGCATCGCCGCGCTGCTGCGCGAGTTTGTCGGTGACGTTGAGCAGGCGCGCAAGGTCGTTGCCGACGTTGACGCTGCCGGCCTGTCCGGAGACTTTCGGCAGCTTTTCGAGGCTTTCGCCCAGACGCTCGCGCAGCAGCGGCACGTTGACGCCGGACTGCGCCAGCAGGGGTCGGGTACCGCCGCCCTGTTGGTCGAGCAGGGCGACCAGCAGATGCACGGGTTCGATGACGTTGTGGTCGCGACCGACGGCCAGCGACTGTGCGTCGGCGATGGCCTGCTGGAAACGCGAGGTGAGTTTGTCCATGCGCATGGGCGGACTCCGGGAAGGGCATTGGAAACAGGGCGGCGCTGCCGCGACACACCGGACGTGTGGCCCCGCGCGCGGGATTCAAGTGTGGCCCGCACGTATGCGCGCCGCGCGCAAGCCTCGTTCATCCTCGTCGTCGGTGTCCTATCATCCGCGCATGCGACGCATTCTCGTTCTTGGCGGTTACGGACTGTTCGGCAGCCGCGTGGTGCGTGCGCTCGCCGCGGACGCCGATGTGGAGATCTGCGTGGCCGGCCGCGATCCCGCCAAGGCACGCAGCGTCTGCGACAGCCTGCCCGACGCGCGCGCAACGCTGACGCCGCTCGCGATCGACGCACAGGCACCGCAGTTCGGCGCGCAGCTGCGCGCGCTGCGACCGCAGGTGGTGATCGACACCGCCGGTCCGTTCCAGGGCCGCATCGATGCCCGCGCGCCTGCCGCGGCGGACACGTATCGCGTTCCCGCCGCGGTGCTCGCAGCGGGCGCCCACAGCATCGATCTGGCCGACAGCCGGATGTACGTCGGCGGCATCGGCGCGCTCGACCACACCGCGAAAGCAGCGGGACGATGGGTCATCTCCGGCGCCAGCAGCGTGCCGTCGCTCACCGCCGCAGCGATCGAATCGCAGCGGAGCGCTTTTTCCCGGCTGGACAAGGTGGAGGCGGCCATCGCGCCCGGCAATCGCACGCCCCGGGGCTGGGCGACGACGCTGGCGATCCTGGGCTACGCAGGCCAACCGCACCGATGCCTGATCGACGGCGCCTGGCGCGAGGTGCACGGCTGGCAATCGCTGCGACGACTGAAGGTGGAAGGCATCGGCACGCGCTGGCTGGCGCGCTGCGATGTGCCGGATCTGGATCTGCTGCCGGCGCGCTATCCCGAACTGCGCAGCGTCGAATTCCGCGCCGGTCTGGAGCTGGGGCGCATGCATCTGGGACTGTGGCTGGCGACCTGGGCGGTACGCGCGGGACTGACCCGCAACCTGGATCGTTTCGCGAAACCGCTGTTCCGTCTCAGCGAGTATTGGCAGCGTATCGGCAGCGATACCGGCCTGATGCGCGTCACCCTGCACGGCCTCGGACACGATGGTGAGGCGCTGCGGCACGACTGGACACTGATCGCCCGCAACGGCGATGGGCCGCAGATTCCGGCGACCGCCGCAGTGCTGCTGGCGCGCCGGCTGCTGCGCGGCGAGATGGCAGGCGGCGGAGCGCTGCCGTGCCTGGATCTGTTCACGCTGGACGCGTTCCTGCAGACCCTGGAAGGTTTTGCGATCGAGGTCGTGGAATCGAAGTCCCGCATGGAACACGCATGAGCGTGATCTTTCGCGCGATTGAACAATCCAGCAGCCCGCGGTCGTGCGTCAGAGAAAGCGTCGCGCCTGCGCGGGATCGGGCACCGGGCAGGCATCGTGGCGGCCGAACCAGCGATAGCGGTTGCGCGCGACCAGACGATACAGCGGGTCGCGCACGCGTCGCGGCAGCAACGCCGTCACCACCGCGATACGCCACACGCCGCCCAAACCCATCAGTACGCGACGCATGGCGTCGGTATCGGTGGAGACGCGCGGCGACGCGCGCGCACCCAGATCGATCAGGTCGTATTCGACCAGCAGGAAAGAGACGGGATCGTCCGGATCCAGCCCGTTCGCGACCAGCAGCGCGCGGCCGCTGTCGCCCTGCATCGCGGCGAAACGATAGCGTTCGCGACGGTCGTGGCGAAGCAGGAAGCGCACCCAGCCGTTGCAGAGCACGCAGACGCCGTCGAAGACGATCACCGCGCGATCCGCAGACGAAGGTTCGCTGCTTTCGACCTCGTTTCGTACGACCGTCATGCCGGCTCCACCCAACCACGATAGTGCACAAGCAGACCGATTCCGGGCATGCGTGCGCGCACATCGAAACGATATAGCCCGTCCTCGCCCGACTCGCGCGCTTCCACGCCGGCGAACCAGCGCACGGGCATCGGCAGCAGGCCGAGGATGCGGATGCCGGTCACGCGCCAGACGATCGCGTCGTTCTCGACCGCCATCCGGTAGCGCAGCGTCGCCGGCCCCAGACGTTCGTGCAGCATGCCCCGGGCGAGCCACAGTCGCGACGGCATCGCGTGCGACGCGCCGTAGCGGCGGGTCCAGCGTTCGCCATCCTGCCCGGCCACGATCTCGACCACGACCGGATGCGCGCCCGCCGGCGGCAACCGCGTCAGCCATGCGAACAGCCGCGACAACACGCCGTGCCCGCGATCGACCATCGCCTCACCGCGCCAAAGGCCGCTGCGCGCATGCACCGCACGCACGCACGACGGCAGAGACATGTACGGGTCGCCGAGCGCGCGGTGGAAGAGCGGCGCAGACGCTGTCATGGGCGAGCTGTCATGAGCGTTTCGCGCCGATACATGCATCGACCTCGCTCAGTCGAACCACACCAGCGTCGCCATCCGCCCGGTACGGGCGTCGCGCCGGTGCGAGAAGAAGCGCTGCGGATCGGAGATCGTGCAGAGGTCGCCGCCGTACACACGGGTGACGCCCGCATGAGCCAGACGCATGCGCGCGATGGCGAACAGATCGACCCGCCAGTGACCGGGGCGGGTCGGTACGAACGCGGCCTCGGCGCGCGCGTCCTGCGCGAGAAAGCGGTCGCGCACTTCCGGGCCGATTTCGTAGCGCTGCGGACCGGCCGCAGGACCGATCCAGGCGAGCAGGCGGTCGGCGGGGGTATGCATCGCGGCGACCGTGGCTTCCAGCATGCCGGCCGAGAGCCCGGGCCAGCCGGCATGGGCGGCGGCGACTTCGCGACCGTCGTCGGCCGCGAACACCACCGGCAGGCAGTCGGCGGTGAGGATGGCGAGGACCGTGCCCGGCGTGGCGGCGACCGAGGCGTCGGCGATGGGTTCATGGCCTTCGTCCGGCGGGCCATCGCACCGCACTACGTCGATGCCATGCACCTGTTTCAGCCAGTGCGGCGCCGACGGCAGGCCAGCCGCTTCGACCAGCAAAGCGCGATTGCGCGCGACCGTGGCCGGGTCGTCGCCATCGGCGGCGTAACGGTTGCCGAGGTTGAAATGATCGAACGGCGGCGACGAGACGCCCAGACCGTGGCGCAGCGTGGTGAAGGCGTGCACGCCGGGCGGCGCCGGCCAGTCGGCGGGCAGGAAAGCCGGACCGACGGACGCACGACTCACCGCTCGCGCTCCGCAGCCTCGCGGCTGTCGTCGCGCAGCGCGCGGACCAGCGCCTGCATGTCGGCCGGCATCGGCGTGGAGCAGCGGACCGGCTCGCCGCTGACCGGGTGGGTGAATTCCAGAGTTTCGGCGTGCAGCGCCTGGCGCCTGAAGCCGCGCAGGGAGTCGATCAGCGTGGTGGTCGCGCCTTTCGGCAGTTTCAGCGACCCACCGTAGAGCGGGTCGCCGATGATCGGATGCTTGATGTGCGCCATGTGCACGCGGATCTGGTGGGTGCGGCCGGTTTCGAGCCGGCATTCCAGCAGCGTGTGGGCGCGGAAGCGCTCGCGCAGGCGGTAATGGGTGACCGCTTCGCGCCCGTCCTCGCGCACCGACTGGCGCAGGCGGTCGCGGGGATGGCGGTCCATCGCGGCATTGACCGTGCCGCCCGAGACCAGCGAACCCGACACCACCGCGAGGTACTGCCGGTGGACGTCGCGCGCCGACAGCTGGGCCACCAGCGCGGTATGCGCCGGCAGGGTCCGCGCCACCACCATCACCCCGGAAGTGTCCTTGTCGAGCCGATGGACGATGCCCGCCCGCGGCAGGGTGACCAGCGACGGGTCGCGGTGCAGCAGCGCGTTCACCAGGGTGCCGGCCGGGTTGCCGGCGCCCGGATGCACCACCAGCCCGGCCGGTTTGTTCAGCACAAGGACGTCGGCGTCCTCATATAGAACGTCCAGGGCGATGTCCTCGGGCTCGGAACGGGTCTGGACCTCCAGCACGACGGTCAGCGACACGGACTCGCCGCCGCGCACGGGGTCGCGCGGCCGCACCTGGCGGCCGTCCAGCAGGACATCGCCGGATTTGATCCATTCGGCGAGGCGCGAGCGGGAGTATTCGGGGAACAGTTCGGCCAGCACCGCATCGAAGCGGCGCCCGGAGGCCGCGTCGGGCACCACCGACAGGCGGGCTGCGGTCTCCGCATCTGGCGTTGGCGTGGGTAAGGACATCCGGAACTCCTGGAGGGTTGGGGTTGCGCGACCGGGACGGTATCGCGCATCGAGCCGGCGGCGGCGAAACCGCCGGCGACGTGGTCTGGAAGGCCCCGCCTGCGAATGCGGCGGCGGGGCCGACTGCGGCGCGGGTTTCCGGCAGGCTGTTAAGGGGCTGGCCGGTCTGGGCTGGTATTATCGCCCGCTCACCCGTCCAGCAGCAGCCCGCATGCCCCTTCGCCGCCTTTCGCTCACCGCGCTCCTGCGCCCCTCCCTGCTGGTGGTCCTGATGTTCGCCCTCGGTACCTCCGGCTGCGCCAGGCTGAAGGGCGTGTTCAAGGACAAGGACGCGAACGAAGGCGTGCCGGTCGCCGAACTATACGAAAAGGGCCAGCGCTCGATCCGCAACGGTAATTACGACTCCGCCGTGCTGACCTACAAGCGCCTGATCGCACAATACCCGTACGGCAATTACACCGAGCAGGCGCTGATCGAAACCGCCTACGCGCAGTACAAGATGGGCACGAACGACGATGCGATCTCCACCATCGACCGTTTCCTGCGCACCTATCCCACCCACCGCAACGCCGCCTATCTCTATTACCTGCGCGGTCTGGTCAACTCCAGCCGCGACACCGTGTTCCTGCAGCGGGTGTGGAAACTCGACGCCAGCCGCCGCGATCTGGCCACGCCGCAGCAGGCGTTCAACGACTTCAAGATCGTCACCGAACGCTATCCCAACTCCCGCTACGCCGCCGATTCGGCCACGCGCATGGGCGAGCTGCGCGACCTGTTCGCGCGCCACGAGATCGAAACCGCCATGTACTACCTGCGCCGTACCGCGTGGGTCGCCGCGATCGAACGCGCCGAATACATGCGCGAAACCTATCCGGGCAGCGCCTTCGAGAACGACGGCGTCGCGGTGATGGCCGAGGCCTACACCCGGCTGGGCAACACCGCCCTCGCCGACAGCGCGCGCCAGCAGTTGCAGCAGAAAGCTCCGCAGCACCCATGGCTGACCGACGGCGACAAGTGGCCGAACTACCCCTCGATCTTCCGCAAGCTCAACCCGCTGGCCAGCGAGAAGTCGGCGCTGGATAACGACTGAGTCCTGCGACGCATGTTGCGAAGAAAAAGCCGCCGGAAGGCGGCTTTTTCTTGTCCAGACATGACCGCACGCAGATCACAACGCGGACCACAACGCGGATCACAGCCGCTGCTTCGGGTCCAAGGTCTGCGCATCCTGTTCGACGATCTCGCCGACCAGCCATTGACTGAAACCCGGCGCCTCGAATTCGAGGAATCCTTCCGGCCAGTTCACGTCGATCCGCCAGCGATAGGTTTGCGCGCGCTCATCGTCGCCGATGACCTCACGTTCGATCCTGTCGATCGAAAACGCGCTCATGCCTGCACTGCAGGCCACGTAGTCCAGCATGAAGCGCAAACCGAAGACCTCATGAAACTGCAGGATCGCCTGGGCGATGCGGAATCGATGCCCGCCATCCTCCGACGGGAGCCATTCCAGGATGAAGTCGATATCGAGCACCAATTCCGCAGTGCCCTGATCGCCCTCGACGATCCGGAACCCATGCACGCGGACATCGTGCCAGGACAGCGTGTCGAAGTCGGCGACGTACCAGCGCACGGGGGTGCAACTCGGGCGGCGGGCCTGAGCCCGTCCTACGCCGAATAACCGTTGGTGATCGGATACCGCCGCTCGCGGCCGAAAGCCCGGCGCGAGACCTTGGGCCCCGGCGCGGCCTGGTGGCGCTTCCATTCGCTGATCCGCACCAGCCGCAGCATGCGATCGACGGTGTCGGCGTCGAAGCCGGCGCGCACGATCTCGTCGCGCGACTGTTCCTGGTCGATGTAACGCAGCAGGATCGCGTCGAGTACGTCGTAAGGCGGCAGCGAATCCTCGTCCTTCTGGTTGTCGCGAAGCTCGGCGCTGGGCGGCCGCGAGATCACGCCCGGCGGGATGACCGGCGCGCCGCCGACGGTATTGCGCCAGCGACAGAGCGCGAACACTTCGGTCTTGTAGAGATCCTTGATCGGCGCGTAGCCGCCGCACATGTCGCCGTAGATCGTGGCGTAGCCGACCGCATACTCGCTCTTGTTGCCGGTGGTCAGCAGCAGGCCGCCGAGTTTGTTCGCCAGTGCCATCAGCATCGCGCCGCGGGCGCGCGACTGCAGGTTTTCCTCGGTCACGTCCACGGGCTTGTCGGCGAAGACTTCGGACAGCGCGTCGAGATAGCCCTGGAACGGTTTCTCGATCGGGATGGTGATCATCTTCACGCCCAGCGCCTTGCACTGTTCGTCGGCCAGATCGTTGGACAACTCGGCGGTGTAGCGCGAGGGCAGCCGCACCGCAGTGACGTTGTCGGCGCCCAGCGCATCCACCGCCAGCGCCAGCACCATCGACGAATCGATGCCGCCAGACAGGCCCAGCCAGGTCTTCTGGAAGCCGTTCTTGCCGCAATAATCCTGGATGCCGCGCACGATCGCGCGCCACGCCAGCGCGTCGCGGCTTTCGTCGCCGTCGTCCACCCACTGCACCGGCGCGAAACGCCGCTCGGCCGCGTCGTACTCCACCACCAGCCATTGATCGGTGAACGCGGCGGCGGCGGGATGCACCGCGCCGTCGCCATCGGCGACCACCGAAGCGCCGTCGAACACCACCGCGTCCTGACCGCCGACCACGTTGAGATAGGCGATGGCGGCGCCGGTTTCCTGCACGCGCTGCGCCAGCAACGCATCGCGCTGCGCATGCTTGTCGTGCTCGAACGGCGAGGCGTTGGGCACCAGCACGAGCTGCGCGCCGTTGCGCACGGTGCTGGCCAAGGGCTCGGCGAACCACAGGTCTTCGCAGATGATCAGGCCGACCGGCACGCCCTTCACGTCGAACACGCAGTCCTCGCTGTCAGGATCGACGTCGAAATAACGGCGCTCGTCGAACACCGCGTAATTGGGCAACTCGCGCTTGCGGTACGTGTGCGCGATCGCGCCGTCGCGCAGCACGCTGGCGGCGTTGTAGACCACGCTCCCGGCCGCCTGCGGCCAGCCGACGATGGCGACGATGCCGGTCGCCGCGGCGGCCAGCGCCTCGAGCGCATCGCTGCAGTCGCGCAGGAAGCCCGGCCGCAGCAGCAGGTCTTCCGGCGGATACCCGGACAAGGCCAGCTCCGGGAACATCACGATGTCCGCGCCGTATTCGTCGCGGGCCTCGGCGATCATCGCCGCGATCCGTTCGGCATTTCGGCTCACCGCGCCGACCGGGAAATCGAATTGGGCGAGGGCGATGCGCAGGGTCGTCATCAGAGTGTTTCCTTCCGGAAGGCTAGCGCTGCTCTTCCCGGGAGGGATCGGACAGCTGTTCTCCTTCCCCCGCATGCAGGGGAAGGTCGGGATGGGACGCTCGGACAGCGCTGCATGGATCATGCCGTAAACGCCGTCGCTGTTCTCAAGAACGTCATTATTCCAGAAACGAAGCACCCGATACCCCAGCTTCGTCAAGCAGGCGTCACGGGCACGGTCCTGCGAAGATTCCGCCTGCTGGCCGCCGTCGACCTCGACAATCAATTTCCTGCGCAGACAGACGAAATCGACCACGTAGCGATCGATCGGGCACTGCCGCCGGAATCGTTCGCCGAGTTGTTGCCGGCGCAGGAGTTTCCACAGATGCGATTCGGCATCGGCCATGTTTCGACGCAGGTGTCTTGCGAAGTCGCGCTTTTGGCCTTCGCGCATGGGATCTCCAGAGCTTTGCGGGAGATCCATCCTGGATGGTCGGTGACTGATGTCGCTGTCGGAATTTTCCGCATCAGCGTGTCGGTGTTTGCCGCATTCGCAGCAGAGAATGTTGGCAAAGCGCCCCCATCCCAGCCTTCCCCCGCGATGCGGGGGAAGGAGCAAAGCGAGGGCGCTCGTCCTGCTTCAGACCACAGCAGCCGGCTTCCCATCGTCATCCAGCGCGATCATCACGAAATGTCCGCGCGTGCACAGCTGCCGGGTGCCGGCCTTTGCATCTTCGGTATGGAGTTCCACCTCCACGCGCATGGAACTGCACCCTGTCTCGACCACACGAGCGATCAGTTCGACGAGTTGCCCCCTTGGCGCACCGGAACGTGGCCATGCTTGTTCAGAGCGCGACCTGCTCCGAACGCGCGGTGACCACCGTGCGTCGCGCGTAGCGGGTGGCGGCGATGAACGCGGCCTTGTCCATCCACGCCAGCGCCTGGCCGCCGAACAGGGTACCGAGGTGATTGGCATGATCGGGGAACACGCTCTCCCACAGCCGCGCTTCGCTCGGCCCGAGACCGTTATCGACAGGATCAGAAGGCATCGTCGAATGCCACCGCGCCGCTGATCCCGACCTGATACGCCGAGACCCGGCGCTCGAAGAAGTTGGTCAGCTCCTGCACATCCTGCAGGTCGAGGAACGGGAACGGATTCTTCGCGCCGAATTCCGGCGCCATGCCGAGGGCCGCGAGGCGCTGGTCGGCGACGTAGCCGAGATACTGGCGCATTTCCAGCGACGACAAGCCATTGACGCCACCGGAGAGCACGTCGTCCGCGAATGCGGCTTCAACGTCCACGGCTTCATGCAGCATCCGCCGCACGTCGCGCTCCATGCCGGCGTCGAACAGGCCCGGATCCTCCTGTCGCGCGGTGTGGATCACTTCGAAGGCGAACGCCATGTGCCCGGATTCGTCGCGGAACACCCAGTTGGTGCCGGCGGCTAGCCCCGGCAGCAACCCGCGCGAGCGCAGGAACCAGACGTAGGCGAAGGCGGCGAAGAAGAACAGGCCTTCGATGCAGCAGGCGAAACAGATCAGATTGAGCAGGAACTGCCGGCGCTGCTCGCGAGTTTCCAAACGCTCCAGCGACTGCACCGAATCCATCCAGCGGAAGCAGAACGCGGCCTTGGCGCGGATCGACGGGATGTTCTCCACCGCATCGAAGGCCTCGGCGCGCCGCGCCGGATCCGGGATATAGCTGTCGAGCAGGGTGAGATAGAACTGCACGTGCAGCGCTTCCTCGTACAACTGCCGCGACAGGTACATCCGCGCTTCGGGCGCATTGATGTGTTTGTAGAGATTCAACACGAGATTGTTGGAGACGATGCTGTCGCCGGTGGCGAAGAACGCGACCAGGCGTTCGATCAGATGCCGGTCGGCGGGCGCCAGCTTGTGCTGCAGATCGTTGAGATCGATGCCGAAATCGATCTCCTCCACCGTCCAGGTGTTGCGGATGGCATCGCGGTACATCTCGTAGAACGCGGGGTAACGCATCGGTCGCAACGTGAGCGCGAAGCCGGGGTCGAGCAGATGTTGGGTCATTGGACGCTCCTGCTCCCTCCCCCGCAAGCGGGGGAGGGTTGGGGTGGGGGGGGAATGCGGTTGAGACAGGCGAATGAGGCGCTTTACGGCCCCCATCCCAACCTTCCCCCGCTTTGCGGGGGAAGGAGTTGAAAGCACACTATTGGCAGGCCTCGCAGGCTTCCGGGTTCTCCAGCGAACACGCCAGCGCTTCCTGCGGGGTGTAGTCCACTGCGGGCGCACTCACCGTCGTCTTGGCGATCCGCGTCGCCGGCCTCGAACGCAGGTAATAGGTAGTCTTCAGCCCTGCCTTCCACGCATACATGTACATCGACGACAGCCGGCCGATGCTCGGGCTCTCCATGAACAGATTCAGCGACTGCGACTGGTCGAGATACGGGCCGCGCGCGGCGGCGAGATCGATCAGCGCCTTCTGCGGCAATTCCCAGGCGGTGCGATACACCCGCTTCAGCACGTCGGGAATGCCATCGATGCCCTGCACCGAGCCCTCGGCGAGCTTGATCGCGTCGCGCGTGGATTCGGTCCACAGGCCGATACGCTTGAGCTCGTCGACCAGATGGCGGTTGGTCTGCAGGAAATCGCCAGACAGTGTTTCGCGCTTGAACAGGTTGCTGACCTGCGGCTCGATGCACTCGTAGCAGCCGGCGATCGAAGCAATGGTCGCGGTGGGCGCGATCGCGATCAACAGCGAATTGCGCAGACCGTGCGCGGCGATCCTTGCCTTCAGCGCGGCCCATGCCGCCTGATCGTCGGGCACGATGTCCCACAGATCGAACTGCAGTGTGGAGGCGGCGGCGCGGGTATCCGCGAATGCGGGATGCGCGCCCTGCTCTTCCGCCAGTTCGCAGGAGGTTTCCAGCGCGTGCAGATAGATGCGCTCGGCGATCCTCGTCGACAGGCGCAATGCGTCTTCGCTGTCGAACGGCAAGCGCAGTTTGAAGAACACGTCCTGCAGACCCATCACCCCCAGCCCGACCGGGCGCCAGCGCAGGTTGGAGGTGCGCGCGGATTCGATCGGATAGAAATTCAGGTCGATCACCCGATCCAACTGGCGCACCGCGACGCGCACGGTTTCGCCGAGCTTGTCGTAATCGAAATACGCCGCGCCGTGATCGTCGAATGCGACATGTTGGGCGAGATTGATCGAACCGAGATTGCAGACCGCGGTTTCTTCCGCGGAGGTGACTTCGATGATCTCGGTGCACAGGTTCGAAAGATGCACCGTGCGACCGGGGCCGACCTGGTTGCAGGTGCGGTTGGCGGCGTCCTTGAACGTCATCCAGCCGTTGCCGGTTTCGCCCAGCACTTTCATCATTCGTGCGTACAGGTCGCGCGCTTTGACGGTTCTCGCGGCCAGACCCTGATGTTCGGCCTGCACATACGCGCGCTCGAAGGCTTCGCCCCACAGGTCGACGAATTCCGGCACCGTGTTCGGATCGAACAGCGACCAGTCGCCGTCGTTCTCGACCCGTTGCATGAACAGATCCGGCACCCAGTTGGCGAGATTGAGATTGTGCGTGCGGCGCATCTCGTCGCCGGTATTGCCGCGCATTTCGAGGAAGTCCTCGATATCGGCATGCCAGGTCTCCAGATAGATGCAGGCCGCGCCCTTGCGCTTGCCGCCCTGGTTCACCGCCGCGACCGACGCGTCCAGCGTCTTCAGCCACGGCACGATGCCGTTGCTGCGGCCGTTGGTGGAGCGGATCAGCGCGCCGCGCGAGCGGATCCGCGAATACGACTGGCCGATGCCGCCGGAGAATTTCGACAGCTGCGCCACGTCGGCGTAGCGCGCGTAGATGTCGGCCAGCGAATCGCGCGGCGAATCCAGCAGGAAACACGACGACAGCTGTTCGTGGCGGGTGCCGGAGTTGAACAGCGTCGGCGAGCTGGGCAGATAGTCCAGCGACGACATCAGCCGATAAAGCTCGAGCGCGGCGTTCGGCGTGTCGGTCAGCGCGACCGCGATGCGCATGAAGAAATGCTGCGGGGTCTCGATCACCGTGCGCTGCTGCGGGTGGCGCAGCAGGTAGCGGTCGTAGAGCGTGCGCAGGCCGAAATACTCGAAGCGGCGGCTCTGCGCGACGTCGATCGCATCGTTGAACTTGCGCGCGTGCGTTTCGACCACCGCGCGCACGCGGTCGTTGATCAGGCCGATCGCGTGCCCCTGCGCGATCGACTGCGAGAACGAATGCACGCCCTGCCCGGCCACTTCCTTGTCGATGTAGCCCGACAGCAGGCGCGCGGCGAGACGCGCGTACTGCGGCTCGTCGGCGGTGAACGCGGCGGCGGTGCGGATCGACAGTTCGTCGAGTTCGCGGGTCGTGGCGCCGTCGTAGATGCCGGCGATGGTCTTCAGCGCGACGCGCATCGGATCGATGTCGTCCAGACCGTCGCAGCAGCGCTGCACGGCGCGCACGATCTTGCCGACATCGACCGGTTCGCGGCGACCGTCGCGCTTGGTGATGCCCATGGTGTTGGCGGCGTGCGGCGGCGCCAGGGCGAAGCCGGGCTGTTCAGCGCGCGTCGTGACGGTTGCGGGTGCGATGGTCGCGCCGGATGGTCCGGCAGTCTGCGGCGCGTTGTGGAGCTGCGTGGTGGTCATTGATTCCTCTCCGGTGACGTGGAGAGGAAGCGAAAGCGGTGCGACGCGCGGCTCCGGCAGAGCAGACGTGGGACGACGCGCCGCCGGCGAGCGCCGGGCGCGGATCCGCGCGAACACCGGCCCTCGCCCCCTCGGGCGAGCCTGCGTCTGCGCGGTTGCGAATCGAGGATCGAAGGCGGACGACGCGGACAGGGCGTCCGCGCACGAGGCGCTGCTTCGACCGACGCTCCCCGCGGAGACGGTTGGCCAGACGGCGCCGTGGCGCCGGTCGAGGCAGGTCTTCGGGCTCATGGGCGCGCGGCCAGGCCGCTCCTACTGCGCGTCGCTTCCCAGCCGATGTCCCATTGCGGGACGGAGCCAGTGCCATGACGCGGGTCGTTCCCAATTACCGCTGCGGGGCAGCTCCGGAATGGGCGTCGGACTCAGGTCTTGTTCGGACCATGGTCTTCTGCCGCACCGGATTCCCATTTCAGCCGACCTCGGGCGAGATCGGCACCTTCGACGGGGCACAACATAGTGTGCAAGCCGCGAGGGGTCAACACTAAATGTCGTAGGCCACGTTTCATGCGGACAAAACGAAGGCCGCCCGGAGGCGGCCTTCGAAAAACTGCGCGAACGCGAAGCGGATTACTTCGCCAGACGCTTCGCGATGGCGGCGCCGAGGTCGCCCGGCGAACGCACGGTGGTGATGCCGGCCTTCTCCATCGCCGCGAACTTGCCTTCGGCCGTGCCCTTGCCGCCCGACGCGATCGCGCCGGCATGGCCCATGCGCTTGCCCGCGGGCGCGGACGCGCCGGCGATGAAGCCGACCACCGGCTTGGTCACATGCTTTTCGATGAACTCGGCCGCTTCTTCCTCGGCGCTGCCGCCGATTTCGCCGACCATGATGATGCCTTCGGTCTGCGGATCTTCCTGGAACAACTTCAGCGCATCGATGAAGTTGGTGCCGTTGATCGGGTCGCCGCCGATGCCGATGCAGGTCGACTGGCCGAGGCCGGCGTCGGTGGTCTGCTTCACGGCTTCATAGGTCAGCGTGCCCGAACGCGAAACGATGCCGATCTTGCCGGGCATGTGGATGTGGCCGGGCATGATGCCGATCTTGCATTCGCCGGGGGTGATCACGCCGGGGCAGTTCGGACCGATCAGCACGGTGTCCGGATAGCCCTTCAGCGTGTTCTTCACGCGCAGCATGTCCAGCACCGGAATGCCTTCGGTGATGCAGACGATGACGCGGATGCCGGCGTCGGCGGCTTCCAGGATCGCGTCGGCCGCGAACGGCGGCGGTACGTAGATGACCGATGCGTCGGCGCCGGTGGCCTTCACGGCTTCGGCGACCGTGTTGAACACCGGCAGGCCGATGTGCTCGCTGCCGCCCTTGCCCGGCGTGACGCCGCCGACGACCTGGGTGCCGTAGTCGAGCATCTGCTGCGCGTGGAAGGTGCCCTGCTGGCCGGTGAAGCCCTGGACGATGACTTTGGTGCTTTTGTTGACGAGAACGGACATGGGATTTCCGATGTTGTAGCCCGGGTAGAGCGCAAAGCGCGAAACCCGGGGATGTTCGCGAAGAACCCCGGGTTTCGCGCTTTGCGCTCTACCCGGGCTACGAATGAAAAGGTGTCAGGCGGCGACGGCGGCGACGGCCTTCTTGGCGCCGTCGTTGATGTCGTCGGCGGGGATGATCGCCAGGCCGGAGGCCTTCAGCAGTTCCTTGCCCTTTTCGACGTTGGTGCCTTCCAGACGCACGATCACCGGCACCTTCACGTCCACTTCCTTCACCGCGGCGATGATGCCCTCGGCGATCATGTCGCAGCGGACGATGCCGCCGAAGATGTTGACGAAGATCGCCTTCACGTCGGGATCGCGCAGGATCAGCTTGAAGGCCTCGGTCACGCGCTCCTTGTTGGCGCCGCCGCCGACGTCGAGGAAGTTCGCCGGCTCGCCGCCGTTGAGCTTGATCACGTCCATCGTGGCCATCGCCAGACCCGCACCGTTGACCATGCAGGCGATGTTGCCTTCCATGGTCACGTAGTTCAGATCGTGCTGGCTGGCGAGCACTTCGGTCTCGTCTTCCTGGCGGATGTCGCGCATCGCGGCCAGTTCCGGATGACGGAAGGTCGCGTTGTCGTCGGAGTTGATCTTGCCGTCGAGAACGGCGAGGTCGCCGTTGGTGAGGATGGCCAGCGGGTTGAGTTCGACCAGCGCCAGATCCTTCTCGTTGAACAGCTTGTACAGGCCCATCATGATCTTGGTCAGCTGGCCGACCTGCTTGGCGTCGAGGCCCAGCGCGAAGCCCATGTCGCGGCACTGGTACGGCTGCAGGCCCTGCACGTAGTTCACGTCGAGGGTCTTGATCGCGTCGGGATTGTCCACCGCGGTCTTCTCGATCTCGACGCCGCCGTCGGCGGACGCGATGAAGGTCACCGCCTTGGTGGAACGGTCGACCAGCACCGACAGGTAAAGCTCCTGCGCGATATCGGTGGCCTGGGTGATCAGCACACTGTCGACCGGCAGGGCAACGCCGGCGGTCTGATAGGTGGTCATGTTGGTGCCGAGCATGCCCTTGGCATAGGCGCGGACGTCGTCGTAGGTCTTGGCGAGCTTGACGCCGCCGGCCTTGCCGCGACCGCCGGCATGGATCTGGGCCTTGACCACCCAGAAATCGCCGCCGATGGCCTTGGCCGCGTCGACGGCCTCCTCCGGAGTGCGCGCGACGCGCCCGGCCGGGACTGCGATGCCGTAGTCGGCAAACAACTGCTTCGCCTGATATTCGTGGAAATTCATGTGGGTTCCATGCGGTAAAGACGTGTCGCACGCGGGTGCGGGGGTCGCGGGCGGGCCGGACCTCCAATGGGGCCGGTCCGGTGCGGACAGCGCGCTATTGTCGCCGATGCGCGGAGCGACAGCCAACCCGGGCCGGGATAGGGGCCGCAATCGGCCCGGACGCCTATACTCGCCCCACCGCCATCCAGGATCCGGGTTTGAGCCCTTCCACCACCCAGCCGACCCAGGACTACCAGCGGCGCGAACTGTATCTGTTCGCGCTGTACCGGGTGCTTGAGGCGGGGGTGCTGGCGCTGCTGGTGTTCGGCCCCATCGCGACACTGCAGCCGCAGGCCGGTCACGAAGGACTGGTGGCGGCGGTAGCCGCGGCCTATGTGGTACTGGCGCTGATTCTGCTGTTCCACGCGCGCAAGGCGAAGAAGGTGGTGACGCCGACCCTGATCGGCGTCGGTATCGATATCGTGATCGGCGCGCTGGTCGCGTACGCGGCGCCGTCGGCGACCTCAGGCGTCGCCCTGATGCTGCTGTTCAACGTCGGCTCGGCATCGCTGCTGCTGTCGCTGCGGATGGGCCTGAGCGTGGCCGCCCTGGCTTCGGCAGGCCTCGCCGCCGGTTATCTGTGGACGTTCCTGATCGAACAACAGCAGCCGCGGCCGATGGCCGAACTGATGATGTTCACGGTCAGCTTCCTCGCCATCGCCACTTTGACCCACCAGTTGCGGGTACAGATGCGCGCCACCGAGGCACTGGCGGCGCGGCGCGGTGCCGAAGCGATACGACTGGCGGAGATCAACGAACTGATCATCCGCCGGATGCGGACCGGCGTGCTGCTGGTGGACCGCGAGGCGCAGATCCGGCTGGCGAACGAAGCGGCGATGCTGCTGTTGGGCGAAGGCGCGGCCGGCAACAGCAGCCTCGCCGAAGCCGCGCCGGAACTGGCGCTGCGGCTTAGCGAATGGCTGCGCAACGGGCTCGGCAACGACACCCCGCTGCGCCTGGGCGGCGATCAGTTCGAAGTGGTGCCGCGCTTCGCGCGACTGCTGGCCAACAGCGACAATACCCTGATTTTTCTCGACGATACTTCGCTGGTGTCGCGCCGCGCGGAATCCTTGACGCTCGCGGCGATGGGGCGGTTCTCGGCCAGTCTCGCGCACGAGATCCGCAATCCGCTGGCGGCGATCAGCTACGCCGCGCAGTTGCTGGAGGAGTCGCGCGAACTGCCCGATGTCGATCGCCGCATGGTGCAGATCATCCATCAGCAATGCATGCGCACCAACAGCATCGTCGAAAGCGTGCTGGGGCTGGCGCGGCGCGAACGCGCTACCGCCGAGCACATCGAACTGGTCTCGTTCCTGCGCAATTTCATCGAGGAATTCAAGCAGAGCGTGCCCGACGAAACCGACAACATCACCCTCGCCGCGCCGCAGCCGATGGTTCCGGCGCTGGTCGATCCGAAACACCTGCATCAGGTGCTCACCGCGATGGTGCAGAATGCGCGTCGCCACGGCCACCTGCCTGGCGAAGCGGCGAGGATCACGCTGCATACGTACCTTCTGGACAACGCACCGGTGATCGACGTGATCGATCGCGGCCCCGGTATTCCCGATGCGGTGGTACCGCAGCTGTTCCGACCGTTCTTCACCACGTCGGAACACGGTACCGGCCTGGGCCTCTACATCGCCCGCGAACTATGCCGCGCGAACGGCGCCTCGCTCGACCATGTCTCTCTACCCGGTGGCGGCTGTTGCTTCCGGATCAGCATGCCCGGGCAACACACGCTGCTGCCTGCCTGACTCCGGGTGAGAAGCCGGATCGAAAAGTCCGATTGAACGTCTTGATCGTCTCGCCTGATCGGCTCTGCGGCTGTTACAACTGCCGCAAATGGACTAAAGTTGACGCAGGAGGGCAATATGGCTGAGCAACGCAGTGCGCTGATCGTCGACGACGAGCATGACATCCGTGAGCTTCTGGTGGTGACACTGGGGCGAATGGGGTTGCGCACCGACACGGCTCCCAATCTGGCAGTGGCACGGGAGATGCTCAGCACGGTCGCCTACGACCTGTGCCTCACCGACATGCGCCTGCCCGACGGTTCCGGGCTGGAGCTCGTCAGCGAGATCGCCACCCGCTTCCCGACCACGCCGGTCGCGGTCATCACCGCCTATGGCAACGTCGAAGCGGCGGTGGAAGCGCTGAAGAGCGGCGCCTTCGACTTCGTCACCAAACCGGTGGACCTCACCGTCTTGCGCGGACTGGTCCGCCAGGCGCTCGATCTCAACACCCGTCGCCAGGCCAATCCCGAGGGCGCGACCCTGCTGCTGGGCGACTCTCCGGCGATGGTCGGTCTGCGCGACACCATCACCAAGGTCGCCCGCAGCCAGGCGCCGGTGCATATCAGCGGCGAATCCGGCACCGGCAAGGAGCTGGTCGCCCGCACCATCCACGCGCAGGGCTCGCGCGCGGCCGGACCGTTCATCCCGGTCAACTGCGGCGCGATTCCCGCCGAATTGATGGAAAGCGAGTTCTTCGGCCACAAGAAGGGCAGCTTCACCGGCGCGCATACCGAAAAACCCGGCCTCTTCCAGGCCGCCGACGGCGGCACCCTGTTTCTCGACGAAGTGGCCGAGCTGCCGCTGTCGATGCAGGTCAAACTGCTGCGCGCGATCCAGGAAAAGACCGTGCGCCCGGTCGGCGCCAACGTCGAGATTCCGGTCGACGTGCGCATCCTGTCGGCAACCCACAAGGATCTCGACGTCCTGGTCGCCGAAGCCAAATTCCGCCATGACCTGTTCTATCGCATCAACGTGATCGAACTGGACGTGCCCGCGCTGCGCGAGCGCACCGGCGACCTGCCGCTGCTGTCCGAAGCGATCCTCAAGCGTCTCGCCTACGCCATGAAGCGGCGCGCGCCCAGCCTGTCGGCGGATGCGGTCGGCGCGCTCGAAATCTATCCGTTCCCGGGCAACGTCCGCGAACTGGAGAACATCCTCGAACGCGCGCTGGCCATGGCCGACGACGAAATCATCGACGCCCGCGATCTGCGCTTGCCCAGCGCACCGCAGATTCCGGCCGCTGCGGCAGCGCCGCAGGCTGCTATCCAACCGATCGCCGGCATGACGCCTGCGCCGCCCCCGGCCCACACGCCGGCCGGCGCCGATCCGCGCGGCGGCAACCCGCGCGACACCAGCACCAGCGCCCTGCCCTCGTACATCGAGGAGATCGAACGCAACGCGATCCAGCAGGCGCTGCAGGAACACCGCTACAACAAGACCAAGACCGCCGCAGCGCTGGGAATCACCTTCCGCGCGCTGCGCTACAAGCTCAAGAAGCTGGGGATCGAGTAGCTTTCTTCACGCGCCCGGTCGCGTGCAGCCAGGCCGGAATATAGGAACGGGCCAACCAGTAATATTCGTTGCTGACCCGCACGGAAGCGCCCTGGTCCCGCTCCAGCGCCACGGCCAGCTCACCTTTGTCCTGACCGATCGCCCCCAGCATCGCGATCACCAGCAGGTGATCCCGCACCAATGCCGGCGCTGTGCCGGGGACCGCCTTCAGACCCGCCACGCCCCTGTCATACATCGCCACCGCGTCGCGCTTGGCCGTGGCTTCGTACGCAGCCAGGACCGCGGCGATTTCCGGATCATTGGCGCGTTCGCCGACCCATGCGGGCTGGATCCACACGCCCTGCAGATCGGCAGGCGTCAAATAGCCGATGCTGAAATCGGCGATCACCGACGCTGCATCCAGCCATTCGGATTTGCCGGTATCGGCCGACATCAGCGCATGCATCGCAGCTTCAATCTCGATCGTGTCGACGACCCTGGGTACCTCACTGCCCAGCAGCGTATGCGTGCTCAAACCCGACCCCCAACCGATCACCGCAACCCGCTCGGCTGCGGCATGCAGCGCCAGCGGCAGGCTCGCAGCCATCACCATCGTGTATTCGTCGTCGGTGGGAACACCTTTCTCGGACAGCTCGATGGAAGCATCCGGCTTGCCATTCGTCGCGATGGTGCCAATGCTGCCCTGACGATAGAACGCGACGGTCGCGGTCTTCCCGTCGCGAAGAAACTGAACGTCGGTGCCCTTGGCCAGCTCGAAAACACCGTGCCGGAACACGCCCGACGCCAGCGCGCGGGGATCCGCGGCACCGAACAACAGACTCAGCGACGCCACGATCAGAACACTCGCCAAAGCACCGAAGTAGAGCTTCGGCCTGAAGAGCGTGCTGAAAGCGCGCAGCAGCACCAGGCCCAGCACCACGTCAGCCAACGCCGCGAGAGTCACTGCCAGACGCAGCCCGAGCAGCGGAACCAAGACATGCATCGCCAGCACCACGCCGACGATCGCGCCGAGCGTGTTCGCGGCATAGATGCGGCCGATACTCTTTTCGCCATAACCGCGCCGCAACAGGGCCATCGTAAACAGCGGCAGGGTCATGCCGGCGAAAAACGCGGCCGGGAACATCACCGCGCCCGGCACCCCGATCCAGGGCAGCAACAGGAAGGCGGCCGCCAGCGCACCGGCGGCCGCACATAAAAATCGCCAGCACCAGCGTCTACGCATAGGCCGCATGTCCGAGAATCAGACCGAGGTAGTGCGACCAGATCGCCTGATAGACGAGACCGGCGAAGCCGGAAGCGACGAACAGCAACAGCAATGCCCGCTCAAGGCGGGCCACAGGCATCTGCATCAAAACACACGCCTTCCCGGATCAGCGGAAAGCATGGCTTGAATGCCCGTGACCTCTGCGACCACGCCAGTCCGCAGCGTATTTGGGCCAACCTGCTGCCTTGCGTCCAGATCGAACGACGGACTGTCCATTCCCATCCGCTTGGCGAACATGATCATCCATAATCGATCGCCCTTTGAAGACGATGACTCGGACGACACAACCACACGGATCTGGGGCACGACCTGACTGACGAGGTCAGTCGTCAACCAACCTGACGTTCCACGTCACTTTTAGCCCCTTCCCAAACCGTGACATGAACCACATCCTTGGTCGCCCGTTCGCGACCAGGTTCCGTTCAGAATGTTGGCACGGCTTATGCATGTGTTTCCTGTGCACGTGCTCGGTAGCACGGGCGCCCACTGACCGGATCGCTGGCCACGGGGCACGTGAAAATTTCAGCAACACCACCACGCCACACCACTCCCGAGGGATCTCCCATGAAGAAGCAGCAAGGCTTTACCCTGATCGAACTGATGATCGTCGTCGCGATCATCGCCATCCTGGCCGCCATCGCTCTGCCGGCGTACCAGAACTACATCGCCAAGTCGCAGGCGACTGCTGGTCTGGCTGACATCCGTGGCGGCGTCACCGCTTATGAAGAAGGCATTCAGAGCGGTGAGCGCGGCACCGGCACCCCGGCGAACACGGATATTGGCCTCTCGGCCACCCCGACTCCGCGTTGCACGATCACCGTGGGCGGCACATGGGATGCGGCTTCCGATCAGACCATTACCTGCACCCTCATCGGCAACCCGAACATTGCGGGCGAAACGGTCGTCCTGACCCGCGCTACCGATGGCCAGTGGCCTTGCACCACCAGCATCACCGACCCGAACTGGCGTCCGAACGGTTGCACCTAAGCCTATCGGCTGTTCTTGATCAAAAAAGGGGTGCTTAGGCACCCCTTTTTTGTTTGCAACCTGATTCGGCCACGTTACCCCAACCCGACGATTCGAAAGCACTGCCAACAGGCACATTCAGGGGGAGTCAACACCATGCCTACCAAACGTTCAAGCATCCGGGGATTCACCCTGATCGAATTGATGATCGTGGTCGCGATTATCGCTATCCTGGCCACGATCGCGCTGCCTGCCTATCAGGTTTACGTGGGGCGAGCGCAGGCAACTGCCGGGCTGGCGGACATGCGCGGCGGCGTGGTGACATTCGAAGAACGCATCCAGAACGGCGAGAACACGGGCAGCCCAGCAGATGCCACCGCCATTGGCCTGCCAGTGAGTACTGTACGTTGCAGTTCAATTACCCCCGGCGGCACCTGGACGGCCACAAGCGGCCAGACCATCGCCTGCACCCTCGCCGGCAGCTCTAGCGTGGCGGGCGAAACGCTGACGCTGACCCGGGACAGCGAAGGCCTCTGGAGCTGCAGCACCACCGTCACCGCGCTTTATCGCCCGAACGGCTGCTCCTGACTCAAGGACACTGCTGACACCGAGCGTCGTCGCCGACGCCCGGCTGTTTCATGCGCGTCCTAATTCGACCGATTGATTGCCCCACAGGGAAGCTTTCAATATGAGTCGGCCGTCCTTGCTTCCAGACTTACCCCATCCCGCTGCCGACTGCACCGCAAGCAATCCCGTTTGCGACTTCAAACGTCCCGGTCTGTGACACGCTCCCAGGCTTGGGCAGAAGCGGTACTATTTCCCGAAACTTCATGCCGTTTCGATGTTATTGTCGGGAGTGCATGATCCATTTGGGGTCTGCGGGGCGAGGGGCTGCATTTGTGAACGTTGCTCACACATCCAATCTGATCGGCATCACCGGCATCGCCCGGCGCCTGGTGCTGGATGGCGCCTTGGACGAGACCGTCGCCCGCGAGGCGCTCGATGCCGCCACGCGCGAACGCAAGCCGATCGCCAACTATCTGCGCGAACACAAGCTGGTGACGCCGTCGCAATTGGCCGCCGCCAACTCGATCGAATTCGGCATGCCGTTGTTCGATCCCACGGTCATGGATCCCAGCCAGAGCGCGATCCGCCTGGTCAAGGAAGAACTGCTCCAGAAACATCTCGTACTCCCATTGTTCAAACGCGGCGGGCGGCTGTTCGTCGGCGTTTCCGATCCGACCAACACCGCTGCGCTCGACGAGGTGAAGTTCCACACCAATCTGCTGGTGGAACCGATCCTGATCGACGAGGACACCATCAAGCGCACCATGCAGCTGTGGATGGAGTCCAGCGACGCGCTGGGCAATCTGGACGATGCCGAGGGTCTGGACAATCTCGACGTCTCGAGCGGCGAAGACGAGGGCGGCAGCGACGGCGGCATCGACAGCAAGACCGACGACACGCCTGTGGTGAAGTTCGTCAACAAGGTGCTAGTGGATGCGATCCGCCGCGGCGCTTCCGACATCCACTTCGAGCCCTACGAAACCGATTACCGCGTGCGCCTGCGCATCGACGGCATCCTCAAACAGGTCGCGAAGGCACCGGTCAAACTGAGCCAGCGCATCGCCGCCCGCCTGAAGGTGATGTCGCAACTGGACATCGCCGAAAAGCGCGTGCCGCAGGACGGTCGCATCAAGCTCAACCTGTCGAAGACCCGGCAGATCGACTTCCGCGTGAGCACCCTGCCGACCCTGTTCGGCGAGAAGGTCGTGCTGCGTATCCTCGATGGCAGCGCCGCCAAACTCGGCATCGAAAAACTCGGCTACGAGCCGGACCAGCAAACACTATTTCTCGACGCGATCAAGAAACCCTACGGCATGGTGCTCGTGACCGGCCCCACCGGCTCCGGCAAGACCGTGTCGCTGTATACGGCACTGGGCATCCTCAACGAGGAAGAGCGCAACATCTCCACGGTCGAAGACCCGGTGGAAATCCGCCTCCCCGGCATCAACCAGGTCCAGCAGAACCAGAAGCGCGGCATGACCTTCGCCGCCGCGCTCCGCAGCTTTCTGCGTCAGGATCCCGACGTGATCATGGTCGGCGAAATCCGCGACCTGGAAACCGCCGAAATCGCCATCAAGGCGGCGCAGACCGGTCACATGGTGCTGTCGACCCTGCATACCAACGACGCACCGCAGACCATCTCGCGCCTGATGAACATGGGCATCGCGCCGTTCAACATCACCTCGTCGGTGAGCTTGGTCATCGCCCAGCGCTTGGCGCGCAGGCTTTGCAACAGTTGCAAACGCGAAGCGATACTGCCCGAACACGCGCTGCTGGCCGAAGGCTACACGGCCGACGATGTGCATGCCGGCATCAAACTGTACGAAGCCGTGGGCTGCGGCGAATGCACGGGCGGCTACAAGGGCCGCACCGGTATTTACGAAGTCATGCCGATGACCGACAAGATCCAGGCCATCGTCCTGCAGGGCGGCAACGCCATGCAGATCGCCGAGGCCGCGCAGGCCTCCGGCGTGAAGAACCTGCGTCAATCTGCGCTGCTGAAAGCCCGGAACGGCCTCACCAGCCTCGCCGAAATCAACCGCGTCACCAAGGACTAAGCCATGGCCGCATCCCGCACCGCCGCGAAAACCACCCCCGGCACCGAACGCGCCGGCAATCAGATGCCGACTTTCGTCTGGGAGGGCACCGACAAACGCGGCATCAAGATGAAGGGCGAACAGCAGGCCAAGAACGGCAATCTGTTGCGCGCCGAACTGCGCCGCTTGGGCATCATGCCCACCGTGGTCAAACCCAAGCCCAAGCCCTTGTTCGGCGCCGCCGGCAGCAAGGTCAGCGCCAAGGACATCGCGATCTTCAGCCGTCAGATCGCCACGATGATGAAGTCGGGCGTACCGCTGGTGCAGTCGCTGGAGATCATCGGCAACGGCCAGAAGAATCTGCGGATGAAGAAGCTGGTCGACGCCGTCCGCATCGATATCGAGGGCGGCTCGTCGATCTACGAAGCAATGAGCAAGCACCCGGTATATTTCGACGAGTTGTACCGCAACCTGGTACGCGCCGGCGAGTCTGCAGGCGTGCTCGAGACCGTGCTCGACACCATCGCGACCTACAAGGAAAACACCGAGGCGCTGAAGGGCAAGATCAAGAAAGCTCTCTTCTACCCGGCGATGGTGATCGTGGTCGCGATCCTGGTCAGCTCGATTATGCTGGTGTTCGTAGTCCCGCAGTTCGAGGACGTGTTCAAGAACTTCGGCGCCGAACTTCCCGCGTTCACGCAGCTGATCGTGAAATTCTCGCGCTTCATGGTGTCCTGGTGGTGGCTGATGCTGGGCGTCGCGATCGCCGCCATCGCGAGCTTCGTTTTCGCGTACAAACGCTCGCCGGGGTTCCAGCACTTCCTCGACAAGGTCATTCTCAAAGTGCCGGTGATCGGCTCGATCATGCACAACTCCGCCATCGCCCGCTTCGCACGCACCCTCGCCACCACCTTCAAGGCCGGCGTACCGTTGGTTGAAGCGCTGGAAAGCGTTGCTGGCGCCACCGGCAACTCGGTCTACGAAAAAGCGGTGTGGCGCATCCGCGAGGACGTGTCCGTCGGCTACCCGGTCAATATGGCGATGAAACAGGTCAATCTGTTCCCGCACATGGTCGTGCAGATGGCGGCGATCGGCGAAGAGGCCGGCGCGCTCGACACCATGCTGTTCAAGGTCGCCGAGTTCTACGAGCAGGAAGTGAACAACGCCGTGGACGCGCTGGCCAGCCTGCTGGAACCGATGATCATGGTCATCATCGGCGTGATGGTGGGCAGCATGGTCGTCGGCATGTACCTGCCGATCTTCAAGCTGGCCGCTGCGGTCGGCGGCTGAGTCCGGGCCCGCGCATCGATGGCGTTCCTCGACCAGAACCCGGCGATCGGTTTTCCGATCGCCGCCGGCCTCGGGCTGCTCGTCGGCAGCTTCCTCAACGTGGTGATCCTGCGCCTGCCCAAACGGCTTGAGTGGGAGTGGAAACGCGACGCGCTCGATGAACTGGGACAGGGCGATCTCTACGATCCGCCGCCGCCCGGCATCGTGGTCGAGCCATCGCACTGCCCGCACTGCCAGCACAAGCTGTCGTGGTACGAAAACATCCCGGTCTTCAGCTGGCTCGCGCTGCGCGGCCGCTGCCGCAACTGCAAAACGCCGATCTCGATCCAGTACCCCGCCGTCGAACTGCTGACGATGCTTCTCGTTGTCGCCAGCGTCTGGCGCTTCGGCTTCGGCTGGCAGGGCTTCGGTGCGTCGCTGCTGAGCTGTTTCCTGATCGCGGGCGCGGGCATGGATCTGCGTACCAAACTGTTGCCCGATCAGATCACACTGTCGTTGCTGTGGCTTGGCCTCATCGCCAGCGTCGACAATCTGTTCGTGCCGGCCAAGGAAGCCATCGCCGGCGCGGTGTTGGGCTACGTGTCGCTTTGGACGGTGTATTGGGTGTTCAAACAGCTGACCGGCAAGGTCGGCATGGGACACGGCGACTTCAAACTGCTCGCCGCATTGGGTGCTTGGGCCGGCTACAAGGCCCTGCTGCCGATCGCGCTGATGTCGTCACTGGTCGGCGCGATCATCGGCTCGATCTTCCTCGCAATGCAGGGCCGCGACAGCAACACCCAGATCCCGTTCGGGCCGTACCTCGCCATCGCTGGCTGGATCGTCTTCATGTGGGGCGACGTGATCATCGGCACCTACATGCGCATGTCGGGCCTCGACTGACACCATGGCTCGGCTTCCGTAAAACATGTACTGCGTCGGCCTGACCGGTGGCATCGCCTCGGGCAAATCCGCAGTCGCGCACGCGTTCGCGGCCTTGGGCATCGTCATCGCCGACGCCGATATCGCCGCGCGCGAAGCCGTTGCAGTTGGTAGCGATGGTCTGGCCGAAGTGGTTGCCAAATTCGGTTGCGACATTCTCGACGACACCGGCGCCCTCGACCGCGCCGCGATGCGCAAACGCGTGTTCGGGGACGATGCTGCGCGCAAACAGCTCGAAGCCATCATCCATCCCCGCGTGCGCGAGTTGCTTGCGCGCCAGTGTGCGGAGGCCGCAAGTCCATACGCGGTCGCCGCGATCCCGCTGTTGGCGGAAGTTGGGGCACTTGCGGCCTATCCCTGGCTGCAGCGCATCCTGGTCGTCGATGTCCCGGTCGAAGTGCAGCACACGCGATTGATCCAGCGCGACAGGATCGACGCCGCTCTCGCCGACAAGATGATCGCCGCGCAGGTGACCCGCGAACAGCGGCTGGCCATCGCCGACGACATCATCGTCAACACTGGCAGCCTGGAAGAGCTGCAACGACATGTTGCGGTGTTGCATGCGCGGTACCGCAGCCTCGCGGGCACTGCATAGAGTCCGATTCGACGCATCAACAACATCGCAAGAGCGGTAGCTGCCGACAGAATATCGCGAAGAACGCGAGCCGCTTTCAATTCCTACAAGCCCCGCAATGACGAAATTCGGATCTTTTGCGTTACGTGCGGGTGATTCGGCTTACTTCATTCTGTATACCGTCAACAGGTCGAAGGTCTTCTCGTCGAGATAAAGACAGTACGTCGCCCCCAGCGTCTCTTCCGAAGTGACGCCATAGCAGGTTTCCCAATAGTGCTTGTCCTTGAGAACGGCACGAACTCTCTCGATATGCGGGCTCGTCATGGATGGACCTGCGACGCCCAAGGACCCGTATCTCAGGCGCCTGACAGAATAAAGGGAGAAAACATCCAGATCGATGCCGTCTTTCTGGGCAAAGCCCAGTGAAGACGTTGCCGCAGCTACGGCCTGATCGACACCGCCTTTATTTGTGGATGTCGCTGCGACTGCGGCGGAAGGCATCGGCGAGCCGACGTCGTTTTCGCATGCCAGCAGCGACAATACCGACAAGACGATAATCATTGCTCTCATCGCATCCCCTCTACCGATCGGGTTGAATACGCACGGGCATGTCCTGTGCAACCAGATATAACGATCAGTGCGCAGCTTTCACGACCGTTCCGCCTTTCATCACGAACACAACACTTTCGAGCAACGCCACATCCTGCACAGGATTACCCGACACCGCCACGATATCCGCATAGCGACCGGTTTCGATCGCGCCGATATCACTGCGTCCCAGCGCTTCCGCAGCATTGATCGTTGCCGACTGGATCGCCTGCGTCGGGGTCATGCCGTAGCGCACCATCACCGCGAACTGCCTGGCGTTGTCGCCGTGAGGAAAGATGCCTGCGTCGGTGCCGTAGACCATCTTCACGCCGGCCTGGTGCGCGCGACGGAAGTTCTCGCGCTGCAGGTCGCCGATCTCGCGGTCCTTGCGCAGGTTGTCTTCGAGCACACCATTCCTGCGGCCCTCGGACTGCGTGTAGTCGGTGTTGTAGATGTCCATCGACAGCCACGCGCCGTATTGCTTCGCGAGACGGATACCTTCGTCGTCGATGAGGCTGGCGTGTTCGATGGTGTTCACGCCGGCGCGGATGGCTTCGCGGATGCCGGCGGCGCCATGCGCATGCGCGGCGACCTTGAGGCCCCACATCTTCGCTTCGTCGACGGTGGCTTTCATCTCGTCGTAAGTCATCTGTTGCTGACCGGGTTCGGTATTGCGCGAGAACACGCCGCCGGTGGCGCAGACCTTGATCACCTGCGCGCCGTATTTGCGGACTTCGCGCACCGACTTGCGCGCCTCTTCGGCGTTGTCGGCGTTATAGGCGTTGCGGTCGTTCATCGACGGCGGAAAGTACGTGGAGTCGCAGTGGCCGCCGGTGGCGCCGAATGCGTAACCTGCCGGGACGATGCGCGGGCCGACGACCTTGCCCGCGTCGATCGCCTGCTGCAGACCGACATCGTTCCAGTCGTCGGAACCGAGATTGCGGATGGTGGTGAAGCCGGCCATCAGCGTGTCGTGCGCATGCGTCACCGACACCGCGGACCAGAAGCGGTCGCTGAACTGCAGATACGTGTAGCCGCTGTAGGTCGGGTCGCTGTCGATGTGCACGTGCATGTCGATCAGGCCCGGCAACAGGGTCATGTCCTTGAGATCGATGCGCTCGGCGCCCGCAGGCACGGCATCTCCGGCGCGACCCACCGAGACGATGCGGCCTCCGCGAACGACGATCTGCGGGTTGTCGATGAGTTTTCCGCTGCGTACGTCCAGCATGCGCGCGGCAGTGAGGACCCGGACATCGCTCCGCGATTCTGGGGCTTCCTGGGAATGCGCCACGAAGGTCGCTGTGGTCAGGACGAGGCTGCAGAGCAGCGACAGGAGGCGCGAACGGCGCATGGTCAAGTCCTCTGTAGGAGCGGCGGCTTTTAACAGCCGAATGGCTGGTCAAGCCGCGATAGGCCAAGGAAAGTGTATCCGCAGTTGATCGCGGCTCCCGCCGCTCCCACAGGAATGACCTGTGGTCAATCGACCGGCTGGAACTGCATCGCCGCGGTCGGGCCCAGCCACGGCAGCAGCCAGTGATCCACCAGCAGAAAAGCGAACAGCGCCATCAGATAGACGATCGAATAATTGAAGGTGCGCATGGCGAAGAACTCGTCCGGCGGATCCAGCAACTTCCATGCATACCAGAGAAAGACCACGCCCAGCACCAGCGCGCCGCCGAGATAGAACAGCCCGCTCATGCCCACCGCCCACGGCAACACAGTGACCGCGAGCAACAGCACCGTGTAGAGCAGGATCTGCCAGCGCGTGTATTCCACGCCATGGGTCACCGGCAGCATCGGCACCAGCGCACGCGCGTAGTCTTCGCGGCGGAAAATCGCCAACGCCCAGAAATGCGGCGGCGTCCAGACGAAGATGATCAGCACCAGCAGCAGGGCATGCGCCCAGTCCCACGGATTGTTCATGCCGGTGACCGCGGCCCAGCCCAGCAGCGGCGGCGCGGCCCCGGCGATGCCGCCGATAACGATGTTCTGCGGCGTCGCGCGTTTGAGCCATGCGGTGTAGACGACGGCGTAACCGATCAGCGATGCGAAGGTCAGCGCGGCGGTGATCGGATTGACCATCGAGATCAACAGCGTCATCGACAGCGCGCCGAGGAACACCGCGAACGCCAGCACCTGCGCCGGCTTGAGCGCGCCGGTGGCGAGCGGACGGTGCGCGGTGCGCGCCATCACCCGGTCGATGCGCTGGTCGATCAGGTGATTGATCGCGGCCGCGCTGGCGGCGGCGAGCCAGATGCCGATGAAGCCGAACACGCTCTCGCGCAGCGGCGGCAATCCCGGCACGGCCAGGAACATGCCGACGAACGCGGTGAAGACGATCAGCGCCACCACCCGCGGCTTGGTCAATGCCCAGTATTCGCGCATCGGGATCGCCATCAGAACGCGCTCATACCGTCGGCCGGCACAGGCGCGCCAGCAGGCTGACCAGCAGGAACAGCAGCAGCGCAGCGCCGGCGTTGTGCAGCACCGCGGTCCACAGCGGCAGGCCCAGCACGACGTTGGCGATGCCCAGACCCACCTGCGTCAGCATGAGCAGCGCCAGCACCACGCCGGTCAGCCACAGCCCCGGCGTGCGGATGAGTTTCAGCGCCATCCACAGCAGATAGAAGAAGACCACCACCGCCATCGCGCGATGCGCGAGCTGGATCGCGATGCGCGATGCGCCGTCGAGCACGCCGCCCTCGTAGTCCACGCCGATCCCGCGCCAGAGCACGAAGCCTTCGCGGAAATCGTGCGGCGGTATCCACTTGCCGACGCAGGTCGGGAAATCGTTGGCGCAGGCGAGCGCGGCGTAGTTGGCGCTGACCCAGCCGCCGAGGGCGATCTGGATGCCGACCACCACGACCGCACCGATCAGCCACCAGCGCATCGCATTCGCGCCCGCGATGCGCACCGGGCTGCCAGTGGCGCGCCATGCCATCCAGGTCAGCATCGAGAAGGTAGCCATCCCGCCGAGCAGATGCGCCATCACGATGATCGGTTTCAACAGCATGGTGACGGTCCACATCCCCAGCAATGCCTGGAACACGATCAGCATCAGCGTGAATGTGGCAGCGCGCGACAGATCGTCGTTGCTCCAGCGCAGCGCCGCGATGAGCAGGATGAGCTCTCCGATCACGGCGCATGCGACCGCGGCCTCGTGCATGCCGCGCATGTACAGCGGAATGCCGACTACGATGAACCCTGTAGCCAGCAGGATCTGCGCGATGCCCAGGCGCCGACGCCGCGCCGCCAGCAATGCCAGCACCAGCACCAGCGTACCGAGAATGGCCGCGGCGTGACGGTGCACCTGTTCGCGCCAAGCCTTGTGGACTTCGAGCGGACGCACATCGAGCGCGGTCGGATGATTGACGTCGGCGGTCACCGATGGCCACGTGGCGCGGCCGTAGCAGGTCGGCCAATCGGGGCAGCTGAGTCCGGCGTTCGACAGACGCACGAAGGCGCCGAACACGATGACGCACAGCGCGAGTACGACCGCGAGCCAGGCGATGCGATGGAAATGGCGATAGATCGACGGCCTGTGGATGGCCGGTCGGCTCTCGGGGGAATCCTGCGATACGGAAACGTGCGACATGGAAGAGTTCTGCTTACTTCAGCTTGAGCAGCCGGGACATGTCCTGGCGCAGATGGGACGGATCGAAACCCGGAGCGTAGCGCAGAACGACGAAGCCGTTCGGATCCACCACATACACCGGAATACCGGCCGGATCGTTCAGCCGCGGCAATGCCGCGCGCAGCGCCGCGTCGTCCTTGAGCACGCGCAGTTCGGGGCCGCGTTTCGCTGCAGCGGGCGGTTCGCCCAGCCAGAGCACTTCGACATGATCGGCGTTGCGGCCGAACAGTTGCCACACCGTGTCGATCTGTCGGGACAGGGTCACGCAGGGATCGCCACAGGCGGCGGGCGGCGCGACGACGATCCGCCAGGTGCGCTGCACCGGATTCCACGGGTATGCACGGCCATCGGCGAGCATCACCGGCAGCCTGCGCAGATCGCCGGGCGGCTGCAGCAGCTCGCCGTGGTTCTTCATGCCCGCGGGGCGCCACCCCGAAAAGCGCAGAACGCCGGCCAGCGCGAAAGCGCCGAAGAAGATCGCAAAGATCGCGACCAGCATGAGTCGGTTGCGGTTCGGCGAAGCGGTTCTGTTCATTGCGGAGGCCTGTGGTCGCGTTGCGCCGCGCGTCGTCTGCGCCAGCTCAGCAACAGTGCGGTGATCAATACGGTGATCGCCAATCCGAACCACTGCACCGCGTAGCCGATATGGCGTTCCGGCGGCAGGGTATTGGGAAGAATGTCGAAATCGCGGGCATAGCCGAGACCGGGGTCATTGTCCGGGCGCAATACGCGCGGCGCGAGTGCCGGCAGCTCCAGCGCGACGCGCAGCATCGGCAGGTCGATGGCCGTCGCGAGCAATGCGCCATCGGATTGCTGGACCGGCGCGCCCATGTCCAGACCCTGCCCCGGCGGGGGCATCAACAGTCCCGCAAGCCGATCGCGTTCGACATCGCGCACGACGCGCGGCAGCGTGCGGTCCGGCGGCAGTGCGGTCCAGCCCAGATCCACCAGCACCGGCAGCCCGTCCTTCAGCAAGAAGACGCGATAGGCGCGAACGCCGACCTTGCCGCCCTGCTGCTGGTTGTCGAGCAACACCGCCGGCGCGTCGGCGAAGCGGCCTTCGACCGCGACCCAATCGTAATCCATGGCCCGAGCTTCGTCGGCGATCACCGACCGCGGCTTCGGCGTGCGCGAGGTCAGTGCGCTGGACGCTTTCGCCAGCATCCCGCGCTTCTCGTCGGCCCGTTCGAGCTGCCAGAACCCGAGCCACGCGAACAGCGCCGTCGCCAGCAGCGCGATCGCCCAGAGGAATGCGGGATGCCGACGCACGCTCACCGGATCACCCCATCCCCTGCGATAATGCCGGCCACAGACCGTGCTGCCGCGCGGAACCGGAGCTTGCCATGAGCGATTCGTTGAAGACCCTGCTCATCGTCGGGGTATTGATCCTGATAGTGTGGAATCTGGGTGCCGGCCTGTATTACATGCTGGCCGACAAGGGCAAGACCAACCGCGCAGTGAACGCACTGACCAAACGCATCGCGCTGTCCGTGGCGCTGATCCTGCTGCTGATCCTGTCGATCTACATGGGCTGGATCGAGCCCCACGGCGTAGGTCGCAACCCCGCGGGTTGAGAAGACCCTTGTAGAGCGGCCTTCAGGCCGCTGGACTATCGCTACGGACCCAGCGGCCTGAAGGCCGCTCTACATAGAATCTCGTAGAATCTTTTCAGACACGAAGGCCGGCGAAATGCCGGCCTTGTGCGTTCCGTCGGGTGCGTTCCGGCATCGATGCCGGGACGACGCCGTGCTTACAGAACGTAGACGAACAGGAACAGGCCCAGCCACACCACGTCCACGAAGTGCCAGTACCAGGCCACCGCTTCGAACGCGAAGTGCTGATCCTTGGTGAAATGACCCCTTGCGCAACGCAGCCACATGATCGCCAGCATCAGCGTGCCGAGGGTCACGTGCGCACCGTGGAAGCCGGTGAGCATGAAGAAGGTGGAGCCGTAGATGCCCGAGCCCATCGTGAGATTCAGTTCCTGATAGGCGTGGATGTATTCCTCGGCCTGGTAGAACAGGAACAGGCAGCCCAGCAGCACCGTCGCGCCCAGCCACACCAGAAGCGCCTTGCGGTGCGCGGCTCTCAGCGCGTGATGCGCAAAGGTCACCGTCACGCCCGAGGTCAGCAGGATCAGGGTGTTGATCAGCGGCAGGCCCCAGGCCGGGATGGTCTGGAAGCCACCGCCGATATCGGCCGGACCGCTGCTCGGCCACGACGCGCTGAACGAGGGCCACAGGGTGGCGTTGGTCATCACGCCGTCGCCCGCGCCGCCCAGCCATGGCAGTGCGAACTGGCGGGCGTAGAACAGCGCGCCGAAGAATGCGGCGAAGAACATCACTTCGGAGAAGATGAACCACACCATGCCCATGCGGAACGAGGTGTCGACCTGCTTGTTGTAGTGCCCGGCCAGCGATTCGAGGATCACGTCGGCGAACCACTTGAACAGGATCGCGCACAGCCCGGCGAGGCCGACGAAGAACGCGGATTTGCCCCAGGAGACATGGTTCAGCCAGGTGGCGAACCCGACCATGGTGATGAACAGGAACACCGAAGCGAATACCGGCCACCTGCTGCCATGCGGCACGAAGTAGATATCGGGATCGTGGTGAGCGGCGTGCGCTTGGGCCATGGCAGTCGTCTCGCGGATGTGTCGGATGAGTGAAGGTCAGGGAGCGGTACGCGACGCGTCGGCGGACGCACCGGCAGACTTCGCGGTCTTCGCCTGTGCGGCCAACCGTGCGGTCAGCGTATCGTTCTTGAAGAAGGTATAGGACAGCGTGAGCGTGCGCACGTCCTCCGGAAGATCCGGGTCGACGATGAAGCGCACCGGCATCTCGCGGGTTTCGCCGGCAATGAGAGTCTGCGCGGTGAAGCAGAAACACTCGGTCTTGTTGAAATACTGCGATGCGCGCGCCGGCGCCACCGAAGGCGTGGCGCTGCCGACGATGTCGCGATCGCTGGTGTTGCGGGCGTAATACGTGGTTTCGTACAGCTCGCCCGGGCGCACGTGCATGCTCAGCTGCCGCGGGCCGAATTCCCAGGGCAGTTTCGAATTCACGCCGCCGTCGAAGGTCACCGTCACCATGCGCTCGCTGCGGGCGGACGCCATCGCGTCGCCGGGATCGGACGCGCCGCGTTCGAGACGGATGCCGAACACCTTCTCGCAGGCGATGCGATACAGCGGCACCAGCGCGAAACTGAAACCGAACGCCACCAGCGACACGGCGACCATGCCGCCGATGCCGAGGCTGCGCTTGCTGGCGGTTTCGGCGTTCATTGTCCCACCGCGTTGAGCACGATGAAGCCCACGTACACCGCCAGCGAAAGACCGGCCACGACCAGCGCCGTGCGCCGCGCCGAAGCGCGACGGGCGGCGATCGTGCGATCCATGACGGATGCGTTTGCGACGGATGCGTCGCCGGTGGGCGGTGGTGAGGTCATCGTGGCGGCCGGATCGTGCGGGCGATCAGTGGGTGATGTCGCCGTGGGCCAGATCGCCGTCGCGGATCACCGGCGGCGTGCTGAAGGTGTGGTGCGGAGCCGGCGACGGCACCGTCCATTCCAGACCCTTGGCGCCTTCCCAGGCGCGCGCTTCGGCCTTGGCGCCGTGCTTGAGCGAGTGCCACAGCACGTAGAACATGATGAACGGCGTGGCGAACATGCCGAACGCGCCGATCGAGCTGATCAGGTTCCAGTCGGCGAACACGACGTTGTAGTCCGGGATGCGGCGCGGCATGCCGGCCAGCCCCAGGAAATGCTGCGGGAAGAACAGCAGGTTCACGAACACCACCGACCACCAGAAATGGAACTTGGCGAGGGTTTCGTTGTACATGCGGCCGGTCCACTTCGGCCACCAGTAGTAGACGCCGGCGATGATGGCGAACAGCGCGCCGGTCACCAGCACGTAGTGGAAGTGCGCGACCACGAAGTAGGTGTCGTGATACTGGAAGTCTGCCGGAACGATCGCGAGCATCAGGCCCGAGAAGCCGCCGATGGTGAACAGGATCACGAACGCGATCGCCCACAGCATCGGCGATTCGAACGAGATCGAGCCGCGCCACATCGTGGTGACCCAGTTGAACACCTTCACGCCGGTCGGGATCGCGATCAGCATCGTCGCGAACATGAAGTAGATCTCGCCGCCCATCGGCATGCCGACGGTGAACATGTGGTGCGCCCACACGATGAACGACAGGAAAGCGATCGACGCGGTCGCGTAGACCATCGCCTGGTAACCGAACAGCGGCTTGCGGCTGAAGGTCGGGATGATTTCCGACACGATGCCGAATGCCGGCAGGATCATGATGTAGACCTCGGGGTGACCGAAGAACCAGAAGATGTGCTGGAACATCACCGGGTCGCCGCCGCCCTTCGCGCTGAAGAAGCTGGTCAGGAAGAACTTGTCGGTGAGCAGCATCGTCACCGCGCCGGCAAGCACCGGCATCACCGCGATCAGCAGGAAGGCGGTGATCAGCCAGGTCCAGCAGAAGATCGGCATCTTCAGCAGGTCGACGCCGGGGGCACGCATGTTGAGGATGGTGGCGATGATGTTGATCGCGCCCATGATCGAGCTGATGCCCATCATGTGGATGGCGAAGATCACGAACGACAGGTTGAAGCCGCCCTGCAGCGACAGCGGCGGATACAGCGTCCAGCCGCCGGCAGGCCCGCCGCCAGGGAGGACCAATGTCACCAGCAGCAGCGCGAACGCGAACGGCATGATCCAGAAGGACCAGTTGTTCATGCGCGGCAGCGCCATGTCCGGCGCGCCGATCTGCAGCGGGATCATCCAGTTGGCCAGGCCGACGAAGGCCGGCATCACGCCGCCGAAGATCATCACCAGCGCGTGGATGGTGGTCATCTGGTTGAAGAACTCGGGCTTCACGAACTGCAGGCCCGGGGTCATCAGTTCGGCGCGGATCACCACCGACATCGCCGCGCCGATGATGAACATCACGAAGCTGAAGACCAGATAGAGCGTGCCGATGTCTTTGTGATTGGTCGAATAGAGCCAGCGTTCGACGAAGCTTTGCTTGTGATCGTGCGCGTCGTGACCGTGGTGGTCGGAAGCGGCGTCGTGATCGGCGTGCGTGGTGGCCATGACTTACCTCAACAAAAGTAGTGCGATCAGCCGGCCGGGTTGGCGGCGGCTGCGGGGGCGTTCTGGTCGACGGCGGCGGCGGCCGGAGCGTCGGCCGCGGCTGCGGCGTCGGCTGGAGCTGCGTCGGCGGGCGCGGCCTCCACGGGGGCTGCGACCGGGGCCGGGGCTGGCGGCGCATTCTTGGCGCGCTCGGCGGCCAGCCACTGGTCGTACTCGGCCTTGGGCACCGCTTTCACCACGATCGGCATGAAGCCATGGTCCTTGCCGCACAGTTCGGCGCACTGCCCACGGTAGATGCCCGGCGTCTTGATTTCGGTCCACGCCTCATTGATCAGGCCCGGGATGGCGTCCTGCTTCCAGCCCAGCGCGGGCACCCACCAGGCGTGGATCACGTCGTCGGCGGTGATCAGGAAGCGGATCTTGGTGTTGGTCGGCAGGACCAGCACGTTGTCCACGTCCAACAGGTAATTCGGGTGGTTCGCGGTGCGGGCGTCCACGCCGCTCTGGCGGATCTCGTCGCTCTTGCGGTCGAGACGGCTGGTGAAGCTGACCGCGTCGCCGGGCGTCTCGGCCATGTACTCGTACTTCCAGAGCCACTGGTAGCCGGTGATCTTGACGGTCATCGCCGAGTCGCGGGTGTCGTACATCGCGATCAGCTTGCTGGTGGCCGGGAAGGCCATCAGCACCAGCAGCGCCACCGGAACCACGGTCCAGATGATCTCGAGTTTGGTGCTGTGGGTGAAGTCCACATCGGGTTTTGCGCCCTTGGACTTGCGGAACTTGAACATGGCGTAGGCCATGGCGCCGAAGACGATCAGGCCGATCGCCACGCAGATCCACAGCGCCAGCATGTGCGCGTCGTAGGCGTTCTGCGAGGAGGCGGTGACGCCCTTGCCCATGTTGAGCTGCCACGGCACCGGGTCGGCCGATTGGGCCATCGCCGCCATCGGCAGCAACGCGACCAGCGGCAGCGCCGCCAGCGTCCGGCCCCAGTTTGTCCAACTCGCACGCATTTGCACCATGGCCCAGAACCCCGAAGTCGTGACTAGCTCAGAAAATAGGTACGGGGACGACTCGGCGGCGGAGGCAGGCCTGGAAGCCATGCTGCCGCAAATCGGGTCCCGGAAAACCGGAGAATGGTAGCCGTTCGCGGCATCCACGGGCAAGCAAGACCCGCTCGCGGCGGCGGAGACGTCCCACCATACGCCCTCGACCGACCGGGTTGGCGGGCACTGATAGAATCCGCCGTTTCTCCGCTTGCCGGACTGCCGTGAACGAGATCGTCGACTTGTCTGTCAACCCGCCCCCAAGCCGGATCCTCTCTCCCGAGCTGCCGGCCGCGCCCGGCTCGCTGCGCGCCGCGATCACCGGGGCCTGGGTCCGCGACGAGGCCGAACACGTCCACGAACTGCTGGCCGCCGCCCGCCAGCCGGACGCGGACCGCGCCGCCATCCAGGCCACCGCTGCGGACCTGGTGCGCCGGGTCCGCGCCCGCGCGCAGGACCAGGGCGCGATCGAAGCCTTCATGCGCCAGTACGACCTCGGCAGCGATGAAGGCGTGCTGCTGATGTGCGTGGCCGAAGCCCTGCTGCGCATTCCCGATCAGGACACCGCCGACAAACTGATCCGCGACAAACTGGGCGATGCCGACTGGAAGCGGCACATGGGCCAGTCCGAGTCGGTGCTGGTCAATGCCTCGACCTGGGGCCTGATGCTGACCGGCAAGCTGGTCGATCTGGCCGACGACACCAAACGCGACGTCCACAACGCCTTCAAGCGCCTGATCGGCCGCGTCGGCGAGCCGGTGATCCGGCTCGCGGTGCGCCAGGCGATGCGGATCATGGGCCACCAGTTCGTGATGGGCCGCACCATCGACGAAGCCCTGTCGCGCAGCCGCAAGGGCGATAACGCGAACTATCGTTATTCGTTCGACATGCTGGGCGAAGGCGCGCTGACCACGGCCGACGGCCTGCGCTATCTCGAAGCCTATCGGCAGGCGATCCACGCCATCGGCAAGAGCGGAAGCTTCAAGGACGCCGAAGTCTTCGCCGTGCCCAGCATCTCGGTCAAGCTCTCCGCGCTGCATCCGCGCTACGAACACGCCAAGCGCGTGCGGGTGTTCGCCGAGCTAGGCCCGCGGCTGCTGGAGCTGTCGCAGCTGGCCAAACAGTACGGCATCGGCCTGACTATCGACGCCGAGGAAACCGACCGTCTCGAACTCTCGCTCGACCTGATCTTCCAGGTGCTGGCCGACGCATCGCTGCGCGGCTGGAACGGTTTCGGCATCGTGGTGCAGGCGTATCAGAAGCGCGCGCCGTTCGTGATCGACTACATCGCCGACATGGCCCGCCGCCTGGACCGGAGAATCCCGGTGCGCCTGGTCAAGGGCGCCTACTGGGATAGCGAAGTCAAACGCGCCCAGGTCGACGGCCAGTCCGGCTACCCGGTGTTCACCCGCAAGCCGAACACCGACGTGTCGTACCAGGCCTGCGCGCGCCGGCTGTTGGATGCGACCGACGCGATCTATCCGATGTTCGCGACCCACAACGCGCAGACCATCGCCGCGATCCACCGCATGGCCGGGAATGCCGCCTACGAATTCCAGAAACTCCACGGCATGGGCGACGACCTATACGCGGAAGTGATCCCGGCCGACCGCCTGAATGTGGCCTGCCGCGTCTATGCGCCGGTGGGTTCGCACGAGGACCTGTTGCCGTATCTGGTGCGCCGCCTGCTGGAAAACGGCGCCAACTCCAGCTTCGTGAACCGGATCACCGACGAGAACGTCGCCATCGACGACCTGATCCGCGACCCGATCGAAATCGTATCGGCCTTCGACACCATTCCCCATCCGCGCATTCCGCTGCCGGTCGATGTGTACCGCAGCTTCCTGGCGCTCGACAGCAGCAACGACAGAGACAATTCCATGGGCCTCAATCTCGCCAACGATGCGCAGCTGCGCACGCTCGCCGAACAGATCAACGCCGCAGCGACCGGCGACTGGCGCGCCGCGCCGCTGGTGCCTGGCGCGACCGCCGCGGGCGCATCGCTGCCGGTCACCAATCCCGCCGACCGCCGCCAGACCGTCGGCCAGTGGCAGCCGGCCGACAGCGCCACTGTCGAGAAAGCCCTGCAGAACGCGGTCGCCGCGCAGCCCGCGTGGGACGCGATGCCGGCCGCCAGCCGCGCGACCATCCTCGAACACGCCGCGAAGCTGCTCGAAGACCGCATGCCGCAGTACATCGCGCTGTGCACGAAGGAAGCCGGCAAGACCATTCCAGACGGCATCGCCGAAGTCCGCGAAGCCGTGGATTTCCTGCGCTATTACGCCGGCCAGGCGCGGAAGATCTTCGCGCCGGAGCCCCTGCCCGGCCCGACCGGCGAATCCAACACCCTGCAGCTCGCCGGCCGCGGCGTGTTCGTGTGCATTTCGCCGTGGAATTTCCCGCTGGCGATCTTCATGGGCCAGGTCGCGGCCGCGCTGGCCGCGGGCAACAGCGTCATCGCCAAGCCGGCCGAACAGACCAATCTCATCGGCTACGCCGCAGTGAAACTGATGCACGAAGCCGGCGTGCCCGAAGCCGTGCTGCAGTTCCTGCCGGGCGACGGCGCCACCGTCGGCGCGGCACTGACGAAGGATTCGCGCGTCGCCGGCGTGGCCTTCACCGGCTCCAACGACACCGCCCGCGCAATCAACCGCGCCATGGCCGCGCGCGAAGCCGCTATCGGCGTACTCATCGCCGAAACCGGCGGCCAGAACGCGTTGATCGGCGATTCCTCGTCGCTGCCGGAGCAACTGGTGAAGGACGCGATCTCGTCCGCGTTCACCTCCGCCGGCCAGCGCTGCTCGGCCGCGCGCGTGCTGTTCGTGCAGGACGACATCGCCGACAAGGTGATGCACATGCTGGCCGGTGCGATGGCCGAACTGAAGGTCGGCGACCCCGGCCTGCTGTCGACCGACATCGGCCCGGTGATCGACGCCGACGCGCTCGCGCTGCTGGATGCCCACGCCGCGAAGATGGCGAAGGAAGCGAGACTCATCGCCGCCGCCACCACCGACGACAGCGTCGCCCACGGCACCTATTTCGCACCACGCGCCTGGGAACTGCAGTCGCTGTCGCAGCTCACCCGCGAGAACTTCGGCCCGGCGCTGCACGTGATCCGCTGGAAAGCCGATCAGCTGGATCAGGTGATCGACACCATCAACGCCACCGGCTTCGGCCTGACCCTCGGCATCCACTCGCGCATCGACGAAACCATCGACCGCATCGCCTCGCGCGCGAAGGTCGGCAACATCTACGTCAACCGCAACCAGATCGGCGCGGTGGTCGGCGTGCAGCCGTTCGGCGGCCAGAATCTTTCCGGCACCGGGCCGAAGGCCGGCGGGCCTCACTACCTGCCGCGGTTCACGACTGAGAAGACGGTGACGGTGAATACGACGGCGGCTGGCGGGAATGCTTCGCTGTTGACGTTGGGCGATTGAATCAGCGCACCATTGAATGACACGGGCCGCGCATGCGGCTCGCGTCGTATCTATCCGATGTCATCCCGAGCGTAGCGAGGGATCTGCTGTTGCCCGATTGCTGTCAGCGCAGACCAAGAAAGCAGGTCCCTCGCTGCGCTCGGGATGACAGGCCAAGAGGCTTCGATACGTCGTAGCGCCTGACACATCCCCCGCCTCAACGCCAGTCCTGTACGCGCGCGACGCAGCCGGTGACAATCGGGTTCCGTTGTCCGCCGCATGAAGTCCCGATGTCCGATACCGCAGCACCGTCTTACGAATCCCCCGCCGGCATCGCCGCGCCCGTGCGCTCCGCCGCATCCATCGCGGCCGTCATCGCCCAGACCATCGCCGACGAGATCGTCGCGCAGCCGACGCAGGTGCGTGCGGCGGTGGGCCTGCTCGACGAAGGCGCGACCGTGCCGTTCATCGCCCGCTACCGCAAGGAAGTCACCGGCGGTCTGGACGACACGCAGTTGCGCAATCTCGAAACCCGGCTGATCTATCTGCGCGAGATGGAGGATCGCCGCGATGCGATCCTGACGTCGATCGCCGAGCAGGGAAAGCTGACGCAAGCGCTGATCAACGATCTGCTCGCCGCGGACAGCAAGTCGCGGCTCGAAGATCTGTATCTGCCGTACAAACCCAAGCGCCGCACCAAGGCGCAGATCGCGCGCGAAGCCGGGCTGGAACCGCTGGCGGATGCGATCCTCGCCGATCCGTCGGTCGCGCCCGACGAACGCGCGAAGACCTTCATCGATGCCGACAAGGGCGTGGCCGATGCCGCCGCCGCGCTGGACGGCGCGCGCGCGATCCTGATCGAACGCTTCGGCGAGAACGCGGCGCTGGTCGGCGAGTTGCGCGACTGGCTGCAGACCAAGGGCGTGCTGCGCGCGAAGGTCGTCGCCGGCAAGGAAAACGAAGGTGCGAAGTTCCGCGACTATTTCGATCACTCCGAGTCACTCGCCAACATCCCCTCGCACCGCATGCTCGCGCTGCTGCGCGGCCGGCGCGAGGACATGCTGTCGGTGGATCTCGAACCCACGACCGATGTCGAACAGGGCAACGCCTACGCCGAAGGCCGCGTCGCACTGGCGGCCGGCATCGCCATGCAGGGCCGCCCCGCCGACAAGTGGCTGGGCGACACCTGTCGTCTGGCGTGGCGCGCGCGGCTGCTGATGAATCTCTCGCTCGAACTGATCACCGCCGCGCGCGAAAAGGCCGAAAACGAGGCGATTTCGGTGTTCGGCGACAATCTCAAGGATCTGTTGCTGGCCGCGCCGGCCGGGCCGCGCAGCGTGCTGGGACTCGATCCCGGCCTGCGCACCGGCGTGAAGGTCGCGATCGTCGATGCGACAGGAAAAGTGGTCGCCACCGACACGATCTATCCGCACGAGCCGAAGCGGCAATGGGATGGCTCGCTCGCGCGACTGAAGCAGCTCTGCGCCGAACACAAGGTCGAACTGATCGCGATCGGCAACGGCACCGCCAGCCGCGAGACCGACAAGCTCGCCGGCGAACTCATCGCGAAACATCCGGAGCTCAAGCTCACCAAGATCATGGTCAGCGAGGCCGGCGCGTCGGTGTATTCGGCTTCGGAACTGGCCGCGCGCGAATTCCCGAATCTCGATGTGAGCCTGCGCGGCGCGGTCTCGATCGCGCGGCGCCTGCAGGATCCGCTGGCGGAACTGGTGAAGATCGAACCCAAGGCGATCGGCGTCGGCCAGTACCAGCACGACGTGAATCCTTACGCGCTGGCGCGTTCGCTCGACGCGAAGGTCGAAGACTGCGTGAACGCGGTCGGCGTGCACGTGAACACCGCCTCGGCGGCGCTGCTGGCACGCGTCGCCGGGCTGTCGAGCTCAGTGGCCGAAAACATCATTACGTATCGCGATACGCACGGCGCGTTCAGGACCCGTCGCGAGTTGTTGAAAGTGCCGCGCCTCGGCGACAAAACCTTCGAGCAGTGCGCCGGCTTCCTGCGCGTCGCCGACGGCGACCAGCCGCTGGATGCCTCATCCGTGCATCCCGAGGCGTATCCGGTGGTCGAGCGCATCGTCGAGGCCTGCGGCCGCCCGGTCGCGCAGCTGATCGGCGATACCGCCACCCTGCGCAATCTGAAACTGGAACAGTTCACCGACGAACGCTTCGGCCTGCCGACGGTGCGCGACATCGTCAGGGAACTGGAAAAACCCGGCCGCGACCCGCGGCCCGAGTTCAAGGCTGCGCGCTTCGCCGATGGCGTCGAAAAGATCAGCGACCTCGTGCCCGGCATGGTGCTGGAAGGCGTGGTGACGAATGTCGCTGCGTTCGGCGCGTTCGTCGATATCGGCGTGCATCAGGACGGCCTGGTCCACATCTCGGCGCTGGCCGACAAATTCGTCAAGGATCCGCGCAGCGTGGTCAAGGTCGGCGACGTGGTCAAAGTGAAGGTCATGGAAGTGGATGCGCCGCGCAAGCGCATCGGACTGACCTGTCGTCTCGACGACGTTCCCGGCGAAACCCGCGGCGGCAAGCGCGAAGAGCGCGACAACGCCGGCGGCAGCCGCAACAGCGGTCGCGACGCGCGCGGTCATGGTGCAAACAGCGCCGGTCCGAAACCCCGTCCCGGTAACGCAGCGCCGCCCGCGAACACCGCGATGGCCGATGCGCTGCGGGCGTTGAAGCGCTGATCGTCGATAACGCTGCCGGGCAGAATCCCGGCAGCATCGGCCGTTACTCGAACACGCCTTCGCGCAGCCATTTCGTCGCGACCCACTTCTCGCCCGCGATCACCGGCGCGCCGCCGTGCAGGGTTTTCGTCGACGGATGCGGGCGGTCGTAGCTGAAGAACAGCGCGCAGCCGCGCTTGGCCGCGAAGCGCAGGCCCAGGTCCGGGAATGTGGTTTCGCCGCCGCGCTCGGGTTCGCGCAGATAGATCAGCAGCGTGGCGATGCGCTGCCCGCCACGGGCGAGGACCGCGGCCGATCCCTCGGCCGCGGGATCGAAATAATCGTAGTGCGGTTCGTAACGATCGCCGGGACGGTAGTGCAGCACCTGCAGATGCTCGCCGTTCTCGACCGGCCACGAGAGCAACTGCGCGATTCGCGCTTCGATCGAGCGCACCAGCGGATTCTCGTCGCGCCGGAAGAACATGCCGCGGCTGGTGCGCACGGCATCCAGCTTGTTGTGGCCGGTCTTCATGTCGGTGGTGAGCGAGCGCTGCATGCGCGGCCGCGCCGTTTCCACCAGACGGTCGCATTCGTTCTTGCTCAGGAAGTCGGCGAACATCACGATCTGCGGATCGGGCATGCTCACCAGCACCGAGACCTTGCGGTCGCCGGCATCGATCGACATCGCACCATCGTCGAGCGCGGGCGCCGGCATCCTGCGCTCGCTGGCGATGGCCGGCTGCTCCGGGACAGGCCGCTCCACGACGGGTTGCTCTGGGACCTGCCCGGACATGATGACCAGCGCTGGCGACCTCTCCGTCACGACCGAGCGCTCGCCCATCGCTTCCGCGATCAGGCCCATAGCGAGGTCGCGCTTCCAGCCGCGGTCGCACATCGCCTGCAGCAGCGCGTGCGTCGGCTGGCCCGCCCGGAGCTGCTCCACGAGCCATTGGGTGATGTTTCGATAATCGGTGTCGGCCATCTATCCGCCCCTGGGCTGTTCGTTGCGGCTGCTATTGTCCGATGGGATCGGCGCAGCGGCCGTCGCGATCGCGGGCCTCGGCGGACCACCGGGCCAATCCGCAGCGACCGTCGCGCATCTTCGGACAGGATAACGAAAACAGCGATGCCCCCGTCCGCTCCATCCCTGGCGTCGGGATCGCGCTCGCCCACCCGGCATTCCACGTTCATCGGGGGCATCGAACTTCCTGATCCGGCACTCGGATCTCCCTCTCGAAACACGTCCGCCCCAGCGGCCATCCGCAACCGGATGACGTCGGACCGCGCCCGGCGACAGCGCCGGATGAAGAACGATTTTATCCGTCGAATCAAAGACCTATCGTGTTGACAACGTCCGACCGCAGCAGATATGGTGCCTCGCTGCCGAGCAGAAATTCGCGTTCGGCAGATACGGATTTTCTTTAGTTATCCAACGGCATAAAGGAAGATTTAAATGAATTCGAGCACGATCCTGAAAGCGTGGAAGCAATCCGAAGGCAAAGCGTCGATCGAACAGGTGGCGGGCATGCCCGTCGTCGACGAGAACCTTCTTCGTCAGATCGGCGGCGGTCAACAACAGCAGAATCGGGAATTCTCTTCGGGTTTCTTCTGCTCGGTCAGCGGCGAATGCAACGGCGGCACCTCCTGCTGGCCGTTCTGATTTCCTGGGATTAGAGAACGATTAGAGAAGAGGAGCGACCGAAATTCGCTTCTCTTTTTTTGCCGCCGCACGGATGGCACAGCGACCGGTCGCATGCAGTTCTCGTTCGGCACATGGTCAATGTTCTTCACCTATCCAACAGCACAAGGAAGATCAAAATGAACACGAACACCATTCTCAAGGCGTGGAAGCAATCCGAAGGCAAAGCGGCGATCGAACACGTGGCGGGCATGCCCGTCGTCGACGAGAACCTGCTCCGCCAGATCGCCGGCGGTCTGCAGCAGCACCCGGAATTCTCTTCGGGTTATTTCTGCACGGTCAGCGGCGAATGCAACGGCGGCACCTCCTGCTGGCCGTTCTGATTCCACGCGACAAGACAAGAGGGGCGGCCGAAATCCGCCTCTCTTTGTTTATGGCCGGTGCACGTGCGGCACAAGGATTGAACCTGCATCGATTCGACGCGACTGCCGGTCGCGTATCGCGAGGCAGAGTCATCACCCATCCCGGCGCCGAAGGCTGCATCGGCAACGTTGATCGACGCGCATGCCATGCACGGATCGCGATTCCGACGCACTGATTGACGGGATGGCGGCGCCTCTCCAACCCCGTGCCAAGAGAAAACGGAATGACTCCCGTCGCGCATGCATTGCAGCGGGCGTGGCGATCGTCCGATCACAACAGCGAGAGTGGACATGGATCTGAAACACCTGGCCTGGTTCTTCGAAGACGAAGTGGAACACTGCCAGCAGGCATTCCTCAGCCGCACGGCAGGGCCCGACGCGCAGGAATGGTTGGCCGCGAGCAGCAACAATCTGCTGCGCAGCCTGTTCGCGTGCACCCACAAGGTGCTCATCGCGCAGTACAAGCTGATCGAATCCGACGTCGCTTTCGACGATTTCTGCCGGTCGCTCCGCGAGCCCGACATCCGCGAGTACCTGCACGCGCGTTATCCGGTCATGCGCCGCCGCATCGACGACGCATGCGACGGCTGGCTGGAGCAGGCCTGCGCGATCGTCGCACGCTTCACCGAAGACGAGGATGCGATCCGGGCGAGACTGTTGCCGGGCGGCCCGACAGCTGCGATCGAGAAAGTGCGTTTCGGCATGGGCGATTCCCACCGCGGCGGGCGCAGCGTGGCCATCCTCGATTTCAACGACGGCCGGCATGTGGTCTACAAGCCCCGCAGCCTCGCCATCGACACGCATTTCGCGAGAATCCTGGACTGGACCAATCAACACTGCGGCACCGACCTCTGGGTGCCGGCCCATCTGGACCAGGGCGACTACGGCTGGGTCCAATTCGTCTCGCACGCGGCCTGCAAAGACGATGCGGAGGTCGAACGATTCTATGCCCGTATGGGCAACCTGCTGGCGCTGCTGTACGCGCTGGGAGGCAACGATTTCCACTACGAGAACATCATCGCCGTCGGTGAGCACCCCGTGCTGATCGATCTGGAATCCTTCTTTCGCCCGCATCCGGGCGGAGAGGAGACCGAGGCGCTGGACACCTCGGTACTCTCCGTGGGCATGCTGCCCAACCGGCTGTCGGCGGCGGGACAGATCCCGGAGATCAGCGGGCTGTCCGACGCGGAGGGGCAACTGGGCCTGGAAAACCTTTATCTGGTCCAGACCGAAAACGACACGTGGTCGCTGGTGCGCAGCCGCGGGATACTGCCCGGCGCCGACAACATCCCGGTACTGGAGGGTGCAAGGATCGAACTGCAGGCCGAACACGCGCAACCGCTGAAGCTGGGATTCGAGCGCGTCTACCGCACCATTCTGGAGAACATGGCCGATTTCTCCGCTCTGCTGGACGCCTGTGCGGGCGATCAGGTGCGCGTGCTGTTCCGGCATACGGCCACCTACGCGCATCTGCTGGAAGAAGCGCGCCACCCCACCCTGATGGCGTCGGAAAGCGCGACCGCCGATCATTACGCACTGCTGCGGTTGGGCGTCGCCGAGTATCCGGCCGCCGCGCAGTTCGTCGAATTCGAGATCGCCGATCTCCACCGCGGCGACGTACCGATGTTCACCGCCCTGGCGGGCAGCCGGCACCTGTGGTATTCGGACGACGGCTGCGTGCCCGACTTCTTCCACCGCGACGGCATCGAAACGGCCCGCCGGAAACTGGCGAAACTGTCGCTGCAGGATCTCGACCGGCAACTCTGGATCATCGGCAATGCCTTCATCGCGCACTCGGCGCGCGCCAGCTCGCAGGGACGCGCGCGCGCGCGGTTGCGCGCCGCGGACACGCACGCGACCGCGCTGGACGAGCGCCTGATCGCCCAGGCCACGACGATCGGAGCGCAACTGCGCGAGCAGATGCATGTCAGCGGCGAATCGGCGAGCTGGCTGGTGCATCTGTCCACCTCGCTGGACAACACGAAATTCGAGCTGATCCCTGCGTTCTACGACCTCTACGGCGGCATGCCCGGCGAAATCCTCTTCTATTCGCAGCTGGCCCAGGTCACCGGCGCTTACGAACACCTGACCCTCGCGCAGAAGGCGCTGCAGCACCTGAAGCAGCGGCTGCGCGAATCCGGTTCCGCCGTCCATGCGATCGGGTTTTATGTCGGCTGGGGCAGCGTGATCCATCTGATGACCACGCTGGCGCAGCTGGAAAGCGACTATAAACATCTGGACTACATCGAAACGCTGCTGGCCGATCCGAAATTCGAGGACCTGATCGCGAAGGATCGCAATTTCAGCCTGATCAAAGGCACTGCGGGATTCATGCTTGCCTGCAGCGATCTGCACCTCGCGAGCGGCTCGCCGCGCGCGCTGCAGCTGGCGCAGGCATGCGCGGACCATCTCATCGCGCATCGCTGGGCCGAGTCCGAGCATCTTGCCTGGCGCGTGAGCAGCGCCGTTCCGTTGAGCGGGCTGGCGCATGGCGCATCCGGTTTCGCGATGGCCTTCGCGCACCTGTACGAAGCCACCGGCAATCCTGATCATCGCGACGCAAGTCTGTCGGCGCTGGAATACGAGCGCACGCTGTTCTTCCCCGAATCCGGCAACTGGCTGGACCGCCGCGATTTCGTGATCCGCGAATACGGCGATGTCCCGTGGTGCTCCGTCGCCTGGGCGCACGGCGCGCCGGGCATCGGACTGGCGAGGCTGGCGCTGCTGCGCGCCGGCATCGATACCCCGCAGATCCGACAGGAACTGGATCTCGCCGTGCGCACCACCCTCGCGACCGGCTTCGACGGCAACGATTCGCTGATCTTCGGCAACTTCGGCAACCTCGAACTGCTCGCCAGCTACAACGAATGCTTCGGACAGGACGCGCTGCCGGAACTGCCGGCGCTGGCTTCGCGAATGCTCGAGCGCGTCGAACAGGAAGGGCTGCGCCTGTCCGCGCCGGCGGCGTTCCCCATCGGATTGATGAGCGGCGCCACCGGTATCGCCTATCAGTGCCTGAGGCTGGCGCGCATGCACCAGGTGCCGTCGGTGCTGTGCGGCACCAGCCGGCTTCCCGCAGGCATGATCCTCGACTCGAACCAGGTTGCGCACCCGCCGGAAGCGGCGCTGTCGGCAGGATGACGCCGATGAATCCGGCAGACCTCTTCCGCAAGGAAGCGCGCGATCATCTGTCGCGCGGCGAGGACGGCCTGCGCCGTCTCGAGGTGTCGCCGCTGTGGACCTGGGCGCTGCTGTGGGTGCTGCTGGCGGCCCTCGGCGCGGCGCTCGTGCTGGCGGTCGTGGGCTCGGTCGAAGTCAACTCGCGCGCCATCGGCATTCTCCGCCCGGCGACCGGCGTGCGCGTGCTGGTGAGCCAGGTGTCCGGGACCGTGGCCTCGGTCCCGCTGAGTTCCGGCGAGGAGGTCTCGGAGGGCGACACGGTGCTGCAGATCGACGCGCCGGACCTGCAGGGTCAACTGCTGGAAGCGCAACGGCAAGTGGGATTGCTCGAGTCCGATTTCCGCCAGGTATCGCGACAGCAGGACCACCTGCACCAGCAGCAGGTCGCGCAAACAAAGACCCGCCTGATCAAACTCACCGAACAGGTCGACAGCGAGCGCGCATCGCTCGATGTGCACCGGCGCAAGTTCAAAGCGATGCGCTCGCTGGAAAGCAGCGCCGTGGTCAGCGGTTTCGCAGTGCTCGATGCGCAGGAAGCGGTTGCCCAAGCGGAACGCCGCCTGGCCGGGACCGAGCAATCGCTCGCTCTGGCCCGGCAGGAACTGGCGGCGATGGACAGCCGGCGGCAAACGGAACTCTGGGAACAGCGCCAGTCGCTCGACAGCGCGCGATCACGCCAGGACACCGTGCTGCTGGCGAACCGGCAGACCCGGATCGTCGCGCCGCAGGATGGCCTCATCGAAGCGCTGCTGGTGAAACCGGGCGACGACGTGCAACCGGGCCAGGCGGTGGGGAAACTCATTCCCAGCGGTACGCCGCTGCAGGTCGTTTCCTTCCTGCCCGAAAAGGACCGGGCCTTCGTGCGCGTCGGCAGCGAAGTGCGCCTGGAGCTGGACCAGCTGCCCTACGGCGAATACGGCACGCTCGGCGCCCGCGTCGTCCGCATCAGCGACGATCTGGCATCGCCGCATGAAGTGACCCAGGCGCTGGGCGACGAGCGGAAGCTCGACGGTCCTGCGTTCCGGGTGGTGCTGGCGATCACCGATCGGACCTCCGCCCGTAATGCCGACGTCGCACTGCGCAGCGGCATGCTGATGAAAGTGCGCTATACGCTGCGTCGGCAACGGCCGATCACGATCGTGCTGGAACCGCTGCGGAAATGGCTTCACTGAGCTTCCGCCGCCTCATGCGCCGACGACGCGTCGCCGTCGTGCACCAGATGGAGGTCGCCGAATGCGGCGCCGCTTGTCTGGGCATGGTGTTGGGTTTTCATGGCTGCCATGTGCCCTTGGCCGAACTGCGCGAAACCTGCGCGGTCACCCGCGACGGCGCGAACGCGCACACCCTGCTGCAGGCCGGGCGCGCGTACGGACTCACCGCGGTCGCGCTGCAGGTCCAGCAGACCGCACGGCTCGCGCAACTGCCATTGCCGGCGATCCTGCACTGGGACTTCAATCATTTCATCGTGCTGGAACGCGTTCGTCGCGACACGCTGACGATCGTCGATCCGAATGGCGGCCGGCGCACGGTGTCGATGGCGGAGGCGGGCCGACGCTTTACCGGGATCGCACTGTGTTTCGAACCCGGGCCGGACCTGCGCCGGCGCCCCGCCTCGCGCCCTAGCTTGGCCCGATACCGGGCGCTGCTGGCCGGGCTGTTGCCCAATCTGGTCCAGATTCTGCTGGCGACGCTGGCGCTGCAATTGTTGGGACTGGTAACGCCGGTGGCCACGCAATTGCTGCTGGACCGCGTGATCACCCCACGCCAGTTGCCGTGGATGTGGGGCCTGGGATTCGCGCTCGGCGCGACGGTGATCGCGCGTGGCCTGCTGACGCTGGTGCGCAGCTGGGTGCTGCAAGGCCTGCAGAATGCGCTGGATCTCAGCCTGATGGGCCGCTTCCTCGACCATCTCCTGCATCTGCCGCTGGGATTCTTCCTGCAGCGCGAAACCGGCGATCTCGTGCAGCGTGTGCAGAGCAACGCGATCCTGCGCCAGCTTTTCAGCAGCCAGTCCGTGGCCGCCCTGCTGGATTCGATCCTGCTCGCGAGCTATGTGCTGCTGATGCTCGCGTTCAACTGGACGCTCGGGCTGGTCGTGCTGGGTTTCGGGCTTGCGCGCGTGGCGTTGTTCCTTGCGCTGCGCAGACGCAACCAGCGCATCATGACCTCGGAACTGGCCGGCAGCGGCCGTGAAGGGGCGGCGCTCGTAGGTGCGCTGACCGGGCTGGAAACCACCCGGGCGATCGGCTCGGAAGACCGCATGGTGGCGCGCTGGTCGCAGCAGATGGTAGCGACGCTGAACCTGCAGCTGGAACGACGCGTGCTGGAGATCAACGCAGACCAGTTGGCGATCCTGCTCAAGGCCTGCGCTTTGGCCGCGGTGTTCGTGATCGGCGGCCACGCGGTCATGAACCAGGAGATCACCATCGGCGTATTCGCGGCCTTCATGACCCTGCAGGCGCTGTTCCTGCAGCCGCTGGAATCGCTCATGCAGGCGGCCGCGCAGTTGCAGTTCCTGAGCAGTCATCTGCAGCGCCTGGACGATGTGCTGGACACGCCGGTGGAAGCGTCGGGCGCGGCGCGTCCGGACATCACCGGCGCGATCGAACTCGATGGCGTCAGCTTCAGCTATGCCGCGCATGCGCCGATGCTGTTGCAGAACGTCTCGCTGTCGATCCGCGCCGGCGAGAAGATCGCGATCGTCGGTCGCTCCGGCGCCGGCAAGTCGACGCTCGCAAGGCTTCTGCTGGGTATGCACCTGCCCACCAACGGTACGATCCGCTTCGACGGCCACGACATGCGGGCGCTGGATCTGCCGCGCTTGCGCAGGCAGATGGGCGTGGTGCAGCAGGAAACCTTTCTTTTCGACGACAGCATCCGCGCGAACCTGTCGCTCAACGATCCCGACCTGCCGCTGGAACGTCTGCGCCGGGCCGCGCAGCTCGCCTGCATCGACGAGGTGGTGGAGGCGCTGCCGCACGGCTACCGCAGCCGCGTGGGCGAGAACGGTAACCTGCTGTCCGGCGGTCAGCGCCAGCGGCTGGCGATCGCGCGCGCGGTAGTCCACTCGCCGGCGGTGCTGCTGCTGGACGAAGCGACCTGCTCGCTCGATCTGGAAACGGAAGCGCGCATCCATGCGAATCTCGCGCCGCTGGGATGCACGCGGATCGTCATCGCGCATCGTCTGGCGACGGTGATGGATGCCGACCGCATCCTGGTATTGAGCGAAGGCCACCTGGTGCAGCAAGGCCGTTACCACGAGTTACTGGCGCAGCCCGGCCTGTTCCGGAGTCTGGCCCATGACGTCGAATCCGACACGCAGGCGCAACATGCCTGAGGCGCAGCCCATGCCGGGACTGGTACCCGATGTCGCGCTGTGGCGGTTGCTGTCGCTGCGCGGCATCGATCTGCCTCTGATCCATCTGCGGGAACAATCGCCGATCGACGGGTCGCTCGAATCGATGCAGCACGCGCTGGCGCGGCAGGGTCTGCATGCGCGCGCCGTGCGGATCGAAAACCTGCGCGACCTCGCAGCGCTGGAAACCCCAACCTTGCTGCAGTCGGCGGACGGCACATGGTTGCTGCTTCGCGCCCGCCGGGGCAGGCAGGCATTGGTCGAAAGCGCGGACGGCCTCAGCCGGCGCACGCTGACGGCGCTGGCGGCGGCGCTGTCCGGATATGCGCTGGAGCTGACACCCGGCCTGCCCGACGGCCAAGGCGTCTGGCCACGGCTGCGCACACTGCTGCGTGCGTATCGCGGGACGTTGATCCAGTTCGCTCTGGCCAGCGTGGCCCTGCAATTGTTCGCGATGCTCACGCCGGAATTGACCGGACTGGTGATCGGACGGGCGCTGCCCGACAGCGCGCCGCAGTTGCTGCACCTGATCGCCGCCGCGGTCGTCGTGGCCGCCGTGTTCAGCGGCGCGATCGGCTGGCTGCGGGAGCGCGCGGTGCTTTACCTGCTGACCCGCCTCGAAGTCGCGCTCAAGCGCGGCTTCCTCGAGCACGTACTGCGCCTGCCTTTTCCCGAACTGCAACGCAGGACGCTGGGCGAACTGCTGCAGGCGTTCTACGGCATCGCAAGCGCCCGGTCATTGCTCGCGGAACGCCTCTTGAGCGTGCTGATGGATGGCCTGCTGGCGATCGGATTCCTGGTGCTGATGGGCATCAAGGTGCTGGCGCCGACGCTGGTGCTGCTGGCCGTCGTCCTCGCAATGGCGGGCATCGCCATGCTCGTGGGCCGGGCGCAGGCGCGATTGCAGGCGGCCGAAGTGACCGCGCAGGCCCGACAACGCGGCTATTTGACCGAATTGATCGCCGGCATTCGCGCCATCAAGGCTGCCGGCGCGGAGCAGGCATGTCATGCACAATGGCTCGGACGTTTCGATGCCGAACTGGACCTGACCCTGCGCAGGAACCGGATCGGCCTGTGGAACGACGTGGGTTTGCAGACCATCCGGCAGGCATCGTCGATGACGCTGTTGTTGTGGGGAGGCTATCTCGTTCTGCAGGGCGACCTCGGGATCGGCGCGCTTTTCAGCTTCATGCTGCTGGCCGAAGGTTTCCTCAATGCGATGCAGAATCTCATCACCACCTACCTGCTGCTGGTGATGGCATCGCAACAGCTGAAGGGCGCGACCGAACTGTTGAGCCTGCGCGCCATGCCGCAACCGTCGGGGCCGGGAGGGCCGCTGTCCGGCCCGCTCGTGATGAAGGACGTCTGGTTCCGCTATTCCGAGGACGGGCCGTGGATACTGCAGGACTACAATCTGCGCATCGAACCCGGCGAACAGCACCGGATGGCCGGCCCTTCGGGCAGCGGCAAGAGCACTACCCTGCGCCTGATCGCCGGATTGTATGCACCCGACCGCGGCACGATCTCCATCGGCGGACGCGAAGTGCAGTCGGCTTCGGCGCGCATGCTTTACCTGCCGCAGTTCGTGCATCTCAATGCGGGCTCGATCATGGATAATCTTCGCAGCCTTTCGGGCAACGCCTCTTCCCGGCGAATCGAGGACGCGGCGGCGCAGACCGGCTTCGACAAGGTGGTCGGTTCGATGGCGATGGGCTATCACACCCCCATGACGGACGGCGGTCACACCTTGTCGGGCGGTCAGCGTCAGCTGCTGGCCTTGACCGCTGCGCTGGCGTCGGACTGCGACCTCCTGCTGCTGGACGAACCCATGGCGAACATCGATGCGATGACCCGCACGCATGTGACGGAGATCCTTTCCGCACAGCAACGCACCATCATCAGCGCCGGCCACGTTTGAGGCATTCGATGAGCAACCGTTCCGGAATCAACGACAATCGACGCATCCAGAAAAAATACCTGCGCATCGATTCAACCCACCCGCGACTTCAAGACCAATCAGAATGACAGTAGCGATCGAACTGGAAGCTGTCGACAAATCCTACGGGAAACACCAGATATTGCGGCAACTGGAGCTCAGCGTCCCCGAGCGCGGCGTTTTCGCTTTTCTGGGCAACAACGGACACGGCAAATCCACCACCATCCGACTGATCACAGGCCTTGCCGCTGCCGATCGCGGCAGCATCCGCGTATTCGGACGCGACATCCGCCGGGAGCGCCGCCAGATATTGGCGGAAATGGGTTGCCTCATCGAAGCGCCCAGTAGTTACCCGAATCTCACCGGCATGGAATTTCTTTCGATCGCGACGAGCCTGAAGGGTTTGCCGCGCAGCGAGATCGATCGGACGCTGCAGCTCGTCGGGCTGCACTGCGACCGCCGCCAACGCATCGAGCATTATTCTCTGGGCATGAAACAACGGCTGGCCTTGGCGCATGCGCTGATCGGCAGCCCGCGCTTGCTGGTCCTGGACGAACCGACCAACGGCCTGGATCCGGACGGCATTCAGGATATCCGGCGACTGTTGTCGACGCTGCCGGACACGGCCGGGTGCACCATTTTCTTCGCAAGCCATTACCTGGACGAGGTCGAAAAAACCGCTACGCACCTCGCCGTATTGCGCGACGGTTCGATCCTTCTGCAGTCATCGGTACGGGATCTCACGCAGCGCCTCGCCAGCGTTCTGGCGCTGGAGGTCGACGATGCCATCCTGGGAGCCGGCATTCTGCGGTCGTCCGGTTACGCGGTCGAAACCGACGGCCCGAACAATCTGTTGGTGTCGGGCATCGATCGCGAGGAGGCAGGACGCGCGCACGCCTGCCTGGTGCAGGCCGGAGTCGTGCTGTACCAATCGATACTGCGAAAACCGAGTCTGGAGCAATGGTTCCTGCAGACAGTATTCGCCGGGGGAGAAAAGACATGATTTTGCGTCTGTGCCGTATCGAGCTGCTCAAGATCCGTCGTTCATTGGTGCTGCTGATGACACTGGCCTGCCCTATGGCGGTCGTGATCCTGGTATTCGGCATGAACCTGCGGAAAGCGACACCGCAAACGATGACCCCGGAACAGTGGACCATGCTTTGGGCAAGCGTTTCGGCGATGTGGTCGTGGTTCATGCTGCCGCTCTATATCGCGCTGTCCACCAGCCTCATCAACGGCAACGAACATCGCAATCAGACCTGGCGCCTGATGCTCAGCCTTCCCATCGGCAAAGCGGAACTGTACGCGGCCAAAGCCATGGTGGCGGTTCTTCTGATGCTGGGGGCGCACATCACTGTGTTGACAGCCACGGCATTGGCCATCGGCGTGCTGGGAATGCTTGGGTTTTCGTTGACCGGCGCCTTCAACGTCCGCCCATCGGCAATGCTGTGGGCCGCGCCTCTGGCTGCACTGCCCTTGCTTGTGCTTCAACATGCATTGAGCTGGCATCTGCGTTCCATCGTTCCGCCACTCGCGATCGCGGTGATGGCGACCTTCGCCGCCATCCAGGTCGGCAGTTCCGAATATTGGCCTTATGTTCCCTGGACTTACCCGCTGGTGTCGACGAACGCGGCGTCGGAAACGGCGCGTACAAGCGCGACGATACTGGGACCCGCGCTGGCCGCAATCTTGTTCCCGCTCACCGCCTGGTGGCTTGCGAGACGCGAGACCGTCTAGACGACTTGTCCCCACACCTGACCGCAGTCCGCACGGTGTATCCTGTGCCGCTATCGGCACGGCCATGAGCCGCAATGACCCTGGGATTCGGTGCGATTGCGCTTGCAGCACCCGCATCAGCACCAGCATCCGGTAATCGCTTTCGACGCACGCTGGAATACACGTCGCATACAACGCGGAAAACTTGAATCGAGCATGCGGAATTCGCCCCTCCCCGACCATGTGCGTCTTTCCGTCGCCCCGATGATGGACTGGACCGACACGCACTGCCGGAACTTTCACCGTCTGCTCGCGCCGCATGCGCGGCTGTACACCGAGATGGTGCATGCGAACGCGGTGATCCACGGCGACCGGATCCGCTTGCTGGCGAAGGACGACGCCCAGCATCCGGTCGCGCTGCAGCTCGGCGGCAGCGAGCCGGCGCTGCTGGCGCAGGCGGCGGCGATCGGCGCGACGCATGGTTTTGACGAGATCAACCTCAACTGCGGCTGTCCGTCCGACCGCGTGCAGGCCGGGCGTTTCGGCGCATGCCTGATGCGCGAGCCTTCGCTGGTCGCCGACTGCGTGGCGGCGATGATCGAAGCGGCGCCTTCCACGCCGATCACCGTGAAATGCCGCCTGGGTGTGGACGACGATCACGAGTGGGAACGCTTCCTCGGCTTCGTCGACACCATCGCCGCCGCCGGCTGCCGGATGTTCGTGATCCACGCCCGCAACGCCTGGCTGAAAGGGTTGTCGCCGAAAGAGAACCGCGAAGTGCCGCCGCTGCGCTACGACTGGGCGTATCGGCTGAAACGCGAACGCCCGGCGCTGCAGGTGATCGTCAACGGCGGCATCGCCGATTTCGTCGAAGCCCGCGCGCATCTGGATCACGCCGACGGCGCGATGCTCGGCCGCGCGGCGTATCACGATCCCTATCTGCTGCATCGGCTCGATGCGGCGTGGTTCGGCGGAGTGCCGTCCGAAAACGGCTTGCGCAGCCGCGGCGAGCTGCTGCGCGCGTGGCGGCCGTACGTCGAAACGCAGCTCGAACGCGGCACCTTCCTCAAGCACATGACCCGCCACATCCTTGGCCTGTTCCATGGCGAACGCGGCGGCCGCGCATTCCGCCAGATCCTCAGCGAAGGCGCACACCGCCCGGGCGCGGACTGGTCGCTGATCGAACAGGCCATCTCGATCACCGAAGCGCCGCATGAGCGTGCCGCCTGACCGCGGCAACGCACGACCATTCTCCGGAAACGTCCCGATGCTGACCCGCGACACCGACGCCTTCCTCACCGCCGCCCGCGCCTGCGCGCCCGACTTCGGCCCCGCCACCGCGAAAGCCGCGTTCCTGGTCGCGCCCGACGGTTTCGGGCTGGCAGCGGAATCGGCCAGCGACAACCGCTACATGGCTGAGGCGGCCGCGTTCGACGCCGCCCGCGCCTCGGCCCAGCACCGCGACCTGCAGCGCGCGCTGTCGGCCGAACTGCCGGCGATCTGCTTTGCGGGCGACCCGGCGATGCCGGATGCGGTCTTCCCCAACAACGTCTTCGCGACCGCGCCGGGCCGTTCGATCATCGGCCGCATGCGTCACCCCGTGCGTCAGCGCGAGGCCGCCCGCGCCGACATCCGCCGATTCTTCATCGAATCGCTGGGCCGCGCCGAGATCGACCTGTCCGCGCAACCGCACGTCTGCGAGCTGACCGGCGCGCTGGCGATCGACCGCGCCCGCGGGCTGGGCTTCTGCGGCCTCTCGGAGCGCTGCGACGAGGCCGGCGCACGCCTCATGCATGACGCCTTCGGCCTGCGCGCGACGCTGATGTTCGATCTCGCCCCGGGCGAGTACCACACCAATGTCGTGCTCGCGGTGCTGGCGGGGCGCGCCGCGTTGATCTGCGCCGACGGTTTCGCCGACCCTGCGGCGGTCGACGCCATCGCTGCCTGCTACGCGCCGCACGCGATCCGGCTGTCGCCGGCCGAACGCGCCGCCTTCGCCGGCAACGCCATTTCGCTGGCGCCCGACAGCGTCTGGATGAGCACGACCGCCGCACGCAGGCTCTCCGATGCCAGCCGCGCGTCGCTCGCGGCTGCGGGATTCGGGGTCCGCGAGGTCGAACTGGACGCCATCGAGGCCGCCGGCGGTTCGTTGCGCTGTTGCGTCGGCGAGGTTTTCTAGTCACGGCCAGGACAACGTCCGCGGTGTAAGTTTGTCCAAGCCGACTCCGACGCATACCCGGACCTTCCTCAAACGAATCAATCGCTTGAGCATCGTCTTCGTCCCGGCGACCGTCGCTGGACCGCTTCGGCAGGCGCATTCCGATCTTCCAGTTGCCGCAAAACATCGCGCATCGCGGCCATGCGACTGAATCGGGACCACCCTGTCAGGTCCCCGTAAGAAAAAGTTAAGGACGGATTCACCGCGTCCTTTCGAGAATGGCCCCTCTGAGCGCGATGATGTGTTCCGCCGTTGTCGCCCGTCCTCTCCGAGTCCCGCCCATGTCTCTTTTTCCCCGCACTCTGACGCTGACTGTCCTGGTCGTCGCCCTCGCCGGCGCCGCCTTGCCGGCTGCCGCTCAGCAGGGACGTGGCGGCCGCGGTGATCGTCCCCCGGAGATCGCGGAGCCGGCGCGTCCGCAGCGGGACGATTCGGTGTCCGACGCGGTCCGCCGGATCGAACGCGCGAACCGTGGTCAGGTCCTCAGCGCCGAACGCATGCAATACGACGGTCGCGACGTGACCCGGATCAAGGTGGTCGACGACGAAGGTCGCGTCCGCATCTACATGGACGATCCGCAGCCGGCCAGCGAGCCGCGCCGCCCGTCGTCGCGCGACGACAATCCGCCGCGTCGTCGCGGCGACAACTGAAACAGCAATGCGATCGCGACGCTGCGGCTCGCGATTCCTCCGTCGGACCTGCGCCGCATTCGGCACATTGATGGGCGTTTCCCTCATAAGCGCAATCTGAACAGACCGACCCGTTCGCGCCCGGACAGCCTCCATGCGCGGCTATGCTCCGTACCTGAACAAAGCGTCGGCACTCCGCCGACCCTGGAGCAATCGATGCGCATTCTTCTGGTCGAAGACGAAGCCCCTCTCCGCGAAACCCTGGCCGCCCGGCTCAAGCGCGAAGGATTCGCGGTAGACACCGCCCAGGACGGCGAGGAAGGCCTGTACATGGGCCGCGAAGTCCCGTTCGATCTCGCGATCATCGATCTGGGTCTGCCGAAAATGTCGGGTATGGAGCTGATCCAGGCCCTGCGCGGCGAAGGCAAGCAGTTCCCGGTGCTGATCCTGACCGCACGTTCCAGCTGGCAGGACAAGGTGGAAGGCCTGAAACAGGGCGCCGACGACTATCTGGTCAAGCCCTTCCACGTCGAAGAACTGCTGGCGCGGATCAACGCCCTGGTGCGTCGCGCCGCCGGCTGGAGCAAGCCGGCGCTGGAATGCGGCCCGGTCACGCTGGATCTTGCAGCGCAGACGGTCAGCGTCAACGGCACCAACGTCGACCTCACCAGCTACGAATACAAGGTGCTGGAATATCTGATGATGCACGCGGGCGAGCTGGTGTCGAAGGCCGACCTGACCGAGCACATCTATCAGCAGGATTTCGACCGCGACTCCAACGTGCTGGAAGTGTTCATCGGCCGGCTACGCAAGAAGCTCGATCCCGATGGCGCACTGAAGCCGATCGAAACCGTTCGCGGCCGTGGCTACCGTTTCGCGATCGCGCGCACCGGCGACATCTGAATGCCGACGTCCTGAATCAAGGCATCCGAATCGAAACATCTGAAGTCCGCCGTTTGAACCCGGTTCCACCAAGCCGTCCAAGAGGCCGCAGGCCGATGCATCGCGGCATCACATACGGACCATTACCGAGCTCCTGTCATGCCCAAGCGTGAGCGCCTGTATCACTGGCGCCCGCGTTCGTTGCAGACGCGACAACTGCTGGCGGCCAGCCTGGGCCTGATCGCATTCCTGGCGCTGGCCGGTTATGCGTTGGACCGCGCCTTCCTCAGCACCTCCGAGAACATCCTGCGCGGCCGGCTCCGCGATTACGCGCTGGATTTCGCCCGCGAAACCGAGTTCAGCCGCGGCGGCGACCTGGTTCCGCCCTACGACGACAAGCTTCCCGACCCGCGTCTCAAGCGTCCCGGCAGCGGGCTGTACGCCCAGATCGTGCTGCCGTTCGTGCTGTGGGATTCCGATTCGGCGCGCGGGCCGCAGTTGCCGCAGGTCCGCATGCTCAAGGCGGGCCAGGAACGGTTCGAAGGTCCGTTGGAGTACGTCAAATCCAACGGCGAGATCAGTCAGGCCTACCGCTACGGCTATGGGCTGGTGTGGCCGGGAGACGATCTCTCCGACGAAGTGCCGCACACCATCTATATCCTGGAAGACACCTCGCGGCTGCAGAACCAGCTGACGGTATTCCGGCGCGCGCTGTGGGGCTACCTCGGCGGCGTCGGCGTGCTGCTGTTGATGCTGCAGGTGGCGGTGTTGCGCTGGAGCCTGCACCCGCTGCGTCGGGTGATCGACGAACTCAAGCGCGTACAGCGCGGCATCGCGTACCGGATGAGCGAACGCCACCCGCGCGAGCTGGAACCGCTGACCGAAAGCATCAATGCCTTCATCGAGAGCGAACGCGAGAATCTCGACCGTCAGCGCAACATCCTCGCCGACCTCGCGCACAGCCTGAAGACCCCGCTGGCGGTGCTGCGCAGCCGGATGGACAGCGGCACCGACGGCCCCGAACTGCGCGCGGAACTCGACGAACAACTCAAGCGCATGAACGATCTGGTCGGTTACCAGCTCAGCCGCGCGGCGTCTGGTGGCCACAAGCTGTTTGCGGCGCCGCTGGCGCTGGAGGCCAGCGCCGAGGACATCGTCAGCGGGCTGGAGAAGGTCTATTCCCGGAAAGGCGTGCTCTGCGAATTCGAGATCGATCCGGAGGCGCGTTTCTACGGCGAGAAGGGCGACCTGCAGGAACTGCTGGGCAATCTGCTGGAGAACGCGTTCAAGTGGGCGCGCTCGCGGGTGTTGCTCACCGTGAAAGCCGGCGAAAGCGCGCCCAACCGTCGCCCCGGTCTGCTGCTGCAGGTGGAGGACGACGGCCCCGGCATCCCGGAGGAAAAGATCGCGCTGGTGCTGCAGCGCGGCGTGCGCGGCGACGAGCGCGTGCAGGGCCACGGCATCGGTCTGGCGATCGTGCAGGACATCGTTCGCAGCTATCGCGGCGAACTGGAAGTCGGAAGTTCGCAAGAGCTCGGCGGCGCGCGTTTCGAAGTGACACTGCCGCCGGGGCTGTAGGTCGGGCGTAGGTCGGGCTCAAGCCCGACATTACGATGTATCCGTTCGCGTCGCAGTGCGATCGAAACAACTTCGATCAATATTCAGCTCAACCGAAAGGCCGCAATGTCGGGCTTGAGCCCGACCTACGGCACCGCACGATCGGAAAGCTCCCGATCGAACGGGCTCCGCCCGTAGAAACGTTCGAGCTGCGCGGCGATCGCCGGCATCTGTTCGCGCAGCAGGTGCGGCGCGCTGAAATGGTATTCGCTGCAGACCGCGAAGAACTCGTCGGTGGCTTCGGCGGCATACGGGTCGATCGCGGTCTCGTGGCCGGCATCCACTTCGGCCACGAATGCGTCATAGGCATGCTGGAAATCCTGCGCCCACGCGCGCTGCCAATCGCGCGGCAGCGGCGGGGTGCCGTCCATCACGCCGTCGAGCACGTCGAGCTTGTGCGCCATCTCGTGCACGGCGACGCAGCAGCCGGCCTCGGGATCGTCGAGGTCGGCCTGCACGTCGGCCCACGACAGGATCAGCGGTCCGGCATCCCAGGACTCGCCGATGATCTCCTGATCCTCGATGTGCAATACACCGGCGGCGTCGACATGATCGCGTTGCACGCGGAACGCGTCCGGATACACGATCAACTGCGACCAGCCGTGCAGGCCCTCCGCGCCGAATTCGAGCAGCGGCAGGCAGCACAGCGCGGCCAGCGTACAGCGCTGATCGGAATCGAGCGTCAGGCCGTCGACCGGCGTGATGGTCTTGCGATGCAGGAATTGCGCGCTCAGCGCAGCGAGGCGGGCGTCGCGCATGGGGTCGAGCGCCGCGGCCCAAGGTACGGCCGCGCGGACGCGGCGCCACTGCGCGGGATCGATGACAGGATCGGTTCGGGCGAACAGACCTCGGAGCCAGCGCAAGCGAGACGGGCCTGTAGGAATTCGGTCGTCGGGCAGATCAGCCGGCCATGCCGGCCGGAGGGATCAGCGGAACATGCCCGGCAGGAACCGGTGCCAACGCGGTGCGCGGACAGGCGGCGCACCGTTGCTGCGGGTGGCCGGAGGCGTCCTGTTGGTGGCGGGCGCGGTACTGCGCTTCGCCGCTGCCGGCCGGATCGCCGGAGCCGTTTCGGTATTGTCGGTCGCGGCCACGATATCCGGGCACTCGGCGGAATCGCCATTGGCGCTCGACAGGGGCGATGTACGCGCAGCCACGGGCAGACTGGCCAGGGCGAGCGCGAGAGTCGTGAACAGAACGAGGCGTGAGCGGCGCATGACGACTTCCATCGAATGGGGAGGGCCCAGACAAGACCCGGACTATAGCGCGGATGTGACCGGGTTGGAGCGGCCGTCCGGCGAACGGCGTCCTGCTGCGCCGCAGCATCCAGCCCGCCGGAGTTGCGGCAGACTCGCCACGTGAACGACACCGTCCCCGACCTGCAGCCGGATACGTCCGCCCCTCACGGCCAGAAGCCCGCGAGCGCGGCCAATCGTCCGGACACCCTGACCGCACCCGCCCTGCGACGGGCGCTGATCGCCGGCGCGCGGCGGGTCATCGCGGCCCGCGACGGGCTCAATAAAATCAATGTCTTTCCGGTGGCTGATGGAGACACCGGCAACAACCTCGCCTTCACTCTGGGCAGCGTGCTGAACGGCGCGCTGAGCCGGCGCAGCCGCCACATCGGCGAGCTGCTGAAACGGATCGGCGACGATGCCATCGACGGCGCGCGCGGCAACTCCGGGGCGATCCTCGCGCAATTCCTGCACGGCGTGGCAGAACACGCCCGCGCGCAACCGGCCCTGGACGCGCAGACCCTGGCTGCGGCGGTGCGTCACGGCGCCGACAGCGCCCGCAGCGCCCTCGCCCATCCGGTCGAAGGCACCATCCTGAGCGTGATCGACAGCTTCGCCGACGCGATGGAAGAATCCGCGACCCGGCTGCGCGACGATCCGCGCGGCGGATTCTCCAGCGCGCTGGTGCAGGCCCGCAGCGCCTTGGCGCGCACGCCGCAGCAGATGGCATTGCTGCAGAAGGCCGGCGTGGTCGATGCCGGCGCGCAGGGGTTCGTCGATCTGCTCGAAGGCATTGCCGAATTCGTGGACGGCGGACCGCGCGCCATGCGTTTACGCGCAAACCTGCGCGCGGCGAACGAAAGCGACGACGGTCATGGGCATGACGTCCTCGAACACGGCGACACCCACGACGACGGCCACGCTGCGCACGGCGAGGTCGATCCCGAGCGCCGCTGGTGCACCGAATGTCTGCTGATCGTGGACGCCGGGCGCGGCAGGCCGATCCAGCGCGAACCGCTGCGCGCGGCGCTGGAAGCGATCGGCGCGGACTCGATGGTGCTGGCCGGCGGCGGCACGCGGATGCGCGTGCATGCGCACGTCGGCGCGCCGCAGCAGTTGTTCGACGCCTGCGCCGCCTTTGCGACGGTCGAGGGCATGAAGGCCGACGACATGCTGCTGCAGTCGCAAAGCCCCGCGCGCGCCGACCGCATCGCGGTGATCACCGACAGCGCCGCGGACCTGCCCGAGGCCGTCATCGAACGTCACGGCATCCACGTGGTGCCGGTGCGGGTGAATCTGGACGGCCGGGATTATCTGGACAAGATCGGCCTCGCCACCGGCGAGTTCTACCGGCGCATGGCGGCCTCGCGCCAAATGCCGCGCACCAGCCAGCCGCCGCCGGGCGATTTCCGGCGCCAGTTCGAATTCCTGTGCGCGCACCATCCGCTGGTGGTGTACGTCGGCCTGTCGCGCGCGATCTCCGGCACGCTGCAATCGGCGGAACACGCCGCGGCGCGGGGCGATGCCGGCAAGGTCAGGGTGTTCGACACCATCAACGTCGCCGGCGGCCAAGGGCTGTTGACCTGGCGCGCGGCCGAACTGGCCGACGCCAACGCCGATGCGGACGCGATCCTGCGCGAACTCGAACACCTGCGCCCGCTCACCCTCACCTGGGCGATGGCCCGCGACATCACCCACGCCGTGCGCGGCGGACGCATTCCCGCATGGGCCGAGCCCGCGGTGCGCTTCACCGGGCTCACGCCGATCGCCCGGGTGAACGCGGACGGCAAACTCGGCATTGCCGGCGGCCTGTTCGCGAAAGCGAAAGCGCCCGAAGCGTTCGCAGCGTATGTCGCGAAGCGCGCCGGCAAGACATTGGGCAAGCGCACCCGGCTGCGCGCGATCATCGGTCACTGCGACGCCCGCGAAGACGGCGAGCGGCTGCTGGCGGCGCTGCGCGGGCGATTGGATCTGGTCGACGCGCATCTGGTCGAAACCGGTCCCGCCATCGGCGCGCATGCGGGGCGCGGGACACTGGTGGCGTCGTTGCAGCCGGCGCCGGGATAACATGTCGCCGACGACATGCGGTCGGCAAACATGATGTCCAAAGCGGCGACGCCGACAGGCGAGCGGATCGGTACCGGAGCGAAGAGCAGGAACGGATGGGCTGGGCGACACGACACATCGAAGCACTCAATCGCGGCGAAACCGTCAGTTTTCGTCCGACCGGCGGATCCATGACCGGACGCATCGAATCCAGGCAACTCTGCACCGTCGAACCGGTGAACGATGCCGCGTCGCTGCGTATCGACGACATCGTGCTGTGCAAGGTCAAGGGCGCCGAATACCTGCATCTGATCAAAGCGATCCAGGGCGAACGGTTCCAGATCGGCAACAATCGCGGCTACATCAACGGCTGGATCCGGGCGGACGCCATTTTCGGTCGCTGCGTGAAGGTGGAAGCGTGATGCCCGCCACCGGCGTCGCCGCCATGCTTATTCTGGCCGCCTACCTGCTCGGCTCGCTCTCCGGCAGCCTGCTGCTGGGCAAGCTGCGCGGCGTGGACATCCGCACCCAGGGCAGCGGCAACGCCGGCGGCACCAATGCGTTCCGGACCCAGGGCGCGATGTTCGCGCTGGGCGCGGTAGCGATCGATATCGGCAAAGGCGCGCTGGCGGCGTGGTTGCCCCTGCACTTCACGGATGCTGGCAGCGTTGCGTGGCTGCCCTATGCCGCCGCATTCGCCGCGGCGATCGGCCACGTCTGGCCGGTCTGGCACGGCTTCCGCGGCGGCAAGGGCGCGGCCACGGTGATCGGCGGCATCGCCGTGCTGTGGCCGGCGGCGGTGCCGGTGCTGTTCGCGGTGTGGATCTGCGTGCTGATCCTCACCGGATACGTCGGCCTGAGTACGATGCTCGCCGGCCTGGCGCTGGCGGTGCTGGCGGTGACGATGCAGGTCGACCAGACGCGTCTGATCTTCGCGGCGGCCACCGCGCTGCTGCTGCTGTTCACCCATCGCGCGAACATCGCGCGGCTGCGCGCGGGCAACGAGTCTCGTTTCGAAAAAGCGCGGCTGCTGCATCGCTGGGCGCGTCGCGCGTGATCGCGAGCGATGCGCTCGATGCCGCCTCGATCCGCGCGGCCATGCCGGCGTCCGCGATGTCGCGCATCGCAAGCCTCGACATCGTCGACAGCATCGATTCCACCAACAGCGAACTGCTGCGCCGCGAAACGCCCGCGCAGGGCATCGCCGCGCTGTTCGCGGAGCACCAGACCGGCGGACGCGGCCGTCAGGGCCGCGCCTGGGCGTCGCCGCCCGGCAGCAATCTGTATCTGTCGGTCGCGCGCTGTTTCGACGGCACGCTCGCCCGCCTCGGCGGCCTGAGTCTGGTCGCCGGCATCGCGGCAGCGGAAGCGTTGCGGGCGCTGGGCGCGGACACGGTGCGGCTGAAATGGCCGAACGATCTGGTGAAGATCGATGGCGACGCTCTGCGCAAACTGGGCGGCGTGCTTGTCGAAGCCGGCCTGCAGGACGGACGGCCGCGCGCGGTGGTCGGCCTCGGCGTGAATGTGCGCATGCCGACGACCGCCGCCGCGGACATCGACCAACCCTGGACCGATCTGCGCGCGCTCCTGGGCGATGCGTTGCCCGCGCGCAATCGTGTCGCGGCCACGGTGCTGGCGACGCTGGCCGACGCTCTGGAACGCTTCGACGCCGAAGGCCTGGCGCCATTCGTCCCGCGCTTCGCCGCGCTGGACGCGCTGCATGGCGCTGCAGTGACCGCGACCATCGGCGACCGCACGCTTGCGGGCGTCGCCGCCGGGATCGCCGACGACGGCGCGCTGCGCCTGCGCACCGACGACGGCGAGCAGTTGCTGCGCGCGGGGGAAGTCAGCGTGCGACGGCGCCCACCGACGCAGGCATGATGCCGACGATGACCACCTTTCTCTTCGACTTGGGTAATACCCGGCTGAAATATGCCGAGCTGCGCGACGACGGCAGCCTGGGCGATGTTGTGGCCGTCGCGCACGACGGCGACGCACTTCCAGCGAATTGGGATGCGGCGCTGCCGGCGCGCTTCGAAGCGGCGGCGCTGACCATGGTCGGCGCGACCGCGCTGCGGACGCGGCTGCTGGACGCGCTGACCGCGCGCTGCGGGCGGATCTCGATCGCTCGGACCGTGGCGACATTCGGCGGCCTGCGCATCGCCTATCCGCAGCCCGACACCCTGGGTGCGGACCGATTCCTGGCGATGCTGGGCGCCCGCGCCCGCAGTCGCCGCGCAAACGACATGCGGCCGTGGCTGGTGGTCGGCATCGGCACCGCGATCACGCTCGATCTGATCGATACAGACGGCCTGCATCACGGCGGGCGGATCGCGCCATCGCCGGCGCTGATGCGCGAAGCCCTGCATGGACGCGCGGCGCAGTTGCCCGAACACGGCGGCGAGTGCGTCGCGTTCGCCGACAACACCCCGGACGCGCTGCGCTCCGGCTGCGACGGCGCCGCGCTGGCGCTGATCGACTGCGCATTGCGCGACGCCGAAGCGCTGCTGGGCGCGATACCGGCCCTGATCCTGCACGGCGGCGGCGTCGATGCGCTGTCCGGCCTGAGCGGCGACGCGACGCGCGCGCCGGCGCTCGTGTTGGAAGGCCTGGCGGCTTGGGCGACAATCCCGGCATGACCCTGCGCGCATCGATCGTCCTGCTGGCGGTACTCAATCTCGGCGTGGCCGCGTGGTGGCTGCTGCGGCCGGAGGCCGTGCCGGCACCAGTCGTCGAGGCACCTTCCGGCATCGCCCGCCTGCAACTGCTCAGCGAACGCGTGGGGCCCGCGCCCGCGCCGGTCGAAGCGACCGCCGCCCAGCCCGACGCGACCGAAACGCCGATACCTCCCGCAGCGCCTGCGGCCGCTGCGCCGGCCGTAGCCGAACGCTGCTACCGCTTCGGGCCTTTCGCCGATGCCGCCGCGCTGGCGACCGCCCAGGTCGCCCTGCGTCCCGGCGCGCTGCGCCTGCGCACCCGCGAGACGCGCGAGGGCGGCGGCCGCGGCTGGCGGGTCTACCTGCCCGCCGCCGCCGACCGCGCCGCGGCGAACGCGAACGCCGACAGACTCAAGGCCGCAGGCTTCACCGATCTGCTGGTCGTCGGCGACGGCGCCGAAGCCAACAGCGTCGCACTCGGCCGCTTCAGCAGCGAACCACGGGCGCAGCAGCACGCCCAGGCGCTGCGCGCCGCCGGCTTCGCCGCAAAGGCAGAGCCGCTGGGCGAGGTGCGCACGACGCGTTGGATCGATCTCGCCACCGGCGAGGGCTTCGATGCCGCCGCCGCGCGTCGCGCCAGCGGCGCCGCGCAGTCGCGGACGATCGATTGCGCCGGGGTGCGTTGAGCCTTGCGGGCCGCGCCGTGGAATCTGCCCGAGGGGCGCGGCTGAACAGCCTTTCAGGACCAGCCGCTGGACCGGCCTGCTAGAATCCTCGCCTCATGTCGGGCCCGCCTCGCGGCCCGCACACCAGAACTCGCCGGCATAGCTCAGTTGGTAGAGCAACCGCCTTGTAAGCGGTAGGTCGTCCGTTCGAATCGGACTGTCGGCACCAAACCCCTTCTTCCCGGGAATCCCCCATGCAGCGCAGCTTCCCGCCCGTGTCCCTGATCGGCGTTCCCACCGACATCGGCGCCGGCCACCGCGGCGCGCGGATGGGCCCGGACGCCCTGCGCATCGCCGGCATCGGCGAGGCGCTGTCCGCGCGCGGCGTGGACGTGGCCGATCGCGGCAACCTCGCCGGCCCCTCCAACCCGTGGCTGCCGCCCACCGACGGCTACCGCCATCTGGACGAAGTGGTCGCCTGGAACCGCCTGCTGATGGATGCCGTCGGCGCCGAACTGCGCGCGAACCGCATGCCGATCGTGCTCGGTGGCGACCACTGCCTGGGCGTCGGCTCGATCACCGCCGTCGCCCGCTACTGTCGCGACACCGGCAAGAAGCTGCGCGTGCTGTGGCTGGACGCCCACGCCGACTTCAACACCAGCAGCGTCACGCCGTCGGGCAACATCCACGGCATGCCGGTGGCCTGCCTCTGCGGCATCGGCCCCGAACCGCTGGTCCACCTGGGCGGCAGCGCCCCGGCCATGCGCCCGGACGAGATCCGCCAGATCGGCATCCGCTCGGTCGACGCCGGCGAGAAACGCCTGGTGAAAGAGCACGGCCTCGACATCTACGACATGCGCTACATCGACGAAGTCGGCATGAAGCGCGCGATGGAAGAAGCGTTGGAAGACCTCGACGACGACACTCATCTGCACGTGAGTTTCGACGTGGATTTCCTCGACCCCAGCATCGCCCCCGGCGTCGGCACCACCGTGCCCGGCGGCCCGAACTACCGCGAAGCGCAGCTGGTGATGGAAATGATCGCCGACACCGGCCGCATGGGCTCGCTGGATATCGTCGAACTCAACCCGGCGCTGGACAACCACAATGCCACCGCCGAACTCGCGGTGGATCTGGTGGAAAGCCTGTTCGGCAAATCGACCTTGATGCGGGATTGACTCTCGCCCTGCGGATGACGCAAACGGGTCAGCGCTTGCCGACATCCTCGTCCGGCAGCAGCGGATAGACCTGGGTGACGATGCATCCGTACTGCGCCGCCAGCGAGCTTTCGAACCGCGGACGCTGCACGCCGCCGACGTTCTCGTCGCGGAAGAACACAGCGCGATCGCCGACATTGCCGCAGATCGCCGTGGTGCCCACGCCCGAGACCAGTTGCATGTGCACCGCGGACGACATTTCGGCGCAGCCGGAACCCAGTTCCACCCGGTAGTAACGATTGCCGCTGCTGCGTCGCGGCGACACCTCCACGACCAGCCCGTCGGCGTCCTCGCTCCAGGCGCGCATGTAGCGCGCATCCAGACAGTAGGCGGTGGTGCCGCCGAAACCGTGCCGGCGTCGCGAACCGCGCACGTCGATGGTCTCCAGCGTGCCGCGCTCGGCGCCGATACCGCCGCCGCGATCGCTGCGCAGCGCATGTTCGGCGTACTCGCGTGCATCGATCCGCGCCACCCCGGCGACCGCGCACCGGCGTTCGCCCAGATCGAGGATTTCCTCGTTACTACCGCAGATCCAACCTTGCCTGCTGGTCAACTGCAACCGGTCCGCACGCAGCGCATCGGGACAGGGGTCGGCCAGTTCCAGCCGGTAGCGTGCGTCGTCGCCCAGGCGGATGGCCAGCGTGCTGGGATCGCTCTGCCGCACTTCGCGGACATCGCGGGCGCTGAAACAGTGCGGCGCAGGGCGTGGTGCCTGCTCCGCGAGCGCGGATGGCGGCGATGCCGCGGATGCGTGAAAACCTGCAAGGGACGACAGCAGACATGCGTATGCGGCTGATCTGATCATGGTGTTGAAGCCTGTTGAAAGCGTATCGACGATTTCGACGCGGGGCGGGTGCGCAGCCGATTTCGGCGCGACTTTATCACCCGGCCATGTCGTGGCGATGTCGCGCTGGCAACGCTTGCGCGCATCGCGGCTTTACCGATCATCCTCGATGAAACGCGCACTGGATGGGCAAGCTTCACGCAATGCCTGCAATTGCCGGAGGGACATCCATCCAACAGGGTGCCGATCGCTCGCCGAGATGCTTCGCAGCTCCAACACGCGATCGGCACCGGAGATTTCGGCGACGATCCGGGTACTTTCTACGTCGCCGGCACCTTTGCGATCTGCCGACTTGAACGTGATGATGCCGTCGTTCGAGATCGTCAAGCGGGTTTTCTCCCCGCGAAGCTCGAAGTTGAGCGCACAACCGCAGTCGAAGTCATGAAAACCCACGTAGTGCGGCATAGACCAGCCACGAGCCTCAGTACAAGCCGCCAACAAGAGCAACAGCAAAAACACCCAGCAGATCGAGTGGTATCCGTGACCGGGCATCGCGTCACTCCCCGGCGAGTCGCACGCCACCGTCCACCATATCCACCGCCACCGCACGCAATGAATCTCCGCGACAGGGGCCGGCAACGCAGGCGCCTTCGCGCAGCTCGAAGCTGGCGCCGTGGGCGGCACAGACCAGCAGGCCGTCCTTCGAGAGCAGGAATTTGCCGGGCGCCCAGTCCAGGCGCCGGCCGGCGTGCGGACAGATATTCAGCCAGGCGCGAACCCGGTCGCCGTCGCGATGCAGGATCAGGGATTCGGCGCTGCCGTCGACCTCGGCTTCGACCTCCAGCAGCCCGCCGTCGGGCAGGTCGTCGAACATCGCCAGAGGCTTGCCGGCATCCTGATTTAACGAAGTTCTCACACCTTCCGTCATCGTGCGTCCGATACTGCGGCGACCGGCCGCTGGCCTTCAGTGTGTCACGACACCCCACCATGTTCGCCTCCTCCGTTTTCCGCTTCCAGCATTACCGTCACCGCGCCGGCGAGTTCTTCGCGCCGCGCAAGCCGCGTCATCGCGCACTGCGCGTGCTGCTGGCGCTGATCGGCGTCGCCGTGCTTGCGGGTCTGCTGGTGGTAGGCGTGGTGGTGGGCGCTGCGATGCTGGGCGTGGGCCTGCTGGCGCGGCTGTGGCGCCGTCGCGGCAAGCCGATCGCGGCAACGCCCACACGGACCCTGGAAGGCGAGTACCGGGTCGTGCGCAAGCCGATGCTGTCGAACGCGCGCTGAGTTCTGCCGCTTCCGGCTTTCAGCCACGTCGATTCCAGCCAGTTCGATTCCAGCCGCGCCGATCCGGCGCCGGGCTCGACGCAGCGCCGTCGGGCGCGCATCATGGCGCCATGAACGCATCCCTTCCCGATCTGATTCCACCGCCCGCCGCGGCGCGCGTGCCGGTGCGCGGCCAGTCGCTGACCGGTTTCTTCCCGGTCCGCCGCGTCTATTGCGTCGGCCGCAACTTCGCCGACCACGCCCGCGAGATGGGCGCCGCCGCCCCGGCGTCGAAAGCCGAACGCGGCACGCCGGTGTTCTTCCTGAAACCCGCGGACGCGCTGGTCGTCGACGGCGTGGCCGCCTACCCGCCCGGGACCCAGGATCTGCACCACGAGATCGAACTGGTCGTCGCGCTGGGCCAGGACGCGCCCGCCGGCGTGCTCGATCCCGCGCAGGCCGAAACGCTGATCTTCGGCTACGGCATCGGCCTGGACCTCACCCGCCGCGATCTGCAGGCCGCCGCGAAAGCCAAGGGCCTGCCGTGGGACACCGGCAAGGCCTTCGATCAGTCCGCGCCGATCAGTTACCTGCTGCCCGCGGCCGACGTCGGCGCGCTGGCCGAACGCACGCTCTCGCTGCGGGTCAACGGCGCGCTGCGCCAGGAATCGCGCCTCGATCAGCTGATCTGGGACGTGCCGGACATCCTCCACGAACTGTCGAAACTCTACGCGCTGCGCGCCGGCGACCTGGTGTTCATGGGCACGCCTGCGGGCGTCGCCGCACTGCAGCCGGGCGATATCTGCGAAGGCCGCCTGGACGACCTGATCCGCCTGGATTGCCGGATCGCGCCGCCGCTGTAGAACCTCCGCAAAACAGTCCCGCGGGGCGCACGAAGACGCTTCCGCGGCCTGGATTCCGATCCGCATCATTCACTCAGACCGCAACCTCCGGAGGACGCTTCCATGGGCATGATTTCCGAGTTCAAAGAATTCGCGATGAAGGGCAATGTCGTCGACCTCGCGGTCGGCGTGATCATCGGCGCCGCGTTCGGCAAGATCGTGAGTTCGCTGGTCGACGGCGTGATCATGCCGGTGGTCGGCAATCTCGTCGGCGGGGTGAATTTCCGCGATCTCGCCTACGTGATGAAGGATGCGGTGATCGGCCCGGACGGCAAGGAAGTCGCCGCCGCGGTCGCGATCCAGTACGGCGCCTTTTTGCAGACGGTCATCGATTTCGCGATCATCGCGTTCGTGCTGTTCGTGGTGATCAAGGTCATGAACCGGCTGAAGAAGGCCGAAGCCGCCGCGCCGCCGGCGCCGGCCGAGACGCCCGAAGAGGTGCTGCTGCTGCGCGAGATCCGCGACGCCATCAGGAAATAATCGACGCGCGACAGACACGGGCCGCGGCCGCGCCAGCGTGACCGACGGCATCTGCATCCGGGGCCGCGGGCTGGTACGCTCGCGGCTTCGTTTTTCCGGGTCGGAGCGTACGCAATGCGTTCGAAATCGTGGTCCATCGTTGCCCTGTTCACGGCGATCGTTACCGCCTCCGCAGGCGCCGCATCGCCCGAGGCGCCGCGCGAAACCCGCATTCCAGAAGCCGCACTCGCGACTGCCGCACAACTGCGCGAACAGGCGCTGCAGGACAGGACCGCATGGCAGGTGGTCGAATCGCTGACGACGGAAGTCGGCCCGCGCCTCGCCGGCAGCGAAGCCGATCTGCGCGCGGTGCGCTGGGCCGAGGCGAAGTTCAAGGCGCTGGGCTACGACAAGGTCCGGCTGGAGCCGGTGAGTTTCCCGAAATGGGTGCGTCGCAGCGAAAGCGGCGCAGTACTGGGCGAATTCGCGCAGCCATTGCATCTGACCGCGCTGGGCGGCAGCCCGGGCGGTACGGTCGAAGGCGAGGTGGTGCGTTTTCCCGACCTCGCCGCGCTGGAAGCGGCACCGGCCGGATCGCTCACCGGGAAGATCGCGTTCGTCGACTACACCATGCAGCGTGCGCGCGACGGCAACGGCTACGGGCCCGCCAGCCGGATCCGCAGCCGCGGGCCCAGCGCGGCGATCCGTGCCGGTGCGGTCGGTTACGTCATGCGCTCCGCCGGTACCGAACAGCACCGCTATCCGCACACCGGCGTCACCCGCTTCGACGACGGGCTGACGCCGATTCCTTCCGCCGCGCTGGCGCTGCCGGATGCCGAGCAGATCACCCGGCTGCTGACGCGCGGCAAGCCGATCCGCATCCGCCTCGCGCTGGACTGCGGCTGGGACGGCACTGCCGAATCGTTCAACGTCGTCGGTGAGATCACAGGCAGCCATCGCACCCTGCGCGATGAGGTGGTGGTGATCGGCGGACATCTGGATTCGTGGGATCTCGGCACCGGTGCGGTCGACGACGGTGCCGGCGTTGCGATCACCATGGCGGCCGGGCATCTGATCGGCCGCCTGCCCAAAGCGCAGCGGCCCGCACGCACCATCCGCGTGATCGCGTTCGCCAACGAGGAACAGGGGCTCTACGGCGGCAAGGCCTACGCCGCGCAGTACAAGCCGGCGGTGGCGCAGCATCAACTGGTGGCCGAGAGCGATTTCGGTGCCGGCCGCATCTATGGGTTCAACACCAGCGCCGCGCCGCACGCGCAAGCCGCGGCCGCGCAGATCGTCGAGGCCCTGAAACCGCTCGGCATCGAAGCGCTGGCCAAGGGCGGCCCGGGTCCGGACGTCGGCCCCATCGCCGCCGAGGGCGCGGCCTGGGCGTGGCTGGGCCAGGACGGCACCGATTATTTCGACCTGCACCACACGCCCGACGACACCCTGGACAAGATCGATCCCGCGGCGCTGGCGCAGAATGCAGCGGCTTATGCGGTGTTCGCGTATCTCGCCGCGTCGGCCGACGGTGGCTTCGGCAGCGCGCCCAAGGCGCCCGCAAATCCCTGAAAACGCATCGCCTGCGTGGCGATGCGTGGGCGAGGCCGATAGGAATTCAACCCACACAGCACAGGAGTCCGCGCATGGCCTTTCCCACCGCAGTCAACGACCAGATCACCGATGCCGTCACCCAGTCCAACATCAAGGTGATCGGCGAAGCCCCCGCCTTCGCGATGGGTTCGATCTACCAGAGCATGGCCCATTCGACCGGCATCCTGTTCCAGAACTCGGTCGCCGCGCAGCAACAGCAGAACGCGCTGGCGCAGGCGGCGACGAACCAGGGCGTGATGCAGATCTATTCGATCGATACCACCTCGACCGCGGGCGCGACCGAAGGCATCGGCCAGACCGGCGTCACCGACAATCTGACCAGCCTGCTGACCGTACTCAACGCCTTCCGATCCTCCGGCCCCCAAGCGAAGGCTGTCGCCGAAGCTCCGCCGGCCGACGCGCCGGTGCGCGACATCGCCAACCAGATCGAAGCGGCGGTGAGATTCTCCAATGAGGCCGTGCTGGGCAACCTGGACGTCTTCGTATCCGGCCTGCACGGCACGGTCGACGCGATGGCGCATGCGCTCGACGCGATGAACCGCGTCACCCACGACAACCTGGTGCATATGCTGCAGGAAGCCGCGCTCTCGACCACACTGGCGGCGATGATCCGCGAACCGCACAAGGCCGCGGAGTACGAAGCGGTGCTGCAGGTGATCAAGCGGATGGGGTGAGGGGACAGGGACAGGCAGCCTGGCTTGAGTGAGCACCCGTTTTTTGTGGGAGCGACGCAAGTCGCGACGGCCTGCGGCAGGCTTTTCAGCAGCCTGTCGCGACTTGCGTCGCTCCCACGAGGCTACGAACCGGCGGCATCGCGACTTCCGTCGCTCCTACAAAATCATCGGCATCGCGACTTCCGTCGCTCCCACAAGACGGGTCAGCGTGCGCGGGCCCTGAACCACTCCGCCAGCAGCACCGACGTGGCGGCAGCCACGTTGAGGCTTTCCACCGCGCCGCTGCCCGGGATCGACAGCCGCAGATCGCAGGCCTTGGCGAGTTCCGTATCCATGCCCTCGCCTTCCGCGCCCAGCACGAAGATCGTTCTCTCGGGCAACTTCGTCGCGAACAGGTCGCCGCCGCCACGCACGACCGTGGCGACGATCGAGAACCCCGCGCCGCGAAGCTGCGCGATGGCGTTGTCTTCGCGGCCCAGGCGCACGAACGGCACCATTTCCGCGCCGCCCTCGGCGACGCGCGCGGCGGCGCCGGACAGCGCCAGGGTCGATTGTTTCGGCAACAAGGCCGCGACCGCACCGAAGTGCGCGGCGGAGCGCAGGATCGCGCCGAGATTGTGCGGATTACCCACGCCGTCCAGCCACAGTGCGCAGCACGGCCCGGGCGGCAGCTCGCGCAGCCACGGCGCCATCGACAGCGGCTCCTCGCGCAGCACGTCCGCGATCACGCCCTCGTGGTGGGCGCTGGCGGCGAGTTTCTGCAGATCGTCCTGCTCGACCACGCGATAACCGACGCGGTTGGCGACGCACCATTTCAGCAGCGGCTGCAGTTGCGGAATCCGCGCCTCGGCCAGATAGAGTTTCCGGATGGCCTGCGGCCGCCGCGCGAACACCGCGCGCACCGCATTCAGGCCATAGAGGCGCAGCTCGACATCGCGGCGCTGTTGGCGCGCGGGCTCGGCAGGCGCCGGGGACGAATAAGGATTTTGTTTCCAGGGCATGGCCAATTGTATCGAGTGTTCGTCGCGCCTGCGGACGAACGCCGCGGCCTGCGGATCAGCCGAAGAACACCCACGCCGCCAGCGCCACGACGCCGATCAACAGCCACGCCCACTGGTGGGTGGCGCCGTCGCCGGGCATCACCGTTGGCGGATGCGACTTCGACATGACCGAAATGGTCTCGGCGCGCGACGCGATCTGCGCCGCGGTCGCGCCCAGATGGTGAGGGCCGCTGTGATCGCCGGACTGGTCGCCGTGGCCGCCGTTCTGCTGCTCGGCGATGCGCCCGGCCAGGTTCTGTATCATCGCCATCGCCGACTTCAGGTCGCCGCCGCTGGCCTCGCGCAACAGCTTGATCGCGCCCATCTTGTCGCCGCGCCGCAGGGCGTCGATCACCGATTGCGGTACTTGCTGGCTGGTCATGGGCGGCTCCCCGGAAGCGATTCGCGCAGCATAGCGCGCCGGCGCGCCCGCGACAGCTGTCAGCCAGAGGCCCCACGGAGTCAAGCGCATGCAGATAGAAGTCCTGTGCGGCGACATCACCACGCTCGCCGTCGATGCCATCGTCAATGCCGCCAATCAGCCGATGTCGGGCGGTGGCGGCGTGGACGGCGCCATCCATCGCGCCGCGGGTCCGGAGCTGCCGATCGCCTGCAGCGCCATTCCCATGGTGCGCCCCTATGTCCGCTGCCCCACCGGCGAAGCCCGCATCACGCCCGGCTTCCGCCTGCCCGCGCGCTGGATCATCCACACCGCCGGCCCTGTCTGGCAGGGCGGTCGCGCGGGCGAGCCGGAGCAACTGGCCAACTGCTACCGCGCATCCCTACGGCTGGCGGCGCAACATGGCATCGCTTCGATCGCGTTTCCGGCGATCAGCTGCGGGGTGTTCGGCTACCCGCCCGACAAGGCTGTGGCGATTGCGGTGCGCAGCGTGCGCGAGAGTACGCATCCGCCCGCACGTCTGATCTTCTGCGCCTTCGATGCCGCGATGGCCGATCTGTATCGAAGCGCGTTGCTGTCATCGGGTGCGCTTGAGCGCACCGATGTCCGATGAAACCGCAGCGCATGACGTGCGCTTCCGGCGCACCCGATCGCTATCGTGCGATCAGGCGTGCCCGCCGACCTGCGGCGTCTCGTTTTCCAGCTTCTCCAGCGCATGCTTCACCGCTTCGGGCGAATGCGTGAACGGCGCGAGCAGACGGTAGAACGCCGGCACCACGAACAGCGACAACAGGGTCGAGAACGCCACGCCGAAGATGACCACGATGCCGATGGTGGCGCGGCTGGCCGAGCCCGGGCCGCCGGCCACGACCAGCGGCACCGCGCCCATGATCGTGGCGATCGAGGTCATCAGGATCGGACGCAGGCGCACCACGCAGGATTCGATGATGGCGTCGCCGATCTCCCTGCCCTCGTCGCGCAGCTGATTGGCGAATTCGACGATCAGGATGCCGTTCTTCGCCGCCAGCCCCACCAGCATCACGATGCCGATCTGACTGAACAGGTTGAGCGTACTGCCCGCCACCCACAGCCCCAGCAGCGCGCCGAGCACGCCCAACGGCACCGTCAGCATGATCACCAGCGGGTGGATGAAGCTCTCGAACTGCGCGGCCAGCACCAGATACACCACCAGCAGCGCCAGCGCGAAGGTCAGCAGCACCGCGCCGCCGGCCTTCTGGAATTCGCGCGATTCGCCCTTCCAGTCGATCTGCGCGGTATCGGGTAGTTCTTCGCGCACCACCTGATTGGCCCACTCGATGGCGTCGCCGAGGCGGTAGCCCGGCGACAGGCCCGCGGAAATGGTGATCGCGCGCAGGCGATTGAAGCGGTTGAGGCTGCCGGCTTCGGCCAGCTCGGTGATGGTGACGAGGTTGGACAGCGGAACCAGCTCGCCGTTGTTGCCGCGCACCTGGATGGCCGACAGATCCGACGGTGTGGCGCGCGCGGCGCGTTCGGCCTGCAGGATCACGTCATATTCTTCGCCGTTGTCGACGAAGGTGGTGACGCGACGGCTGCCCATCATCGTTTCCAGGGTGCGGCCGACTTCGGACACCGACACGCCCAGATCGGCGGCGCGGGCGCGATCGATCAGCACCCGCATCTGCGGCCGGGTTTCCTTGTAGTCGGAATCGGCGGCGAAGAAATTCGGATTCTTCTCCATGCGCGCGAGCACCCGGTCGCGCCATTGCGCGAGCTCGCCGTATTCGGGGCCGCCCAGCACGATCTGGAAAGGCTGGCCGCCGCCGCGCGTCAGGCCGGTGCGCACCTGCGGATTCACCCGCACGCCGGTCAGCCCGGCGAGATCCTTGCGGACCATCTGCACCACGTCATCGGTGGTGATGTCGCGCTTGTCCCAGTCCTGCAGGAACACGATCGCCTGGCCGGTATGCATCTCCTCGCTGGCGCCGAAACCGCCGGGCACGCGGGTATTCACGCGCTGCATCGGCTTGCCTTCGCCGACCTGCTTGAGCAGCACTTCTTCGACCTGCTGGACCTGACCGACCGTGTAGTCGAAACCCGCGCCTTCCGGCCCGACCACCGATGCGAAGAACACGCCGCGATCCTCCGGCGGCGCCAGTTCGCTCGGCACGAACTTGAACAACAACACACTCGCCACCAGCGCGGCGATCATCAACGCGCCGAACATCCACACGCGCCTGATCGTGCGCTCCAGCAGATTGCGGTAGCCGCGCGTCACCCGGTCGAGCTGCTTCGAGACCCAACTGTGCAGACGGTTCGGCTTGTTGCTGGCATGCGGACGCACCAGCTTGGACGACATCATCGGCGTGAGCGTCAGCGCGACCAGTGCGGAAATCGCCACCGCTGCGGCCAACGCCACCGACAATTCGCGGAACAGTCGCCCGGTATTGCCTTCGAGGAAACCGATCGGCAGGAACACCGCGACCAGCACCGCGGTGGTGGAAATCACCGCGAACGCCACCTGCTTGGTGCCGCGCTTGGCCGCGACCAGCGACGGTTCGCCCAGATCGGCGCGACGCTGGATGTTCTCCAGCACCACGATGGCGTCGTCCACCACCAGGCCGATGCACAGCACCAGCGCCAGCAGCGTGAGCAGATTGATCGAGAAATCGAAGGCGTACAGCGCGATGAATGCGGCGATGAGACACACCGGCACGGTGACCGCGGGGATGATCGCGGCGCGCACGCTGCCCAGGAACAGCCAGATGACCAGCAGCACCAGCGCGATCGCTTCGAACAACGTCGCCCACACGCGATCCACCGCGGCTTCGATGAAGATGGTGCTGTCGAAGGCGACGAAGATCGCCGTGCCCTCCGGCAGATTCTTCTGGATCTGCTCGGCTTCGGCGCGCGCCGCGAGGGCGACATCGAGACTGTTCGCGGTGGAGGTCTTGACGATGCCCAGACCCACGTTGGGCGTGCCGTTGCTGCGGAAATACGCGCGGCGCTCGGCCGATTCAAGCTCGGCGCGGGCCACGTCGCCCAGACGCACGACATAACCGTCGGCGCCCTTGCCCAGCGGAATCTGCGCGAAGTCCTCGGCCTTCAGATAGGTGCGCTCGACGCGCAGGGTGAAATCGCGGTTTTCCGATTCGATGCGGCCCGCCGGCAGTTCGACGTTCTCGGCGCGCAGCGCGGTTTCCACGTCGCTCGCGGTGAGGCCGCGCGCAGCCAGCGCGTCGCGGTCCAGCCAGATTCGCATGGCATAGCGCTGCTGGCCGCCGACGCGCACCTGCGACACGCCGTTGAGCGCGGAGAGACGATCGACGACGTATCGGTCGGCGTAGTCGGTGAGCTGCAGCGTGTCCATCCGGGTCGAACTCATGTTCAACCACATGATCACTTCGGAATCGCTGTCGGCCTTCTCGACTTCGGGCGGGTCCGCCTCTTCGGGCATGCGATCGGCGACGCGGCTGATCGCATCGCGCACGTCGTTGGCGGCGGCTTCGATGTCGCGGTCGAGCGTGAATTCGATGGTCACCGACGACCGGCCGTTGACGCTGCGCGACTGCAGGCTTTCGATGCCTTCGATGCCGGCCAGCGCATCCTCCAGCACCTGGGTGATGCGGGTTTCGACCACGCCCGCGGACGCGCCGGGATAGCTCACGTCCACCGAGACCACCGGCGGATCGATCGCCGGCAGTTCGCGCAACGTGAGGCGCGTGTACGACATCACGCCGAGCACGATCAACAGCAGGCTGAGGACCGTCGCGAAGACCGGACGTTCGATCGAGATATCGGACAGGCGCATGGCGATCAGCTCCGGGCGGGGGCGGCGACGGGCGAATCCCTGGCGGGCGCAGGTTCGGCCGGTTTCGGCTCGGTAGCGGTCGGCGATGCGGAAGGCGTCCCCGGAGGTTGTGCCGCAGGTGCCGTGGTCGGCTTCGCAGCCGCGGCGCCCTCGCTGATCTTCGCGCCGGGACGCAGTTTGCCGGTGCCATCCACCACGACGCGGTCGCCGGCCTTGGCGCCTTCGACGATCTCGACCTTGCCGTCGCCGCGCGCGCCCAGCGTCAGCCGCACCTGTTCGACGCTGCCGTCGTCCTTCGCGCGATACACGAAGCTGTCGCGGCCCACCTGCACCACTGCGATCTCCGGCACCATCAGCGCCTGACGCTCGGCGCTGGGGAGGGTGACGTTGACCAGCATGCCGGGACGCAGCAGGCGTTCGGGATTGGGCAGATCGGCCCGCACGGTCACAGCGCGGGTGGCCGGATCCACACGCGCATCGACGATGGCCACTACACCATCGAACGTCCGGCCGGGATACGCCGCCGCGGTGCCGGTGATCGCGCGCCCCGGAGTCGCCAGCGACAGCTGCGATTCGGGCAGCGGGAAATCGACGTACACGCGGGCGAGTTCGTCCAGCGTCGCGATCGGCGTGCCGGGCGTGACCAGCGCGCCCGGACTGACCTGACGCAGGCCCAGCACGCCGGAGAACGGCGCGCGGATCACGCGGTCGGCCAGCTGCGCACGGATCTGCGCGACGCGCGCGTTGGCGGAGTCGCGGGTGGCGCGCTGCGTATCCAATTGCGAGCGCGCGATCAACTGCTGCTGCGCGAGTTCGCTCTGGCGGCGCAAGAGACGGTCGGCTTCGTCGGCGGTGGCCTGCGCCTCGTTCAATGCGGCGCGCTGCTGCTGATCGGACAGCGTGATCAGCGGCGCACCGGCGCGCACTTCATCGCCGCTGTCGAAATGCACCTGCTGCACCAGTTCGCTGACCTTTGCGGTCACGGTGACCGATTCGCGCGCCTTCACCGTACCGATGGCGGAGATGCGTTCGGCGAAGGTTTCCGGCTGCAGGCGAACGGTCGTGACCGGGATCGGCCGGTCGCCGCCGCCCTGCCCGCCAGCGGGGCCGGCAGGCGCCTTGTCGCCGCCGCCGCAGGCCGCGAGCATCAGCGCCAGGCAGGGCAGCGCCACCACGCGCCACCATCGTGACGCGGCGACGCTGGTAGCGGAAAGCGTGAGGGCGTCCGAGCCGAAAGCATCCGTAGCGGAAACATGCGAAGTGAAGCCATGCGAAGTGAAACAAGGCATTGTGGGAGCCTGCAGAACGGTCCGGGCGATTGTAGCGGCAGCTTTGTGATGGCCGCATGTGCGTCACGTGCCGGCGTCCTGCATTTCACGCGGAATGCGTCGAATACTCTTGCAGATCGCCTGAAATCGTGACCTTTGGCCTATGCGATGAGACCATTCGGCAACACAGCGTTTCGTCCCCGCGCGACCATGCCCGCACCTCGATCACACCATCGTTCATGCCAACGTCCATGACCCTGCCGGTCCGCTCTTCCGCCCGCGCCCTGATCCTCGCGAACGTCGTCACGCTGGTCGCGGCATTGCTGTTCCGTTGGGAAGTCGCGTGGCTGTTCTGGCCCTACTGGATCCAGAGCGTGATCATCGGTTTCTACGCGCGCAGGCGCATGCTCGGTCTTGCGCAGTTCAGCACCGAAGGGTTCACCTCCGGCAACAGGCCGGTGCCCGAGAACGATCAGGGCAAGCGTTCGACCGCGAATTTCTTCGTCCTGCACTATGGCGGCTTCCATCTGGGCTATCTGGTGTTCCTGCTGGCCGAGCACCGCGTCTCCGGCCTGTGGAACATGTCGATCCTGTTCGCCTGCGGCGTCTCGTTCGCACTCTCGCAGCGGAACACCTACGCCATGCAGCACGCGGCGGACCTGCGCGGGAAACCCAACCTCGGCAAACTGATGTTCATGCCGTACGTGCGCATTCTGCCGATGCACCTCGGGATCATCTTCGGCAGCGGACTGGGTAGCGGCGTCTTCAGCCTGGTGCTGTTCACTGCGCTGAAAACACTGTCGGACATCGCGCTGGATGCTTTCGACCGCAAGGATGCGGAGAAAATCGCATTGCATGGTGGAAACGCGTGAGCGCGCGTTCGACATTCCAGAGTTCTTGCGATGTCCACCGCCCAAGTATTTTCATCCCGATAGAGCGGCCGATTCCAGCCAGCACTGAGCACCTTCACAAATGCGGAACGCCGACACAGGGCCGGCGTTCCGTGACACTTCGCGATGACTGCGGCGGATCGCCGCCGGGCGTCATCCGGCGGATCAATCGTTCAACTGCCCCAGCGCCGCCAGGCCGTTGTCGCGGGCACGGGCGAATACGGTTTCCTGCGCCTTGCCGACATTGCCGACCAGATCCTGCGACCAGATCTTCAGCGCGGCCGACTGCATCGCACGGCCGTAGGAGAACGACAGCGGCCACGGGTTGTTTTCGTACTGGTTCATGGCGTTCAGATGCGCGGTCGCGTCCCGATCGCTCTGGCCGCCGGAGAGGAAGACGATGCCCGGCAGAATCGCCGGCACGGTCGCCTTCAGGCAGTCGAGGGTGAACTCGGCGACTTCGTCCACCGAAGCCTGTTCGGGGCAGTCCTTGCCGGCGATCACCATCGAAGCCTTGAGGATAGTGCCGGTGAGATCCACGTCGAACAGGTGCAGCGCCTGGAACAGCGCACGCAGCGTCGCCTCGGTGACGCTGAAGCATTCGTCGATGTCGTGTTCGCCGTCCATCAGCACTTCCGGCTCGACCATCGGCACGATCCCGCATTCCTGGCACAGCGCGGCATAACGCGCCAAAGCATGGGCGTTGGCTTCGATGCAGGTGGTGGAGGGGATGTCCTCGCCGATATTGATGACGGCGCGCCACTTGGCGAAACGCGCGCCCAGTGCGGCGTATTGCTTCAACCGCTCGCGCAGGCCGTCGAGGCCTTCGGTGATGAGTTCGCCCGGGCAACCGGCCAGCGGGTGAGTGCCCTTGTCGACCTTGATGCCGGGGATGATGCCGTTGTCCATCATCACCTTGGTGAACGGCACGCCGTCCCTGGTGGACTGGCGGATGGTTTCGTCGAACAGGATCGCGCCGGAGATGTGCTGGCCCAGGTTCGGCGTGGTCAGCAGCATCTCGCGATAGGCGCGACGGTTCTCTTCGCTGTTGGGGATGCCCACGCCCTCGAAACGCTTGGCGATGGTGGCGTTGGATTCGTCGATGGCGATGATGCCCTTGCCCGGCGCCACCATGGCGTGGGCGATGTCGGCAAGCTGTTCGATGCTCATGGCAGGATCCTGGGGGCGGCTGGGAAAGTCGGCCATTATACGCGCACGCCCCGTGCAAAAAGAGCATTACGGATCAATCACATACGCCGCTAATGGGCATCCGGGCACGGCCCGCTGCATACGATTTCACCGCGCCCCGCCGGGGGCATGAATGCGCGCCCACCGCGCAGGCTGCGCCCTTCGCATCCGATGCCTCACTGGCCTGCGTCTTTCTGGATCTGCTGCACCAGTCGGGTCAACACATTGCCCGGCCCCATTTCGCTGAACCCGGTGACGCCGTTGGCGATCAGGTAACGGACGCTCTGGGTCCACTGCACGGAGTGGGAGATCTGGCGCACCAGCAGCGATTTCACCGACGCCGACGCATCGTCGACCGGATAAGGCTGGGCGGTGACATTGGCGACGACCGGCGTGTCCGGTGCGGAGAACGCCATCGGCGCCAAGAACTCCGCGAACTCCTTCGCGGCATCGGCCATGTAGCGCGAATGGAATGCGGCACTGACCGGCAGCGGCATGAACATCCGCGCGCCGGCCGCTTCGAACAGCGGGCCGGCCAGTTTGATCTGGTCGACCGGACCCGATACCACCGTCTGCGCCGGCGAGTTGAAGTTGGCGATATCGATCCCGGTCAATCCGCCCTCTTCGATCACCCGTGCGATCGCGTCAGCGCCCAGACCGATCACCGCGCCCATGCCGCCGTTCGTGGCCTGCGACATCAGTTCGCCGCGCTTCTTCACCAGACGCAGCCCGGTCAGAAAATCGTAGACACCCGCGGCCAACAGTGCGTTGTATTCGCCCAGGCTGTGGCCGGCCAGATAATCCGCACGCGCGCCCTCGGCGACGGCCTTGTAGTAATGCAGGGCATTGACCACATACAGACTCGGCTGGGTGAACTGCGTTTCCTTCAGTCGATTGTCGGCATCTTCCAGACAGAGTTCGCGCATCGAATAGCCGAGAATCGCATCCACGTCCTTCTCGACCGCCGCGTATTCGCCCACTTCATCGAACAATCCCTGACCCATGCCGCGCTTCTGCGAACCCTGGCCGGGAAAAACGAAAGCAATCATTTCAACCTCGGATCTGCGATGACCGGGCATCGCTTCGACCGTCTATTCTGAAGTCCGCAGGAAGCGGAGGGCAAGCCTTTCCTCCCCCGAGAGCGGAACCGCCCGACGCACGATCAGTTCCGGCACGTGCGCATCCAGACGCTCGGCGCAAACGGCAAGAAGATAATCGGCTTCCGGCTGCAGCTGCCAGAATCGCCAGCGCGCGGGATCGTCGCCCAGCTCCTGATCGATGGCGATCCGCACGCGCCTGTCGTCCGGATAATCGAAGCTGAATTTGTCGAGTGGCAGCTGCAGGCCCATGCCGCGCGCCTTGATATAGGCTTCCTTGAACGTCCAGTACTCGAAGAAACGATACTGCTGCCGATGCGATGGCGTGTTCGCGAGTTCGCCGGCTTCCAGAGGCGAGAAGAAGCGATCCGCCATGCCGATCGACACTTCGCGCGCGCGGGTATTCTCGACATCCACGCCCAGGGCCCGGCCCACGGTCACGCCGAGCACGATCATGCTGTGGGTATGCGAGAGATTGAAGGTCAGGCGCATGTCCTCGGCCTGCGGATTCAGCGCATGCGGTCGGCCGTAGGCGTTGGTGCCGAACACCCAATCCCTCGGGTCGATCGGCACGTAGCGCGACAGCACCGTTCTCACCAGAACGCGCGTCACCAGGTAGCGACGACGATCCCTCGCGAAATAGTATTTCGGCTCCTGCGCACGCTCGTCCGCGCTGAGCAGTTCCCGATACGCGAGATGCAGGGCCTCATCGGAGATCGATTCGTAATCCACCAGCCACAGATGGATCTCGGACGGGTCGATCGCGACAGGCAGGCTCATGCGATCACCGGAGCGGACATCGTCACATCCATCGCATCAACACTCATGGATGGCGAGCAGGGCTTTCGCTGCGATCATCGTCTCGGACGGATAACCGAACGCATTGTTGATATAGGTCACGCCGTCGATCTTCACGCTGCGATTGAGATGGCTGTGCCCGTACACATGGATGCTGGGATTGATTTTCCGCAACTGCGCTTCCAGCCGCTCGGAACCGAGGATGGGGTACAGCACCCGGGTCGAGGCCGTGACGTACCACGGCATCACATCGATACGCGGCAGGAAGTGCGAACAGGTGATCACCGTTTCGTCGCGCGCATCGGGCGTCGTCGCGTTGAGCGCGTCGAAATGCAGCGAGATTTCGTTGGCGCCGTAGCCATCGGGCCAGCGGCAGGCGCGGAAATCCACCCACATCGCCTGCAGTTCCTCGGTCGGCTCGCCGAAGGAATAATCGTACCAGCCCAGCAGCGGATGAATCGCCACGCCGCGCTCGCGGTACGTCCGCATCGTGACCCCGCTCGCTTCGGCCACCGCGCAGACTTCGGCGAATTTCTGCAAGGAACTCTTGTCGCGGCCTTCGCGCGCCACCCACAGATCGTGATTGCCGGGTACGAACACCACTTTGCGGAAGCGTTTGGCGAACGCGCGCAGACACCACTCGAACAGCGGCGGCTTGTCGGTCAGATCGCCGGCGAGGATCAGCACGTCGTCCCGATAATCGAAAACCGAGAGGTTTTCGACCCACTGGGCGTTGGCGTCGTAATCGACGTGGATATCGGAAAGCGCGAAGATTCGCATGCGATGGGATCAGCCTTGCCGGGGCGGCGAAAGCCGGATGCCGCCAGAATCGCAAAAGCGAGCAGACCGCGGCTGCGAGAGATTCTGGCTCGAGGAATAAAGCGAAGTATTGAAGCCCGCGGCATTGAAGCCCAGCGGCATGAACGAAATCCCGAAAAATGACACCACTGCTCCTTTCTGCATGATCCGATATGCAAACCTGTTGTCCAGACAACCGATTTTTACATGCGTCCGCTCAACGCGTTGTTTCGTGCGAAGCGCAATTTCGTAGGATGGGTTGAGCGCAGCGATACCCATCGGCATCCGAAGCGATGGGTATCGCTGCGCTCAACCCATCCTACCTTGCTGCGTTTCAAACAGCCGGAAATTTCAGCCGATCACAACTCCCCCAACCCCTCCGCAGTCCCGTCCTCGCCCACCTGCAGCAACCGCAGCGTATTGGTGGCGCCGTGGGTTTCCATGTGTTCGCCGCTGGTGAAGACCACGCGATCGCCCGGCATGAGCAGGCCGGCGTCGACGAGCTTGCGGATGCTGCCGCGGGCGGCCTGGCGCGGGGTCTGGCCGCGGCTGTCGTAGTCCATGGGGAAGACGTCGCGCATCATCGCCATGCGCCGACGTGCGCCGCCATCGCGGGCGAAAGCGAAGATCGGAGCCTTGCCGCGGAAGCGCGACAGGAAGCGTGCGGTGCCGCCGGATTCGGTCATGGCGACGATCGCGCCGACGCCGATGTGTTCGGTGAGGAACATCGCGGTCATCGCGATGGCCTGGTCGGCGCGCTGCAGATTGCGCGGCGCCGCTTCGAAATCGGTGTCGTGCTCGAACTGGCGCTCGGCGCCCAGGCAGATGCGCACCAGCGCTTCGACCGCCTTGACCGGATACATGCCGGCGGCGCTTTCCTGCGACAGCATCACCACGTCGGTGCCGTCGATGACCGCGTTGGCGACGTCCAGCACTTCGGCGCGGGTTGGAATGGGACTGCTGACCATCGACTGCAGCATCTGGGTGGCGGTGATCACCACCTTGTCGCGTTCCAGCGCGACGCGGATGATCTTCTTCTGCAGGCCCGGCAGTTCGGCGTCGCCGATCTCCACGCCCAGATCGCCGCGCGCGACCATCACCACGTCGCTGGCGTCGACGATCTCGACCAGATTCTCGATGGCTTCGGCGCGCTCGACCTTGGCGACCAGCGCGGCGTCGCTGCCGGCGGCGCGCGCGACGCGGCGGGCCTCGTTCATGTCGGCGGCGTTGCGGCAGAAACTCACCGCGATGAAATCGGCGTTGAGCTGCGCGGCGACCTGGATCAGTTCGCAGTCGCGTTCGGTCAGCGCGCCCAGCGACAGGCCGCCGCCGAGTTTGTTGAGGCCCTTGCGATTGGACAGCTCGCTGTCGTTGAGCACGGTGGTGACGATGCGCTGACCTTCGACCGCGGTGACCTGCAACTGCACCACGCCATCGTCGAGCAGCAGCACATCGCCCGGAATCACATCGCCGGGCAGGCCGAGATAGCTCACGCCGACCTGATGTTCGTCGCCCGGCGGCGCATCCTCGCTGGCGAGCAGATCGAAGCGATCGCCGGCGCGCAGTTGCACCTTGTCGTTCGCGAATTTTTCGATGCGGATCTTCGGACCCGGCAGATCGGCGAGGATGCCGACCTCGGTGCCGACCCGGGCCGCGGCCGCGCGCACGGCGTCGGCGCGCGCGATCTGCGCGGACGGATCGCCGTGCGAGAAGTTGAGGCGAACCACGTCCACGCCCGCGCGCAGCAGTGCGTCGAGCACGCCGGGGGCGTCGGTGGCGGGGCCGAGAGTGGCGAGGATCTTGGTGCGGCGGCGTTGTTCGGTCATGTCCGGTGTCGTCGAAGCAGGGCTCCGACAACGCTATCACGCCGACGCGGCAATCGCTGCGCGACGGTCCTGCAAACGATCACAATCCCGGCGGCGCGGCGGGTGCAGCGTATTCCACCACTGTTTCGATATAGACCTTTCCGGCCCGATACAGCTCAAGCCGGTCGAAGATCCCTTGGCTTCCCTGCGGCTTGCCCGCGGCATCGCGCGGCAGCCCGTCGATGACGCGCTGTTGCAGGCGCGCCGCATGCGCGTGATCGCCGGTGGCGGCATGGCACGCGGCGACGGTGTCGAGCTCGGCGGGGTCGAGCTTGCCGTCCTCCATCTGCTTCGCGATCACCAGACCTGCAGCGGGGTCGCGCGTGTCGTCGTGCGCGCTCACGCAGAGCAGCCAAGCGAGATTGTTCTGGATCGACAGGACATCGTCGGGCTCCGGGCGGGCTTCGCGCAGCAGCGCGATCGCGCGTCGACGACTGTCCGGCGTGCTGTCGGCACGATTGTGCAGCCACAGGGCGTAGTCGTTGCGGGTGTCGGTGGAACCGGCGGCTACGGCTTTGCCCAGCCAGCGCTCGCCAACGGCGACGCCCGATGCGCCGTCGGCACCGTTGACCAGCATCGTGCCCAGCAGCCCCTGCGATCGCGCATCGCCGCCATCGGCATCCGCCTGCAGCCAGGCCAGCGCACGCTTCGGGTTGCGCTTCATGCCGCGTCCCTCCATCGCCAGCTGCGCGAGGCGACGACGCGCTTCGGCGCCGGTTCCGCCTTCCATCGCCGCCAGCGATTCGTAGATTTCGATCGCGCCATCCAGGCTGCCGGGCACATCGGGGTGTTCGCTCTCGTACAGGCGGCCGATGGCGTAGATCGCATCGATATCGCCGGCACTCACTGCGGCCATCAGCCAGTTCGCGGCACGTTTGAATTCCCGCGCCTTGACCGCCTCGTTGGCGAGGAACCGCATCGCGTAGGCATCGCCGCCCTGCGCGGCGGCGGTCATCGACGGCCACCAGGTCCGGAGCGTCGCGCGACTTCCACCCGCATGGACGTCGTGCAGCGCACGCTCGCGCTGCGAGATGGCGTGGCCCCGCTCTGCCGCCTTGATCCGTGCGCTCTCGGCCAAGGCCGTCATGCTGCGGTTCTCGTAATACTCGGCAAGAATGCCGTAGCCTAGGCCCACGCCATTACTGGATTCACGTTGCAGCACCGCGATCTCGCGCGCGGTCAACGCACGCTTGCCGACGACGATTTCCTGCGCCACCAGCAGCATCTCAGCATCGATATTGCCGGCCGCCAGCGATCCACGCAGACGGCGCATGCCGAAGTCGCTGAACCTGCCGCCGAGCATCGTACTTTCGAGCGCCGCGTACATCGCGCTGGCGCCATGCCTGTACCAGCGCCGGTCGGCGGCGTCGAGCAAGGCGTCCGCGGCCTTCGGATCCTTCTGCACGCCGACGCCTTCGGCGTACGCCATCGCCAGCAGGGCCATCGGCAGGCCGTGCTTCTTTTCTGCCAGGGGCAACAGCGCATCGATCAGTCCATCGGCGCAACCGTCGAACTTCTCGGAGACGCAGATCGTGAGCCAACTGCTGAGCGATGCGATGCCGCCGCGCGCCGCGCCTTCGCGCAGCTTCGCGACGCGCGCGCTAAGATCGTCGACCTCGAAACCCGCCTGGACGGCCCTCATGTCGATGCCGATGGTTTCGCCGCCGCTGCTCTGCGACTCGATGAACGCTTCCGCAAGCAGGTTGCGGTTGTACGGATAGCCGATGTAGTCGCCTTCGCGATCGATGGCGTTGGCTACGTCGATGAAGTCGAAGGCGAGGTGACGTTCGGCCTGTTTTTCCGCATCCCACACCGCGACCACCAGCGGCAGATAGCGTTTCGGATCGACGCCCCGATAGTAGTCGTATCGATACTCGTATCCCAACAGCGCGATCAACGCGTACACATCGCGCGGCGACAGCACCGGGATCGGCCTGCGCCATGCGCTGTCGCCATTCCCGGTCAAGGCATGCTTCGCCAGCGACGCCAGCGCCGCGGCTTCGCGTTCGGCCATGTCCGCATCGCCGAGCGCATCCGCGCAGAGCATCGCCGCCCGATGCAGCGCGATGCTGACCGGAACGGCGATCGCGGCGTCGCGCAATTCCACGGCCTGCTCGCGACAGGCATCGGCATCGACCGCGGCATGGTCGTAGCCGACCTTGTCGAGCGCGTCGAAGCGTTCGTAGGTGGCGTTCAACTCGGCAACGGCGAGGAAACGCGTCCACACGCGCCCGGGATCGGCAGCCACTTCTTCCGGCGATGCCGCGCCTGTCGCGGCTTTCTCTTTCGAAGTTGCGGGCTCGGCGGCATCGGCCGCAGCAACGGCGAAACACAGCGCGTATGCGATGGCGAGCAGAACACGGCAGGCGAAGTCGCGCATCATCGGGAATCCTCTTCCATGACGTTGCGCAGCAGTTTGCGCAGACGTTCGTCGCGCTGCTGCGCATCGAGTGCGGCGGGAATGGTGAAGCGCAGATTCGCCGACAGCTCGTCCCGCACCTTGCGCAGCTCGGCGAGATGCGCGGCGACCTTGTCCACCGGCAGCTCGTCGCGTTCGACATTCATTTCGTACACGACCTTGACCGACTTCTCGTCGACTTCGACCTTGCGCTGGAAGCCGAAGGCGTGCGACGTGCGATCGATCTTCTCGGCGACGAAATTCGCTTTCCAGCGCTCCGGCAACTGCACCGTGACCTCATGGCGGTAGCGCCCACGGGCGGCGTAGCCGAGCGGGCCGATGCGGTCCAGCGATGTCGGCAGGGTGCTCGCGCCCTGCAGCGCTTCGGCATAGACCTCCAGCGCACGGACGCCGGCGCCCTCGCTGTCGAAGGGCGACGTCAGGCGGTAGCGCTCGCGGATGCGCAGCCGGTTGCGCGCGGTATCGTCTTCGATGACCGGTTCGCCCAGGGCTTCGACCTCGCCGTAGCGCTTGCGGTAATACTCGGAATAGCGACGCGCGAGCTCGGCGCCGCGTTCGCTCAGGGTGCTGCGGCGCTGGTAGTCGGCGGAGGCCCCTGTGTAGGACGTTTCCACCTCGAACGCGACCTCGGCGCCATCGGCGCTGGGCGCGAAGCGTTCGATCACCTCGACCCCCGCGTTGCCTTCGCGCGGACGCTCGATCGGCTGCAGCGCGGCGACGCCCGCCGCCACCGGCAGCGCCATGCCGTAATCGCCGAGATCGAAACTGCGCGGGTCGCCGCCCTGCTGGCTGATGGTCGGGTCGGCCCAGATCGTCTGCCCGCCGACGCGCGCACGCACGATCACGTGATTGAACGCCGACGCGGTGGGCACGAATTCGCCGACCGAGCGGCCGCGATCGGTGGTGACCAGCGCCGGTGCCGCATCGATGTCCATGCGATGCAGCAGCGTGGTCAACAGATACACCTTGTCCTTGCAGTCGCCGTAACGCCGGCGCCAAACCAGATCGGGCGGGTTCGGGCGATGGCTGTTGTCGCCGATCTCGATGCCGAAGTAGCGCACGTCGTTCTGCACCGCACGCAATGCGGCGGTCAGGCGCGCGTTGGCGTCCGGCAGTCGCTTCCACTCCGCCAGCTTGCGTTCCAGGTCGGCGTCGAACGCCGCGGTGTGCGGCGGATACAGCGGTAACGCCCAGGCGACGACATCGGCCCAACTGCGCTCCGGCGCGATCTGCACGCTGGGGTACGGCTGGAACCAGGCCGGATAACTGTCCTCGTAGACCGTCGCCGGCAGCGCGCGGCCCAGCATCTGCACTTCGGTGGCGTCGGCGCCCTGCCGCACCAGCGGTTCCACCGCCGTGTTCTCGCGATGCACGCGGAACTTCGTGCCGGGGTCGTACAGCACGCGCAGACCGCTGCGCAGCGTCGGGTTGCGCCAGCTCAGGGTGATCCAGTCGGCGGTCTGGCCGGCCAGGATCGGATTGCTGCCGGCGATGCTGTAACTCACGCGCACGATGTCGTCGACGCGCACATCGTCCAGCACGATCAGCGCGGTAACGCTGCCGTCGGTCAGGTCCTGCTCGAACTCGCTTTCGCGCCGCGCCAGCGAGATGCGCTCGGGCGACAGCCGGTTCTGCCACGCGCCGTCGCGCATCAATTCGACGCGATGGATCGACATCGTCTGGAATTCGGGATTGAAATTGATCTGGAAGCGCCCGGCTTCGCCGATCAGCGATGGCGACTTCGGCTCGAACACGTGTTCGAGGTAGACCAGGTTGCGTCCGGCGCGACGGTCCGACTGCATGTCGTAAAGCCAGTAGCGCCAGCGGCGGTCGTCGGCGCCGGGAGCGGTCGGGTCCCACTTCGCCGGCAATTCGCGCCGGACCACGAAGGTCGGCTCGGGGCCGGTCTCGAAACGCAGATCGCCGCGGACGTGTTCGGCCGCCATCGCATCGGATACAGCCGCCACGAACAGCAGCGCCGCCAGCCGGATGTAGTTCATCGTCGGATTCTCTTTCCCCTGTCCGGGAAAGGCTACTACATCGCCCATTCCGTCGCCGCTGCCGACCGGGTGCGGACACGGCGGCCGGGACGTGGTGCGGCAGCATCCCCGACGGCCGCGGCCGCAGCGTGCCGGCCGCTCGTTATCGCGCTGCGCCGCAGGTCAGCCGTTCGCGAGCAGCGCCGAGAGCTCGGCCGGCGTCCGCGCCAGGTGTTCGGCGCCGGCCGCGCGCAGTTCGCGCTCGTCGCCGAAGCCCCAGAGCACGCCGATGCCGCGCATCCGGTGGTGGCACGCGCCCTCGATATCCATGTGCCGGTCGCCGATCATCGTGCAGTGTTCGGCGCGCAGGTCCAGCCGGGTCAACGCTTCGGCGATCAGCTCGGGCTTGTGGCTGAGGCTGCCATCGGCAGTGGCGCCGATGATGTCCTCGAAGCGATGGCCGAACGGCAGCGTGGCGACGATCTTGCGCGCATGCGGTTCGTTCTTGGCGGTGACCACGGCAAGTCGATGGCCCGCGGCGTGCGCGGCTTCGACCACCTCGCCGATACCGCGATAGATCTCGTGTTCGCGCCAGCCTTCGATCTCGAAACGCTCGCGGTACAGTTCGACCGCGCGCTCGATGTCGGCCGGATCGTCGAACAACTGGCCGAAACTCACCCGCAGCGCGGGGCCGATCCAGCGCCGCAGCTCGGCTTGCGGCAGGCCGGGATGGCCCATGCGTTCCAGCGAATACGCCACGCAGCGGGTGATGCCGATGGCGGAGTCGATCAGGGTGCCGTCGAGGTCGAAGAAGAGCGTGTGCAAGGAAACTCCTGTCGTGAGCGGTTCGTTCTGTCGGCGCATTATCCGTGAATCGTCGATTCTGAATCATCGGTTTTTCGAGGCACCTTTCAATGTGCGATCCGCGCCGCCAACGAAAGACCCCCGCCGAAGCGGGGGTCTGGTGTCGCGAAGCAGGCCATCGCGGAACGCGACGGCATCATGTTCATCATCATGCCATCGCGCTGCGATCAGAGCCCCGCCTGGGTGACGATGAAATTGCGGATCGAGGTATTCGACACCCGCGTGTAGACGCCGGGCAGATTGCGGCGCGCGCAGCCCGTGCCCCAACTGACGATGCCGGTCAGCACCCTGTTGCCGGTGCCGCGGGTCAACGGGCCGCCCGAATCGCCCTGACAGCTGTCGATGCCGCCGCTGGTGCGGCCGGCGCACAGCATCCGCGCGGTGATGTCGCCCCTGTAGGAGTTGGCGTCGTTGCAGTCGGTGCGATTGAACAGCGGCACCGACACCTTGCGCAGGTTGATCGGGAAACTGCCGCCTTCGGTCAGCGCGCCCCAGCCGGTCACCAGCAGGTTGGCGCCGACCGCGCCGTCCCCGGTCGCCAGCGTCGCCAGCGGTATGCCCGTCGCCGAGGTGCTCAGCTGCCACACCGCCACATCGCTATCGAAGGTGCCGGGATTCCAGTTGGGATGGATGGCGATGCGGGTGACGTTGCGACGCACGCCGGTGCCGTCGAGATTGCGGGTCCCGGTGAGCACCTGCACCTGCCCGGCGGTGACGAAATCGCTGCAGTGCGCCGCGGTCACCACCATGTTCGCCTTGACCAGGGTGCCGCCGCAGAACTGGGCGTTGAAGTTGTCGGCGACGCTCCTGGTGAGCAGCGCGACCTGGAACGGATTGTCGGCGGCGCCCGCAACGCTGCCGCCCACGATTCTGGGACGGATGATCCGGTCGATTTCTTCGGACGTCATGGTGACGTTCGCGTATTCGAGGTTCTTTTCGGCGACGCGCAGCTGGACGTACTCGCGCATCCAGTTGCTCTTGCTTCGATCGTCGCCGCGTTGCTGCGCCATCGCGGGCGCCTGCAGGGCGACCAGCGCCAGAGCGCCGATGGCGAGCGCGGCGCGCAGCGAAGCGCGCGCGCGCGTGCGGGCGTTGGAGGAAGGATTGGAATCGACCGCGGACAGGTTACGCATGTGTCTCTCCTTGAGAATGGGCGATGCTCGGTGGAATGCTCGATGACGATGCTCGATGACACCGGACGCGCGGGGCGGGAGCGCGCCGGCCTCGTGCGCGTTGCGCATGAGGCGTGCCTGACATCGGGACTGCGCATTGCGGCAGGAGTGTCTGCATGGGCAGACGGGCGGGCTGCCGCTGGGCGGGCAGAGCCTGTAGCGTCCTGCGCCTTTTCGATCGCATGATCCTTGCTGCGAGGCAACCGGCGTATAGCATGCGATCCGCGGCGGCGTCAACGCAACGCCGTGACGCGCGAAGGCCCGGAATCGACCGGGCCTTCGCGCGTGATTTGCGATTTTCCTTTCAGGACATTCCTGTTCAGAAACTGCTGGCGCAGCCCTGGCTGAACGAAGCGTTTGCGGTGACCGTGCCCCATGCGCCGTCCAGTTCACCGCAACCGACGGTTTCCCCGCCGACCACGCGCCCACCGGCATCGCGATAACTCCACGTACCCTGCAGGCAACCGCCCGCGATGGCGACGCCCGATGCGAGCGTCAACGCGAACAGCGCGGACAATGCGATTTTGCGATCGATCTTCATGATGTGCATTCCATGCGACATGCGGCGAATTGCCGCGCCTGCAGCGTAGTACAACTGCCATGCAGGCGGGTAGTTGCATGAACCCGACATGCGAGAAACACGCGAAGACGTGCCAGCGAAGCGACGCTGTCGACAACAAGGCCCGGATCCTGCGAAGGGATCCGGGCCGGATCGGTCGACGCCGGTCGGTGACATGCCGGTCAGTTACATGATGAATCCGCAACCCAGGCGGTAATCGTAATTGGCGGTCACCCGCCCCCACGCCTGCTGCGGCTTGCACAGTACGTTGTTGGCTTCGCCTACGATAGCGCCGTTTTCGTCGTAATACGTGTAGGTTCCGGGCCATTCCGGTCCGGGCGGCGCGGCGGTCGCGGCGATCGATCCCAATGCGATGCCCGAGGCCGCGCATGCGGCCATGATCCAGTGTGCTCGACGCATCTCTTCTCTCCATGTCGCGGCTCATGCCGCATCGCCACGCTAACAACCGACCCGTACGAAAATGTCAGAGGATCGTTAGAGAAGCGACAGCGTTCACATACCCGACATGCGTGGGCACATCGCGCGGACGCGTGATGCAGCCGGATGCGTCATCCGGCGCGCGCCTGCAGCGCCGCCACCGCCGGCAGCGTCTTGCCTTCGAGGAATTCCAGGAACGCGCCGCCGCCGGTGGAGATATACGACACGTCGTTCTCGATGCCGTATTTGTCGACCGCCGCCAGCGTGTCGCCGCCGCCGGCGATCGAAAACGCGGCGCTGTCGGCGATCGCGCGCGCCAGCGTTTCGGTGCCCTTGCCGAAGGCGTCGAATTCGAACACGCCGACCGGGCCGTTCCAGACCACGGTGCCGGCGCTCTTGATCAGGTCGGCGTAACGCGCGGCGGTCTGCGGGCCGATATCCAGGATCATGTCGTCGGCATTCACCGTATCGACGGCCTTGACCGCCGCTGGCGCGTCGGCCGCGAACGCGGGCGCCACCACCACGTCGCTGGGGATCGGAATATCGGCGCCGCGCGCCTTGGCATCGGCGATGATCTGCCGCGCGGTGTCGAGCAGGTCCATTTCGACCAGCGACTTGCCCACGCCGTAACCCATCGCGGCGATGAAGGTGTTGGCGATGCCTCCGCCGACGATCAGCTGATCGACCTTGGACACCAGCGACGACAGCAGTTCCAGCTTGGTGCTGACCTTGCTGCCGGCGACGATGGCCAGCAGCGGACGCGCCGGATGTTCCAGTGCTTTCGCCAGCGCGTCCAGTTCGGCCATCAGCAGCGGGCCGCCGGCCGCCTGTTTCGCGAAGCGGATCACGCCGTGCGTGGAAGCCTGCGCACGATGCGCGGTGCCGAAGGCATCCATCACGAAGACATCGCACAGATCGGCGTATTTATGCGACAGCGCCTCGTCGTCCTTGCCCTCGCCGACGTTCATGCGGCAGTTTTCGAGCAGCACCAGTTCGCCCGGTGCGATCTCGACGCCGTCCACCCAGTCCTTCACCAGCGGCACGTCGCGGCCGAGCAGTTCGCCCAGGCGCTTGGCCACCGGCGCCAGCGAATCGGCCTCGCTCCACACGCCTTCCTTCGGACGACCGAGATGCGACATCACCATCACTGCGGCGCCCTGCGCCAGCGCGGCCTTCAGCGTGGGCAGCGAGGCCACGATGCGCTGGTCGGAGGTGACTTCGGCGCCGGCGCCGGGCGCGTGCGAAACCGGCACATTGAGGTCCTGGCGGATCAACACCCGCTTGCCGGCGAGGTCGAGATCGGTCATGCGGAGGATGGCCATGTGCGACTCCTGGGAACGCTGCGAAAACGGACCCGCATTGTCCTTGCTGGCTTCCCGGCGGGCAATGGCGATGCGGCCAATGGCCAACGGCAAAAACAAGAAGCACCGTCATCCCGGCGCAGGCCGGGACCCAGTTTTGGATTTGATCTTGGGCACCGAAGCAAAGGCTGGGTCCCGGCCTGCGCCGGGATGACGGTGCTTTGGATGCCGTTCCAATCACGCATCACCGACACCGCGATCACACAGCAGGACAGAAGATCAGAATCAGCCTTCGGCTTTCCGGCTCCGCAGCAGGCTCAGCGCGAAACCGCCGACGATCGCCGCACCCAGGACCAGAAATCCCCACAGCAGCCAGCGCCGCCAATCGGGCGGCGTCGCCTTTTCGGCATAGGCCTGCGTCCCCGCGGCTTCGCTGCGCGCACCAAGCGTTGCGACCGGCGGCGACCATTCGGCGCCGAGCCGCGAACGCAGCGGCGCCAGCGCCTGCTCCACCGGCAGCGGGTCGCGGCGGGCGTCGCGACTGCCGGCAGCCAGCGTGTACGGGCCTCTGCCCTGCGCCAGGAATACGAAGCGATCAGGCAGATACGCGACGTCCATCGTCGGCGCCGGGGTCAGCGCGATCGGACTGCGCAAACGCCATTCGCGCGCGGCGATCGGCGCGGTCAAGGCATAGTCTTCGTTGTCGATGCGCAGACCGTTCTGCTGCAGCCGGAACAGCAGCGTGCGGCCGATCGGCGTCCACGCATCCTCGCCGTCCACGCTGCCGTTCTGCGCATCCAGGATCACTTCAGCGGTGGCGTTGTCGGCGCCGAGGATCACGCCGACGCGGCCGACCGGCAGTTTCGCCGGCAGTCGATAACGATAGAGATGCCCCTTGCCGAAGGCATCGGGCGCGGTGTCGACGAATTCCGCGCGCAACCGCCGCCACTGCGGCGGTTGCGCGCCGCCGCGGGTGCGTCGTGCGGTGACCTGCAGACCCGGGACCGGGTCGCCGTCGAGCTGACGCAGGCGCAGATAGCGCAACGACGTGGGCTGCAGCGCGATGTCGCGCCGCTGCAGCACCGAACCGCCGCGACGCAGCGACACCACCGCCGCGCCATCGACCAGCATCTGCCAGTGTTCAAGATCGTCGCTGCCCTCCACCGCGAAGCGTGCGTGGACATCACCGATTTCCGGCCAGCGCAGGTCGAGGCGGTCGACCGTGGCCGGCCGTTTCGGATCGCGGCCGAGGTCGGCGTCCATCACGTAATCGATCGGCGCGGGCACTGCGGGTGCGGGCGTCGCCAGCGTTGCCGAGGTCGCCGGCGCGCCCATGTCCACCTGCAACAGACGCAGACGGCCGTTGCCGTCGCGCTCCAGCCGCAGCGACAGATCGTCGGTGCCAGCAGCACTCGCGCGGCGCGGCAGCGCGAACACCGGCAGCGGCGCTTGGGCAACGCCCGGCCGCGTGGCCGGATCGACGGTCAAGCGCGCCACCGGCACCGCTTGGCCATCGGCATTCAGCACCACGAAATCGCCGAGCTCCGGATCGATCAGCGCGGCGTAGACCTCCGGCGTCAGTTCGAACTGCCAGGCCGCATTCTGGCCCTCGGCTTTCAGCGGCCAGCGATAGGCGTAATCGCCGGTCGCTTTCGAGGCCTCCGGCTGTGCGGCTGTGGCCGCCAAGGCTGCGCTCAATAGGGCTGCGCTGAGCGCGACCGCTGTCCGTTTCATGCGGGAATTTCCTCCGTGGATGCCGCGCGCCGCGGCGGGGCCGGCGCGAAATAGCCCACCGCCGTACACAACAGACCATACGCGATGAACGAGACGATGCCGAACAGATTGCCGAGGTGGCCGCGATCGATCAACAGCAGCTTGAGCAGCACCACGCCCATCAGCACCGCGCCGGCGCCCCACAGCAGGCGATCGCCGCGCTTCGAACCGAAGATCCAGCCGAGCACGCCCAGCACGCTCCAGACCACGGTCAGCGCGGTCTGCACGACGGAGTCGTCCAGCATCGAGGGCGACCAGTCGGTGCCGCCCCAGTGGTGGGTCGCGCGCAGCGTGGCGAAAGTGACCCAGGCGAACGCGGCCAGCGCGAACGCCGCCACGCCGGTCTGCGACCCCATCGTGCCGCGGCCTGCCCAAGCGCGCTGGGCCAGCAACGCCAAGGTCGCGATCTGCAGCAGTTCCAGCGGATTGAGTAGCGCGATCCACGGCAGCGGCGCGCTCCCGCCGGGGAAGAACAGCGACACGCACCAGCTCATGCCCAGCACCAGCCATGCGGATACGAGCAGCCAGCGCCGGTAGTCCTCGAAGCCGCCCTGCTCTCCGGCGTTCCCGCCTGTCCGGGCCAGCGGCGGCGCCAGCAGCGCCGGCCACAGCTGCAGCAGCGCCGCGAACGCCAACAGCGGCAGACCGAAGCCGACCCACTGCCACCCATCGCCCAGTTCCGCTTCGCCGGCGAAATACAGCGCGGTGACGGCGATCGCCGCCACCCACGACCACAGCCACCCGCCGTGCGCGACAAAGCGCAGTTCCTCGCCGGTGGCGCGCAGGCAGATCAGGCTGCGCCAGCCGAGCACCGCATACACCAGCCACGCCGCGGCGCCGAATCCGCCGAACGGATGGTGGTGCGCGAGCGCCAGCAGCAGCGCAGCCGGAATGCCCAGCGCCAGCGCTGCGGCGGCGATGCCGCCCAGCACCGTCATCCCACTCTCGCGGCGACGCAGTTCCGCCGCCATCCAGCCGGTGAACGCGACGAAGGCGAACAGCGCATCGACCCGGTCGGGATACGCGATGTGATCGACGATCTCCTGCGCGCCGGCGAAGCTCCACCAGCCGAAGGCCCAGAGCGTGAGCAGGCCGACCAGACCGCCGTCGTGTTCGTTGCGATAGGTCCAGGCGGTCGCGAAACCGGCGAGCGCGATCAGCAGCGCGCCCATGAACGCGGGATTGGCGATGGGGGTGTTCGCGACCGTATCGAGGAGGCCGCTCTGCGAGAAACCGCTGCCGATGCCGCCGATACCGGCCACATACGCGGTCGCGGCGGCGAGCTGCAGCAGCAGACCCGAGATCTGCGGCAGGCGTCGTTCCTGACGCACGCCCAGCCACACCAGCGCCGCGCCCTCCAGCGCGAACACGCTGGCGGTGGCGCGCGCCGACAGCGCCAGCGGCACCGACAGCGTCGAGAAACCGACCGCGAGCACCGCGTAGGTATCGACCAGCGACGCGAACTGTTCGCGACGCCGCAGCGCTGCGGCGAGCAGTGCATAGATCGCCGCCGCGCCCAGCGCCGACAGCGCGAGCGGCATGCGCTCGCCTTGCAGCAGGCCCGCCTGCAGCGCGAACGCCACCAGCGGCGTGCCGAACACCAGGGTGCCGTCGACCAGCGCATGCGCGTTGCCTTCATGGCCATGCCCGTCGCGATCGCCTTCGCTGCGGCGATGCGCGTAGAAGATCGGGATCAGCAGATACAGCGCGAAGAACAGCAGCAGGAAGGGTTCGGTAGTCGCGAATTTCGCCGGTTGGTAATCGAGCACGCCCCACACGGTGCCGATGCCGAAGGTGAAGACGAAACCGAGCAGATTGAGCAATCGCCACGGACGGTTCCATGCGATGCCGAAGATGCCGAGATTCAGCACCGCGTAATAGCCGAACAGCGCGACGTGATTGCCGCTGCCGGTGGACAGCCAGATCGGCGCGAGGAACCCGGCGAGGATGCCGAATACCGCCAGCGCCAGCGCGTTCTGCAGCACCGCCAGCACGCCGATGCCCGCGACCAGCGCGATGGTGATCGCGAACGCGGCGCCCGCCGGAATCACATCGTAGAGTTTGTAGGCCGCGAACGTCACCAGCATCAACACGCCGATGGCGCCGCCCTGGACCGACAGCGAGAACGACCGCCGCGTCTCGCGCTGTCGCCACGCGAACACCAGTCCGGCGATGGCGGCCGCGGCCACCGCGGCGAGGCGCAGTTCGATCGGCAGCCGTACCCAGCCCTGGTCGCTGGCGTATTTCAGCAGCGAGGCCACGCCGAAGAACAGCACCAGCATGCCGATCTTCACCGGCACGTTGCCCTCGGTGAACCAGCCGCGGATCCAGTCGAAGGCTTTTGCGACGACATCCGGCGGCGGCGGACTTTGCGGGCGCCGCGCCTGCCGGGCGGCGGTGCTGGCGACCGGATCGGCCACCTTCCTGCGCGGCGGCAGCGGCGGCGGTATCGCGCCCGTCGTTTCGGCAGGCGGTGCGGGATCGTCCGGAAGATCGAAGCGCGCACGACGCGACGCGGACGCACCGGGATACGCGGGATCGGATGCGTTCAAGCCGCCGGAGGCAGGGCCCGCGGCGCCGACATCGCGCGCGATCGGGTCGCGCCTGATGGCATCGGGTGCGCTGTCGGCCGGAGCAGCGCCGTCGCGCCAGGTCTCCGCGACACGTGCCGGGGGCGCAGCGGCCATCGAAGGTTGCGCGCGCGCGACGGTGTCCTGACTCGATGCCGGCGGCGCGGCGCGCACGGACTCCACCTCGCGCAGCCGCCCGTGCAGTTGTTCGACACCGCGTTCCAGCGCATCGATGCGAGCCTTGGCGTTGCCGATCTTGACCAGCGCCACCACCAGCAGCACCGGCACCGCCAGCAGCGCCAGGGCCAGCAGGACCAGGATTCCAGCGAAATCATCCATCTTCAGCCGCCCTCGGCGCGGCATACCCCTCGTCCGCCACTGACCGTCTGCAACCGGGCGAACACCGCCGCAGCCTTCCCCATGCGGTCATGAAATGCAACCGGCCCGGCCGCGCGTAGTGCGCAGGCGCGCTCCCGGTATCGTCTGCCGCTACTCTTCAGGCGTGTGATCGTCGTCGATCATCTGCGGATCGGTGAGTGTCGAGTGCCGTTGACGGGATCAACAACTACGATCCGCCAACAGCCGTCATTGCCGCAGACATACGATCGCGCCGATGTCTCGACAGGGCGGGAACCGCGCTCTCCGTGCGCCATGGAATGGCGTACCGAAAAGCCGGAGCGGCGGCGGAAGACCCGGATCCCAACGAGATCCGGGCGACAGAGGGCGATCATCGCGAACGCAATATTGCAAGATGCGCTCGACTTTCGATCACCCCGAAGTCAAGAGAGATTGGTGCAATATCCCAGACGGTCGCAGGACCAGAACGCTGTATTTTCCCACCGACCGCTGTAGCAGGTGAATTCGTAATATTGACTGAGCCTACCGTTGGAGTGGTAGTAGGAGAGCGATTTGACCTCTCCTTCGTTCTCCGGCCCGCAGTAGCCCAATGGAAAAGACTGCGCCCGAGCCTGGCCGCTGAAGCCCATGATCACGCTGAGCGACACGATCGCGAATCCCATCATCATGCTGTTTTTCACGGTTCCACCCTCCATAGTTGACCGCCGCAAGCATCTGCGCGATGCGCGGCGGAAGCATCGCGCGCAGCCACTATACCCCGGCGAGTTGCGGCTTGGCACGCTGGTCAAGGCGGCAAAATCAAGTACGCACGGGCGACGATCCATCGATATCGCAAGCCACCTCAACGCGAATTCGACATGAACTTCATTCTCGACAGTATCGCGACGGAAAGAGCGGGAATGCACGACGGGAAACGCACTCGCTGATCCACAATTGATCGACCCTGCCCATGAACGCGAAAGCGCCCGAAGGCGCTTCCGTGACGACACAAGAGCGGCGACGCTTACTTCCCGGCGACCACCTTCACCAGTTCCAGGCACTTGGTCGAATAGCCCCATTCGTTGTCGTACCAGGACACGATCTTGACGAAGGTGCTGTCCAGCGCGATGCCGGCATCGGCGTCGAAGATCGAGGTGCGGGTGTCGCCGCGGAAGTCGGTGGCGACCACCTTGTCTTCGGTGTAGCCGAGGATGCCCTTCATCGCGCCTTCGCTCTGGGCCTTCATCTCGGCGCAGATCTCGGCGTACGTGGCCGGCGTTTCGAGTTCGGCCACCAGATCGACCACCGAAACGTCGGACGTCGGGACGCGGAACGACATGCCGGTGAGCTTGCCCTTCAGTTCCGGCAGCACCACGCCCACGGCCTTGGCCGCGCCGGTGCTGGAGGGAATGATGTTCTCGAGGATGCCGCGGCCGCCGCGCCAGTCCTTGTTGGACGGGCCATCGACGGTCTTCTGGGTGGCGGTGGCGGCGTGGACGGTGGTCATCAGGCCGCGCTTGATGCCCCACTTGTCGTGCAGCACCTTGGCGATCGGCGCCAGGCAGTTGGTGGTGCAGGAGGCGTTGGAAACGATGGTCTGGCCGGCGTAGCTGGCGCAGTTCACGCCGCGCACGAACATCGGGGTGTCGTCCTTCGAAGGCGCCGACAGGATCACCTTCTTCGCGCCGGCGGTCAGGTGCTTGCCCGCGGTGTCCTTGTCGAGGAACAGACCGGTGGATTCGATGACGACTTCGGCGCCGACTTCGTCCCACTTCAGGTTGGCCGGGTCGCGTTCCTGGGTCAGGCGGATGCGCTTGCCGTTGACGATCAGGGTATTGCCGTCGACCGACACCTCGCCCTTGAAGCGGCCGTGGACCGAGTCGTACTGGAGCATGTAGGCCAGATAGTCGGGTTCGAGCAGGTCGTTGATGCCGACGATCTCGATTTCGTCGCCGAAGTTCTGGACGGCGGAACGCAGGACATTGCGGCCGATGCGGCCGAAACCGTTGATACCAACCTTGATCGCCATGGACGGGTCGCTCCTGAGCAGGGGTGAGGACGGGGGGGAAGCCCGGTATTTTAGCGGATCGGCGGACGGCGCGGCCCCGAGCGGCCCCGGGCGGCCGACCTGCCGACGGGCAGAGACTCCGACATTCGGCCGATCAACCTGACAGATCTGACGGTGGCCAAATGTTAAGAATTTGATCATTCTCAATATGGCGCCCGGGAAAGCGCGCGATTGTGCCGACCAACCCGACACAACCAATCCACTGCACAGGAGTTTCACCCCCATGAACACCCGTTCCATCCGTCGCTTCGCCCCGCTCGCCGCCGCCCTGATCCTCGGCGGCCTCGCCGCCCCCGCCTTCGCCCAACAGGCCGGCGAATGGACCGTCGGCGTCGGTGCCCACCAGGTCAACCCGAAATCCGACAACGGCAGCGTGGTCGGCGGCACCCTCGACGTGGAAGTCGGCAGCAACGTCCGCCCGACCATCACCGCCGAATATTTCGTCCGCGACAATCTCGGCATCGAAGTGCTGGCCGCGTGGCCGTTCGAGCACGACATCAGCATCGCCGGCCTGGGCCAGGTCGGTTCGACCAAACACCTGCCGCCGACCGTCTCGCTGCAGTACCACTTCGGCGAAGGCACGGTGAAGCCGTTCGTGGGCGCAGGCATCAACTACACCCTGTTCATGAGCGAAGACACCGAAGGCGCGCTGGCCGGCAGCGAACTGGAGCTGGACGATTCCTTCGGCCTGGCGCTGCACGCCGGCATCGACTTCAAGGTCGGCGAGAAGGGCGCGATCCGCATCGACGCCCGCTGGATCGATATCGATACCGACGCCAAGCTCGACGGCGCCGACATCGGCACCGTGAACATCGACCCGCTGGTCTACGGCGCGGCATACGTCTTCCAGTTCTGATCGCTTCTGATCGCTGCAGCGCGACGGCCGGGGTCATGGCATGCCATGGCCCCGCCCGATGACTGCAAAGAACGGGTCATGTCGGATACTCTCTCCTTCGCCATGATCCGTTCTGCTTTTTATTCCCTGCGTCCATTCCGCCCGACACCGCACCGCCGCACCGGTCCGCGGACGGGCTTCGTCGTGTGCGCGCTGCTGGCGGCGCTGTCGCCCACCGCCGCGCATGCCTGGGGCGGCTATGGTCATCGCCTCATCGCACGTTTGGCCGAAACCGAACTCTCGCCGCAGGCCCGCGCGGAAGTCGCGCGCCTGCTGGGCGCGGCCGACGATCGCAGACGCGACCAGCGCATGCTCGGCGACGTCGCCGACTGGGCCGACGACCTGCGCGACAACCATCCGGAGCTGGGGCGCGCGAGCTCGCGCTGGCACTACGTCAACCTGGCCGAAGACCGCTGCGGCTACACGCCGCGCAAGCACTGCCCGGACGGCAACTGCGTGATCGGCGCGATCGAGACGCAGCGCGGCATCCTCGCCGACCGCAAACAATCCGATGCGGCGCGCGCGCAGGCGCTGAAATTCCTGGTGCATTTCGTCGGCGACGCGCATCAGCCGCTGCATGCCGGCTACGCGCGCGACAAGGGCGGCAACACCTTCCAGATCCGGTTGAACGGCAAGGGCAGCAATCTGCACACACTGTGGGACCGCGAGATCGTGGCGTCCGCGAAGCTCGGCGAAGACCGCTATCTGCGACATCTGCAGCGGATGCCGGTGCCGGGCGAAGCGCGGGTCGGCATCGCCGATCCCGCCGCCTGGGCGCAGGCTTCCTGCCGGATCGTGCTGCGCGACGGCTTCTACCCGTCGCGAGCGAAGATCGAACCGGCGTATTTCACGCAATGGCGGCCGACCGCCGACGCACAGCTGCGGATCGCCGGGCATCGGCTTGCCGTACTGCTCAACGAGGCGTTGTCGACCGCACCCGCGCGGACGCGCTGACGGCGAACGCGCTTTGCCGGACATAGCCGGGAACCGACGCCGGGATGACCATCGACGTGGCGGTGCCGATCAAGGGAAGGATGCGACGGCTGCCAAGCGAAGGCGCGCGACCGGTCTGCGGCCGCGCGCCTCCAACGGCTTTCCTTACTGTGCTTCCGGCGCTGACGCCGGCGCGGCCGCGGTGGCTTCCGCGGCTTCGGCGGCAGGGTCGGCCCGCTCCGCCCTGGCGGCGAGTTCGCGGAGCTCCGTGCGGCGTTGCGTGATCCGTTCCCGGGCCCTGGCCAACTGCGCGTCGATTCCGCTCCGCTCCGCCGCAGCGGGCGCCGATGCCCGTGCGGCAGGCTCCGGAGCTGCCGCGCGCGCGGATGGCGCCGGAACGGCGACCGGGGCGGGACGAGGCACAGGCGGCGGCGCGGGCGCAGCGACGGGCGGCACCTGTGGCGGCGACGGTGCGACCGCACCGGATCCCGCGTGTTTCACGCGCGGGACGGGCGGCGGCGGCGGCGCGGGGGGCGCAGGCGGTGCCGGAGGCGGCTCCGGGGGCGCAGGCGGCATGGGCGGCGCGGTGTCCGACGTGAGCAGCATCGTCACTTCGACGCCGCGGAACCCGGTGGCGGCGCCCTCTTCCCCGACCCGGACCACGGCCGGCTCACCGTCTCCGGTGATCAGTCTGGGCGTCGCCACCAGCTTGCCGTCCCGTTCCAGCGAGGCCTGGATGTCGAAGCGTCCTTGTCCGGCCGGCCTCACGGTCGCGAGCAGCCGCACTTCCTTGCCGGCATCGCGATAGGTGTATTCGATGCGGTCGCCGAAGCGGATCGGCCTCAGACCGCTCGGCGACAACGCACCTTCGTCGATCCGGGCGCGGATGTCCGCCATCATGTCGGCGCCGTCGACCGCAGTCGTAGCGGTCCTGACCACGACCTGGCCCGGTTGCGCCGACCACACCACGAACCCGGTTCCCAGCGCCAACGTCGCGACGGCGGCGATGCCGGCCCGTCGTACCCATGCCCGCGGCATCGGTGATTTCAATTGCATGACTCTCTCCTTCATCGGATGTGAGAACCCCCAGTGACAGCCCAGCGGCGCCTGCCGGTCGGTCATGAGGGTCTTGAGCATCGCTTCGCCGTACGCGCGTCGCGAATGGGGATGGGCCGCGACCACCGCCTGATCGCAGGCGAGTTCCTGGTCGTGGCGGAATCGGGTCGCCGCCAGATGCACCAGCGGGTTGAACCAGAACAGGCAGCGCACGACAGCGATCGCCAGATTCGCGAGCGGATCGCCACGCTGCAGATGGCGGCGTTCGTGCGCCAGCATCAGCCGGCGCTGTTCGCTGTCGTAGCGTTCGGAGAAGTCGGCGGGCAGCACGATCCGCGCGCGCACCGCGCCGATCACCGCGGGCAGCCCGAGGCTCGCCTGCGCACGCCACAGCCGGTCGCGCAGGGGCCGCAACTCGCCGAGCGCGCGCTCGAAGCGGCGCTGCTGCCACCAGAATCGCAATCCCATCGCGATGGCGCCGACCAGCCACGCGGCGAACCACCAGTGCGTGCGATCCACGCTGGCCTCGACCGGCGCCATCGCGACCGGCCGGGCGACGGCCTGCAATACGCCCGGAATCGCAGTGGTTTCGACCACCCGCCCCGGCAGTAGACTGGCGATGAACGCCGCCGGCAGCAGCCACCACGCGGCATAGCCCACGCCCGCGCCGAAATGCCGGCGCAGCAGCCGCGGAAGCACCATCAGCGCGAGCGCAGCGACACCCACCGCGAGCGTCGCGGCCCACAGCATCTGCAGCGCTTCACTCGTCGCGACCATGGCCGGCCTCCTCGCCTTGCGCATCGTCCAGCGAGTCGACCAGACGCCGCAGCTCGGCGACATCGGCGGCGCTGAGTTTGCGGTGCTGGCTGAAATGCGCGACCAGCGGTGCGACGCGACCGTCGAACAGACGCGCCAGCAGGCTCTCGCTTTCGCCCATCACCCAGTCCTCGCGCCGCAATGTCGGGCGATACAAATAGCGTCGCCCGTCCTTCTGCGCCTCGATCGCGCCCTTGTTGAGCAGCCGGTTGAGCAAGGTCTTGATGGTCGCTTCCTGCCACTCCTGCCGCTGGCCCAGCGCCGACACCACCTCTTCCGAGGTCTGCGGGCTGCGCTGCCACAGGACTTCCATCACCACCGACTCGGCTTCGCTGATCTGCATACTGTTTCCGGGCAACGTTTACGTGCGTAATTGAAGCTGAGATTACACCCGTAATCAGTGATGTCAAGCGTCAACAGCAGCCATTCCGGCCGACCGTGAACCGCAACCGCCAAAACTGCAGGATGATGTCGGTATGCACACCACGCCCCAGCCCCATCGCCTCGACCATCTCGACGATACGGTCGAAACCCTCCTCGCCAGCATCGACGGTCCGCTGCGGATCGCCGCGCCGCTGGGCATCGGCAAACCGCACCGGCTGCTCAATGCGCTGTACGCGCGGATCGAGAAGGATCCGTCGCGCGAACTGCATCTCTACACCGCGCTGTCGCTGGACCCGCCCTCGCCCGCGGGCGATCTGCAGCGCCGCTTCCTGACGCCGTTCCTGACCCGCCATTTCGGCGACGATTTCCCGCGCCTCGCCTACGTGCAGGCGCAGAAACGCGACGCGCTGCCGGCGCACATCTCGGTCGAAGAGTTCTACGTACAGTCCGGCGCGCTATTGAGATCCCGCCAGGCGCAGTCGCGCTACGCCAGCCTCAACTACACGCATGTCGCCCGCGCCATCGCCGCGCGCGGCGTCAACTGCGTGATCCAGAAAGTCGCGGCCAACGGCGACGGCTCGCGGCTGTCGCTGTCGTCGAACACCGACCTGACCTTCGACGCGATCGACGCCATCCTCGCGCGCGGACTGCCTCGGCCGCTGCTGGTGGCGGAAGTCGATCCGCAACTGCCGTGGCTGGAGAACGGCGCGGCGGTGGACGCCGGTTTCTTCGATATCGTGCTGACCCCGCCGGGGCCGTATCCGAAACTGTTCGCGCTGCCCAGGCAGCCGGTGGCCGACGCCGAATACGCGATCGGTTTCCACGCCAGCGCGCTGGTCCGCGACGGCGGCACGCTGCAGATCGGCATCGGCGCGCTGGCCGACGCGCTGTGTCACGCGCTGGTGCTGCGCCACACCGACAACGCCGCCTACCGGCGCGTGCTACAGGCGCTGGATCCGGAGATCGACCGCCATCCGGCGGTGATCGCCAGCGGCGGCCTGGACCCGTTCGAGCACGGCCTGTACGGCTGCAGCGAAATGATCAACGAAGGCTTCCGCAAACTGGTGCAGAGCGGCGTGCTGCGACGGAAGGTCGTCGACGACGAACCGCTGATGCGCCGGATCAACGACGGCAGCGCGTCGGACGCGGATCGCGAACGTCTCGAACGCGAGGGCGAATTCCTGCACGGCGCGTTCTACCTGGGCTCGCACGAGTTCTACGACTGGCTGCGCGGCTTGAACGACGCCGAACGGCAGGGCATCGGCATGCGCCGGGTCAGCGAAGTCAACGAACTCTACGGCGGCCGCGAATCGCTGGAACGCGTGCAGCGTCACCACGCGCGATTCTTCAACACCTGCATGATGGCGACCGCGCTGGGCGCAGCGGTGTCCGATGGCCTGGCCGACGGCCGCGTGGTCTCGGGCGTGGGCGGCCAGTACAACTTCGTCGCGATGGCGCATGCGCTGCCCGAAGCGCGTTCGGTGCTGATGCTGCGCGCGACGCGCGAGGAACCGGGCCTTCCCGCGGCCTCCTGCATCCTGTGGAATTACGGGCACACCACCATTCCCCGGCATCTGCGCGACATCTACGTCAGCGAATACGGCATCGCCGATCTGCTCGGCGCCTGCGACGAGGATTGCGTGCAGGCGATGGCCGGCATCGCCGACAGCCGCTTCCAGCACGCACTGCTGAGCGCCGCCGACCTGAGCGGCAAGCTGCATGCAGCGCCGACGCGATTCCGGCTGTCCGACCGCAACACCCCGGAACGCCTGCGCGCCGCGCTGGCGCCGCTGCGGCGCGAAGGCATCCTGCCCGACTATCCGCTGGGCAGCGATTTCACTCCAGTCGAACAGCGGCTGGTGAAAGCACTGACCTGGTTGAAAGCGAATACCGCCACCCGCGGCGCGAAGCTCGCGACGATCGCGCGGGCGTCGATGGGCGCAGGCGCATCGTCGGCGGACGATCTGGAAGCGCTGGAACGGATGGGCTATGCGCGTCCGTCGGGCTTGAGCGAAAAGTTGTACGCGAAATTGGTGGCCATGGCGCTGCGCGAGACGGCTCCGCCGGAGTAGGATCAGCCGCCGCCAAAATGGCCGAGGCCGCCGAGCCCCGCACCTGCGCCCTTGCCGCCAGCGCCATCGTCCTTGGGGCGCGGAACCCTGATACTGCGATTCGCATCATTCGGATCGGTGATCGCCGACGGCTCAAGCGCCGGCCGACAAGGCTCGATCACGATCGCGTCGCGATACGACGACAGTTCGGCCAGACAAACCGTTTCGGAATCGGCGACGATGCCCAGCACCTTCGGTGCGGAACCGCCGTCGTCGAACGCGAGCAGTGCGCTCCATTGCGGATCTTCGGCGATCGCGATCTGCGGCGCAGCGAGCGCAGCGAGCGCAGCGATGAGAGTAAACAGGATGTGACGATAGCGGTTCATGGCGATTGTCCTGTTGCGTTCCGGTGGTCGGCCGCATCCCTGCGGCCCTTGCCCATCCGGACAAGTATCAGTACGGGACGAAATGGCAGTAGTCGATCACCGTGACGGAACCCATCGAATCCAGTTGGTTGTCGCAGCCTTCCTGCGTCGGCGCGGTGATGTCGACGTAGGTGAAGCTGTAGTAGCGGCCGTCGGGACCGTAATGCCCATTGCCGTATTTGATGCGTGCGCGCCATTCGCCCGGTACGTAGGGCGTCGGGCCGACCGGCTGCAGGCCGCCGATCCTGGCGGCGGACGCGGGGGCCGCGGAAGCGGCGGCGATAAGCAAGGTCATGGCGATCGTTGAGAGCAGAAACTTCATCGGAACTCCGGAGGTTGCGTTGCGCCCGCGACGGGGCGGTGGAAACGCCGCCGGACGCAGGCGTCCGGCGACGGATGGCGGCCTTACTTCTTCGGCGTGTCCTTCTTGCGCAGCGGATCGGTGATCAGCACCAGCTCGCCCACGGCCGCGTCGTAGGCGTCGGCCTGATGCGCCTCGCGGATGCGCTTGACCTGATCCAGCAGCACTCCGGCAATGTCGTCGGTATCGCCATCGGTTTCGCTGTGCACCGCCAGTTCGAAATGCTGGTGCATCACGCCGGAGAACGGCGGCGTATAGGAGCATGGGTTCATCGAGACCAGCGTGTAGCCGAAATTGTTCACCGCGTTGTTGATCGCCGCCTGCAGTGCGTTGTTGCATGCGGCCCAGGTCGAATACGGACCGACGACCGAACCGGAACCATTTCCGTAATCGGCGGTGCCGAAGTAACCGCCGCCGCTGCCGACCACCGGCGCGGCATGGGCGCTGCCCATCGCGGCGAGCGCAAGGCCCAGACCCAGACCAGCGGCATGTAATTTGTTCATGTATGGAATTCCTCGGTTGAACGACATTCTGTGGAACGTCGTTTGTTGAACGGCATGGATCGGTTGCGGCATCCTGTCTGCACCGCGCCCCTCGCTGCGAACGATTCGCGGCACCCCGCCCGCTGCGGGCGGGGCGAATCCACACTAGGCAGCGACCGGCCGGCGAGCCAGTACGAACCCGGGCGAATCCGGGAACGCCCGGGTCGTTTTCGCCGTCCCAAGGGCCACAGCGCGGCGGCGTCCGGTGGCGCCGCGCACAAGCTGGAATCGAAGAATCAACGACTTGCGCGGATTTCAGCCCGGGTTCTCCCCGCGATCCCCGTGGCATCGGCCACACGCGCGGCCGTAGACTGTCAGAGGACATCCAGCCATCGGACACCCTCATGCGGAACGGTTTCGCTATTGCGCTCAGCCTCGGCCTATTGGCGTCGTCGTCGGCCATCGCCCACGACACCCTGCCGGCCAAGTGGTGTCCCACCGGCACGACGGTCGTCACGGTCGGCACCTTCGACCTCACGCCCTCCACCCTGATCGACTACCGTACGCAGCATCTCAGCGACGGCCAGGTGCTGGGCAGCGAGTGCAACGACCTCAAGACCTGCGGCATCGTCGACGACTGGTTCTGGGCCAACGAAGCCGCGCACGAAGCCTGCACCAACGACCAGCTCAAGAACGGGCAGTCGACACCGGCGATGCCCTTCATCTCCTACCCTGCCGCCTTCAACCACAACGGCGACGAAAACCACGACGGCATCAAGGATCACCACCAGCTCTACAAATTCAAGTCGGGTCTGAAAGGCGTGTGCGTGGTGTGCAAGCCAGCGACGGCGACGCCTGTGCCGGCTGAGCCCGGGGAGCTTGATCGCTAGGGTGCGGCCCTGTCCGCGTACAACACCCGGCAACAAGAATAAATCGATACAAACGAAACCCCGCAGGTGAGTGGGGGGTTCGAGGCGCTCATTGGGTGCGTCAAGGCGTACCCTACGCATAATTTCTTGATCGTTTAGGGCGTGCTCCAGCACGCCGCTTCGTGCTGGCTACACAGGTCTGCTGCGATGTTTTTTGATTACCTCTTTGGAAAAAGATGCTATCTCAGCATCATTTGAAACAGCGGCAATCTCTAACAATTGGCGCTCTCGATCCATGAGTCGAACAGATGCAGCCGCCGCAAACATACGATCCAACGAATCATAAGATTCCAATTTTTTCAAGACTTGCTCAAAAATTTCAGAATCTTCTTTACTTTTTTCCATATCGCAAATCCAGGCCGTTAACAACCTCAGATGGTCATCCTGTTGCTGGCTGATGCTTTGACGCAGCAGACCATCGCCAATTCCAGCCAAGAATGAAAGACTTTTCCACCTGACAGCCGCATCAGGATCTTTGGTTTTTGAAACAACTGCAGCTATCGCCGCCCCGTCTTTTTCATCTGCGCAAACACGAACAACATCAATAGAAAAAAATCTAGCGTAACGAGACCCATGAGAAAGAATAGGGATTACGGAGTCCAATATTGGAGCTGCCCTTCTCCCCAGTTCAGAGGCTATCCAAGCAGCATTCTTTACTACAACATCATTTTCACTAGAGAGCAGCGCACGTAAATTATCAAGGGGATATCCGGAGAAAAATTCTCTTAGCAGCTCATTAGGGGCTTTCTCATCATTCTCATTTGCCAACCTAAGAGCCAGTTGATCACCACGACTTGGCATTTCGCCTCCTATGAACCACTGAGTACTTTGTCGATTTGGCGAAGAAAACGCTCTTCTTGCCGCAATCGCTCTCTGTGAGGACCATGTTCACCAAGCCGATTCTGCTCTTCTTTTCTCGTATCGATACTATGCTTCAAATCTTCTGCGAGTTCTTCTAACTGTTCTTGCGTTGCGCTTTCAGGAACGTAGTCTGGAATATCGCCATGCACTTTCCCGGTTTCATCGATTTTCGGCAAATCCGGACATCCAGCTCCACCTTCCTCGCTCTCATTCGCTACCCAAAGAACACCAGCAGCAACGCTTCCTGCAATTGCGTAACCTGCCCATTTCGGCCACGCAAGATCAGTCGGTTCGGGCACAGCAGTGTCAGTCGCGATCCAACCTAGCGTCCCACGAGCTATCCATACTGCAGTACCTGACAGGCCTCGCCGATCAGTTCTATTAAGCGGACGGCCACTTACGTATCCGTATGTATTGATCCCGCCCTTCAACCCAATCGGATCACTCTGCACATACCGACCCGTGCCCGGATCGTAATCCCGGAAATAATTGTAGTTCAGCCCAGTCGCATTGTCGTACCGCTGCCCCGGGAAACGCATGTCGAATACGAAGCCGCCGCTCTCAGGAGCATGATTGCCGAACGGCGCACCGGCCAAGCTCCAACGCCACACCACCACACCCTGATTGCCATAAGACGGGTTGATCACCACTCGCGGCGTGCCGAGCGCGTCGGGCTCCACGTAGTACAGCTTGTTGAAGGTATCGGCCTCCATCCGCAGCACGCCCACCGGCAAGTCGCCCAGCCACACCGCCTGCTGGATCGGCGTGCCGTTCGCGTCGTAATCACCGATCCAGCGGCCCGCTGCATCGTGGACGCTATATGTCTGGCTGCCGACCGCACTCTTGAGCACCCGTTCGCCGCCAGCGGAGTAGGCATAGGCTGCGCCGCCAGCCCCCTTCATCCGGTTCGCCGCACTGTAGATGTACGATTGTCCCCCGGTCACACTGGTCAGATTGCCCGCCGCGTCATGGGTTCGCGACACGCCACTCACATCAGACAGTCTGTGGCTGTTGGTGGCATAGGAATAATTTTTCGTGATCCACTGCGTGCTGACGACCGTAGACGTGCCGCCGAAGCATTCGCTGTCTGGCACATGGGGCTCTCCGTTACAAAGAATCGTCACGACATCCAAGTTCTCGCCAGAACTCAATCTGTTTCCGGTCTTGTCGTAGCCATACTCTTGCTGCAAGACATTGCTGCCGTTCCTGGCCTCCTTCAACCGGTTCAGATCGTCGTATTGATAAGTTCTCAAGATCTGCATCTGCTTGCCGTCGCGCAGGGTCACCAGATTGCCTACCGGATCGAACTGATAACCCAGACTGATGCCGAGACTGGCGCCATTCTCCGGACCATCCTCGACCACGCCGGGCTGGTAGTTCTTGTTCAACGTGCGCCGATACTCCAAACCATTACCGTAGGTCCAGCGCTGCACAGGGCCGAATGGCGCGTAGCTGACGTTGCGGAGCAACTGCTGCGGACCACCATTTTCGCCTTGGACATTGATCTCCGCGATTCTGCCCTGACTATCGTACACGTAGCTCAGCGCGGTACCGTCAGGGTAATGCATCGTCTGCAGCCGACCATTGGCCGCGTACTGCCATCGGATCGTGAATGTCTTGTTGTTCGTGCGCTGCACCTTCCGTGTCAGATCACCGAAGCGGTTGTAGCAGTAGGTGGTGTTGCCGCTGCCGTCGCTCATCCGACTCAGGCGGCCGATCAGGAACGTTTCGCCCGCGATGCAGTCGCTTTGTGCAACATCGTAGACATACGTTTCGTTGAGCGCCGTTTCCTGCGGGTAGGTTACCGTCGTGATGCGATTCAAACCGTCGTAAGCGTAGTTGCTGATCTTGCCGTTGGCGTCGGTCTGCAGCGTGCGGTTGCCGGCTTTGTCGTAGTCATAGTCGGTAGTGCCGGTATCCGGGCTGACCAATTGCATCTGGTCACCGAAGCCATTGTAGAAATAGTTCGTTTCGAGGTTCTTGGGATCGATGACCTTGGTCAGCCGATCGAGTGCGTCGTAACGGAAAGCGGTTTCCGCGCGATCCATGTCGCCGACCGCACCGGTCGCGTTCTGCAGCGTGCGCTTCAGGCGCCCCAGAGGGTCGTAGTCGTTGTCGGTCTGCCGCAGCAGCGCGTCGGTTGTGATGTCGAGATTACCGTCGAGATCGTACTGGAAGCTGGTAGTGACCGGCGTGGTGATGGAAGGATCAGGGTTATTGAGGTGAAGCGCCTGAAGCTGACCCAGCGTGTTGTAGGTGCGGGACAGCGTACGCCGTGGTATGGCAGCCGCATCACGCGTCTCTTCCTGCACGCGCGCGCCGGCGCCGTTCAGGGTGTAGGTGATCGTGTTGCCATCATGGTCCGTGATGCTGGTCAACCGATGCGCGGCGTCGTAACCGAAGGTGACATACACGCCATCCGGCTGCGTGACCCGCTGCACCGAGCCATTGGCGAAATAGAGGATGCTGGTGATCCGGTCATCGGCTTCGGTGCCGTTGTCGGCGCCGCGGACCTTGGACGCAAGCAGCCAACCACGTGGGTTGTATTCAAAATCGGTGATGACGCCATTCGCGTCCTTCACCGATGCCGTCCGCCCGGCACCGTCATAGGCCAGGACTTCGACGACCTGATCCTTGGCGTTGGTGATCTTCCACAGGTCGCCCTTGCGGTATGGACAGTTCGCGGGCGAGGCGGCGCAGGTCGGTTCATCCGCCGAACGGTATTCGTATCGCATGATGTCCTTGAAGGCGTTGACAACTTCGGGACGCGGGCCGTTGGTCTCCTTCACCAGTCCGAGGATGGGGCAAGTGCTATTGAAGGCAGCGACATCCGCTGCATCGCAGTAGGCCGTGGTCGCGGTGCGCGTATCGTTGTCGGCCGGGTCCGTAGCGGTGAGTGCGGTGATCTGATTGTCGGCGTTGTAGGTCCAGGCAATCTTCGCCTTGAGCGAACCCAGGTTGTCATACGTGCGTCGCTCGGTCACGAGATTGGTCGCCGGGTCGCGAGTTACTTCTTCTCGGCGTTCTTCCGGCGTGCCGTCCGCTTCAATCACTGCGGAACGATAGGCACCACTGGTCGCGTATTCGTAGTTCGTAACCACGTTGAGTCTGTCAGTGCTGCTATGCAATCGGCCTGCAGAATCGAAATCCTGAATGGCTGCCGTCGCTTCCCCGGCATTCTTCACCGAAGTCACGCGTCGATACAACCCGGGTTGGATGATGTATTCCCGGCTGATGCCGGCGGCGGTCGTCACTGTCGCCAGCGTATCGCTGTTATAGACGACAGCCGTGACTTCGTTCGGCGTACCGAACATCCGGCTCTCGGTAACACGGCCGCGGCTGTCGTAGGTAAAAGTTGCGAAACGAACGGGATTCTGCCCAGGTTCGACATCACTGATGCCAGTCAGGTGATTCCGGTGACTTGGATCGCCCACTGAGGCAGGTTCAGCATAGTTATAGAGCCTAGCGTAGCTGTTCGGGTAGTCGACGCGCGTGAGGTTTTTGTCCGCGTCGTAACCGTAGTTGATCGACGTGCCATCGGGCAACCGAACATACGTCAACAACTTCGCCGAGGAATACTCGAATTCAAGCTTGCGTCCTTGCCCATCGGTAACAGTCGACAACAGTCCGCTTGCATAGCCGAGTGTAGCTTGGATGCGCGGATCGGCGGGGCTGGATATCTTCAGCAGCAACCCGTCTTTGTCGAATTCTCGAATCTCCCCACTTGGCAGGCGCAAACGCCAGCGCACGGTACCCGATGCCAAGTATTGCAGCACCTTGTCATTCGAATTTTCACCACGGTAAAGTCCGGAACCGATCGACAGGAAACTTTCGTAATTGCCGGTTTCATCCACTAACGCGGCAGGGGAAGCACCCAGCACCGCGAAAATCCGATCACCGAAAGTATGAGTCCAACCTACAGCGAAACCGATATTGTTCCGGAACTGGTGAAACGAATGGTAATACCGATTGAACGTGCGGCCGGCGAACGTGAAATCAGGCTCGATGCGTGCCTTGTCGCCAGTGGCGGGATAACATGGATTTTTGCTGGCTTTGCAGCTGGCTACCTGCTGGATTGGGCCGGTGATCTTGCGCACGGGTCCGTTGTATCTGCACAGCGCAGGCAGGACCAGATCGTTGACGCCATCATTGGCAGTACCATCACCGAGGCGGGTGTAGCCTGTAGGACAGGTGTACGAAGCCTCTTTCTGAATTCGGAAGTACCAGTCTTCCGTCGTCGATTGGCAGGTGCGCGTCGTGCGGTAGCGCCTATCACCGTATTGGACGATCCCATGCAACACAGTGACGGTGTTCTGCGCAAAAACAGACTTGTAAGGGTCTACTCTGAAATCAGAGTCAAGCGTTGCAGCCGTGAACGAGCATGAAGGATGGGATGCGCGATATTTCTGTATCGCTTTCGCAAGCAGATCGTCTTCGTTGGCACACCAATCGGCGAGATTCGGATCACTACCCGTCTGACAGCCATGTCCACCGCTGATGAGAGTTCCACCCGAGAGGCCCGTCAAATAGCTTGGTGCATACAGATGCTCTGCCGGTTGGTCCTTCACCCGAAAAATATACTCAGCGGTTTGCGCCAAAAGCAGGATATTTGGAGCATCCTGCTCCAGAAGCGCCGAAATGGAAGCATTTTCGGGCGCAGCACGCATCGCGAGCGCAGCTTTATCAAGCGTATCGAAACATTGCTCCGTCACGCCTTGGTAACAGAACTGTGACGGAGCCTGCGCCAATGCGTCGGGTAAAGCGCCCCCAGCCATGCCTATAAACATGCCTATAAAAAGGAGGACAGCCGGCCATCCCGACAAAACCCGAATTCGATTACACCTCTGATCGCCCTGATCCACATGTTCTCCATGCGTCGACGCGATGAAGCAGGCACCGCCGAATTGGAGACTGCGTCGAATCAAGCCCCGAAACACCTGCATGACTCGATCAAGACACTGTCCTTCCTCTTTGCGCATCATGCCTTGCTCCCTTCACTTGATCATCGATGTCCGGGCAGCCTAAGCACATCGGGTCTAACCCGCAGCGACTGTATCGGGTCCGGCAGCAAGCTGTGTCGCCATCCGTGACGACAGCCACGCTATCGCCTTCGCCGCAGGCCGTCAACACAACATGTCCGCACTCCGATGTACGGCAGTTCGTCACGCAGCAGTCACACCACCACACTCACACCAGCGCACTACGCCGCGTATACGCCAGCACCGCATCGACGCGGCGCTGCAGATCCTCGCGCGTCTGCGCTTCCATCGTGCATTGCCCCAGCACGAAGTAGGCCGAGCGCAGGACATCGCGCCAGCGCGGGTTTTGCGGGAGTTTGGCGACGGTGAGATAGCGTTCCATCGCGCGTGCGCGCAGGCGGCCGTCGTCGATGGCGACGCGCCAGATGCGGCTTTTTTCCGCGAGTTCCAATCGGCTGCTGCCGGTGGCGCGTTCCCAGGTGTCGATCACCGCGAGCATCAGTTCGACCAGCGAGCGGCGGAATTCGTTGCGGCGGAGTTCGTCGGGCATGCCGGCTTCGCGCGCGTCGTCGGCAGCGATCGTCGGCGACGCCGTATCGGCGCCTTCATCGGCGCGCGCCTGCAGGCCGAGCACGATCAGTCCGTCGCCGTGTTCCCACTGCGCGAGATGCGCAAGCAGCGGCGTGCCGTCGCGGGCGACGAAGTCGAACGTCTGCGCGGCGGTGTCTTCCATCCGCTCGAGCGCAGAGGTCAGCGCGGCCTGATCGGCGACGGCGAGGAATTCGGCGACGGCATGTCCCACCGGTGCATGTTCGCCCGCACCGAGCGATCGGCATGCGGCGCGATTCGCGGCCAGCACCTGGCCATCGGCGTCGAGCATGCAGACCGCGTCGTCTCGGCTGTCGAGCAGGGCCTGCAGCAGGCTGCGATCTTCGGCCAGGGCATCGGCTTCGCGGCGGTAACGCGCGAGTTCTTCTTCCTGGCGCACGCGCCGCGCTTCTTCCTGCAGGCGTTCGCGCTGGCGACGGCGCTGCAGCAGCATCCAAAGCCCCAGCCCCACTGCGGAGGCGATCGCTATCGTCAGCCACAGCAGCAGTGTGCGCTGTCGCAGCTCGGCGCGACGCAGGTGGTTCTCGGTTTCCAGCGCGGCGATGGTGCGATCGCGCTCGGCGGTTTCGAAGCGCGTGCGCAGCCAGTTGAGCTGGCGATCGTGCTGCGCGCGCGCGAGCGCGACCTGTTCGGCGTGCGCGCGCCGCAGCGTGGCGATCGCTGCGCCGCGATCGCCCATCGCCTCCTGCGATGCAGCCAATTCTTCCAGCAATGCTGCGCGCTCGGCATCGTCCTCGGCGAGTCCGCCCAGGGCGCCGCGCAGACGCGCCGCCGCCGCATCGGCATGTCCGGACAGCCGCTCGACGCGCGCGATCTGCAGTTGCAGCGACGCTGGCAGCGGCAGATCGTGTTCGGCCGCGACCGCCTGTGCAGATGCGCTGAAATCGCGTGCCTGCGCGATCTCGCCCGACGCCAGCGCTGCGCGCGTCAGGCCCGCATATACGCGGACTTCGTAAGCGCGGTTGCCGCTCTCGCGATAGGTGCGCAACGCCTGCTGCAGCCACGAGGCCGCCTGTTGCGACACGCCGCGATCGAGGTCCACCGCGCTCATCGTTTCGAGCACGTGCGCGGCTTCGACCCGATCGCCGCGCCGCTGCAGCACCGCATACGCTTCGTTGTAGTAGGGCATCGCTTCGTCGGGCTCGTCGAGTGCGCGATAGATATCGGCGATGTTGCTCAGCACCGCACCGGCGACTTCGCCGCTCGCGCGCTGGATCTCCAGACTCTCGACCGATGCGCGCAGCGCACCGTGGAAATCGCCGAGCCGGCGCAATGCGGTGCCGAAATTCTTCAGATCGCGGGCGATAGCGACGCGATCCTCGCGCTCCTTCGACAGCGACAACGCGCATTCGAAACGACTCAAGGCTTCGGGAATGCGCTCGCGCCGATAATCGAGAAGTCCGCGACGACGCACCAGTTCGTATCGTGCGGCCGCATCGCGGCCGCCATCGCCGAGCATGGCTTCGACGCAGTCGAGGGCGTCCTCGGCCTCGTCGAAACGGCTGGCCGCCATCCGCTTTTTTTCGTGGTCGAACAGCGCTTCGACGACGGCGTCGCCAGCGGAACCGGGCGGCATGGCAATGCCGGCGCGCGCCAGGCACACCGCGGGATCGGGCAGCGGACGGCGCGGGTCGGCGGCCCGCTCCGTGTCGATGCGCGCGCAAGGCGCAGGCGACGCAGCGTGAACGCAGAGCGAAGCCGTGCAGATCAAGGCCACCGATGCGGCGGCGCGCGCGGATGTCGGAACGGAACGCCCCAGGCGGCTCACACGCGCTGTCCGCGGATCCGGGCCATGGCGCGCTGCGACTCAGTCACGCATCCGCTCCAGCTTCAATGCCAGCGTGAATCGCGGCACGTAGCACACGCGATTCGGCGGACGGCCCGCATGGCGCAGTTCGCCGTCGAAGATCGCGAGCCGCCCGGGACGCGGCGTGACCGCGGCGCGTACGTCCGCGGCATGGTCGTAGAACACCGTCTCGCCGCCCCATTCGATGTCCCAGCGATCGCAGACGTACCACAGCGCGGTGAGTTCGCCGGCGCCGGGATGCGCATCGGTGTGGGTGAACAGCATGTCGCCGTAGTGCGCGACATTCACGTAGCTGCGATAGACGCGATAGCGCTGCCCGCGCGCGAAGTCGGCCACCGCAGCCAGCGTGGGCGCGAAGAACGGCATGCCCTGCAGCGCGTCCAGCGCGATCTCGGTCGCCCAGTGCCGATGCTCGGCGGTGTCCGGACGCGCGACCTCGGTGCGCGTGAAGCCGGCCCGGTTCAACACCGCCCACAGCTTCAGCAGCTCGGGTTCGGGCATCAGACCGTCGTAGACCGCGACGCTGCGTCCGTCTATCTCGGTGCGCCACGTGGGCGGGATGCGAGTGGGCGGTTCGATCATCGTCTCGTCCCGATGCGCCGGTCTTCTCGCGGATCGACACGCATCGATCCGCGACCCCGGATCAGAGCGCCCGCGCCGCAGCGACCGCGGCGTCGACGGTGATGCCGAAATGCGGGTACAGCTTTTCGGCCGGCGCGGAGGCGCCGTAGCCGTCCATGCCGATCACCGCGCCGTCGAGCCCGACGTACTTGCCCCAGAAATCGCGCACGCCCGCCTCGATGGCGATGCGCTTGCGGCACGCCTTCGGCAGCACCGCTTCGCGATACGCGGCGTCCTGGCGATCGAAGACATCGGTCGACGGCATCGATACCACGCGCGCGCCGTCGCCGAGTTCGGCGGCGGCCTGCATCGCGAGGCCGACTTCCGAACCGGTCGCGATCAGGATGTACTCCGGCGCGCCGACGCTGTCCTTCAAGACGTAGCCACCGCGACGGATGTCGGCGACCTGCGCCTCGGAACGCGGCTGGTGGGCCAGATTCTGGCGCGAGAAGACCAGGCACGACGGGCCGTCCGCACGTTCGATCGCAGCACGCCAGGACACTGCGGATTCGACCGCGTCGCAGGGACGCCACACATCGTTGTGCGGGATGTAACGCAGCGAAGCGAGGTGTTCGATCGGCTGATGGGTCGGACCGTCTTCGCCCAGGCCGATCGAATCGTGGGTATAGACGTGGATCGCGCGGGCTTCCATCAGCGCGCTCATGCGCACCGCGTTGCGGGCGTAGTCGCTGAACACCAGGAAAGTCGCGTCGTACGGCAGGAAGCCGCCGTGCAGCGCCAGGCCGTTGCTGATCGCGGTCATCGCGAATTCGCGCACGCCGTAATAGACGTAGTTGGCGTCGGCAGCGCTGGTCGCGACCGACTTGCTGCCTGTCCACAGCGTGAGGTTGGAATGCGCCAGATCGGCGGAGCCGCCGACCAGTTCCGGCAGATGCGGCGCAAAGGCTTCGATCGCCATCTGCGACGCCTTGCGCGACGCAACCACCGGGCCTTCGGCCTGCAGTTTCGCGATGTAGGCATCGGCGATGCCGGCGAAATCGGCTGGCAGTTCGCCGCGCATGCGCCGGGTGAATTCATCCGCCTGCTCGGGATAGTCCGCGGCGTAGCGATCGAACAGGTCGCGCCAGTTCAGCTCGCGCGCGGCGCCGACGCTGTTCGCGCGCCAGCCATCGGCGATGGCCTGCGGAATCTCGAACGGCGCGTGATCCCAGTTCAGTCCTGCGCGGGTCGCGGCGACTTCGTCCTTGCCCAGCGGCGCGCCGTGCGAGGACTCCTTGCCGGCCTTCGCGGGCGAGCCGAAACCGATCGTGGTGCGACAGCACAGCAGCACCGGCCTGTCGGACGAGCGCAGCGCGGTGTCGATGGCGGTCTTGATCTCCACCGGGTCGTGGCCGTCGATGTTGCGCACCACGGTCCAGCCGTAGGCCTCGAAGCGCGCCGGCGTGTCGTCGGTGAACCAGCCCTGGACCTGGCCGTCGATGGAGATGTTGTTGTCGTCCCAGAACGCGACGAGTTTGTTGAGGCCCCAGGTGCCGGCCAGCGAGGCGGCTTCGTGCGAGATGCCTTCCATCAGGCAGCCGTCGCCCATGAACACCCAGGTGCGGTGGTCGACGAGGGTCAGCTCGGGGCGGTTGAAGCGCTGCGCCAGCAGTTTCTCGGCGAGCGCGAAGCCCACCGCATTGGCGAAGCCCTGACCCAGCGGACCGGTGGTGGTTTCCACGCCCGGGGTCATGTGATTTTCGGGGTGACCGGCGGTTTTCGAGCCGAGCTGGCGGAAGTTCTTCAGCTCGTCCAGCGGCAGGTCGTAGCCGGTGAGATGCAGCAGCGCGTAGTGCAGCATCGAGCCGTGGCCGTTGGACAGCACGAAACGGTCGCGGTTGGCCCAGTGCGGGTTGCCCGGGTTGTGCTGCAGGTAGTCGTTCCACAGGACTTCGGCGATGTCGGCCATGCCCATGGGCATGCCCGGATGACCGGAGTTGGCGGCCTGCACCGCGTCGATGGCGAGGAAACGGATGGCGTTGGCGAGATCGCGGCGGCTGGGCGTCGTCATGGGGCGGGAGTCGTTTCGGCGGCGCCCGGCGGGCTGCGGGCCGCCCATTGTCCCATCCCGGAGGGGCTGATGTCCCCCAGGATGATATCCCCCGGATCGCGTTGTGCCCGATGCGTCGGCCGCAACGCATCGGTGGGGCCGCGTCGGGCCCGGAAACGACTTCGCCGGCGCGAAGGCCGGCGAAGAGGGGTCATGCGGTCGTGCTATGGCGTTGCGATCAACGACCCGCGTCGATCACCGCGCACATCGAGGTGATCTGGAAGTCGGTGCTGGTGGAGAAGCCGCCGGGGGTGGTCTTGGTGACCGTGATCTTGACGTTCTTGCCCTGCGGCTCGATCACCACGTTCCACGGCAGGGTCGCCTTGGCACCGGTGATGTCCACGCCGCCGTTGGGCTGCTCGAACGAGATCACGCCGGCCTTTTCGTCGCTGGAGGCCACGCGCAGACCGGATTTGGTGCCTTCGGCGTAGATGCGCTTGTAGGCGGTCGACACGTTCACGCCGGTCACGATGTCCCAGGTGGTGAAGGTGCGGCCGGTGGTGAACTTGCCTTCCTGCTTGAAGTTGGTCTTGCAGGCGGGATCCGCAGCCATCGCCGAGCCGGCCAGCGCCAGCAGCGCCGTCATCGCAAACAATTTCCGCATCTTTGTTTCTCCTTGGGTGGCACGCGCGCCAGGGGGTAGGCGCCAATATGGGGTAAATCTCGCGGGGATTCTGCCAGCGGCCCGGAACGCCCACAAGCGAAGCGGTGGCAGGACCGCGACCGCCATCACATCGACCACCCCATCAACCGTCGCGTCGGCGGTCACGCCTCGCGCGGCGGATCGGACTCGCCTCGCGACACCATGGCAGCGATGCCGAGGTCGCCGGTGACGTTGACCGTGGTCCGGCACATGTCGAGGAAGTGGTTGACGCCCAGCACCAGACCGATGCCTTCGGGCGGCACGCCGACCATCGCGCAGATCAGCGCGATCACCGGCAGCGAGCCGGACGGCACGCCGGCGGTGCCGATGCCGCCGAGGATGCAGACCAGCATCACCGTGACCTGCTGGCCCAGCGACAGGTCGACGCCGAAGTACTGCGCCAGGAACAGCACCGTCACGCCCTCGAACAGGGCGGTGCCGTTCTGGTTGGCGGTGGCGCCGACCGTCAGCACGAAGCGCGAGACCCGCCTGGGCAGATGCAGCTTCTCGTCGGCCACGCGCAGTGCGGTGGGCAGCGTGGCGTTGCTGGACGCGGTGGAGAACGCCATCAGCATCGCTTCCTGCACGTCGCGGAAGAAGCCCAGCGGCGAGCGACCGGCGATGAACCGGATCGCCAGCGAATAGATCACGAACTGGTGGATCGCCAGCGCCAGCAGCACCACCAGCACGAACGCGCCCAGCCGCACCAGCAGGTCCCAGCCGAACTGCGAGACCAGATTGAACATCAGGCAGAACACCGCGTAGGGCGCCAGCCTGATGACCAGCCCGATCAGGGTCATCGAGACATCGAACAGGCCTTCGATGGCGCGCTTGAGCGTATTCGCCGCTTCGCTGCGGGTCAGCACCATGCCGACGCCGAACAGCAGCGCGAAGAACATCACCGCGAGGATGTTGCTGTCGGCGGCGGCCGCGATCGCGTTCTTCGGCACGATGCCGATCAGCATGTCCATGCCGGTGGGCTGACTGGTGCTGTCGCTGACGATGTTCTTCGCGCGCTCGGCGCCCTGACTCATCATGCTCATCGCGTCGGCGCTGTTCACGCCGACGCCGGGCTTGAGCCAGTTCACCAGCAGCAGGCCGATGACGACCGCGATCGCCGACAGCACCGTGGTGTAGGCCAGGGTGCGCCAGCCGATGCGGCCGAGCGCGCGCACGTCGCCCATCTCGCCGATGCCGACCACCAGCGCCGAGAACAGCAGCGGGATGACCAGCATCAGGATGAGATTGAGGAAGATGGTCGCGAACGGCTGGGTGGCGTACTTGATGAAGCCCTGCACCCACGCCGCATCGGCGCCGACGAAGCGATACACGATCAGCCCGAAGAGGATGCCCGCGGCGAAACCGATGGCGATTTTCCAGTGCATGGGCAGGCGCGGCGGCGCGGCGGCGGTTTCGGTGCTCATGAAGGTTCCTGCAAAGGTTCGCTGGGAGGATATCAGGCGTCGCAGCGTCGGCGCCCCCATCAGGCTGGAGGCCTGCTCAAGCCTCGGGATACAGCGGCGGCAACAATTCGGGCGCGGTCGGCGCAGGCGCGGTGCGCCAGCGCGGCCCGGCGGCGAAGGCCGCGCGCATCGCGGCGACCGCGGCTGCGGCATCGCCATCGCCCCAGCGCGCGCGCTGCAGCACATCCACCGCCGCGCGCTGCGCCGGATCGGCCAGACGCGCATGCACCGCATCGAGATCGACCGCCGCGGGCAAGGCCATCGCGCACAGCAGGCGCGCGATCTCGGCGACGTTGCCGCGCGCCAGCGCATTCGCCCAGGCTTTCGCATCGGCGGGCGGCACGGCGCGTGGCGCAGTGGCGGTCGGCGAAGTCGACGTCGGCGCCTGACGTGCCGGCGCCGGATTCGACGAGGCCTTGCCGGCATTACCGGCATTGGCGGCCGCCAGCTGTCGACGGCGCGTCGTCCAGAGTTGCCAGCCGAAGCCCATGGCGATGATCCAGAAGATCGGCAGCACCAACAGCGCCCAGGCCCAGCGGTTCTGCGGCCGCCATGCGTACCACGGCGGCGCTTCGCCCGCGGCGGCGGCATCGGCCGCGGCGATGTCCGCCGCGGTGGCGGCGGCCGCGCCCGGCGACACCTGCACGGCGATATCCGGCAGCGCCGCGATGCGGGCGACGCCGGCTTCGGTATCCCACCAGGCGATGCGCGGGCCGGCGATGCGCAGCGCGCCCTCGCGCACCGCCACCACCATCACCCGGCGCACGACGGTCGCCTGCGGCCGGTCGTCGACGAAGCGGTCGTCTGGCTGCGCCGGTTCGGGGAACAACTGCGCGCCCGTCCTTATGCCGAGGGTCAACTCGGGCAGTTGGCTGGCGATGGTGCCGTCGGCCACGGCTTCGATGGTGACCGCCGCGCTCTCGCCCACCCGCAGCGACTTCGGGGCTTCGAGATAGCGCAGCCGTAGACCGCGCAACGGCAGCCACGGCTGCGGCGCGGCGGCGGGGATCGGTTTGACCTGCAGCACGACCGGGTCGCCGCGCACGCGCAGTTCCTTGCGCGCATCGCCGAAGACGCTGTCGAACATGCCGATGCCGCGCCCCAGGAAACGCGCGGGCGGCACCGTCACCGTGCCGCTGCGCTCGGGGATCAGCAGGAAGCGCCGTTCGAGCACGTTGTAAGCGGCGCCGCCGACCGTCTGCGTCAGTTGCTGATCGTCGCCGATCTTCTGCAGCGTGGCGCCGTCGGGCGGATCGTGGTCGAGGCGGCCGTCGATCAGGATCCCGGATTCGTAGAACAGCCGTACCGTATAGCCCACGGTCTGCTGCACGTACGGGGTCATGCTGTCGACCCGGGTCTCGATGAAGATCGGATCGGTCGGCGCCGCAGCCGGCGGCGCGACCGGCGCCTGCGGCGCGCGCGGCGGCGCCACCCAGACGCGCAGCGGGCGGGTCCGTTCGTTGCCGATCTGCATGGCCGGTATCTCGAGTTCGCCGGCGCGCGTGGGCTGCAGCGTGAGCCGCATCCGGATGTGCAGCATCATGCCGCCGTTCTGCAGCATCACCTTGTGCTGCACGTTCTGGTCGACGATGCGGAAGTCGCGGGTGATGGTGGCCAGATCGGGGATCGGCTGCGCCGCGTTGACGTTGATCTCCAGATGCAGGACCGTCGTCTCCTCGTAGGCGATGCGGTCGCGATCCACCCATGCGCGGCTCTGCGCCCAGGCCGCGGGCGCGCACAGGCACAGCAACGCCGCGAGCAGCACGCCCGCATACGCGGACAGCGCGCGCAGGCGCGAGGCCATCGGCCGCGGCTGCATCGACCGCGACAGCATCAGCGGTCGCCTCCGCGCCGGCGGCGTTTTTCTTCGAGCTTGAATTTCGCGCGCAGCAGCCCGCCCGGGTCGTCGGGCACGCGTCGCAGCCAGGCGTCGTTCGCGATCCTGCGTTCGCGCTCGGCCGCGGTTTCCTTGGGGTCCGGATCGCGCCCCGTCTGCGCGCCGGTCTGCGCGCCCGGCGGCTTCGGCTCTGGCGGTTTCGGCTCCGGCGACTTCCCCTGCGCGCGACGCATGCGTTCGCGCAGGGCGGCATCGGCGTCGCGCTGCGCCTGCAGTTGCGCCTTGGGATCGGGCTCGGCCGGTTTGGGGGCGACGGGCTTGCCGGTGACCGGATCCACTTCCGCAGGCTTCGGCGGCGGCGGTTTCGTCGGCGATGCCTGCGGGTCGGGCTGGCCGTCCTTCGGGCGGTCGCGGGTGGGCTCGGGTGTCGGCGGCTTCTTCGAGGGCTCCGGCGACGGCTGCGGCGCGCCCTTCGGCTTGTCCGGCGGCGGCGCAGCGCCCGGCTTGTCGTCGGGTTTCGCATCGGGCTTCGGCGGCTGCTTCTGGCCGTCGCTCGCATCGCGGGGCTGGTCCTGGCCGGGTTTCTGCTGGTCGTTCTGCGGCTTGTCCGGCGGCGGCGGTTTCCCGTTTTGCGGCTTGTCCTTCGGCTTCTGCTGCGGTTTGTTCTGGGGGTTGTCCTGCGGCGGCTTGCGCTTGCGCGCGCGATCGACGCGCTGGCGGTTTTCGACCGCGTCGCGCATGCCCGGCTGCAGCTGCAGGGCGCGATCGTATTCGGCCATGGCTTCGTCCAGGCGGCCCTGTTTCGCCAGCGCGTTGCCGCGGTTGTAGGCGGCTTCGGCGCCGGGCAGATCGCGCCAGGCCTCCTCCGCGGCGACGTAATCGCCGCTGCGGTAGGCCTCGACGCCGCTCGCCATCTGCGCATGCCGACGCTGATCGTCGCGCTGCCACAGCGTATCGCCGTCGGCCGCCGCGACCGGCTGCCACGGCAGCCACAGCGCCAGCAGCGCGACCGCCAGCACGCCGCGGCGGAACGCGAACAGCGCCAGCAGCAGCAGCGGCGGCAGCAGCCAGAAGCCTTCGTCCAGCGGCGCCGCGCCGCGCTTGCCCTGGGCTTGGGCGGCATCGATCCGGTCGGCTTCCAGCACGCCCAGCGCCACCAGGTCGCTATCGTCCGGCGCGAATGCGGCGTAAGCGCCGCCGCCGGAGGCCGCGAGCGTGCGCAGCGCCGGTCCGTCCAGACGCGCGGCCAGCACCTCGCCGTCGCCGGCGCGATACGCGCCGCCGGCCGCGGTGCCCAGGCCCAGAACGGAAACCCGATAACCCGAGTCGCGGGCCTCGACCGCCGCCGAATTGGCGCCGCCGCCCGGGCGATCGGTGATCAGCAGGATGTCGCCGCGACCGAACCCCGCGCGCGCGAGCAGCCGCGCCGATTCCTCGATGGCGCGATCGGCGCGGCTGCCGTCGCGCGGCATCACATCCGGCGACAGCGCGTCCAAAAACAGCGCGATGTTGTCGGCGTCGCCGGTCAGCGGCGAGACCGTGTAGGCATCGTCGGCGTAAGCCACCAGCGCGATCTGTCCGCCGCCACGGGTGCGCAGGATGTGCGCGATCTTGGCGCGCGCCTGCAGCAGTCGCGACGGCTGCACATCGGCGGTCAACGTGGCGAACGACATGTCCACCGCGATCACCAGCGGGTTGCGGTCCTGCCACAGCGGCTGCGGCACGGTGCGCCAGCTCGGGCCCGCAAGCGCCAGTACCGACAGTGCGAAGGCGATCGACAGCGCCACAGCCGGCAGCATCGCCCGCCATCCGCCGGTGGCGCCCGCCCCGCCCTGCAGCAGATGCGGCAGCAGGTGCGCGTCGACCGCGTCGCGCCAGACGTTGCGGCGCAGGCGGCTGCGGCGCAGCCACCACAGCAGCGGCGGAATCGCGAGCAGGCCGAGCAGCCACAGCGGCCGCAGGAACTGGAAGTCGTGGACGATCGGGGTCATCGGGTCGCGCCCCGGCGCTGCCACAGCACCAGCAGCGCCAACAGCAGCGACGCCGACAGCGGCCAGGCGTAGCGCTCGATCCGCGGCCGCAGCCGCTGCCCGGGGCGCTGGACCGGTTCGAGCCGGTCGATCTCCGCATAGATGCCGACCAGTTGATCGACATCGCGGGCGACGTAGGCGCGGCCGCCGGTGAGTTCGGCGATGCGCTTGAGCCCGGCTTCATCGGTGACATCGCTGCTGCTCGGCCTGCGGATCGGGATGCCGAACACCGACAGCCCCGCGCCATAGCCGCCGAAGGCGATGGTATGGATGCGCACGCCGGCATCGCGGGCGATCTGCGCGGCCTTGTCCGGCGCCAGCGCGCCGGCGGTATTCACGCCGTCGGTGAGCAGGATCAGCACCCGCTGTTCGGCCGGCTGTTGCTGCAGGCGCTTGGTGGCCAGGCCGATGGCGTCGCCGATCGCGGTGGCGCGGCCGGCCAGTCCGGTGACGGTGCCGTCGAGCTGTTCCTGCACGGTCTGCAGATCGCGGGTCAGCGGGGTCAGCGCGTAGGCGCGCTCGCCGAACACCACCAGGCCGACGCGGTCGCCGCTGCGGCGCTCCAGGAAATCGGCGATGACCGCCTTGGCGGCGGTCAATCGCGGTACGACGCGGCCTTCGAGTTCGATGTCGCGCTCGTCCATGCTGCCGGACAGATCCACCGCCAGCATCAGATCGCGGCCGGCCTGCGGCGGCTGCACGATGTCGCCGAGCTGCTGCGGTCGCGCCGCGGCGACGCACAGCAGCGCCCACGCCAGCCAGGGCAGCAGGCCCAGCCCCTGCGGCCGGGCGCGCGCGCTGCGGCCGCCGATCGTATCGAGGCGTTCGCCGTACGGCACCCGCAGCGCCGGTGCGGCGCTGGGCGCGGCCGGCCATAGCCGGCGCATCAGCCACGGCAGCGGCAGCGCCAGCAACAGCCACGGCCAGGCGAACAGCGAACGCAATGCGTCGAGCGCGGCGTCGATCATCGCCCGCCGCCTTGCTGCGTGCCGCGCCCGTGCCAGAGCCGGGACCAGCGCGAACGCTTGCCTTTCCCGAGCATCAATTCGACGAAGCGCGCGCGGACGATGCCATGCAGCGCCGCGTATTCCTGCTCGCCGACATCGCGCCGGAATCCGCCTTCCAGCAAGGTGCGCCCGGCGCCGGCGGAGAACACCTGCACCGGCCGGCCCTGATCGAGAAAGCGCAGCCAGGCATCGCCGGCCAGGCGGACGGCGTTCGGGTCGCTGCGCCGTGCGGCGCGACGCAGCAGCTCCGACATGGCGGCAATGCGCGCGGGGAAGCCGTCGGCCGCGTCGACGCCTGCATCGAACAATCGCTCCATGTCCTCGCGCAGACGGCGGGCGCGGCGGCGGCGGTACCACACGACAGCGGTCACCAGCGCGATCGCCAGCAGCACCAGCCACCAGCCTGCGGGCGGCGGCCACCACGACGGCGACGGCGGCAGATGCACGTCGAGCAGCGGCAGCGGATCGGGCGCCGCACCCGGCAAGGCGCCCGGCGCGGCGCTCTGAACCGACGCGCTCTGAAGCGACGCGATCTGGATCGATGCGAACTGGATCGACGCGAACCGGAACATCATGCCGCTCGCGTCCCGGCGAACAGATCCAGCCAGCCTTCGCTGGGCGCATCGGTGGACAGCCCGCGAGCACGGATGCCGCTGCGCGCGAGGATCGCCATGGCCTCGTCCAGCGGCGTCGCGAACGCCGCCTGCCAGCGTTCGCGCTGCGCGTTGTTGGCGAGGTCCAGTTCGACCCGATGCGCGGCGCCATCGCCCGCCCCACCCTGCCCGCCCGCGCCGCGTTCGGCCCAGAACGGCAGCTTCGCGCGCGGCGGCTCGCGCTCCAGCGGGTCGCTGAGCAGCAGCACCACGACTTCGCGATGCTGCACCAGCGTGGTCCAGCGCAATGGCGGTAGTGCGATCACGCTCATCGGGTCCGCCAACACCACCAGTCGCGAGCCGGGACGCATCAGCCGGTCGGCATGATCCAGCGCCACCGCCAGCCCGGCGTCATGCTCCGGCGCGCGCGCGTACCAGCGCACCATCGCATCCAGCACCCGCAGCGCGCCGCGGCTGCCGGACGCCGGCACCACCGGCGCCTCGCGCGCCGTGCCGCGCAACGCGCCGATGCGGTCGCCATCGCGCACGGCAGCCCACGCCGCCACCGCGCCGGCGCGCGCGGCCTGCACCGATTTGAAGCGCACCCGGGTGCCGAAATACAGCGACGGCGCGGTATCGGCCACGATCAGGGTCAGGCGCTCGCGTTCTGCCTGGAACAGTTTGGTATGCGGTGTTCCGGTGCGCGCGGTCAGCCGCCAGTCGATATGACGCGCGTCGTCGCCCTGGGTGTATTCGCGCGATTCGGCGTATTCCATGCCGCGGCCGCGCATCGGCGACGGGGCCTGTCCGCTGAGTCCGTGATGCCCGCGCCGCGGCGGACGCCGGCCCTGCACAGCGCGACGCAGTGCGACCAGTTCGTCCAGGCTGGGGGTGATGCCTTCGCTCATCGTCCGTCGTGTCCGGTTCCGTAGTCCCTGTCTTTGCTCAGGGCAGCGGCACCTTGTCGAGCAGCGCCTGCACCAGCTTCTCGCCGTCCCAGCCTTCGGCCACCGCCTCGTAGCTGGGCAGCACGCGATGGCGCAGCACGTCCAGCGCGACCGCACGCACATCGTCCGGGGTCACGAAATCGCGGCCGGCCAGCCAGGCCCGGGCGCGCGCGCAGCGTTCCAGCGCGATCGAGCCGCGCGGGCTGGCGCCCCAGCCGATGCGCCGCGCCAGCGCCGGGTCATAGCGCTTGGCGTCGCGCGAAGCCAGCACCAGTTCGATGAGATAGCGCTCGATCGGCGGCGCCACATGCAGGTCCAGCACCGCCCGGCGCGCCGCGAACACATCGGCCTGCGACAACTTCAGCAGCGGCGCGGCCTGCGCACCGGTCGCGTCGTGCTCGCCGCGCGCGCGGTCGCGGGCCAGACGCAGGATCTCGGCTTCCATCTTCGCTTCGGGATACCCGATGCGCACGTACATCAGGAACCGGTCGAGCTGCGCTTCGGGCAGCGGGAACGTGCCTTCCTGTTCGATCGGATTCTGGGTCGCCATCACCAGGAACAGCCGCGGCAGCGGATACGTGCGCCGGCCCACCGTGACCTGGCGCTCGCCCATCGCTTCGAGCAGCGCCGACTGCACCTTCGCCGGCGCGCGGTTGATTTCGTCGGCAAGCAGCAGGGAATGGAAGATCGGCCCGGGCTGGAACTCGAAATGGCCGTCCTGCGGGCGCCACACTTCGGTACCGGTGAGATCCGCCGGCAGCAGGTCGGGCGTGAACTGGACGCGGGCGAAATCGGCTTCGAGACGTTCGGCCAAAGCGCGGATCGCGGTGGTCTTGGCCAGCCCGGGCGCGCCTTCAACCAGCAGGTGGCCGTCGGCGAGCAGGGCGATGAGCAGGCGTTCGATCAGGCCCGACTGGCCGACGATCTCGGCGGACAACTGCTCGCGCAACTGCGCGAATGCGGCGTGCGACCGCGAAGCAGCGGCAGGAGTATCCATGATCTCGGTCATGCATCCATCGCTCAGGGTAAACGACCCCCAGTTTGACCGATCCGGGGCGGAATTGTTCAACGCACCGGCGTGGCCGGCCGATGCCGATACGACGCGGACGCGATGTGGCGATCTCCAAAAAGAAAACGGGAGCCGAAGCTCCCGTTTGCATTGCCGGCTAGACGCGCAGGCTCAGAGCCGCGGCATCGCGCCCATGACCTTCGGGGTCACGAAGATCAGCAGTTCGGCCTTGCCCTTGCTGCGGCCCTTCTTCTTGAACAGATTGCCGAGGATCGGCAGATCCGCCAGGAACGGCACCTTGGACGCCTGACTGCGATCGGTGAACTCGTACACGCCGCCGATCACGACGGTGTTGCCGTCGTCCACCAGCACCGCGGTGTTCACTTCGCGCTTGGAGATCAACGGCACCGAACCGCTGGCGGTATCGATGAAGTCTTCCAGCTCGTCCTTCTTCACCGCCAGATTCAGGAACACGCGGCCGTCGTCGGTGATGGTCGGGGTGACCTTCAGTTCCAGCACGATTTCCTTGAAGTTCACGGTCTGGGTCACGGTGCCGCCCGAAAGCTGCGTGGTGACATAGCCGATCTCGCGGCCCTGCTTGATCACCGCTTCGCGCTGGTTGCTGGTGACGACGCGGGGATTGGAGATCACTTCGCCACGGCCTTCTTCCTGCATCGCCGACAATTCCAGATCGAGCTTGTAGCCGGCATTGAGGATGCTGAAGGCGAGCGTGGCCGGATTGGCGCTGGTAAGGCCACCTGCGATCACGCCCAGATCGATATTGTTGCCGCCGCTCAGCGTGTACGCGCCGCGCTGCGGTGCGGGACCGATCTGGCCGCCGTCGATCCAGCTGCGCAATGCGCTGTTGTAAGCGTTGTCGACGCTGGTGATCGAATTGCGCGACGCCGTGGTGTTGGTGATCGAGTTGCCGTAGGTGACGTTGTCCTTGTAGCCGTTGATGCCGAACTTGGCGCCGAGTTCGCGGGCGAAGTCTTCGGTGGCGATCACGATCTTGGCTTCGATCAGCACCTGATCGACCGGCTTGTCGAGCTGCGACACGAGGCGACGGATCTCGGTGACGCGCGCCGGAATATCGATCACCAGCAGCGTGTTGGTGCGACGGTCGAAGCTGATGCTGCCGCGCGGGGACAGGAAGCCGCGGCTCTGCTGGCCACCGCCACCGGCACCGCCTTGGCCGCCGCCGCCGCCGGACTGGTTGCCCTTGCTGTCGTCGGTCAGCAGCTTGGCGATGTCCTCGGCGTTGCCGTAGCTCACGACGATGTATTCGGTCACCGTTTCGACGCGATTTTCGATCGCGATGCGGGCGTCTTCCTTGTCCTGCTCGAACTTCGCGATTTCCGCCTGCGGCGCGACCCACACCACGTTGCCGCTGCGGCGCTTGTCGAGCTGTTTGGCCTGCAACACGATGTCCAGCGCCTGGTCCCACGGCACATTGATCAGGCGCAGGGTCACGTTGCCCTGCACGGTGTCGCTGGCGACGATGTTGAGGTTGGACTCCTCGGCGATCAACTGCAGCACGGTGCGCACCGGCACGTCCTGGAAGTTGAAGGTCACCGGTCGGCCGCTGAACGGCCGGGCCGCGGTCGCCGCCTTCTGCGCGGTACCGGCGACGGCGGTGGCGCTGCCGACCGCACGCGACGGCGCGGCGGTGCGCGGCACCAGTTCGACGATGTAGTCGCGGCCGGTCTGGTACGCCATGGATTCGAACGCGCCGCGGGTGCTGATCACTACCTGCGCCTTGTTGCCGCTGGCGCTGGCCTGGACCTGCTGCACCGGCGTGGCGAAGTCGGTGACGTTGAGCATCCGCTGCAGATGCGCGGGCATCGTGACATTGCCGATGTCGACGACCACGCCCGCATCGCTGCTGCGCATGTCGGGCATCGCGCCGTCGCTGTCGAAGTGCAGGATCAGCTTGCCGGAGCCGCCGTCGCCGCGCTTGAAGTCGATGCTGGTGATCGCGCTGACCGCCGGCGTCTGCTGTGCGGTCGCGGGTCCGGGCGCTGCGGGTCCGGGCGGAGTCGCGCCGACGGCGCTGAGCGCCGAAAGCAGACCGACCGCCAAACCGTAGAACGCGGCTTTCGTTGGCATCTTGCGACGGCCCTGCTGCTGGCTATGCGCCTTGAGTACGATCATTTCGCTATCCCCTCGTCTTATTCGTCATCGAGCGAAACCGACACCGGCCGCTCCAGCCAACCGCCTGCACCATCGGAAACCAGTTCGACGAGTTCGATTCGATTCTCGAACACACCGGTCACGCGCCCGTCGGCCTGGCCCATGTAATTTCCAGGAACGATCCGGTGCGTGACCTTGTCGGGTCCCATCACCAGCGCGACCTGGGCACTGCCTTTGCCGATCGTCCCGACCATGTCGAGAGAATCCAGCGGAAATTGTTCCAGCGCCTGCTTGCGCCGATCCGAATCCGGACGCGGCCCGGAAGCGCCCTCGCCCGCCGCGAACATCGCGTTGAACGGGTCGCGCAGCGACTGCGCGGAGTATTCGAAGACCTCGAACTGCTGCATGACCGGCAGCGGATCGAGCGGCGGCGCCGGTTTCTTTTTGACGTTCGCCACCCATTCCTCGAGATTGGGCGCTTCGCCGGGCGTGCTGGTGATCGAACGACCACAGCCCGTCAGGCCTGCGAACAACGCGACCGCGACTGCGGCACGCGCGACATTGTTGTGGAGTCTGCGCATCAGCGGCTCCCTCCGGCGGCCTGACCGGCGACAGCGGTCGCCGCAGCGGCAGGTGAATTCGGCACGGTCGCAGCGGGTGCGGCCGGCTTTCCGGCAGCGCCCGGAGTGCTGGGGGCGGAAGCGGCTTCATCGCCGTCATCGCGGTAACGATAGGTTTTGACCGTACCCTTGAGTTCGAGCACCGTACCGGGGCCGATACCGATCGGCTTCTTGCCCTTGTCGGCGGGGGCGCCAGGCGTTTCGCGCGGTTTCAGCGAGATATCGTGCATGGTCATGATCACCACGCGCGGCAGCGAGGCCACGCCGCTGACGAAGGCGCCGAACTGGTGGTAGCTGCCCACCATCTTCAGTTCGATCGGCTTCTCGACATAGAACTCCAGCGCGGTTTCGTCGCCCGGCTGGAACAGCTCGTTGGTGATGCCGGTGGCGAGCGCGGTCTGCGAAATGTCGACGATCAGTTCGGGCATTTCGGTCTTGCTCGGCAACTGACGCAGCATCTGCTGCAACTGCTGCTCCATCTGCGCGAGCTGCTGTTTGAGCGGCTCCAGATTCGCGGCCTGGCCCTGCAGCTTCTCGAATTCCTGGCGCTTGGTGGTTTCGTCCGCTTCCAGACCTTCGAGCACCGCGCTTTTCGGGCGGGTCAGGAAGTTCCACATCAGGAACAGGATCAGCATGCCCAGCGCGAAGCAGAACCCCAATTGCCATTCCCGCGGCCAGGAACCGGCATTATTGAAGTCGAGTTCCTTGAGCGACATTTTCTTTTTCACGACGCGGGCCCTCCCGTTTGCTCGGACGGTGCGGATTCGGGATTCGGGCTGCCTTCGGGCATGACCTTCGGCTGCGGTCCGCTGGCTGCCGGCACGGGGGCCGCAGGCGCAGCGCCGGGGGCCGGAGTCGTGGCGGGCGCGGTGCCGGCGGCAGGCTGGGCGGGCATCAGCGGCTGCAGGGTCGCCGGCTCGGCGACGGTCACCGCGGCGACAGGATCGACACCCTCTTCGCCTTCCTTCTTGGCATTGGGATTGGCCAGCGTGACCGTCACCGTGAAGGTGTGCGGCAGACCGCTGTTATCGCCTTCGACCTGGATCACCGAGAGCTCCGGCTTGGTCATCCAGCCCGACGCCGACAGGTTTTCCATGTACGAACTGACCCGGGTGTAGGACTGCGAGCGGCCTTCCAGGGTCAGCTTGTCGCCTTCCTGGTTGATCCCGGTCAGGATCACGCCGTCGGGAATGGTGCGCACCAGCGAATCGAACAGATGCACCATCTGCGAACGGTTGGCCTGCAATTCCTCGATCACCTTCTTGCGGTTGAGCAGATTGTTCTTCTTCTGCTCCAGCGCCTCGATCTCGGTGATCTTGGCCTTGACCGTCACGATTTCGGCGTCCAGGAACGCGTTGCGCTCCTGCTGACCGGAAATCTGCATGTTGTAGTAGGTGTTGACCAGGAACCATGCGGCGAAACCCGCCACCGCGGACAGCACCAGCATCAGGACGAACTGCTTCTTGCGCTCTTTCTGCCGTTCGGCGCGCCACGGGAGGAGATTGATCCGTGCCATCAGTCGAAGCTCCTCAGGGCGAGGCCGCAGGCGATCATCAGCGCCGGCGCATCCTGCGCCAGCGCGTGCGCCTGCACGCGTGGACCGAGCGTCATCTGCGCCAGCGGGTTGGCGACCATGGTCTGCACGCCCAGCTGTTCCTCCACCATCGCGGAGATACCGGCGATGGAAGCGCAGCCGCCGGCCAGCACGATCTGGTCGACACGGTTGTATTCGCTGCCGGCATAGAAGAACTGCAGCAGGCGGCCGATCTGCTGGGCCATGGCTTCCTTGAACGGCTCCAGCACTTCGATTTCGTAACTTTCGGGCAGGCCGCCCTGGCGCTTGGCCAGACCCGCCTCCTCGTAGCTCAGACCATAGCGACGCATCACCTCGTCGGTGAGCTGCTTGCCGCCGAAGACCTGCTCGCGGCTATAGATGTTGCGGCCGTTGCGCAGGATGCTGAGCGTGGTCATGGTGGCGCCGACATCGACCAGCGCGACGATGCCGTCGTGCGGGATGTTCAGGGTACCGGCGATCAGCGCGTAGGCGTTCTCGATCGCGAAGGCCTCGACGTCCATGATCTTCGCGGTGAGGCCGCCGACTTCCAGCGCGGAGGCGCGCATCTCGACGTTCTCGGAACGCGAGGCCGCCAGCAGCACCTGGACCATTTCCGGGTTGCCGGGCATGGCGCCCAGCACCTCGAAGTCCAGATTCACTTCCTCGATCGGATACGGAATGTAGTTCACCGCCTCCAGCTCGATCTGCGACTCCATGTCGTCCTCATCCAGGTCGGCAGGCATCGGGATGATCTTGGTGATCACCGCCGAGCCGGCCACGGCCGCGGCGGCCTGTTTGGCCTTGCTGCCTGAACGGTTCAGCGCCCGACGGATGGCCTCGCCCACAGCCTCGACCTCGACGATGTTCTTCTCGGCGACGGCATTCGGCGGCAACGGCTCCACCGCGTAATGTTCCACCCGATAGCGGTCGCCAGCCCGAGACAGCTGCAGGAGCTTGACGGCGGTCGAGCTGATGTCGACGCCCACCAAAGGTGACTGATTTTTTGCTAGCAGTCCCACTTTTTCCCCTTCCCACGCGCGCTTACGCGCGTTACGTGTCCCAATACATTAAATAACGGACTTTCAACTTTTAGGCAACTCCCCCATGCAGTGGATCGCTCCGGGAGTGAACTCTGTCACGACCTTGAGCGGCCGTTCGTCGCGTCCAACCGATCCTGCCACCCGGTTCTGCGCACGTTTCCATCCCTTTCCTGCCCATCCCGGACGCCTTTCCGGGCTGAAGTCCGCCGGAAGCGGGCGGCCAAGCGGCCGGCCGGGCCGGCAGGCCGCCTATAATCCCCTTCTTCACTAGTACACCTTCCGACGTCAGGATTCCGCCACCCATGTCCCGTATTCGCCGCCTGCTGCGCTGGGCCCTCCTGCTTTCCCTCATCGGCCTAGTCATCGGGGGCGGCGCTTTCGGACTCCTTTATATAAGTGTCTCGTCCAAGCTGCCGGATGTGCAGACCCTGCGCACCATCGAACTGCAGGAGCCGCTGTACGTCTATGCGCGCGACGGCCGCCTGATCGGCCTGTTCGGCGAGACCCGGCGCTACCCCGTCCAGATCGAGAAGGTGCCGAAACGGTTGAAGGACGCGTTCATCGCGATCGAGGACGCGCGGTTCTACGAGCACGGTGGCGTCGACTACAAAGGCGTGGCCCGCGCGATCTGGCTGATGGCGACCACCGACGACAAGCGCGTGCCCGGCGGCTCGACCATTACCCAGCAGGTCGCCCGCCAGTTCTTCCTCAGTTCCGAATACAAGTTGAAGCGCAAATTCGCCGAAATGCTGCTGGCGCGCAAGATGGAGGCGGAACTGAGCAAGGACGAGATCTTCGAGCTGTACCTCAACAAGAGCTTCTTCGGCAATCGCGCCTACGGCGTGGGCGCCGCGGCCGAGTTCTACTACGGCAAGCCACTGGACCAGCTGAGTCTGGACGAGATGGCATCGCTGGCCGCGATCCCGAAATTCCCCTCCAGCGGCAACCCGCTGAACAACCCTGCGCGCGCCAAGATCCGCCGCGACTACGTGCTGACCCGCATGCAGGAGCTGCAGATGATCACGGCCGCCGAAGCGCAGGCCGCGCAAGCGGCGGCGATGCACGCCAGCCCGCACGAGCGCCCGATCGAAGTCTCGGCACCGTACATCGCCGAGATGGTGCGCCAGGAAATGATCGCCCGCTACGGCGAGGAAGCGCTGACCAAGGGCTACCACGTCACCACCACCATCGACCCGGCGCTGCAGGCCGCAGCCGACAAGGCGGTGCGCGAAGGCCTGGGCAACTACGACCGCCGCCACGGCTGGAATGCCAAGACGATCCAGCGCATCGATCTGCCCGCCGGCGAAGACGCGGCCACCGCCGCCACGCGCCTGCGCGCCTACCCGACCCGCGGCCCGCTGCTGGCCGCGCTTGTCCTCGGCACCAGCGGCAGCAGCGCCCAGGTGGTGCTGGCCGACGGCACCACGCTGGATCTCGGTCCCGACACCTCGCGCTGGACCGGCAAGACCCCGGCGGCCCTGCTCAAGCGCGGCGATATCGCCCGGGTGCGCAGGATCGTGCCGGAGGCCAAGCCCGATCCCAGGGCCGCCAAGCCCGGCGAAGCGACCGCCGCGCCGCCGCCGGTCCCGGCCGGCCCGGTCACCTGGCGCCTCGAACAGTTGCCGCGCGCGGAATCCGCACTGGTCTCGCTGGACGCCGACACCGGCGCCCTGCGCGCCCTGGTCGGCGGCTACAGCTTCGCCGGCAGCAAGTTCAACAACGCCACCCAGGCCCGCCGCCAGCCGGGTTCGTCGTTCAAACCCTTCATCTATGCCGCCGCGTTCGAGCGCGGCTACAACCCTGCCTCGATCGTGCTGGACGCCCCGGTGGTGTTCCGCATGCGAGGCGGCAAGGACTGGCGCCCGCAGAACGACGGCGGCGGCTTCGCCGGTCCGGTCCGCGTGCGCGAAGCGCTGGTCCGGTCGCGCAACCTGGTGTCGGTGCGCATGCTTGACGCCATCGGCGTGGACTACGCGCGCAAATACATCTCGCAGTTCGGTTTCGAAGAAAAGGAACTGCCGCCGAACCTCTCCATCGCCCTGGGCACGCCCTCGCTCACCCCGCTGTCGGTCGCCCGCGGCTACGCCGCCTTCGCCAACGGCGGCTTCCGCATCACGCCGTGGTTGATCGATGAAGTGAAGGACCGCGACGGCAAGCTGATCTTCAAGGAAAAACCCGCCGTCGCCTGCCGCAGTTGCGGCCAAGGCGTCGCCGGGCAGCCGGCCGTTCCCGCCAGCAGTGTGGTCGACGGCTTCGACCTCGGCCCGGCCGGCGGCGCCAAACCCGCTGACGCCGCGACATCCGGTTCGAAAGCCGCTGGTTCGAAAGCCGCCGACCCGAAAAGCGCTGCCAAGCCCGCAGCGCCGCCCGCGACCCTGCCCGCCGACGCCGTGCTGGCGCCGCGCGCCATCGACGAACGCATCGCCTACCAGATCACCTCGATGATGCGCGACGTGGTGCTGCGCGGCACCGCCACCGACGCCAAACGCATCGGCCGCGAGGATGTGGGCGGCAAGACCGGTTCCACCAACAACCATCGCGACGCCTGGTTCTCCGGCACCGGCGGCAACCTCATCACCACGGTCTGGGTGGGCAAGAGCGATAACACCTCGCTGGGCTACCGCGAATACGGCGGCAAGGCCGCGCTGCCGATCTGGATCGACTACATGAAGGTCGCGCTGACCGACGTGCCGATCGCCGCCAACGATCCGCCCAACGGCATGGTCAAGGTTTCGGTGTCCGCCAGCGGCCAACTGCTGCCGACCACCGGCAGCGGCGGCATCACCGAATACGTGAAGGTCGAAGATCTCGAGAAGATGGAAACCTACGTCGACTACGGCAGCGACGATGCGCTGCCGAGCGAGGAGTCGTTCGATATTTTCTGAGGGTGGTGGTGAGCCTCTGTCATCCCGAACGTCCGCGCAGCGGCATAGGGACTTGCTTCTCTTCTGCTCCTCCCCTTGCGCGAAGCGCAGGGGGAGGCTGGGAGGGGGTGATCTTTTGCGCAAGAACCCCCCTCCCCGACCCTCCCCTTCGCCTGCGGCGAAAAGGAGGGAGCAGAGCAGGCCCTTACGCCCTGCCCTTGTGCCTGTGAAGTGATGCTTTTCCCGCTGATCCTTCAGCGCTGATCCTTCACCGCCGATCGCTCGCTTTTTCTGCCGCTTCCGTTACAGTCATCCCCTGGCCCCGCCGGGACGCTGCCCATGCACAACGCACGCAAGCACGCCGAGACCAAAACCCGCGAGCGCCGCTACCGGCTCGCGCACGAAGCCGCCCGGCTCATCGCCGAAAGCGGTATGCGCGATTTCCATCAGGCCAAGCTCAAGGCCGCGCAGCGCCTGGGCATCCACGACGACGCGTCGCTGCCGCGCAACAGCGAGATCGAAGCAGCGCTGCGCGAATACCAGCGTTTGTTCCAGGGCGATGCGCAGGTCAACGCCCTGCTCCAGCGTCGCGAAGCCGCGCTGCGCGCGCTGGAATTCTTCGCGCCGTTCGACGCACGCCTGGTCGGCCCGGTGCTGGACGGCACCGCCGACGCGAACGCCGCGGTGCAGTTGCATCTCTACACCGACGACGCCGAAGCCGTGCCGCGTTTTCTCGACGACCACCGCATCCCCGCCGAAAGCAGCGGCCGCCGCCTGCGCCTCGACCGCGAACGCGCGCTCGACTGCCCGGTGTGGCTGTTCGCCGCCGAAGACCTGAGCTTCGACCTCACCGTGCTGCCGCACGACGCGTTGCGCCAGGCGCCACTGTCGAACATCGATGAGAAGCCAATGCGGAGGGCGTCTGCAGCGCAGTTGCGGGCGTTGCTGGTGGACGAGGATGTGGCGGGGTACGAAGGCGAGAGCGCACGCTAGAATCGCTTCGACCGCCCACGATCACACCGCATGCGCCATCAAGGACGAATCCAGAACTGGAACGACGACAAGGGCTTCGGCTTCGTCACGCCGAACGGCGGCGGCGACAAGGCGTTCGTGCATATCAAGGCGTTCGCGAGAGCGACGCGACGCCCGGTCGACGGGGATTCCATCACCTACGCCGTCGCCCGCGACAGGCAGGGACGGCTTCAAGCGAACGCGATCCGGTTCGTCGGCGAAAAGAAATCTGCGGACGATCGCGCGACGCCCGGCTGGTTCGGGCCAGCGTTCGCGCTGCTGTTCGTCGCGGCGCTCGCGGGTGCGGCGCTGCTCGGGCATCTGACGACGACCGTACTCGCGGCCTACGCGGTGGTGAGCAGCGTCGCGTTCATCGCCTACGGTCTCGACAAATCGGCGGCGAATGCCGGGCGGCAGCGCACACCGGAAACGACGCTGCATTTTCTCGGGCTGATCGGCGGTTGGCCGGGTGCGCTGCTCGCCCAGCGCGTGTTCCGCCACAAGTCGCGCAAGCTCGCATTCCAGCGCACGTTCCGGGTCACGGTCGTGGTGAATGTCGCGGTGCTGATGTTGCTCGCCAGCGACGCAGGCAATGCATGGGTGCGCGGGCTGCTGGCGGCTTATGCATAACGTGCGCCTGTGGCGCATCGTATGTCACGCGCAGGGTGGGGTCAGCGCAGGGCCGTAGGGCGGGCCCTGGCCCGCCGTGTTGGACGTTGCGATCCACCATCAATTGCCGTGACTTTTTCGTCACATACGCGACGGAATCGGAAACATCGCAATGGCGGGCCAGGGCCCGCCCTACGACGTCGGATTGCGGGCTACGGCGCGAATTTGTCCGTCGCGCGCACCAGCGCATCGACGTTTTCGGGCTCGAACGCGGAGTGGCCGGAGGCCGGGGTGATGTGCAGGTCGGCTTTCGGCCAGGCCTTGTGCAGGTCCCAGGCGTTCTGGATCGGGCAGACCACGTCATAGCGGCCGTGGACTATGATGCCGGGAATATCGGCGATCCTGTGCGCGTCGCGCAACAACTGGTCTTCCACTTCGAAGAAGCCGCCGTTGACGAAATAGTGGTTCTCGATGCGCGCGAAGGCGAGCGCGAACGCGGCGTCTTCGTGGCCGGCGACGAAGTCCTCGTCGACGTGCAGGAAGCTGGTCGCGCCTTCCCACACGCTCCAGGCGCGCGCGGCGGAAAGGCGGGTGGCCTCGTCGTCGCTGGTGAGGCGACGGTGGAAGGCCGAGATCAGTTCATGGCGTTCGACCGGCGGAATCGCGGCGAGGTAATGCTCCCACGCATCCGGAAACAGCCGCGAGGCGCCTTCCTGGTAGAACCACTCCAGTTCCCAGCGACGGAGCATGAAGATGCCGCGCAGCACCAACTCCGTGACGCGCTGCGGATGGGTTTCGGCGTAGGCCAGCGCGAGCGTGGAGCCCCACGAACCGCCGAAGACCTGCCAGCGCTCGATGCCCAGCTTCTCGCGCAGGGTTTCGATATCGGCGACCAGCGTCCAGGTGGTGTTGTCGACCAGATCCGCATGCGGCGTCGAGCGCCCGCTGCCGCGCTGGTCGAACAGGACGATGCGGTATTTCGCCGGGTCGTGGAAACGACGCATCTTCGGGCTGCAGCCGGCGCCGGGGCCGCCGTGCAGAAGCACCACCGGCTTGCCGTCGGGGTTGCCGCACTGTTCGTAATACAGCGTGTGGCGGTCGTCGACCTTGAGCGTGCCGCTGTCGAAGGGTTGGATCTCGGGATAGAGCGTGCGCATGGCGTGGCCTGCTGGGTTCGGATCCGACGAAGCCGGATGGAATGCGGGGGACTGCGGCGTGGCCGCGCTGACGGGCAAGTCTAGCGCAGCGCTCAGCGCGGCCAACGGCCTGAAGTCACGCGGTCGCGGTGTTCCAGATCGCGATGGGTCTGCACGGCGTCGAAGCCGGCGGCGGCCAGCAACTCGCGCACCGCTTCGCCCTGCGCCCAGCCGTGTTCGAGCAAGAGCCAGCCGCCAGCGTGCAGGTGCGCCGGCGCCCCGCGGACGATGATGCCGATGGCCTCCAGTCCGTCCGGTCCGGACGACAGCGCCCGCGCCGGCTCGAAGCGCAGATCGCCCTCGCACAGATGCGGGTCGGCGTCGGCGATGTAGGGCGGGTTGCTGGCGATCAGATCGAAACGTTCGCCTGCCAGCGGCGCCAGCCAATCTCCTTGGCGGAATTCGACGTTGGCCAGACCCAGCGCGCGCGCGTTGGCGCGGGCGATGTCCAGCGCGCCTTCGCTCACGTCGATCGCGATCACCTGCGCGCGTGGCCGTTCATGTGCCAGCGCCAGTGCGATCGCGCCGCTGCCGGTGCCCAGGTCGGCCAGCCGCAGTGCGGCGGCGGGCGGGGCGCGCTCCAGGGCCAGTTCCACCAGCAATTCGGTTTCCGGGCGCGGGATGAGGGTCTGCGGCGAGACCATGAGATCAAAGGCCCAGAAGCCGCGGCGGCCGGTCAGGTACGCCACCGGCTCGCCCGCGATGCGGCGCGCGAGCAGCGCCTCGAACCGCGATTGCACGGCGACATCGATGGATTCGTCGCCGTGGGCGAACAGCCAGACGGGCGGGCGATCCAGGGCATGCGCCAGCAGCGCGCGGGCGTCGGTGCCGTCGATCCGTTCGCAGGCCTGGCGCAACACTGCATCCAGAGAGGGGCGTCGACTCGTCATCATCCCGTTATCGTAGCCGTTCGCGGCTGCGTTCCCGTCCGCCACCCGACAGGCCGTTCCCATGCCCCGAATGTCTCCGCTCCGTACCCTGATCGCCGCGCTGTTGGCGCTGTTCGCAGCCGGCTGCCAGAGCGTCGGTTTCGGCATCGCCAACGCGGGAGTGGCCGCGCCGTCGGCCAGCGTTGTCTACGACCGGCAGCGGAACCTCTCGCTCGATCTGTATCGGCCTGCGCCGTCCGCGAATGGCGCCGTGCCGGTGGTGGTGTTCTTCTACGGCGGCAGCTGGCGGAACGGCGAGCGCGGGCAGTACCGGTTCGTGGGACAGCGGCTGGCAGAATCCGGCGTGCTGGCGATCGTCGCCGACTATCGGACGTTTCCGCGCGCGATGTTCCCGGGATTCGTGGAAGACGCCGCCGCCGCGGTGGCCTGGGCGCAAGCACATGTGGCCGAACATGGCGGCGACCCGCAGCGGCTGTACGTCGCCGGGCATTCCGCGGGCGCGCAGATCGCCGCGCTGGTCGGCCTGGACGCCCGCTACCTGGCGCCACACGGGATGAAACCGCGCGACCTGGCCGGGGTGATCGGGCTGTCGGGGCCGTACGACTTCGAGATCGGCGGCTACGAGGACGTGTTCGGCCCCGAGGCGCAGTGGCCGCAGGCGCAGCCGATCCGTTTCGTGGATGGCGACGAGCCGCCGTTCCTGCTGGTGCACGGCACCGGCGATCGGGTGGTGGAGGCCAAGGACAGCCAGGAGTTGGCCGATAAACTCCGCAGCGTCGGCGGCCGTGCCGAACTGCTGTGGCTGCCGGACGCCGGGCACATCGCCCCGCTGGCGGCGATGTATCGCCCTGATCGGCATCCGGCATTGCTGGAGGCGATCCAAGCATTCGTGGGCGGCGAATCCGTGGGCAACGGCGCTGCCGCGGCCACTCCGGCTCGTTGATCCGGCTCCAACCGCGGGCCGGGAGTCATTCGTAGGAGGCCTTCAGGCCCGATGGGCTGTCCGTGGCCTGATCGGGCCTGAAGGCCCTCCTACAGGGTCTGCCCTGGATTCATGGGGGTATGGAACTGCCTGATGATAGTTTTTGCCTATCAATTGAATTCATTCAATTCATTGGATTGATTGATAGCGTGCGCCTAACATACGCCTCGTTGCGATCAATTTCCCCTTTCGAAACACCCCTTTCGATCGCTGCTTCCCACCCCATCTTCCTCATTCCCTCACACAAGGAACCCCCGATGTCGCTGATCAATACCCAGGTCAAACCGTTCAAGGCCACCGCGTTCCACGCCGGCGAATTCGTCCAGGTCTCGGACGAGTCGCTGAAGGGCAAGTGGTCGGTCCTGATCTTCATGCCGGCCGCGTTCACCTTCAACTGCCCGACCGAAGTGGAAGACGCCGCCGACAATTACGCCGAGTTCCAGAAGGCCGGCGCCGAGGTCTACATCGTCACCACCGACACGCACTTCTCGCACAAGGTGTGGCACGAAACCTCCCCGGCGGTCGGCAAGGCCACGTTCCCGCTGGTCGGCGATCCGACCCACCAGCTGACCCGTGCGTTCGGCGTGCACATCGAAGAGGAAGGCCTGGCGCTGCGCGGCACCTTCATCATCAACCCGGACGGCGTGATCAAGACCCTCGAAATCCACGACAACGCGATCGCCCGCGACGTCTCCGAGACGCTGCGCAAGCTCAAGGCCGCCCAGTTCGTCGCCGCCAACCCGGGCCAGGTCTGCCCGGCGAAGTGGAAGGAAGGCGCGCAGACCCTGAAGCCGTCGCTGGATCTCGTCGGCAAGATCTGACCTGCAGTTCCCCGTAAGACCGCCGCAAGACTAAGGCCGCGAACGGACCGTGCAGTCCGCCCGCGGTTGCGGCACCGCTCCCGGCTCGACCCTGGCTTCACCCCGCATCACCCCCGAAATACCTCCGTAGCAACCTCCGCGACAACCTCCGTGCCATCCCCGGCGAAGCGAACCGCTTCGTCGGGGGCTTCGGGCCACAGCCTCCAAGCCCGCGCTTCGTTTGCAGCAGCGGCTTGTACCGCACCGGATCGCTCTTCTCTCCGTGCCGGTCCCTCTCCCCCGGCCCACATCCGCCGACGCAGGCCGCTGCTGCAAACGCAGCCCTTCTCTCTCTCCCACTCTTCAAGGAGCCGGTCGTGCTCGATTCCGATCTCAAGACCCAACTGCAGGCCTATCTGCAGAAACTGACCCGCCCGGTCGCGATCACCGCCGCGCTGGACGACGGCGAAGCGTCGCAGGAACTGCGCGCGCTGCTGGTCGAGCTGACCCAGCTGTCGACCCTGGTCACGCTGCGCGAAGCGCGCGAGTCCGGCGATCGCGTGCCGTCGTTCGCCTTGGGCACGCCCGGCGAAGACATTTCGCTGCGTTTCGCCGGCATCCCGATGGGCCACGAGTTCACGTCGCTGGTGCTGGCGCTGCTGCAGGTCGGCGGCCATCCGTCGAAGCTGGCGCAGGACACGATCGAACAGATCCGCGCGCTCGATGGGGACTATTCCTTCGAGACTTACTTTTCGCTGAGCTGCCAGAACTGCCCCGACGTGGTGCAGGCCTTCAATCTCATGGCCGTGCTCAATCCGCGGATCAAACACGTCGCCATCGACGGCGCGCTGTTCCAGGACGAAGTCGAGACGCGCCAGGTGATGTCGGTGCCGACGATCTTCCTCAACGGCGAAACCTTCGGCGCCGGACGCATGAGCGTCGAGGAAATCCTCGCCAAGCTCGACACCGGCGCGATCGCGCGCGACGCCGCGAAGATCTCCGCCAAGGACGCGTTCGACGTGCTGATCGTCGGCGGCGGCCCGGCCGGCGCGGCGGCGGCGATCTACGCCGCGCGCAAGGGCATCCGTACCGGCATCGCCGTCGAGCGTTTCGGCGGCCAGGTGATGGATACGATGGCGATCGAGAATTTCGTATCGGTGCCCGAAACCGACGGCCCGAAGCTGGCGGCGGCGATGGAGCGGCACGTGCGCGACTACGACGTCGACATCATGCCGCTGCAGCGCGCGGAACGGCTGATTCCGGCCGGCGCCGATGGTCTGGTGGAAGTGAAACTCGCCAGCGGCGCGTCGCTGAAGTCGAAGACCGTGATCCTCGCCACCGGCGCGCGTTGGCGGCAGATGAACGTGCCCGGCGAACAGGATTACCGCAACAAGGGCGTGGCCTATTGCCCACATTGCGACGGCCCGCTGTTCAAGGGCAAGCGCGTGGCGGTGATCGGCGGCGGCAACTCGGGCGTGGAAGCGGCGATCGACCTCGCCGGCATCGTCGCCCACGTCACCCTGATCGAGTTCGACGCGAAGCTGCGCGCCGATGAAGTGCTGCAGCGCAAACTGCGCAGCCTGGCGAACGTCGACGTCGTCGTCTCCGCGCAGACCAGTTCGGTGCTGGGCGACGGCCAGAAAGTGACCGGGTTGACGTACGTCGACCGCAACACCCAGGCCACCCACACCGTGACCCTCGACGGCGTGTTCGTGCAGATCGGCCTGTTGCCCAACACCGAATGGCTGAAGGACACGGTGGCGCTGTCCCCGCGCGGCGAGATCATGATCGACGAACGCGGCCAGACCTCGCTGCCCGGCGTGTTCGCCGCGGGCGATGCGACCACGGTGCCGTACAAGCAGATCGTGATCGCGATGAGCGAAGGCTCGAAGGCCGCACTCGGCGCATTCGATCATCTGATCCGCGCATCGGCGCCGGCCGCAGCCGTGCCGGCGGCCGCCTCGCAGGTCGCCGCATCGATTCCTGAAGAGACCGAAACGGCGTAATCGGCACGCGCGCGGGGCCCGCAAGGCACCGCGCGCCACGTCCACAACGTTCGCCCGGGAAAAGCCTGTCAGAAGCGACAGGCGGCCCGGCCGCGGAAACAACGCATCATGCAGGCCGAGGTCCGGTCTCGGTTCGGGATCACCGGGGGCACCACGATTGCATCGCCCGCGTTCACGGCATTCAATGACTGCGCCGAATACCGCGAACACTCCGCCGCGCCTGCGGCCGACACGAGGGTATCGCTGCCATGAACCTGCGCGATCTGAAGTATCTGGTTTCGCTCGCCGACCACAAACATTTCGGCCGCGCCGCCGCGGCCTGCTTCATCAGTCAGCCGACGCTGTCGACCCAGATCAAGAAGCTGGAGGATGAACTGGGCGTCTCGCTGGTCGAGCGCGCGCCGCGCCGGGTCATGCTGACGCCCGCCGGCCGCGACGCGGCCGAGCGCGCGCGGCGGATCGTCGCCGACGTCGAGGAAATGAAGGAAGCCGCGCGCCGCAGCCAGAATCCGGAAGCCGGCACGGTGCGGCTGGGCATCTTCCCCACGCTGGGGCCGTATCTGCTGCCGCACGTGGTACCGCGGATCCGCGAGCGCTTTCCGCAGCTGGAACTGCTGTTGATCGAAGAGAAAACCGAAGTGATCCTGCGCCAGCTGCGCGAGGGCCGGCTCGACGCAGGAGTGCTCGCACTGCCGCTGCACGACGATCAGCTGCATCTGGAATTCCTGTTCGAGGAACCGTTCATGCTGGCGGTGCCCGGCTCGCATCCGCTCGCGAATGCGACATCGCTGACGATGCAGGATCTCGCCAACGAGAGTCTGCTGCTGCTCGAGGACGGCCACTGCCTGCGCGATCAGGCGCTGGATGTCTGCCACATGGCCGGCGCCGGCGAGAAGAACGGCTTCCGCGCCACCTCGCTGGAAACCCTGCGGCAGATGGTCGCCGCCAACGTCGGCATGACCCTGCTGCCGGTGCTGTCGGTGAAACCGCCGGTATCGTCGTCGCCCGACGTGCACCTGGTGGCGTTCCGTGCGCCCGAACCGAACCGGCGCATCGCCATGGTCTGGCGCCGCAGTTCGGCGATGTCGGATTTCCTGAGCAAGCTGTCGCTGGCGTTCCGCGACCTGCCGGCGGGCCTGCTGTCTACCGCCACCGATACATTTCCGGAGCGCGCTCCGCAGATGCCGCGCGCGAACGCCGTGGGTTGAAGATCCGGGCTTCGATGGTTCAAGCCTGTTGATTCTGCCGTCATCCCCGCGAAGGCGGGGATCCATGCCTCCGCGCCGTCCAATGGAACGCATGGAACGCATGTGGCTTCACGTGCCCGGGCATGGATCCCCGCCTTCGCGGGGATGACGGGCGGAACCGATAGAATCCCCTGCAGCATCCGCGGAAGTCGACATCGTGAATCTGAAAGGCTCGAAAACCGAAGCGAACCTGAAATCCGCCTTCGCCAGCGAATCGCAGGCCAACCGCCGCTATCTGTATTTCGCGCAGAAGGCCGACCTGGAAGGCTACAGCGATGTCGCCACGGTGTTCCGCTCCACCGCCGAAGGCGAAACCGGCCACGCGCTCGGCCATCTGGAATATCTCGAACAGTGCGGCGACCCGGCGACCGGCCTGCCGTTCGGCGCCACCATCGACAATCTGAAATCCGCGATCGCCAGCGAGACCCACGAACACACCGATATGTATCTGGACATGGCCAAGGCCGCGCGCGAGGAGGGCTTCGACGAGATCGCCGACTGGTTCGAGACGCTGGCCAAGGCCGAACGCTCGCACGCGAACCGGTTCCAGAAAGCGCTGGATGAGCTCGGTGAGTGATGCAGGCAGACACACCATGAAACGTTTTTTGCTGCTGGGCGCGGTGTTGTCCATCACCTACGTGGTCGGCTATGTCGGCTATCGGCAAACGCACCTCGAACGTTGGGATCGCGATGGTCGCGAGTACGTGATCTTCGGCTCACGTGCGACTTATTACGCGTTCCGGCCGCTGAGTTACCTCGATGAGACGGCCACCGGCGTCGGCGCGCACATCGGCCCCCACCGCTGATATTCCGGCCCTGCGGTTAAACTTCGGCCCATCCGGCTACGGAATCGCCCATGCTCCGCTGGCTCCTGTTGTTCATCGCGATCGCCGCCGCGGCCTGGTGGTGGGCGACGCCTTCGGCGAACGTGTCCTTCGCATCGTCTGCGGCAGCGTCCGCCACGCCCACCCTGAGCGTCGTCGCCTGCGTGCCGCCTGCGCGGCTGGCCGGCGACGACGGCGCGGTGCAGAGCGATGCCCCCGGCGGCATGACGCCGTTCGCGCTGGCCGACGCCACCGCGAAGCCGCTGGCCGGTTTCAGCGTCGCGGCGCGGGTGCTGTCGCGGGAGGACTACGGCAGCGACCGCGAAGCGGATTTCTCGCCGGTGGATCTGGCCCTGGGCTGGGGAGCGATGCGCGACGACGCGGTGCTGTCGCGGCTCGATATCTCGCAGTCCGGTCGCTTCTATCGCTACCGCTGGCGTGGCGAACCGCCGATCCCACCGGACGACATCGTGCGCAGCAGCGCGAACATGCATCTGGTCCCCGCGAACTCGGCCGTGGCCGATGCGCTGGACGCGGTGGACGCCGGCGATCGCGTGCGCATCGACGGCTGGCTGGTGCAGATCGACGCGAACGACGGCTGGCGCTGGCGCAGTTCGCTGACCCGCGAGGACTCCGGCGCGGGCGCCTGCGAACTGATCTACGTCTGCGGCGTGACCCGGCACTGATCCCGGTCGACGGCTTTCGTCGTTGCCGGTCGACCGGGCGCGATCCGCGATGCACTCGCCGCCCCGCGCAGGCGGCGCGGGGCGGCGAGCGACAGGCTCAGCGCGCGGTGGTCTGGGCCGCCTTTGCGACCTCGGGCATCGCGGAGCTGTGATGATTCACGATCTTCCACTCGCCGCCGATCTTTTCGTACAGGTAGGTGTAACGGGCCTGGACCTTGGCCGGCTTGCCGTCCTTGGTCAGGCTGAAGGTGTAAACGCCCGCATCGAGCGCGGTGTCGCTGTCCAGCATGCGGATTTCCCGGAAGTTGATCACGCCCTGCGGCTTGGTCTTCAGGAAATCGACGAAATAACGCTCGATGGCGGCCGGGCCGACGCGCACTTCGTTGGAGACCGTTGGCTGCAGAACGCCGTCGGCGGCGTACAGCCCGACGACGCGCTTGGGGTTTCCCGTCGCCAGCGCGGCATTCCATCGATCGAAGAGCGCGGCGATTTCGCGCGCCTTCGGGTCGGTCGGCGCCATCGCCTGGCCGGAATAGTCGCGGGCTGAAACGTCGGCGGCGGCCAGGATGAGGGAAGCCGTCAGGACGATCGGTACGAGTCGCATGGTGGAAACTCCGTTGTGGGTGAGGGATTGGGTCCGCGGTGCGGTCCCGTGGGCGCAGTGTCGTCCCAGCCCCCTTGGCAGCCATCCGCCGACATGCATATGCTTGGCTATGCCGAACAGCAGACCTTCCAGCGCGCTTGCACCATTCGCCATCAGCGCCGGCGAGTGGCGCGATACGCTGCGCCGGGATCTCGGCGCCACGGCGCGCCTGCGCTGTATCGTCGATGCCGCCGCGGCCCTGCAATCCGGTCCGGAGCTCGCCCGCGGGCGCTTGCTCGCAGCGGCACTCGCCTGCTGCGACGGGCGCGACGGCGCCTTGCTCGGACTGCGCGGAGAGCGCTGGCAGGTGCTCGCCAGCCATGGGAAAGCGTTGCCGCCGGGCGCCAGCCTGCCGGGCGCGTGGGGCGGTTCGCCCGAGGATGTTCTGGCCGCACGCGCCGGTCGGGGGATCGACTGGGGGTTGGGCCTTCCCGCCGGGATGCGCCCGCTCGAAGCCGCAGTCGCGGTCGCGGGCCAGAGCATCGGCGTGCTGTCGCTGGCGCTGCCCGCCGACCGGCACCCCCTGGAGGACGAAATGGACGCGCTGAGGACGATCGCCGCGATCGCCTGCATCCTCGTCGCCGAACCGGCCACGGCGCAGAAACGCGTGCGCCGCGCCGAAGCGACGCGGCTGTCGGCGCTGACGCGGCGCGAACGTCAGGTGCTTGCACTGTTGACCCGCGGACTGACCAATGCGGCGCTGGCGAGCGAACTGGGCATCGCGGCCGGCACCGCGAAGATCCATGTCGAGCGGATCCTGCACAAACTCGGGCTGACGGACCGGACCCAGGCGGCCGTCTATGCCACGCGTCACGGCGTGGGCGCATGACCGGCCCGCTGCGCGCACTGCGCACCTGGCTGGGCGGCTCGATCACCCGCAAGAGCCTGGCGTCGATCCTGCTGCCCCTGCTGCTGCTGGTGGTGGCGGCGATCGCGATCGACCGCCTGGAACAACAGACGGCGCGCGCCGAGAACGATGTCCGCCGCACGATGCAGGTGCTGAGCGACCTGCATGAGGCGCACAGCCTGCTCGCGGAAACCGCCGCTGCGGTCCGCGGCTACCGGCTGGTGCGGCGCGACGATTTCCTCGATCCCTACCGTCTGGCGGAACCACGCCTGCTGGGGCTGCTCGATCGCCTGCAGCGGGAGATCATCGACCCCGGGCAGGCCCGACGCATGGCCGAGGTCCGCCCCCTGTTCGAAGAGAAGATGCTGGGCTGGCGCGAACTGCTCGCGCCGCAGATCACGCCCGAAGCGGAGCGGCGGCAGCTGATCACCGGCAAGGCCAAGCTCGACATCCTGCGCGCCGAACTGCGATTGATGCTGAAGTACGAACGCACGCAGTTGGAACTGCGCACCCGCACCGCCCAACGCCTGCGCCACCGCAACCTGGTGATCACCCAGATCGCGGCGCTGCTGGCGGGCCTCGGCGCGATCGCCGCGGTCGCGTGGCTCACCTCGGGGCTGGCCCGGCGCGCGCGCCAGCTCGCCGCCGACGCCGCGCGACTCGGCGAAGGGCATGCCCTCGACACCGGCGAACGCAGCGGCGACGAACTCGGCCAGGTCGCCCAGCGCCTCGCGGACGCGAGCCGCCTGCTGGCGGAACGCGCCGCCGAAACGCGGCGCGCGCGCGACGAGGCGGAAGCCGCGAATCATGCGAAGACCGAATTCCTCTCGCGCAGCAGCCACGAATTGCGCACGCCGCTCAATGCGATCCTCGGCTATGCGCAGGTGCTGTCGCTGGATCTGGAAGGGCGTGATCTCGAAGGGCATGCTCTCGAAGGGCGTGAAAGCCATGCGCACGCGCAGCGGATCGTGTCCGCGGGACGGCACCTGCTCGGGCTCATCAGCGAATTGCTGGACATCGCGAAGATCGAGGCCGGCCATCTGGATCTTGCCCCGGAAGCGGTGCCCGTGGCCGGCGTGATCGGCGACGCGGCCGCACTGGTGCAGCCGAACGCCGAGGCGCGCGGCGTGCGCCTGCGCATCCAGGCCGATGACGCCATGGCCGTTCGTGCCGACGCGCAGCGCTTGCGCCAGGTCCTGGTCAACCTGCTGTCGAATGCGATCAAGTTCAACCGCGAATGCGGAGAAGTCCGGGTGGTCGCGACGCACGACGGCGACCGCGTGCGGATCGGCGTCTGCGATCAGGGCCCCGGCGTCCCGGTCGAACTCCGGGCGAAACTGTTCGTGCCCTTCGAACGCCTGGGCGTGGAACGCTCGGCGGTGGAAGGGACGGGCATCGGCCTGGCGCTGAGCAAACGGCTGGTCGAAGCGATGGAAGGCGAGATCGGATTCGGCGATGCGATCGGCGGCGGCGCGGAGGTGTGGGTCGCGTTGCCGGCCACGGCAGCCATAGCGGCGACGCCCGCGATCCGGCGCGGGCCGCAGGCGCTGTCCGCCGCCGCGCGGCGGGTACTGAGCGTGGAAGACAATCCTTCGAATCAGGCGCTGATCGAAACCCTGCTCTCGCGTCGGCCGCAGCTGCGCCTGGACCACGCCGAAACCATGGCATCGGCGATCGAAGCGCTTGGCGCACACATACCGGACCTGGTCCTGCTGGATCTGCATCTGCCGGACGGACGGGGCGAGGCGCTGATCGCGCGGATCCGGGCGGAGCCGCGGCTGGCCCACGTTCCGGTGGTCGCGATCACCGCCGATGCCACCGACGCGACGCTCGCCGCCGCCCATGCCGCGGGGGCGGCGGACGTGTTGACCAAGCCGATCGATGTCGCCCGCTTCTACGCCATGCTGGATCGCCTGCTCGCATGAACCGCGAACAGGTCCTGGGCAGCCGCATCCTGATCGTCGACGACGAGGATGCGAACCTGCGCCTGCTGGAAGACCTGCTGGCGCGCGAGGGATTCCACCAGGTCGTCGCCACCTCCGAACCGCAGCGCGTGACCGACCTGGTGCGCGCGTTCGAGCCGGACCTGATCCTGCTGGATCTGAAAATGCCGCACATGGATGGCTATGCGGTGCTGGAGGCGCTGGGACGCATCCTGGGTCCGCGCGATTTCCTGCCGGTGATCGTGCTCACCGCCGACCCCAGCCGCAGCGCCCGGCATCGCGCGCTGGGGCTGGGCGCGAAGGATTATCTGACCAAACCCTTCGATCCCTTCGAAGTCGCACTGCGGGTCTGGAACGCGATCGAAACGCGTCTGCTGTTCAAGGAACTGCGGGCGCTGGTGCCGCGCCAGGCGGCGCCTCCACGGTGGCGCGCCGGCGAATGAGGCCTACAGTCCGGTCGGGCAGCTCACGCCGGTGCCGCCCAGCCCGCAGTAGCCGCCCGGATTCTTCGACAGATACTGCTGATGTTCTTCCTCGGCGTAGTAGAACGTCGGCGCCGGATGCAGGATCCCGGTGGTGATCGCGCCGTAACCCGCCGCGGCCAGTTCCGCCTGGAACGCATCGCGGCTGGCGATGGCCGCCGCGTACTGCGCGTCGGTGTCGCAATAAATGGCCGAACGATACTGGGTGCCTGCGTCGTTGCCCTGGCGCATGCCCTGGGTGGGATCGTGGCTTTCCCAGAAGGTCTTGAGCAGGGACTCGAACGACACCAGCGCCGGGTCGTAGACCACCAGCACCGCTTCGGTGTGCCCGGTTTCGCCGCTGCAGACTTCGCGGTAGTTCGCGTTCGGGGTGAAACCGCCGGCATACCCGACGGCCGTGCTGAACACGCCCGGGATCGACCAGAACTTGCGCTCGGCGCCCCAGAAGCAGCCCATGCCGAACTGCACGCGGGCCAGGCCTTCGAAGGCATCGCGCAGCGGGCGGCCGTTGACGTGATGCACGTTGCGCAGCGGCATGGCCTCGGCGCGGCCGGGCAGCGCGCGCTCCGGCGACGGCAGGCGCTGTTTGTGGCCACCGATGCCCAGCAGGGATTCGAACATGGACGTACTCCGAATGGATGCATCACAGAGGCCGCGATCGGGCCGGAGGTTGCGCGTCGGCGCGATGCGACAGGCTCCGAGATGCGGGCAAACGTCGAAAAATCAAGCGAAATCAAGCGATCCGCATCGACGACGACATGCTCAGGCCGTCGCCGGCCGCGACGGCGCGAACACCGCCGGCGCCACGCTCACCCGGTTGCGGCCCGCGCGCTTGGCGGCGTACAGCGCCTTGTCGGCGCGCTCCACCGCCGGCTGCGGCTGGGTCTCGTGGGCCAGATGGGCAGCCACGCCGATGCTGACCGTGAGCCGCAGCGACTGCCCCTGGTGACGCACTTCGGCGTTTTCGATGGCGCTGCGGATGTCCTCGGCGACGGCCCGCGCCATCTCGATCTGCCGGTCCGGCAGGATCACCATGAATTCCTCGCCACCGTAGCGGCCGAAGATGTCCTCGTCGGTGAGCTGGGCATCGACGACCTTGGCGATCTCGCGCAGGCAATGGTCGCCGCAGGCGTGGCCCAACTGGTCGTTGATCGCCTTGAAATGGTCGATGTCCACGAACAGCACCGACAGCGGCGAGCCCTTGCGGTGCGCGTGCTGGAAGGTGCGCGCCAGCGCCTGGTCGAGGCTGCGGCGATTCAGCGCGCCGGTCAGCGAATCGATCTCGGCGGTATGGCGCAGATGCAGCGCGGCCACGGCTTCGTCGGCCTGCAGCAGCGCCAGCCGCGCAAGTTCGCGGACGATGGTCAGCTCCTCGGGATGGAAGACGGTGGCGCCGCTGCGTTCCAGCAGGATCAGCCCCCACGCCGGCGCGCGCACCGGCAGCGCGACCAGGGCCTCGATCGCCACCGGCGTGCTCTCGCCGGTCCTGGTCACCGGGCGCTGCTGCTCGATGTTGCCGGCCAGCAGCCGGCGCAGCGTCTGCAGGCGGTCGCCGATGGTCGCTTCGATGTCCTCCAGAGACGACGCAGGCTGCACCACCAGAGTGTCGCGGCCGTGATAACCGCGGGCCACCGCGACCGCGGTGGTGGTGGGCACCAGACGGCGCAGGTGCTCCAGCAGATGGCGGAACACGATCGGCTGGATGTCGTCCTGCACGGCGCCGCGCAGCGAGGTCTGCAGCGCCGTCAGCAGTTCGGTGCGCACCGCCTCGCGATACATCCGGCGCTCGGAATCGGCGCGCGCGCGCTGTTCGCGATCGCGCTGCTCGCGGTATCTGCTGATCCGGCTGATCAGGCCCACGCTGATCATCGCTGCGCAGAACATGATCGCCAACTGGTAGCCGTAATCCGTCCACAGCGACCCCGCGACCACGCCGTTGGACGCCATCTCGCCGATCAGGGTGGCTGCGGCGACGCCCAGCACCGAGATCAGCACCGCGCCCGAGAACGGTACGCGCCGGCGCCAGGCGTTGCCCAGCACGTAGAGCGCGATGAGACAGCCGAGCGCCCAGGCCGCCGGCACCAGCCAGACCGCAAGCGGGTCGAGACGCTCGCGCCAGGCGGCCAGCACCGCCGCCAGCAGTGCCAGCAGGATGCAGAGCTGTCGCACCGCTTTCGTCAGCCGCGGACTGCTCTGTTCGCAATCGGTGTAGCGCAGCAGGATGCGCAGCGACGCGACCACGAACAGCAGCGCGATCGCGTGCAGGCCGGCGGCGCCCAGTTGCCGGAACAGGCCGATGGGGTCGAGAAGGTAGAGATGCCCGTTGAAAGCGGCCAGCAGCAGGCCCGCGGACAGGCAGAACACGAAGAACGACAGGAAGCCGCCGTCGCGCGACGCGAAGAACAGCGCCAGCGTCATCAGCCCGAGCGTGAACAGGCTGGCGTAGACCAGGCTGGTGAGGACCGTCGCCTTCTGGATGTACTGGTCGGCCCGCCCTTCGGAAATCAGTTCCGGACGCAGGGCGGCGCTGCGCAATGCGGTGGCGCTGAGTTCCAGGCGGATCTCGCCTTCCCAGGTGGACGGCAGGCGGAACAGATAGCCAACCGGCAGCGGACCTTCGGCCGCCCGCGGCGAAAGAAAATGGCGGCTACCGCCATCCCAGGCGTTTTCGACCCGCAGCCGCACCGATTCCACCGGCGTGCGCGGCATCCAGATGACCCAGTGCGGCGATTCGGCGGTGGGCGGCGGCAGCACGAACCGCAGTTCGGCGCGCGCCTCGCGCATCTCTTCGGAGACGCCCAGGCGCAGCGACCGGCCATCGCGCCCCAGCTCCGACAGGCGGCCGTCGGCATCGGGCAGCGCCGAGAGCCGAAGCGCCAGCGACGGCTCCATCGGAGGCTCGGCATGGCCCGGCGACAGGGCATAAAGCCCGAGCAGGAACACCACCGCCATCGCGATGGCGCGCAACCAGGGCTGCGGAATGTCCCAATGGGGGAACGCCATGGTCAACCGGTGATCACGGCGGCCCGGATCGTCCTGATCCATGACGGCATCGTGGTGCCGACGCAGCGCCGCCACGCCGCGTCCACGCGGCCGATGCCCGATCCGCAACGCGGACCGGATTGCGGATTCAATCCATGCAGATCCGAAGAATACGGACCAGACTGCAGCATCACAGGCCGATCGGCCGTATCGCCCATCGCCCGCCCCCTTGGTGTCGATGTGATCGCCATGTACGCACGCGTCCCGGCCCATCCGGTCCGGCGCCCCTTTCCATCGATCACAGTAGCATCCCGCCCAGACTTCAGGCACTTGCGACGCAGCGATTCGCCCATTACAAGGCCTGCGACCCGCGGGCTCGCGTCCCAAAGTGGCGCGCAACCTCTAAACTGGCGGTTTTCGCAGCCTGTATCGTCGATGACCCCGGAACACACCACGGACACTCCCTCCGCAGACGCCGCTACCGAGCGTCGTCAGGATTTCATTCGCCAGATCGTCCGCGACGACCTCGCCAGCGGCAGACAGAGCGCGGTCCGGACCCGCTTCCCGCCGGAGCCCAACGGCTATCTGCACCTGGGACACACCCGGGCGATCTGGACCGATTTCGGCATCGCCGAGGAATTCGGCGGCCGCTGCAATCTGCGCCTGGACGACACCAACCCGGCCCGGGAAGACCCGGAGTACGTCCGCGCCATCCAGGACGATGTACGCTGGCTCGGCTACGAGTGGGCGGAACTCCGTCACGCTTCCGATTATTTCCAGGTGTTCTATCTCGCCGCCGAGAAACTGATCCGCCAGGGCGATGCCTTCGTCTGCGACCTCAATGCAGATGACGTGCGTGCCTATCGCGGCTCGCTGCATGAAGCAGGCCGTGAATCCCCGTTCCGCGATCGCAGTGTCGAAGAGAATCTCGACCTGTTCCGGCGCATGCGTGCGGGCGAATTTCCCGATGGCGCGCGCACCCTGCGCGCGAAGATCGACATGGCCAGCGGCAACATCAATCTGCGCGATCCGGCGCTGTATCGCATCAAGCACGTCGAGCACCAGAACACCGGCAACGACTGGCCGATCTATCCGATGTACGACTACGCGCATTCGCTGAGCGACGCCGCCGAGGGCATCACCCATTCGCTGTGCACGCTGGAATTCGAGGACCACCGCCCGCTGTACGACTGGTGCGTGGACAAGGTGGATCTGGCGAACCATCCCGAACTGCTCGCATCGCTGACCGATCGCGGCCTGCCGTTCGAAGCCAGCAAGCCGCGACAGATCGAGTTCTCGCGCTTGAACCTCAATTACACGGTGATGAGCAAGCGCAAGCTGATGACCCTGGTGGAAGAAAATCTCGTCGACGGCTGGGGCGACCCGCGCATGCCGACGCTGCAGGGCATCCGCCGCCGCGGCTACACCGCCGACGCGCTGAAACTGTTCGTCGCGCGCCTGGGCCTGTCGAAGCAGAATTCGCTGATCGATTACTCGGTGCTGGAGAACACGCTTCGCGAGGATCTCGACAGCCGCGCGCCGCGGCGCATGGCGGTGCTGGATCCGGTGAAGTTCGTGCTCACCAATCTGCCCGAGGGCCATGAAGAAAGCCTGACGTTCTCGAATCACCCGAAGGACGAATCCTTCGGCCAGCGCACGGTGCCGTTCGCGCGCGAGCTGTGGATCGAGCGCGAGGATTTCGCCGAAGTCCCGCCGAAAGGCTGGAAGCGGCTGATCCCCGGCGGCGAAGTGCGCCTGCGCGGCGCCGGCATCGCGCGCTGCGACGACGTGGTGAAGAACGACGCGGGCGAGATCATCGAACTGCGCGGCACGCTGGATCTGGAATCGCGCCCCGGCATGCCCGGCGCCGACCGCAAGATCAAGGGCACGATCCACTGGGTCAGCGCGCAGCACGCGGTGGCGGCGGAGGTGCGGTTGTACGACCGCCTGTTCACCGTCGCCAACCCGGATACCGATGACGAAGGCAAGACCTACCGCGATTATCTGAATCCGGAATCGCGGCGCAGCGTGCGCGGCTATGTCGAACCGGCCGCCGCCGACGCCGCGCCTGAGCAGAGCCTCCAGTTCGAACGCATCGGCTATTTCGTCGCGGACCGTTTCGATCACCGCAGCGATACGCCGGTCTTCAATCGCAGCGTGACCCTGCGCGACACCTGGGCTGCGAACGCTTGAGTCAGGCCGGTCGCGCGCCCGTGCGACCGGGTTCCACTTCGAGGAGAACCGTCATGCGTCCATGTCACTTCGTGATCGCTACTCTGTTGCCAGTCGTTCTGCTGCTGGCCGGCTGCGCCGCGCCGACATCGTCGCAGAACGCACCGGACGCCCCCGCCGCACAGCCGCCGGTCGCCGCCGAACCCGCGCCTGCCGCCCCCGTCGCAACGCCTGTCGCGCAAGCGCCCGACGCGATGGAAACCGCACCCGCGCCGAAGTCCGCAGACACACTCGGCCGCAGCTGCAACACCGACAGCGACTGCGCGGTGAAGGACGTCGGCAACTGCTGCGGCGCGTATCCGATGTGCGTGAACAAGGACACGAAGACCGATCCCGCCGCGGTCCGCGCGCAGTGCGAGAAAGAAGGCATGGCATCGATCTGCGGCTTCCAGGAAGTGAGCGGCTGCCAGTGCGTGAAAGGCCAATGCGAAAACATCGCCAGCGGCGCGGTGGCGATGTGATGAGGACGACACCCTGATGCTCTACGCCCAAGTCCACCTCACCCTGCCCGCCTGGGTCCACGAATTCGTCGACACCGCGCGCAGCTACGACAGCGATGCCGAGAAGGTCGCGCTGGCGATCGCGCTGTCGGTGCGCAATGTCGAAGCCGACAGCGGCGGCCCGTTCGGCGCCGCGGTCTTCGGCGCCGACCACCGCATCGTCGCGGTCGGCGTGAACCGCGTGCTGCCGCACAGCTGCTCGGTCGCGCACGCCGAAATGATGGCCTACATGCTCGCGCAGCAGCGCACCCAGCGCGCGCGGCTCAATCGCGACGAACAGGACGCACCGTGCGGCCCGATCGTGCTCGCCACCTCGTCGCAGCCCTGCTGCCAGTGCTACGGCGCCACCATCTGGGCCGGCATCGACCGCCTGCTGATCGGCGCCCGCGCCGAAGACGTGATGGCGCTGACCGAATTCGACGAAGGCCCGCTGCCGGCGGACTGGATCGGCGAGCTGGAACGACGCGGCATCGCGGTGACCCGCGACATCGAACGCGACGCCGCCTGCGACGCGCTGCGCGCCTACAGCGCGCGCGGCGGATCGCGGTATTGATCTGACAACGGCGAGCGACGGTTCGATCCAAGCTCCCTCCCTTTGGCCGAAGGCCAAGGGGAGGGTTGGGGAGGGGTTCGGAGTCGCGGCGATCTGCCTCACCCCCTCCCGACCTCCCCCTGCGCTGCGCGCAAGGGGAGGAGAAAACACCCACTATCCGTATCGCGCGATGATCGTGCCTCCAGCGAATCCTTCAGCGGCACTGCTGCAACTCCCTCCCTTTGGCCGAAGGCCAAGGAGAGGGTTGGGGAGGGGTTCGGAGTCGCGGCGATCTGCCTCACCCCCTCCCGACCTCCCCCTGCGCTGCGCGCAAGGGGAGGAGAAAGCACCCCTGCGCTATGCAAGCAGAGGAGAATGCACGCTCGTCCGCCGTTCGCATGAGCGCCGATCGTTTTCGCCTCACCGAATCCTCCAGATGACCACCCACGGCCTCCTCTGCTACTGCCGCCCGGGCTTCGAACCCGAGCTCGCCGCCGAACTGACCGAACGCGCCGCCGAGCGCGGGCTCGGCGGCTACGCGCGAACCGAGCGCAACAGCGGCTACGCCGTGTTCCTCGGCGACGACGGCAGGGCGCTGACCCAGGCCCTGCCGTTGGGCGAACTGATCTTCGCGCGCCAGAAACTGCGTCTGATCGCCGAGCTGCGCGGTCTCGATCCGAAAGACCGGATCGCGCCGATGCTGGAGGCGTTGACCGCTGCAACGGTGGGCCAGGGCCCACCCTACGGCACCATCGTCGTCGAACACCCGGATTCCGACGAAGCCAAACCGCTCGCCGGACTCGCGCGCAGCTTCGGCAATGCGCTGCGTCCGGCGCTGCGCAAGGCCGGACTGCTCGCCGCGCAGGACAACCATCGCCTGCCGCGGCTGCACGTGTGCTTCGTCGACGGCGACCACGCTTTCCTCGCCGTCGGCGATCCGCGCGACAGCGCGCCGTGGCCGCTGGGCATCCCGCGCTTGAAATTGCTGCCCGACGCGCCCTCGCGGTCAGCATTGAAGCTCGAAGAAGCGCTGCTGGTCCTGTTGAGCGCCGACGAGCGCGAACGCCTGCTGCGCCCGGGCATGCGCGCGGCCGATCTCGGCGCCGCGCCCGGCGGCTGGACCTGGGTGCTCGCGCGCCAGAACCTGCAAGTGACCGCGGTCGACAACGGCCCGCTACGCCAGCACGTGATCGACACCGGCCTGGTGCAGCATCTGCGCGCCGACGGGTTCTCGTGGCATCCGGCGAAACCGCTGGACTGGATGGTCTGCGACATGGTCGAACAACCCAGCCGCGTCGCCGCGCGCATGGCCGAATGGTTCCGCGAGGGCTGGTGCCGGCACGCGATCTTCAATCTGAAACTGCCGATGAAGAAACGCTGGCAGGAAACCCGCCAGTGCCTCGAACGCTTCGAGGCCGAAGCCGGCCAGCCGCTGACCGTGCGCGCCCGCCAGCTGTACCACGACCGCGAGGAAATCACCGTTTTCGCCACCACCGGCCTCCACCGTTGACGCCCGCCGCAATGAACATCGCCCCGCCAGCCCACCCCGCCATTCCCGACGACGTGCATGCCGAGATCATGCAGCGGCTCGCGCGCGCCGAAGAGCAGCACGACGTACGTATCCTGCTCGCGGTGGAATCCGGCAGCCGCGCCTGGGGGTTCGCCTCGCCCAACTCCGACTACGACGTGCGTTTCATTTATACGCACGCACCGCGCTGGTACCAGGCGGTGGATCTGGAAGAGCGCCGCGACGTGATCGAGTACGCGATCGTCGACGACATCGACCTCAACGGCTGGGACCTGCGCAAGGCGCTGCGGCTGTTCTGGAAATCAAATCCGGCGTTCGTCGAATGGATCCAGTCGCCGATCCGCTACATCGAGCGCGGCGGCTTCGGTGAGCGGGCGCGCGCGCTGCTGCCCTCGGTCTATTCGGTCGAGAGCGGCATGTATCACTACCGCAGCATGGCCAGGACCACCGAACGCGCCTATCTGCGCGCCGAGCAGGTGTCGCTGAAGAAGTATTTCTACGCGCTGCGGCCGCTGCTGTCGGTGCTGTGGCTGCAGCGCTACGGCACCCCGGCGCCGATCGAATTCGACAGGCTGCTGCACCTCATCGACGACCATCCGGCGCTGCGCGCGGACATCGATGCGCTGCTGGAACGCAAGCGCGGCGCGCCGGAAATGGGACTGGGCGACCCGGTGCCCGGCATCAACGCCTTCGTCGAGCAACAGCTGGCGCGGCTGGAGACGATGCGCCCGGAAAGCACACGACCGGCCGGCGCGGTGCAGGCGCTGAACACGCTGTTCCACGCGGTACTGGACGAATCCGGCACCTGAGCGCGTTCGCCCGCTTCCGGCGCGTCATCTCCGTCTGTTAAGTTGTCGACATGACCGTCGGCATCCTCCTCGTGACCCATCCTGGCATCGGCAGCGCACTGGTCGAGGTGTCGACCCGGCTGCTGCGTCAATTGCCGCTGAAGACCGAAGCCTTCGAACTGGGCTTCGACGACGATCCCGACACCGCATTGCCGCTGGCCAGCGCCGCGCTGCGTCGGGTCGACTGTGGCGACGGGGTGCTGATCCTCACCGATCTCTACGGCGCGTCGCCCAGCAATCTCGCCTCGAAGCTCGCGCGGCTGGGCACGCCGGCGCGACGGGTGGCCTCGTTGAACCTGCCGATGCTGCTGCGCGTCATGAACTACGCGGAGCTGCCGCTGGACGAACTGCCGGCGGTCGCCGCCGCCGGCGCGCGCAACGGGGCCATCGTTGATGATCCTTGAGTCGATGACGCCTGAGTCGACGACGCCCGAAACCCGGCAACAGCCACCTTCCATTTCCAACCCCCAACCCGGGTCAGCGCCATGATCGAACGCGAACTCACCATCACCAACCGCCTCGGGCTGCACGCGCGCGCCACCGCCAAACTGGTGCAGGTGGTGTCCGGCTTCCGCTGCGGGGTGACCGTGGCCGCCAAGGGCCGCGAAGTGAACGCCAAGAGCATCATGGGCGTGATGCTGCTCGCCGCCGGCCACGGCAGCAGCGTGATCGTGCGCGCCGACGGCGAAGACGAGGCCGCGGCGATGGACGCGGTGGCCGCATTGTTCGAACGCCGGTTCGACGAGGACAGCTGAGCGTGACCATGGGCAGGCTCTGATGAGACGCATCCTTTCCGGCCAGGGCGCATCGCGCGGCAGCGTGCTCGGACGGGCGCGCGTCCGCCTGCCGCATGCGCTGGACGTGGCCGAAGAGCGGATCGACGCGTCGGAAGTCGATGCCGAACTCGACCGCCTGCACGCCGCGATCACCGTCGTCCGCGGCGAGATGCACGCGCTGCGCAGCCGCCTGCACGGCGCGCTGGCGCACGAGGTCGGCGAGTTCCTCGACCTGCACACCCTGCTGCTGGACGACCCCGAGCTGCTGGCCGGCCTGGACGAACTGATCCGCACCGGCCGCTACGCCGCCGACTACGCCCTGCGCCTGCAGCGCGACCGCATCGCCGCGGTGTTCGCGGACATGGACGACGCCTACCTGCGCAGCCGCATCGACGATATCGACCAGGTGGTCGGCCGCATCCACGCCGCACTGCACAGCCGCGACGCCGAACTGCAGGGCATCGCCGGCGACATCCTGGTCACCGACAACATCGCGCCCTCCGACCTCGCGCAGCTGCACGCGCAGGGCGTGATGGCGGTGATCACCGCCGGCGGCAGCCCGCTCTCGCATAGCGCGATCCTCGCCCGCAGCCTGCACGTCCCGCTGGTGATCGGCGCCGCGCACGTGCTGCAGAAGGTCAACGACGGCGACGTGCTGGCGGTGGACGGCGGCAGCGGCCTGGTGATCCTGGAACCGAACGCCGACGACCTGCGCGAGCACCGCGCGCGGGTGCTGTCGTACGCGCGCGAACGCAAGCAGCTGCATCGCCTGCGCCGCGAACCTACCCGCACGCGCGACGGCGTCGACATCAAACTGTGGGCGAACGCCGAATCGCGCGAGGACGTGGCCGAAGCGCATGCGCTCGGCGCCGCCGGCGTCGGTCTGTATCGCACCGAATTCCTGTTCATGAATCGCCCGCCGGAACTGCGGCTCACGCTGCCGGACGAAGAAGAACAGTTCCGCGCGTATCGCGACCTGGTGCTGGGCATGACCGGGCGCACGGTCACCATCCGTACCCTCGACATCGGCGCCGACAAGGCCGACGGCACCGCGCTGGCGCTGATCGGCGAACCCAATCCGGCACTCGGTCTGCGCGGCGTGCGCCTGTCGCTGTCGCGCATCGACCTGTTCCGCACCCAACTGCGCGCGATCCTGCGCGCCGGCGCCTACGGCCCGATCCGGGTGTTGGTGCCGATGGTGAGCGGCCGCGAGGAAATGATCGCTGTGCGCGCACTCATGACCGACGTGCAGCGCGAACTGCGCCGCGAAGGTTTCGCCATCGCCGACGAGGTGCCGCTGGGCGCGATGATCGAAGTGCCGTCGGCGGCGATCGCGCTGCCGACCTTCATCGCCGCCACCGACTTCCTGTCCATCGGCACCAACGATCTGGTGCAGTACCTGCTGGCCGCCGACCGCAACAACGAGGCGCTGGGCGAACTCTACAGCCCGCTGCATCCGGCGGTGCTGCAGTTGTTGAACACGGTGATGCGCACCGCCCGCGCGCGCGGAAAACCGGTGGCGGTGTGCGGCGAAATCGCTGGCGATCCTTTGTTCGCGCCGGTACTGCTGGCGCTGGGGCTGGAGGAATTCAGCCTGCACCCCGGCACGCTGCTGGAACTGCGCCGCGCGGTGCGCGGCTTCGACCACGCCGCATTGCGTGCGCGGGCCCCGGCGCTGCTGCGGGCGCGGGATCGCGCGGGGATCGAGCGCTGGCTGGCGCAGGCGATCAGTTAGCGCCGCATCGATTCTGTGGGAGCGGCGGGAGCCGCGAAGCCCGCTTCCCATCCGCGACGCCGCCGCTCACAATCCATCGCATCCCGATGTGACTTTCAAGATTGCACAGGTCGCATCTGCATCGAAGTCGTCGGCTTCGCGGCTTCCGCCGCTCCCACAGCTTTCTCGCGGCATGAAACATGAAAGAAGTGCGCCATACACGCACCATGTGAGTGCGTTGTCAGCCCACCGCCGCGCGCACGTTGCGGAACATCCGCAGCCACGGCGAATCGTCCGGCCAATCGTCCGGGTGCCAGCTCATGTTGACGCTGCGCGGAGTGCGCTCCGGATGCGGCATCAGGATGGTCGAACGGCCGTCGCGGGTGCTGAGGCCGGCGATGGCCAGCGCCGAGCCGTTCGGGTTCGCGGGATAGCCGCTCGCCGCGTCGCCATCGTTGGCGACGTAGCGCAGCGCGACCGTGGCGGCATCGCGGTCCGCATCGTTGTCGAAGGTCGCGCGACCTTCGCCGTGCGCGATCGCCACCGGGATGCGCGAGCCGTGCATGCCGGCGAAGAACAGCGACGGCGACTCGGCGACTTCGAGCAGACCGAAACGCGCCTCGAACTGCTCGCTGCGGTTGCGCAGGAAACGCGGCCAGTGCCCGGCGCCGGGAATGATCGCCTTGAGCTGCGACAGCATCTGGCAACCGTTGCACACGCCGAGCGAGAACGTGTCTGGCCGCGCGAAGAACGCGGCGAAGGCGTCGCGCAGCGCGGCGCGTTCGAGGATCGACGTGGCCCAGCCGCGGCCCGCGCCGAGCACGTCGCCGTAGCTGAAACCACCGCAGGCCGCGAAGCCGGCGAAGCCGTCCAGCGCGATGCGGCCGGCGATGAGATCGCTCATGTGCACGTCCACCGCGGCGAAACCGGCGCGGTCGAACGCGGACGCCATTTCGATCTGGCCGTTGACGCCCTGCTCGCGCAGGATCGCCACGCGCGGACGCGCGCCGGTCGAAATATACGGCGCGGCGATGTCCTCGGCCGCGTCGAACGTCAATTTCGGACGCAGGCCGGGCGCATCGAAACGGCGCACGGCGGCGCGTTCGTCGTCGGCGGATTCGGGGTTGTCGCGCAGCCGCTGCATCGCGTGGCTGACCGACCACCACGCATCGAACAGTTCTTCCCAGCGCCATTCCACCAGCACCTCGCCGTCGCGATGCACGCGCACCGCCGGTGCGGTGCTCGGCCGCGCGATGCGTTGCGCGCATTCGATCAGGCCGTGCTGGGCGACGAGATCCGCGAACTCGGCGCGGTCTTCGGTCGCGATCTGCACGATCGCGCCCAGTTCCTCGCAGAACAGCGTGCGCAGCGCATCGTCGCCCCAGCCGTCGAGGGTGATGTCGAGACCGAGGTGCGAACAGAACGCCATCTCGCACAGCGCCGCGAACGCGCCGCCGTCGGAACGGTCGTGGTAGGCGCGCACCAGGCCGCGCTCGCGCGCGTCGCGCATGAGCTCGAACAGCCCGCGTAGACGTCCGGGGTCGTCGAGATCCGGCACTTGGACCACAGGCCCGGCATCGTCGCCGTGACGTCCGCCGAAACCGTCGTAGACCTGCGCCAGGATCGAACCGCCCAGACGCTTGCGGCCCGCGCCGAGGCCGATCAGCCACAGCTCGGTCTCGCCCTCGCGCGACAGCAGCGGCGTGAGCTGCGCCCGCGCATCCTCCACCGCCGCGAACGCGGTGACGATCAGCGACACCGGCGACACCGATTTGTGCTGTTGGACGTCGCCGCTTTCGTCGGTCTGCGTCCACTGCGCCTGCATCGACAGCGAATCCTTGCCGACCGGAATGCTCAGGTCCAACGCCGGACACAGCGCCATGCCCACGGCCTTCACCGCGTCGAACAGGCGCGCGTCCTCGCCCGGATGGCCGGCGGCGGCCATCCAGTTCGCGGACAGTTTGATCTGCGCCAGCGACGACACCGGCGCGGCGAGCAGATTGGTGATGGCCTCGCCCACCGCCATGCGCGCGGCGGCGGCGGCGTCGATCAGCGCCAGTGGCGTGCGTTCGCCCAGCGCCATCGCTTCGCCGGCGTGGGTGTCGAAGCCGGCCAGGGTGATCGCGCAGTCGGCCACCGGCATCTGCCACGGGCCGACCAGCTGGTCGCGCGCGGTCAGCCCGCCGACGCTGCGGTCGCCGATGGTGATCAGGAAATTCTTCGCGGCGACCGTCGGATGCGCGAGCACGCGCAGCCCGGCCTCGTGCAGATCGATATCCTGACCGTCGAGCGCGGGCCACTTCGCGGGCGCGGGCCGCTGGGTGTCGCGGTGCATCTTCGGCGGTTTGCCGAACAGGACATCCATGGGCAGATCGATGGCCATGCCCCCACCCATTTGCGCTGCGCGCAAATCTCCCTCCCCCGCATGCGGGGGAGGGTTGGGGAGGGGGCGCGCGCCATAGCCCACCACCAACCGCTCTTCCGCCGTCGCCACGCCCACCGCCGCGAACGGACAGCGCTCGCGCTCGCACAGCGCCGCGAAATCGTCCAGACGCTCCTGGGCGACGCCCAACACGTAACGTTCCTGCGACTCGTTGCACCACAGTTGCATCGGCGACAGCGACGGATCGTCGCTCGGCACTTTCGCCAGATCGATCACGCCGCCGACGCCCGAGTCGTGCAGCAGTTCGGGAATCGCGTTCGACAGACCGCCGGCGCCGACATCGTGGAACCACAGGATCGGGTTGTCTTCGCCCAGGGCCACGCAGCGGTCGATCACTTCCTGGCAGCGGCGCTCCATTTCCGGGTTGTCGCGCTGCACGCTGGCGAAATCGAGGTCTTCGGCGCTGTCGCCGGACGCCACCGAGCTGGCCGCGCCGCCGCCGAGCCCGATCAGCATCGCCGGGCCGCCGAGCACGATCACCGCGTCGCCGGGCGAAAGCCGGATCTTCGACACCATCGGCCGATCGATCGCGCCAAGACCGCCGGCCAGCATGATCGGCTTGTCGTAGGCGCGGACCAGGCCGCTGTCTTCGCGCACTTCGAAGGCTCGGAAATAGCCGGTGAGGTTCGGGCGGCCGAATTCGTTGTTGAACGCCGCGGCGCCGAGCGGGCCGTCGAGCATGATCTCCAGCGCCGGCGCCATCCGCGGATTGAGCGGACGCGGAGCGTCTTCGCCGAACTGCTCCCACGGCTGCGGCAATATCGGAATGCGCAGATGCGAAACGCTGAAACCGCTCAGCCCCGCCTTCGGCTTGCCGCCGCGGCCGGTCGCGCCTTCGTCGCGGATCTCGCCGCCGTTGCCGGTGGACGCGCCGGGAAACGGCGAGATCGCGGTCGGATGATTATGGGTCTCGACCTTGATGCAGAACGCGCTGGGCGTTTCGGCTTCGGCGCGATATTCCAGCGTCGCCGGATCCGGGCGGAAGCGCTTCGCCGGATAGCCTTCCACCACCGCGGCGTTGTCGCTGTACGCCGAAAGCGTGTGCTCGGGCGTCTGCGCGTGGGTGTGCTTGATCATCCTGAACAGCGTGACGTTGCCGCCGTTCACCAGTTTTTCGCGGCCGTCGATGGTCCAGGCGGCATTGAAGATCTTGTGTCGGCAGTGCTCGGAATTGGCCTGCGCGAACATCATCAGTTCGACATCGTGCGGGTCGCGGCCCAGTTCGGCGTAGCGCGCGCGCAGGTATTCGATTTCGTCTTCGGCCAGCGCCAGGCCCAGACGCGCGTTTGCGCGCTCCAGGTCGGCCAGCGGGATCACTTCCAGCGCGCCGCGCGCCGGCGTGGCGAACAACGCCGCGGCGTCGGCCGGGTCGGCCAGCAGCGACTGGGTCATGGGGTCGTGCAGAAGCTTCGCGATGGCGGCGCGGGCGGCCGCGTCTTCCGGAAAGCCGGTCAGGTCGATCCGGGTGCCGCGTTCCACCCGCTTCACCGGCTGGCCGGCGCCGCGCAGCAGCTCGCCGGCCTTGCTGGCCCACGGCGAAATGGTGCCCAGCCGCGGCGCGACGAAGCGCGAGACCGCATCGGCGGCCAGCGGCGCGCGGGCTTCGACATCCGCTTCGAGAATGCGCTGCAGCGCGATGGGATCGGGCGAATGGCCGGGCTCGGGTTCGACCCAGTAGGTGAACCAGGCGCCGACGACGCGAAGCGCGGGTGCGAGGGTCTGGAGACGGGTTTCGAGACGGTCGCGACGGAACGGCGACAGGGCCGGGAGGCCCTCAAGGACGATCATGTCCGGCCATGTCTAAAAGCGGGGCGCAGATTGTAACGGATGCGGCCCCGCGGCATGCGCGACGGCCCCGGGGGGCCGATCGGTGGACGGGGCGACGACGCCCCGGGTGGATCGCTGAAACGGATCAGACGCCGCCGACGGCGGTCGCGACCTTGGCCTGCCCGGCTTTTTCTTCGGCGGCCAGCTTGTCCAGCGCTTCGAGCAGCTTGTCCGGGGGCATGTAGCCGGGGAGCGCGACGCCGCCGCTGTTGATGATCATCGGGGTGCCCTGCAGGCCGATCTGCTGACCGATCTTGTATTGCGCGGCCACCGGGTTGGTGCAGCGCTTCGGTGGCACCGGACGGCCGCCCTTGGCGTCGGTCAATGCCTTGCGGCGGTCGACGGAACACCAGACCGACTCCATCGCCAGGGCGTCCTGACTGGTCAGACCGGCGCGCGGAAACGCGAGGTATTCGATGGCGATGCCGAGCTTGTTGTATTCGGCGATGTCCTCGTGGAGCTTTTGGCAATAGCCGCACTCGATGTCGGTGAACACGGACACGGTGTATTTGCGGATACCGACCGGGGCGAACACGATCCTGTCGGTCGCCGGTATCTTGCTCAGCGCTTCGCGGCGCAGCACGCTCAGCCCGACCTGGCTCAGGTCCTTCTTGGCCTTCACGTCGTAGAGCGAGCCCTGCAGCATGTAGCGGCCGTCGTCGCTGAAATAGATGACCTGGCCGGAGACGATGACTTCCTGGAAGCCCGGAATAGGCGCGGGCGCGATCCGGTCCGGCACCACCCGCGGATCGATCTCCTTGAGCGCGGCGCGGACCATCGCTTCCTTGGGGGCGTCTGCCTGCTTGCCGCTGGCGGCACCGGCGGCTTTGCCGTCATCGGCGGATGTGGACTGCGCGCAGGCGGATACGCTGAGGGCGCAGAGCAGGGCGAACACCGGAAGTTTCATGCAGGGAAGTTCCATCGGATGGGCGGGTGCGCCGGTTGGGACCGCGGCGGCGCGGGTAAGTTCAGGATTGTCCGGCCGATTGTCGCACGCAGGCCGGTCGGGGATGATGCCGCAAACCGCAGGCTTATGCCTCGCGGCTATATCGCCCAAGGTGTGACGAAAATCACGACTCGCGCAGGCCAGCGGGCCGGTCGATCAGGCCCGCGGGTGATGCTGGGCGTGCAACCGCTTCAACTGTTCGCGCGCGACCAGGGTGTAGATCTGGGTGGTCGACAGACTGGCGTGGCCCAGCAGCATCTGCAGCGCGCGCAGATCCGCCCCGTGATTCAGCAGATGGGTGGCGAAACTGTGGCGCAGACCGTGGGGACTGACCTTGTGCGGATCGATCCCCGCGGCGCCGGCATAGCGTTTTACCAGCCCCCAGTACTGCTGCCGGCTCGGCGGCTCACCGTCGGCATTCAGGAACAGCGCCGCCGGCGCGCGCTTGCCGGCAAGCGCCGGGCGCGATTCGGCCAGATAACGGGTCAGCCAGTGCTGCGACTCCTCGCCCAGCGGCACCAGCCGCTCCTTGCCGCCCTTGCCGGTGACCCGCAGCACGCCCTGGCGCAGGTTGACCATGGTCGCCGGCACCCCGACCAGTTCGCTGACCCGCAGCCCCGCCGCATACATCAGTTCCAGCATCGCGCGGTCGCGCAGGCCGAGCAGCGTCGACACATCGGGCGCGGTCAGCAGCGCTTCGATATCTCGTTCGCTCAGCGCCTTGGGCAGCGACCGCGGCAGTTTCGGCGGATCGAGCAGCGCGGTGGGATCGTCCGTACGAACGCCGCGCCGCACCTGCAGGGCGAAGAATGCGCGCAACGTCGACAGCAGCCGGGCGTTGCTGCGCGGCGAGTACGCGCTGCGCGTGCGCCACGCGAGGTAATCGAACAGCACCGCCCGGTCCGCGCCGAGCAGCCCGCCGCCGGCCCCGTCGCGCCAGCGCGCGAAACCTTCCAGATCGCGCCGGTAGCTGGCCTGGGTCTGCTTCGCCAGCCCGTTTTCCGCCCAGATCGTCTCGATGAAGGCGTGTATCGCGGCGGCATCCGCGTCGCGCAGCGGCGGCAGCGCGACGGCCTGTTCCCGGCGTTCAGAGGGTGTGGTGGGCATGCCACAGGGTAGCGTGCGATGAGCGATGCACGGAATCCAGAACACCGTCGTCCCGGCGAAGGCCGGGATCCAGTCCTTGCCGCACGCCGTGATGTCGAATGCTGGATCCCGGCCTTCGCCGGGACGACGGCGGTGTTTGATCCAGGGGCGGCCGTTTATCCTGTCGCGATGACCGATACCGCCGCGCACGCCTCACCCCAAGCCAAACCCGACCCGCTGATCCTCCGCCGCCTGCTGTCGCTGTTCTACGACCTGTGGCCGGTGGTGGCGCTATGGATGCTGCTCTCCGCGCTGTTCAACCTCGGCTACTACCTCGCTGGTCACAGCGAACGCGACATCCTCAAGACCGCCAGCCTCCTCGGCGTGCTGCTGTGGGTGTGCTGCTGGCTGGTTGCCGGCGCCTATGCCGTCGTCAGCTGGGCGCGCGGTGGCCAGACGCTTGGCATGCGCCCGTGGCGGCTGCGGGTGGTGGGCGCGGACGGCGCGGTGCCGACGCGGAAGCAGCTCGCGATCCGTTATCTCATCGGCAACCTGTCGCTGTTGCTGGGCGGCCTGGGTTTCTGTTGGGCGTGGTTCGATCGCGAGCGGCTGACCTGGCACGACCGTGCGAGTGGGACGCGGGTGGTGCGGGTGCCGAAACCTTGAGCAATGATCGGCACCGCACACCGCGGACATCGGCGTGAATCCGCTCGTCCGCAACAGAAGACGCTCGACGCCCGCCGGATACGCGGAGCGGGAGTGCTTCCTTGTCAGCTACGCAATGCCGTTCTGCCAGCACTGTTTCGTACTGTGCCATGAGCCGCGCAATCCGGATCACCCGCAGATCGATCTTTCGGTCATGCGCTTTTTCATGTCGGAAGCGCACGCGCTTTCGGAAACCCTCACCGGCAATCCGCAATCGTTCCTGGTCATCCACAGCGGCGGCAACGTCAGGAAACGCCAGAACCTGCACATGCATGTGTTCGTGATACGCCGCCGCTGGCACAAGGCCTGGCTTTACATGTTGCTGGCCGCGATCCACACCACGTCCGCGATGCGGCGAGGGTTGCTGGGATTGATCGGTCGGAGATCCGTTGCAGGGTAGAAGCGAACAGCGTCGCGACTTGCGTCGCTCCCACAGGATCGAATGCCGTCGCGACTTCCGTCGCTCCTACAGGCCTTGTGTCCTGCACAAGCCGGGAACGCGGCGACTCAACCCGACCTGCGCTTGAACAACCACACCGACAGCCCGACCATCACCAGCGCCGGGATCAGATAAGCGACGCGGTAGTCGAACTTGAACACGCCGGCGAGGCGCACGAACTGGGTCTGCACCAGCCAGAAGCCCAGCGAGAACACGATGCCGATGAACAGGCGTTTGCCCAGGCCGCCGCTGCGCAGCGAGCCGAACGCGAACGGGATCGCCAGCAGGCACAGCACCAGCACGTTCACCGGGTAGAACCAGCGCCCCCAGTAGTGCTCCTGGAATTCACTGGAATCCAGGCCGTTGCGGGTGCGGTATTCGATGCCGTCCTGCAACTGCTCCGCGGTCATGTAGCGCGGGCGCCAGATGTTGCGGGTGCTGGCGGCCAGCGCGGCGGCGTCCAGGCGCGACTTCCAGCGCTCTTCGGCGGCGACGGTGCGGACTGCGGATTTCTCGTCGAACCGGGTGCGTTCGACCTTGCGCAGGATCCATTCGCCCTTGGTGTGTTCGGCGCTGCCGGCGTGGGTGATCGACAGCAGACGTCCGTCCTCGGCCAGCTCGAACAACCGCACGTCGTTGAGTTCCAACCATTGCCGGCCGTTCTCGCTGCGTTCCTGGCCCGTCTGCGCGTTGAGGAATACATCGCCCTCGCGCGCCCACAGCCCCGAATATTGCGCGACGATCACGTCGTTGGATTTCGCCGCGGCCTTGAGGGTGTCAGCGCGGCGCTGCGCCCAAGGCGCGAGGGTTTCGCCGTTGACCACCATCAGCGCGGTCAGCACCGTGAGCGCCAGGATCACCGACAGACTGATGCGTCGGCGCGACAGGCCGATCGCGCGCAGCACCGTGAGTTCGGAACTCACCGCGACCTGGCCCAGGCCGATCACCGCGCCGATCACCGCCGCGTACGGGAACAGCATGTAGGCGCGGCGCGGCAGGGTGTAGACGACGTTGGTCGCGGCGGCCATGAAATCGTACTTGCCGGTGCCGACGTCGCTGATTTCGTTCAGCAGCCCGCCGATGATGGCGTCGATGCCCACCAGCACCGCCCAGGCCAGCAGCACCGCGCCCAGCACCATGCGGCCGATGTAGAGATCGTGGATCTTCGGGAAAGGCTTCATGCCGGCGTCGCCTGCGCCTGCAGCCGCGGCCGCTTGATCGCACCATCGCGGGCGTACATCCACACCGCCGCCACCAGCAGCGGGCCCAGCAGCCACCACAGGCCGAGCATGGGCGGCATCACACCGTCCTCCAGCCACTGCGTGCCGAGCAACATCAGGAACATGGCGAACAGATAGATCAGGAATCCGACCGCCAGATTGCCGTAGCGGGCCTGGCGCGGCGAACTGCGCGAGAGCGGCACCGCCAGCAGCGCGAACGCCAACGTCAGCAGCGGCGGCGCAAGCCGGGAATGGAACTGCGCCTTCGCTTCCGGGCGGGGGTCGCCCAGCAGCGCCATCGTCGACTGCAGCTCCACGCCGTCGGATTTGCGACGCGGGGTCAGGTCCTGCGGCAGGCGCACTTCGTTGGCGGCATAGCGCATCAACCGGAAGTCGCGGCCGCCGGCCAGCGGCCCTTCCACTTCGAACCCCTGCTCCAGGCGCAGATAGCGGTCCTCTTCGTTCTGCACCGACAGGGTTCCGGTCTGCGAGGTGGTCACGTCGAACCGGTCCTTCTTCTGCCGGTACACGAAAACCCGCTGCATCTCGCGGCTGTCGCCGGACATGGCGCCGACGTAGATCACCCCGCCGCCGCCCGGAAATTCGGTGAACCGGCCGGGTTCCATGCCCGCGATCAGCAGGTTGCGGCCGGCTTCCTCGATCATCCGCTGCGACACGCGATCGGCCCATGGCGCCAGCCACATCGAGCACATACCCACGCCGATCACGATCGGCAGCGCCATCCAGGCCAGCGGGCGCAGCAGCCGCTTCGGGCCGACGCCGATCGACACCAGCACCGGCATTTCGGCATCGCGATACAGCCGGCCCATCGCCAGCATCAGTCCCAGCATCACCGCCAGCGGCAGGATCAGCGGCAGCCATTTCAGGAACACCAGCCCCAACTGGGCCAGCAGCATCCCCGCCGGCACCTTGCCGCGGGCCACGTCCTGCAACACATCCGCGAACGCCCCGCCCAGCAGCACGATCAGGACCACCACCAGCACGGCGAAGGTGTTCTGCGCGAACTCGCGGATCAGGTATCGGTCCAGCTTCAACATCGGATGGGAGGGTTCCGGACGCCGGGCATCCGGCAGGGGGTTGCTTTAGACTTGCGGGCCGAGCTTTGCGGGCCGGGGCTGCGCGGGTTGGAGCCGTTGCCGCGGCGCCGGCAGCACGGCCGGCCCCGGGATTGTACGGAAAGGCGGGAAAGTCTGAACAACGCCGTCCACGACGGGTTCAGGCGCCGCACCGCTTCCGGCATCCCGTGTGCCGCCTACCCTGCGCCCGTTCCGCCCCCATCTTCTTCTCCAGACCGCCCTTATCCAGACCGCTACGGAACCCCTATCGATGGCCCTCGCATTCACGCTCCACGCCGGCCCCGCCGCCGACGCCGCCACCCTCGCCAGCGACTGCATCGTCGTCGGCGCCTATTCGGACAAGGCCCTGACCGCTACCGGCCAGGCCTTGGACGCCGCCAGCGGCGGCCGGATCGCGGCCCTGATCGAACGCGGCGACATCTCCGGCAAGACCGGCAAGACCGCGCTGCTGCACGACCTGCCGGGCGTGACCGCGACGCGGGTGCTGGTGATCGGTCTGGGCGAACCGGCCAAGTTCGGCGTGCCGCAGTACATCAAGGCCGCCGGCGACGCCGCCCGCGCGCTGAAGGACGGCGCCGCCGCCAGCGTCGTGTTCACCGTCAGCGAGGCCGCGGTGCAGGGCCGCGACGAGGCCTGGGCCATCCGCCAGGCCGTGATCGCCTTCAGCCACGCCACCTACCGCTATCACGCCACCCTGGGCGAAAAGAACAAGAACAAGGGCGAGAGCAAGCTCGCCGCGGTCGCGGTCGCCGGCAGCGATGCCGCCGCGCTGGCGCAGGGCCAGGCCATCGCCGAAGGCGTCGCCTTCACGCGTGAGCTGGGCAACCTGCCGCCCAACATCTGCAACCCGGCCTATCTCGCCGAACAGGCGCAGAAGTTCGCGCAGGACAACGGCGCCGAAGCCGAGATCCTCGACGAAGACCAGATGCAGGCCCTGGGCATGGGCTCGCTGCTCGCGGTCGCGCGCGGCTCGGCCAACCGCCCGCGGCTGATCGTGCTCAAGTGGAGCAACGGCGGCGATGCAAAACCCTTCGTGCTGGTCGGCAAGGGCATCACCTTCGACACCGGCGGCGTCAATCTGAAGACGCAGGGCGGCATCGAGGAAATGAAATACGACATGTGCGGCGCCGCCAGCGTGCTCGGCGCGTTCGTCGCCGCAGTCAAAATGAATCTGCCGATCAATCTCGTCAGTCTCGTCCCGGCGGTGGAGAACGCCATCGACGGCAACGCCTACCGCCCGTCCGACGTGATCACCAGCATGTCCGGCAAGACCATCGAAGTCGGCAACACCGACGCCGAAGGCCGGCTGATCCTCTGCGATGCCCTGACCTACGCCCAGCGCTTCGAACCGCAGGCGCTGCTGGACGTGGCCACGCTCACCGGCGCCTGCGTCGTCGCGCTCGGCAAATACGCCACCGGCCTGATGAGCAAGCACGACGATCTGGCCGACGAACTGCTGCAGGCCGGCGAAAATGTGTTCGACCGCGCCTGGCGCCTGCCGCTGTGGGACGAATACCAGAGCCAGCTCAACTCGACCTTCGCCGACGTCTACAACATCGGCGGCCGCAACGCCGGCGCCATCACCGCCGGCTGCTTCCTCGCCCGCTTCACCGAAGGCCAGCGCTGGGCGCATCTCGACATCGCCGGCGTCTCCAACGACGACGGCAAGCTCGGCATGGCCACCGGCCGCCCGGTCGGCTTGCTGGCGCAGTGGTTGATGGACCGGAGCGTCTGATTTGACCCCCAAGAAGTGGGCGATGTACGGCTTTTTCGGCACCTCCGCACTGCACGGAGCGGTCGAAGCGTGCCTGGCCTACTTCGCTCCGACCGGATCGATCGTACCGACCGTGACCCTCGCCGTCTTCATGCTGTTATCGATGTACTTCGTCTTCGCCTGGTTGCAGGCAGATCGCCGTGAGCTGCAACTGCCGCATTCGTATCCGTTCAACGTCGGCGTCGTCGCATTGGGTTTCGTCGTCATCCCCACGTATCTGTGGCGCTCGCGCCCGGCGGGCCGGAAACTGAAGTCGGTGTTCGGGATGATCGCGGCGTTCATCGCCTCCTTGTTCGTCGGCATTCTGCCCATGGTGCTCGGATTCCTGGCGCTGGGCGTCGTGTTCGGTCTACCCGGAAACTGACACCATGCCCCGCGCCGATTTCTACCTGATCCAGAAACCCCGCTTCCGCGAAGAACCGCTGCGCCTGGTGTGCGAGCTTGCGCGCAAGGCCTACGACGCGAACCTGTGGACGCTGGTGCTGGCGCGCGACGCCGCGCAGGCCGAGGCGCTGGACGACCTGCTGTGGGCTTTCGACGAAGACGCCTTCGTGCCGCACCAGATCGCCGGCAGCGACGACGAGGACGAACTCACGCCGGTGCTCATCGCCACGCCCGACAGCGACATCGCGCTGCGGCCGCTGGTCATCAACCTGCGCGATGCGCCGGTCGACGGCAACTTCGAGCGCGTGCTGGAAGTGGTGCCCGCCGACGATTCCGCCCGCGGCCCGCTGCGCGAACGCTGGAAGCAATACCAGGCGCGCGGACTGGAACTGAAAAAATACGATATGTGATTGCGTCGCCCCTCTCCACTGTCATCCCGAGCGCAGCGAGGGATCTGTTTTGGCTTTCGCAAGCTTCAAAAGCAGATCCCTCGCTGCGCTCGGGATGACAACCTCAAAGATCAAGACATCGCCCCCATGACCACCCTCGCCTCCGGCTACGAACCCAAAGATTTCGAATCCCGCCTCTACGCCGAATGGGAAGCGAGCGGCGTCTTCGCGCCGCAGGGCGACGGCCCGGCCTACAGCATTCTGCTGCCGCCGCCCAACGTCACCGGCACCCTGCACATGGGCCACGCCTTCCAGCACACGCTGCAGGACGCGCTGATCCGCTACCACCGCATGCGCGGCTATCGCACGCTGTGGCAGATGGGCACCGACCACGCCGGCATCGCCACCGAAATGGTGGTGTCGCGCAACCTGCAGATCGCAGGCCAAGGCGAAACCCGCGATTCGCTGGGTCGCGACAAATTCATCGACAAAGTGTGGGAGTGGAAGACCCAGTCCGGCGGCACCATCGAACGCCAGATGCGCCGCCTCGGCACCTCCGGCGACTGGTCGCGCAGCGTGTTCACGATGGACGATGGCCCGTCGGCGGCGGTGATCGAAGCCTTCGTGAAGTTGTACGAAGAGAAACTGATCTATCGCGGCCAGCGCCTCGTGAACTGGGACCCGGTGCTGAAGACCGCGATCTCGGATCTTGAAGTGGTGAGCGAAGAGGAAGACGGCTTCCTGTGGTCGATCGCGTATCCGCTGGCCAACAGCGCCACCTACGAACACGTCGAGCACGACGCCGACGGCAACGAGACCCTGCGCGAGACCCGCGATTATCTCGTCGTCGCGACCACGCGCCCGGAAACGATGCTGGGCGACACCGCGGTGATGGTGCATCCGGAGGATGCGCGGTATGCGCATTTGATCGGGAAGACCGTGGCGCTGCCGCTGTCGGATCGCGAGATTCCGATCATTGCGGATGATTATGTGGATCGTGCGTTCGGGACTGGCGTGGTGAAGGTGACGCCTGCGCATGATTTCAACGACTACGCGGTGGGACAGCGGCATAAGCTGCCGATGATCAACATCTTCACGCCGGACGCGAAGGTCGTCTCACATACGACCTTTATCGATCCTGCCCAACAACCCAGTGATGCCAAGCAAGGCAATATAGCCATCCTGTTGCCGATTAAAACTACAGTAGGCTTCCGTAAATATGCAGAACTTGATCGCTACGATGCCCGCAAAGCGGTGCTCGCCGATCTCGAAGCCGCCGGACTGCTGGTCGAAACCAAACCGCACAAACTGCAGGTGCCGCGCGGCGACCGCACCGGCCAGGTGATCGAGCCCTACCTGACGGACCAGTGGTTCGTGGCGATGGACGAATTCGCCAAGCGCGGCCTCGAACTCGCAGAAAACGGGTCGCTTAAATTCGTGCCGCCGAACTGGATCAACACCTATCGCCATTGGATGGAGAACATCCAGGACTGGTGCATCAGCCGCCAGTTGTGGTGGGGGCATCGCATTCCGGCGTGGTACGACGATATAGAAACCAGAATTTTTGTCGGACGTAGCGAAGAGGAAGTTCGCGCCAAAAATAACCTTCCAAAGTTGTACCCTCTGCGCCGCGACAACGACGTCCTCGAAACCTGGTTCTCCTCCGCACTCTGGCCGATCAGCACCATGGGCTGGCCGAATCCGGAATCGATGCGCGAGCGCGGTTTCGGCGATTTCGTACCGTCGTCGGTGCTTGTCACCGGCTTCGACATCATCTTCTTCTGGGTCGCCCGGATGATCATGATGACCGATCACTTCATGCCGAAGGACACGCCCGACGCCGAGCGCGTGCCGTTCAAGGACGTGTACATCACCGGCCTGGTCCGCGACAAGGACGGCCAGAAGATGTCGAAGTCGAAAGGCAATATTCTCGATCCGCTCGACATCATCGACGGCATCACCGTCGACGAACTCGTCGCCAAGCGCACCACCGGCCTGATGAAGCCGAAGGATGCGCCGAAGATCGAGAAGAACACCCGCAAGGAATTCCCCGATGGCATCGCGCCGCACGGCGCCGACGCGCTGCGCTTCACCATGGCCGCGCTGGCCGGCCCAGGCCGCGACATCAAGTTCGACATGGCGCGCTGCGAGGGCTACAAGAATTTCTGCAACAAATTGTGGAACGCGACGCGGTTCGTGTTGATGAACACCGAGGGCTTTTCCCTTCTCCCGCCTGCGGGAGAAGGTGCCCGAAGGGCGGATGAGGGCATCGGGCCGCAGCCCGTCACCGACGCAGAGAAGTGGATCCTCTCGCGCCTCGCCAAGGTATCCGCCGAAGCCGGCGAACACTTCGCTGCGTATCGCTTCGACCTGCTCGCGCAATCGCTGTACGAATTCGCGTGGAACGAGTTCTGCGACTGGTTCGTCGAACTGGCGAAGCCCGCCTTGAACGGCGAAGACCAGATCGCAGCCGACAGCACCCGGCACACGCTGCTGTACGTGCTGGAATCGCTGCTGCGCCTGCTGCACCCGCTGACGCCGTTCGTGACCGAGGAACTGTGGCGCGGCGTCGCGCCGAAACTCGGCATCGACGCGGCCAGCATCTCGACGCGCGCCTATCCGCAGGCCGGCGATTTCGGCGACGAGGGTTACACCGCCGCGGAAACCGATATCGAATGGTTCAAGCAGGTCGTCTCGTCGCTGCGCAGCATCCGCAGCACGCTCGGCATTTCGCCATCGAAGCCGGTGCGGTTGTTGTTGAAGAACCTCAACGCCGAAGACGCCGCGCGTATGGAAAATTTCGCCGCGCCGCTGAAATTCCTGCTCAAACTCGAATCGATCGAAACGCTGACCGGCGAGCCGCCGGCAGCGGCTTCGGCGGTGATCGGCGACCTCACCCTGCTGGTGCCGCTGGAAGGCCTGGTGGATCTCGACGCCGAGCGCGTGCGTCTCGACAAGGAAATCGCCAAGGTCGCGATCGAAAAGGACAAGAGCGAAGCCAAGCTCGCGAAGTTCGGCGGCAGCGTGCCGCCGGCGGTGGTCGAGCAGGAACGCCTGCGTCTGGCCGACTGGACCGCGAAGCTCGCGGCGCTGCAGGAGCAACGCGCGCGGCTGTAATTTGCTCCTGTGGGAGCGGCGGCTCTCAACAGCCGAAGGCTGGTCAAGCCGCGATGGGTTGCAGCAATACTTGCCGCAGGCCATCGCGGCTTCCGCCGCTCCCACAAGAAAAGCATCAAGCGTCGGGCAACAGCTCCATCGCCATCACGATCGCGTCTTCGCGGCCCATGTGCGCCGGGTAATAGCGAGGCCTGCGGCCGATCTCGTTGAAACCCTCGTCGAAGTACAGCGCGATCGCGCGCGGGTTAGAGGGCCGCACTTCAAGGAAGATGCGCTCGGCGTTCTGCATCCGGGCGATACGCACCAGCGCGCGCAGCAGCCGGCGGCCGTGGCCCTGCGCCTGCGCAGCGGGAGAGATGCAGATATTGAGGATATGCGCTTCGCGCGCGGCGATGCTGATGATGCCGTAGCCGATAGCGCTGTCGTCCTGGATCAGCAGCCACGACGGATAACCGGCAGTGAGGCAGTCGCGGAAGATGCCGACGGACCACGGAAACGGATAGGCGCTGAGCTCGATCGCCATCACCGCGTCGAGATCGGACTCGCGCATCGCGCGCAGGGTCGTCGACGCCGGCGCCGAGGGTTCGACGGACGGCAGCGACGTCGTGCTCACGGAAGCAGGCTCACGGAGGCAGGCTCACGACGGCGTGCACGAGCGCATGCTCACGCCGGAGACCGGCGCAGCGCGCGCAGCCGCGGCCAGAGCGCGCGCTTGGCCTGCGGGTCGCGACGCAGCGTATGCGGCGCCGGCCAGTCGCCAGCCAGGGGCGCGGCATCGCGACCGAGCCCGGCCGCGCGCAGCAGGGCCAGCATCAAGGGATCGAGCGTCGAGGCGGCGGCGGTGGATTCGCCGCGCATCGCGGCCGGCGCGTCGGCCGGCACGTCGGCCGGCACGTCGGTCGACACAGCGGTCGGCGCGCTCGCCCCGGCCATGCGGTAGACCGGCAGGCCCATCGCCGCCAGGGCTTCGCGCTGCTGCGGGCTCCAGGATGGGTTCACGCGTCCTCCGTCGTCGATCTGCGCGCCATCCGTCGCGAGATGATCGGCCCGAACACGGCGAAGGTCGCGAACACGAACAGCAGCACCTTCGGCGGATCGATCACCAGGCCGATGATCGCGATGACGATCGCGAACAGCGTGAAGAAACGGATGCGATCGCTGTTCGGCCCCGCCTTGCCGCCCTTGAAGCTGGAGTAGCGGAAGCCGCTGACCATCAGCAGTCCGGCGATCACCGTCACCGCCAGCGCCGGATAGCGGAGGTCTTCGCCGCTCCAACCCAGATCGTGCATGGTCCAGACGAAACTGGCCATCAGGCCGGCCGCAGACGGACTGGGCAGGCCGATGAACCAGCGCTTGTCCACCTGATTGACTTGGCTGTTGAAGCGCGCCAGCCGCAGCGCGGCGCAGGCTGCATACAGGAACGCGCCGAGCCAGCCGATCTTGCCCATGGTCACGCCGTCCAGCTTCATCGACGCCAGCGCCCAGTGGTACATCACCAGCGACGGCGCCATGCCGAAGCTGATCAGGTCCGAAAGCGAGTCGTATTGCACGCCGAACTCGCTCTGGGTGTTGGTCATTCTGGCGACGCGGCCATCGAGACCATCGAGCACCGCGGCGATGAAGATCGCCACGCAGGCCGCTTCGAATCGCCCCTGCGAAGCGGCGATGATCGCGAAGAACCCGGAAAACAGCGCCGCGGTGGTGAACAGGTTCGGCAGCAGGTAAATGCCACGGTTGCGCCGGGGCGCGATAGGCGGTTCAGGTGTGCTCATGCCCGCAGTGTAACGGCAGCGCTGCATCGGGCATAACGTGCGCTGGGTCACAGCTCAGATCGCATTCCAGGCGCTTACCGCAGCGACCGGTGATGAGCCTCAGCCGACCTCCCGGCAGTCTGACGCTTGCGCCTGCCGCGCGGGGGTGCTGCAATCCCCACATCGCGGCACCCCCGCCGGCCGTTCTGCAGGTATCGCCATGACTCGTGCACACCTCATCGCCCCGCTCACCGCCCTGGTCGCCACGCTCGCACTGAGCGCCGCCCCCACGGTCTTCGCCGGCGAGGTCTATCAGTGGAAGGACGCCAACGGCGTCACCCACTACTCGCAGACGCCGCCGCCGCAGGGCAAATTCGCCGCGCGCTCGATCTACCACCGCGAACAGGCGGCGGAAGGCCAGCCGGTCGCGGAAGCCGCGCCCACCGAATCCAAGCAGTGCCTCACCGCACGCGGCAACATCGAACTGCTGCAGAGCGGCGCCAAGCTGCAGTTGGACAGCGACGGCGACGGTAAGCCCGACAAGGATCTCGACGACAGCGCCCGTTCCGAACAGTTGCGGATCGCGCAGACCGTGGCCCGCGTGAACTGCAGCCCGAGCACCGCCAAGGCGCCCTGACCGGCGCTGCGGCGCCGCCACAGCGGCGCTTATCGGCCGATATTCGGGCGGTTTCGAACCCGTTCCGGCCGACATCGGGCAAAATGTGGGGTTCGACCCCTCCTTGTCCGAGTTCCGCCTCATGCGCCTGTCGCAGTTCCATCTCCGTACCGAAAAGGAAACGCCCGCCGACGCCGAGATCGTCAGCCATCAGCTGATGCTCCGCGCGGGCATGCTGCGCAAGCTCGCGGCCGGCCTCTACACCTGGAGCCCGCTGGGCCTGCGCGTGCTGCGCAGGGTCGAAGGCATCGTGCGCGAGGAAATGAATCGCGCCGGCGCGATCGAACTGCAGATGCCGACGATCCAGCCGCGCGAGCTGTGGGAGGAAACCGGGCGCTGGGAGAAGTTCGGCGGCCAACTGTTGAAGATCAAGGACCGCAAGGAGGCCGAATACTGCTACGGCCCCACCGCAGAGGAAGTGATCACCGATTTCGCGCGCCAGGAAATCAACAGCTACAAACAGCTGCCGGTGAACTTCTACAACATCCAGACCAAGTTCCGCGACGAGATCCGCCCGCGTTTCGGCGTGATGCGCGCGCGCGAGTTCCTGATGAAGGACGCGTATTCGTTCCACATCAGCGATGAGGATCTGTCGCGCGAATACCGCAACATGTACGACACCTACTCGCGCATCTTCACCCGTCTGGGATTGAAGTTCCGCGCGGTGTTCGCCGACACCGGCGCGATCGGCGGCAGCGCCTCGCATGAATTCCACGTGCTGGCCGATTCCGGCGAAGACGCCATCGCGTTCTCCGATGGTTCGGATTACGCCGCCAATGTCGAATTGGCCGAAGTCGTGTCGCCCGGCGAACGTGCGGCCGCCAGCGAAACGATGCGCAAGGTCGAAACGCCCACGCAGAAGACCTGCGAAGACGTGGCTGCGCTGCTGGGTTTCGCGCTGCAGCGTACGGTCAAGTCGGTCGCGCTGATGGGCGTCGACGCCGAAGACGCGCCGCAGTTCGTGCTCGCGCTGGTGCGCGGCGATCACAGCGTCAACGAGATCAAACTCTCGAAACTGCCCGGCCTCGCCGATCATCGTCTCGCCACCGAAGCGGAAATCCTCGAATATCTCGGCAGCGAACCCGGCTTCCTCGGCCCGGTGAAACCGGCGAAGACGATCCGCATCGTCGCCGACCGCAGCGTCGCCGCGATGCACGATTTCGTGGTCGGTGCGAACGAAACCGGCCATCACATCGCCGGCGTGAACTGGGGCCGCGATCTGCCGGAACCCGACCTCGTCGCCGACATCCGTAATGTCGTCGCTGGCGATCCCTCGCCCTGCGGCACAGGCACGCTGGGCATCGCGCGCGGCATCGAAGTGGGCCACGTCTTCGCGCTGGGCCGAAAATATTCCGAAGCGATGAAGTGCAACGTCCTCGACGCCAACGGCAAGGCCGCGACGCCGACCATGGGCTGCTACGGCATCGGCGTGAGCCGGATCGTGGCAGCGGCGATCGAACAGAACCACGACGCCGCCGGTATCGTCTGGCCCGAGGCGATGGCGCCGTGGCAGGTCGCGGTGTGCATCATCAATCCGAAGAACGACGCGAACGTGGTCGCGGCCGCGCAGGCGCTGTACGACGAATTGAATGCCGCGGGCGTGGAAGCGGTGCTGGACGATCGCGGCCTGCGCCCCGGGCCGATGTTCGCCGATATCGAATTGATCGGTATTCCGCATCGCGTCGTGGTCTCCGAGCGCGGTCTCGCCGCCGGCACGTTCGAATATCGCGCGCGTCGCGCGAGCGAAGCCGAGTCGCTGGACCGGGATGCGCTGATGCAGCGCCTGGCGCCGCAGCGCGGCTGACGATCGCGCCGGTCGCGAATATCGATAACAGAACAAAATCGCCGCGGCCCGCCCGCGGCGATTTTCCTTGCGAAGGCCTTGATTTTCCCCGACGGGCATATTCGATTATCATCAATGGCCCTGCACATCGGCGCAGAGACTTATTCCCCCGCAATCCGGAGCCCATATGGCACTCGATCTGAAAGGTCTTACAACGAAGGAACTCGGCAATTTGATCACCCAGGCCAGGAAGCAGCAGACCGCACTCAAGAAGCGCAAACCCGTGACCGCGGTGCGCAAGAAACTGATCGCACTGGCCAAGGCCGACGGTTACACCATCGCCGAACTCTTCGGCGGCAAAGCCGCTGCGAAGAAAGCCGCTCCCGCCAAGAAAACCACCAAAAAAGCCGCCAAAAAAGCGACCAGGAAGGTCGCAAAAACGGCGAAGGCCGCGAAGCCGCGCAAGCCCGGCAAGAAAGTGGCGCCGAAATACCGCAATCCGGCGAATCCCAAGGAATTGTGGAGCGGTCGCGGCAAGCAGCCGCGCTGGCTCGCCGAGCAGGTCAAGAAAGGCAAAAAGGTCGAAGAGTTCCTGATCAAGAAATAAGCGCAGGCTTTTTTCGAAACGACGACGCCGGCTTTTGCCGGCGTTTTCGATGGTGCAGCGCAGTCAGGCAGGCGCTCTGCATTTCAACCCAACGGCCGTGCGAACGGCCCTGTTTTCGCCGCTCTTCATTCGCTGCCTGGGCGGCTTGAAAGCCGCTCTACAAAGCCGCTCTACAAAATCTACGGCTCAGAGATTCCGGCGCGTGGGAATCAGAATATTGCCGAACAGCAGGCCTGCGACCAGCGCCAGCAATATGTTCAGCGCAGCGACCATCGCCGCTTGCCCCGCTTCCATGTTCTGCTGCTGTACCAGCGCGAGCAGGCCGCGCAGGCTCGCGCTGCCGGGCACCAGCATGATGATGCCGGGAAGACGCACCAGCGCACCCGGGCGGTTGAACCAGCGCGCATACCCGTTGCCGAGTGCGGTCATCGCCAACGCGGCGACGAAAATGCCGACGGTGCTGCCCCACTCGCCTCCGACGAAGCGTGAAATCAGATAACCGGTCGCGGCCGACAGCATCACCAGCGGATAATCGCGGCGACCGGTGCGGAACAGCACGGCGAACGCATACGTGCCCAATACAAGCGCCAGGCCTTCGACCCAGTCCGGCTGCGGGCGCAGCGCGCGGATCTGCGGCTGGATCCCCACCATCTCGGCGGCGGTCAGCGCCACCATCATGCCGATGGCCAACTTGAGGATGGTGCTCATCGCACCGGCGAAGCGCGCGGTGCCCGAGACCAGATTCTGGTTGGTCAACTCGTTCACCGCGTTGGTCAGCGTCATGCCGGGCATGAGCACGATCAGCGACGAGATGATCACCGTATTGAGATTGAGGGGGCCGATGAGGCTCGCGACCAGCACCGCGACCGCACCGGCGAACATCGCGGCGATCGCATCGCTGGCTTCCTTCAGCCGCGGCCTGTTTTTCGTGGCCCAGTCCAGCAGACCCAGCAACAGACCGGTGAAGCCGGCGGTGGCGATATCCAGCCACGGCAGCCGCCACAGCCCGGCGACAGCGGCCGCGCACAGGCCGAAGGCGAAGATCGAGATGGCCTGACCGCGCCAACTGCCGGCGCGATCCAGCGCGCGCAGCGCGGCGTGTCCCGCTTCGAGATCCAGCGCACCGGACATCACCTCTTCGGCCACGCGATCCACTTCGCAGAGTTTGTAGAGATCGGTTTCGCCGGGCAGCAGACGCACCACGCGCACGGTGTCGCGACGGCCACCGACCTCGCCGAACGACAGGATCATCCCGGTCGGATTGGACCAGGCCCCGCATTCGAGCCCGAGCTTCGCCGCCACCGCAGTGACCGAACCTTCCAGCCGGTGCGCAGTGGTGCCGTAGGCGTGGAGACGACTGGCCAGTTCGACGACGAAATCGGCGCGCGCGGTGTGGTCGTGGCGCTGCAGGGCGGCGTTCATGGTCGGCGACCGGAGGTCGACGGGCCGATGGCGGTGTTCATGGCGGAGACGGGCACCGGCGGACAGCGGAATGCAAGGCCGGCATGTTACCCGATCGTGCCGCTCAGCCCTGCGATTCGAGTGCCAATCGGGACTGCAACGCTTCGACGAACCCGTCCGCCGCGCCCGGCGCCTGATCGAAGAACAGCGAAGGTTCCGCCAGCTCCAATTCCAGCAGGCACGGCCGTCCCGCGGCATCGCGGATCAGGTCGACGCGCGCATACAGCGGGACGACGCCGATCCGCGTGCGCGCCGCCGCCAGCACCGTTTCGCCGAGCTGCACTTCATCAGTGCCCGGTTCGCGTGCGGCGATCGATTCGGGCACCTGAGTGTGGTCCACGCCGGACTCGTTCAATTTCAGCAGCGCGACCTTGCGGATGGCGTGACTGAACTGGCCATCGAAATACAGCAGCGCGGTTTCGCCGTGCATGTCGACCGCGTCCAGATACGGCTGCAGCATCGCGCTGCGGCCGGCGTCGAGCAGCCGGCCGATGTGATTGGCGGCGGCGAATTCCTGGTCGCGGCGATAACGCTGGGTGTCGGCCGAACCGACGCTCACGGCCGGCTTCACCACGAACTCGGCGGCATCGGCGAACTCGGCCAGGAATGCCTGCAGCGACGGCAGCGGCTCGGCGTCGGGTTCGACGAAACGGGTCGGCACCACCGCCACGCCCTGCGCGGCCAGATCGGCCAGATAATGTTTGTCGGTATTCCAGCGCAGCACCGGCAGCGGATTGAGCAGAGTCGAGACGCGGTCGACGCGCTCGCACCAGCGCAGGAATTCCGGCAGCCGCGTGTGGTAATCCCATGGCGAACGCACCACCACCGCGTCGTAACGCGCCCAGGAGACGGTGAAGTCGTCCCAGGCGCGGACCTCGGCGGTCAATCCGGCGCGGGCGCAGGCGGCGAGCAGCGGCGGCATGTCTTCATCGAGCGCGGCGGACACGATGGCGGTGACGAAGGCGATACGGGTCATGACCTCAAGTCTAGCCGGCCGCGGACCGGGCGACATGCCCCAAAGTACGGTGTGCCCCGACACGATGCAGCCGGTAAACTTGCCCGTTCCACGGACCCCACCCGCGCGGCTTCGACCGTACGGACCCCCACGTTCTGCCAGGAGTTTCCGCATGCAATGCACGGTGTCGGCATGAGCAGTCACAAGATCTTTCCGAACGCAGCCGAAGCGCTGCGCGGCCTCGTCGCAGACGACCAGACCCTCGCGGTCGGCGGCTTCGGCCTCTGCGGCATTCCCGAAGCGCTGATCGCCGCACTGCGCGATTCCGGCGTCAAGGGCCTGACCGCGATCTCCAACAACGCCGGCGTCGACGGTTTCGGCCTGGGCATGCTGCTGGGCACGCGCCAGATCAGGAAGATGATTTCGTCCTACGTCGGCGAGAACAAGGAATTCGAGCGCCAGTACCTGTCCGGCGAACTCGAACTCGAATTCAATCCGCAGGGCACGCTGGCCGAGCGCCTGCGCGCCGGCGGCGCCGGCATTCCGGCGTTCTTCGTGCGCACCGGCTACGGCACCATCGTGGCCGAGGGCAAGGAAACCCGCCAGTTTCCCGACGGCCACTGGTACGTGATGGAAACCGCGCTGAAGGCCGACGTGTCGCTGGTCAAGGCCTGGAAGGCCGACAAGGCCGGCAATCTGGTGTTCCGCAAGACCGCGCGCAACTTCAATCCGGCCTGCGCGATGGCCGGCAAGGTCTGCGTGGCCGAAGTGGAGCAACTGGTGGAGATCGGCGAGATCGATCCCGATCACGTGCATCTGCCCGGCATCTACGTCGACCGCATCGTGGTCAATCCCACGCCCGAGAAACGCATCGAACAGCGCACCGTGCGCCAGCTGGGAGACAAGTGATGGCCTGGACCCGCGACGAAATGGCGCAGCGCGCCGCACAGGAACTCAGCGACGGCGCCTACGTGAACCTGGGCATCGGCCTGCCGACCCTGGTCGCCAACTACATTCCCGAGGGCATGGACGTGTGGCTGCAGAGCGAGAACGGCCTGCTGGGCATCGGCCCGTTCCCGACCGACGACGACGTGGACGCCGATCTGATCAATGCCGGCAAGCAGACCGTCACCGCGCGCTCCGGCGCCAGCTACTTCGGCAGCCACGATTCCTTCGCGATGATCCGCGGCGGCCACATCGATCTGGCGATCCTCGGCGCGATGCAGGTCACCCACAGGGGCGACCTCGCCAACTGGATGGTGCCCGGCAAGATGGTCAAGGGCATGGGCGGCGCGATGGATCTGGTGGCCGGCGTGCGCCGGGTGGTGGTGGTGATGGAGCACACCGCCAAGAACGGCGAGCACAAGATCATGCCCGAATGCACGCTGCCGCTGACCGGCGTGGGCGTGGTCGACAGGATCATCACCGACCTCGCGGTCATGGACGTGACGCCCGACGGCCTGAAGCTGATCGAAGCCGCACCCGGCGTGAGCCACGACGAACTGCGCGAGAAGACCGGGGTGCCGCTGCTGGGTTGATGCCTTCAGCGCGACGTCCAGCGCATGCGAAAAAGCCGGCCGCGAGGCCGGCTTTTCCATTTCCACGGAATCGTTCCGCGAACTCAGCGTCCCGGCACGCGGCAGCAGCGCCGCGCCGCGGTGAGGACCGCACTGTTGCTGCCGTTGTTGCGCGCGCCGCAGATGCCGCCACCGCGCAGGCTGGAGAACACGATCGGCATGAACCACGAGCCTGATTCGCAGTCGAGCTGGGTCGCGGTGTAGCCCGCTACACAGGCCTGTGCGGTGACCTGCCCGGTCGCTCCCGCGCCGATCGTCGCCGTGGCCGGAATGGTATCGACGCACGACAGCGCAGTGGCTCGCGGCGGCGAGAAGAAGCCGACGATGTCGACCACGTAATCGGATTGGGCGTAGGTGTAGATCGAAAAATCGAGGGATGCCGCAGGACTCGGAATCTTGGTGATGATCGTGCCGTTGACGATGGCGCCAGCGGCGTAGTTGATGCTCGCGGTGTCCGGACGGGCGCCGATGGAGGGGAAGACCGTAGCGTAGCCGGCCTGGGCGGGCACCACGGCGGTAACGTTCAGCACCACGGCGCTGGGAATCTCGTTCTGCAGGCCGCAGTTGTTGGCGCTGCCGCCCTGGCCGGCATAACTGGGGTAGCCCGCCGCCTTGAAGCTGCGGGTCTGATCTGCGCCGATCGCGCCGCCGGCATTGCGGGTGTCCACGATCCGGCAGGGCTGGAGCGCCGTGTAGACCAGATCCTCCCCCACCGAGCCGAGCGCCTTGTCGACGGCCGGAATCTGCCGCGCAGGCGTTCCCGGCGCGGCCGCGGCGAGCCCATCGATGATGCGGTCATCACTGACGCGGTGACCGACGCCGCCCAGCGCCGCCAGTGCGCCCTCGAAGGTGTCGCGGCGCACGGCCTCGCGGAGATTGTCGGCATCGCCGCGGGCGAATGTCGACACCATGCGACCGCTCCAGACGCGGACGTCGACGCCGTACACGCGCTCGGCATAGCCGCCCCACTTCAACACGAAGCGCCGGATCAGCGCGCCGCGTTCGGCGGGCGTGGCGGGACCGGCTTCGGCCACCGCAGTCGCGGGCATGGCGCGGAGCGGAGTTGCGGCCGTCGCTGCGGGCAGGCACGAAGCGGCGGCGAGGAATACGGCGGCGACCGCGGCGACGGGCGCGGCGGACCTGGCGCGACGCGGGATCGGCATCGCGGGCACCTGCCCGGAGGCAGACACGGAGGGGGAAAGCTTGAAGGAGAAAGACATGGGGGATTTCTTCCTTGACGGCGTGATGAACTGCCGGAGGCACGGCATCCGGCCCGGAGCAAGGGAAGGCATCCTGCCGGGACCGTGCCCGGGCGATGCATCGCCTGTTGCGGCCTTCCCTTACAATGCGGGCATGCTGCCAGAGACGACGCCCCTCGCCAACCAGTTGCTGATCGCGCTGCCGTCGTTGGCCGACCCCAACTTCTCGCGCGCCGTCGCCCTGATCTGTCAGCACGACAGCGAAGGCGCGATGGGTCTGGTCATCAATCGCCCGTCCGAATACACGCTCGGCGAAGTGCTGGAGCAGATGGGCATCCGCAGCGAAGACGTCGCCCTGTGCGAACGTCGCGTGCTGGCCGGCGGCCCGGTGCATCCCGAGCGCGGCTTCGTGCTGCACGACGGCGACCGCCGCTGGGATTCGACCCTCGAAATCGTCGACGGCCTGTACGTCACCACCTCGCGCGACGTACTGGAAGCGCTGGCCGCGGGCGATGGCCCGTCGCACTCCACCGTCGTGCTGGGCTGCGCCGGTTGGGGCGCGGGCCAACTGGAACAGGAATTGTCCGAAACCACGTGGCTCACCGCCGACAGCGACCCGGAGCTGTTGTTCTCGCTGCCTTTGGAGACCCGCTGGCAGGCCGCCGCCGGCCGCATCGGCGTGGATCTGGCGCGGGTGACGGACTACAGCGGCCACGCATGAGCGGCAGCCTGCCCACCGGCGGCATCGTGCTGGGCTTCGATGTCGGCGCACGGCGGATCGGCGTTGCGGTCGACAGCGGCTTCGGCTTGGGCGCACGCGCGCTGGCGGTGGTCGACGTGCACGACGACCAGATCGACTGGAAAGCCATCGAGAAACTGCAGCGCGAATGGCGCCCGACCGGCTTCATCGTCGGCGATCCGATGACGCTCGACGGCGGCGACCAGCCGATCCGCGTCCGCGCCCGCGCGTTCGCGCAGGCCCTGCGCGTGAAGTTCGCGCTGCCGGTGGCGATGATCGACGAACGCAACAGCTCGCAGGAAGCCGCGCAGCGTTTCGCCGCCGACCGCGCCGACGGCAAGCGCAAGCGCCGCGACGCCGAACTGCTGGATGCGGTGGCCGCGGCGGTGATCCTCGAACGCTGGCTGGCCGCGCCGCAGGATGCGGTGGTGATCGATGAACGCATCGAAGAACGCCCCGACGATCGCGTCGAACAACGCCTCCCCGAGTGAATCCGATGTCCACACCTCCCCAATTGGACGCGAGCGGCCGCCTGCGCCATCTGTTGACGCTCGACGGCCTGCCGCGCGATGCGCTGGTCGCCCTGCTCGACCGCGCGCAGCATTTCGCGGACGGACACGATGCGCGCGACGCGCTCGCCGGCAGCGCGATCTGCACGCTGTTCTTCGAGCCGTCCACGCGCACGCGCCTGAGTTTCCAGCGCGCGGCGCAACGGCTCGGCGCCGACGTGCTGAGCTTCGACGCCGCCACCTCGTCCACCACCAAGGGCGAGACCGCGCGCGACACTCTGAAGAACATCGAAGCGATGGGCGTACGCGGTTTCGTGATCCGCCACAGGGAAGACGGCGCGGTCACCGCGCTCGCCGCCGCAGCTGAACGCGGCACCGCGCTGATCAACGCCGGCGACGGCCGCAGCGCGCATCCCACCCAGGGTCTGCTGGACATGCTGACCCTGCGCCAGGCCAAGGGCCGCGATTTCTCGAAGCTCAAGGTCGCGATCATCGGCGACATCAGACACTCGCGCGTCGCGCGCTCGGATCTGCACGCGCTGCGCACGCTGGGCGCTGAAGAGATCCGGGTCTGCGCGCCCGAATCGCTGCTGCCCGACGACGAAACCCTGCACGGCTGCCACGTCACCCGCGATTTCGACGAAGCGCTGGTCGGCGCCGATGTGCTGATGATGCTGCGCCTGCAGCGCGAACGGATGGACGAAGGCATGGTGTCCTCGCTGGAGGATTATCACCGCGACTACGGCCTGACCGCGGCGCGCCTGAAACGCGCCGCGCCCGATGCGGTGGTGATGCATCCCGGCCCGATGAACCGCGGCGTGGAAATCGACGATGCCGTCGCCGACGGCCCGCGTTCGCTGATCCTCAAACAGGTCGCGAACGGCGTGGCGGTGCGGATGGCGGTGCTGGAAGCGTTGCTCGCCCGAACGAATCGCCCGTAGGCTGGGCTGCCAAGCCCAGCCCGATTTCTCGCACCTTCGGAAAAATGCCGGGCTTCGCGTTGCTCAGCCCAGCCTACGCGTCCGATTCGATGCTTCAGAGATTTCCTACTCTTGGACGGGACATTCCCCGATGGCGACGGCACGATGAATCCGTACCTTGTTCATGAACCCAGTCGGACATGAACTCGACATGCGTAAATATATTCGTCTCCGCCGCCCGGGCGCGACGTATTTCTTCACCATCAATCTGCAACAGCGCGAGGGCAACCGCCTGCTGATCGACCGCATCGATGCATTGCGGCATGCCATCGCCGAAACACGACGCGCGCATCCATTCTCCATCGACGCAATCGTCGTGTTGCCGGAACACCTGCATGCGTTGTGGACGCTTCCGGTCGGAGACGCCGACTATTCGATGCGTTGGGCATTGATCAAGGCCGGTTTCTCGCGCGTCATCGCGCGCGGCGAGACACTCTCCGCCAGCCGGGCGCGTCGACGCGAACGCGGAATCTGGCAAAGACGATTCTACGAACACACGATCCGCGACGAACGCGATATGAAAGCTCATATCGACTACATCCATTGGAACCCGGTGAAACACGGCTGGGTGCCGCATACCGCGGATTGGCCATGGTCGTCATTCCATCGTTACGTGCGCGAAGGCGCATTGCCCGTCGATTGGGGAAACGCATCGCAGTTGCCGCAAAACCAGACAAAACAAGATTACGCATCCACACAAACGCCGTAGGCTGGGCTGCAAAGCCCAGCCCGATTCCCGCACCTTCGGATGCATGCCGGGCTTCGCGTTGCTCAGCCCAGCCTACGAAGATGCCCAAGCGAGGCGCCGTAGGCTGGGCTGCAAAGCCCAGCCCGATTTCCCGCATCTTCGGACACATGCCGGGCTTCGCGTTGCTCAGCCCAGCCTGCGAAGATGGCCCAAGCGAGGCGCCGTAGGCTGGGCTGCAAAGCCCAGCCCGATTTCCCGCATCTTCGAACACATGCCGGGCTTCGCGTTGCTCAGCCCAGCCTACGAAGGTGGCCCAAGCGAGGCGCCGTAGGCTGGGCTGCAAAGCCCAGCCCGATTCCCGCACCTTCGGATGCATGCCGGGCTTCGCGTTGCTCAGCCCAGCCTACGAAGATGGCCCAAGCGAGGCGCCGTAGGCTGGGCTGCAAAGCCCAGCCCGATTTCCTGCACCTTCGGACGCATGCCGGGCTTTACGTTGCTCAGCCCAACCTACGGATGATGTGGCTTAACCCGGTGTGCTTTGCAGCCGGACGCGTTCCGATACCGCCGCGCGCCGCGCTGCCGGCCTGCTCGGCAACGAATGCCGCAAAATCCGCCAGATCACCTGTCCGAACTGTTTCGGCAGCGAACCGGTGTTGTAGTGCTGGCCGTAGCGCGCGCAGATCTCGCGCACTTCGACCGCCATCGCCGCGTAACGGTTGGCGGGCAGGTCGGGATAGAAGTGATGTTCGATCTGGTGGCTGAGGTTACCCGAGAGCAGATTCATCAGCCTGCCGCCGGTGAGATTGGAGGAGCCGCGCAGCTGGCGCAGATACCAGTGGCCGCGCGATTCGCCGACGACCGATTCCTTCGAGAACGTTTCCACGTCCGCGGTGAAGTGGCCGCAGAAGATGATGACGTAGGTCCACAGGTTGCGGATGATGTTGGCGACGATGTTGCCCAGCAGCACCGGCAGGAAGAACGGGCCGGCCAGCAGCGGATACAGCACGTAATCGCGGAGTATCTGGCGACCCATCTTGCGTCCTACCGGACGAAAGGCTTCGCGCAGCTTCGCGTTGCTCATCTTGCCGGCGAACCAGCGGCCCAGACGCAGATCCTGGATCGCGATGCCCCACTCGAACAGCAGCGCGAAGATCACCGCGATCAGCGGCTGCGCGAGGTAGAACGGTTTCCAGCGCTGTTCCGGAAAAATACGCAGCAGTCCGTAGCCGATGTCGTCGTCCATGCCGCGGACATTCGTCCACGTGTGATGACGATAGTTGTGGGTCTTGCGCCAGTTGTCGCTGGTGCCGGCGATATCCCATTCGTAGGTCTTACCGTCGAGGTGCGGGTCGCGCATCCAGTCGTACTGGCCGTGCATGACGTTGTGGCCCAACTCCATGTTCTCGAGGATCTTCGACAGGCCCAACAGCAGCGTGCCAACGATCAATGCCGCCAGCGGCGCGATGTGCGTGAAGCTCCCCACCAGACCGCCGCCGAGCAGACCGCCGCCGACCGCGCCACCCCACAGCAGCAGGCGCCCCGCGAAGCCGGTCCAGCGCACGCCGGCGACCACCGCGCGGATGTAATCGGCATCGCGCTGGCCCAGCGTCGCGGCGGTGCGCGCGCGCACGGCGTCGAGTTCATGGCCGAAGCGTTCGAGTTCGTCGGGCGTCAGCGCGCGATTGGCGGCGTGTGCGGTCATGGTCGGGTCACAGGTCCAGGATGAGATCGCTGCCGGCGCTGTTCACGCACAGGCGCAGGGCGGATACCGGTTCGTGTTCGATGTCGCCGGTGTGCAGATGCCGGGTGCTGCCGGCGCGTTTGCCGCAGGCGCAGGTGTTGCAGATGCCCATGCGGCAGCCGGAAGCCGGTTTCAGACCGGCGTCTTCCAGTGCGGTGAGCAACGACGTGCCGCGCGGCACTTCGAGGGTGCGTCCGCTGTTCGCCAGCGTGATCCGCACCTGTCCGGGCGCTTCGCCTTCGTCCTCGAACACCACCCGCGGCGGCGGCGTGAAGGCTTCGGACCGAAGCCCGACGGCGCGATCGGCGGCCAGTGCGCGCGCGGCGGCGACGAAACCGTCCGGGCCGCAGGCGAATACGCGGCGCTGATGCAGATCCGGCGCGAGCATCGACAGCGACTGCGCATCGATGCGGCCGCGGCGGAGGTCGCCGGCTTCGGCATCGCTCGCGGCAGCATCGCGCGTCAGCACGAAATCGACGCGGAAGTTCGGCTGCCGTGCGGCCAGTGCGCGCAGTTCTTCGACGAAACACAGTTCTTCGCGGGTCCGCGCCCAGTAGATCAGGGCCAGCGGCACCGGCATGCCCAGTGCGGCCTGCGCGCGGACCATCGCCATCAGCGGGGTGATGCCGCTGCCGGCGGCCAGGAACAGCCAGGCGCCTTCCGGCGTCGGCGGCAGGGTCATCTCACCGAACGCCGCCTCGAGGGTGAGCACCTCGCCGATCGTGGCGGTGTGGCACAGGTGCTGGCTGAGCTTGCCGCCGGGCATCGCCTTGACGGTGATGGCGATGCGGCCGTCGGCGCGCGGCGCGTCGCTGAGGCTGTAACTGCGGGTGATGCGGGTGCCGTCGATCTCGGCGCCGATATTCAGATGCTGGCCGGGCTGGAAGCCGCGCCAGTGACGGTTCGGCTGCAACAACAGGGTGAAAGAATCCCTGGATTCGGCCCGGCGGGACACGATCCGCGCCAGCGGACGCTCCAAGGACCAGTTCGGCCGCAGCCTGGACGCCCAGAAATCGAAGGCATCCGGCGCCAGCAGCGTTCGCCCGATGCGCTGCAGTAAAGGGCGCTTGAGGGCGGCGGCGGTGGCGGGACTGGCGGCAGCGTTCATGGCCTGCACTATACAGACGAGAATACATTTGTCTATACAAGTGTATATTTTCTGGCGGGGCTATGATGCCGTTCATTCTGCCTCCGCCCTTTCCCGCCCGTGACCGAACCTCTCTCCGAAGAAAGCGCCGACCCGCACGCCGGGCGCAAGACCGCGATCTCGCGGGACGATCTGCTGGCGGCGGCGCTGCGCCTGATCGGGCCGCACCGCAGCGTGTCCAGCCTGAGCCTGCGCGAAGTGGCGCGCGAGGCCGGCATCGCCCCCAACAGCTTCTATCGCCAGTTCCGCGACATGGACGAACTGGCGGTGGCGCTGATCGACCTGGCCGGGCGCTCGCTGCGCAAGATCGTCGGCGCCGCGCGCCATCGCGCCGAAACCCAGCGCGGGATCGTCCGCGGCTCGGTCGAGACCTTCATGCAGCAGGTCCGCGCCGACGACAAGCTGCTGCACGTGCTGCTGCGCGAAGGCACCGTGGGTTCGGACGCGTTCAAGCAGGCGGTCGACCGCGAGCTGACGTTCTTCGAGGACGAGTTGCGTACCGACCTGGTGCGGCTGGCGGCGGCGGAAGGCGCGGTCATGCACGAACCCGCGCTGGTGTCGAAGGCCATCACCCGTCTGGTGTTCGCGATGGGCGCGATGGCGATGGATCTGCCGCCGGAACGCGACCGCGAACTGATCGATCAGCTCAGCACGATGGTGACGATGATCATTTCCGGCGCGCGGGTGATGGCATTGAAATCGCCCGCACCAAAGTCGCCCAAGCCCAACGCCGCCGCCGAGAACTGAGCGTCACTTCCGCCGCTGCGCGAACAGCCACGGCCACAGTTCGGGCGTGTGTGAATAGGCAGGATCCCAACTGTTGTGGTTCGCTTCGGGAAATTCCGTATAGCGCACGTCCGCGCCGATCGCTTTGAGCGCAATCGAGATCTCGCGCGATTCGCGCGGCGGCACCACGTCGTCCTTCGCGCCGTGGAAGATCCACACCGGCAGATGCTTCAGGCGCTGCGCCAAGGCGGCCGACGGATCGGCTTCGCCCTGCAGCGGGGTGACGACCAGATTGCGTTCCGCGCGCGGTGCGGTCAGGCCGCCGCACACCGGCGCCAGCGCCGCGAAACGCTGCGGCTGCATCAGCGCCAGTTCCCAGGTGCCGTAGCCACCCATCGACAGCCCGGTGAGATAGCTGCGGTCGCGGTCGCCATCGAACTCTTCCGTCGCGGCGTCGAGCGCGGCGAATGCGATCTCCGCGGCGACGCCGTTCCAGTCGCGACCGTCGGGCGCCTGCGGAAATACCGAAATGGCCGGGAAGGACTCGGCATGCGCACGGATGTACGGGCCCAGTCCCACGCGCGTCGGCTTGTCGCCGTCGCTGCCGCGCTCGCCGGTGCCGTGCAGGAAGAGAATGGCCGGCGCCGCACCTCGTCGCGCGTTCCGCGCGGGCACGAACACCTGGTAGCGATAAGCAGCGCCGTCGACGGTCACGCTGCGCTCGACGAAAACGCCGGATGCGGATTCATTCGACATCGTCGAACACCCGGCCAGCACCGCGGCCATCGTCGCCACGCCCGCGAACGCAACGGCGCGGATCAGCGCATGAACACCCGGTAATCCCATGGCTTCAGCTCCAGCACGGTCGATGCATCGAGTGTCGCGGATTTCCCGCTGAAATGCTCGATGTAACGATCGTGGAAGAGGGTCTGCTCGAAGCGCACCGCCTGAGGCTGGGCGGAGAGATTGAAGACCGCGAACACCTTGCCGTTGGCGTCCTGGCGGACGAAGCTCAATACCTGCGCCGGCTTGTCGTTCGGCACGTGCACCATCATCGCGCCCCACTCGCCGTTCCGCAGCGCGGTGGTCTTTTTCCGCAGTCGGATGAGGTCGGCGTACATCGCGCCGTTGGGATGCTCGCGCCACGCGATCGGGTCTTTCTCGAAGAACTTCAAGCGGCGCGGATTGCCCGCTTCCTGGCCGTTGTAGATCAGCGGCATGCCCTCGCCCACGAACGACAGCACCATCGCCGCGGGCAAGGCCTCACCGAACAGCTCGAACTCCGTACCTTCCCACGAATTCTTGTCGTGATTGCTGACGAACGTCATGCGCATCGCGCCGCGCGGGAAAAAAGCCTCGTTCCATGAATAATAAGTGTAGAGCTTGCCGACATCGGCATTGCCGGCAGCGATGGCCTGCATCGCGGCTTCCCAACTCCAGGCATAGGTCGCATCGAACGCTTCGGCATGCAGGTCGCGCGATTCCCATTCCGCCAAAAGAAAGACGGGTTTGATCGCGTCCAATTCCTTGCGCAGGTTGTTCCAGAAATCCAGCGGCACGAAGCCCGCGACGTCGCAGCGATAGCCGTCGATGCCGACCTCGCGCACCCAGTAGGCCATCGCCTCGGTCATGTACTTGCGCAGGCCGGGCTGGTCGTAGTCGAGATTGATGATGTCCGACCAGTCCCACCACGGCGTCGGCCGGAACTCGCCCTTCCAGTCGCGCTGATACCACTCGGGATGCTGTGCGACCAGCGGATTGTCCCAGGCGGTGTGATTCGCGATCCAGTCGAGGATCACGTACATGCCCTGCGCGTGCGCGGCGTCGACGAAATGTTTGAGATCGTCGAGCGTGCCGAACTCGGGATTCACGCCGTAATAATCGCGCACCGAATACGGGCTGCCGAGCGTGCCCTTGCGATTCTTCTGGCCGATGGGATGCACCGGCATCAGCCACAGGATGTCGACGCCGAGTTTCTTCAGCCGCGGCAATTCGCGTTCGGCCGCACGGAACGTGCCTTCCGCGGTGAACTGCCGGGTATTGATCTGATACAGCACCGCATCCTTCGACCACTCCGGATGTTTCAGGGTGATGTAGGGCTTCGGCTGGTAGCGTTCGTCCACGGACGGATTCATCGGATCTCCTGCCGCTGCGGCATGGGTCGAAACGGCGAAAGCGGAAACGGCGAGGCCGAGGACCATCGCGAACAGGGCGGGCAGGCGCATGACAGGCTCCAGAGTCGTCCGCCGGGTGTACGCCCGCCGACACCGGGGGTCAACCGGAAAACGATTGCACCCACGGATTGCACGCTACGAAAAGCGGCGGTTGCTTCGGCCAGGTTCGACGCGATGCACAGCAACGCCACACGCCGCCGGATTCATTGCCGACCCGCGCCGGCAGCACTGAGCCGGACATGGTCCGGTATGCTTGGCGGACATCCCGCCGCATCGAGGAACGCACCATGCGTCAGAGCCGTCTGCTGATCGTCAGCGCATCGCTGGCAGTCCTGTTGGCCGCGTGTCAGAAGGAACCGGCGACAGCGACCGGCGCGCCCGCCAACGCACCGACAGCGGCGACGGCCCCGGCCGAGCCTGCGACAGCGCCCACCGCCAATGCTGTCGAAGCGCCGCCCGCAGCTGCGGAGACCGGTTTCAGCGTGGAGCAGGTCGCGATCTCGACAGCGCCGCTGCCGCCGTTTCCGTTCTTCGAAATTCCCGAGGGCCTGGTCGCGAAGGTCAAGGACGGCAGCAACACCGTCGACTTCGGTCGTCATTTCTTTCTTGCCGGAAAGAAGATGATTCCGGTCGAAGGCCGGCTCTATCACAACAACATGAAGCTGATCACCCAGGACAAGAGTCGCGAATATACGGCCCTGGAATTCCATCGCAATTACGAGAACGCGATTCTGGCCCTGGGCGGCGCGAAGATCAGCGAAACGCAGTTCACCCGCCCCATCGTCGATGAAGTCGGCGGCCTGCGCGAAGTCAACAAATCCTGGCGCAGCGCACCGCCGACCAGCGGCTACGAGCATTACAGCTATCTGATCCGCACCGCCGACAAGGAATACTGGATCCACGTCGGCACATCGGCCGCAGGCAAGACCGGACACATCGTCGTTCTCGAGAAGAAAGCGATGACCCAGTCGCTCGGCTTTCTCGATGCCGCTGCGATGAAGACCGCACTGGACGCCGAGGGCCGCGTCGCGCTGTACATCAACTTCGATACCGACAAATCGACGCTGCGGCCCGACAGCCAGGCCGCGATCGCCGAAATCAGGACGCTGCTGGATTCGAACGCGGATCTGAAGGTGTCGATCGAAGGCCATACCGACAACACCGGCAGCGCGGATCGCAATCGCCAGCTCTCGACCGAACGTGCTCGCAGCGTGCTCGACGCGCTGGTCGGCCTGGGCATCGATCCTTCGCGACTGAGCGCCAAGGGTTTCGGCCCGGACAAGCCGCTGGCCGACAATGCCGATGACGCGGGTCGCGCGAAGAACCGGCGGGTCGAACTGGTGAAGCTCTGAGCGCGCAGCAATAGAAGAAAAAAACGCCGCGAAAGCGGCGTTTTTCGTGGGCGGTCATTCCGGACCTGCAGCTTGTCATCCCGAACGCATGTGAGGGATCTGCTGTTCGCAAATGGGTGGCGAGACAAGCAGGTCCCTCCGCCCGCTACGCGGTCGTTCGGGATGACAGGTCATTGATGCGCGGGTGTTCCGGATGCCGGGATTTGTTCGCGGCCATCAACCGCTTACTTCAACAACACCAGCGTCGCCAGGCCGAGGAAGCTCAGGAAACCGACGACATCGGTCACCGTGGTCAGCACCACGCCGCCGGCCAGCGCGGGGTCGACGTCCATCCGCTTCAAGGCCAGCGGCACCAGCACGCCGGCCAGCGCGGCGGCGACGAGGTTGATGGCCATCGCGCCGCCGATGACGAGTCCGAGTTTGTAGTCCTGGAACCACAGTGCGGCGACCACGCCGACCACGATCGCCCAGACCACGCCGTTGAGCAGACCCACCAATACTTCCTTGCTCAGCAGCGCGCGCAGATTGCCGTGCGCCACCTGGCCCAGCGCGAGGCCGCGCACCATCAGCGTCAGCGTCTGCGTGCCGGCGACGCCGCCCATGCTGGCGACGATGGGCATCAGCACCGCCAGCGCGACGATCTGCGCCAGCGTGGCCTCGAAGCGGCCGATCACCCAGGACGCCAGGAACGCGGTCGCGAGATTGATGCCCAGCCAGATCGCACGGCGCTTGGCCGCGCGCGGCACCGGGCTGAACAGGTCTTCGTCCTCGTTCAGACCCGCGGCGCCGAGCGCCTGGTGTTCGGCCTGGTAGCGGATGATGTCGACCACGTCGTCGATGGTGATGCGGCCGAGCAGCACGTTGTTGTCGTCGACGACCGGCGCGCTGATCCAGTCGTAATCGGAGAACATCCGCGCCACTTCGTCGGCGGGTTCCTCCACGCCGATCGCGGGCTGTTCGTCGTCGACCAGCTGGTTGACCGGCGTGCTGGCGTCGCAGGTGAGCAGCGACTGCAGCGCGATGCGGCCGAGATACTGATGGCGGCGGCTGACCACATACAGGTGATCGGTGTGCTCCGGCAGTTCGCCGCGCAGGCGCAGGTAGCGCAACACCACATCCACGGTGGTGTCGGCGCGCACCGTGACCACGTCCGGATTCATCAGGCGGCCGGCGGTGTCCTCGTCGTAGGACAGCACCTGCTCCAGGCGCTCGCGGTTCTCGCGGTCCATCGACTTGAGGACTTCGTCGATCACCGTGTCCGGCAGATCCTCGACCAGATCCGCCAGATCGTCGATGTCGAGATCCTCGACCGCCGCGACCAGTTCGTCCTGGTCCATGTCCGCGATCAGGCTTTCGCGCACGTCCTCGCCGACGTGGACCAGCACCTCGCCGTCGTCCTCGGGATCGACCAGCCCCCACACCACGCCGCGTTTGCCGGGCGGCAGCGATTCGAGCAGGTTGCCGATCTCGGCCGGCGACAGCGTATTGACCAGCCGCCGCACGGGACCCAGACGGCCGCTGTCGAGCGCGTCGGAGAGCAGACGCAGCTGACGCGCGGTCTTGTCGTGGCGGATGGTCTCGGCCATTCGATGCTTCCGGTGGTGGCGGCATCGCACCACGAAGGCGCGACAGGGTCAGGTGTCCATGCGCGGATTATCGCCGGTCGCGACGGGCAAACAAAGGGGGCCGGCCGACAAGGGTCAGATCCACTTGTGTTGAAGTGGACCTGACCCTTTCGCTTTCGGGCTGGAGCATTTGCATGCCCTGGAAGACAACATTCTGTTTCCGGACGCCCGGGATCGTGCAATCAGCCCGACCGAAGGCAGATAACGTATCCGGAAGCATGCCGATCAGCAGACACACGCTGGCAACGACGCGCAGATCGGGCATTACCTTGTCTTGGTTACCGCATCCCATTCGCCTCTGCGGACAATAAAACGAACAAGTGCCGGCAAATGAGCGTAGTGTCTGTTGTCCGACCGCATTCAACTCATGGAAAGCCAAACGTCCAGTCGGATTCTAGCTACTTTGGCGGTCCGGACTCGCAACGGCACAGGCGAAGGTGGAACTGCGGCGGACGTGGTCGCGATTTGCGACGAAATCGGCGCGGCGCTCACGCCCATCATCGGTCCGCGCGGCGTGTCCGCGCTGTACAAGCGCAGCCTTTTTCTCACTGCCCAGGCGCATCCCGCGCTGCTCGGACTGCAGGAAAACGTGCAGGCCGACATGGATCTTTCGCCATTGATGACGGCACTGACGCCGTTGAGCGAGGCCGAAGCGACCCTGGTCGGCGGCGCGCTTCTCATCGCGTTCTACGAGTTGATCAGCAGCTTGGTAGGACCTTCGCTCACGGAGCGATTGTTGCGTTCTCTGTGGGACCGCCCGTTGAGCGACCCGCCCGCATCGGAACCGACCCCATGAAAGACAAAGTCGTCATCCATCGATTGTCGACCGGCGTTCCGGGGCTGGATGAAGTCCTGGGCGGCGGTCTGCCCGAATTCTCGTTCAATCTGATCGCCGGCCCCCCGGGCTGCGGCAAGACCACGCTGGCCCATCAGATGATGTTCTCGATGGCCGGCCCACAGCGGCGGGCGCTGTATTTCACGGTGCTGGGCGAACCTCCGCTGAAGATGTTGAGGTATCAGCAACAGTTCGATTTCTTCGAAAGCGAAGCGATCGGCCCTGCCGTCCGCTTCGTCAATCTCTCCGAGGACACCCTGGCGGGCGACCTGGATCGCGTACTCAAACGCATCCTCGAAGAAGTCGAGGCGTTCAACCCGGCATTCGTCTTCGTCGATTCGTTCCGCTCCGTCGTGCTCGCCAACAAGTCGAACGAAAGCGCGCACAACACGCTCCAGCAGTTCGTGCAGGCGCTGGGCATGGCCATGACCAGCTGGCAGGCGACCACCTTCCTGATCGGGGAATATTTCGTCGAAACCGATGCGAATCCGGTATTCACCGTCTCGGACGGATTGATCTGGCTGCGGCAAAGCGTGGTCCGCAACTCGATGGTCCGCAAGATCGAGATCATGAAGATGCGCGGTCAGCCGACGCTTCCGGGATTGCACACTTTCCGGATCGATACCGCGGGCATCGAAGTGTTCGCGCCTGCGCTCAATATCGTTCCGGTGGCTCCGCGCGAGGGCGCGAGCGGCGCACGCCTGCGGATGGGCATCCCGAAACTCGACGACATGCTCGGCGGCGGGCTGCCGCAGGGCTATTCCCTGCTGGTGGCCGGGCCATCGGGTTCGGGCAAGAGCATTCTCGCCGCCGCGTTTCTCGCCGAAGGCGCCCGCCTGGGCGAAACCGGCGTCATCGCTGCGTTCGAACAGCATCCGACGCAGTCGCGCTCACCGGCAGTCGCAAGGCTGATCGAAAACGGCAGTGTCGGTCTGGTGGACACCCGCGCGCCGGATCTCTCGCTCGACGAAACCCTGCGGCTCCTGCTCAGCGAGATCCGCAGGCTCCGCGCCACGCGCGTGGTCATCGATTCGCTGTCGGGCTTCGAACTGGCGTTGGCCCCGACGTTCCGCGAGGATTTCCGCGAGAACCTGTCGCGCATGGTCGCGGCACTGGCCGCCTCCGGCGTGACCGTCCTGATGACCTCCGAACTGGAGGACCGGTACACCGACCTGCGGTTCAGCCCTTACGGCACCGCCTTCATGACCGACGCGATCATCGTCCAGCGCTACATCGAACTGGACAGCCGGCTGCTGCGCGTCATGGCGGTGGTGAAAGTGCGCGCCAGCGGGCATTCCAACGAGCTCCGGTCGTTCACCATCGACGATTCGGGGCTCTGCATCGGCGACCGGCTGGATGCGCAGGAAGGCCTGCTGGGCGGCCGGCCTACCGGAAGAAGGCCGGATTACGCCACTGCAGACGACGCCGGGACACCGGCGGTGGTTCCAGAACCGCGGACATGACCGCCCCACCGCCTTCTTCGTCGCTCGAAGCGCAGACCGCCCAGGCGGCGCGCGAGCTCGAAGCACTCAAGGCCCAGGGCGATCAGGCCAGAGCCGATCTGAGCGAGGCGCGCACCGATCTGAACTCGTTGAACAGAGCGGTCGAGGCGGCGGAACAGCGCCTGGACACCATCGATGCCGAATGCCTGCGGGAAGCCAACGAGAGGCTGGTCCTGTCGAACCTGCGCGCGCAGGCCGATATGGAGGCCTACGCGCGGATGCTGGAAGCAGTGTCCCGATACGGCGGGTTGGACGTGCTCACCGAACTGCCGAATCGCGCCTTGTTCCTGAATCGGTTCACGCAGGCGATGGCAAGTACCGAGCGTCATGGCGGGCACCTGGCACTGCTGTTCGTCGACTTGAACGACTTCAAGACCGTCAACGACACCCTGGGGCATTCCGTGGGCGACCGCGTTCTGAAGCAGGCGGCGAGCAGCATCGCATCGGTGCTGCGCGACGTCGACACCGCCAGCCGGCACGGCGGCGATGAATTCCTCATCCTCGTGACCGGGATCACGCACCCCTCCGACGCCATGCGGGTCGCGGAGAAAGTGGCGGCCGCGCTGGGAATGCCGCTGCGCATCGGAGATCACGTGATCCGGATGACCGCGAGCATCGGCATCTGCGTGTATCCGGATCACGGCGATACGCCGGACCTGCTGATCGATCGCGCCGATGCCGCCATGTACCGGGCGAAGCAATTGCCGAAGGCATGTTTCGCGTTCCATGACGACAGCGCCGAAGGCGATGTCCGCACCGCGCCCGCGGCTTCGGCTGCACCCCGGTCTCCGGTGGTCGTCCATTACGACGTCGCTGTGGCCGAGCACGAACGCCGCATCGGCGAACTGCGCGAAGCCAACGAACAACTGGTGATGGCCGCATTGAGCGCCCAGGAGCTTCAGGCCGCGGCGGAACGGTCGCAGGCGCGCCAGAAAGAGGTCCTGGCACTGGTCGCGCACGAGTTGCGCAATCCATTGACGCCCCTGGGCATCGCCGCATCGATGCTGCACGGCTCCGGTGCGGAGGATCTGACCCGCATGCAACAGATCATCGAGCAGCAGGTGGCCCACATGGCGCGACTGGTCAGCGACCTGCTGGACCTGTCGCGCGCCCATACCGGAAAGCTGCGGCTGCATGTCCGCAGCGTGCAACTGGCCAGTGTGGTCGACGATGCGGTGAACGCATCGCGCCCGGCCATGGACACCCGCCTGCAGCATTTCCGGCTGCAACTCCCATCGCAACCGATCGTCCTGGAGGCCGATCCGATCCGGCTGGTGCAGATCCTGTGCAATCTTCTCGACAATGCGTCGAAGTACACTCCCGCCAAGGGAGAAATCAGCCTCGCGGCCAGCATCGAAGAGAAGTGCGTGGTGATCAGGATCGCCGACAACGGCATCGGGATCAGCGCTGAAGCGCTGGGCAGCGTCTTCGAACTGTTCGCGCAGGATACCCACGCGACCGGGTTCAACAGTCAGGGACTCGGCATCGGCCTGACCGTCGTCAAGGAACTGGTGGAAAGCCACGGGGGAACGGTGACCGTCGACAGCGCCGGGGTGGGCCTGGGAAGCGAGTTCGTACTCAGCCTGCCGCTGTGCCGGACGCAAAGCCCGGACGACGCGTAGCCAAGCCGGGGCGGTTCGTGGTTAAACCGCGTCCCCGCCCCGCCCCGGGCATCCCCAGTTGAGGATCGGCGTACCGACGGGCAGGACGCGACGGAACATTTCCACGCTTTTCGCTTTCGGGTTGACGACCACCGGATGCAGCGCGGCCTGCAGCAGCGGCAGGTCGGCGCTGCTGTCGGAATACGCTTTCTCGACCGGCACGGCGAAACCCGCGTCGCGGATCATCGTCATCTTCATGTGGTGATGGCAGTGGCGTAGCGCACCGATGGCGCCGTATTTCGGGCCGACCAGGGTGCCGATCACCGGCAGATCCTCATGCGCGACGAAGGCGAGGATCGCACGGGCCAGTTCCGGCGGCGCGCCGGTGGCGACCACGACGCGATCGCCGGCATCGCGATGCGCGCGCAGCACGTCGAGCGCGATGGGCAACAGACGCTGCTTGATGACATCGGTGTGCGCGGCGACATAGCGATCGGTCGCGGCGTCGAAGTCGGCGACGGTGCGCATGCCGAGCGTACCGACCCATACGAACGCCGAAATGCCGCGGCGACGGGTGGGCATGAACGCGATCATCGGACCGAAGACCGGCGCGATCAGCAACGCCAGAAGTTTTCGCCAGAGGTCGCGTTCGATCAGCCACTTGAACAGATGACTGCCGGAATCGCCGTCGTAGAGGGTGTGATCGAAATCGAATACCACCAGCGGCGCGTCGACGGCCGGCATGGGATGGCGATGCATGCTCATGCCGCGAAGAACAGCCGCTGCAGCGCCGCGCCCGGATCCGGATCGCGCATGAAGGATTCGCCGACCAGGAAGGCGTCGATGCCGGCGGCGCGCATCGTCGCGACATCGTCGAGGGTGGCGATACCGCTTTCGGTGACCAGGATGCGGCCGGCGGGCATCGCCGACTTCAGCGACAGCGTGGTCGCCAGCGACACTTCGAAGGTGCGCAGGTTGCGGTTGTTCACGCCGATCAGGGGCAACCGGCCATTGATGGCCGGCAGTTTCAATGCGCGATCCAGTTCGTCGGCATCGTGGACCTCCACCAGCACGTCCAGACCGATCGTCATCGCTTCGCAATACAGCGACGACAGCTGCGTATCGTCCAGCGCGGCGACGATCAACAGGATGCAGTCGGCGCCGAGCACCCGCGCCTCGACGATCTGATACGCATCGACGGTGAAATCCTTGCGCAGCACCGGCAGCGAACACGCATCGCGCGCCTGCTGCAGGAAGGCATCGGCGCCCTGGAAGAAATCGATATCGGTCAGTACCGACAGGCAGGCCGCGTCGCCGGCTTCGTAGCTGCGGGCGATGGCGGCGGGGTCGAAGTCCGCGCGGATCACGCCTTTCGACGGACTGGCCTTCTTGACCTCGGCGATGACCGCAGGTTTGCCGGCAGCGCGTTTGGCTTCGACCGCGGCGACGAAACCGCGGGTCGGCGACGCATCCGCAAGCCGCGCGCGCAGCGCGTCCAGCGATACGCGCGCGCTGCGTTCGGCGATTTCTTCGCTCTTCCGGTCGAGGATGCGCTGCAGGATGTCGGCGCGTCCCGCGCTTTGGGGGGCGTTGCTCATCGGGTGATTCATGATGCGGTCTTGGCGATCCAATCGTAGGCGCGTTCGACTTTGGCGACGCGGGTGATGTAGCGGGTGTACCAGTCGCTGCGGCCGCGCGCGCGGGTTGCTGCGTGTTCGGCCTGATGCTTCCAGGCGAGGATGTCGTTCTCGCTGCGCCAGTAGCTCACGGTGATGCCGACGCCATCGGCGTCGCGCACCGATTCCGCGCCGAGATAGCCGGGCTGCTGCGCGGCCAGCGCCATCATGCGATCCGCGGCTTCAGCGTAACCGTCTGCGTCCTCGCCGTTGCGCAGCGAGGTGAACATCACCGCGTAGTACGGCGGCGCGGGCATATCGGCGAAGCGTGCATCATTCATGACGCGGCGAGTGTCTGCGTGGTGGCGATGAAATGTTCGAGCTTGGCGCGCGCATCGCCGCTGGCGATGGCGATGCGCGCGGCATCGATGCCCTCGGCGATGCTGTCGGCGCTGCCGGCGACGTACAGCGCCGCGCCGGCGTTGAGACAGACGATGTCGCGCGGCAGGCCGGGTTTGTTCTCCAGCGCCTCGATCAGCATCGTTTTCGACTCCTGCGCATCCTCGACGCGCAGGTTGCGGCTGGCGGCCATGCCGATGCCGAAATCCTCGGGATGGATCTCGTATTCGCGGACCTTGCCGTCGCGCAGTTCGCCGACCAGCGACGCCGCGCCGAGCGACAGTTCGTCCATGCCGTCGCGGCCCCAGACCACCAGCGCGCGCTGCGCACCGAGTTCCTGCAGCACGCGCGCCTGGATGCCGACCAGATCGGGATGGAACACGCCCATCAGGATGTTCGGCGCACCGGCGGGATTGGTCAGCGGGCCGAGAATGTTGAAGATCGTGCGCACGCCCATCTCGCGACGCACCGGCGCCACCGCCTTCATCGCCGGATGGTGCAGCGGCGCGTACATGAAGCCGATACCGGTCTGCTCGATGCAGGCCGCGACCTGTTCCGGCTGCAGCTCGATATTCGCGCCCAGCGCTTCGAGCACATCGGCGCTGCCGGATTTCGACGACACGCTGCGGTTGCCGTGCTTGGCGACTTTCGCGCCCGCGGCGGCGACCACGAAAATCGTCGCGGTGGAAATATTGAAGGTGTGCGCGCCGTCGCCGCCGGTGCCGACGATGTCCACCAGATTGTGGCGGTCGGCGATCTCGACCTTGTTCGAGAACTCGCGCAGCACCGACGCGGCGGCAGCGATCTCGCCGACGGTTTCCTTCTTCACGCGTAGGCCGGTGAGGATCGCCGAGGTCATCGCCGGCGACACTTCGCCGCGCATGATCTGGCGCATCAGATCGACCATTTCGTCGTGGAAGATCTCGCGATGCTCGATCGTCCGCTGCAGGGCTTGTTGGGGCGTGATCGACATGGGTGGCCGTGGATTGGGGAATGAAAGTGCTTGGCAGGCGGGGCGATGCGTCAGGCCGCGCGGGCGAGGAAATTCTTCAGCAGCGCGTGCCCGTGCTCGGTGAGGATGGATTCCGGATGGAACTGCACGCCTTCCACCGGATGCTCGCGATGGCGCAGGCCCATGATCTCTTCGACGGTGCCGTCGTCGTTCTCGGTCCAGGCGGTGACTTCCAGCGCTTCGGGCAGACTGCCCTGGGCCACGACCAGCGAGTGGTAACGGGTGGCTTCGTAGCCGTCGGGCAGGCCGGCGAACACGCCCTTGCCTTCGTGACGGATGCGCGAGGTCTTGCCGTGCATGATCCGGCCGGCGCGGACGACATCGCCGCCATAGGCCTGACCGATGCTCTGATGGCCGAGGCAGACGCCGAGAATGGGAATGCGATGGCCGAGTTCGCGGATCAGGTCGACCGATACCCCGGCCTCGTTCGGCGTGCAGGGGCCGGGCGAGATCACGATGCCGGACGGGTTCAGCGCATCGATCTCCGCGACCGTGAGCTCATCGTTGCGCACCACCTTCACGTCCGCACCCAGCGCCTGCAGGTACTGCACGAGGTTGTAGGTGAAGCTGTCGTAGTTGTCCAACATCAGTATCACGACAGCGGTCTCGCGGAAGCCGGGGGAGCGCGCAATTTATCAGGAAGCCCCGAAAACTTCGCCCCGGCGGAGATCCGGGGCGCATCGTGCGGCAATACGCGCCCGGATGTCCGACGGCTCAGCGGCGGTCGCCGGGCCTGCGGGTGTCGCGCGGCGCACTGCCGCGGGGCGGGCTGCGATCGGACACGGCTTCCGAAGCGGGTTTGGCGGTACCCGGCGTCTGCACGCTCTGGCCCGGGCCGCCCGTACGCGGGGTCGGGCGCACGGTGACGACGAAGCCTTCGCTGGTCTGCGACTCCACTTTCACCCGGAACGCGTAGTCCGGCGAGGTCCAGGTTTCGCCGACCTTGAACATGCTGCCTTCGTTGTTGGCGCGATTGGCCGGCGGTTTGTCGGCGTCCATGCTCCAGGCCGGCTCTTTCCGCGAGGTGAGCACCTCGTGGATGATCACCGCATCGCCGGCGAGCCGGTTTTCGTAATTGCCTGTGCGTTTGCGCACTTCGACCGTGTAATAGCGGCTCGACTGGTCGGGGTAGCTGAGAATCAGCATCTGGGTATTGGACGAACCGGGCAGGCTGATGCGATCCATCGTCACCGATGTCGCGCCCGTCCGGGCGACGATCGTCCGCTTGCGCGCGGTCGCGACCCAGCCCAACCGATTGCGCGAATAGACATTGATGTGCTTCGGCAGCGAACCGTAGGTGGCGTTGCCGACCGCGTTGTTCCAGGCGTCGCTCATCACGTCCCACGGATTGTCGTAGGGGTCGCTGTCGGCGTCGGAATTGTTGGCGTGCGGCAGGCCGTAGGCGTGCCCCATCTCGTGCGAGAGCGGCGCGAGGTTGCCGAACGACCACGGTGGGTTCCAGGTGGTGCTCCAGCATTTGTTGACGCCGTCGAGTGTGGCGCAGCGGCTTCCGCCCCAGGCGAAACCGTCGAGGTCGCCGTTGAACATCATGTTGACGCCCTGCACGCCGCCGTTGATCGCGAAGTTGACGTTCGCATCGTGCGCGGCGACGCAGTCGGTGAACAGCTTGCCCAGATCGGCCTTGTCCTTGCCGGCATCGTCCTTGGTCACGTAGACGCTGCGCGGCTGCGGCAGGTCGACCCAGCCGTAGGCCATGCTGCCGGCGAGGTTGATCTGGCCGTAGGACACTTCCTGCCAGTAGTGGTCCAGCTGGCCGATGGCCGTGCCGTACTGCGACTGGAAGAAGCTGAGGGTTTTCTGCTCGGTGGCGATGTCGCTGAATTTGCACATCAGCGTGACCCAACTGGTCACGCCGGTGATCTTCGGGCCGCCCTGCGCAGGCGCACGCGTACCGAAGCCCGCGCGGGTGCGCGACGACGCCAGATCGTCGGCCAGATCGTCGATGGGCACGATCGCATCGATGACCCGTTGCGCCCGGCCACCGGCTTTCGCGGCGGTGGTGGTGGTCGAGACCGCGATCCGGCGACCGTACAGCGCATACAGATCGTCGGCGGCGCGCAGCGCCTGGTCGGGATCGAGCGCATGGCGCCGACCGGCATCGTCGACCAGCGTGGCCTGGAAACGGGCGCCCGGCCCCTCGCTGGCTTTCGCGGCCGCGCCCGGGTCGCCCCAGACCAGTTCCAGCCGGCCGGTCATGGTGTTTGCGGCAGCCTTGCCGGTGGTGACATCCATGCGTCGGGCAGCATCGGCCTGCATGCCGCAGGCCAGCGCCAGAACGGTGAAAACGCATGCGTGGAGAACGCGCATGGGGTCGCTCCGGTAGGTGTGAGGATAAAGGCAGGGTGCCGGCCGGATCGTAGCACCGCCCTCCGCGGCAAGTCCGGACCGATGCCCGGTTCCGGTACGGTCGGCACGGTAAGCTGTCCGGCCCACGCCAGACCGTCCGCCGCCATGCCTTACCTCGAACTCTCCCTGCATTGCCGCGAATCCGAGCAGCCGCGCTACGAGCACGCGCTGGAGGATGTGGGGGCGCTGGCGGTGACCCTGCTGGACGCCGATGCGGAGACGCCGAACGAACGCGCGATCCTGGAACCGGGCGTCGGCGAAATGCCGATCTGGGGCGAGGTGGCGCTCTCGGCACTGTTCGCCGAGGACGCCGACCCGCTGCTGCTGCTGGCCGCGCTGGAAGCCTTCGACCCCGGCCTGGACTGGTCGCGGGCCGGCTTCCGCAAGGTCGAGGATCAGGACTGGGAGCGTGCGTGGATGGATCAATACGTGCCGCTGCACTTCGGCGCCCGCACCTGGATCGTGCCGTGGAACCACGATCTGCCGGAAGGCGCCGACGCCGCGGATGCCGCCGTGATCCGGCTCGACCCGGGGCTGGCGTTCGGCTCCGGCACCCATCCGACCACCTCGCTCTGCCTGCAATGGCTGGATGCATTGGCCGCGGGCGGCGAACTGCAGGGGCGAACCGTGCTGGATTTCGGCTGCGGCAGCGGGATCCTGGCGCTGGCCGCGCTGAAACTGGGCGCCGGCCGCGCGGTGGGCGTGGACAACGACCCGCAGGCGATCCTCGCCACCCACGACAATGCCGAACGCAACGGCGTCGGCGAGCGCATCTCGGTGCATCTGCCGGCGGACGAACCCGCAGCGGCCACGTATCCGATCGTCGTCGCCAATATCCTCGCCGCCGCGCTGGATGCGCTGGCCGACACCCTCGCCGCACGGGTCGCACCCGGCGGCCGCATCGCGCTGTCGGGCATCCTCAACGGCCAGGAAGACGAACTGCTGGTGCGCTACGGCGCCTGGTTCGACGATCTGCAGGTGGCCCGCGAGGACGACTGGGTCCGGATCGATGGCCGTCGCCGCTGATGCCGCCGTCGCCCATGCCGCCGGTAACCGATGCCTCCGTCGCTGTTCGCGAACGGGCGCACGGCTTGCGGCGTTCGACCGTGATTGAATAGCCCGATGTTCATCAACTGCCCCTACTGCCGCACGCTGGTCTCGACCGATCCGGTCACCGACCTGCCGCCCACCCACTGCCCGCAGTGCATGAGCCTGCTGCGTCGCGACGAGACGGTGGAAGACGCGGCGGATACCGAAGGCGACGGCGTGCCGCTGGATCTGGTCGCGCTGATGAATACGCCGGTGATGGACATGCCGCGGGTGAGCGTCCCGCAGTCGAGCGCCCCGGCGCCGGAAACGGACACGACGCCCGCGACGCAGGCGGCCGTCGTAACGGACGAGGAAGCGCCGGTAGATCGCCAGCCGGACACGGCGCGCGACAACAGCGCGATCGAACCAGCGCCGGAACCCGGCGACGCGAACGCGACCGATGCCGACACCACGACCGCTCCCGCAACCCTGGCGCCGACGCCACCCGCGCCCGCGCCCGGCAAACGCGGATCGCGTGCGATGCCGAGTTTCGCGCGCGTCGCTTCCGCTGCGAACAAGGGTCCGCGCGAACGCTGGATCGTGGCGGTCGTCGTCGCGCTCGCGGTGCTGCTGATCCTGCAACTGCTGCTCGCGGACCGCGCGCGCCTGTCCGCCGATGCGCGCTGGCGGCCGACGCTGCACGTGCTGTGCGCCGCGCTGTTCTGCGAACTGCCGCCGTGGCGCGAACCCGCCGCGTTCACGCTGCTGCAGCGCGACGTGCGGCAGCATCCGAGCGCCCCCGGCGCGCTGCGCGTTTCGGCGACGTTCCGCAACGATGCGCGCTGGTCGCAGCCGTGGCCGCGTTTACGGCTGACCCTGTCCGACGCCAACGGACGACCGGCCGGCGCGCGCGATTTCCGCGCCGAAGACTATCTGGGCGGGCCGGCCAGCCAGCCCGAACTCGCCAGCGGCGAAAGCGCGACAGTGGCGATGGACATCCTGGAACCTGCGGCGCAGATCGTCGGTTACGATTTCAGCTTCCGCTGACACCGTAGATTCGAATTCGGCGTATCGAATTTCCGCGCGTCGGCTTGCGCGAATCGGCTCACGTGCGCGCAACGCGAAAGCGCAGCATGTCCGGCCAGGACATGCGCGAATCGGCATCGAACACCTACGATCAAGCACTTGCCTGCATCGATGCGCAGAGCCTATCGCCATTCATCGGACAACATCCCCATGCGCCTGTTTTTTCCGCGATTCCTCATGGCAGCCGGCGACCGCCCACGCTAGACTCCCCTCCCCCTTGTCGCCCTGCGACACGGCAACGGCCAGGGATGGGGCCGATGCGACGACGCGCCACCAGAGAGATCCCGCTTGAACGCCGAACGCCATGACCCCAGCACCCGCCACGCTGCGCGAATCCCATTGCGCGAACATGTCGCCAATTCCGTGCGCCGCTACATCGGCGATCTGAACGGATCGGACGCCGCGAATCTGTACGAGATCGCGCTGCGCGAACTCGAGATTCCGCTGTTCGCCGAAGTGCTGTTGCACTGCGACGGCAACCAGAGCCGCGCCGCAGCGATGCTCGGCATCCACCGGGCCACCCTCCGCAAGAAATTGAAGGACTACGGGCTGGGCTGACCCGAACGCGCCGAACCGATGCGCCCCGTAGGAGGGCCTTCAGGCCCGAGCTTTTCCGTACGATCGCCGCGCTCCTTGCAGAGCTCGGGCCTGAAGGCCCTCCTACATCGACGTTTTGATCGCCTACGCGTTTGATTTGTCGGCGCAGCGCGTCGAAACGGGTCGTATCGCGGGCCGTATAATCGACGCCCCGCCGCCGTATTTTTCCCCATGACCCAGCCCCTGCCCAGCGCCCCGGTGACGATCCGCCGCGCGCTGTTGTCCGTGTCCGACAAGACCGGTCTGCTCGACCTCGCCCGCGCGCTCGCGTCCCGCAATGTCGAACTGCTGTCCACCGGCGGCACCGCGAAAGCGATCCGCGACGCCGGCCTGCCGGTGCGCGATGTCAGCGAGGTCACCGGCTTTCCGGAAATGATGGACGGCCGCGTGAAAACCCTGCATCCGCTTGTGCACGGCGGTCTGCTCGGCCGCGCCGGCATCGACGATGCGGTGATGGCCGAACACGGCATCGGCGCGATCGATCTGCTGGTGCTGAATCTGTATCCGTTCGAAGCGGTGTCGGCGAATCCCGACAGCACCATGGACGAGATCATCGAGAACATCGACATCGGCGGCCCGGCGATGCTGCGGTCCGCCGCGAAGAATTACGCGCGCGTCGCCGTCGCCACCGATCCTGCGCAATACCAGGGCCTCCTCGACGAACTGGATGCGAACGACGGCGCGCTGTCGGCGAAGACGCGATTCGCGCTGTCGGTGGCAGCGTTCAACCGCGTCGCGCAGTACGACGCGTTCATCAGCAATTATCTGTCGTCGATCCAGGACGACGGCAGCCGCGCGCTGTTCCCGGCGCAGAACAACAGCAACTTCGTCAAAGTCATGGATCTGCGCTACGGCGAGAACCCGCACCAGCAGGGCGCGTTCTATCGCGACCTGTGGCCGGTGCCGGGCACGCTGGCCACGTTCACGCAATTGCAGGGCAAGGAACTCAGCTACAACAACCTCGCCGACGCCGACGCCGCATGGGAATGCGTGCGCCAGTTCGAGGCGCCGGCCTGCGTCATCGTCAAGCATGCGAACCCCTGCGGCGTGGCCGAAAGCGGCGACTGCGCGCAGGCGTACGAACTCGCCTACGCCACCGACCCCACCTCGGCGTTCGGCGGCATCATCGCCTTCAATACGACGCTGGATGCGGCCACCGCGAAAACCATCCTCGACCGCCAGTTCGTCGAAGTGCTGATCGCACCGGACTACGACGACGGCGCGCTGGACTACGCGAAGAAGAAGGCCAACGTCCGGGTGCTGCGCATTCCGCACGGCGACGGCCGCAACAACGTCGACGTGAAGCGCGTCGGCTCCGGCCTGCTGATGCAGACCGCCGACATCCGCGAAGTCTCCGCCGACGAACTGAAAGTGGTGACGAAACTCGCGCCGACCGCCGAGCAGCTCGGCGACCTGCTGTTCGCATGGCGCGTGGCGAAATACGTGAAGTCGAACGCGATCGTCTACGCCAAGGACAAGCGCACCGTCGGCGTCGGCGCCGGCCAGATGAGCCGCGTGTATTCGGCGCGGATCGCCGGCATCAAGGCCGGCGACGCCGGGCTGATGGTGCCCGGCTCGGTGATGGCCAGCGACGCGTTCTTCCCGTTCCGCGACGGCATCGACGCCGCCGCCGAAGCCGGCATCAAGGCCGTGATCCAGCCCGGCGGCTCGATGCGCGACGCGGAAGTCATCGCCGCCGCGGACGAACACGGCATCGCGATGGTGTTCACGGGCATCCGGCATTTCAGGCATTGATATCGTCCCCGCTCGAGGGGAAACACGACAGCCTTACCGCATACGACAAGAACCGACGCCATGACCCTGCTTCTGCTGTTCCTCGCCGGCCTCGTCCTGCTCCTGCTGGGCGCCGAGCTGCTGGTGCGTGGCGCCTCGCGACTGGCGCTGGCGTTGGGCCTGGCGCCGATCATCGTCGGCTTGACCGTGGTGTCGATCGGTACCAGCGCGCCGGAACTCGCGATCAGCGTCGGCGGTGCGCTGTCGGGCACGCCGGATCTGGCGCTGGGCAATGTCGTCGGCAGCAATATCGCCAATGTGCTGCTGATTCTTGGCCTGGTCGCGCTGATCGCGCCGCTGGTGGTGCATCGTCAGCTGGTGTGGCTGGACGTGCCGCTGATGATCGCCGCATCGCTGCTGTGCTTCGGCATGGCTGCGGACGGTCGAATCGCACGCTGGGAAGGCGGGGTGCTGGTAGCCTGCGCCATCGCCTACATCGCGTTCCTGATCCGCATGGCACGGCGGCACCCGGAACAGGTGCCGACCGATCCGGCGTTGAGCGAACAGGCAGTGGGCGAACCGGCGCCGAAAGTCGGTGTCGCCCGTCAATGTCTGTTGATGGCGGCGGGCCTGACGATGTTGATCGTCGGCGCGCGCCTGCTGGTCGACGCCGCAACGCAGACCGCAAGCGCCTTCGGACTCAGCGATTTCGTGATCGGCCTGACCGTCGTCGCGGTGGGCACGTCGCTGCCCGAGATCGCCACCTCCATCCTGTCCGTGCTGCGCGGCCAGCGCGATCTCGCGGTAGGCAACATCGTCGGCAGCAACATCTTCAACCTGCTGCTGGTGCTGGGCGCCACCGCGATGATCGCCGGCGACGGCGTGCCGGTCACACCTTCGGCGATCCGCTTCGATCTGCCGATCATGACCGCAGTGGCCGTGGCCTGCCTGCCGATCTTCTTCAACGGCCACTGCATCGCGCGCTGGGAAGGCGCGCTGTTCCTCGGTTACTACGTCGCCTACACCGCCTACCTGCTGCTGGCCGCGGCCAATCACGCCGCACTGGAAGATTTCCGGCTGGCCATGCAGACCGTGGTCATGCCGCTGACCGTGCTGACCCTGGCCATCGTGACCTGGCGCAATCTCAAGGCACGACGTCTCGCGGACTCGTCCGCATGACGAACGTCGCCGTGAGGGACGCCACCGCCGCGGACTTCGAGCGCATCGTCGCGCTCAATGCGATCTTCGTGGCGGAAACCAGCGCGATGGACCTCGCGCGGCTGCAGCAGCTGCACGCGCTCGCCTTCCATCACCGCGTCGCGATGATCGATGGCGAAGTCGCCGGCTTCCTGTTGACCATGCGCGACGGCGCCGCTTACGCCAACGACAACTTCGACTGGTTCGCGGCACGCTATCCGCGGTTCGTCTATGTCGACCGCATCGTCGTCGATGCCGCAGCGGCGGGGACAGGCATCGGGCGGCGGCTGTACGACGATCTGTTCGATCGCGCGCGGCAGCTCGGCATCGGCGTCGTCGCCTGCGAGTACAACCTCGAACCGCCCAATCCGGCATCCGGACGCTTCCATGACCGGTTCGGCTTCCGCGAAGTCGGCAGGCAGCATGTCGCCGACGGCACCAAGCTGGTGTCGCTCCAGACCGCCGAAGTTCCGGAAACGCCCGCACCATGATCTCCCCCACCTACAGGAACCATCGAATGCACGCGCACTCCGGCTTTCGTTCCATTGCGCTCGCGTGCGGCCTGGCGCTGCTCGCGTCTCCCGTTTCCGCGCTGACGCCGCTGCCCGCGGGCCATGTGTCGGATGCCGAAGCCGTGCGCCTGCTGCGCGAGGTCTATCGCGAGAAGGCGACGCTGAAGGGCGAATGGCCCGCATCCGCCGCAGTCGGCCGCCAGGACGAGATCGCACCGACTTCGCGCACGATCTGCGCCGACAGCGGCGCCACGCATTCCGGCCCGCGCCGCATCGCCGTCTGCACGTCATTCGCGGACGCCGGCCACGCCCAGTCCGGCGAAGTCGATCTGTTCCTGCTGCTCGATCCACGGGGCAAACAGACGCAGGCGCGCATCGGCGCGAGCGAACGCGGCGTACAGACCGGCGGCTGGGGCACGCCCGGCGATGTGGGTTTCTTCGAGATCGGCCCGGGCCGTATCGCATTCGCGCTGGACTCGGCATTCACCAATATGGGCTGGACTGTTTCGAACCGCTCGCTGTATCACGCGGAGAGCGACCGTTTCGAATCGTTGCTCACGGTCGGCACCGGTCGCGACAACACCGGCGTCTGCGATCCGGACGAAGATCGCGCCTGCCGTCGCAAGTCGGTGGCGCTGGACTGCAGGCTGGTCGCCAACCGCAGCGGCGGCGGAAAATTCCATCCGCTCGATCTCGTCGTGACCGGCGAGCGGGCCGGCAAGCCGGTGAAGCGCACCATCGCGATTCCCTACCGCAACGGCGCCTACCAGGCATCGCCCGCACTGTTGCAGAAGGAAGGCTGCGACGAAGGCGCTTGAGCGCACGACTCGTCGACTCCGCAACCACGCATCCTCTTACGACTCACGAAGAACGCCTCCCATGAAACTCCTCGTCATCGGCGCCGGCGGCCGCGAACACGCCCTCGCCTGGAAGCTTGCGCAGTCCAGGCGCGTCACCGAAGTGCTGGTCGCGCCGGGCAACGCCGGCACCGCCACAGAAGCGAAGTGCCGGAATGTCGACGTGAAGGCGACCGACATCGACGGCCTGATCGCGCTGGTGCGCGCGGAAGACGTCGCGGTCACCGTGGTCGGCCCCGAGGCGCCGCTGGTCGCGGGCGTGGTCGACCGTTTCCGCAGCGAAGGCCTGCGCATCTTCGGGCCGACCGCGGCCGCGGCGCAGCTGGAAGGCAGCAAGGCGTTCGCGAAGGATTTCCTCGCCCGGCACGGCATCCCGACCGCGTACTACTCGGTGCATACCGAGGTCGATGCCGCCATCGCCTACATCCGTGACAAAGGCGCGCCGATCGTGGTCAAGGCCGATGGCCTCGCGGCCGGCAAGGGCGTGATCGTGGCGATGACCCTGCAGGAGGCCGAGGACGCGGTGCGCGACATGCTGTCGGGCAATGCCTTCGGCAGCGCCGGGTCGCGGGTGGTGATCGAGGAATTCCTCGACGGCGAAGAGGCGAGCTTCATTTCGATGGTCGACGGCGTCACCGCGCTGCCGATGGCCACGTCGCAGGATCACAAGCGCGTCGGCGACGGCGACACCGGGCCCAACACCGGCGGCATGGGCGCGTACTCACCCGCGCCGGTAGTCACGCCCGAGGTACATGCGCGCGTCATGCGCGAAGTGGTGGAACCCACCGTGCGCGGCATGGCCGCCGACGGCGTGCCGTTCACCGGCTTCCTCTACGCCGGGCTGATGATCGATGCCGAGGGCGCGCCGAAAGTGATCGAATTCAACGTGCGTTTCGGCGACCCCGAAACCCAGCCGGTGATGCTGCGGCTGGATTCGGATCTGCTGGATCTGGTCGAAGCCGCCATCGACCATCGTCTGCACGCGGTCGACGCGCGCTGGAGCCCGAAACCCGCACTCGGCGTGGTGATGGCCGCGGCGCATTATCCGGACACGCCGAAAACCGGCGATGTCATCCGCGGCCTGCACGTCCCGCAGGCGATCGGCACCAAGGTCTTCCACGCCGGCACGCATCTGGACGACGACGGCAATGTCGTCACCAGCGGGGGCCGCGTGCTGTGCGTCTGCGCGCTGGGCATCACGGTGGCGGCGGCGCAACGCGCCGCCTATGCGGCGATGACGAACATCACGTGGGACGGCGAATTCCATCGCCACGATATCGGCTGGCGCGCGATCGCACGCGAAAGCTGAGAGCCGTTCAAAATCCCTCGATCCATTCCGTAGAGCGGCCTTCAGGCCGCTGGTTCGCTCCGGAAGAGCAGCGGCCTGAAGGCCGCTCTACGTGGGATGGCATACGTTTTTATGGTTGCCATCGCAAGCGCGCGGAGATCTTGAACAGGCTATGACAACCGTTCGGAAAAAGCCTGCTTGAAGACAGCCCGCTTGAAAACAGCGTGATCGTGCGGCCCTTCAGGACCGCACCGAAGATCAACGCCCGCGTTTGGCCGCCTTGGCCGGCGCGTTGTGCTTCGCGAGTTCTTCGATCAGGCTGCGCACCAGCTTGCGCTGCGTCGCCGGCAGCTTGAGGAAGGTTTCGATGGCCAGCTGGTCGTGCGGATTCATCCGCCACTCGCTGCGGTTCTCGCGCACCCGCTTGTCGTCGCCGAACTGCAGTTGCTGCGGTTCGAGCGACAGCATCTTGGCCAACGCGCGCAGGTTGGCCTGACGCGGCATCGCACGGCCGTTCAACCAGCCGGAGATCGCCTGCTGGGAAACCGGCTCACCGCCGAAGCGGGCCAGGAGTCGAACCAGTTCGGCCGGACTCTCGCTCATACCGGCCTGGCGCAATGCGGCGCGAAGGCGCTCGCTGAAGGCATCTTGTTCCGTTTTCATGCGCCGACCTTAGGGCGGCGTCGCGCGCGATTTGAAAACTTGGCTTGGCTTCGATACTCAATTTATATTGTCGACGGGTACGATCCGGGACGCACGTCTCGCATCGCGTCGGCACGCACGACGGGAACCATCAGCCCCGTTTGCCGCCGGTGCCCGACCTGAAGAATTCCTCGATCAGCTGCCGCAGCAGCTTGCGCTGCGCGGTCGGCAGACGAAGGAACGCCTCGATCGCCAGCTGATCGCGCGGGTCCAGGCGCCATTCCCCGCGCGTTTCCTTGACGCGTTTGCCGTCGTCCCCGTACTGCAGTTGTTGCGGTTCGACCGACAACATCTTCGCCAGCGCTCTGAGATTGGCCTGCCTTGGCATGGCGCGCCCCTTCAACCAGCCGGAGACGGCTTGTTGGGAAACGGGATCGCCGCCGAAACGGGCGAGCAGGCGCACGAGTTCGACGGGGCTCTCGCCCACGCCCGCCCGTTGCAACGCCGCGCGCAGCCGTTCGCTGAACGCAATGTGTTCATTGCTCATCACCTGACGTTAGGCCGGTGCACGCCGGCGTTGGAAAGTTATGATTTGTACGTTATCAAACTTTTTGTTAGCTTGCTCGCTTCGATGCATGTCCACGCAGACAGGGAGGCGGCGATGTCCACGATATGGACCCGGGACACCGGCAGGGGATTCGGCAAGGGGTTCGGAAGGGAATCCGGAAATGAAATGCGCAGGGAATCCGGCAGCGGCGCGGCGATGGCGCCATCGCAAGCGGGCGTGATGCCGGCCGGCCTATCGTCGGCCGCCCCGACGCCCGCCCCCGCACGCGCCGAATCCCCCGCGCCGCCATTGCACGCCGCGCTGGATTACTGCGCACGCCGGCTGCTGGCCGCGCTCGACGCCAGCGACAGCACCAGAGTCCAGGCCGGTACGCCGCTGGCGGCGCAACTCACCCCGGCCAGCGACAGTCTGCTGCGCTGGTGGTTCTCGTCCGACACCTGCAAAGCGCGGGCCGACAACTTCCACTTCGCGCAGCGGGAATCGATCCTGCACACGATCCTCGCGTACGAGTTGCTGCACTCGGACGACCCGGCCCAGCTCTACCGGAGCGCCTGCGGGCCGCCGCCCATCACCGGCACGTGCTGTACCGATGCCGCCCGCTACCGCCTGCGGCTGGCGCCCGGCGGCGGCGGCCGCTGGGTGGTGCAGGCCCTGCTGGTGTGGTGGTGGGCGAACGCCGTCGCGCGGGCCGACGACAATGCCTTGGCCGCGAACGAGAGCGTGCTGCTGATCGCCGCCACGCCGGGCATAGGCCGGAATCTGCACGAGGCCTTGTTCGGGCATGCGGATCGCGATGCGGCGGCGGGGGTGGATGTCGATGTCGATGTCGATCGCGGCAGCCTGCTGCGGCATGCGCGGCTGTTTCTGCCGCCCGCGCTGCGCCAGCCCTTCCGCGATTGGCTGCGGATGCAATCGACGGGCAGCAGCGCTTCGCTGCGGATCACCGAAGCTCCGGGCACGTATGCCGACAGCCCGGCGTTGACGCTGATCGCGAGGTCCGGCACAAACGCAGACGCCGCCTCATCGCGACCCGACACGGGAATGCAGGTCGACGTGATGTTGAGTGGAGACCCGGCTGCCGCCATCGTCGATGCGCCGCTGGACCGCATGATCCAGCGCGGCGCGGCGAAGCTGCCGATGCTCGAAGCGACCGCGACGCTGCGCCTGCCCCCGCTGCGCCACCTTACACCGCGCACGGAACCGCCGCGACGCTGCGGACTGCGGCCGCACCTGTCGCGCTGCCACCCCGCCCTGCTCCGGGCCGGTATCGACGCATTGCGCCGGCGCGAACCCGGCTTCGCGACGCTGGACCCGGCGCGGCGGCCACGGCTGCTGGTGCTGTGCGATGCGCCGACTGCGCTGCAGGCCGCACGACGCTTTCTGATCGACCGCGGTTTCTCGCCCGCCAGCATCGCCATCGGCGGCGATCACGCGTGCCGCGACGACATCCGCGCCGTCATCGATACCCTGCCTGTGCCGCGATCGACATTGGCCGATGCCCGGATCTGCGTGGTCGTGGCGCTGCGCACGCATCGCAGTTGCACCGATCCGCTGACCGTCGTCGGTGCAGGCGCCGCGCCGCTGTGGCCGGAGCCGGATTTCGCCGAGGCCCGAACCGAAAACCGCGAGCGCGCGGTGCACCGGCGCGCGCCGCAGAATCTGATCGACGTGCTCTCGGTGATCGAACATCCGCAGTGTCACGCCGCATACGCGTCCCTGCTGCGCGCGGGGCTGTGCGCGCACGGCGCGCATGCGGGCAGGCGCACGCCCGACCGGCGCGATGCCGCCACCGGAGCTGCGGTCATCGATCCCGCCATCGACGACCTGGCCGTCGTCGCACTGCGGGAACACGCCGCCGACTTCGATCTTGCGCTGCCGCTGACCTGCGCCGATGCCCCGCCGCACGCGGAACGCCTGAGCGATCTGCCGCGTCGCGTCCTGCGGATGCGCCACGCGCTGGCGGTGCGCAAGTCGATCCACACGCATGCATGCTGCGATGTCAACGACAGCGGCCTGCGCCGGGCGTTCCTGGAATGCGCCGAGTCCGACCCGGAGATCGAAAGCCACGACCTGATCGATCCCCGGCGGCACGCTGCGACCAGTCGCGAAGCCTGGCTCGCGCAGGGCTTCGCGACGCGCGTGTGGCCGGAGGCAGTGGTCCGCACCGCGGATCGCGTGTATCTGGTGAACTTCCAGCCGTTCTGTCCGACCCGACGGCCGCCGCCGGACGCGGCCGAGCGCATGTTCGCGCACTGGCTTCGGCGGGCGAACGCATTACCGGCTGCGGAGCGGCAGGATCGGATCTGGTGCCGCGCGACGCTGGCCGCGCCGCTGTTCTGGTCGTGGAAACGCAGCGACGCCAGACTGTCCGCGCTGCTGTCGGAATTGGCCGACGCGGAGGCATCAACGCGCCGCGACGACATCATCGTTTGAACGGCCCCCCTGCATCTCCAGGAGGGCCTTCACGTGTAGGAGGGCCTTCAGGCCCGAGCTTTTGCGGCAATCACATTTCATGACGAAGCTCGGGGCTGAAGCCCCTCCTACACAAGCGACGCGCGCGGCAATCCATCTCTGCTAGTCTCCGCCGGACATCCGCCGGCGCTCGCCGGTGATCGACCGATCCGCGGAGCGCGCATGGCCTACAACCAGTTCGACCTGTTGCGGCAGCGCCGCTTCCTGCCTTTCTTCGTGGTGCAATCGCTGGGGGCGTTCAACGACAACGTCTATCGTCAGGCGATCATCGGCCTGCTGTTCTGGCTGGGCGTGGACGACCAGCAGCGCACGCTCTATACCAATCTCGCGCCGGCCTTGTTCATTCTGCCGTACTTCCTGTTCTCGGCCACCGCCGGGCAGATCGCGGAAAAACTCGAGAAGTCGCGGCTGATCCGCATCACCACCGCAATGGAGATCGCGATCATGTCGGTGGCGGCGGCCGGTTTCATGCTGCAGAACATGCCGTTGCTGCTGGGGGCGCTGTTCTGTACCGGCGTGCAGTCGGCGCTGTTCGGGCCGGTGAAGTATTCGATCCTGCCGTCGGTGCTCAAGCCGGAGGAACTCACCGGCGGCAACGGGCTGGTGGAGATGGGCACTTCGATCTCGATCCTGGTCGGCATGATCGCCGGCGGCATGATCTTCAAACTCGCCGGCGACTACGGCCCGCACACCGCCGCCGCCGCCATCGTCGTGCTGGCGATGCTGGGCAACGCCGTGAGCCGCCTCATCCCGACGGTGGATGCGGGTGCGCCGGACCTCAAGATCCACGTCAATCCGATCCCGGAATCGCGCCGGGTGCTGAAGCTGGCGCGCAAGCAACTGGCGGTGCGCAACGCGATGCTGGGCGTGTCGTGGTTCTGGTTCGTCGGCACCATGCTGACCGCGCAGCTGCCGAGCTACGCCAAACTCAATCTCGGCGGCGACGAAACCCTGTATCTGGTCGCGCTGGGCGTGTTTTCGGTCGGCACCGGCATCGGCTCGCTGCTGTGCGAGAAGCTGTCGGCGCGAACGGTGGAGATCGGCCTGGTGCCGCTGGGCGCGTTCGGCATGAGCGTGTTCCTGTTCGATCTGTATTTCGCGCGCAGCGGCACGGCGGCGGTCACCGGGCTGGATGTGGCCGGCTTTCTGGCCCAGCCGGGCGGCTGGCGGGTGACGTTCGATCTCGCCGCGGTCGGCATGTTCACCGGCTTCTTCCTGGTGCCGCTGTTCGCACTGATCCAGAGCCGCACGCCGCGCAGCGAACTGTCGCGGGTGATCTCGGCGGTCAATATCCAGAACGCATTCTTCATCGTCATGGCGGCGGTGCTGGGCATCGCGCTGCAGATGGAACAGCTGAAGATCGGCGACACCGTGCTGCCGATGCCGGGCCTGAGCATTCCGCAGCTGTTCCTGTGCCTGGCGGTGACCAACACGCTGGTGGCGATCTGGATCTTCACGATCGTCCCGGAATTCCTGATGCGCTTCCTCAGCTGGATGCTGGTGCGCTCGCTGTACCGGCTGCGGCTGCACGGCATCGAGAAGCATGTGCCCGACGAAGGCCCGGCGCTGATCGTCTGCAACCACGTCAGCTACATGGATGCGCTGATCCTCTCGGCCAGCATTCCGCGTCCGGTGCGTTTCGTCATGTATTACAGGATATTCAATGTGCCGGTGATGAGCTGGATCTTCCGCACCGGCAAGGCCATTCCGATCGCCGGCGCCAAGGAAGATCCGGTGGTGATGCGGCGCGCGTTCGAGGAGATCGACGCGGCGCTGGCCGACGGGCAGATCGTGTGCATCTTTCCCGAAGGCGCGTTGACCCGCGACGGCGGAATCGCGCCGTTCAAGGCGGGCGTGGAACGGGTGCTGGCGCTGCGGCCGGTGCCGGTGGTGCCGATGGCGCTGAAGCACATGTGGACCAGCATGTGGAGCAAGCGCGACGGCCGCCTGCGCCAGATGCGGGTGCCGCGCCGGTTCCGCGCGCATATCGAAGTGGTGGCCGGCGAGCCGGTGGATGGCCGCACGGCCACCGCCGCTGCGCTGGAAGCCCGGGTCAGGGCGCTGCGGGGAGAGGACGCCTGAGCCTTCCAACCGGGCGCACGTGAGTCCTCCCGTGGCGGTGAAACCCGACACGGCGACCCGACAACGATTGCGCCCCGCGTCGGAATCGGCACAATGCCGATTGAACGCCACGTCATACCCCACCTTTGGAGCCGCACAATCATGAGTTACCAACAATCCGAGGGCGCTGCGCAGCCCGTCAACAATTACATGGTGTGGTCGATCATCAGCCTCATCATTACCGTGATCACCTGCTGTCTCTGCTTCACCATTCCGTCGATCGCTACCGCCATCGTCGCGCTCGTCTTCTCGTCCAAGGTAAACGGCGCTTTGAACAGAAGCGACTTCGCAGCCGCCCAGCAGTCCTCGCGCATGGCGAAGCTCTGGAACCAGATCACCCTGGGCGTGTTCGCCGCAGGCCTGGCGCTGTGGCTCGTTTCGTTCTTCATGCAGGGCGGTATCGCTGGTCAGCAGAAGGCCATGGAAGAGATCAAGCAGATACTGGAACAACAGCGCTGAGCCGACGCCATGCTCGAGGCGCTGACTGAGCGCAAGCTGTCGATAGTATTGCTGTCCGCCGCCGCAGTCGCGGCGGCGGCGGCATTGGTGCTTTTCCGGTATGTCGATCCCAATGCTTCGGACAGCCCGCTACCCGGCTGCCTTTTCTACGCCATGACACACCTGTATTGCATCGGCTGCGGCGTGACGCGGGCATTGCACGCCCTGGCGCACGGAGATGTACCTGTCGCGCTGGCCATGAACCCGCTTGCTGTCGCGATGACGGTGATCGGGCCGCTGATGCTGCTGCATACCGCCGGATGGCGCCCATCCGTACTGCGGCCAGTCATGCGCTGGCTGTTGTCGGCTAGATTCTGGCTGATCCTGCTACCGACCTACTGGATCGCGCGCAATCTCCCTTGGTGGCCGTTTTCATGGCTGGCACCGGGCTGAAGCCTCTCCTCTTCCGAAACCGGACGGAAATCACATGTCCTCGCTGCCTCCGCACGCCAGCAACGAATTCGTCCCGAACAATCTGGTCTGGGCGATCCTCACGACCCTGTTCTGCTGCCTGCCGCTGGGCATCGTGTCCATCGTGTATGCCACCCAGGTGGATGGTCTTCGCGCCGCGGGCGATATCGCCGGTGCGCGCATCGCAGCGGACAAGGCGCGCTTCTGGGCGATCCTCTCTGCCGTAACGGTGCCGATCTTGATCGCGCTGTGGTTCGTGCTGTTCGGCGGACTGGCGGTACTGGGCAGTCTCACGAATGGCTGAACGGTCCGCCATGCTGTCGCGTCCGGCGACGGCCATCGCGACAGCGGCCGCGATGGGTGCGGCGAGCGTCGGTATCTGGCTGTTGCGCAACTACGACCCGAACCTGCCGAACAATCTCTTCCCGCCGTGCATATTCAAGGCCTTCACCGGTCTGCATTGCATCGGCTGCGGGCTGACCCGCGCATTGCATGCGCTGGTCCATGGCGACATCGCCGACGCGTTCGCCATGAACCCGCTGGCGATGCTGGTCCTGCCGCTGATGCCGCTGATGGTGCTGGACGCGCGCGGCCTCACGCCGATGCGGCTGAAGCCGTTCATGTCGGTGGTGATGATGCCGAAGCTGTGGCTGGTGGTGTTGCCCGCCTACTGGATCGCGCGCAATCTGCCGTGGTGGCCGTTCACTTGGCTCGCGCCGGGTTGAAGCCGTGACCGCGCCGCGTCGTTCATCCGCCCGGTGCTAGCCTCCCGGCGATGTCTCTCCCCGGCCGCACCTTCCTGTTTCTGCTGTCGCTGTTCTCGGCGTGCTGGCTGTGGCCGGCCGATGCACGCGCGCAGCAGCAGACGAACCGCTGCACCGGCCCCGCCGGCAATACGATCTACACCGACCGCGCCTGCGCCAGCATCGGCGCCAGCGACCGGCTGCCGCGCGGCACCGCAAGCCTCGCGTATCGCCAGCGCCGCGGCGGCTGCGCGCGCACCGTGCAGGAACTGATCTATGAAATCACCACCGCGATCGACACCCGGGACGTGAACCGCCTTGGCGCGGTGTATCACTGGGTCGGCCTGAATGCCGCAAGCGGCGACCGCATCCTCGATCGCCTGCAGACCGTCGTCGACCGGCCGCTGGTCGATATCGTGCCGCTGCGCGCCGCGCGTGCGCCCATCGTCGCCGACGCCGCCATCGAGCCGCCGATCGCGCCCGCCGCCGTGGCTCCGGCTACGACGGCAACCGCATCGCCGACCATCGCCCGGAACGCCGAAACAAGCGGCGTCGGAACGAGCGGCGGCGAGCCGCCGGTTTCGCGTCCGCCCGTGCGCCGCACGCCCGTCGGTCTGCGCCTGCAACAGACCCTGGGCAAGAGCGCCGCGCCGTCGCAGACCACGCTCGGTCTGCGCAAACACCTCGATTGCTGGTGGATTACGCTGTAGTCCCGCGCCGCAGCTCCGATCGGATAGCGAGCCCGTGCCGACGGTTCTGAGACGGTATCGGCGATATCGCGAAAACATGCTGCAACGCAGCTTGCGCAGGGTCCTGCCGCATGCAAACCATATCGGCGGGCAAGGTGTCCGGGCCATCCTCGACAACCATCATTATCCCGACATTGCACATTCGGCTCGGACGCCGCAATGGAAGGACCAGGGAGAGGCACTCGATATGAAGCGTTCAATGATGTTCATCGCCATCGGCACGGTGGCGGCGGTGGGTTTCGCCGCGTTCGCCACGCAGGCCGCAAAACAGCCGCTGTTCTCCAGCATGAAGGCCACTCCGGCCGGCCTCAGCGGCGACGCCAGCTATCGCGCGCTGGCCGAAAGCCGCGCCACCGAATCGCTGCAGCTGGTGCAGGCCGACGCCTCGCAGATCAGCGCCGACAGCGACACGCTGCAGCTCGGCCTGGGCGACACCGGCACCGCGCACATGCGCTACAGCAAGCGCAATCCCGACGGCACCCAGGTGTGGTACGGCAATCTCGGCAAGGATTTCGGCCTGATCGACAGGCTGAGGGGCAAGGCCAGCGGCGAAATCGCCGACGACCCGAACAACTCGGTGATGATCGTCCGCAACGGCGACAAACTCACCGGCACCCTGCGGGTCAAGGGCGAGCTGTACTCGCTGCGCCCGCTGCGCTCCGGCGGCCACGCCATCGCGCGCATCAACGAAGCGAAAATGCCCGCCGATCACCCGGCCGCGTACAACTTCCTGCCGCACATCGACATGACCAAGGCCGTGCGCGCAGAGCGCGCCACCGACGTGGGCACCAAGGCGATCAGCGTCATCCGCATCATGGTGGTGTCCACGCAGTCGGCCGTGAACGCCAGCGGCGATATCGCCGGCCTGGTCAATCTGGCCGTGGCCGAAACCAATCAGGGTTACGCGAACAGCGGCGTCGAAATCACCATGCAGTTGGCCGGCCAGTACACGACCACCTATACCCAGTCCGGCAGCTTCAGCACCGACCTGTCGCGCTTCCGCGGCACTGCCGACGGCTACATGGACAACTTCCACGCCACCCGCAACTCGGTCAGGGCCGACGTGATGATGCTGCTGATCAACAACAGCTCGTCCTGCGGCCTGGCGTCGGGCATCGGCTCCACCGCCGCCACTGCATTCGCCGTTACCCACTACGGCTGCGCCACCGGCTATTACTCGTTCGGTCACGAGGTCGGCCACCTGCAGTCGGCACGCCACGACATCGCCACCGACGGCTCCCTCACCCCGTACGCCTACGGCCACGGTTATCGTTCGCCCACCAACGCCTGGCGCACGATCATGGCCTACGCCTGCACCTCCGGCAGCTGCCCGCGCATCAACTACTGGTCCAACCCCGCCAAGACCTACGGCGGCCAGGCCATGGGCAACACCACGCGCGCGCACAACCAGCGCGTGCTGAACACCACCAAGGGCACCATCGCCGCATTCCGCTGATCGCGGCATCGACGACGCAATACCGGACGGGACCGCATGGTCCCGTCTTTTTTTGCGCGGCTGCGCCGCACTGTCGGCTTTGCGGCCGCATCGCCTAAAATGCGGCGATTCCACCCTCAGCGCGGACCTCGACATGACCCAGCGTTACCCCGAATGGATCTGGCACAACGGCAGGATCAAGCCATGGGCCGAGGCCACCACCCACGTGATGTCCCACGTGGTCCACTACGGATCGTCGGTGTTCGAAGGCATCCGCTGCTACGACACGCCCAGCGGCCCGGCGATCTTCCGCCTTACCGATCACAACAAGCGGCTGTACGCCTCGGCCAAGATCTACGACATGGCGATGCCGTACGGTCTGGACGACATCAACGCCGCGTGCCGCGACGTGCTGAAAGCCAACGACTTCACTACCGACTACCTGCGCCCGGTCGCCTATCGCGGCCTCGGCGGTTTCGGCCTGTCGGCCGATACGCCCACCGACATGGCGGTCGCCACCTGGAAGATGGGTCAGTACCTCGGCGCGACCGTGCTGGAGGAAGGCATCGACGCCTGCGTCTCCAGCTGGCAGCGCTTCGCGCCCAACACCCTGCCCGCGGGCGCCAAGGCCGGCGGCAATTATCTATCCGGCCAGCTGGTCGCACGCGAAGCGCGTCGTCTCGGCTTCGGCGAAGGCATCGCGCTGGCCTCGACCGGCCTGCTCAGCGAAGGCGCCGGCGAGAATCTGTTCCTCGTGTTCGACGGCGCGCTGCACACCACTCCGGTCAGCGCCGCGCTGCTCAACGGCCTGACCCGCAACACCATCATCACCCTCGCCCGCGACGCCGGCATCGAAGTGTTCGAGCGCGATCTGCCGCGCGAGTATCTATACCTGTGCGACGAACTGTTCATGTGCGGCACCGCCGCGGAGATCACCCCGATCCGTTCGGTCGACGGCCGCCAAGTCGGCGCCGGCAAGCCGGGTGCGCTGACGCGGCGTCTGCAGGAGTTGTTCTTCGGGTTGTTCAATGGCAAGACTGCGGATAAGTATGGGTGGTTGGAGCGGGTGTAAACGTTGTTTTGTTTAGGTTGTGCGGGTAAGGCTTGGAACTTTTTCGCGCTGGGTGCGCGAGTTACTTTCTTTGGCGCAAAGAAAGTAACCAAAGAAAACACTCAATGCCGAAGCGAACCTGCCAACTGAAATGTGGCCGGGATTTTTCGATGAGGCGTCCTGCCTCATCGAAAAACGGCGCACATCCTGTGCGCCGCCCTCCGGGTCTACGATCTCGATCCAACCGTGCGATGACTTTGATATCGGCAGGACAATGCCGTTTCCGGTGTTCAACATAATCTGGTTGATTCCAACGGGAATTGGAAACCTGTGCGAGACGAAGGATGCCAAAAACAGATGCGACTTGATCGCATGCCAGTAAGTGGCTATCGTCCAAACGGCGTTGCAGACAACGCGTATTTATCCCCTGCTCGAAAACCCATAGGGCGATGCACAGGATGTGCATCGTTTTTAGATGAGGCATGGATGCCTCATCGAAAAATTCCGGCCATACATCCGGCGGCAGATGTGCTTCGGCACTGAGTGTTTTCTTTGGTTACTTTCTTTGCGCCAAAGAAAGTAACTCGCGCACCCAGCGCGAAAAAGTTCCAAGCCTTACCCGCACACTATCACTCGAAAAAGATAGACAGCACGACGAAACCTTCGGCGCGACGTAGCGCGTAGGGTGGGGTGAGCGCAGCGATGCCCACCCGAACCTCAGGCAAACCTCGAATACACTGAGGTGGTGTTATCACTCCGTTCAACGCCCACTTGGTTTTGTGTGTCGGGATGGTGGGCATCGCTGCGCTCACCCCACCCTACGCAAACCCGTCGATCAAACCCCGAACGTCAAAGTCGCGACGACACCACGCTCAACCCCCGGCACCACCCGCACCCGCCACCCATACAGCACGCACAAACGACGCACGATCGACAACCCGATACCGCCGCCCTGCGTATGCTCGGCATGACTGCCGCGATACCCGCGCTCGAACAACCGCGCCGCATCCTCGGCACTGAGCCCGGGACCGCTATCGATCACATCGACAGCGTTGTCGCCCAGACGCACGACGATCTCGCCCTGCTGCGTGTACTTCACCGCATTGCCGATGAGATTGCTGAGCGCCACGGTGACCGCGGATTCCGGCGCATCCACCACTACCTGGCCGATGGCGCCCTCCACCCGCAGCGTCAGCGCCTTGCCGCCGAGCTGGGTACGGTGCGCATCGAGCAGCTGCTCGGCCAGCTTGCCGACGTCGGCAGCGCCGTGGCCGCGTTCGTTGCGCGACAGCAGCAGCAGCGCGCTGATCAGGTCGGTGCACTGCTGCTCGGCGCGCTGGACGCGCTGCAGGCGGGCGCGGGTCTTGTCGTCCAGATCGGGCTTGGACAGCAGCAGCTCCGATGCGCCGCGAATCACCGCCAGCGGCGTGCGCAGTTCGTGACTGACATCGGCGTTGAACTCGCGGTCGCGCTTGACTACATCGGTGAGGCGCGCCGCGTAGTCATCCAGGGTTTTCGCCAGCTCGCCGACTTCGTCTTCGGCGAAATGCGAGGCCAGCGCTTCGGGCTCGGCGCTGCGGCCGGAGCGGCGCAGGCGGCGCGCCAGCTCGGTCACGGGGCTCATCACCCGCGATGCGGCCCACATGCCGACCAGCAGCGACAGCAGCGTGAACACGCCGACGCTCAGCATCAGGGCCTGGTTCAAGCGCGCCTGGCTCTCGCGTTCTTCCGCGATGTCGTAGGTGAGGAAGAACCAGTATTCCGGATCCTTGCGCACCGCGATCTTGTAGACGCGCGTGGCGCCGGTGATCGGATCGACATTGGTCAGCTCATGAACGCCATTGGGCAGAGGGCGCCATTCCGGCGGCACGCGATCGATCTTGCGGGTGCTGAACTGGCGCCCCTGGATCTTCTCGAACGGAACGCCGATGACATCCGGGTTGCTGTAGAAGCCGTCCGCGAACGTATCGTTGTTCTTGGTCAGCGCGGCCGCGATGACGGTGTTCTCGACGCGATTGCGCAGGTAAACCGTGCTGGCCGCGATCAACGACGTCAGCCCCAACCCCAGCAGCAGGAACGACAGGATGATGCGGCTGCGCAGCCGTCGGCGATACGCAGGTTTACGGCGCCGCGGCGGTTCCTTCTCAGGCGCCGGCATCGGGTACGGCGATGCGGTAGCCGATGCCGTGACGGGTCTGGATCAACGGCACGTCGAACGGCTTGTCGACCATCGCGCGCAGCCCGTGGATATGCACGCGCAGGCTGTCGGAATCCGGCAGCTCCTCGCCCCACACCCGGGTTTCCAGTTCCTGGCGGGTGACCACCGCGGGCGAAGCTTCCATCAGCGACTGCAGGATCTTCAGCGCGGTCGGATTGAGCTGCAGCAGCTTGCCCTGGCGACGGACTTCGAGCGTGTCGAGGTTGTATTCCAGATCGCCCACTTCCAGCACCCGGGTCTGTTTGCCCTTGCCGCGCCGCGACAGCGCATTGAGTCGGACTTCGACTTCCTGCAGCGCGAACGGCTTGACCAGATAATCGTCGGCGCCGGAGTCGAACCCCGCGACCTTGTTGTCCAGCGTGTCGCGGGCGGTGAGCATCAGCACCGGCGTCTGTTTGCGGGCTTCGGTGCGCAGCTTGCGGCAGACTTCCAGGCCGTCCATGCCGGGCAGGTTGAGGTCGAGCACGATCGCGTCGAATTCGTGGACGATGGCCAGATGCAGGCCGGTGATGCCGTCGGCGGCGAAATCGACGGTGTGGCCGCGGTCTTCTAGGTAATCGCCCAGATTGGCGGCGATGTCCTGGTTGTCTTCGATCACGAGTATGCGCATGGGCGGTGAATCCTCAGAGGTGCTGCTGTGACCGGCCGGCATCCGTTCGGTTCCCGGCCGGGCACCGACGCGTGCGGGGCAGCGCGTGCGCAATTCTGGCATACGCGCCCACGCCACACAGGTCCGGCGGCGCACCGCACATCGCGCAATGCGTCCTGCAACGCGGCTTGCGATACGCCCGACGAACGCACGAAAAAAATGGCCCGGGCGACGCTTGCCGCCCGGGCCGAAAAACAGGGTGTAACCCCGATTACCGGTTCTGCATCGCCCACTGACGAGGAAGGTGGTGTCAGATTCGGTCCCGACACGCTACGCCGGGATCGATTAAAGCGTCGTTAAAGCCAGGTGACGGTCGATACCCCGGGACTCGGAATCAGATTTTTCTTTTTGCGGGAACTTTGCCGCTTTTCGCGCCTTTTGCCAGCAATTCGATGATTTTACCGGCGATATCCACGCCGGTGGCGGCCTCGATCCCTTCCAGGCCGGGCGAGGCGTTGACCTCCAGCACCAGCGGGCCGCGGTGGGAACGGATCAGGTCGACCCCGGCCACGCCCAGGCCCAGGCCCTTGGCGGCGCGGATCGCCACCTCGCGCTCGTCGTCGCTGGCCAGCACCGCTTCGCCGGTGCCGCCACGATGCAGGTTCGAGCGGAAATCGCCTTTCGGCGCCTGCCGGCGCATCGCCGCGACCACTTCGTCGCCGACCACGAAACAGCGCAGGTCGGCGCCTTCGGCTTCGGCGATGAACTCCTGCACCAGGAAATTGGCGTAGAGCCCGCGCAGGGTTTCGACCACGCTGCGCGAGGCGGAGGGCTTCTCGGTGAGGATCACCCCCGCGCCCTGCGAGCTTTCGTTGAGTTTGATCACGTGCGGCGGCGGACCCAGCATCGACAGCAGGTCGACGGTGTCGTCGGGGTTGTCGCCGAACACGGTCGCCGGCATGCCGATGCCCTGCGCCGCCAGCAGTTGGTGGGCGCGCAGCTTGTCGCGGGCGCGGGCGATGGCGTCGGCGCGGTTGGGGGTGTAGCTGCCCATCAGTTCGAACTGGTGCAGCACCGCGGTGCCGTAGCGGGTGATGGACGCGCCGATCCGCGGCAGCACGGCCTGGTAGCCGGTGAGCGGGCGGCCTTTGTAATGCATGTCGAAACCACTGGAGACGATGCGCATGTAACAACGCAGCGGATCGAGCACGCGCGCGCTGTGCCCCTGCTCGCGCGCGGCCTCCACCAATCGGCGGGTCGAGTAGAGCTTGCTGTTGCGGGACAGGATGGCGAGCTTCATGCGGCGCTCCAGGCGCAGGCGGACGACGGCGACAGCCTGCCGCGGGATTGATGACGGTTCCCGCTCGAAGCAACGCAGGGATGCGTATGTTACGCGCGGGGCCGACCGCGACGCGCGCGCATCCGCCCCAAAAGAAACGGCGGCCTCTCGCGAGGTCGCCGTTTCGATTGAGGAGCACGTGCCGGGCAGTGCGTAGGCCGCTCCGCCGGCAGTGCCCGCCCCGGAATTTCGCGGGACGGCGGCGATCAGCCGCAGGTGGTGTAACAGGAAATCGAGCCGAACGCGTAGTCGTCGGCGGCTTCGTTGAACTCGTCGCCGCACGCGCCGAGCTGCGAGTTGTGGTCGCGGTTGCAGACGTCGTGGTCCAGACAATCCTGGTACCACGCGCCGACGCCGTCGGCCACGCCGCAGCCCGCGCCGCAGCGGCCCGCGCACGAACTGGCGCTGCAGCCGTAACGCACGCTCTTGGCGGAATAACCGTGCGCCGGGCAGTAGTCGTGCGAGGACGAGCGGGTGAACGCCACGTCGTCGTCGCAGACGTTGGCGATGTCGCGCAGATTGGTGAAGCCACCGCCGCTTCTTTCAGCACATGCGGCCGCTACGACTTCCAGACCCTTGCCGGTATCGCGTGCGAACGGCAGGCGCGGCTCGGGCAGCGTCGGGGCCGAAGGCTCGATCTTCGTGGCGTCGTCGCGACGCACGACCCATTCCGGCGCGAACTTGCGGCCCAGCGGGACTTCGGAATACATCTCCGCCAGACGCCACAGGAAGTCCTTCGACTTCGGCATCCGCTGCATGTCGCCCTGGTCGCTGAGCGCGCGGCCCAGCTCGTTCTGGAAGCTGCGCAGCACGGCGCGGTCGGCCTCGTCGATGACGACGCGCTCGACCGTGCGTACGATCATCGTGCCTGACGCATAGTCGATCTCGTGATCGATCAGCGCACCGTTCACCTCCAGCCGCACGCGGACGCGTTCGGGCGCGACGCCCGCGGCAGCGGCCTTGCCGGCGGACAGACTGGTGGTCTGGAACGACAGCGCACCCGACGGCGTGCGCATGTCGCCGGCGATATCGTCGCTGGCCAGGGCCTTGGCGGCAGTGGCGCGCATGCGCAACTGGCCGGGCTCGGCCGGCACTTCAGGCGCATAGGCAGGATCGGTGGACGGCGACGCGGCCGCGACATCGCGACTCTGCCACGCGCCCAGCACCAGCAACGACGCGCATGCGCCGGCCACGAAAATGGATCGGAAAGAACTATTCAACGAACTTCTCCTTGTCAATGAATGGTGAGGCCGAGCCGATGCGCGCACAGCGTCGCACCGGCCGGCGCCGCGGTTCCCCGCCGCGCACCAGGCCACTTGTCGCCTGGATCACCGGACGCCCCCGTGCCCGGATGCCCGCAGTGTGCGGGAATACCGCTGCGTATGGCAGAGGCACCCGACGACCGGCCTGCACATCAGCCTAGGGAATGGCGACCGCACGGGCACGGCATGAACCCGCCGGGAGTTCCGTGTCAGCGCTTGCCCAACCTCCGCGCATTCGCGGTCGCGATGCGGTGATACGGCGCGAGTCCCGCGCTGAGCATGCCGGCAAAGGGATTGGTCACCGGAATGCTGCCGTGCGACATCCCCATCCAGGGCGCCCACATCGCGCGCATGAACGACTGCGCCATCGCCATCTGCTGCTGCATCGCGTATGCAGTCATCGCCACCGCCGATTGCGACGCGGCCTGCCATTTCTCGCTGCTCATCCGCGAGAGTTCGTTGCGATCGGAACGCGACGGCACCGCACCCGCCAATGCCAGCCGCATGATTCTGCGGGACACGATGCCCGGTACTACGGCATTGATCTCTGCGACCTGGCGGCCGAGGCGAAGCGTTTCGTCGATATTTTTCATGGAAGCGTTCCCGCTGCTGCAATGCAGCATCCTGCGCCAGGCATCGTGAACGCCGTATCCGTTCCGTGGACGAACTCGACGGTCGTGGAACGATCCGGTGGCATGCACGAGCATGCCGATTGCATGTCGTCATCGTGCGCGGCATGCGTAATGCGCGTGAGGATTCCGTTCGATACGCGCGGGATGCCCGTCGCGCATGGGTTGCGGAGCTGGCACGCGACTTGCGCAGGTATTCCATAGCTGCGGCATCAAGCCGCGGCCTTCCCCCATCGCAGGACATTCCCCATGAACGAACACGACAAGCGAATCGACAAGGATCTGGACAAGGATCTCAACCGCGATCCGATCACCGGCGCAACGGGCTCGCACCCGGTCGGTACCGGCATCGGTGCGGCCGCGGCCGGCGCTGCAGGCGCAGCCATCGGCGCAGTCGCGGGTCCGGCAGGCGCGCTCGCAGGCGCAGCGATCGGTGCCGTCGTCGGCGGCCTTGCCGGCAAGGGCGTCGGCGAAGCCGTCAACCCGACCGCCGAGGATACCTACTGGCGCGAGCAATATTCGCGTGAGCCCTACTACGCGAAGGATTACACCTACAACGACTACGCCCCGGCGTATCGCACCGGTTACGAAGCGCGCTCGCAATATGCGGATCGCAGCTTCGACGATATCGATGCGGACCTGCAGCGCAAGTACGACGCCACCCGCGGCGAGTCCACGCTGCCGTGGGATCGTGCCCGTCCGGCCGCCCGCGCCGCGTGGGATCGCATCGAACGCGCCGTTCCGGGCGACTTCGATCGCGACGGCAAGTAAAGCGTCGACCGCAGGCGGCGCGTTTTTCGCCCGCTTGAACGAAAAGAGGGGCGGCGCAAGCCGTCCCTCTTCGTGCGTCGACCGGTCCCATGTCGCGATGGATTCTGCATCGGCTCGGTCGGCAATGTTTTGAGAATGCGCTGCTCCGCAGCGTGGGTCATCGCTCATCGATTTCCACCGAAAGCTCTCCACACAAGGCGCATCGTCATGACCAAATCCACTCTGTTCGTCGCAATCGCATTGACCGCATCCGTTTGGGCGATGCCGACGCATGCCCAGAATGCGTCTCTCGCGGACGCTGCCAATCTGCCGACTTCAACGACGGGCATTGCCGGACAGCTGCGTGCGCAGATACTGCTCGACCGCGCCCGGTTTTCCCCAGGCGAGATCGACGGCCGCGTGGGTTCCAATCAGCGCCGCGCGGTGCGCGGCTATCAGCTCGCACGCGGCCTGCCCGGCACGGGCGAACTCGACACCGAGACCTGGGCGGCACTCAACGCCGAGGCGCCAGTCGCAGTGATCGCGTACACGCTGACCGCGGAGGACGTGGGCCAGACCTTCGCCAAACTGCCCAAGGGCATGCTGGAACAGAGCAAACTCAAGGCGCTCGGTTTCGAGTCCATCGAAGAGGCTTTGGGCGAACGTTTTCACGCCAGCCCCGCCCTGCTCAAACAGCTCAATCCGAATACGGATTTCGGCAAGGCCGGCACGCAGATCCAGGTGCCCAATGTCGCCGATATCCCCGCGCTGCCGAAGGCCTCCAGGCTGGTCGTCGACAAATCCGATTCCACGCTGACCCTGTTCGACAGCGCCGGCAAACCGCTTGCCCAGTTCCCGGTATCGTCGGGCAGCGAACGCGATCCGCTGCCGATCGGTGAATGGAAAATCGTGGCGACCGCAGTGAATCCCACTTACCACTACAACCCCAAGTTGTTCTGGGACGCCGATCCGAGCCACACCAAAGCCACATTGGCGCCCGGCCCGAACAACCCGGTGGGCACCCGCTGGATCGACCTGTCCAAACCGCACTACGGCCTGCACGGCACGCCCGCGCCGTCGAGCATCGGCAAACGCCAATCGCATGGCTGCGTGCGCCTGACCAATTGGGACGTCGAGCGTCTGGCAGCAGCGGTAGACTCTTCGGTTCCTGTCTTGATGCAGGAATAACGGGCGAGAGGCCGCGCGCGGCGGACCCACGGGTCCAGCGCGCGATTGGCGATGCGGTGACCTCCCCAGTGCGTAGCGTGACGCAGGAGTAATGGATGAAATATCTGGGCGTGCTGCTCATCGGAATGTTGCTGGGCGCGCTGGCGTATCGCGAGGTGGCCATGTGGCGCGCACTGACGCCATCGCAGTCCGTGGATTGTCGCCGCGACTGCCCGGCGAACGATCCTGCGACCACGCTCGATGCACAGGAGCCGATCCCGGCGCCGTCCACAGTCGCTACGCAAAATCGTGTTGATGAAACTCCAATCGCGGCCACTCCGGGCATCGATCCTTCACGTCGCGAGCCGGTTGCCGTTGTCGGCGCCGAACCCTCACCCGCAGACCTGTTGATTCCGGTCCAGGGCACGTCGGCCGCCGAACTCACCGACACCTTCGTCGACGCGCGCAGCGAAGGGCGATCGCACGACGCGATCGACATCATGGCGGCTGCGGGAACACCGGTGCTCGCAGTGGCGGACGGACATGTCGAGAAACTGTTCGACAGCGCGCGCGGCGGCCTGACGGCCTACCAGTTCGAGCCCAGCGGCCGATACGCCTACTACTACGCCCACCTGCAGCGCTACGCCGATGGCCTTGCCGAAAAACAATCGATCAAACGCGGCCAGGTGATCGGTTACGTCGGCAGCACCGGCAATGCCGACCCCGCCGCCCCGCATCTGCACTTCGCGATTTTTCTTCTGGGCCCGGACCGTCGCTGGTGGGAGGGCACCGCGATCAATCCGTATCCGGCTCTGGCGCGAAGCCAAGTGGGTGTGAAATAGGCTATCCGGCTTTCGATCTGTTCCGCCGCATCCAGTCGACAGGTCGCTTCGATACAGACAGCGCCACAGCCTGTTGCAACGCGATCAATCACGGAACAACGTCTTTTCGCAGCACCCGCAACGAATGAGGCGTCGGTTCCTTTCGCTTGGCCCTTGGACTCCAGACCGTCCCATTGCTCGAAATCGGAGACATCGCAACCATCAGACTCCAGACGCAACATAAAAACGGCGACCCTTTCGAGGTCGCCGTTCGTAAATCTGGAGCGGGTGATGGGAATCGAACCCACGCTAGCAGCTTGGGAAGCTGCAGTTCTACCATTGAACTACACCCGCGGTGTGGCCAGTCTACCGGCTGTCGCGGCCTCCGCAAACCTTGCGGAGGCCGGTGCCGGCCTGGATCAGAAGCTCTTGCCGAACGTGGCGAACAGGGTGGCGTCGTTGCCGCCGCCCTGCGCGGCGGTGACGCTGGCGCCGATGTTGGCGTCCAGGCCGAACAGTTCGGTGCGGGCGCCCATCTGCAGGGTCATGTAGCTGTCGTCGAAGGTCTGGCCCGGCACGGCGTACTGCAGGCTGCCGGCGATGGACTGCGAACGGGCGAAGGCTTCTTCCGGCTGGTCTTCGTGCTCGACGTCCCAGGTCAGGCGGCCGTACGGGGTCAGGTGATCGTTGATCTTGTAGCTGGCCTGCCAACCCAGACTCGTGATCATCGAATCGAAGCTCTGATCCGGATAGGCCAGCGAGGTCGACAGGGTCGGCTGGTCTTCGGCGTAGCCGTCGACGTCGATGCGCTGCATCAGCACGCTGGCGACCGGGCCGTGAGTCAGCGCTTCGCCGGTGAAGTTGAAGCCGGCGTTGATGCCGAAGGTCAGGTTGCTGCCGTCGGGCGAGCCGCTGTGGCTGCGCTTCGCCGGGCCGAGCCAGACTTCGCGGTCCACTTCATAGCGGACCAGGCTGTAGCTGAGCTGGCCGTTGACCCAGGCGCGGTCGCCGTACCAGCCGGCGAAACCGCCGAGGGTGCCGTCGAGCTGCTCGAAGTCGCCGGCGCGCAGGCCGAAGTCGGAGAAGTTGCGGCCCAGGCCGGCGAAGCCGCCGTAGACGAAATTGCCGCGGGTCCAGTCGATGCCGCCGGTGAACGCCGGGCCGATGCCGTCGTATTTGTTGCCGCTGTCGTAGCGCTGGAAATCGGCGCGTCCGTCGAACCACCAGCGCGTGCCGTCGCCTTCGGGCTTGCCGGCGAGATGGCTGGACACGCGATCGGCGCGGGCGCGGCCGACGACGGCGGTGGCGTGCGGCAGGATCGCGATCTGGCGCGGAGCTTCCAGCACCGATACCGCGTACTGCGAGAGGATCTGGTGCGCGCGGCTGGTCGGATGCACGCCGTCGGCGAACAGATAGGTGTTCGGCGCGTCGGGGGTGACGTAGCTGGTCGGGTTGCAGGTCAGCGAGTTCGCTGTGATCTGCGGCTGGCAGGCGGTGCCGGTGATGTTGCCGAAGCCATAGGTCGACGGCGCGACGGTGATCTCGCGGATCAGGTTGAAGGTGTCGAGCGGGATCACCCGCAGGCCGTTGCTGGCCAAGCCGCCGAACAGCGCGTTGTTGTAGGTGGTGGTGAGCGCGGTGCCCTGCGCTTGCGCGGTCGTGCCCAGGGCGCGGAACGCCGGGGTCACGCCGAGGTCGGGCACGGTCGCGACCATCACGTAGCGGGCGCCGGCGTTCTGCAACTGGGCGACGATGCCGATTTCAGCAGCCACGGCGCTGGAAATCGTGGTGGTGGGATCGGCGCCGGCGTTGGTGATCGCGAACAGATCGTTGGCGCCGCCCCAGACGGTGAAGAGCGCGCGACTGTCGGCGCGGCCGCCGTTGGCGGCGAGGTAGTTGGTGACCTGCGTGGCCATCGACGGAATGGGGCCCAGCGCGCCGGTGCTGTTGACGCCTACGCGGGCGCCGCCGGCAGCGTAGTTGGTGCCGGTCTGGCCGTTACCGTTCGGCGCAGCGCCGGTGCCGTAGAAATCGGCCAGATACTGCGACCACACGAAGCCGGGATTGGTGGTGAACTGCCCGGTGACCGGGCGGACGCTGGCCGGCAGCAACGGACGGAAGAAACCGCCATCCGTGAGGCTGTCGCCGAAGAACACGGTCTGCGAATACGGACCGGCCGCAGAAGCCGGCATGGCGGCGCCGGCAGTGACCGCGATGACAGCGACAGCGAGAAGACTGCGGATGGGCCGCTTGGCCCCACGATTGAAAGACATACCCCACTCCCAGAATAATGAAAAACGACGGATTTCCTCGGCGCTTCTGCTATACGGCGCCGGATGGTGGCCGCATGGTTTCACGAAGACCTTTATGACTCAAGTGTGACAAGCCCTCCTTGTAGATGGACGGGTGGTGGGCAGGCCATCGAACCCGGGCGACAATCCGCGCATGGACATCCGACTCAACGGCGAGCCGCTCGCCCTCCCCGCCTCCTGCACGCTCACCGACCTGCTCGCCAACCAGGGCCTGACCGAACGCCGGGTGGCGGTGGAGGTCAATGGCGAGATCGTTCCGCGTAGCCGTCACTCCGGGCATCGGCTCGCGGATGGCGATGTGGTCGAGATCGTTCACGCCCTCGGCGGCGGCTGACCAGCTTCCATTCCTCAGCCTGCAACCGGCAGGGCAGAGCATCACATCGCAAGCTTTACATCACATACCTTACGGCGTAAGGTATGTCTCATGGCGACCGACTCCACCGACGAACAGATCCTCAAGGGCCTGCTGGACACCCTGGTCCTGCATGCACTGCAGGCCGGGCCGAACTACGGCTTCGGCATCCGCGAGCAGTTGGACCGGCAGTTCGGCAACGACGCCGACATCATCAAGGAAGCCACGCTCTATCCGCTGCTGCACAGGCTGGAGCGCAAGGGTCTGCTCGCCTCGCACCACGAGCCCGGCGAACGCGGCAGTCCGCGCAAGTACTACCGGCTGACGCCGGATGGCCGCGTCTTCCTCGAACGCCGCATCGCCGAATGGCGCCGCGTCGCCGCCCTGCTGCAGCGCACCGTGCTCGCACCGCCCTCTTCCGAATCCCCCTGACTCCCGGGACACCCCACATGACCAGTTCCCTGTTGAGACTGCCCTCGCCCCGCTTCCCCGCCGATCTCGCCACCGGCGATGCCCGCATCGACGGTTATCTCGTGCGCCTGGACGCCGCGCTGACCGGCACGGCGGCAGTGCGTCGCCAGACTTTGCTGGAAGCGCGCGACTTCCTGCTGGAAGCCGGGGCCGGCGCCAGCGATACGGCGCTGCAGGCCGCCATCGACGCTTTCGGCCCGGCCGAACAGGTCGCCAGCGAACAGCGCCGCGAACGCCGCCGCCTGCTGATCTCCACCGCATGGCGCGCCGGTCCGGCCTTCGCGGCGCTGATGCTGGCGATGACAGTCATCGACAAAGGCCTCGATGGCACGCACTGGGGCGTTCACGTCGGCATATTCGTCTTCAATGCGGTGTTCTTCGGCGTCTGCATGGGCTACTTCGCGGCCTACGTGATGCCGAAATCGATGCCCGCAGCGGCCGACGCGAGCGGCCCCGGACGTTTCATGGTGCGCTATCCGGTCGGTAGCCGCCGGATCAGCGCGTGTCTGCTGGTGGCGATGGGCGCGCTCGAAGTGCTGCTCGCCGCCGGATTGTTGGGGAAGGGGCCATTAGGGGATTCATCTCCCGCACTCCTGTTCTTTCTGCTGACGATCAATCTGAAGACCGTGCTCGCGGCCGCGACCAGCCTGAAGTTCGGTGCAGTGGTGGAGGCCGCAACCGTCACGTTCGAGGGGCTGGGCGGCACCGCAGTCGTGCGCCGCGATCGGATCGTGTCGGTCGAGACGCCCAACCGGCTGGTGCAACTGCTGTGGCCCGGTTTCGGTCCCGCGCGCCGGGTGACCTGGCGCGACGACGCCGGAAAGCTCCGGCGCCGTCTGCTGCCCCAGAATACCGATGTGATCCACGGCGATCGCCTCATCGCGTGGCTCGAGGACGCCGTCGACCGCGGCTGATACGTGCCGCGTCGCGGCGGAATTGGGCGATAATCCTGCGATGACCGCACTCCCCGCATACGACGACACGCTCGTCATCGCCGGCAAGACCTATCGCTCGCGTCTGTTGACCGGCACCGGCAAGTTCAAGGATCTCGACGAAACCCGCCGCGCCACCGAGGCCGCCGGCGCCGAGATCGTCACCGTCGCGATCCGCCGCACGAATATCGGCCAGAACCCGGGCGAACCGAACCTGCTCGACGTGCTGCCGCCGGACCGCTACACCCTGCTGCCCAACACCGCCGGCTGCTACACCGCCGAAGACGCGGTGCGCACCTGCCGGCTCGCGCGCGAGCTGCTGGACGGCCACAACTTGACCAAGCTCGAGGTCTTGGGCGACCCGCGCACGCTGTTCCCGGACGTGGTGCAGACGCTCAAGGCCGCCGAGATTCTCGTCGCCGACGGCTTCGAGGTGATGGTCTACACCAGCGACGACCCGATCCTCGCCAAGCGCCTCGAAGAGATCGGCTGCGTCGCGGTGATGCCGCTGGCCGCGCCGATCGGCTCGGGCCTCGGCATCCAGAACCGCTACAACCTGCTGGAAATCATCGAGAACGCCAAGGTGCCGATCCTGGTCGATGCCGGCGTCGGCACCGCTTCGGACGCGGCGATTGCGATGGAACTGGGCTGCGACGGCGTGCTGATGAACACCGCCATCGCCGGCGCCAAGGATCCGGTGCGCATGGCGCTGGCGATGAAGCTGGCGATCGAGGCCGGCCGCCATGCTTTCCTCTCCGGCCGTATTCCGCGCAAGCGCTACGCCTCGGCGTCGTCGCCGGTGGATGGGCTGATCGGGTAGAACATGACGAAGGAGACGATGCGACCGGAATACCATCGTGAGAATCTCGGCGCTGGCATCCGTGGAAAATATCTGCGGCAATACCGCAATGCACGTCATCGCAATGCGCGTCCTGCTCTGCTTCTGAACGATCGCGCGACCTCTTCCGCTTCGGAGCCCAAAGGTCTCGAAGCGGCACAAACAACCCGCAAGCGACGCTGAGACGATGACCTCGGATCACGCTACCGACCAACCCTTCACCGTCGAGCCGGGCCAGCGGAAGATCCGCAGCTTCGTGCTGCGACAGGGCCGTTTCAGCCCGGCGCAGCAGCGCGCGTTCGACGAACTGTGGCCGCGCTTCGGTCTGGACTACAGCGCGAGCGTCCGTGATTACGGCACAGTCTTCGGCCGCAGCGCGCCGCGGGTGGTCGAGATCGGGTTCGGCAACGGCGACGCACTGCGGTTCGCCGCGAAACAGGATGCATCACGCGATTACATCGGCATCGAAGTCCACGCGCCGGGCGTCGGCCGGCTGTTGAACGCACTGGGCGAAGACGGCAGCGATCACGTGCGCGTCTACCGCCACGACGCGGTGGAAGTGCTGACCCACGAGCACGCCGACGGCAGTCTCGACGAAATCCGCATTTATTTCCCTGATCCGTGGCACAAGAAGCGCCACAACAAGCGGCGTCTGGTGCAGCCCGATTTCGCGGCGCTGCTGGTGCGCAAACTGCGCGTCGGCGGCCGCCTGCATCTGGCCACCGACTGGCAGGATTACGCCGAACAGATGTGGGACGTGCTCGACGCCACGCCCGGACTGCGCAACCGCACCGGTGCGCGCGGCCACGTGCCGCGACCGGAATGGCGCCCGCAGACGCATTTCGAGACGCGCGGCCAGAAACTCGGCCACGGGGTGTGGGATCTGTTGTACGACAGGACCGACGATGACCAGCTCGCCATGAACCCACCGACCGACCAGCCCGCCGACTGATGGAGAACACCCTCACCCTCACCAGCGATATGCAGCTCGTGCTCGGGCTGACGGTGATGACGATGGTGTTGTTCCTGTTCGAACGCCTGCGCCCCGATGTAGTGGCGCTTGTGGTGCTGGTGCTGCTGGGGCTCACCGGGCTGGTGGCGCCGGAAGATCTGTTCAACGGATTTTCCGGCAACGCGGTGATGAGCGTGATCGCGACCATGATCCTCGGCGCCGGCCTGGACCGCACCGGTGCGCTGAACCGCCTGGCCGCTTGGCTGCTGCGCCGCGCCCACGGCGTCGAGCATCGCCTGCTGCTGTACACCTCGGCCATCGCCGGCCTGAACTCGTCGGTGATGCAGAACCCGTCGGTGATGGCGCTGTATCTGCCGGTCGCCTCGCGGCTGTCCTCGCGCACCGGTGTGCCGCTCTCCCGTCTGCTGCTGCCCATCGCGGTCGCCATCGTCATGGGCGGCGCGCTGACCATGGTCGGCAACTCGCCGCTGATCCTGCTCAACGACCTGCTGGTGTCGGCCAACAACAGCCTGCCCTCGGGGATGATGACGCTCAAGCCGTTGCCGATGTTCGCGCCGCTGCCGATCGGCCTTTCGCTGCTGGCCGCGGGTCTGGCGTATTTCCATTTCTTCGGCGACAAGCGGCTGCACGACAACCCCGCCGACGCCGGCGTCACTCCCGCGCGCACCGAGAGTTATTTCGCCAGCGCCTACGGTATCGACGGCGACGTCTACGAGCTTACGGTCACCGCCGACAGCCCGCTGGTGGGGATGTCGCTGGGCGAAACCGAAGCGCTGCACGATGCGCCGCTGATCCTCGCCCTGAAGACCGGCAGCGAGTCGCGGCTGGCGCCGCCCAGCGATGTGCGGATCTGGGTCGGCAGCGTGCTGGGGGTAATGGGGCCGCGCCAGACCATCGTCGATTTCGCCCAGAACCGTTTCCTGCGCAGCAGTTCGCGGCTGCGCGAGTTCGCCGACCTGTTCAACCCTGCGCGCGCCGGCATCTCCGAGGCGGTGATCCCGCCCAATTCCACCTTCATCGGCAAGAGCGCGACCGAGTTGCAGCTGCGCAAGCGCTACAACCTGCGCCTGCTCGCGATCAACCGCGACAAACAGGTGCTGCGCGAAAACGTCCGCGAACTGCCGCTGCGCGCCGGCGATCTGCTGGTGCTGCACAGCATCTGGCAGGACTTGGCGCAGGCCGCGAGCAACCGCGACTTCGTGCCGGTCACCGATTACCCGAAGGCCGAACAGCGCCCGCACAAGTTCAAGATCGCGATGACGATCTTCGGCATCACCATGCTGATCGCGCTGTCGTCGCGCATTCCCGCGTCGGTCGCGCTGATGACCGGCGTCGCCGGCATGCTGATCACAGGCGTGCTGAAGATGGACGAGGCCTATGCCGCGATCAACTGGAAGACCGTATTCCTGATGGCCTGCCTCATTCCGCTGGGCTGGGCGATGGATTCGAGCGGCGCCGCGGCATGGGTGGCCGCGCATTCGCTGGACCGGCTGCCCGAAGGCACGCCGGTGTGGCTGCTGGAAATCGCGATGGGGCTGCTCGCGACCGCATTCTCGCTGGTGATCAGCCACGTCGGCGCGACCATCGTGATGGTGCCGATCGCGATCAACCTCGCCCTGGCCGCGGGCGGCGACCCCACCGCGTTCGCGCTGATCGTGGCGCTGTCGGCGTCCAACAACTTCATGACCGCCTCCAACCCCGTGATGTCGATGATCACCGGCCCCGCCGGCTACACCGCGAAGGAACTGTGGAAAGTCGGCGGCCCGCTATCCCTGATCTACACCGGCATCGTGGTGCTGGTGGTGAATCTGCTGTTCTGAGCCGCCCTCGTCGGCGCGGCGCGTGGCCGAATCGCGGCGATCGCGACGTTCAACCCAGTCTCGGGCTGCGCCATCGCCGAGTGGCCGGCAGCGCCGCCAACCCTTCACGCAAACCGTCTTCCTCATGGATCAGTCGAATATGACCCAGACATCTCCCTCCGCGAAAGACATCGGCCAGCGCGTGCTGACGCTGGTCGAGAACGTGCGCGGCCCCGCCGACATCGCACCGGAACGCATCGAAGCGCTCACCGGCATCAAGGTCGAGTTCAACCCCGACGACGCCAACGAATACGGTTTCAGCGGCCGGCTCACCGACGCCTGGGCCTACAACCTGGTCTCGCTGCCGGAAGGCGCCGGCAAGAAGCCCTCGCGGATCATGTTCTCCTTCGACGACGAGACCCGCGCCAACGCCGACATGGCGCCGATCGCCGCGCTCGATTTCGACGATTACGCCGCGACCCTGCGCGCCGCCGGTTACGCAGCCAGCCCGGCGCGCGGCAAGCATGAGCAGATCCTGTACTGGGACTTCTCGCGCGACGACGTGTCCGTGCAGATCTACGTGCGCGGCGAGAACGACGCCAAGGCCGCACACGCCTGCGTTTCCAAACTCATCATCAACGCCTGAGGGATACGACCATGGCCGCAGTTCCCGAAGCCGTTCTGAAGAAAGCCGCGGAAACGAAACTCGAGAAGATCCTCACGGATTTCGAGGCCGCCAACGACACCGCCACCGATAAACCGGGCAAGAATCTGCGCGAGCTGCTCGACAAATCGCCGGACCTGAAAGCGCGGATCCTCGACTCGGTCTCCAAGGGTCACCTCGAGAAGTTCGAGGTGTTGCCCAGCGGCGCGAATGCCGGCGGCACCTACAGCGCCGACACCAGGACCATCGAACTGCCGCTGGACGAACTGAAGAAGGCCGATACCAACAAGACGTCGGCATCCGAACTGGTGTTCGTGATGGGTCACGAGATCCAGCACTCGTTCAACAGCACGGTCGCCGACAAGGCGAGCGACGACTTCATCAAGGACGTCGACAGGATTTCCAAAACCCCGGGGCCGCACGACTACACCGCTTCGGTGAAGACGCTGATCCAGGCCAACCGCGACGACGAGGCCGGCGCGCACATCGGCGGCTTCAACGCGATCTCCTCGCAGGTGCTGAAGGACAATCCGTCCGCCGGGTTGAAGGAACTCTACAACGCTCACCCTGGCCGGATGGGCGATTTCATCGACCGCGGCGGCTCGGCGCCGACCTTCACCTATGCGCTGAAACCCGGACTGACGATCGAATCCGACATGACGCTGAAGGACTCGCCGGCGAACGTGACGGCGATGGGCAAGCACTACTTCGATCAGCCGCCGAGCTCTGCGCGCCTGGGCACCCACGGCAATCAGGATTATCCGAACTACTACGGCGAATGGGCGGTCAACGTCGTCAACGATATCGAGAAGCACGCGCTGTCCAATGCCAGGGTCGCCGATCCGTCGGCCGTCGCGCCCGAAGTCAAATTGAACATGAAAGAAATCGGGCTCGACATAGCGCTGATCGACACCACGCTGACCTTCACCGATACCAGCCCGAGGCGGGCGCCGATCGCCGCTTCGCCGGAAACCGGCCCGGAGAAAGCGGAGCCGGCGCTGTACGGTCAGGCGGTAAAGGCACTGGAAAGCGTGCAGGGCCACGCGGGCCTGGGAGATCGCAGCGAACTGCTCAACGCCGCCGCGGTCACCGCCGCGCAGGCGCAGAAGGCCGGCATGGAACGCATCGACGGCGCGCTGGTCGGCAAGAACGGCCAGGTGTTCGCCTATCAGGGCGACCCGTCGAGCGAACACGCCGATCGCGTCGCGGTGGACGTGTCCAGGGCCAAGCTGCAGCCGGCGGCGGAATCGCTGGCGACGATGACGCCCGACGCGCAGACCGCGCCCGCACAACAGCAGGCACGCAGCCAGATCATGTAAACGATTCGCGACACGCGCATTGCGAAACGCCCCGCAGCGATGCGGGGCGTTTTCGTTTGCGGCCTGTCGTGCGGCGAGCTGCGCCTACAACCCCCGCGCCGCCTCTTCCACCGCGCGGAACAGCGCGCGGCCCTTGTTCATCGTCTCTTCCCATTCCTTCTGCGGGTCGGAGTCGTAGACGATGCCGGCGCCTGCCTGCACGTGCAGCTTGCCGTCCTGGATCACCGCGGTGCGGATCGCGATGGCGGTGTCGGCGTCGCCGTGCCAGCTGATGTAGCCGATGCTGCCGGCGTAGACGTTGCGCTTCACCGGCTCCAGTTCGCGGATCACTTCCAGCGCGCGGATCTTCGGCGCGCCGCTGACGGTGCCGGCCGGGAAGGTCGCGCGCAGCACGTCGGCGTAGCTCATGCCGTCCTTCAGGCGGCCGGTGACTTCGCTGACGATATGCATGACATGGCTGTAGCGTTCGATCACGAAGCGGTCGCCCACTTCCACCGTACCCGGTTCGCTGACCCGGCCCACGTCGTTGCGGCCGAGGTCGATCAGCATCAGATGCTCGGCGCGTTCCTTCGGGTCGGCCAGCAGTTCGGCTTCCAGCGCGACATCTTCCTCGTGGGTCCGTCCACGCGGGCGGGTGCCGGCGATCGGGCGCACGGTGACGGTGCCCTGCCCCTGCTCGTCGTGTTCAAGCCGCACCAGGATCTCGGGCGATGAGCCCACCACCTGGGTGCCGCCGACATCGAGGAAATACATGTACGGCGACGGGTTCAGGGCACGCAGCGCGCGGTACACGTCGACCGGACGCGCGCGGAACGGCACCGACAGGCGCTGGCTCAGCACGACCTGGAAGATATCGCCGGCACGGATGTATTCCTTCGACTTCTCGACCGCGGCGATGAAGCCCTCGCGGGTGAAGCCGGAAACGAAATCGCCTTCGTTGAGGCCGACCGAATCGAGGGTTTCCGGATAGCCGGGACCGCCCTGGCGCAGACGGTGGGTCAGCGCGTCGAGGCGCCGGTTCGCGCGTCCCCAGGCCTGCGGTTCGCGCGGGTCGGCGTGGACGATGAGATACAGCCGGCCCTTGAGGTTGTCGAACACCGCGACATCGCGGCTTTCCATCAGCAGGATGTCGGGGGTGCCGAGTTCGTCGGGCTTGCTGCTGCCGCTGAGGCGCTGTTCGACGTACTGGATGCACTCGAAACCGAACCAGCCGACCAGACCGCCGGTGAATCCGGGCAGCCCCGGCAGGCGCGGAATGCGCTCGGCGCTGCGCAGGCGTTCGACTTCCGCCAGCGGGTCGTCCACCACGCGGGTTTCGACCAGTTCGCCCAGTTCGGTGACGAACAGGGTATGGCCGGCGAACGCGTACACGCGGTGCGCGGGCAGGCCGATGATCGAATAGCGGCCGAAACGTTCGCCACCCTCGACCGACTCGAACAGATAGGTGTGCGGGCCGTCGGCAAGCTTGAGATAGACCGACAGCGGCGTGTCGAGATCGGAAAGCACCTCGCGCACCACCGGAATGAGGGTGTGTCCTTCGGCGGCGTACTGCTGGAATTGTTCGAACGGGATCACGCGATGAATCCTTGAAAAGGCTGCGGAGAAGGAACGGTTCGGCTCAACCGCGCCATCGTCCGTTCGCACCGCTGCCTGTGGCCGCTGCGGCCGGTCGATGCCGGGGCGTGATCGGGTTCGTTGATCGGTCCATGGCCGGCCATGCTAACGGCTTCGGACGGGCGTCGCACCTGCGCCATACCGTCGTCACGGAACCGTCACCGTTCGCCCGGAGAATGAGAGTCCATCGCAGGGAAGACGGACGGAAGCGGGATTGCTTCCAAAATGTTTCACCCAAAACGCCGGCTTGCCGGCGTTTTGTTTTGGGCACTCCCGCCGGCTTGCCGGCGTTTTGTTTTTCCGCGCCCCTCACGTCGTCGATGCATTCGCCGCGAGCAGCGGACTGTCCGGCGGCAGATGCATGCGCAAGCGGCCGGGAACGCATTCGATCCGGAACGCGCGCGCTTCGAGCGGTTCTCCGTCCAGATTGAGGGTCAGCGGCTGATCGGCGGCGATCGTCAGCCACGAGCGCTGGCGGCGCATCGAGACCCGCTCCAGCGCGGCCTGTTTGCCCTCTGCGATCAAGGTGCCGACGGTGGCGGCGACTTCGCCTTCCAGCGTCGGCACGATGGTGATGTCCAGCAGCCCGTCGTCAACGAACGCATCCGGGCACAGCACCTGGCCGCCGCCGGCCTGCCGGCCGTTGCCGATGCCCAGCGCGATGAAATCGCCCGACCAGGCGAAGTCCTCGGCTTCGAAGCGCGCGTGGCTGGATTCGATCCGGCCCATGCGCGCCAACCCGCTGACGACGTAGGCCAGGCCGCCGAGCATTTTCTTCAGGCCTTCCTGGGTCTCGGTGGTGACCGTGGTGCCGAAGCCGCCCGACGCCAGATTGATGCACCAGTGCTGCGCGCCGTCGGCTTCGATGCGCAGCAAGTCCACCGGCCGCTGCGCCGACGTCCGCACCAGATCGAGCGCCGCTTCGGCTTCGACCGGAATCTCCGCGGCGGCGGCGAAATCGTTGGCGGTGCCCAGCGACAGCACCGCCAGCGCCGGCAGCGCATCGGCCGATGCATCGCGCTGCGCCAAGGCCTCGGCGAGCTCGCGCACCGTACCGTCGCCGCCGCCGGCGATCACCGTGCGCGCCTTCGCGGCAATGGCTTCATCGATGTAACGCCCGGCGTCGCCCGCTTCCCAGGTGACCCGCACCGCCAGCCGCAGGCCGCGTCCGCGCACGACTTCCACGGCCAGCCGCACGTCGTCGTCGTTCGCCTGCTTGCCGTTGAGGATCAGCCAGGTGTCGGGATCGGTTCCGTCCCACTGGGCACCGCGGTTCGTATTCATGCGCCGCGCACGGCGGCGACCGCAGCCTTCATCTGCGCGACCACGGCGGCGTAATCGCGCTGACCGAAGATCGCCGAGCCGGCGACGAAGGTATCGGCGCCGGCTGCCGCGATCTCGGCGATGTTGTCGGGCTTCACGCCGCCGTCGATCTCCAGCCGGATCGGCCGGCCGGTGCGCGCGACCACGGCGTCAATGCGTTGGCGCACCACCCGCAGCTTGTCCAGCGCCGAGGGAATGAAGCCCTGGCCGCCGAAGCCGGGGTTCACCGACATCAGCAGCACCAGGTCCAGGTCTTCCAGCACGTAATCCAGCACGTCCACCGGCGTCGCCGGATTCAGTACCACGCCGGCTTGGCAGCCCTGCGCCTTGATCAACTGGAGGGTGCGATGCACGTGCCGGCTGGCTTCGGGGTGGAAGCTGATCAGCGACGCCCCGGCCTTGGCGAAGTCCGGGACCAGGCGGTCGACCGGTTCCACCATCAGATGCACGTCGATCGGCGCGGTCACGCCGTGCTTGCGCAGCGCCTCGCAGACCAGCGGGCCGATGGTGAGATTCGGCACGTAATGGTTGTCCATCACGTCGAAATGCACCCAGTCGGCGCCGGCGGCGAGGACGCTGTCGACCTCTTCGCCGAGCTTGGCGAAGTTGGCCGACAGGATGGACGGAGCGATCACGGTGGGCTGCATGGGCGGGGCTCGGGCGGGCAGGCGGTCATTGTCGCCTCCGCGGGGAGGCGGGCCAAGCGCGCACGCGCACGCGCGCCGGCTGTTCATGTCGATCGCCCATGAACGCCGCCCATGACCGCCGCGCATGACCGCCGCGCATGCCCGGCGTTCAGGCAGCGGTTGCATCTGCATCCCGCGGATGGCCGTAACCGTTCTGAACGCGCGCAATCGGCTGGACGCCGCCCGCGTCGTGCGCCTCGGGCGGAATGCGCCCGCATCATCACAAAGGAGAAATCCCATGACCCTGCCCAAGCACGCCCCCGTCTTCCTCGCCCTGCTCGCTGCCGCTGCCGCACAGCCCGCGCTGGCCCAATCTTCCGACGACTGGACCGGCGGCTACGTCGGCGGTTTCGTCGGCCAGGTCATGGACCCCGACGACGGTTCGGACCGGTTCCTGTTCGATACCGATCTCGACGGCCGATTCGGCGACACGGTGCGGACCGGCGCAGGCGCCGATGCGTTCTCGCCCGGCTCATGCAACGGCGTGGCGCGCGGCGCAACCCCGGCCGTCGGCTGCGAAGGCAACAGCGGCGGCGCCGACTGGGGCATCCGCGGCGGTTACGACTGGCAGTTCGGCAATTGGGTGGTGGGCGTGGTCGGCGAGTACGGCATGAATGACGCGCGCGACGCCGTGTCCTCGTTCAGCACCACCCCGGCGCGCTACACCATGCTGCGCAAGGTCGACGGCGTCGCTGCGATCCGCGCCCGCGTCGGCGCCGCGTTCGGCGACAACAGCGAGAACCTGGTCTACGTCACCGGCGGCTATGCGCGGGCCAAGATCGAGAACACCTTCCTGACCAGCAACGGCGTCAACACCTTCACCGACAACGGCGACGGCAACGCCTCCGGCGCCCAGCTCGGCATCGGCTACGAGCGCCGGATCGGCGCGTTCGCGGTGGGCGTGGAATACATCCGCACCCAGCTGAGCGACGACGAATACCGCGTACGCGCCCAGGGCCCCGCCCCGGCCACCAATCCCTTCATCCTGCAGAACCCGAACGGCACCGACTTCCGCCGCAGCGACGACGATTTCGATCTGGACAGCGTGCGCCTGACGGCGACTTATCGCTTCTGACCGGCATGCGTTGATGCGCATGCTTTCATCGGCATGCTTTGATCCATAACCAATGCGGGTCCGCGGCTTCGGCTGCGGTCCCGTTCTTTCGCATCAGCGCTTCTTTGCGTCAGCGCGGCTTGCGCAACGTCTTGATGCGGTCGTAAGCGGCGTTGATCTCGCTCGCCTTGGCCTCGGCCTCGCGGCGTAGTTCTTCGGCCACGCCGACCAGTTTGTCGGGGTGATACTGGCTGATCAGCCGGCGGTAGGCCTGATCGACCTCGGCATCCAAGGCGTCCTCGGTCACGCCCAGCACACGGTACGGGGTGTCGCGCTTGCTCTTGAACCAGTCCGCGTCGAAAGCATGACCCAGCAACAGGCCCAGCAGGCCGCCGAACGGGTGGCGCAGCAGCAGCCAACCGGCGATGAATCCGAACAGTTTTCCGTACCAGCGTTTCATGGCGCCGAGTCTACAGGCCACGCACCACGACCGCGCGGCGGCGGTCGTCACAAGTCCGGCATGGCATGTCGCCATCCCGGCAGACCATACCGGCGGAGCGGCCCAAGCCGGCTGTGGCGCCTTACACTAGGCGGCCCGACCGCTCCCGACGGACTGCGCGTGGCGACCACTCTGCTTGAATCCGATCTGCCCGGCCTGACCCTGCGCCATCGCGGCAAGGTCCGCGATGTGTTCGACCTCTCGCCGGCCGCGCTGCCGCCCGAGGCCCGCGAGCACGGCCCGCTGCTGCTGATCGTGGCCACCGACCGGCTCAGCGCCTTCGACGTGGTGCTGCCCGACCCGATTCCCGGCAAGGGCGAGATGCTCTGCCAGATCAGCAATTTCTGGTTCGACAAGACCGCGCACATCCTGCGCAACCACCTGACCGGCATCGACGTGGCCAGCGTGCTGCCGGCCGGCGTCGACGCCTCGCTGTACGCCAAGCGCGCGGTGGTCACCCGCCGGCTCAAGCCGGTGCCGGTGGAAGCCATCGCCCGCGGCTATCTGATCGGCAGCGGCTGGAAGGATTACCAGCGCACCGGGCGCGTGAGCGGCATCACTTTGCCCAACGGGCTGGAACAGGCCGAACAGCTGCCGGAACCGATCTTCACGCCATCGACCAAGGCCGCGGTGGGCGACCACGACGAGAACATCGACTTCGACACGATGGTGAAGACGGTCGGCGCCGAACTGGCCGAGCAGGTTCGCGACGCCACGCTGCGCATCTACCGCTACGCCGCCGCCTACGCCGCCGAACGCGGGATCCTGCTGGCCGACACCAAGTTCGAGTTCGGCACCGACGCCGACGGCCGCCTGTACGTGATGGACGAAATGCTGACCCCGGATTCGTCTCGCTACTGGCCCGCCGACGAATACCGCGTCGGCATCAGCCCGCCGAGTTACGACAAACAGTTCGTCCGCGACCATCTGGAAACCCTGGACTGGGACAAGACCGCGCCGGGGCCGAGGCTGCCGGCGGAGGTGATCGACCGTACGCGCGCGAAATATGCGGAAGCGTTGCGGCGGTTGGCGGGGATCAGCGTCGATTGATGCGCTCAGAACGAAGAAGACGATCGCTCATGTCCGAACACAATCCTTACGCTGCGCCCAAAGCCGTCGTCGCGGATGTTTTGGAAATCGAAGCCGCACCGGCGCTGTGGAATCCTACTGCGGCCGGTGCCTGGAGCCTCCTCTTCACCCCGATCTTCGGCGCTTTCCTTCACATGCAGAACTGGAAAGCGCTGGGACAGCCCGATAAGGCGGCTACGTCGAAGCAGTGGATATTCGGAAGCATCGCGTTCATCGTCGCGACCACGCTCTTGGCATTCTTCACGATACCTTCGTCCAAAACCTTGGACAACATCAGCAACTTCAGCGGCCTGATTCTGCTGATCGTCTGGTATTACGCCATCGGCAAATCCCAGCAGAACCATGTCGCCGCGCGTTTCGGAAAGACGTATCCACGCCGGGGATGGGCAATCCCTATCCTCACCGCAATCGGGATCGCCGTGCTCTTCGTAGCCCTCCTGATGCTCTTTGCGATTCTGTTCATCGCCGCTGGCTGGGCCCCGGATACGTTCTGATGATCGGGCCCGGAACGAACAGAACAGCCAAGCGGCCGCCATCTGCTCGCATTGCCCGATCGCATGTCTGCCGCCCTTCATGCAGCAGAATGGATCAAGCGCCGCCGCCCCGAAAAATACATCGAGGACATCACGATGAACCCAAGTACTGAAATCGAAACGAGCCTCGACCGCCCCATCGACCGCTGGTTCGCCAGCTACTCGGCCGATCACGTCAATGGCACCAACCAGCAGATCCACTACATCGCGGTGCCGCTGATCCTGTGGACGGTGACCGCGCTGTTGTGGTGCGTGCCGGTGCCGGGCACCTGGTTCGGCGTCGGTTTCTGGGCGGCCATCGCGGCGTTCGCGGCGTGGATGTTCTATTACCGCGCCTCGCGCGCGATCGGTCTGGGCATGCTCGCGGTGTTCATCGCGCTACTGTGGCTCAATCGCTGGCTGCACGCGGTCATCGGCACCACGCAGATGCTGCAGCTCGCGGTGGCGGTGTTCGTGCTGGCGTGGATCGCGCAGTTCGTCGGCCACAAGATCGAGGGCAAGAAGCCGAGTTTCCTCACCGATCTGGTGTATCTGCTGATCGGCCCGGCGTGGATCCTGAGCAAGGTCTACCGCAAGATCGGCCTGAAATACTGATGCGCGCGCTGCACCGGCGGCGCTGTCCGAATACCGCCGATGCCTGAGCACCATTTCGGCCGGCGCGACTTCGCGCTGGCGCTGCTGATCTGTCTCGTCTGGGCCGGCAACTTCCTGACCTCGGCGTTCGCGCTGCGCGAGATTCCGCCGTTCCTGTTCAGCGCTTTGCGCATGGGCCTGCTGGCGCTGTTGCTGTGCATGATCGTGAAGGCGCCGCCGCGCGCGCAGTGGCCGCGGCTGATCGCGGTGGCGCTGCTCAACGGTGCGCTGCATTTCGGCACCAGCCTGTGGGCGCTGCGCATGGCCGGCGATCTGTCGTCGCCGGCCATCGTGATGCAGAGCTACATCCCGATGTCGGTGCTACTGGCGTGGTGGCTGCTGGGCGAACGCTTCGCATGGCGCACCGGTTCGGCGATCGCATTGAGCTTCGCGGGCGTGCTGGTGCTGGGCTTCGATCCGCTGGTGCTGGATCACCCGGCGTCGCTGGCGATGATGCTGTTCTCCGCGCTGCTGATCGCGCTGGGCACGGTGTTCATGCGCGGACTGAGCGGCATCGATGCGCTGAACATGCAGGCGTGGACCGCGTTGATCGGCCTGCTGCCGCTGCTCGCGATCAGCGCGATGATCGAACCCGGCGGCTTCGCATCACTACGTGACGCAAGCTGGACAGTGTGGGGCGCCGTGATCTACTCGGCGGTGTTCGCGTCGCTGATCGGCCACAGCGTGTTCTATACGCTGGTGCAGCGCCATCCGGTGGCCACGATCATGCCGTATCTGCTGCTGACGCCGGTGTTCGCGGTGGGCCTGGGCGTGCTGATCTGGGGCGATCGTCCGGGGCCGCAGCTGTGGATCGGCGGTGCGATGGTGCTGGGCGGCGTGCTGATCATCGCGCTGCGCGCACGCGCGAAAGCCCTGTCGGCGCACTGATCCGCATACCCACGCTGCGCGCCAACGTCCTATCTCCGATGGACAGGCCATTGTCCGGTACCCGCGATGGCTTACGTGACTTCTGATGTGGTTTCAATGCGCCGCTTCCGGCGCCATCCCCCGGAGATCGTCATGCGCATCCTGCAAGGCAAACTGTTCCGTTATTGCATCATCGCCACCTGCGCAGCAGTGGTCGCCAATGGTTGCATGCTCAACCGCACGGCCATTCTGCCGGCTCCCGGAACACTCGTTCCCCGTCAATATTGCCCTGGCGACACGCTCACCGCTTCCTACGATCTTCTCAGATTCGCCGGAGGCGTCTGCACGCCGCGCGACGGCAGACCGGACGAATGCACCACCGCCGCACCGACGGTGACGATGACCAGCACGCCGGCGCTGTTCCCGCCGACGACGCTGCAGAGCTATCAGAACAGTATCGATTTCACCGCAAGCGGCGATCGCGTGGACGTCGGTTTCGCCTACGGCGCGACCGCAATCTTCATTCCGCCGACGACGTTGCTGACGGATATCCGCGATCACACCGCATCCGCCACGCGGATCGTCGGCACCGTCGATACGACGCTGCCGCACATGGGCAACTGCGCGCGTGGTTTCGCGGTGCCGACCTACGCGCCGGTGATGGTGCCGGGGACGTCTCCGGGTCTTGGCCTGACCCGGATCTGCAACCCCGCAAGCAATACCGTTCCGGTCAATCTCACGCTCAGCACCGATGCGCCCGGCGAGAGTTTCTCGATCATGCTGGCGCGTGGCGAATGCCGCGACACCAGCGCACCGGGCGTACCGGCCTTCGCAGCACGCGCGCGCATGATCAGCGTCGCGCCGATCGGTTTGACATGCGGGCCCGGCGGAGACGGCAGCATCGAGCCGCAGCCGTCCGCGCCTCCGATCTCGACGCTGATCGGGCAAGCCTGCCGCTGAGCGCACCGCGGACACGATGCGGTCGACAGGATCGACCGCATCCCACATTCGCAGACTCCCGGTCTGCCACGCATCCTGGATATCGCATGCGCGCTCGTCGAAGCCTGTTGTTCCGCTATTGCGTCATCGCCATCTGCGCGAGCGTGGTCGCCAATGCCTGCTCGGTCGAACCGCGTCCCGTTCCGCCGGTCGGCCGCCTCGCGCCGCAGCAGTATTGCCCCGGCGACAACGTGCGCGCGAGTTTCGATTTCCTGGCCGGTGAGATCTGCAGCGCGCCGTCCGGCATGACCTGCGGAGATTTCGTGCCTACCGTGCGCATCACCAGCGCGCCGGAAGCGTTTCCTCCGGCGGCGCTGCGCGGCTATATCGACGGCATCACCTTCATGCCGACCACGGATCGCGTTGCCGTGACCTTCGACACCGATCGCGAGACCGTGTTGATTCCGACGGCGAGAGGCTTCATCTCGCGACCGAATCTTGCACCTCACACCCTCGCCGCGACCCGCATCGACGGCACCGTCGACACCGTGCTGACCCATGGCGGCGTGTGCGCGGGACGCGGCCCCTTGAATACGCCGGCAAGCGTGCCGAGCCTGCCGCGCGTTCCGCTGCACATGAATCTGGTCAGAGTGTGCAATATCAACGGCGTCGCGGTGGTCATCACGCTCCTGGGCTCGGGCATCGACACGTATCCGGTCGAGCTGACGCCCGGCCAGTGCATCGCCCCCGGCGACCCGCTGCTGCCCATCGCCGCCAATCGCGCGCGCACGATCGAAATCCGTCCGCTGACGCCGGCACCGGGCACGATGTGCACGCCGACGGGGCCGAATACGCCACCGCTGCCGCTGCGCACGCAGGTGAGCATGGCCTGCCGCTGATCCGATCCACCGTTTCGACACGACACCTGTACGCAAGCTCGTTCCGGAACACTGCACATCCCGACAACATTCCTCCGGAACACGCCCTCATCACCACTCGCAACCCAGGACACCTGCATGCAAATGCTTCAGAACAAATGGATCCGTTACTGCATCATCGCCGCCTGCTCGGCCTCGGTCGCGACGGGCTGCATCATCCGCCGTGGTGACCTGGGGGGACCGGGGTATGCCGCCGTGGAGCCCAGGAATTACTGCCCGGGCGACCCGGTCACCGCGTCCTTCGATTTTCTGGAAGATCTGCGTTGCCCGGCAGGCCTGGACGAGCTCTGCGCGATGACCTCTCCGACGGTCGCCATGACCAGCGAGCCCCTGCTCTTTCCCGCGCAGTCGATCCGCGGTTACACCGGCAATGTTGACTTCATCGCGCCGGATGCGCCGAGCTTCGACGTCAGGTACAACCCGGATCGCGACGAGGTCCTGATCCCCACGGAAGAAATCATGGACGGCAATCGCGTCTTCGTGGGACGCTCCAGCACCGATCGATTGTTTCGCGGGACCAGGCAAGGGCCGCTCGACAGAGTGCTCACGCACGACGGCATGTGCGCGGGCGGCGTACCGGTCAATGCGCCGCAGATGGTGCCGGGACTGCCGGATTTTTCGCCGAATCTGGCGCTGACCGACCTGTGCAACCTCAACGCGACGCACGTGATCGCGACCTTGTCCGGCGGCGCCGACGGCTCGACGTACACGCAGGCCCTGGCGCCGAACCAGTGCCTCAGCGAGATGCCCGGCGTCCCGGGCACCACGCAAAGCGCGCGTCTGATCGAAGTGCGGCCGATGAACATGGATCCCGCCACGCGCTGCACTGCCACCGGCCCGCACATGCCGCCCCCGCCGCTGCGCACCCGCGTGCGCATGCAGTGCCGATGAAGTCGCCGCAACATCCGGATATGCGCAACGTCCGCCACACCCACATCCTTTCCCTCGAGACATCGCCATGAACCCGATCCGCTCCCTCTCCTGCATCGCCCTCGCATTGACGCTGACCCTCGGCGCGGCGCTGTCCGCAAACGCGGGCTCCGCCACCGCGCAACTGCAATACCTCGACAAGACCTCCTACAGCGGCCATCTGGATGTCTCCGTGGATCTGTACGATCCGCCGAAGAAACCCGGGCAGTACGAAGCGCCGAAACGCTACCCGGCGAAATTGCTGTTCGAACGCCCCGACCGTTTCCGCCTGGTGCTGCGTCCCGGCGAGAAGGACGAGTTCATCGCGGTCGCCGAAGGCGGCATCGTGCGCTGGCTCGATCGCGCCACCGGCATCTCGGGCAAGGAAGAAGCCGGCAAGGTCACCGACCCGCTCGCGCTCGCGCTGCTGGGCTCCGCCGGCGAACTGCTGCGCTTCAGCGCGTCGAAGGATCTGGTGCTGCCCAAGGGCAGCAAGATCAGCGGCGCACGCCTGCAGCCGAACACCTGGGGCAGCGGCGTGGAAGAAGGTCTGGCGTGGTTCTCTTCCGACGGCAAGCCGATCGGTTTCGAATTCCTGCTGGCCGACGACACCAAGGTGTTCGTCTCGGTGCTGATGTTCCAGCAGAACGTCCAGACCAAACCGGACGATTTCAAACTCTGATCGCATCGGCTTCGTAGGAGGGCCTTTAGGCCGGCCCAAGCAGAACCCGGTCGGCGACGACATCAGGGCCGTGCCCACGGCTGAGGAAAACAAAGGGTCGCGTATCCGAAGCAGCGACCTGAAGGCCGCTCTACGTGGGCATGCAGCGTATTCGCGCTTGCCATGGCCAGAGCGCGGAGATTCCAGACAGGATGAACGGGATCCGTCTCGAACGTCTCAATCCGCTTGCGGAAACATCGCCGCGGTCGGCCTGAACCCGCGCGGCGAATAACCGAAATCGCGCTGCGCATCGGCCGGATCGAACACCAGGTCGCTGCGCATGCGCGCCACCGCCGCTTCGTTGAAATCCAGCGCGAAACCGGCGGCGTGCGCGGCGGCGAGCACCACGTTGAACACCGGCGACGGCACTTCGTGCAGCGTGGGCGCCGGCGCCAGTACCGCCAGCACCCGCGCCACCATGTCGCGATACGCCAGGGTCTCGCCGCCGGGCAGCGCGTACGGGCGGCCGAACGACGCCTCGACGTCGATGCAATGGAATGCGGCATCGGCGAGATCGTGCACATGCACCGGCTGGCGCAGGCCGATCGCATCGCGCGGCAGCACGAACCGGCCGAAACGCCGCGCGACCTGCGCGATCCGGTTGAGATTGCGGTCGCGTCCCGCGCCGTAGACCAGCGTCGGCCGCAACACCGTCGCCACCGCGCCGCGCGCCGATGCGGTCTCGAACAGCACGCGCTCGGCCTCGCGCAGACGCGCGGCGAGGTCGCGCTCGTCGGCGTCGGCGGAACCGCGCTTCACGTCGATGCTGGTCGAGCCGAACGCGACGATCCGCGGCGCAGGCATCGGCGTACGCGCATACCACTGCGCAAAGTGATCCAGCGGCCCGCAGCTGAAGATCGCCTGCGCCTGCGATGGCAGGCCATCAACGCGCGACAGGTCGCCCTGCCGCCAGACCAGCCCCGGCTGTTCCGCGCGTGGTTCGCGCGAGACCGCATACACGCGCCAGCCGTCGTCACGCAGACGATCGAGCAGCGGCATGCCCAGTTGCCCGCTGGCGCCGAAGACGATCGCGGTCTTCATCGCGACCCTCGCACTGCCGGGTGCATGAAGGGACGGACGAAGAAACGCGCGACCGGGCGACGGATCAGGATTCGGCCGCTCCCGCATTGCGGTCCGACGGCAGGACCACACGCAGCCACAGATAGCCCGCGATCGCCGCGATCACCGACGCACACAGCACGCCCAGCACGCTGCTCTCGGCCATTTCCGGATGTCCCTTGAACGCCAGCGAGGCGATGAACAGGCTCATCGTGAAACCGATCCCGCAGAGCAGACCCAGGCCGACCATGGCCTTGAGGTTCATGCCCTCACCGAAGCGGGCGATACCGGATACATGAGCGAGCAGGGCCGCACCGACGATACCGATCGGCTTGCCCACCACCAGCCCTAGCGCGATGCCCAGCGGCACCGGCGCCAGCAGGTGGGAGAAGGCCATGCCGCCCAGCGCGAGACCCGCGTTGGCGAACGCGAACACCGGCAGGATGACGTAGGCGACCCACGGGTGCAGCGCATGCTCCAGCCATTCCAGCGGCGAGTATTCCTCCTCGTCGCTGATCTCGTTCTCCTTGTCGACGTGCGGAATCAGCAGGCCGGTCGCGACGCCGGCCAGCGTGGCATGCACGCCCGACTTCAGCACGCAGACCCACATCACCGCACCCAGCAGCAGATACGGCGTGAGCGCGCGAACCTTCAGGCGGTTGAGCACGACCATGAGCAGCAGCGTCGCGACGGCGCCGCCCAGTGCGGTCATCGACAGATTGCTGGTGTAGAACACGGCGATGATGATGATCGCGATCAGGTCGTCCAGCACTGCGATCGTCGACAACAGTAGCTTCATCGCCACCGGCACGCGCGATCCGAGCAACGACAGGATGCCGAGCGCGAATGCGATATCGGTGGCGGTCGGGATCGCCCAGCCGCGCGTCGCCTGCGCATCGCCGGCGTTGATCCAGACGTAGATCAGACCCGGGATGGCCACGCCCGCCGCCGCGCAGACCAGCGGCTGGATCAGCTGCGCGCGGCTGGACAGTTGCCCGCTCAGCACTTCGCGCTTGATCTCCAGCGCCACCAGCAGGAAGAAGATCGCCATCAGGCCGTCGTTGATCCACAGCAGCAGCGGCTTCTCGATGTTCAACCCGCCCGCGCGCGCCTGCAGGGGAAATTCGCGGAAGAGTTCGTAGAAATCAGACAGCGGCGAATTGGCCATCATCATCGCCAGCAAGGCCGCACCGATCAGCAGGATGCCGCCGGCGGCTTCCAGGCGGAAGAAGTCCTGCAGCGCACGCGCCGCACGGCCGGGCAGCACGCGGATGATCACCGATTCTTTTTTACTCATCGACACTCTCTCTCATCAAACGTCGAAGCCCGGCATGGCGGGATGTCGACGGAACGGAACGCATTGGAGCTTCATGGATTGGAGCTTCATGAAGCGGAATCTCAATGGAGCTGAACTTCATGGAGCTGAACTTCACGGCGCTGATCTTCACGGCGCGGTACGCGACGCATCAGCGCGAAAGCAACAACTCGAACACCACCCACGCGATGAAGGCCATCAGCAGCACCCAGCCTTCCGCACGGCTGATCTGCAGGTCGCGACGCAGCATCGGATACAGCAGCAGCGATGCGGCCAGCGCGGCCGGCAATTCGAAGGCGACGAACGAGGCCGGAATCGGCAGGTCGCGCAGCGCGGCCATGCCGCCGACCACGATCAGCAGATTGAACAGGCTGGAGCCGATGACGTGACCCACCACCATGTCGCCCTGCCCGCGCCGGGCCGCGGATACCGCCGCGACGGCTTCCGGCAATGCCGTCGCGATGGAGACCACGATCAGACCGGTAAGCAGCGGACTCATGCCCCAGCCGGTACCGACGATGGGCGCGTGTTGCACCAGCCACATCGCGCCGAAGTACAGCAGCACCGCGCCGACGACGAAGCGCAGCGCGTTCAGCGCGAGATCGTCGCCGGTCGTGAGATAGCCCGCGATCGCTTCCTGCAGCTCGGGCGTCTCGCGCCGGCTGCGCACGACCGCCACCGCCACCACCACCACGAATGCGAGCACGAAGATCATGCCTTCGATGCGCGTCAACACGCCGTCGTAGCCCAGCGCGATCAGGGCGATGGTGGCCACGACCAGACAGATCAGCAGCGGCGCCAGCGCGCGCCAGCGCACCAGCAGCGGCGCGACGATCGCCGCCAGACCGAGGGTGAGGCCGAAGTTGACGATATTGCTGCCGATGGCGTTACCCAGCGCCAGGCTCTGGCTGCCGGTGACGAATGCGCGCGCATTGACCGCGAGTTCCGGGATGGACGTACCGAACGCGACCAGCAGCAGGCCGGTGACGAACGGCGACCAGTGGAAGCGTCGCGAGAGCCCGGATGCGCCCTTCAGCACCGAATCGCCGCCCAGCGCCAGAAATACCAGAGCCAGTACGCACCAGCCGAGTGCCATGATCATCGCACCGTCTCCCTCGAAGTCGTCTACCCGATTCTAAGCCAGACCGGGCGGACGCGCCGCTTGGCGGAGTGTCGAAAAACGCGCATCGCGTGCGTTTTCGCCCACATGTCGTCGAGAAACAGTCTGTCAACCGCAGCTTTCGACGTAATCGACCTGCGGCGGAACGCCGATGCGCCATGCGACGACGACGCCTTCCGTGCCGATCTCGAACACCAGCGCAGCGCCGCCGCCCGCCGGATCCTTCGCGCGCAGCGTGCGTGCGCCCGGCGTGTATTTGTGCGGCGTTTCCTCCGCGCCCGGATACAGACGCACGATCTCGGTCATGGACATGCCGACCTTGCCGCCGCCGGGCGCGGGAATCGCATCGATGCGCACATCGATGCGCGAGAACTTGCCGCCTTCGAGCATGAAACCGAACCGGAACGGCGGCTCGCCGCGCGGCGTCGGCGCCAGCATGTAGCAACCGCCGGGCTCGGAAGGCGCGCCCTCCATGTCCTTGCCCCAGGCCATGCGCACGCTTTCCTCATCCGAGCCGAAAGCCGCAGGTCCGAAACCCGCGAACGTGATGGTGCCCGGTGCAGGCAGCATGCCGACATCGTCGGCGGGTGCCGGCTCGGCGACCGGGGGACGCGGCATCGACGCTTCGGTCCTGCCGGGCGCTTCGGGTGCGGGCGCTGCGGGCTCGGGCACGGCAGGCGTGCGCTCGCCGCATCCGGCAAGCACGGTCGCGATCAGCATCGGGATCAGTAGCGGGATCAACGGACGCATCGGACAGCTCCTGTGGAAAGATTCGCCACAGGGTAGCCAAGCGCGGCCTTCGATGCGACCCGATGCACGCACAACGCGTTCGCAATTCAGCAGAAGCCGCATCGCCCGGCGACCGGACGATCAGGGGTTGAAGCGCTTCTCCAACCCCGCCCAGCACTGCTGGTATTCGCGCTGGCGATGCTCGGCATCGAGCGCCTGCTGCGTCGGCCGGATCACCGCACGCGTTTCGAACATGAACGCCATGGTGTCGCGGATGTAGTCGGGCTTCGACGTATCCGCGCTCGAGGCCTTCTCGAATGTCGCCGCGTCCGGGCCGTGGCCGGTCATGCAGTTGTGGATCGAACAGCCGCCCGGCGCGAAACCGTCGGCCTTGGCGTCGTAGGCGCCGTGCATCAGCCCCATGAATTCGCTGGCGATGTTGCGGTGGAACCACGGCGGCCGGAAGGTGTTTTCCATCGCGAGGATGCGCGGCGGAAAGATCACGAAATCCAGATTGCCCACGCCGGGCGAATCGGTCGGTGAACTCAACACCAGGAAGATGCTGGGGTCGGGATGATCGAAACTGATCGAGCCGATGGCGTTGAAGCGGCGCAGATCGTATTTGTACGGCGCATGGTTGCCGTGCCAGGCGACCACATCCAGCGGCGAATGGCCGATGGCCGCGCGCCACAGGTGCCCCTGGAATTTGGCGATCAATTCGAAATCCTGTCCAACGGCCGCCCCATCGACATCCTCGAACGCCGCGTTCGGTGTGAGGAAATCGCGGGCATTGGCCAAACCGTTGCTGCCGATCGGACCGAGATCGGGCAGGCGCAGATAGGCGCCGAAGTTCTCGCACACGTAGCCGCGCGCCAGTCCATCCGGCAGCGACACCCGGAAGCGGATGCCGCGCGGAATCACCGCGATCTCCTGCGGCTCGATCTCGATCACGCCCAGTTCGGTGTCCAGTTTCAGGCGGCCATGCTGCGGCACGATCAGCATCTCGGCATCGGCGTTGTAGAAGAACCGTCCGCGCATGTCGCGATTGGCCGCGTACAGATGGATGCCGACGCCGGACATCGCCGCCGGCGAGCCGTTGCCGCCCATGGTGAACAGGCCGTCGATGAAATCGACCGGCGCCGCCGCGGCATCGCTGCCGGGCTGCGGCAGCGGATTCCAGCGAAGTTGATCCGGCGTCACCGGGCCGGTGCCGAAATCGTTGTGGAAACAGCTGTCGAAGCCGGGATGCGCATGCGGCACGAAACCGCCATGCATCGCCGCCGGACGGATGCGATACAACCAACTGCGGCGGTTCTGGTGGCGCGGCGCGGTGAACGCGGTGCCGCTGATCTGCTCGGCGTATAACCCGTGCGCGACCCGCTGCGGCGAATTGCGGCCGACCGGCAGCGTGCCGGGAATCGCCTCGCTGGCGAATTCGTTGCCGAAACCGGATTGGTAGCCGTTGGATTTCAGAGTGGGCGACATGCGCTGGCCTCGTTGTGCTTCAAAGCCCCTCTCCCGTCGGGAGAGGGGTTGGGGAGAGGGTACGGTTGCTGATGGCGTTCCAGATCGCGTCGAGCACTGCTTCGGTCTGGATCAAGGCATCGTTATCCCAGAAACGCAGGATGCGCCGACCTTGCGATTCGAGATAGAGGGCTCTTGCTGCGTCCACTTCATTTGAATGCTGCGAGCCATCCAGTTCAATGATCAAGCGCGCGGCGATGCAACAGAAATCAGCGATGTAAGGCGGTATCGGATGCTGACGACGAAACTTAATGCCATCGACTCTGCCGGCGCGCAGGTATTGCCAGAGTTTTCGTTCCGCATCGGTCATCTCGCGGCGAAGTCTGCGCGAATACGCCAGCGTTCGCGTTGGTAGCGGTGGCTTGTGCGTCGTCACTTCGCCGGACCCTCTCCCCCAACCCCTCTCCCGACAGGAGAGGGGCTATGAGTCTGTCAGAGGAAACCGCGCTTCATCTGGTCGCGCTCGATGCTCTCGAACAGCGCCTTGAAGTTGCCTTCGCCGAAACCTTCGTTGCCCTTGCGCTGGATGATCTCGAAGAAGATCGGGCCGATCGCGTTCAGGGTGAAGATCTGCAGCAACTTGCGTTGTTTGGTTTCCTCGTCGGCATCGATCAGGATCTTGTTCCTGCGCAGGCGCTCGACGTCTTCGCCGTGCTCCGGCACGCGCTGATCGATCACGTCGAAATAGGTGTCGGGCGTATCCAGGAACTCGATGCCGGCCGCGCGCATCGCCTCGACCGTCGCATAGATATCGTCGGTGAAACAGGCGATGTGCTGGATGCCTTCGCCGTTGTACTGCTGCAGGTATTCGTTGATCTGCGACTTCGGATCGGACGACTCGTTCAACGGAATGCGCACGATGCCGTCGGGCGCGGTCATCGCCTTCGACAGCAGGCCGGTCTTCGCGCCCTTGATGTCGAAATAGCGGATCTCGCGGAAGTTGAACAGGCGCTCGTAATAGTTCGACCACTTGTCCATGTTGCCGAAATACAGATTGTGGGTGAGGTGATCGATGAAGGTCAGACCCAGCCCCTTGGGCATCATCTCCGCGCCCGGCAGCCATTCGTAGTCCGGATCGTGGATGGTGCCCTTCTCGTCGTAGCGATCGACGATGTACAGCATGCAGCCGCCGATGCCTTCGATCACCGGCGCGGCGACGGCCTTGCTCAGTTCCTTGTTGGTGATCGGCGTGGCGCCGTTCTTCAATGCCTGCACCCGCACCCACTCGGCGAGCTTGTTGACGCGGATCGCGAAGCCGCAGGCGCTGGGACCGTGCTGGGCGGCGAAGTCGGCGGCGAAGGAGTCGGGATCCTCGTTGATCAGGAAGGTGCAGTCGCCCTGGCGATAGGTGCTGATCGCGCGGGTCTTGTGGCGCGCCACCATCGTGAAGCCCATCTTGCGGAAGTAATCGTGCAGCTGCTGCGCCTGCCCCGGCGGCGCGGCGAACTCGACGAACTCGAAGCCGTCGATGCCCATGGGATTTTCGAACGTGGTGACCTGCATGCCGGGGGTGGGCTGTGCGCTCATGGACGTGCTTCCTGATGACGGAACGATCGGATGACGGGATGATGCCGGGCGCTGCGCATGCGCGCGTCTTGCGGCAAACAGCGAGCCGCGAATATAGTTTCAGCTGAAACCATTTGCAAGCCAGCCACATCAACACCCTTCCCCACCGAGTCCGACCCATGCCCGACACTCACGCGCAGCTGGATCATGCCCAGTTGGATCATGCCCAGCTGGAGCATGCCCAGTTGGATCTGGAGCATTTCCTGCCCTATCGACTGAGCGTGCTGTCGAACCGGATCAGTCAGATCATCGCCAACGCCTACGCCGGTCGCTTCGGCATCGGCATCACCGAATGGCGGGTGATCGCGGTGCTGGGACGTCACACCGGCCTGTCCGCCAACGGCCTGGCCGAGCGCACCGCGATGGACAAGGTCGCGGTGAGTCGCGCGCTGGCGCGGCTGCTCGAACGCGGACTGGTGCAGCGCGACACGCACGGCGACGACCGCCGGCGCTCCGTACTGGAACTCAGCGAAGCGGGCTATCGCATCTACGACGAAGTGGTACCGCTGGCGCTGGCGCGCGAGCGCATGCTGCTGGCGCATTTCAGCGACGACGATAAACGGCAGCTCGATGCGCTGCTGGAAAAACTGGGCAAGGGCCTGGGCGATCTGGCCGATGCCGCGGATGCGGCATAAGCCGGGAATCATCAAAGAAACGGCGACCGATGGCCGCCGTTCCAGAAACATCATTTCGAAATGTCGTTCGCCTCTAACCCAACCACCCGCGCGCACGCGCGCGCCGTGCGAACCAGACCAGGAACAGCGAAAACGTCAGCACCAGCGCCGGCGTGATCAGCCCGACCGGACCGTAGACCCCGTAACTGTTCGCGATCAGGAATGCCTGCGTCATCTGCACCGCCACGCCCAGCAGCGACAGCACCAGCACAGGGAAAGCCCAGCGGCTGCGTACCAGCAATAACAGGCAGCCGACCACACCGCCGAAGACGGCGACCGCGAACGCCGCCGTGGCCCAGGCCGGACGCGATACGCGCAGCGCGCGCTCGGCCTCCGGCAGCGCGTTCAGCGCATCTGCGGTCATCGTCGCGTCGGCGACGTAGGCCATCGCGCCCAGACCGTTCCACAGCAGCATCGCCGCGGACACGGCCCAGAACCACAGCGGCGGTTTGACCGACGGATTCATACTCGACTCCCCTCGAGTGGATGCATCGCGACCCCAGCTTCCCAAGGGCCACGGCGCGCACCTCCCCGATGCGCGCCGATTCCCTCCCGGCATTACTGCATGCGTATCACTGCATGCGCATCACTTCACGCCATGCATCAGCTTGTTGATCAGCGGAGCCGCGAAGAAGAACAGGACTGCGACGACGATACCGATGATGAACATCGAATTGAACACCTCCGCATATTGGCCCAGCGCGGCAACCGGATCGCCGCCGCCGGTTCCAGCCGCTTCGGCAGCGAGCAGGCCGGCAACATAGTTCGCCATCGCGATCGAGAGGAACCAGCCGCCCATGGCGAGACCGGTTTCCTGCGGACGAGCCAGCTTGGTCACCATCGCCAGGCCGATCGGCGACAGGCACAGCTCGCCCATCGTGTGGATCAGATACGTGAGCGCCAGCCACACCCACGAAATCTTCGCGCCGGCATCGGCGAAATTCTGGATGGCGAACACCAGCACGTAGAAGCCCAGCGCCGCGCCGGCCAGGCCGAACGCGAATTTGCGCGGAATCGAAGGATTGAGGCGCTTGCCGTCGAGCGCCGGCCACATCGTGGCGAACAGCGGGGCGAGCAGGATGATGAAGATCGGATTGACCGATTGGAAGATCGTGAAGTGAACTTCCTTGCCGAAGAACGAAGGCATGTTCACATGCTGCTCGGCGAGGAAATTCAGCGACGAACCCGCTTGCTCGAACAGGGCCCAGAACAGGATGTTCGCCCCGAACAGGATCAGCATCGCGATATAGCGGTCGAGCTGCGCGCGCTCGCCGCTGCGGATGCCGCTGGCGATGAAGTAGGCGACCAGGCCCATCATCATCGCCACCAGCAGAATGCCCAGGACGCCAAGGTCGCTGAGCAGCCAATACATCGCCGAACCCTGCGTGTAGCCTTGAGCAAGGGCGTCCTGCCACGTCTTGTCCAGCAGGAAGAACACCGGCACCACCAGCACCGCCGCGCCGATCAGCACCTTCAGCACCGGGCCGAAACCTTTTTTGGTCTCCGGCGAAGCGCCGACGTGGCCCAGCCAACCCTTCAAGGCCTGGAACACCATGAGCCCTGCGATCATGCCGATAGCGGCGGTGAAGAAGCCCCAGCGATAGCCGTAGTTCGCGCCGATCCAGCTGGCGCAGATGATCGGCGCCAGCAGCGCGCCGGCATTGATGCCCATGTAGAAAATGGTGAAACCGGAATCGCGACGGGCATCGCCGGGCTCGTACAGCTTGCCGACCATGGTCGAGATATTGGGTTTGAACAGGCCGTTGCCGACGACGATCACTGCCAGACCGATCAGGAACTGTGTCAGATCGTTCGACATCAGCATGAAGCTGCCGGCCGCCATCAGCGCGCCGCCGAGCATGATCGATCGCTGGTAACCGAGGATGCGGTCGGCGACATAGCCGCCGAGAATGCCGGTCATGTACACCAGCGCGGTGAAGCCGCCATAGGTCTTGCTGGCGGACGCCTGATCGCCGCCGAAGAAGGCCGCGGCCACATGCACTGCGAGCATCGCGCGCATGCCGTAGTACATGAAGCGTTCCCAGAATTCGCTGCCGAACAGATTCCAGAGCGCTTTGGGATGACCGAGGAATTCGCCCGGCGGCGGCGGGATGAAGTCGGGCTGTGTCTTGGCGGCACCGCTCATGCGGGTTCTCTCTTTATGGTATGGAGTACGAAATCTACGGGCGCGAACATCGGACCCGCGACGGAGCACGGGGCCGGCGGAGAATGACCGACCCGGTGCTGATGCGTCAAACCGCGACAATCATGCTGCACTGCAACAGACGTATATCGGGCGTGATCGCGCGCCGTCACCCGTCCTTTCCTCAACCCGCCGCAGGATAGGTGTAGCTCGCCTGCACGCCCAACGGCAGGCCCAGGCCCCAATACGCCATCAACAGCAAGGTCCAGATCACCAGCAGCGTAAGCGAGTACGGCAGCATCAAGGCAACCAGGGTGCCGATGCCGGTGCCTTTCACGTAGCGCTGGCAGAACACCACGATCAGCGGAAAGTACGGCATGAGCGGGGTGATGATGTTGGTGGTGGAATCGCCGACCCGGTAGGCGGCCTGGGTGAGATCGGGCGAAACGCCCAGTTGCATGAGCATCGGCACCATCACCGGGCCGATCAGGCCCCACTTCGCGGACGCCGAGCCCACCATCAGATTCACCGAAGCAGTGAGCAGGATGATGCCGAACAGCGTCAGCCCCATCGGCAATTGCATGCTCTTGAGCGCCTCCGCGCCCTTGACCGCGATCAACGCGCCCAGATTGCTCTGGCCGAACGCGTAGATGAACTGTGCGCAGAAGAACGCCATGACGATGTAATAGCCCATGCCGCTCATCGACTTGCTCATGCCGGCGATGATGTCGCGATGGGTTTTGACCGAACCCGAGGCGATGCCGTAGACCACGCCGGGGATCAGGAAGAAGATGAAGATCAGCGCCACGATCGACTGCATCACCGGCGCCTGCGCGACCGCGAGCTGACCGGCGACGCCGCCGGGCGCGTCGGCCGGCGCGCGCCACGGCGAATCCGCCGGCACCAGCGTCAGCACGAACACGGCGGCCGCGATCAGCATCGCCAATACCGCCGACCACAAGCCGCGACGTTCGGCGGGCGTCATCGCTTCCATCGCCTGCGGCAACTGCGCCGGGTCGCCATCGACCGGCGTATCGCGCAGGCGCGGTTCGATGACCTTGTCGGTCAGGAACCAACCGACCGCGACGATCATGAAGGTCGAGGCGGTGGTGAAGAAATAATTGTTGAGCGGATTGACCACGATCGCGGGATCGATCACCCGCGCCGCCGCCTGCGTCAGGCCCGCCAGCAGCGGATCCAGGCTCGACGGCACGAAGAAGGTCGCCGAGAACCCGCCCGATACGCCGGCGAACGCAGCGGCAATGCCGGCCAGCGGGTGACGGCCGGCGGCGTAGAAGATCACCGCACCCAGCGGGATCACCAGCACATAGCCGGCGTCGACCGCGACATGACTGAGTACGCCCACCACGATCAGCACCGGCGTCAGCAGCGCTTTGGGGGTGACGCTGAGCATCGCGCGCAGGGCGGCGTTGATGAAACCGGTATGTTCGGCCACGCCCAGGCCCAGCATCGCCACCAGCACCACGCCCAGCGGCGGGAAGTTCACGAACGTCTTGACCATCTCCGCCATGAAACCGGTGAGGCTGGCGCCTGCGAGCAGATTCTTCACCTGGATCGGCTGGCCGTTGCGCGGGTCCAGCTCGGCGAACTGCACGTTCGACAGCAGCGCCGACACGATCCAGACCACCAGCATCAATCCCAGGAACAACAGCGCCGGATCGGGAAGCCGGTTGCCGATGCGTTCGACCGCATCAAGAAAACGGATCAGGAAACTGCGTCCGGGTGCGGCGGTCTGACTCATGGGCAGGGCATCGGTCGGGCGGGACTCCGGATGCTAATGCGAACGATGGCTTTTTTCACGTGCCGCGGCCGGATGAAGCGCATATGCAGCATGCACGCATTACGGCTGCGATACCGGAAGCTCAGCGCGCCGGACCCACCACCGAACGCACGTCGAACAGTTCCGGAAAGAAGGTCAGATCCAGCGCCTGTTTGAGGAACCCCGCGCCGCTGGAGCCGCCGGTGCCGCGCTTGAAGCCGATCACCCGCATCACCGTACGCAGATGACGGAAGCGCCAGATCTGGAACTGGTTCTCGAGGTCGACCAGATCCTCGCACAGGGCGTATTCGCGCCAGTAGCTGCCGGTGTTCTCGTAGATGCGTTCGAGCACCGGAACCAGTGCGGGGTCGTGGACGTGCGCGCGCGTCCAGTCGCGTTCGAGATGCTGCGCCGGCACCGCATGCCCCCAGCGCGCGAGATAGCGCAGGAATTCGTCGTAGATGCTCGGCGCTTCCAGCACCGCGCGCAGGCCCGCCTGCGCGGCCGGATCGTATTCGAACACCCGCAGCATCGCCGCATTCTTGTTGCCCATCAGGAATTCGATGGTCCGGTACTGCAGCGACTGGAAGCCCGAGGACGGTCCCAGCACATCGCGGAATTCCATGTATTCCGACGGCGTCAGCGTCTCCAGCACCGACCACATCGAGGTCAGTTGTTCCTGCACGCGCTTGCAGCGCGCCGCGACCTTGCCGAACTGCCACACGCGGTCGTTGCGCAGATGATCCACGGCCGCGGTCAGTTCGTGGCACAGCAGCTTCATCCAAAGCTCGGCCACCTGATGCTGGATCACGAACAGCATTTCGTCGTGATGCGGCGGGTCCGACAGCGGTTTCTGGGCACTGAGCAGGCGGTCCAGGTGCAGGTAGCCGCTGTAGGTCATGCGGCCTGACAGATCGGTGTGGATGCCGGCTTCGAGCGGGCGTTCGTTCTGATCGATATTCATCCATACAGAGTAACGCATGACCGTATGGAAACTCCCGTCCAGGGGCCGGCGCTGGGCCACAGTGCGAGCCAGTCATCGGATTGAAACCACGGCGGTCACGATTTCCGTCAGAATCGCGGGTCCGCACATGCTGCGGCAGCACAATCGATTGGGGGAACACCATGCTTCGATTCATGGACCGCGCATTCGCGGTCGAGCTCATGTCCAGACCTCTCCGCCGCGCATTGCCGATCATGCTGCTCTGCAGCATCGGCGCACCCGCGCTGGCCCAGACCATTCCGGTGTCGGGGGGCACCTACAGTCAGGATTTCGACACCCTGTCGAACACCGTTAACAGTATCAACAACACCGCCCTGCCCACGGGCTGGCTGTTGAACGAAACCGGCGGCGGCGGGCGCGACAACGAGCAGTACGCGGTGGACACCGGCAACAGCACCACCGGCGATACCTACAGCTACGGCGGCGCCGGCAGCACCGAGCGCGCCCTGGGCAGCCTTCGCAGCGGCACGCTGATCGCCTCCTACGGCGCGTGCTTCAGCAATGCGACCGGCGCCAGCCTGCTCAACTTCGACGTCGGCTACACCGGCGAACAGTGGCGCCTGGGCACCGCATCCCGCGCCGACCAGATCGACTTCCAGTACAGCGTCGACGCGACCTCGCTGACCACCGGCGCTTGGGTCGATGTCAACGCGCTGGATTTCGTCACCCCGAACACGGCCACGACCGGTCCGAAGGACGGCAACGCGGCCGGCAACCGCACCACGCTGGCGGCCACCATCAACGGCCTGAATATCGCCAACGGCGCGACTTTCTGCCTGCGCTGGAACGATGCCGACGCCAGCGGCGCCGACGACGGCCTGTCGATCGACGACTTCTCGCTCAGTGTCGGCGGCGTCGGCCTGCCGCTGGTCGCGGTCAGCGACGTCAGCGCGTTCGAAGGCGACAGCGGCACCAGCGTCATGAATTTCGGCTTCGGCCTGAGTTCGCCGGCCGGTATCGGCGGCGTGACCATCCAGTACGCCACCGCCGACGGCACCGCCACCGCGGGTAGCGACTACGTGGCCGCCAGCGGCACCGCCACCATCCCGGAAGGCGCCACCTCCACCACCGTCGCCATCACCATCAACGGCGACACGGATGCGGAGCCCAACGAAACCTTCTTCGTCGACATCACCGGCGTCACCGGCGCGCTCGTCTCGGACGGCCAGGGCCTGGGCACCATCCAGAACGACGAAGTCACCCTCACCCCGATCGCGCAGATCCAGGGCTCGGGTCTGCTGTCGCCGCTGAACGGAAGCATCGTCACCACCGAAGGCGTCGTCACCGCGCAGAAGTTCAACAACGGCTTCTTCCTGCAGACGGCCGACGCCGAAGTCGACGGCAACCCGGCGACCTCCGAAGGCATCTTCGTCTTCACCTCGACCGCACCGCCGGCCACCGCCGCCGTGGGCAACCGCGTCCGCGTCACCGGCACGGTCACCGAGTTCACGCCCGCGACCAACCTCAACCAGCTGTCGATCACCGAACTGGTCTCGGTCACGTCGATCCAGGTCGTCGCCACCGGCGTCGCCCTGCCGGCCCCGATCGAGCTGACCAGCGCCGACTTCGGCGCCACCGCACTGCCGGGCACCGCCGAGAAGTACGAGGGCATGCGCGTCAGCGCCGCCCGCAGCCGCGTGGTCGCCGGTTCCGATGGCAACATCAGCGAAGCCGCCGCCACCTCCACCACTACCGGCGTCTTCCATGTGGTGCTGTCGGATGTCCCCCGTCCGTTCCGCGAGGCCGGCATCGGCATCCTCGACGCGTTCCCGATCCCGGCCGGCAAGATTCCGCCGCTCTTCGACACCAATCAGGAACGACTGATGGTGCGCAGCCGCGGCCAGGTCGGCGCGACCGCGATCGCGCTCGACGCGGATGCCGAGATCACCAACATGGTCGGCGTTCTGGATTACTTCTCCGGCACCTGGGCGCTTCTGCCCGACGCCACCACGCCGCCCACCGTCGTCGGCGGCAAGACGCCCGAGGCCGTGGCCGACGCGCGATACGAAGACATCACCATCGGCAGCTTCAACCTGCTGCGTTTATTCGACGAAGTGAACGACAGCAACGGCGGCCCGACCATCCAGGCCGCCGCGCTGGACAAGCGCCTGACCAAGACCTCGCTGGCGATCTGCGACTTCCTCAAGGCGCCGGACATCCTCGGCGTGGTCGAAGTCGAGAACCTGCGCGTGCTCGGCCTGCTCGCCGACCGCATCAACGCCACCTGCGCCAGCGCTCCGGCGTATGTGCCCTATCTGGTGGACGGCAACGACGTCGGCGGCATCAACGTCGGCTTCCTGGTCAGCGAGCGCGCGATGGGCACGGTCAACCGCGTCGACCCGATCGAAGTGGTCCAGCTCGGCAAGGACACCCTGTTCACCAACCCTGACGCCTCCACCAGCCTGCTCAACGACCGTCCGCCGCTGATGCTGCGCGCGGTGGTCCACCAGGACAACGGCGCGTCCTTCCCGGTCACCGTCATCGTCAACCACCTGCGTTCGCTCAACGGGATCGACGACAACACCCCGGGCAGCAACGGTTGGGCGACCGACAGCGAGCGCGTCCGCGCCAAGCGCGCCCAGCAGGCGGTGTTCCTCGCCGACCTGGTCGAATCGCGCCAGCAGGCCGATCCGGACGAGCGCATCGTGCTGGTCGGCGACTTCAATGCCTTCGAATTCAGCGACGGCTATGCCGATGTGATGGGCATCATCCGCGGCGACGAAGCGGCCGAACCGAACGTGCTGACCTATGCCGCCAGCCCGATCACCGCGCCGCTGGTCGATGGCTCCGTGTTCATCATCGATCCGCTCGAACGCTACTCGTACGTGTTCGCGGGCAACGCGCAGACGCTCGACCACGTGCTGGTGAACGAAGCGACGGTGCTGGACGCGGCCGACCTGGTGGTCGACCACGCCCGCATCAACGCCGACTTCGGCGTGCACAACTACGGCGTGGCCGGCAACGCGATCCGCGTGTCCGATCACGACCCGGTGCGTCTGGCGATCAGCGTGGCGGATTTCCGCACCGCCGATCTGTCGATCACCGCCGCGGCCACGCCGGCCACGGTCGCGGGGGGCGCCATCGCCACCTTCACCGCCAACGTCGGCAATGCCGGCCCGAACAAGGCCGCATTCCCCAGCGTGGCGCTGGTGTTCGATGCGCTGGTCGCGGTGACGGTCACCGCGCCGGCCGAGTGGACCTGCGCCGCGCCGGTACAGGCGGGCGGCACCACCACCGTGACCTGCACCACCACGTCGCTGGAAGACAGCGGCCAGGCCGCCTTCAGCGCGGCCGTGACCGCACCGTCGCTGCCGACGGCCAGCACCCTGCAGATGGCCGCAGCCGTGGCTTCGCAGAGCCGCGACCGCAGCAACACCGACAACAGCGCCACCGCGAGCGTGGCGGTCGATGCCATCGTTCTGCCCAACGCCGACCTCGGCGTGCGCCTGATCGGTGGTCCGGTCAGTACCATCCCCGCCGGCGGCATCGCGACGGTGGTGGCCCAGGTCCGCAGCAACGGCCCGAACGCGACCTCGCAGCCGACGGTGACCTTCACCGGCAACGTCGCCGCCAACCGCGCCTCGGTCGTTCCGCCGGCCGGCTGGACCTGCGTGGCGGGTTCGCTCGGCAACGGCGACTTCAACACCGTCTGCACCGCCGCCGGCAGCTTCGCCAGCGGCGCCCGCGTCAACTTCACGCTGAACGTCACCGCACCGAACGTGCAGGGCCAGCCCACGCTCACGTTCAGCGCGACCGTCGGCGCCACTGCCACCAACGATCCGCTGTCGGTCAACAACAGCGCGGGCCGCACGCTCCAGATCACCGGCGCGCCGGTGACCATCCCGGGTGGATCCGGCGCCGGCGGCTGATCGCCGGGGCCGACTGCCCACGCACTTCGCGACACCCAGAAGCGCGGCTCCGGCCGCGCTTCTTTTTTTGCGCGACGACTTTCGGGGGTCATGGTTCGCGCGCGCCATACGCGTCCGCACGCGATCCGTCATGACGCGCTGCGCAACGAAGGCTTCAGGCGGAGCGGGTATGATTCGCGCAACCGACGCACGAGACCCCCGCACGATGACCGTCGCAGCACGTTTCGAAATCGAATATCTGCAGTACCTCGGCCCCGACGGCACGCTCGTCGCCGAACCGCCCGTCGCCTTCGCCGATCCCGCCACGTTGCTGCCGCTGTTCAAGCAGATGCTGTTCGTGCGCACCTTCGACAGCAAGGCCATCGCGCTGCAGCGCACCGGCAAGCTCGGCACCTACGCCGCCTGTCTCGGCCACGAAGCCACCCACATCGGCATCGGCGCGTCGATGCGTCCCGAGGACGTGTTCGCGCCCAGCTACCGCGAATACGGCGCGCAGTTCATGCGCGGCGTGCGCCCGCGGGAAGTCCTGCTGTACTGGGGCGGCGACGAACGCGGCAATGACTTCGCCGTGCCGAAGCACGACTTCTCGTGGTGCGTGCCGATTTCGACGCAATGCCTGCATGCGGCCGGCGCCGCGCTGGCGTTCAAGCTGCGCAAGGAACCGCGCGTCGCCGTGGCCACCTGCGGCGACGGCGGCAGCTCGAAGACCGACACCTATGCCGCGATCAATTCCGCCGGTGCGTACACGCTGCCGTTCGTCCAGTGCATCATCAACAACGGCTGGGCGATTTCCGTTCCCCGCGCGGCGCAGACCGGCGCGCCGACGCTGGCGCAGAAAGGCATCGCCGGCGGCCTACACTGCCTGCAGGTGGACGGCAACGACCTCATCGCGGTGATGGAAGGCATGCGCCGCGCGCTGGACCGCGCGCGCAGCGGCGGCGGCGGCAGCGTCATCGAATTCATGACCTATCGCCTGCACGACCACACCACCGCCGACGACGCCCGCCGTTATCGCGGCGAAGAAGAAGTGAAAGCCGCGTGGGCGCGCGAGCCGGTCACCCGGCTGCGGACATACCTCACCGCCGCCGGCTTATGGGATGAAGCGCAGGAAAGCGCCTGGGCCGACGAATGCGGACGACTCGTCGACATCGAAATCAACGCCTATCTGGAAACCCCCGTGCAGCCCGTGAGCGCGATGTTCGATTTCCTCTACGCCGAATTGCCGCCGGATATCCAGGCGCAGCGTGCCGAAGCCATCGCCGCGGAGGGCCGCAAGCATGGCTGACGGCGCACCCATCACATTGATCGAAGCCATCACCCAGGCGCTCGCCTACGCCATGCGCGCCGACGAGCGCGTGCTGGTGCTGGGCGAGGACGTGGGCGTGAACGGCGGCGTGTTCCGCGCCACCGCCGGCCTGCAGCAGATCTTCGGCCCGGAGCGGGTGCTGGACACGCCGCTGGACGAAACCACGATCGCCGGTCTGACGGTCGGCATGGCCGCCCAGGGCATGCGTCCGGTGGCCGAAGCGCAGTTCGACGGCTTCGTGTATCCGATGGTCGATCACATCATCTGTCACGCCGCACGCTTCCGCTATCGCACCCGCGGCCGCCTCACCTGCCCGATGGTGCTGCGCGTGCCGTGGGGCGGCGGCATCCGCGCGCCGGAACACCACAGCGAAGCCAACGAATCGATCTTCACCAACGTGCCCGGCCTGCGCGTGGTGATGCCGTCGTCGCCGCAGCGCGCCTACGGCCTGCTGCTGGCCGCGATCCGCGACGAGGATCCGGTGATCTATATGGAACCCAAGCGCATCTATCGCCAGTACAAGGAACTGGTGCCCGACGACGGCGAAGCGCTGCCGCTGGACGTGTGCTACGTGCTGCGCGACGGCAGCGACGTGACCCTGGTGACCTGGGGCGCGCAGGTGAAGGAATGCCTGGAGGCCGCCGACGCATTGGCGAAGGACGGCATCAGCGCCGAAATCATCGATGTCGCCACCCTCAAGCCGCTGGACTTCCCCACCATCGCCGAATCGGTCTGCAAGACCGGCCGCTGCGTGATCGTGCACGAAGCGCCGAAGACCGCGGGTTTCGGCGCCGAGATCGCCGCGCGCCTCGCGGAAGAGTCGATGTACGACCTGGTCGCACCGGTCGAACGTGTCACCGGCTACGACACGCATATCCCGCTGTTCCGCCTGGAAATGAAGTACCTGCCCAGCGTCGAGAAGATCGTCGCCGCGGCGAAGCGGACACTGGCGGCGAGTTGAGTTGGACGATGCGGGCGATTGAGGCAAGAGCGAATCCCCCATCGCCTGCTGCGCAGGCGATCGCCCCCTTTTTCAAAGGGGGCTGGAAAGACGCCGCGTTTTTTGCCCCTCTTGAAAAAGGAAATCGTAAAGACGTCGCGCTTTTTAATCCTCTTGAAAAAGCGAGCCGGAAAGACGCAGCGCCTTTTACCCCCTTTGAAAGAGGGGGTCGGTATCGCGCAGCGATGACGGGGGGATTTGCTCTTCGCGCACCACTCGCCTGCAGCATCCTCTGATGCAGACCCGTATCGTCAACGACTACCGCACCCGATACGCGAATCCGATCCGGTTCGCGCAGGGCGAGCCCGTAACGCTAGGCGAACGCGACACCGAATGGCCGGCCTTCATCTGGACCGTCACCGCCGACGGCAACGCCGGCTGGGCACCGTTCGACTGGCTGAGACCGCTCGACGATAACCGCGCTGAAGCCCTGCGCGATTACTCGGCGCAGGAACTCGACGTGAACACCGGCGACACCGTGACCCTGCTGCACGAACTCGGCGGCTGGTGGTGGTGCGAACACGCCGATGGACGCTGCGGCTGGGTGCCGACGGAACACCTGGAGCGGGCATGAGCGACCCGAAAGTCGAACAACTGCTGCACGATCTGCAGCTCACCCATCCCGATCTGCATGCGCTGGCGCAGGCCGTACGCAAAGTGATCCGCGCGGTGGCGCCGAAAGCGTCCGAGCGGGTGATGTACGGCGGCATCCTGTTTTCGGCTCCCGAACAGTTCTGCGGCGTCTTCGCCTATTCCGCGCATGTGACGATGGAATTCGGCCGGGGTGCGGAACTGGAAGACAGTCACGGCATGCTCGAAGGCAAGGGAAAATTCCGTCGCCACATCAAACTGCAGACGCTTGCCGATATCGAATCGAAACACCTGAAAACCTACATCGCGCAAGCGCTTCGACTTTCCACCCGGCCGCCGGCATGATCGTTCGACGGCATCGGCAACAGAATCAAAGGAATCCCCCATGAGCCAGACCAAGACCTTCATCCTCCCCGACCTCGGCGAAGGCCTGCCGGACGCCACCATCGTCGAATGGTTCGTGAAGCCAGGCGACACCATCAGGCTCGATGCGCCGCTTGTGTCGATGGAAACCGCAAAGGCGGTGGTGGAAGTGCCGTCGCCGGTGTCGGGCAAAGTGCTGAAGCTCGCCGGCGGCGATGGCGACGTGGTCATCACCGGCACGATGCTCGCGGTGTTCGAGGTCGATCCGTCGATGCCGCAGCGTGCGGAAGGCCAGGACACCGGACATCACCACGGCGGCGCCGCGCATACCGGCGATCCGGCGCCGGGCGCGGCCGACAAGGTCGTCGCCTCCGACGACGGTGGCGTCATCAAGGATACCGGCGCACCCGCGCCCACGGGCGAAGTCCGCAGCGACGCCGGCACCGTGGTCGGCGCGATGCAGAGTTCCGACGCGGTGCGCAGCGAGGCCGCGGTCGCGGTCGGCGGCGTGAAGGCGATGCCGGCGGTGCGCGCGATGGCGCGCAAGCTCGGCGTCGATCTGTCGCGCGTACGCGCCACCGGCGCCGACGGCGTGGCGACGATGGACGATGTGAAGCGCGCGGCGGCCGATGGTTCGGCAAAGCCCGGTGCTGCGGGGCCTGCTTCTGTGGGAGCGACGCAAGTCGCGACTTCGGGCATCGCCGCTGCACCTGTCGCGACTCGCGTCGCTCCCACAAGCGAAGCGGCGCAGCGCACGCAGCTGTCCGCCACCGGTAAGCCGATGCGCACGCAGCCGCCGGGCGTGTCCGCCAGCGGTCAGCCGGAACAGCTCAAGGGCGTGCGCCGCAACATGGCGCGGGTGATGGCCGATGCGCACGCGAAAGTGGTGCCGACCACGCTCACCGACGATGCCGACATCCACGCCTGGGCGCACGGCAACGACATGACCGTGCGCCTGGTACGCGCGATCTGCGTCGCTGCGAAAGCGGTGCCTGCGCTCAACGCCTGGTTCGGCGGCGACAACCTCACCCGCACCCTGCATCCGCACGTCGACATCGGCATCGCGGTGGACACCGACGACGGCCTGTTTGTGCCCGCGCTGCGCAACGCCGACGTACTCGACGCGCGCGGCGTGCGCGAAGCGATCACCCGCCTGCGCATGCAGGTCGAAGACCGCAGCATTCCGTCCAGCGAATTGAGCGGCTATACGATTTCGTTGTCGAACTTCGGCATGTTCGCTGGCCGCTACGCCACCCCGGTGGTAGTACCGCCCTGCGTCGCCATCGTCGCCGCCGGCCGCGCGCGCCATCAGATCACCCCCGTGCTCGGCGGCTTCGAATCGCACAAGGTCATTCCGCTGTCGCTCACCTTCGATCACCGCGTCTGCACCGGCGGCGAAGCGGCGCGCTTCCTGCGGGCGATGCTGGATGATCTCGGCTTGCCGGGATGAGAATACCGGCGGCGAAACACATATCGCTCAAACGATGTTTTGCCGCATTGGTTCTCTGCGCCAGCACAGTATCTGCGTGGGCGCAGCAGACACCTCCGTCGTGGAGCGATGTCTGCTACGTCGGCTTCGATAACGACATCGCAAAGCTCGCCGGCCCGAATGCAACGGACTGTGGCTTTCATGTTGGCAGTTCTACCGATACCAAGCCGGCACGACGCTGCGCGCTGAAAGCCACGCGCGCGGGAAAGCCCTTCAAGATCGGCACCTCTGGCTTTGGCACAGATTCCAGCTACTGCATCGCAGCTGTCCGCGACACCGCCGGAACACTATGGAAATTCACTGTCGATGCCGATGTACTGGAAATGTCAGGTGGCGGCACGACGCTGTGGGTCTCTCGCTGCGCTCGCTTTCGTCCCATGCGCAAACTATCGATGCCTTTTTTCTCGCTCGACGACTGCATCGAAGATGAAGAAATGACAGAACGCATCGTCAACAGCACCGCCAACAAAATCGATTCCGACGAAGAAAATTCAGCTGAACCCGAAAAAGACGGCAGACCCAATCTCCTAGAGAAGCGTCAAAACCTTTGACGGCGTAATGCTCCGGCGCTGGCGAACCAAGCATTGGCGCGAATCAATTCACCCGCACCGATGCCTGACCGATGCGCAGGGGCGCCTGCTCTCCGCGCATCGGAAGCCCGCGCACATCGCGTATTTCGATGTGTCGGGCTTGATCCGTCCTGTCGCCGAGACGGAACCATTCGATGCGATGGAGATCGCGGTCTTGCGCGGTGAAGCGCATCTCCATGTCGAACAGCGTTCCGGCGTCCATCCCGCCCCAGCCCGCCGGGCAATCCCAGGGCTGCGGCCTGGCAGGTTCGGCCTCGCGGCTGTTGAGAAACGTCCTCGACGTCGTTCCTGATATGGCGCGACGGACGTATCGGACGCACAGCGGTTCGGAAAAGAACGATGTCAGGTGGACGCGCGCGAAGTCGTCGTCTTTTTTCCGGGCGGCCTGACCCAGCATGAAATGCCCGCGTTGCTTCAATGCGTCGTTGCGCGCAGGGTCGCGTGCGGCCCAGCGTCGCCAGCCGTTGTGCACGCCGGTGCCGGTCGGGATATCGGTACTGCCGACGCGGAGCGAACCCTTCTCCCGCCTCGTCCAGTGCGCAAGCAGTGCGCCGGAACGATCCCGGGCGAACTCGGTATCGTAGGTCGCATTCACGAACAACCCACCGTTCTGGCAACGATATTGCCGGCCACGCGTCCACGTCATCGAAGCATAGGGCTGCAGGACCGACCCGCCCTTGCGCGCTTCGAGCGCATCCAGCCCTTTCTCGTCGACGGCGAACTCGAACCTGATCCACGCGCCGTCGTCTGCCTGGGTGATCTTCACCTTGTGGTCCACGTGGTCCTTGAGGTTTCCGTTTTCCATCCAACCGTGCAATTTCGAGAGCAGGTACTCGTCCGCGCCATCGTATTCGCCCACCAGATCCGGACAGCCGCCCTTCCGCGAAAACAGGCCCCAGGCGCGTCCCGGCCAGTCGTCCGGGTATTCCGACAGATTACAGGCCGACATCGCCAGCGCGCCGACGATGCAGCACGCCATCCACGCGCCTCGCCTTGCGAACCGCATCACCGTCGGGCGCGTATTCCCACTCATCGTTACCCCTGCTTGCTTACCCAGACCGGACATGCGGCGGTCCCCGGTTCATCGCACCTGTGCGTACAAGGCACGCAGCGTCCCGCGCATCAATATCGATCGATCCCGGGATCCACCTCAAGACTCCACGCATCGATCCCACCCACGACGTTGTAGATATCCGCGAACCCCTGCTGCGCGAAATACATCGCAGCCTGCGCGCTGCGGCCGCCGTGGTGGCAGAGAAACGCGATGGGCGTGGTCTTCGGCAACGCGAGCAGACGTTCGAGGCCGCCGTCCTCCAGCCCTTCGTACGCAAGCGGAACGGACGCGATCGCACGCTCTTCAGGTGGGCGCACATCGACGAGCGTGATCGCGCCCGCGCGTGCCTGCGCATCGGCGTCGGCGACGGAAAGATTGCGGAAGGACATGACGGCTCCTGATCGTGCGGCGATGCGTGGCATCATGCCGCGATGACGTCGCCTTCCGCCAGTCCGGCCGCCAGCCTGCATCGTATTCCGCGCCGCCCGCACGCTTGGATCGGGCTGTTGGCGCTGTCGCAGCTGCTGGTGACAGCCGCGTGGTGGCGCTGGGGCTGGACGGTCGGATTGCCGCTGATGGTCGCCAGCCACGCGCCGTTCTGGTGGGGCACGCTGTGGCCGTATTCGCGCATGTTCGGGCCGGTGCTGAAGCGTCTACCGACAAGCGAAAAACGGGTGTGGCTGACGATCGACGACGGCCCGTCCGACGACACCCCCGCCGTGCTCGATGCGCTGGATGCGCACGATGCGAAAGCCACGTTCTTCCTGGTCGGCGAACGCGCGGCGCGGCATCCCGAGCACGTGCGCGAAATCCTGCGTCGCGGCCACGGCATCGGCAATCACAGCGCCAGCCATCCCGCGCGCTGGTTCTGGGCGCTGGGACCGTCGCGGATGCGCCGCGAGATCGCGGACACGCAGCGGATCCTGCAGGAGATTTCCGGAGCGCCGCCGCGCTGGTTCCGTGCCGTGGTCGGCATGAGCAACCCGTTCGTCAACGCAGCGCTGAAAACGCATGGCCTCGCGCGGGTGGCGTGGAGCGCGCGCGGCTTCGACGGCGTCGCCACCGATGCGCAAGCGGTGGTGGCGCGGATCGAACGCGGGCTTTCGCCGGGCGCGATCGTGCTGTTGCACGAAGGTGCCACGCATGGCCTCAATGTCGAAACGCTGCGCCTGCTGCTGCAAAGGTTGGATACGTTGGGGTATCGATCGATGCTGCCGGAACACCTGCCGGAATCACTGTAGGAGCGGCGGCTTTCAACAGCCGAATGGCTGGTCAAGCCGCGAAGCCTGCTTTTTGTGGGAGCGGCGGAAGCCGCGAAGCCCGCGCACTGTCAGGCAAAACGTGAAATGCAATCTGAGAACGCATGCGTTCGTGCGTCACGATGGCAGGGGACGTCGTGGCTTTGATCGCGCGGGCTTCGCGGCTTCCGCCGCTCCCACAAAAGCAGGCTTGCAGCTTACGCGCGCGTCGCGACGATCAGCCAGTTGTTGAACGGGGTGTTGCCATACAGCGGCGTGAACTCGGCCTGCAGGCCGGCGGCTTCCAGCGCGGCGCGCAGGCCGTCGAGGGTGGGATAGCTGCGCGGGCGGAACTGCATCCAGCCGATCCAGTTGGCGAGCCGGTCGGTGATGCGCGAGGTACGCGCGCGGCCGGTGGTGTCGTCGATGGCGCTGCGGATCACCAGCCTCGCGCCGGGCGTGAGCATCGCGGCCATTTTCGCGATCAACGCGCGCTGCCCGTCGGCGTCGAGATACTGCAAGACGTCGAGGATCGCAACGCTGCCGCGATGTTCCGGCGTGGTATTGGCGAGATCGACCACGTCGAACTGCGTCTGCGCAAAGCCGCGCTTGTCGGCGACGCGACGCGCGCGCGCGATCTTGGCGGCATCGTTGTCGACGCCGCGATACGCCAGCGTCTGCCCGTCGAAACGCAGCGCGTGCGCCAGCAGGCCCAGGCCGCAGCCCAGGTCCAGCAGCGGTTCGCTGCTGCCGCGCAGCGCGGCGAGCACGCCGGGATACAGCGGATCGCTGCCGAGCTTGGCGCGCACGTAGTAGTAATCGTAGCGATTGCCCAGCGGAAACGACGGCAGGAAGGCTTCGGCGATGCGGCGCGCGTCGGCGGAGGCGAACGGCAGCGCGGCGGCGTTCATGCTCATGGCGACGCCGCGGACAGCATGCGCCGCACGGCCGGCAACGCCAGTCGCGCCCATTCGGCGTACATCGCCGCGGACGGATGCAGACCATCGTCGGCGAGCATCACCGGCTCGGCGCCGCGCGCGCGGTTGACCGGCGCGATGTCGATGAAGACCACGTTGCGCTCGGCGCAGATCTTCGCCGCCGCCGCGTTGTAGGCGTCGAGTTCGCGCGCGATGGCGGCGGTGTCGCGGCCGCTGTCCGCGGCGAACGGGGTCACGCCCCAGTCGGGAATCGCCAGCACGAACACGCGGTCGGCGCGACGCCCGGCGAAGCCGATGGCGCGTTCGAGCAGCACCGCGAATTCATGCGCGTACTCGTCGACGGCACGACCGCGATACTGATTGTTGACGCCGATCAGCAGACTCACCAGCGCATGGTCGCTGCCGAGCGGATTGTCGGCGTCGATCGCCGCCGACAATTCGTCGGTGGTCCAGCCGGTGGCAGCGATGATGCGTGGGTCGTCGATGACGATGCCCTCGGCGCGCAGCAAGGCCGCCAGTTGCACCGGCCAGCGGCCGGCCGGCTCGACGTTTTCGCCGATGGTGTAACTGTCGCCAAGGGCGAGATACGAAGCCGTCGCCGCGGCGTGCGCGTCATCGGCAGCCCCGGTCGCGAGCATCGCTGCGAGCACGACCGGCGCGACCGTCATCGATCAGGCGACTGCGGCTGCGCGCTGCGCCGACGCGGCGTCTGCGCGGCGCTGCAGCACGCGCTCGATGCGCGCAAAGACTTCGCGCAGCACCGGCGCTTCCGGCAGCAGGGTGACGCGGAAGAAATTGCGTTCGGGCACGTTGAAGCTGGAGCCCGGCACGATCAATACATCTTCGGTTTCCAGCATTTCCAGCGCGAAGGCGTGGTCATCGAAACCGTGCGCGGCAGCGCCGACCACGGCCGGGAAACCGTACAGCGCGCCGGCCGGCGCGATCAGTTGCAGATGCTCGCTGGCTTCGCAGCAGTCGATCAACGCGCGGCGGGTCTCGTACAGGCGACCGCCGGGCGCGGTGAGCGCGCTGATGGTGTCGTTGCCGTGCAGCGCGGCGGCGATGGCGAACTGGCCGGGCACGTTCGCGCACAGGCGCAGCGCGCCCAGCAGATCCATCGCATGGTGGAAATCGCCGCTGGCCAGCGGGTCGCCGCTCAGCACCGCCCAGCCCACGCGCCAGCCGCAGGCGCGATGCACTTTCGACAGGCCGCCGAACGACAGGCACGGCAGATCGCCGGCCAGCGGCGCCAGCGGCTGGAACTGTGCGTCGTCGTAAAGAATGTGATCGTAGATCTCGTCCGCCATCAGCAGCAGGTTGTGCTTCGCGGCGATGGCGACGATGCGTTCGAGGATCTCGCGCGGATAATTCGCGCCGGTGGGGTTGTTCGGATTGATCAGCACGATCGCGCGGGTGCGCGTCGACACCAGCTGCGCGATCTCGTCGGGATCGGGCAGGAAGCCGTTGTCGGCACGGCAGCGGTAGTACACCGGACGGCCGTCGTTGAGGATGGTCGCGGCCGACCACAGCGGGTAATCGGGCGACGGCAGCAGCACTTCGTCGCCGGGATTCAGCAGCGCGCGCAGGCTCAGATCGATCAGTTCGCTGACGCCGTTGCCGACGAACACGCGCTCGGGCGAGGCGTTCGGCGTGCCGCGCTGCTTGTGGAACGCGGCGATGGCTTCGCGCGCGGCCGGCAGGCCCTGCTGGTGGGTGTAGGGATCGGTGTCGGCGATATGGTCGGCGATGGCCCGCTGCAGGTGTTCCGGGGCGCGGAATCCGAAGGCGCCCGGGTTGCCGATATTGAGCTTGATCTGGGTCCGGCCCTGGGCCTCGAGCTCGCGTGCGCGCCGGGCGAGTTCGCCGCGGATCTCGTACCGGACTTCGGACAGGCGTTCGCGGGTCTTGAGAACGGGCTTCGGGCTGTGGTGCGGACTGGAGGGCGACATCGGTTCGGCGGGCGCAAAAAAGTCGCCAAAGACTAGCAGATCGACGGAAAGGACCGGCCGGCTGCGTCTTCCGCAGCGCTCGTTCCAGCGGATGGTCCGGCGGCCGCCCCAGCACCGATTCCGCCCGCGACGGCCGCCGCGACATAGAATCGGCCCATGACCAATCGCTTCCCACTCGTTTGACCGCCGCCGCTCCCGCCCCGGTTCCCGTTCTCGACGCCATCGGCTGGCCCTTCCCCGGCCAGGCCGTGCACGAGGTCGCCGACCCGGACTGGGCCGCCGCGATCGCCGCCAATCCGCAGGCGCGGCCGGCGCGGGTGATCGAACAGCACCGCTCCGGCTACGTCGTCGCCGAGGCGCCGGGGCACGCGCTGAGCGTGGAATCGCCGCCGGAATGGATGCGCCGCCGCTTCCCGTCGCAGGACCGCGCCGCGGTCGGCGACTGGGTGCTGATCGAGGATCAGCCGCCGCGCACCCAGATCGTGGCGCTGATGGCGCGGCGCAGCACCATCAAGCGCGCCGCCGCCGGCGAGCATTACCAGCAGCAGGTGATCGCCGCCAACATCGACACGGTGTTCGTGGTCTGCGGCCTGGATGCCGACTTCAACCCGCGTCGGATCGAACGCTACCTGCTGCTGGTCCGCGGCGGCGGCACCGCCCACGGTTCGCCCAATCCGGTGGTGGTGCTGACCAAGGCCGATGTGGAAGGCAACGACGCCGAGGCCTCGCTGGCGGCGCTGGCCGAACTGGCCGCGCAGGGCATCGTCGCGGTGGCGGTGAACGCCAGGGACCGCGCCAGCGTCGCCGCGCTGGACCCATGGCTGGGGCCGGGCCGCACCGCGGTGCTGGTGGGTTCGTCGGGCGCCGGCAAATCCACTCTGACCAACACCCTGCTGGGCGTCGAGAAGATGAAGACCAATGCGGTGCGCGAGAACGACGCCCGCGGCCGCCACACCACCACGTTCCGCACGCTGCTGCCGCTGCCGTCGGGCGGCTGCCTGATCGACACGCCCGGCATGCGCGAACTCAAGCCGACCGGCGAGGAGCATCTGGCCGACGGCGGTTTCGCGGACATCGAAACCCTGACCGGCGAATGCAAGTTCCGCGATTGCCACCACGCCCGCGAACCCGGCTGTGCGGTGCGCGCGGCGCTGGAGGCCGGCACGCTGGACCCGGCGCGGCTGGCGAACTACCTCAAGCTGCGCGACGAGGTGGCCACCGCCGCCGACAAGCTCGCGACCCGGCTGGTGCAGAACGCCAACCCGAAAACCGGCAGCAAGCCGCGTCACAAGCCGTCGGATGACAGGTATGGGAAGGAGTGAAGCGTTGATCGGGGTGTTTGAGCGAAAGCAAATCCCCCCGTCAACCGCTTCGCGGCTGCCGACCCCCTTTTTCAAAGGGGGTGAAAGACCGGGCTCGCGATTCTCGCAGACTCATTTTTCGACGACCGACAAACCCTTCAGACTGCGATTCTCATTAGCCCCCTTTGAAAAAGGGGGAGGCCATTGCAACGCAATGGCCGGGGATTTGCGTTTGTGATTTCCCATAACGACATCGCCCATCACGCCGCGCTCGATGCGCGCCTGGTCGCGGCGGTGCGCGGCATCCGCCTGCTGGAAACCCTGAGCTGGCCGGCGAGCGCGCAGGAAACCTTCCTCGCCGCATGGCGGATCGGGCGCATCCATCTGCCGAAGATCGATTACCCAAAAGAGAATTTCGACGCCGTGCGCGCGGAGCTGGACGCGGTGCGCGCCGGTGCCGACCCGGATCATCCGCTCGGTCATTACCTGATCCAGACCGCCGACAGCTGGCGAATCGGCACCCGACTCCTCGACGCCGCGGGCAGCCATCGTGTCACCGCGTATTCGACCCGCCTGTACGGACGCCCGGTGGAAATGCTGCCCGGCAACGGCCCGACCAATCTCGAAGCCGCGCAGCATTTCATCGAAGTGGCCGACGATATGGATCAGGAGCTGCGCGACATCGAGCCCGACGCGGTGATGGCCGCGGAAACGGTGCGCGACGCGCTGCAGGCCGACATCGATGCGTTCTTCACCGACCACAAGGTCAGGGTCGAACTGGACCCGGCGCTGATCGCCAAGGCCGCCGCCAGTTCCACCCGCATCCGCCTGCGCACCAACACCGGTTTCAGCGAATACGACCGCCACCAGTTGCTGGTCCACGAAGCGTTCGTGCACACCCTCACCGGCATCAACGGCCGCGAACAGCCGCTGCTGAAATCGATGATCCGCAGCGCGCCGCGCACCACCGCGACCCAGGAAGGCCTGGCGACGTTCGCCGAGCTGATTTCCGGCGCGATGGACATCGAACGCATGAAGCGCATCAGCCTGCGCATCGTCGCCATCGACATGGCGATCGGCGGCGCCGATTTCGTGCAGGTGTTCCGCTTCTTCCTCGAGGCCGGGCAATCGCCCCAGGACAGCTTCGCGTCCTCGCAGCGGGTGTTCCGCGGCGCCCCGCTGGGCGGCGGGGCGGCTTTCACCAAGGACACCGTGTATCTGCACGGCCTGCTCAGCGTCCACACCTTTTTCCGATGGTGCCTGCGCCATCGCAAACTCGCGGTCGCACGGCAGCTGTTCGCCGGCAAACTGGCGCTGGAGGACGTCTTCGCGCTGCAGCCGATGTTCGATGCCGGCGCGATCGCCGCGCCGCGCTACCTGCCGCCGTGGATGCAGCGCGCGAACGGGCTGGCCGGCATGCTCGCGTTCTCGCTGTTCGCCAACAGGATCCGTCTTGATCGCGTGGATGCCGACGATCTGGTGCTGGGGCTGGGCGTCTAGCGGTCCTTGTAAAGCGACCTTCGGGCCGGCCCTGGCAGACACCGGTCAGCGTCGCAGTCGAGGCCGTGCCCACGGCTGGTGGAAACGCTTTGCGGTTCATTTCCATCGGCCGCGGGCGCGGCCCAACTTTCGTAGTGGTTCGGGTGCTGCGTGGGCCGGGCTGAAGCCCCTCCTGCGACGAGCCGGATTCCACGATAACCACCACCATTCGCCACCGCACGGCGAAAGCCGCGGCTTGCCGCTAGAATCGATGGCCCTGACCCCATCAAGACGGCGCGACGCCGTATCCGATGTCCGAGACCAACAACGATCTGAAGCAATCCGCCCTCGCCTACCATCGCCAGGATCCGCCGGGCAAGATCAAGGTCTCGCCGACCAAGCCGCTGGTGACCCAGCGCGATCTCGCCCTCGCCTACTCGCCGGGCGTGGCCTATGCCTGCGAGGCCATCGTCGCCGACCCCAACGCCGCCAGCGAAATGACCGCGCGCGGCAATCTGGTCGCGGTGATCACCAACGGCACCGCGGTGCTGGGCCTGGGCGACATCGGTCCGCTGGCCGGCAAACCGGTCATGGAAGGCAAGGGCGTGCTGTTCCAGAAGTTCGCCGGCATCGACGTGTTCGACATCGAAGTGGACGAGCGCGACCCCGACAAGCTGGTCGACATCATCGCCTCGCTGGAACCGACCTTCGGCGGCATCAATCTCGAAGACATCAAGGCGCCCGAGTGCTTCATCGTCGAGCGCAAGCTGCGCGAACGCATGAACATCCCGGTGTTCCACGACGACCAGCACGGCACCGCGATCATCGTCGGCGCGGCCGTGCTCAACGCGCTGGAGATCGTCGGCAAGAAGATCGAAGACGTGAAGCTGGCCACGTCCGGCGCCGGCGCCGCCGGCATCGCCTGCCTCGACATGCTCGTCGCGCTTGGCATGAAGCCGGAGAACATCCTCGCGGTGGACCGCGACGGCGTGATCTACACCGGCCGTCCGCATCTGGATCCCGACAAGGCCCGCTACGCCCGCGACACCGACAAGCGCACGCTCGCCGAGATCGTGATTGGCGCCGATGTGTTCCTGGGCCTGTCCGCCGCCGGCATCCTCAAGCCGGAGATGGTCGCGACGATGGCCGACAAGCCGGTCATCCTGGCGCTGGCCAATCCCAACCCCGAGATCGATCCGGAAGACGCCAAACGCGCGCGCCCCGACTGCATCATCGCCACCGGCCGTTCGGACTATCCGAACCAGGTCAACAACGCGCTGTGCTTCCCGTACATCTTCCGCGGCGCGCTGGACGTCGGCGCCACCGAAATCAACGAAGCGATGAAGCTCGCCTGCGTGCGCGCCATCGCCCAGCTCGCGCGCATGGAAGCGTCCGACCTCGGCGGCGCCTACGCCGGCGAAATTCCGCGCTTCGGCGCCGAGTACATCATCCCCCGTCCGTTCGACCCGCGCCTGCTCACGGTGCTGGCGCCGGCGGTGGCGCAGGCGGCGATGGATTCGGGCATCGCCCTGCGGCCGATGCTCGATTTCACCGCCTACCGCGAGAAACTCGGCCAGTTCATCTACCGCACCGGCCTGCTGATGAAACCGGTCTACGACCGCGCGCGCAGCGATCGCAAGCGCGTGGTGTACGCCGAGGGCGAAGAGGAAACCGTGCTGCTCGCCGTGCAGACGGTGATCGACGAACAACTGGCGCGCCCGATCCTGATCGGCCGCCCGGACGTGATCGAGACCCGCATCCAGCGCCTCGGCCTGCGGATGAAGGTCGATGTCGATTTCGACCTCACCAATATCAACGACGACCCGCGCTTCAACGACTACTGGCAGCAGTACCACGCGCTGACCGAACGTCGCGGCGTGACACCGGCCGCGGCCAAGAACCTGCTGCGCTCGCGGCCGTCGCTGATCGCCGCGCTGATGGTGGAGCGCGGCGAAGCCGACGCGATGATCTGCGGCCTGGTCGGCCGTTTCCACAAGAAACTCGGCTACCTGCTGAGCGTGTTCGACTTCGAGCGCGGCGTCTCCGGCACCGCGGCGATGACCGGCGTGATCAACGACCACGGCGTGTGGTTCTTCCTCGACACCCACGTGCAGGTGGACCCGTCCGCCGAACAGATCGCCGAAGCCACGCTGCAGGCCACCTACCGCCTGAAACTGTTCGGTATCGAACCCAGGGTCGCGCTGCTGTCGCACAGCAACTACGGCAGCCACGAGAACGCCAGCGCCGCGAAGATGCGCCGCGCCTACAAGCTGATCCGCGCGCGCGCGCCGAGGCTGGAAGTCGACGGCGAAATGCAGGGCGATACCGCGTGGGACGAACTGCTGCGCAAACGCATGTTCCCCAACACCACCCTGCACGGCCGCCCCAACCTGTTCGTGCTGCCCAATCTCGACGCCGCCAACATCACCTACAACATGGTCCGGGTGATGACCGACGGCGTCGCCATCGGCCCGATCCTGATGGGCCTGGATCAGCCCGCGCACATCCTCACCCCCGCCTCCACCCCGCGCCGCGTGGTCAACATGACCGCGATCGCCGCGGTGGACGCGCAGATCCGTCAGCAGCGCGAAGCCGAAGCGACGAACCGCAGGGCGGCGGCGAGCGAGGATTGATCGCCCTGCTTTTCGCGGCTCGCGCCGGTTCCCAGGAGCGGCAACATCCGCTTTTGTGGGAGCGACGCAAGTCGCGACAAGCCCACGGAAATCCTGATCGCAGCGGCATGGTTCCTTCCAGCCTGCAGGCGCGGCCCGACCTTCGTCGCGAGATGGGTTCGTCGCGACTTGCGTCGCTCCCACAGACGGCCGTTTCTTGTGGGAGCGACGCAAGTCACGACAGGCCGCCGACGACACCGGATCCTTCAGAACAGATCACCAGCGCCTGCCGACCAGACCGACCCCCAATAAGGATATTCGCCTATCTCTTTCGCCAGACCGGCGCGGATTGGATTCTCGATGATGTATCGAGCGACGCCGACCATCTCGTCTTCCGCACGCAGAGCCCGATCATGGAATCCCGGCATCCAGACACTGCCCGAGCGACCTCCCGCCTGATTGGCGCTACGCGCCGTAACGCACTTGACCCGCTGGATCAGTGCGGAAAGTGATCTGTACGCACCCAGTTCGATCAGCATGTGGAGATGATCGGGCATCAATACCCAACAGAGGAGCCGAGATTCTTCCCACAGGCTGTGTTCCTGAAGCTTCGATATCACAGCAGATGCCGTCGAACCGTCGAGGAAACGCCGATCACGCGCATGACATACGGTCGTGATGAGATAGTGCTGCGCCGGCAAGGAAACCCTGCCTGCGCGTAGGGCACGGTAGCCCGGCTTGTGACGATATCCGTTCATCACGACAGCCTCCATTCCGGGCCATGAAGACGACATCGGGGAAACCGGATTCCTCTGTCAGGATTTCCCTCAAGAGCGTCGCGACTTGCGTCGCTCCCACAAAAATCGCGGATGCTGGCGTTTGTGGGAGCGACGCAAGTCGCGACAAAACGCGGCAGACATCTTCATGGAATCGAATTCCTGCAGCAAAACCAGACACCGCACGCCCCCGTACGGGGCAGCCCCCGCGCCCGCTGCTAGAATCCCGACTCTAAACAGAATGTCCCCCACAGGATGCGGCCACGCGGCCGCAGCGGAGCCCAACGCATGAGCTGGTTGAACGAACTGCTGCAGAACGACCCCGATCCCACCGAGACCCGCGAATGGGTCGAGTCGCTCAAGGCGGTCATCGACGCCGACGGCGCCGAGCGCGCCCACCAGTTGCTGCAGGGCATGGTCGAACTGACCCGCCGCGCCGGCGCGCATCTGCCGTTCGCGCCCACCACCGAATACATCAACACCATTCCCTCGCACCTCGAACCGCGCATGTCGGGCGACCAGCACATGGAATGGCGGATCCGCTCGATCATCCGCTGGAACGCGATGGCCATGGTGGTCCGCGCCAACCGCAAGCCCGGCGACCTTGGCGGCCACATCGCCAGCTTCGCCAGCTCGGCCACGCTCTACGACGTCGGCTTCAACCATTTCTGGCGCGCCCCCAGCGACAGCCACCCGGGCGACCTCATCGCCGTGCAGGGCCACAGCTCGCCCGGCATCTACGCCCGCGCCTTCCTGGAAGGCCGCTTCAGCGAATCGCAGCTCGACCACTTCCGCATGGAAGTCGACGGCCGCGGCGTGAGTTCCTACCCGCACCCGTGGCTGATGCCGGATTTCTGGCAGGCGCCCACGGTGTCGATGGGCCTCGGCCCGATCAGCGCGATCTACCAGGCGCGCAACTGGAAATACCTCGAAGGCCGCGGCCTGATGCCGAAGTCCGACCGCAAGGTCTGGGCCTTCCTCGGCGACGGCGAAACCGATGAGCCCGAAAGCCTCGGCGCCATCTCGGTCGCCGGCCGCGAAGGCCTGGACAACCTGGTCTTCGTCGTCAACTGCAACCTGCAGCGCCTCGATGGCCCGGTGCGCGGCAACGGCAAGATCATCCAGGAACTGGAAGGCGTGTTCCGCGGCGCCGGCTGGAACGTCATCAAGACCGTGTGGGGCAGCTACTGGGATCCGCTGCTGGCCAAGGACAGCACCGGCCAGCTCAAGCGTCTGATGATGGAAACCGTCGACGGCGAATACCAGAACTGCAAGGCCTTCGGCGGCGCCTACACGCGCGAGCATTTCTTCGGCAAATACCCCGAAACCGCCGCGCTCGTCGCGAACATGAGCGACGACGACATCTACCGCCTCAACCGCGGCGGCCACGACCCGCACAAGGTCTACGCCGCGTACCAGAACGCGGTCGACACCAAAGGCATGCCCACGGTGATCCTCGCCAAGACGGTGAAGGGCTACGGCATGGGCGCATCGGGCGAATCGCTCAACCCCACGCACCAGACCAAGAAGCTCGACGACGACGCGGTGCGCACCTTCCGCGACCGCTTCAAGATCCCGGTCACCGACGACCAACTGAAGGACGGCGCGGTGCCGTTCTATCATCCCGGCCCGAAATCGCCGGAAGTCGAATACATGCTGGAGCGTCGCCGCGCGCTGGGCGGCTCGCTGCCGCAGCGCCGCCGCACCTCCACGCAGACGCTGGAAGCGCCGAAGCTGGAAGTGTTCGACCGCCTGCTCAAGAGCAGCGGCGACCGCGAGATCAGCACCACCATGGCCTTCGTGCAGGCGCTGAACGTGATCCTGCGCGACAAGGCCGTCGGCCCGCGCTGCGTGCCGATCGTCGCCGATGAAGCGCGCACCTTCGGCATGGAAGGCCTGTTCCGCCAGCTCGGTATCTACGCCCCGCAGGGCCAGAAGTACAAGCCGGTGGATCGCGACCAGCTGATGTACTACCGCGAGGACGCCGCCGGCCAGGTGCTGGAAGAAGGCATCACCGAATGCGGCGCGTTCTCGTCGTGGATGGCCGCGGCCACCAGCTACAGCACCAACGACCTGCCGATGCTGCCGTTCTACATCTTCTATTCGATGTTCGGCTTCCAGCGCATCGGCGACAGCGCGTGGCAAGCCGCGGACATGCGCGCGCGCGGCTTCCTGCTGGGCGCCACCGCCGGCCGCACCACGCTCAACGGCGAAGGCCTGCAGCACGAAGATGGTCACTCGCACCTGCTGTCCGGCGCCATTCCGAACTGCAAATCCTACGATCCGACCTTCGGCTTCGAGGTGGCGGTGGTCCTGCAGCACGGCATGCAGCGCATGCTCACCGAGCAGCAGGACGAGTACTACTACCTCACCCTGATGAACGAGAACTACGCCCACCCGGAGATGCCCGAAGGCGCCGCCGACGGCATCATCAAGGGCATGTATCTGCTCAAGGACGCCGGCAAGCCCAAGAAGGGCGAACTGCGCGTGCAACTGATGGGCAGCGGCACCATCCTGCGCGAAGCCATCGCCGCCGCCGACCTGCTGGACAAGGATTTCGGCGTGACCGCCGACATCTGGAGCTGCCCCAGCTTCACCGAACTGCGCCGCGACGGGTTCGATGCGGAACGCTGGAACCGGTTGAATCCCGAAGCGAAAGCGCCGCGAAAGGCGTATGTGACGGAGCTCCTTGAAGGGCGTCAGGGGCCAGCGGTCGCCGCGACCGACTACGTGCGCGCGTTCGCGGACCAGATCCGCGCGTTCGTGCCGATGCGGTATACGGTGCTGGGCACGGATGGGTTTGGGCGCAGCGATACGCGCGCGAATTTGCGCCGGCATTTCGAGGTGGACCGGTATTACATCGCGCATGCGGCGATTGATGCGCTGGCGAAGGAGGGGAAGATGACCGGGAAGGATGTGTCGAGGGCGATCAAGCTCTACAAGCTGGATGTGGAGAAGGCCAATCCGGTGGTGGCGTAATGACGGACGCATCCAGCGGAAGGAGACATGCATTGAGATTCCACGCTGCCATGATGACGCTGCTGTTGGCCTGCTGCCTGCTGCCGGGTTGCCAAACCGTCGCGCCGGCAAATCCCACGCTGAAGGCGCTGCAGACCGCTGCGACGCCCGAGCCGCTGGATCGCGTCTCGCCCGCGCATGAGCAACGCCAAGCGAAGACGGCGATGATCCGCTGGACCGAGCAGTTCCTCCGCGACGCCTATCGTGTGAAGGACCAGCGCTTCGTCCTGCTGGAGCCCGGATTCACCGCAGGCGCGCAGATCGGCTCGAAAGCCCAACAACATGTCACCCAGCAGTTGGGCGGCACGTTGAAGACGGACGGCTGGTACGACGATGACCATTACAGGCTCTTCCTGTGGCAATTGGGCGAAGCATCGCCGCGGTACATCGCGTTCGTGATGACCCGGGATCCATTGCCGGGGACGGACGAGCGCCGGCTGGTGGGTTACTTCACGCTTGAGCGTGCCACAGCAGACCAGGGCAGATAACCAACAGGAGGAATCCCGGCATGGCGAGGGAACAAAGGCAGTACACAGCAGCAGACCTGTACGGACCCGATGGCCGTCCACACGCGGAGGACATCCGTCAGGACGAAATCTACAACTGTTATCTCCTTGCCCCCATGGGCGCCCTAAGCGAGCAGCAGCCGGACCGCATCCGCGATGCGGTCCGCTTTAATCCCGAGACGGGCGACTTCAACGTCCGACTGTACCGCCCGCCCAGTGCACAGGAGCGCGAACAGGGCCGCATCGATCCAATCGAAGAGTCGGTTATCGTCTCGCAGGACGATATCCGCAGGAACATCCGCGAGCAGGGTGGCGGCACGGCCGACAACAACCGCGAGCGGAATGGTCCGTTGTGGCCGACCGTGATCGAGGCCGGGTTTGCCGAGCTGTATGGCCGAGATGAACAGGGGCGTGTCGACCTGAGCCGGGGTTACCGCACGATCGGCGCCGTGACCGGCGGCGGTGGCCTGGCCGATGGCACGTATGCACTGACCGGCGAGTCGGGCCGCAATCTCCAGATCACCAACCCTGATGCCCCGCCGATGCGGCCCACCGGCCCCGACCATGTCGCCCGCCCCGAGCCGCCGCCCTACCAGGCACCGCGACAGGGCGCCCGGGTGTCGCTCGATACCGCCTATGGCGAAGTGGAACAGGCGCTCGCCGGCAACCGCCCGGTGTCGATGGCGACACAAGGGCGCGATGTCCCCGATGGCCTCGAAGAAAGCCACGCATACATGGTGACGGGCATCGCGCGCGATCCAAGCACCAACGAAGCGTTGGTCACGCTGCGCAACCCGTACGCGACCAATGCGCGCGCGCAGGAAGGCAACCAGCACCTGGGCACCGGCTCGAACTCCGGCAACCCGGAGATCACGGTCAACCTCAACCGGCTGGTTCGCGACGGCAGCTTTGGCGAGTTCAACATCGGGCCGGCGCCGCGCCTGCAATCGCAGCAGCCCGATGCCCTCGCACCTGCGCAGGGCGCGCCGGCATCCACACCGCCGACGCAACCTGCTTCCGGAGCTACCGACCCGGGCGTTCCGCCCACGCAGGCGCCTGCATCCTCGGGCACCGTCGACATCACCGATCGCAGCCACCTTGGGCACGAGCGATTCCAGCAGGCGATGGGCGCGATCGAGCGTTCGCCGAACATCCCGCCCGGCACATTCTCGGGCGAGCGCCTGCAGCAGGCGGCCGCCAATCTGGCCTACGCCAGCCTCGCCGGTACGGAACGGCCACAGGGCGGCCACAACGAGCGGCTGGACCGCATCGATTTCACCGTCTTCAACCGGGACGGCACCGGCCTGGTCGCCGGTCAGGGCGAGCTGGGCAACCCGGCTTCGAAACTGGCTTTCCTGCCAGCCGCACAGGACAACGCAACGCCGCTGGGGCAAGCCTCGCAACAGGTGGGCGACACACTGGCCCAACAGCAGACGCAGGTGCAGAACATGGCGCAACTTGCGCCCACGCAGGTCATCGAAGCACCCGTGCCGAAGGTGCTGTCGCTGTGAACCACAGGAGTCGGGTTCGCTTCTTTTGAAGTGAACCTGAGCCAGTGTCATTCATCGCATCCGGGGGCGCATCGAAGACGACGCTGACTCGCCCTGACATTGTCGCCGCCCCGGTGTCCATGGTGGTGTTCGCTGCGCTCAGCGCCACCTACGAGCCCGGGGTTTAGCGAGTAGCCCGGGTAAGGCCAAAGGCCGCACCCGGGGCTTTTGAACTCACACCGCGACGCACACTCCATCGCTTGCGTTTTCCCGGGTGCGCGCGTCGCGCTTACCCGGGCTACGGTTACGGGTTCTTGTGCGAGGGGATGCGTCGGGGGATTCTGATGTTGCAATCGGAATTGTCTGATGGGTTGAGGGCCGGGATTCGGCTTAGGTTGGTGACATGGTCAACTATCGCCGCAACCGGGCCCGCAACGGGACTTACTTCTTTACGAGTACCCTGCGGAATCAGCGCTCTGATCTGCTTATATGCCAGATCGATGCTTTATTCGCCGCATGGCGTCGGGCACGGCGCAGGGTGCCTCATCGGCTTGTCGCCTTCGTGGTGATGCCCGATCACCTGCATGCCGTGGTCACGATGAACGACGGCTGCGACGATTATTCGCGTCTGATTCAAGACATCAGGAAGGGATTCACGCGGCGTATCTGTCACGGCATGAAAACCGGCTCGCCATGGCAAGCGCGGTTCTGGGAACATACGATCCGCGACGAACGTGATTTGCGCAATCACATCGACTATGTCCACATCAACCCGATCAAGCACGGATACGTGACTCAGCTAATCGACTGGCCTCATTCTTCGTATCACCGCTTCATGCGCATTGGCGGGCGGCCTTGGGATGGGTGAACGCGTAAGGCGGACGCGTAGGGTGGCGGTTAGCGCAGCGAACCCCACCTTCGATAAATATCCGATCTTCATGGCAGAACCCACACCTCGACGCACGCTCCATCGCTTGCGTTTTCCCGGGTGCGCGCGTTGCGCTTACCCGGGCTACGGGTTACGGCAACGGCATCGAAATTCTATTGGTCAAGCCACTCGATCAACCCACCGCCATGCGTACCAGATCACCATGGCATTGAATACAAAGCTGACCCCGATCAGGAAATTGTCGTAGGCGCCCTTGTAGGGCAGGCTCATGAGATTGAACAGAATCAGGACGACGGCGACGATGATGTTCGTCCAGCGGGCTGCGGAGTACTGCAGCGTCAGACTCAGCACCACCATGACGATCGGAACCAGCATGATGGCCGCGACGATCATCCATATCGTCTGGGTTCCCGCCACTTCCTCATTGAGCATTCCCGGCGTTACATGGCCGGCCAGGATGCGCAGCACGTCTCCCCAGAGATAGGTCAGCATCGTAGCCACCCATAGTCCCGAAAGAATGATCCTTGTATCGAGCATGATTCGTCCTTGTGCTGGAGCTTGCAGAACCTTTTGCCCGCGCTGGATTACGCCGGCTGCGGCAGTGAGCGGCAAGTATTGCCCGCAGGGCCGCAAGTTTCAACGCAGCCGGCAAATGAAGCCGGCTTCAATGATGAAATAGGTGCCGGCCGGGCAGTGACATCAAACCGTAACCGGCAGGGACCATGGCCTGGCCAATTGCGCATACCACGCGGGCATCAGCAAAGATGACCAACCACCAAGCCCCGTAGGGCGGGTCTTGCACCCGCCGATTCAATAAAACAACCGCTTCGTATCCCGGGATGGAGGCATTGACATGGCAATCAGAAACCTTCGCTTTGAAAAGCGGCGGGTGCAAGACCCGCCCTACGAAAGTGACCGCAAAGCCGGGTCTCGCCACCGGGTACAGCCCAAACCATCCGCCGACCGGCGTGACTCAACGCCTCTTCCGCACCCACCGCATGATCTCACCGAACGTCGCGGTCCAGTATTCGTCGCGGTGCGCATCCAGCCAGGCCAACAACGCGTCGTGCGCCTCGTTCGAGGTCTGCAGGTAGTCGCCGCCGATGCCGTGGAAGGTGAGGTTCACCATCGTGCCCTTGCGCCCGGCCTCTTCCACCAGCGCGATCAACTGCGGGCCGCTCAGGCCTTCGGGCGCCAGCACGGGAACCGCATCGGGGTCCAGCGTGGCCATGTCCGCCACCACCGCATCGCCCGGCACCTTGATGCCGACGAAACGGCCGACGATGGCGTCCACATAGTCGCCGTCGCTGGCCCGGCGATCGCCGCAGGGCACGGTGAAGCTGCGCACCTTGCGGCCGTCGATCTGCCCGAGCAGTACTTCCGCGAACGCCACCTGCGCCACCATCTGCGCGACCGTGGTCGTGTCGAGGTCCTGTGCCGGCGTCACCCAGTCGCGCCCCGGCGCTCGGCCCGAGCACTGGTGGAACAAGGTGTGGTTGCCCAGCTCGTGTCCGTTGCGCGCCGCCGCGCGCCATTCGTCGGTGCGCATCCACCCCGACTCACGCGATAACTGCAGATAGAAACTCGCCTTCAACCGATGCCGGTCCAGCGCCGGAAGCGCATTGTCCAACTGCGAGTCCAGCGCATCGTCGTACGCCAGACTCACCGCCGCCTTGCGACCTTCCGGCCATTCAAACCCGTCGCCGGCCAGCGCGAGGCAGGGCCACAGCGCCAGTCCACACATCAGCAGGCGTGCATGCATTGCGGGTTCTCTCTCGTAGGGTCTTGCCGCCCTTCTGGTCGGCCAGGGGCCCACCCTACGCTTTCCTGCCGGGGCAAGCGAGACGGACACCGCGCGTCGTTCCGCGCCACAATTGCCCATGCCCATCACCCTCGACCACCTGCGCCGCCATGCCGTGGCCCGCACGCTGTTCAAGCCGACCACGCTCGCGCGTGCGATCGATAAGCTCGGTTTCGTGCAGGCCGATCCGATCCGCGCCCCGGCGCGCGCGCAGGATCTTACCTTGCGTCACCGCGTGACCGGCTACCGCGCCGGCGACCTCGAACGCCGCTATCCGAAACTGCCGATCGAAGAAGACTTCTTCGTCAACTACGGCTTCCTGCCGCGCGCGCACCATCACCTGATGCACCCGCGTACGCCGCGCGTGGCGTGGACAGCGGCGCGCTGGAAACAGGCGCATGCGGTGCTGGATTTCATCGCCGAACGCGGCGCGGTGCATCCGCGCGAGGTCGACGCGCATTTCGCGCACGGCAAGGCCACCAACTGGTTCGGCGGCTCGTCGAACGCAAGCACGCAACTGCTCGACGCCATGCACTATCGCGGCCTGCTGCGCGTGGCGCGTCGCGACGGCGGCACGCGCGTCTATGCCGCGCGCGAAACAGGCGACGCCGAGCCGGCCGACGCCGACACCGCCAGCGCACGCATGGACGCGCTCATCGATATCGTCGTCGGCAAATACGCGCCGCTGCCCGCATCCAGCCTGGCGCAGCTCGTCAGGCACCTGGGCGGCGGCGCCCCGCAGTGGACGTCGCTGCGCGCGGCAGCGCTGACGCGCGCGAAGCAGCGCCTCGGCCATGCGCGTGTGGACGGTATCGACTGGTACTGGCCCATCAACGAAAACCCGGCGTCCACGCGCTGGAAACCCGACCACGCCGTACGCCTGCTCACCCCCTTCGACCCGGTGGTCTGGGACCGGCGCCGCTTCGAACTGCTGTGGGGCTGGACCTATCGCTTCGAGGCCTACACGCCCGCGCCCAAGCGCAAGCTCGGCTACTACGCACTCCCGCTGCTGTGGCACGACCGCGTGATCGGCTGGGCCAACCTGACCGCCAGCGATGGCGTGCTGGTGAGCAGCTTCGGTTACGTCGGCGGCCGCGCGCCGCGGGATGCGGCTTTTCGGGCGGGGCTGGAGGAGGAAATAGGGCGGATGGAATGTTTTCTGGGATTGGAAGAATGACTTGCCTACTCAAAGAATCAGCAAGTGGATCGGGCAAGGCCGCAAGCCGCACCCGGGGTTCGTGATCTTGAAGATGTCGGTTTGCGGCCTGAGTGCACATGCGCTCCAATCCGCCATTGGTGGCGCACGCAGGCGGCTCGGGAATCGATGAAAACGTGGGTCTACTTCTTGCTGTGCGAGAACGATGCGCTCTACACGGGCACTGCGATCGATCCCTTGAGCAGGTTCAGGGACCACTGTGCGGGTCGCGGAGCGCGATTCACGAAAATGCGGAAGCCCATTCGCTTGATCGGCGCATTCGTCTTCGAAAGCCGGGGCGAGGCACTGTCGAACGAGTACCGGTTCAAGCGCCTACCCGTCCTCGAAAAGCGCCGGCTCGCGGCGTTGGCGTCCGAGGATCCTGCTTGGGTCGCTTACCTGATGCAGCACGAGAAGGGGTGAGCGAGTAGCGTCGGGGATCGCAGCGATACCCATCCCCGACGAACAACCGGCGACATGCGATCCGGGCGGCACGCGCAACACGACCGTTCGAGATCGCGGTATCACCGGACCGACGGTCTGCGTTCTATTGCAAATTGAAGGGCAAGGAGTATCGTGATTTTCGCCTGCACGGACTCAGGCAATGCCGCTGGGACCGGATGCACGCAGCGAGTCGCTAGAGAAGTCGGCGCAGGATCGTAAGCTGGGTCAATAGCCCAGCCTACTCGCTTTCATTTGCAATAGATGCCTTCTCGGCCCAAATAGAGAACTTAAACCTTACACTGTATTATTTAGTCAGAAGCTAAATATAGGGGAGCAATCATGGCGAGTTGGGAGTTCCTGCCTAATCTAGGGAATGAAGAAGAGGGCCTTGGTCATGCTGGCATAGAGACTTTCAAAGGTTCGCGGTATCCTGGCATTGCCAGGGAATGCTCTCAGAACAGCCTTGATGCTGCCGCTACACTGCCAAATGGTACATCGCAGGCCGTTCACTTGGTTTTTAGAAGACTTCTTCTATCCGCAGAGAATATCCCTGACTTGCCAACACTAAAAAAAACGTTACATGCTTGTTTAGAACAAGCACACAACCTTCATCGACATAAAGATAGAGCGTTTTTTGAACATGCCATCAAACTTGCTAGTCGCGCTCAGATCCCGGTTCTTTCAATAGAAGACTATGGAACAACAGGGCTAATCGGCCCAGCGATTGCGGGCAATCCATTTTATGCGTTAGTCAAATCTTCTGGCGTAAGCCAAAAAACAAATGATGATGCAGGCGGTTCTTTCGGAATTGGCAAAAATGCTGCATTCGCGGTATCCGATCTTCGCACTGTGTTCTATTCGACACTATACGAATCGACAGAAAAAAAACACCTTCGCCTTGCCCAAGGAAAAAGCATCCTCGTCTCTCATGAAGACAACTCCAAGAATGCCAAGCGAGCGACTGGATATTGGGGCGATAAGGGATTCAATCCAGTCCAAGATAACGAAGAGATCCCAGATTGGCTGCGCCGGAGCCAAAACGGCACAACGGTTGCATCGATTGGCTTCACCGAAGAGTCCAGCTGGCATTGGCAGATGGTGGAATCGCTGGTTCGCAACTTTTTCGCAGCTATAAGGGAAGGAGCGATTCGATTTACAGTGCAGCAATCAGAAGAAGAAAAATTTGAAATCGATAGCAAGAATCTCTCTTCTCTTTTCGATCATCCTGAAGTACTCAACGCAGCCGAAACAGCAGGTACTTCTGATGACCTGAAATTCAGTGCTGCCATGTTGGAAGCATTGAATTCGCCAGATACTCAAGCCCACGAAAAAGAATTTAAGGATATTGGAACATTTCGCATTCGAATATTGCAGTCGAAGGAACTTCCTAGACGAGTTGGGATCTTGCGGAACGGCATGTATATCGCCAACAACCTAAAGCATTTCAACCATCCGCTTGCAAGGTTCCCTCTTTCCAAAGACTTCGTCGCGGTACTCGAGCCTGGGGACAGAGAAACGAGTCGTATTATTCGTGATATGGAGAATCCAAAACACGATGAGTTCTCTGCTGAAAGAATCGATGACGTATCAAGGCGTGAAAATTTACGCCGCAGCATGAGAAATGTCGGCACGTGGGTTAGAGAAATTATCAAGGCAGAAACTGAAAAAGCAACCGAAGAAGAAATTCTTCTTGATGAGATGAATCGCTTCTTTTCTCAACCTAACGAGGGTCAATCCATTCCGGACTCTTCAGCACAGAATGACGACCCGGAAAAAGTCAGACTTTCACCAAAAATAATCAAAATACGTCCAATTGGCGCTGGAAAAGAAGGCGATAGCGGCTCTTCAGGCGGCAAGAAGGAGTCGAAGATAAAGAAAGGAAAAACCAGCGGCGAGGGTGAAGGCAAGGGCCGAGGCTCAAATGGAGGTAGAGGCGGCAGGAATCACAGCTACCACGCTCTCCGCAACTCAATTCCATTCGCCAGTAAAGGGGATGTCCGAGTGATTGCCTTTACTCCAGAGTCGGAAGGAACCGCACTATTAGAACTATCAGCGGTCGGAGTGCACAAAGACGAAGCACTCGTTATAAAGTCAATAAATGGAAATTTGTGCGCCAGCAATCCGATGCTAGAACTCCAAGAGAACATACGTGTTAACGTAACGGTGCATTTTCAGAGCCCTTACACAGGACCAATAAAAATGGTTCTTTCGCGCATCGAGGACTCACTCGATGCGAATTAAGACATCTACCAGCTTTCCTTATCCTGTGCTCTCCACGCACACGGGTGACTATGACGACAGAATCTTTTCAATCAACCTTGAAATCGAAGAGGAACCCCATGTAGGCGCAGTATTTCTTCGGGGATCAGCCAAGATTGATGATCCGTCTATAAATGATTTTATCCGCACCGGGATGGCAAAATTCGGGCTTATGATTCACTGCCAAGGCACTTATCTTGACCAATTCGTGGAGTGTCCATTAGAAGAAATCAAGCTTGACATGTCGGGTGGAAGAGTTCGCGGAACCGTTCACGTTCGAGGAGTGGTAATTTCTGCCCAAGAGAATTTGCCTCTCGGATCGACCCATATCGTCGATGAGTTCCCGCCTGATGTCAGATTTGCCCAAGAAGGCAGCTTCATTGCACTGACTACGGAACTCACGTTCGAAGCCGGCTTGGAAAAATTAGCGCCGCTTGAGTCTATATTCCGATTAAAGAAATCCGAAGACACTCCCGAAGGGCAATTCCGGCTTGGTCTCGACTCAGAATCTGTAGAAATCCATGCTCATCCTGACTTGTATAACGTGATTCACAATCTCAGAGAACAGGCCTCGTTGAGGGACCTGCTGATCCCGTCCATCTACCTCCCCGTAGTAATGTCTGCACTTGATGCAATGCGAGAAGATGATTTTATTGAAAAGCGCTGGCACATCATCATGAGCGCGAGATGCAATGCCGAAGGCATAGATGTCAAAAATATTGATGATCTAGCAGCCGTCGCGCAAAACCTTCTTGCCTCTCCTATGAAAATACTGAAAACAGTTGCAGAGAGGGTTAATTGATGCCAAGTCTCCTGTACGTTGGCCAACAAACGGCTGACAATCTTGCCGAAAATATTTCTAATAACCTTGATCGCTACAAAGCGGGAAACTTCCTCGACATGGAAGCCAAAGGAGATTGGAGAATTCCGCTTTCCATCGATGTTGATATCGGCATCCTGTCAAGCCTTAAACAAAACAATTCTCCCGACAGCGAGATTGAGAATTCTCTTCTTGTCGGAAATCTACTTAAAAAAATCACCCCTACTGTAGCAAGAGAAAACCGGTTATGGCTACGGCTGAGCCACGTCGAGTGCCTCGAATATTCAAGGCAGCGATGGATTAAGCCCAACATGAAAGACGAAGATTTATCGGCCACGATTAACAAGCATTTTTTTGCATCAACGCTGAATCGCTGCCGCGACGATCATGCAATATCTCGATTGTGGTGGAATCACCATATCGCTAAGCAAATCATTCCAGAAGACCCCGCAAGAGCATTGAAAGTTATGTTGGCAAGAGCCGACATACGACTTAATTTTTTAGAGCGGCCAGGCTTGGCCGCTCGCCCAAAACTTGGCAAGGGCATAGTCCGGGCGCTTGAAAGACACGAAATTCTTTTGAAGCAAGAGTATCCATTCAGAGATTTCATGAAAACATTGAATCTCATCGGAGCCGGAATCGCTTTCGAAGTTTTGAACGACGAAGCAATTGATAAGCTCATGGATAAATGTCTGAAAAACACTTAGCCTTCAACTGAAAATCCTGCTCGAATCTGACGTAGCCAACCGCATGACTAAAAGCAGCAGACTCTCGCGTTAATTGAACAGCCCATTCCGCTATTGCGAGCGGGAGTGTCGATCAACGTTTCAAGTTGTTAAACACCATGAAACCACCTTGGCGACTTTGTTTGCCAGAAGTGGAGGAACTGCATTGCCTACTTGAACAAACTGTGCAGTCCGTTCACCCGTAAAGAAATAATTATCAGGAAACGTCTGAGCCCGAGCGGCTTCACGGACAGTAAAACTTCGGCATTGCGAAATCTCTGGGTGGATAAAATAATGTCCATCTTTCGAAATGTGACTTACGACGGTAGCCGAAGGATTGCGCGGGGTCTGCACCCGAAAACGATTTGCAAATTTTCCTGATTCCCAGTTCTTATGGTCCGCTGCTAATGCAGATGGAAATTCCGCGGTGGAAGGAGAGCGACCACACCTGACCTCACTGAATGCTATACAAAACATGTAGCGGCCAAGATCACTATGCATGTGACCGCGCGAATCATGATTCAGCGTGACGCCAAGCTTGGCGTCGCGATACCAATTCGCATGAGAAATAGACGTGCGCCGATCAGAAACACGTGTAGACACACGATCCGCGCCGGAGATGAAGCTAACGCCTCGGATGAGCTCTGCCACATCCGAGAGATCTCGGCGTTTCGACAGAATGCGCAATATCTCTCTGCGTTGCGACTCGACAGCGCTTGCCCATGCCCGCCCCGAATCCTCTTTTGAAAGCGCACTTCGCAAACATGGCAAATCGCGAATCACTTGTCCAACTCCTATTTGATCCGATGCAGAGAGGGAAATGGGCTCACGAAGACCAACGCCGCGGCGCACACCTAGAAGTATGACCCGGTGCCTAGCCTGAGGAATTCCCAGCAGTTCCGCCTTGACAAGGAATCGCGAGAGACTGACTTCCGAATCGCCAGACTGGTACGGCCCATCAACAGCATCGGCGGAGAGTGGATAGATGTCGTAAATCCCGTTCGATCGTCCTCCTAATGCTTTTCCGGGATTATGGAGATCCCGCAGAATGTCAGGAAACATCCTTCGCCCATCGACTCGGGACGTCAGGATTCCCTTGACGTTCTCCATGACAAAAACAGGGGGGGCGAATCTCGAAAGTATCTCTAGGTACTCTCGGTAGAGAAAATGTCGGTGATCATCCTCCGGCACATAGTCCTGTTTACCCTTGTTCCGCGCGCGTCCTACAAGTGAATAGGCCTGACATGGCGGCCCACCGACAAGCACCCATGGTTCATCGAGCTTGACTCGTTTGGCAATCTCCGAATGCAGCCTAGGGGATTCAGGCCCAAGCTCGAGCAGTAATGCTTCCCTGGTCGCTTCTTCCCATTCCCTTGCGTTCTCGCCTCGAAGCGCCTCGGGCAACATTTCCCCTCGCACTATCCGATAGTATTCCTCGGGCACATTTTCGAGACGGCCAAAGCGGCGGAAGAATGCACGCAGGGTCAAGGTCCGATGCGCATTCACTTCCTTTTCTGCAGATACCAGAATCCTGAAAGCGGAGCGATCGGATCCCGGAGGCACGTAACTGGAGAATCCCTCACCGAGTCCACCCGGACCTGCGAAGATGTCAACCACTCCGATTGCCGGGCGATCATGATAAGCGTTGGATGACAAGGGAGATGGCTCGCGTTATGACCGATGTGATGAGCGCAGAAAAGCGGTCTGCACTGATGTCCCGCATCAAGGGTAAGAACAGTTCTCCGGAATTGCTAGTCCGGCGTCTGCTCTGGCGTGCAGGATTCCGCTTCCGGCTGCATGCGCGCGAGTTGCCGGGGCGCCCGGACATCATCCTCCCCCGCTGGCACGTGGCGGTCTTCGTACATGGCTGTTTCTGGCATCTCCACAAGGGCTGCCGCTACTCGCAACTGCCGGCAACACGCCCAGACTTCTGGAAGAACAAGCTCGAAGCAAACCGCGAACGTGATCAGCGCAAGACATCCGCATTGCTTGCTTCGGGCTGGAGGGTTGCCGTCGTATGGGAATGCGCGGTCCGCGCCGACGCCACCATGAGCGTTCAATTGCTTGAGGAATGGATCCGCTCGGGCGGCACTACGCTGCACGTCCGCGCAGAGCAGGCCGGGTTATCCACCCATCCATGACCTTAGCGACACTCAAAGCCGGCTCAACAATCCCGCCTGATCGCTACCGCTTGCCTATTCTCGAAACAGCACAGCTGAAAAGACCCCAACGATCTTCAAGCAATCTCCACCCGCCCATCCCGCTCGTGCCTGAATTTCGACAGCGCCTTATAAATCTTGATCCGCGCACGATTCAAACCACCCAATGGCGCGTGCGCGGGCAACGCATGCCCGGGTGAGAACGCCAGCGATTCCGCCAAGGCATCGCGCTGCTTCGTGCGGAATTTCTGCTTCGGGATGCGCAGCGTCGCGACCTTCAGGAACGGCGATGCGGTTTCGTCCCAGCGCGGGGCGGCGTCTTCGATCGGCATGCCGTCCTGGCGCAGTTGTACGCAGAAATCGAAGCTGGCCTCGGACGTCTCCAGATGGCGCTGCATTGCTTCGCTCAGGTACGCTTCGCCCGGGGTTTTCGGCATGGCGCTGCGGTGGCGCGAGCTGGGGATCAGCGAATACTTCACGGCGCGGCCCTTGCCGAAGCGGTAGGGCGTGGTGCTCCAATAGCGGATGTCCAGCGGCGATGTCGGGCGGATGCGCAGCGCGGCCAGGCCCAGCAGCGCGCGCGCGTGGCCGCGCAAGATGCTTTTGGCGGCGAACAGCACCACGGAGCTTTCGATGGTGTAGTACACCGCGTCGCGGAACAGGGCGACGGTGCCCAGCGGCATCGTCGGCGTGCTCAGCAGCACGAAGTCCTGGCCCAGCGGGGTTTCGTCCTTGCGGGTGGCGCCCGGCGTCATCAGCTTGATCGCCAAGCCCCGCGCATCGGCGATCGCGTCGGACTGCGGCTTTCCGCTGGAGTTGGAAGTGCGGATCCAGCACTCGTAGGTCTGCGCCTTGGCGAACAGCCCGACGCGCAGATGCTTCGGCAGATCGGGCTCTACCTCGAAACGACCGCGCAGCAGCCCGGTGGCTTTCGGGTGCGCGTCGCGACGGGTGTGGCCCTCGTCGTAATCGCGCGCCATCTTGCGGCGCAGGATGTCGATCATCTCGGCGGTCATCGCCGCTTCGTCGGGTTCGCGCGTGTCCGGAGAGCTGTTCATAGGTTTGCGCGGCGTGCGCTTGCTTGCGGTGACGCCGCAGTCTCCGGTCTGGTCCGAGTGGAGCCTTGATCATACATGGCGACTTCATGCGGAGAATCCACAGGAGAGGTCTTTACATACACGCCTGTCGACCGGACCGATGGCTTCGCATCACATGAGGAACACCGGATTTCTTGATTGCATGCCGTGCTTTCAGGAGCGGCGGGCTTGAGCCCGCCCTACGGAATCCGGTGGATTGGCGGCTAGACTATGCGGGCCAGCGGGCGTCGCCGCCGCCATCGCGTCGCGGCATTCCTCACTGGAGTCCATGCATGTCGTCTTCCCTGTCGCCCGCCGGGCGTCTGTTCGCCATCGCCGCCTTCGCCGAAGGCCTGACCTGGGCCGGGCTGCTGACCGGCATGCTGCTGAAATACGGCACGCAGACCACCGACCTGGGGGTGTGGCTGTTCGGCCGCCTGCACGGCGCGGCGTTCCTGTTCTATCTGGCGATCACCCTCGTGTCGGCCGTGCGTCTGCGCTGGCCGTGGTGGGCATGGATCGTGGCCGTGCTGGCGGCCGTGCCGCCGCTGGTGACGGTGCCGCTGGAAATGTGGTTCCGGCGTATCGGCCTGTTGGGGCACAGGACCTGACGACAGCAGGCCCGATGGCAAAAGTCGATCTGGACGGAAACGATCCATGGATGGATATCGACGACACCCATGACGAACCGATCGAACATGGCCTGTGCGCGACGCCTGTTCAATGGCCGCATTTTCGGGCGTTATCGTTGTCTGTGAAACGATCGCAGAACGGATCGAGTCGACGATTGATTTGATCAATGATCCTGTTCATACGCTCTCGACGATCGATACGCAGAATATGTGCACGGGCAAGATCAAGGATGTGGCGCGACCTTCCGTCGCGCCGAAGACACACCGCCGCGCAGTGGTCACAAGCCAAGGAGAAATGCGTATGAAGTCGATCTGGATCTGGACGTTGTCGCTGCCTGCGGCGCTGCTGGTGTGGTGGGTGTCCACGGGCGACCGTCGCGAGGCCGCGGCACACGAGGTCCCGGAGGCCGCGCAGGCGTCGGCCGGCCCGGCGCAGGTGGATCGCGCGAACGAGTTCGACGGCTCGCCCGGCGATCTGTCCACCATCCGCACCGATCTGGTGGCCACGCCGTCGCGGCTGCAGGTGCGCGCCCCGCTCGGCAGCCAGCCGACCGCAGTGTTGACCCTGGAATCGCCGCAGAGCGTGGCCTTCCTGCAGGCGCGTCCCACCACCGGCGCGCTGGAACAGGGGCCCACGATCACCCGCATCGACGACCGCAATTTCCGCGTGCAGGTGCGCGTGGCGGGAGGTCTGGCCGCGGGCACGCATGTGGGCTATGTCGAGCTGAAGACCTGCCTGGATGAAGCCTGCCTCAGCGAGATCCAGCGCGGCACGCTGTACGTGCCGTTCGAAGTGGCGATCGAGGACCCGACGGATATCGCGCTGGGCGAATGGGAGACCTTCCAGCGCGATGCCGCGCACAGCGGTTACGTGCCGGCGACGTTCCAGCCGCGATCGTTCGCCTACAAGTGGGAATGGCAACGGCAGGCCCCGGCCGGCTTTCAGAACACCATCAACACGGTCGCGACTGCGCCCGGCCTGGTCTTCGTGTCCGACGGCGGGGGAGGAAACCTGGCGCTGCGCGCGCTGCGCGAGAACGATGGCGGTCTGGCGTGGCAGCAGACGTTCCAGGACTATCCGGCGCTCAATCCACCCGCCGCCGCCAACGGCAAGGTCTACATCACCACCACAGGCCATCAACAGACTTTCATGTGGGCATTCCATGCCGGTACCGGTGTGCCCGTGTTCCAGAACACGTTCGCCGCGCAATGGCCGCGCGTGCTGGCGCCGACGATCCGCAACGGCCGCGTGTACACCAATGGCGGCTATTACGGCGGCGGCGTGTATGCCTACAACGACACCACCGGCGACCTGCAGTGGTCGATGTTCAGCGGCGACGACGACATGAGCACACCGGCCGTGGACGAATCGCGGGTCTATTACTACGACGGCTATGCCCTGGTGACCTACGACACCGCCACCGGGTTGAAGCTGTCGTCCACCAGCGACCCCTACGACCCGGACTGGGGCTACTCGCTCAATAGCGCTCCCATGCTCGGGCGGGCCGACAGTGTGACCACCTTCAGCGGCGGCAACTACGGCACCCGTCCGCTGATCAATTTCTCGGTGGCCGGCAACGCGGTCCGCTGGCGCAGCCTGAGGAATTACATCACCCATCCGGCGACGGCCAAGGGCATCGTGTACGCGGGCTCCAATGCACCCAAGTCGTTCGATGCCATCGACGAAGCCACCGGGCAGATCCTGTGGTCCTGGGTGCCGCAACCTTCGGACGTGAGTTTCAGCCGCAACGTGGTGGTGACCGACAATCTCGCGTTCGTCAGCACCAACCGCGCGGTCTACGCCATCGATCTGGCCACGCGCCAACCGGTGTGGTCCTACCCGGTACCGGGGACGCTCGCGATCTCGGGCGGCGGCACGCTGTATATCGTCGAAGGGGCGAGCGAGCAGACCGGCCGATTGATCGCGATCGCCCTGAAATGAGCCGCTTCACATCGAGCGTTCGATCGCGCCGCCCTCTGCGATCGGGCCACGCAGGACCGTAGGCGGCGGCGATGATCCTGTCGATCCGCTTTCGACGCTTGACATGCCGTACGGGCGCAACGGGAAAATGAGCATGAGGGGCATCGTTCCATCGCGCCGAAGGAACACCGCCGCGCACTTGCGGCGGCTCACAATTCATACGGGGGAATACGAATGAAATCGATCTGGATCTGGGCCTTGTCGCTGCCTGCGGCGCTGGCGGTGTGGTGGGTGTCCACGGGGGACCGCCGCGAGGCCGAGGCGCCGGAAGCGCCGCAGGCATCGCGGACGGGTAGCCCGACGCGTGCGGACCGCACGAGCGAGTTCGACGGCTCGCCCGGAGACCTGTCCACCATCCGCACCGACCTGGTGGCCACGCCGTCGCGGCTGCAGGTGCGCGCACTGCTCGGCAGCCAGCCGACCGCGGTGTTGACGGTGGAAGCGTCGCAGAGCGGGTCCTTCCTGCAGGCGCGCCCGACCACCGGTGCGCTCGAACAGGGACCCACGATCACCCGGATCGACGACCGCAACTTCCGTGTCGAGGTGCGCGTGGCGGCAGGCCTGGCCGCAGGCACGCATGCGGGCTATGTCCAACTGAAGACCTGCCTGGACGAAGCCTGCTTCAGCGAGATCCAGCGCGGCATGTCGTACGTGCCCTTCGAGGTGTTGATCGAGGATCCGGCGGATATCGCATTGGGCGAATGGGAGACCTTCCAGCGCGATGCCGGGCACAGCGGTTACGTGCCGGCGACGTTCCAGCCGCGGTCGTTCGCCTACAAATGGGAATGGCGCCGGCCGACGACCGGCACGCTCGGCTTCATCAACGCGGTGACGACGGCGCCGGGCCTGGTGTTCGTGTCCGATGACGAATACTTCGGATCGCCGGCGCTGCGCGCCCTGCGCGAGAACGACGGCGGCGTGGTCTGGCAGCACACCTTCCAGAACTACCCGGCGCTGAATCCGCCCGCCGCCGCCAACGGCAAGGTCTACGTCGCCACGACCGGACATCAGCAGACGTTCCTCTGGGCGTTCCATGCCAACACCGGCATGGCGGTGTTCCAGAACACCTTCGCCGGGCAATGGCCGCACGTGCTGGCGCCCACGATCCGCGATGGCCGCGTGTACACCAATGGCGGCTATTACCGCGGCGGCGTCTATGCCTTCCACGAGACCTACGGCGACCTGCAGTGGTCGATGTTCAGCGGCGACGACGACATGACCACGCCGGCCGTGGACAAGTCGCGGGCCTACTACTACGACGGCACCGCCCTGGTGACCTACGACACCGCCACCGGCTTGAAACTGTCGACCACCGTCGACCCCTACAACCCGGGACAGGGCTATTCGCACCATGGCGCTCCGATGCTCGGGTTGGCCGACAGCGTGACCACCTTCAGCGGCGGCGCTTTCAGCGGCCGCGCGTCGTCCAGCGTCGAACAGTACGAGACCCGCCCGCTGATCAACTTCTCGGTCGCGAACGACGCGGTTCGCTGGCGGACCACGCGGACGTACATGACCCAGCCGGCGACGGCCAAGGGCATCGTGTATGCGGGTTCCAACACGCCCAAGTCGTTCGACGCCATCGACGAGGCCACCGGTCAGGTGCTCTGGTCGTGGGTGCCGCCGCCGTCGGACCAGCGTTTCCACCGCAACGTGGTGGTGACCGACAACCTCGTGTTCGTCAGCACCGACCGTGCGATCTACGCCCTCGACCTGGCCACGCGCCAGCCGGTGTGGTCCTACCCGACGCCCGGGATGATGGCGATCTCGGGCGGCGGCACGCTGTACATCGTCGAGGGCGCGCGCGAGCCGACCGGCCGACTGATCGCGATCGCCCTGAAGTGAAGCGCATCGCCCGACGTGCGTGATCGCGTCACCGGCAACGAAAAGGCCCGCAGAGTTGCGGGCCTTTTTCATGGTGCGGGGCTCGACATGCGCCGATCGATGTCCATCGCGAGAGATCCTTCGAGCCGTTGGTCGAAACCGTGGCGGGGTTTGGCCAACCTTTGCGACTGAAGGAAGGAGGACGGGCGTACCGCAACGGGCGCCCTCCCCGCGCATCGCCCGATCGGCGATGCGGAATCCTTCCATTCCGATCAAGAGGATCATTGTCATGAAGACCGAACGTATTGCCACCGCCTACCTGCTGCTGGCGCTGAGTGCGGCGCTGTCGCCGCTGGCGGCCGCGCAGGATGTCGCTGTGCAGACCAACACCGGCGGCGTTCCCGTGCCGGTAGGGCCGGCCGATATCGAATTCATTTCGAAGACCATCGCCACCACCGGGCCGCGCACGCTGCTGATCCACTATTCCGCCGAATGCCAGGTCGCGCGCGGGCACGTCGAGTACGACATCGTGGTGAGCCGCGACTTCCTGACGCTCACCGCGCGCCAGGCGCCCCCGACCAACGACACGCTGAGCGCGCTGTGTTCGAACGACGGCGCCACCGCGGAAAGCAACCTGCGCGCCGCGACCGTGGGCGCTGTAGTGGCCTGCACGGTGGATGCGGGCGCGAACTACACGGTGCGCGTGCGCGGGCACGTCGAAGGCCCGGGGGCGGTGGGTGCGGGCATGGTCGACGATCAATCGCTGGTGATCGAGCAACGCGCGTTCTCCGCGGGCGTACCGGCCTGCGTGAACACCTTGCCCGGCCTGGGATGAGGGGCGAGGGCGACTCCGGTCGCGGTCGCGCCGGCACCGCTGCCGGATGAGCCCCTCGCACGGCGCTACCGGCGAATCGATGCCTGGAAGGTAGCGGCGTTCGGCGTCGCGTGGCCGTGCGCGGTGTTGTCGAAGATCACCCATGCCTCGGCATCGTCGGCAGTGGCGGCGGCGACCGTCTCCGACAACGCCAGCAGCGCCTCGTCGTCGTAGGCGCTGTAATAGATCCGCGGCGTGCCATGGAGGCGCCAGTAACGCAGCGTCGGTTCTCCGGCCGGTGCGCCGCCCCCCGGATAAGGTGCGGGATCGGCGGCGACGCGCGCGATGCGGTGTCGCGACAGCAGCGCTTCCGCGCGCGGTCCCGTCCATGTCGCGTGCCGTGGCTCGCAGGCCACGGCGCCCTGCCACCGGCGACGCAGCATGGCGAAGAACGTGGCTGCGATGCGCGCGTCGAAGGCGAGGCTCGGCGGCAACTGCACCAGCAGACAGCCGAGCCGGTCGCCCAGGCCAGAGGATTCGTCGATGAAGCGATCCAGCGCCGCGCCTGCGCCGGTCAGGCGCGAATCATGCGTGATGGCACGCGGCACTTTGACGCTGAAGCGGAACGTGGGCGGCACGGCGTCCGCCCAACGCTCGTAGGTCGCGCGGCGATGCGGCCGATAGAAGGACGAGTTGATCTCGGCGGTGTCGAACCGAGTGGCATAGCGCGCCAGCGCGCTTTCGCCATCGCCGAACAGGCCCCGATGCGCAGCGGCGATGGACCAACCCGCACAACCGACGCGGACGCGCTTGTGGCGAGCGTGGTCGGACGCGCGATTCATGTCGCACGCTCGACCACGCCTTCGATCATTTCGGAAGCAGTTGGAATTCGAGCACCGCCATCGCTTCCACGAACGAATCCTGCACCGCAGGCATGTCCGCGTAGGGCGTGGGATTCGTCAAGCGTTCGCGCGCCAGCCGGTCGCGGATCGTGCTTTGCAGATCGGCCGGCAATTCCGAGAGCAGATATGTCAGCACCGTGTGCAGTGCCGCAATGCGGCCTTTCAGATCATCCAGATCGTCCATGGCGTCATCCTCATCGTTGGAGTAGGCCACGAGTATAGAGCCGGTGGATGCGTCGACCTGTTTCGCGAATCGAGCGCGAGGCCATCGGTATTTATGCACGATGCGTCATGCATTCCGCAGATGATGAAAAGGGGATGACGCAGCCGATTCCTTTCACGGTGCGTTGAGAAATGCGCGCCGATACTCGGTTTCCTGATCAGGCAAATATGAGGAGATGACCATGCATCATTCGACCGATATCGCTCTCGAACGCAGCGCTATTGAACGCGGCGCGCCGCGGCGCGCGCTGCTCGCCGCCGGCATGATCGCGGCCATGGCCGTGGCCGGATTCGCTTCCGCACAGGACCCGGTGCGCGACACCATGACCGAAGCGCAGATCAGGACATCGCTGGAAGCGCAGGGCTATACCAGCATCAACGACGTGAAATTCAAGGACGGCGCATGGCAGGCCGATGCGCGCAGCGCCGACGGCAATCGCATCGATCTTCGCGTGGATGCCGTCACCGGCAAGGTCTATCCCGAAACGCAGGTCTCGAACCTGACCAAGGCGGACGTGCAGGCCAAGCTCGCCGGCGCCGGCTATTTCGACATCCACGATGTCGAATTCCGCAACGGCGTGTGGGAAGCGGAAGCCGAAGACCAGGGCGGCAAGGATTTCGAACTGCGGATCGACGCTGCGACCGGCGATATCATCAGCAAGCGGAAGGATTGATCCCGTATCCGGCATCGATCACGAGAGCAGCGCGATCGATGCCGGGGCGGTCGACTCCACTCGCAGCCGACAGTCGAGAGTCGACGATCATGGGCGGCGATGCCTGCGCATGGCCCGCCCACGACGAAACCGCTCACGAACGCTTGTAGAACCGCATCATCAAATCCTGCATCTGCAGCACTGCCTGGTCGCTGCCGTACTCCATCCGCTGCAGTCGTTCGGGGACGGTGTTGCCGTCGCGGCACTTCTGCAGCGGGTTGAGCTGGATCTTGGAGAAGGCGATGAAGGCCTTCACGTCCTTGATCGCGACCGCATAGCACATCGGCGTGTCGCCACCCAGGTCCGGATGCGGCAGGTTCAGTTGCGCCGTATTCGCTTGCGGGGCCAGTGTCCTCAGGACGTCGGTACGCCGCCAGCGCAGCGCGCAGACCACCAGCGCGGTGGAGGTCGTCTTCGGGTCCGGGGTCGAGTCGGCGGTGATCTGCGCAAGCTTGCTGCCTACGCCGGAACGACAGACGGCTTCGGCCAACGCGCGCGGGTCGGGATTCATCTGCATGACGCGGCGCAGCGCCTGCTGACTGGTGGCCTGGGGCTGGCCGGTCTTGCCGACGTTCTCGGAAGCCTTGCGCATCAGTGCGGCAGACACGATGGGAAACTTGCGGGTGGGGAACCACGCATCGGGCACCGGTTCGATCACGCCGAGGATCTTGTCGGCGCGGGTGTCGTTCGCCAACAGATATTCGGCATAGTCGAAGCGGAAATTCCAGGCGTCCGGATGACGCGCGAGATAGCCTTCGGCGATGCGCGGGTATTCGGCCATGCGGCTGATCTTGCGCAGCGCCGGCACCAGATTGCTCAGCGCACTCTGATGGGTCAGCGCGATCCCTTCGGGCTTGGACAGCGCCGTCCGATAGAGGCGCGCGGCTTTGGCGTACTCCACCTGCGCGAAAGCCAGATCGCCCAGATAGAGGTCCATGCGCGGATGCTCGGGTTCGAGCCCGCGCACGCGTTCGTAAAGGGCGGCCGCGTCGGCGTCCTTGCCCTGCAGATAGCGCAGCCGGCCCTGCATCATCAGCGCGTCGGCGTAATCGGGCGCCAGTTCCAGCGCCTTGGCCAGGCGCATGTCGGCCTGTTCGTAGTTGGGCGTATCGATCACCACCCGCAGCTGATCCGGCGGCAGCGGCATCGCGGGCGCGGTCATGATCGTGGCTTCGCCGATGAGCGCGTGGATCTCGGGGTTGCGCGGATCCATCGGCTCGGCCTGGAGCAGCCTGGCCAGGGCATCGGCCGCAGCCGGCACGCCGCCTACATCGTGCAGCAGGCGGCGCGCCTCGGCGACCAGCGCCTCCTTCGCGGGCTGTCCGTCCGCCTGCGCGGCGGGCGGCCTGTTTTCCTTGAATTTTTCGACCAGATGCGAATACCACTCGCCGGCCTGGAAATCGTACGCCTCGCTCAATGCGACGTAGTAGTCGCCGCCGAAGCGGCTGTCGGCGAACGCCAGGAATTCGGCAAGATCGTCGTCTGGCACCTTCTTCAGCACCGGGATCAACCAACCGTCCACTACCGCGGCCGGGGTGAGCAATGCGCCGGCGCCCGGCGCGGGATTCGATGGCGCCGCCGCCTGCGGATCGAATGCGGCGACCAGCGCCGGCACGCCCTGGCTGGCGACCTTGTCGGTGTTCGCCTGCGCCTGCCGCAGCGCCATCGCCGCGGCGATTTGGCCCAGCATGGCCTTGCGCGCGGGCGTCATTTTCTCGTCCTCTTCCTCTTCGGAAGCCACCGGCGTGCGGCTCCAGATCGCGTTGTTGATCGCATGCATCGTCGGGTTGCGCGACCACGCATCGAAGACCGCGACGCCGCCGGCATCGCCGGCCATCTTCAGGAAGGCGCAGGCGGTGCGGGCGCGCAGGCGCTCATCGGAAAACTCCGCATCCAGCACCGGCTTGAGCAGCGCCACCGTAGCGGGATCGCGCTTGGCCAGCAGGGCTTCGACGGCCTTGCGGTGCTGCTGGAAGCGGTTCGAGACATGGACGATATCGCCCGAGCGATCCATCGCATGCGCCAGGCGACCGAACGCCTTGGCGTCGTACTCCCCCGCGACCTTGCATTCCGGCGTAGGCAGCAATGCCACCTTCACTTCCTCCTGCTTGCCGCAGGCGGTGGCGAACACGGCGACGGCGATACCGAAGCCCGCAATGGCTGAACGCATTTCTCCACTCCGCTCCATGGGAAGCGGTCAGGATAAGCCCAAAGCGCGGCGATGCGATGCCCGTGGCCCGGCAGGACTGCGGGGCCGGCGGCGCAAAACGATCGAGGATCGAGCGCAGGCCCATACTTTCGACGCACGCCGGGCCGCGATTCACGCGACAATCCACCGATGCCTCGTCCGCCCGATCGCCCCGACAAGCCCGCCGCACGCCCCTCCGCATCCATGGGTCCGCACCCGCGCAATCGACATCGGGGCCGCTACGATTTCGCGGCGCTGACCGCGGCAACGCCGGCACTGTCGTCGTTCGTCGTCGACACGCCCGGCGGCCAGGCGAGCATCGATTTCAGCGACCCGGCGGCGGTGCGCGCCCTGAACCGTGCGCTGCTGAAGACGCAGTACGGCATCGCGCACTGGGATCTGCCGGAGGGGTATCTGTGCCCGCCGATTCCCGGCCGCGCCGATTATCTCCACGGCCTGGCCGATCTGCTCGCGACCTCATCCGCGGGCGACGCGCAGGCCGGCAATATTCCGCGCGGGTCGTCGATCCGCGTACTGGATGTGGGTACCGGCGCGAACCTGATCTATCCGCTGCTGGGCCATCGCGAGTACGGCTGGCGTTTCGTCGGCACCGATATCGACATCATCGCCCTGCGCGCGGCGGAAGCGATCGCGGACGCGAACGGTCTGCGCAGGATGATCGAACTGCGCCATCAGCCCGAGCCCGCGCGGATCTTCGACGGTGTGCTGCGCAGCGACGAAGTCTTCGATCTCACGCTGTGCAATCCGCCGTTCCACGCATCCGCCACGGACGCGGCAGAAGGCAATCTGCGCAAACGGCGCAATCTCGGCCAGCGCGAAGCTGTCGATGCGGCTGCGCGGCCGAGCTTGAGCAGGCTCAACTTCGGCGGACAGCACTCGGAGCTGTGGTGCGCAGGCGGCGAGGTGGGATTCGTGAAGCGGATGATCCGCGAAAGCGCCGGCATCGCGACCCGCGTGTGCTGGTTCAGCACACTGATCGCGAAATCCGAACACCTCGCCGATGTGCGCAAACAGCTGCAACAGGTCGCTGCGCAGGACGTGCGCGTGGTCGCGATGGCGCAGGGCAACAAGCAGAGCCGGTTCGTCGCCTGGACCTTCCTCGATGCGGCGCAGCGCGAGGCATGGCGGGCATCGCGCTGGCTGTGAAACCGGCAGACGGGTCCGTAGAATCGCGCGCCATGACCGCCCACACCGCGACCGAACTCGTCTCCGCAAGCAAATTCCTCAGTCTCGTCCTGCGCCACCAGCCCGACGTCATCGGCCTGTCGCTCGATGCGGAAGGTTGGGCCGACATCGACGCACTCATCCAACTGGCAGAGGAACGCAAACCGCTGACGCGTGCGCTGATCGAAGCCGTCGTGGAGAACAACAACAAGCAGCGGTTCGCGATCAGCGCCAACGGGCAGCGCATCCGCGCCCACCAGGGGCATTCGATCGATGTCGATCTGGGCTTCGCGCCGGTGACGCCGCCCGCACATCTCTAGTACTTATCAAGGCCGCTGCACCGCGACGCGCTTCGTCGAATCGATCCGTCGGGAAGGGCTGGTCAAGCGCAGTCGCCAGCATGTGCATCTGTCCGCGGACGCCGACACTGCGACGAATGTCGGCGCGCGTCACGGCACGCCGGCGATCCTGGTCGTCCACGCTGCGGAGATGGTCGCGGCGGGGCATGCGTTCTATCGCTCCGAAAACGGCGTCTGGCTCACAGACGCCGTGCCGCCGGACTTCATCGACTACGGCACGGCCTGAGCGCGTGCCTGAATGCATGGCCCCGACCGGCGTCGGGGCCATGCGTCACTGCGTCACGTCACGGCAGGTCACGCCACTTTGCGCGGCGCGGCCTCTTGCTGCGGGTCGTTCTGGGTCTGCTGCGGCTGCTGCGCGGCCTGCTCGGCGGCGCGTTCGTGGACACGATCGACCTGCTGGGTACTGGCCGCGAGCGGCTGGGCCTGACCCTGCGCCACGTCGGTGCCGGCGATGCGATTGTGCGCGGCCGCCGGGTCCTGATTGTCCGACGCGAAGATCCGTCCGTTGCCGGCACCCGCGTCGACGCGGGCGATGCGGCTCAGGCCCGCGTCCACGGAATCGGCGACCAGCGCGCCGGCCAACTGGTCGCGCTGTGGCTGCGACATCGCATCGAACGGCGCGCCCAGCGCGTTCACGCCGCGCTGCGCGTCGCGGTACATGCCGTTGTTCGGATGCGCGGCATCGTCCAGCAGCGGCGTCGCCGCAGGCGTTACTGGCCTTGCGGGCGCGTCCGTCGAAGGCGGCGCCGCGCCGTCCTGCACGCGGGAGGCCTGCAACAGGTCGCGCGCCTGGGCTTCCTGGGTGCGGACGACCGCTTCGAGGCTCGGCGTCACCGTTTCCATCAGATGGCGCTGCAGCGCTTCCTGGCCCGACGGCATCGCGTTCTGTGCGAACGTAAAGGTCTGGCCCATGTTCGGCAGGCTGTAGAGATTCTGCGGGCCATAGGTGATGGCCAGACCGCTGACCAGCCCGACGCCCGTCCCGACCACGGCGCCCGCAGCGGGCGCCTGATCGGTCACGCCGCGGACCGTGCGGCCAGCGGCATCCGCGCCATCCTGCAGGGTCGCACCGACCTGCTGGCCGGTCTGGCGCGCGGTCGCGGCGATGGCGGCGGCGTTGTTGTCGATCGTGCCCGCCACACCGTTGGCGCCTTCGCGAATCCGGCCGGCATCGGTATGTGCGGCGTCCATCGACTGCCGTGCCGCATCGCGGTTGTGCGCCAATGCGTCGTTGCCGTAAGCCTCCACGCCCTGCGCCTGCCGGCCGACCCAGCGTTCGGCATCCTCGGGCAGCGCACGCGCGGCCCAACGCATGGCGCTCGCGGTCCAGGAGGTCGCGGTCTGCTGCACTTCGCCCTGAGCCAGATCGATGCCTGCGCCGACATAACCGGCCGCGACGCGGGCGCCCACGACGACCTCGCCGCCGGCCCGCACCGCGGTGCTGCCGATCGTGCCCGCCGCGCCGCTCATCGTCGCGACGGCTTCGCCCGAGTATCGCGCGGTGTAGTCCAGCCCGGTGCCGCCGTAGTGCAGCACGCTCTCCACGCCCTGACCCGCCACCTGCACGCCCTCGCCCACGGTGCGTCCGACGCGACCGCCGACCGCCGCCGTATTCAACACGTCTACCAGCGGGCCGGCATAGGTCATGAGTTCGCTGACCGGCATCTCGTTGGGGCGCGGCACGTGGCCATCGCCTTCCCGCGCCATGGCCGGCATCAACGGCTGCACGTTGCCCGCAGCGGTAGGCACGTCGCGCAGCAGGTCCGCGCCGGGCTGGGTGGCGAGCAGATCGATCGCCGCCATCGCCGGGCCGCGCGCGTTCTCGGGCAGCATGCCGTCGATCTGTCCCTGCACGCGGTCGCGGATCCCCGGCGTCTGCAGCACCTGGCCGATGCCGTTGGCGAGCGCGCCGGCCTCCTGGCGGCTGGCTTCGCTCATGCGCTGGGCGCCGGTCTGGCTGTCGGTCAGCACGTCGCCGTTGACCTGGAAGGCGGTGATGGTGGCGCGCAGGTCGTGCACGGCGCCGCCGTTCTCTTCCACGTAACGGGCCGCGGTGTTGGGATGCAGACCGGCGGCGTTGAACGTGGTGGTCTGCACGCCGGTGACCGCACCGGCGGCCGAGGCGATGCCGCCGCCCAGCGAATGACCGGTGATCTCGAAATCCAGACCCGGCTGGCTCTGCAGCAGACGCGCCGCGTCCATCGCCCGGTCGTAATAGTCGGCGCGCTGGCCGAGCCCCTGCGGAATGTTGTTGGCCAGATAGTCTTCGGCGCCGCTCTCGCGCATGCCGCCGGGCGCGGCGGGATCGACGATCGGGCCGGTGGAGCCCTTGACCGCGAACACCGGCCGCGCGTCGGGGCCGAGGATCGCGGGATCGGGCAGGTAGATCTCGGCGCGGAACCCGGAGCCTTCCGGGCGCAGCATTTCGTTGATCTGCTCGCGGCTCAGCCCCGGGGCGAGCGCCTGCAGCTGTTCGGGATGCTCGCTGGCGCGGGTCCAGCCCGGCGGCGGTTCACCCGTACCGGCCGCGGCCCGGTAGGCGTCCTGGGCCAGACCGGCCATCTGCAGCCCGTGATAATTGACCGACAGCTGATCGGCTTCGGTGGTCCTGCCCGCGGCGCGCAGATCGGCCAGCAACTGGGTCTGCCGTTCGCGATCTTCGCGGACGCTCTCGTTCGTGGGTTCGGTCATGGCATAGCTCCTTGCGCGGGCGTTTGGTCCCATCCTAGCCCAGCCATGCGCCGAAAATCCCACTTCATGCGCGATTCCGGCGCTGGCCCGGCGCATGGCGGGATCCGCTTACGGCGAATCAACCGTTTACATGCCCTCCGCGTCGCGACGACAGCGGTGCGTACGGCGGGGCGCGCGCGGTAATCTGACCGCCTACCGCGGCCACCGCGCCAGCCATCGCAGGAAAGGGAACTTCGCCATGCCCATGCCCACCCGCATTCTCGATCTGCACGTCCACCTGTTCAACGCGCGTTATCTGCCGCTCGCGAGCATCATCGCCGACGCGATGGGCAAGGACGAAAGCCGGCTGGCCAAAGTCGTCGCGAAGCTCCTCAACGCGCTGACCGGCAGCGCCTACGAAACGCCGATCGCATTGGCCAAAGCGCCGGCCGCGATGCTGCGCGCGAGCGGCGGCGAGCCCTATCTGGATGCGATCTGGGAAGTCACGCGGCACGAACTGCTGCTGGCGACCCGCTCGCCATCGATGATGCGTTCGGCCGATGTCACTCCGGAAACAGACGTGGATAACGCGCTGCCGATCGCGCGGATGCTCGACTCGGAGCTGATGGGGATCATCCAGGAACTGGACGACATCGACTATGCCGCCGAAGGCTGGCCGGACGATGGCGACGATGCTGCGGCGCCATCGGGTGAACCGTTGGCGTCGCGCAGCGCGCTGTCGATCCTCGGCCGGTCCGAACGCATCGTGAAGAAGGCGCTGCGCATCGTCGCGGCGCTGATGGACCCGGATGCGTGGGGCGAAGCGCACGACTACCTGGAATTCTTCTTCACCATGCTCCGCAACGAAGACCGCATGGTGGACAAGCTCTACAGCGTCTACGGCGACGGCCTGCCGCCGATCGAAGCGGTGCATTACATGATGGACATGCAGCTCGCCTACCCGGTGCCGACGCCGCCTTACTACCCTTTCCAGAACGATCAGATCAGACGCATGCAGGAACTGCAGCGGCGGTTCCCGGGGAAGATCTACGGATTCTGCGCGTTCGATCCGCGGCGCGAATCGTGGCGCGACATCGCGGACGACGCGCGCCAGCGCGGCCTCAGCGGCTTCAAGTTCTATCCGTCGCTGGGCTACAAGCCCTCCGGCACCGGGGACGCGACGCTGCAGGCGCGCATCGACGATTTCTTCCGCTACTGCGTCGAATACAGCATGCCGGTCTTCGTCCACTGCACGCCGGTCGGTTTCCAGACGCGGAAACAGGAAGGCGCCAATGCGCATCCGCAATACTGGGAGCCGGTCCTCGCGCGCCACCCCGATCTGCGCCTGTGTTTCGGCCATGCCGGCGGCGGACGCGTGGAAAAGAACGGCAAGCTGGTGTCCGCAGGTTGGGATGCGGACACCGAAACCGAATGGACGGGCGACAACTATGCGCGGATCGTCGCGAGCCTCTGCGCGCGCTACGAACACGTCTACTGCGAATTCGGGCACCTGACCGATCTGGAGAAAGACGGCGGCATGGATCGGCTGCTGCGCAACGTGCAACGCGCGCGCGATGCGAATGCCGGCCCGTGGGATCTGCTCGACAAACTCGCCTACGGGACCGACTGGCACATGCCGGCGATGGTCGGCGAAACCCGCGAGTATCTCGAACGCTTCCTGGATGTCTTCGACCGCGCCGGATACGCACCGTATCGCGAACGCTTCTTCTGGCAGAACGGCTACCGCTACCTGGGGCTGTAGTCCGCCGACGCGTACGCATCGCCCGCGTTCGCGCCCGGGGTTTCGCGATCGATGCAGAACACCGTGGTGTCCAGATACTCGCGCACCACCGGCCAGCCCACGTCGTTGGCCGCATAGCGGATCAGCGTCGCCGATACGTTGATGGGATTCTGGGTATCGGTGAACTCACCGTTCTGGCGCGCCTTGAAGGCATCGAGCGTATCGGCCTGTTTGTGCTTCCTGCTGTCCTGGCCGCCGTAGAAATGAAAACGTGCGACCCCTCCCCTCGCACACGCGGGGGACGCGTCGAAGTGCCGTGCAGCGTGCGGGTCCGAATACGAGTCCTGAACGGTATGCAGTAAAGCGCCGAGCGCCATGTCCCGATAGTGATCTTCGCGCTTGAGCCGGTATTTCGGCGCGAACAGATAGGCGATGCTCCAACCTGGACGATGATCGAAGTACCGACGCACGAAGGGCAGATCGACGGCTTCCAACTTCGACTCCGGGTCGAGACGGCCGGTAGCCACGGCATACGCGAACTCGGCCCAATCCAGCACATTGCCCCGAGTGACGTCGGCCGCCTCGCCGTCGCTGCTGGCCATCGCATGCAGGAACTGCAGATCGCCGTAATGACTGCGATAGGTCATGACGTAATTGCGGTCGATGGCGGCCTTTCTACCGCGAAGGTTGACGCCGTACTTCGCGATCCTGTCCGCATCCTCCATCCATATCAGCCACTTCGCCTGCCAGCCTGCGAACAGATATTGATTGGGATCGTCGTTCCACCACACGCCGCGCACCAGCGAGTCGTACTTGTTGCCTTGCGGAACGCTCGCCGGCAGCGTGTCCGGTGGGCACACCACGGGGATATCGACGGCCCCCGATGCGTTCGCGGCGCATGCTCGCGCGAACTGCGTCACCTCCTCGTGCACCGGCTCGGTGATCCGGTGCCAGACCGTCGGCATCGGGTGTTGCCGGTATTTGTTCGCGAGTGGATTGATCTGGTGCGCATCGGCGACGGCACTCGCACACGACAGGAGAAGCACAAGGATGGTCGCTGGAATCGGGTGAGCGGTCGTAGGCATGAAATGCTCTGGATGCGTGACGGGAATACGGCGTCACGATAACAGCGCAATCCGGGCCTGCCGACAGCCGCGATTCCGGCCGGTTTCGGACGCAACATGTGCCGAAGCGCTGAAACATCGCGAGAATACGTTTTCAGAACGCGCTTCGCGTCTTGTCCACTACGTCCGGATCACCCAGAGTGCGACGCATTGGATACCACCCCGATCCCATGCATGCATCGCGACTTCACGGTGTTTGCGGCGGATTCGATGCTGCGACGCAACATCCACGTTCGATCTGCGATGCCGCGATTCACTCCGATGCGACGTGGATGCGACTCAATCTGGAGGCCAGGATGCGCATGTTCTCTCGACGCCACGGCAATACGCTGTCGGCGGTTTCCGTTTTCCTGCTCACGCTGTTGCTCGCGGCCTGCGATCTGCCGCTGCGCGACGACGAGCTGCCCACTGTCGCGGAAACGCCGGCCGTACTCGATGCCATCGCCGGCAAACATCACGGGGGCGGCACCGCAGGCATCTGCGACGCGCCCACCGCCAGCACCGTGCTGACGCCGGTGCCGGTGCCGCCGCGCGACGGCGCGCCGATCGACGTGCGCATCCATTACAACCGCCCGGCCGGCGATTACGGCGACTGGGGCCTGCACGTGTGGCAGGTCAACGACGCGGGCCAGTACATCGCCGATTATCCGGGCGTGTCGTGGCCGTCGCCGCTGGTGCGCTCCGGCATCGACGACTACGGCGCGTACTTCGATCTCCGCGCCTCGCAGTTCACCAATCCCGCCGCCGCGGGCTTCGGCTTCATCGTGCATCCGCCCGGCCAGGGCGGCGATCCCGGCGTCGACCGCGTATTGAAATTCACCGACGGCAGCGCGTTCTGGCTGCGTTCCGGCGACGCCACCGTGTACCGCAGCAATCCGCTGGGCAGCGCGCCGGACATCGATACCGTGCGCGTGCATTACAAGCGCTTCGATAACGTCTACGACCAATGGGGCCTGCATCTGTGGCCGACCAGCGGCATCGACACGGCGCGTCTGCCCGGATTGACCCTGGACCAGTGGGAGAATCCGGTGCCGCTGGCGTCGATGCCGAACTACGCCACGGGCAGCGGCGAGGTCACGTTCGACGTGCCGGTGCTCGATCCGCAGGGCGACGCCAACCGCAGCGCGGTGGAATTCATCATCCACGGCATGCCGTCCAATCCGAACGGCGGCGTCAACAACAAGGACGGCTGGAACGACAACATCCGCGTGAACTTCGCGGCGCTGTCGATCAGCGATCGCGTCGGTCAGGTGTGGCTGGTCCAGGGCACGCCCACCGTGTTCACCGCGCCGCCGGATACGCGCCGCGTCTCCACCGTCGACGCGCGCGCCGCGTGGCTGACCCGCGATCTGATCCAGTGGCCGCTGGCCGATGCGTTCGGCACGTTCAAGCTGTATCACTCGGCGAATGGGCAGATCCTCGCCCCGCGCGGACAGGCGGTCAGCGGCGCCGATGGTGCGCTCACGCTGTCGCCCGGCGGCAGCGTGCCCGCCGATGCTGCCGAACGTTTCAAGTATCTCGATGCCGGCGTGGTGCTGGCGGTGGACGCGGCCGACCGCGTGCGCCTCGGCGATCTGCTGAAGCAGCAACTGGTGCTGGTGCAGGAAGACGCCAACGGCAAGGTGCTGGGCGCGACCACGCCGCAGCTGGCCGGTGCATTGGACGACCGCTACGCCGCCGCCGAATCCATCGACGATCTCGGCGTCTCGCTGCGTCATGGACGCACGACGTTCAAACTGTGGGCGCCGACCGCACGCAAGGTCACGCTGTGCACCTACGGCGCGCGCGGCGTGGCCCACAGCCAGGACGCGATGCGCTTCGATCCCGCCACCGGTACGTGGCGCCTCGACGCACGCGGCGAACGTCGCGGCGCGTATTACAGATACGCGGTGGAAGTGTTCGTGCGCGGCGTCGGCGTGGTCCGCAATCTGGTGACCGATCCGTACTCGGTCGGGCTGAACGCGGATTCGCAGCGCAGCTACGTCGCCGATCTGGACTCGCCCGCGCTGATGCCGCCGGGCTGGCGTTTCTACCGCTCGCCGGACAACGTCCGCGCGCAGGAAGACATGTCGATCTACGAACTGCACGTGCGCGATTTCTCGGCCGGCGACGCCAGCGTCAGCGCACGCAACCGCGGCAAGTATCTGGCGTTCACCGAGTGGAATTCGGACGGCATGCGTCATCTGCGCGGGCTGGCGCAGGCGGGGCTGACCGATGTGCATCTGCTGCCGGTCTTCGACTTCGCCAGCACGCCGGAGAAAGGCTGCATCACGCCGATCATTCCGGACGCCGCGCCGGACTCCGACGCGCAGCAGGCCGCGGCCGGCGCCGCGCGCGCCACCGACTGCTTCAACTGGGGCTACGACCCGTGGCACTTCACCGCGCCCGAAGGCGGCTACGCCAGCGATGCCGACGACGGCGCCGCGCGTATCCGCGAGTTCCGCGCGATGGTGATGGCGCTGAACCTCAACGGCCTGCGCGTGGGCATGGACGTGGTCTACAACCACACCAGCGCCTCCGGCCAGGGCGACCGTTCGGTGCTGGACCGCGTGGTGCCGGGTTACTACCACCGGCTCAACGCTGCCGGCGACATCGAGCGTTCGACCTGCTGCGAGAACACCGCGACCGAAAACCGGATGATGGCCAAGTTGATGATCGATTCGGTCAAGACCTGGGCCACGCAGTACCGGATCGATTCGTTCCGCTTCGACCTGATGGGCCATCAGCCGCGCGCGGTGATGGAACAGCTGCGCGATGAAGTCTCGGCCGCCGCCGGCCGTCCGATCCAGCTGATCGGCGAAGGCTGGAATTTCGGCGAGGTTGCGAACGGCGCGCGCTTCGTGCAGGCCTCGCAGCTGTCGTTGAACGGCAGCGGCATCGGCACCTTCAGCGATCGCGCCCGCGACCATATCCGCGGCGGCTCGGGTTTCGACAGCGGCAACGCGCTGCGCAGCAACCAGGGCTATATCAACGGCATGCACTATGACGACAACGGCAGCGGCGGCAACAAGACCCGCAACGACCTGATGTGGTCGGCCGATGTGATCAAGGTCGGCCTTGCGGGTTCGATCCGCGACTATTCGATGACCACCCACTGGGACGCCACGCTGCGTCTGGACCAGATCGACTACAACGGCCAGCCGGCGGGTTATGTGATCGATCCGCAGGAAGTGGTGAACTACGTCGACAACCACGACAACTGGACGCTGTTCGACAACAACGCGTTCAAGTTGCCCACCGCCACCAGTCGCGAAGACCGTGCGCGCGTGCAGATCCTCGGCGCGGCGATCAACAGCTTCAGTCAGGGCGTGGCCTATTACCACGCCGGTATCGACACGCTGCGCAGCAAATCGCTGGACCGCAACAGCTACGACAGCGGCGACTGGTTCAACCGCATCGACTGGACGTATCGCGACAACGGTTACGCCGCCGGCCTGCCGCCGCAGGGCGACAACGGCGACAACTGGCCGGTGATGGGCCCGCTGCTGGCGGACGCGCGGATCAAGCCGACGCAGGCCGAGACCCGCTGGACCCGCGACGCCTTCCGCGACCTGATGCAGATCCGCGCCAGCTCGCGGCTGTTCCGGCTGCGCACCGCGGACGAGATCAAGCAGCGGCTGAGCTTCCGCAACACCGGCAGCGCGCAGGTGGCCACGGTACTCGCGGCGCATCTCGACGGCCGCGGCTACCCGGGCGCGAACTATCGCGAACTGCTGTATTTCGTGAACGTCGACAAGCTGCCGCAGTCGATGACGATCTCCGCAGAAGCCGGCAAGCACTACCGCCTGCATCCGGTGCACACCGCGCACAACGCCGCCGATCGTCGCGCCGCCAGCGCGGCCTACGATCGCGCCAGCGGCCGCTTCACGCTGCCGCCGCGCACGGCCGTGGTGTTCGTGGTGCGCTGATCCGCGCCCCGATCCGCGTCATTGCGGGATGACTGCGAACGGCGGCCCTCGGGTCGCCGTTCGCGTATGCCGTATCGAAAACGGCGTCGGCCGCACAGCGACCGGATTTCACGCGCGCACGGCGTTGTCGCGCATCTGCATGAAGCGATCGCTTCACGACGATTTACCGTAAAAACCGCCGAATATACGTTGGTGTTCGATCGGGCATTACACCCGTACAGCCATCGAAAATCGTGCTTTTCCCATGGATTTGCATACTTTCATCGTACGTTTTGCGCACCGATGCCAAGGTTTCGATCACGCTTTCAAACATCGGTGTTTCCAATGCAAGCCAATTCGTCCGAAAAAACCGACGTCGTCAAGACATTCATTGCAGAGCCGAACTTCCCGTGCGTGGGCGCCAAGGCAGCGCTCAATCAGGGTCATCTGGACATTTTCGTCGCCGGAGACCTGCGCGATTCCGCCGCCGACGAAGCGATCATCAAGGCCCTGCAAAAATTCGCCGAAGGCGTGAACGAGGACAAGGTATTCGCGAGTTTCTGCGTGACCTTCCCCGACACGCCGCCGCTGTCGGAAGCGCTGTTCGAAAGCGCCCTGTGGCAGCGTCTGCAGGCGCTGCACGACATCGACCGCCGGTATTCGGATTGGGACCCGCTGGTCAGCAGCGATCCGCGATCGCCCGATTTCGGCATGAGCCTCGGCGGCCACGGTTTTTATGTCGTGGGTCTGCATCCGAACGCCAGCCGGCCCGCCCGCCGTTTCGGACAGGCCGCGTTGGCGTTCAACCTGCATAGCCAATTCGAACAGCTCAAGGCCGAAGGCCGCTACGACAAGTTGCGCGGTGCGATCAGCGAACGCGACGCGGCCCTGTCCGGCTCGAACAACCCGATGCTCGCGGAGCACGGCGTGGTGTCGGAGGCGGTCCAGTACAGCGGCCGCGCCGTGGGCGACGAGTGGACGTGCCCGTTCAAGGCCGGCGCGTTCAAGGCCGGCGCGCGGTCGTCATGATCCGTCACATCGAACCGCGCAGTGGCGTCGCTTTCGAGTTGGCATGCGGACAGCGGTTGAAAGTCATCGATCCTCAGGGCGAACAGGTCGCGGATCTCCTGGCCTACCGGCGCGATGATATCGGCGAAGCGCTTTCGTCCGGGCGCAGCATCGATTATGCCGCCAGCATCTATCTGGGGATCGGCGATCTGCTCTATTCGAATCGCAGCAATGCGATGCTGGAAATCGTCGAAGACACGGTCGGCCGCCATGACTTCCTGCTGACGCCGTGCTCGGCGGAAATGTTCCGCATCATCTATGGCGATGCGAAGCCGCATCGCGGCTGCTTCGGCAATCTCGCGGCGGCGCTGGCGCCGTACGGCGTCGCCGCCGACCAGATCCCGACGGCCTTCAACATCTTCATGAACGTCGCCGTCGACGCAGGCACCGGAGCGGTCTCGGTGCTACCGCCTTTGAGTCGCGCCGGCGACTACATCGTGTTCGAAGCCCGACAGGACCTGGTGATCGGCCTCACGGCCTGCTCGGCCGGCCAATCCAACAATTTCACGTATAAACCCATCCACTACGAAATCATGGATTGAATCGATGCGTAGCGATCCGGCTTGAATACGTGCTCGGCCGCCGGATTGCAGACGCACGACGCAATATGCGACCGGGATCATGGGGCGATCGGTGCGGCGGGCGCCGCAGCGGGGCCGCTGAATGTCGTACCGCTCACGTCCTCATCGCGCCAATCGCGACCGGTATCGATGCCGGTGGTCCACCAGGTGTGCGCATCGATCCGCAGCGGTCCGCGCACGCGCTCGTGGAAGCGCACCGGTAGCAGGTATCCGGCCACGTCGCGATATTCCAGGAACGTGGTGTCGACATGCGCGCCGAGCGTGGTCTCGAAGCCGTTGAGGCTCATGTGGATGCGGAACAGCCGCGCGGTCTGCCGATCGATCCACACCACCACCTCGTCCTCGGCCGCTTCGCCGAAGCCCGGGCGCACGGTGGCGCGCAGGCGGTGATACGTCTTGCCCCGCTCGCCGACGTCCGCGAGCCGCGTCCATGTCGTCGCGCGGTCGAGAAAGAAACTGGGACCGAAATGGAACATGCGGAACGCGTCGTTGGTCATCGCGGTCGCGCGCAGTTTGGCGGGATCGGTTTCGCGCACCCCGTTGTACGCCACCGTCAGTCCGCCGCGGCTGCGCACCACGTGCTTGCTGCCGTCGGGACCGGTGTGTTCGATGGCATACAGACCGTCGCTCGGCCGGTAGCGCTCCTGCGAGCGGATGCGGAAACCGCTGTCGCTGACCACCGGCTGGATCTTCTGGATCAGCGCATACCAGCGACCGTCGGTGGAAAGATTGATGTCGCCGGGATAGCGCCGCAGATCGCCGCCGTGGGCAGCGAGCGTGCGCGCGAAGATCGCATCGCCGCTCAGGCCGTCGGCGAACGCGGTCGTGGGCGGATCCGGAGGAAAACGGACGCTGGCGCAGCCGGCCATCGTCAGACAGAGCAGCATCAGCGCGAGAACGGACGACGACCGGAACGGTTGCATGGCTGATCCTCGGAAAGCAGCGTAGATCGGGATCATACGGGCGGGCGCCCGAGATGGATGCGTGCAGCGGCTGTACAACCGTAACCTCGGTATCGATGGCGGTCCGGAAACCGCCATCGACGTAACACCGTCGACGCATCGGAGGGGCGGGCGTCATCCGTGCCCGCCCCCTGATACCTGTCAACGCATGCCGATCAATGCATGCGTATCAGTTTCCGCACTTGGGCAGGCACCCGCCGCCGTCCAGCAGCGGATTGGGCAGGTCGGGATGCAGTTCCGGCTGCGCCTTGACGATCTGCGGCTCGCTCGTGATCTGCGACTGCATGTCCAGATATTCAGGGTCGACCAGGATGATGGTTTCGTTCGGGTCGCGCAGCGTTTCCGGATCCACGTCGATCGCCGTCCAGCCCGCCACCGTGCGTACCGTTGCGTTACGGATGCGTTCCCATGCCTTGATGTCCTCTTCGGTGGGTTCGCCCGATTCGGTGTCGGCGTCCGGATTCACATACCATTTGTCGATGACGTTGCCGTCCTTGTCTTTGCGGTCGCCATGGCCATTTAAGCCGTCGTGCAGCTTCTCGCCATTGTCGAGCGTGTAAGTGGTGGAGCCGTCGTCTTCGTTCTTGATATCGACGACTATGTGCTGATCGGGAGCGTCGCCCTCCTCCGCGTCGGCGCTGATCAGCCTGGCATCCACGCCGCCCACGCGGCGCACCGGCGCGTTGTTGTCGTCGTGGCCCAGCACCAGCGTCAGTCCGTCGAACTCGGCGGAGAAGCCGTGCTCGGCCAGGAGTTCGGTATCCAGGCCCAGCCGCGTGAAGGCATCCTTGCGCTCGCCGAGCGGGAACGCCGCCAGCGGCGATTCCTCACCAACGCCGTAAGCCTCCAGCTCGGCCTGCAGTTCGGCCGGATTGACGATGATCTTGCCGACGCCGAACTCGAAGGTCGGCAACAGTTGCGCACCGATCATATCGACGATCAGCGACAGTCCGGGACGGCTCTCGCGATCGTACGGATCGGTACCGGCGACGACTTCGTCGGCGTCGTTGTAACCATCGCCGTCGGAGTCGACCACGTTCCATGCGTAATAGCAGACGGACAGATCGCAGGCGCGGATGTGGCGCAGTTCGGGATCCGCGGCGTGGACGGGCGACGCGAACGACATCGCGCCCAGCACGGACAGCAGTGCGGAAGTAAGAAGTGTCTTTTTCATGGGATATCCAATGATCGTGGTGCGTCCTCCGGCCGATGCTTCGGCCGGGCCGGTCGCGACATGCGACAGGCTTGCGGGAGAACGCCACGCATCATCCACGTCGGCCATGCGGCGCACGCGCTGCGCGACCCGTGTCACAGTTCCTCGCGTGCTGTCCTGAAGCCGCGATTTAGCGCGTTTACGGTACCTGCGCGCGCAGCTGCCGGCGGCAAAAAAAGGATGTCCGGAACCGTCGCGTCATCGACGCCTTTCCGGAAGGGCCGACGTTTGCGATCGCGCTTGCAGCGCGGACAGCGTATGAAGGATCACATCGCCGGGTTCATGCCAGCACGTTCACCGCGTCGCCGACCCGCAGCGCGCCCATGCCACGCGGAATCAGATTCATGCCGAAGGCGATGCCGGCCGGCGTGCGTCGATAGTCCTTGAGGATATTCAGCGGTTCGCCATCGTCGCGTCGCACGCCGGTCACCGGATCGACGGTGGTGAACACGCAGCGGGTGCAGCGCTTGACCGCATCGAACTCGACATCGCCGATGCGCACGCGCGTCCAGTCGTCCTCGGCGTGCGCAGTCGCATCCGCGATCACCAGACTCGGCCGGAACTGCGCCATCGCAACGGGCGCGCGGCCGGCGTCGGCCAGACGCGCATTCAGACCATCCAGCGCGGCCTGCGAAATCGCCATCAGCGGATAGCCGTCGGCGAAACTCACTTCATCGCCCGGCTGGGCATAGGCGGGATCGACCGCACGCCGCGCGGCACCGTCCATCCGCACCAGGCGCACCGGACGCTGCAGGCATGCACTCAGCCAGGCATCGGCGGCCGGATCGACGCGCTGCGCGTCCACCGTGTCCTTCCAGATCGACACGCGCAGACGCGGCGCATCGGACGGCGGCGGCGCCACGTCGAGATCGGGCAGACCGGGCGCTGACAGGCGCAGGCCTTCGCCCATCGCCTCGGCGCGGATCAGGACCATCTCCGACACCTGTCGCGCGGTGATGAAGCCGCCGTCGGCATCGACCGCCAGCCAGCGGCGGTCGTGTCGCGGGCCGCGCGGCTGGACATCGAAGGCGTCGACCGCGACGCCCGCGGCCGACTTCAGCGGGTACAGGTGCAAGGATAAGAGACGCATGACGAGAAGTTGCTCCGGGATGACGCGGCGACCGTAACCGAGCGCCCGGGTAGCCGTCCATCGTCGCCTGAACCGACACGTCCGCATGCATCGTCTCCATCTCACCGGTTGAGACCCGCAGCGTGCAGAATGGCGCCATGCAACTGACCCGGAAACTCGCGATCCTCGCCGACGCCGCGAAGTACGATGCCTCGTGCGCGTCCAGCGGCGGCGAGCGTCGCGATTCGCGCGGCACCGGCGGCATCGGCAGCGCCGGGGGCATGGGCATCTGCCATTCGTACACGCCCGATGGCCGCTGCGTCTCGCTGCTGAAGATCCTGCTGACGAATTTCTGCATCTACGACTGCGCGTACTGCGTGAACCGGGTATCCAGCAACGTGCAGCGCGCACGATTCGCCACCGACGAAGTGGTGCGGCTGACCCTCGATTTCTACAAGCGCAACTACATCGAAGGGCTGTTCCTTTCCAGCGGCATCATCCGCAGCGGCGACTACACGATGGAGCAGATGGTCGAAGTGGCGCGCAGTCTGCGCGAAGACCATCGCTTCGCCGGCTACATCCATCTCAAGACGATTCCCGAGGCATCGCCTGATCTGCTGGCCGCCGCCGGCCGTTACGCAGACCGCCTCAGCATCAACGTCGAACTGCCCACCGAGGCGGGGCTGGCGAAGCTGGCGCCCGAGAAGACGATGCCGGGCATCCACGCCGCGATGGGCGAACTGCGCTGGCGCATCGACGAGAACCGCGAGGCGCGCAAGCCGCAGGCCGCGACGACGAAGCGCCGTGCCAAAGCGCCGCGCTTCGCGCCCGCAGGACAGAGCACGCAGATGATCGTCGGCGCCGACGATGCCGACGACCGCAGCATCCTGCACACCTCGCATGGCCTCTACAACGATTACCGCATGCGCCGGGTCTACTACTCCGGCTTCAGCCCGATTCCCGACGCTTCATCCAAGCTGCCGATCAAAGCGCCGCCGCTGCTGCGCGAGCATCGGCTGTATCAGGCCGACTGGCTGCTGCGGTTCTACGATTTCAAGGTCGAGGAGATCGCGCCGGACACCGCACAGGGCGGCAGCGGCATGCTCGATCTCGATATCGATCCGAAACTCGCATGGGCATTGCGGCATCCGCAGCAGTTTCCGGTCGATCTCAACACCGCGCCGCGCGAAACGCTGTTGCGCGTGCCGGGATTGGGCACGCGTAACGTCGATCGCATCGTGCTGGCGCGGCGTCACGGCAAGCTGCGCATCGCCGATCTCGCGCGCCTGCGCGCGCCGTTGCAGAAGATGCTGCCGTTCGTGCAGTTGCTCGATCACCACCCGCGCAAGCGTCTGGACGATCCCGGCGTGCTGCGCGCGCAGCTGGCGCCGAAGCCGCGCCAGCAGGATCTGTTCGCGGCATGAGCGCCGCGCCGGCCGGCGCCGCCTTCCGCGCCGAAATCGAACCGGCGTGGGATCTGGCCGTCTGGCGCGATGCCGCGCGGATTGCGCTACGCGCGGACCTCGCACCCGAGGACATCGACTGGACCGGCGACGCCCAGGCCAGCCTGCTGCCGGCCACGCCGCTTTCCGCGGCGCAACCGCGCACCGCGCCGCCGTCGGTCCCCGCACGGCTGTTCGAGCTGGCGGATGCGGTGCTCTGCCATCGCGACCCGCAACGGCATGCGCTGCTCTATCGAATCGCATGGCGGATCGCGCACGGCGAGAAACATCTGCTGGCGCGCGTGACCGACCCCGACACCCGGCGCGCGTCGGAACTCGCCAAGGCCGTGAGCCGCGACACGCACAAGATGAAGGCGTTCGTGCGCTTCCGCGAAGTCCCGGGCGAACACGACGCGTTCATCGCCTGGTTCGAGCCGGAACACTGGATCCTCGATCGGGTCGCGCCGTTCTTCGCGCGCCGCTTCGCCGGCATGCGCTGGGCCATCCTCACGCCGTACCGAAGCGTCGCCTGGGACGGCAGCGCGCTCGCATTCGCGCCCGGCATGCACCGCAGCGACGCGCCCGCGGACGACGCCCGCGAGGACCTGTGGCGCACGTACTACGCGCACATCTTCAATCCGGCGCGTCTCAACCCGCGGATGATGCGTCAGGAAATGCCGCAGAAATACTGGAAGCATCTGCCCGAAGCGCACTTGTTGCCCGAGTTGATCCGCACCGCGGGCGAGCGGGTGCGCGAGATGCAGGAGCGTGAGGCGAAGGGGCCGCGGCGGAGGATTCCGAAGCGCTCCGGCGAAGCAGACATCGCTTAGGATGACGCATCGCCCGCAGCGGGCACGTCGATCTTTACTTGCATGAAACGAATCCTCGCCGCTCTGCGGTCCCTCTTCCGTGGAGCGCATGCCGCGGAGCCCGGGGCTCCATGATCATTTCTTTTCAAGGCCCTACATTCTTCGCCGCAGCGGACGAGGACTGCTTTTTTCGTTGGCTTGCCTCGTTGCCCGAGTACAGGGGCATTCGCGGCACCGGCACTACTCTTGAGCTGACGCTGGAGAGCCCAGTTGAGCTGGATACGGTACGGCAGCTGCTTGTGATCTTTCGGCGCTGGCTCATCGACATCACCCCACTGCTACCGTTGCGATCCCGGAGACAAACATTCTCACGTTCTGGGAGACTACTTAACGAAGTGCCGGGCGCGGGGGCCAACAGTTCATTCAAGCCGAACCGGCATCGGGTGGCTTAACTCAGGCGTCAGGCAAAAAAATGATCGTCAGAAAGCAGCATAGAGGCCCGCGCTACAAGCCAGGGATGGTGTATGCAGTCCCGCTCGCGGACAAGTCCTACGGCCTAGCGCAGGCTGGGGCTGCCATGTTCACGCATGTTGTCCATGTAGCGTTATTCATGGACCGCTTTGAAGCTGTTCCTGAAGCGCCCGAGTTGGCACCTTCACGTGTTGTGTCGCTCACGGCGACTTGGCGCAAGGACCTCAATAAAGGCGAATGGATCCCTCTGTGCGTGACTGATCTCACACCGGGGCTGGTAAAGCACCCGACCGAAGACCTTGCGGCGGGCGGGTACGTGAGCGCGAAGCACTACGATGCGGGCTTGCTTTCCGAGTTCTTGTCCGCGTGCCACGGCGCGCTGCCGTGGAACGTCATGCATGACCCGGCGTACTACGAGAAATTACTGATGCCGGGCGCTTCGCGACCTGAAAAGATCGTAATGCTCGGTGAAGAAGAGCGAGCCGCATACCGGCGGGAAGTATTTGGTGTTCTGGCCTGACAATTTATTCAAGCCAGCCCGGCATCGTATCCGCTCAACTCAGGCGCTCTACGCCAGATAACCGCCATCCACCGCCAGACACGTACCGGTGACATACCCCGCCGCCGGCGAACACAGGAACAACACCGCAGGCGAGATTTCGTCCGGCTGCGCACTGCGGCCCATCGGGATCAGCTGCGACATCATGCCCATCAGCTTCGGATTGGACGTGATCGACGACGCGAATTTGGTGTCGGTGAGCCCCGGCAGCACCGCGTTGACGCGGATGCCCTGGCCCGCGAGTTCCTTGGCGAAGCCTTCGGTCATGTTGACGATGCCGGCCTTGGTCATCGAATACACGCCTTGCCCGGCCGCGGGCCGCTTCGCATTGACCGAAGCGATGTTGACGATGCTGCCGCCACGCTTGGCTTTCATGCGCCGCGCGGCCTGCACCGTGGTCCAGAAATAACCACGCAGATTCACGTCGACGGTTTTCTGGTAGCTGCCCAGATCCATGTCGATCATCGGGCCGAAATACGGATTGGTGGCGGCGTTGTTGATCAGGACATCGGGCGCCTTGCCGGCCGCGTCGAGCGTGACGAACAGGGCTTCGATCGCGTCCGGATCGCCGACGTGCAGCGCATGCGCTTCGGCGGAGCCGCCGGCGGCGCGGATCGCGGCCGCGACGGTTTCGCAGGCATCGACATTGCGCGATGTGCAGACGACGTGCGCGCCATGCGCGGCGAGCGTATGGGCGATGGCTTCGCCGATGCCGCGCGATGCGCCGCTGACCAGCGCGATCTTGCCGGTGAGGTCGAACAGGGGGTCGGATGTCGACATGGAAGGCCACGGAATCAAGGGTGGAAGGACGGCACGCGCGAGGCGGCTTGCTATGCTGGCGAGACTAGCACAGCAGGGGCGGGACACATGGACAGCAGACGACGCGTACTGATCACCGGCGCAGGCAGTGGATTGGGCCTGGCGCTGGCGCATCGCTACGCACGCAGCGGCGCGCGCGTCGCGTGCGTCGACCTTATCGCCGAGCGCGCCGAAGCGGCCGCCGCGGCGCTGCCGGGCAGCGGTCATCTCGCGCAGGTCGTGGATGTCGGCGACGACGCCTCGATGCAGGCGCTGCACGATCGCATCCAGCGCGAGTGGGGCAGCGTGGACGTGCTGATCAACAACGCGGGCATCGCTTCGGTCGGCGCGATGGTCGACACCACCATGGAAGAGTGGCGGAAGATCATCGACATCGATCTGCTGGGCGTGGTCCGCGGCTGCCGGTTGTTCCTGCCGGCGATGCTGGCGGCGCGCAAGGGCCAGGTCATCAACACCGCGAGCTTCGCCGGCCTGGCCGGCGCGCCGGGCATGATGAGCTACGGCGTGGCGAAAGCCGGCGTCGTCGCGCTGTCGGAACAACTGCGCGCCGAAACCCATGCCAGCGGCGTCGGCGTGAGCGTGATCTGTCCCGCGTTTTTCCGCACAAACCTGCTGGAGACCGCATTCGCCAGCGACAAGATCAAAGCGAAAGTCATCAAACTGATGGACACCTCGCCCGATACGCTGGACGGCGTCGCCGACAAGGTCTTCGCCGCGGCGGAGCGCGGCGAATTCATGATCATCCCGACCAAGCGCGAGCCGATGCGTTGGCGGATGAAGCGTTTCCTGCCGGGAATGTATTTCAGCCGGCTTTGCAAAAGCATGCGGAAGCTAAAAAGAAGTTGATTGCTCATCTAGAACGCCCGATGCCGAGAGGGAAATTTTCCCCTCTCGGCATAGAATAAATATTTTTTAGATTGAATTGAAGTTTATCCGCCAACGCATCTGCCAAATGGCAATAGGCCTCTAGTTGAAAGCGTTGGCGCCGTTACGCGCCACATTTGATGATGCCCAGGCGCGTATCGAATCAGCCACACGGAATTCGCTGGAAGAAGCGTATTGGGCAATGCATTCAAAGCTGCAAGCCCGCGCTCCACTTCAGTACTGTTTTGACATGTCAACGTATTGTTTGCTTGACGTATACCACCAACAGTCTCCCGATTAAAACTACCGCTACCACCGCCTAGATTTATCGGTATATAACGAAGCATGATCACATAGGATGTAAAGGTTGGCCTAACTCCAACAACCTCGACAGGAGGCAAAACAATTGGATCGCACCCTGAAGTCGTAGCTTGGCTGGGACGAATGCTCTGTTGTTGTTGCCCGCCACCACCGCCACCGCCGGACGGCGACTGATAAAGAGAAAGTGGACGATATTCGTCGCCGCTTCTCATCGGCTCGGCTACGGCGTGATCTTCATAGAAATTGTCTTCACGTAGCCATCGATTGTTTACAGCATCGTAGCTATAGAATCCGAAATTCGCGCCGATCAATGATGTTGTCGAATCGCAAAATGCCATCGCGTTGCCACTAATAGCAAAGGCAACTAAGAACAAAATGATTTTCATGATTTTCTTTCCTTGAATGCATTAAAAATCCATTAAAGCCGCCTTGCAGCACATCAAAAACGTGCCGGAAGTCACATTATCATGAGAATTAAAAAAAACACCTGTAACAAACAACAGGCTGACCGATGCGCGTGAGCGAGGAAGCTTTTTTGCAAAAATTTCCGCGACGTGACTCTCAATATTTTTAATGATTCTGCTCAACGCCGCTCCTTCATCGCCATCACCACCCCAAGCCCGGCCAGCAGCGACACCGCCGCGGTGCCGCCGTAGCTGAGCAGCGGCATGGGCACACCGACCACCGGCAGCAGGCCGGAAATCATGCCGGCGTTGACGATCACGTAGACCGAGAACGCGAGGCCGAGCGCACCGGCGAGCAGGCGCGAATAGGTGTCGCGGGCTTCGCTGGCGATCCACAGGCAGCGGCCGACGACGAACATGTACAGCGCAAGGGTGATGCTGACGCCGACCCAGCCGAATTCTTCGGACAGCACCGCGAAGATGAAGTCGGTGGTGTGTTCGGGCAGGTAATCGAGGTGCGACTGCGTGCCCTGGCCCCAGCCCTGGCCGGTCCAGTTGCCGGAGCCGATCGCGATCTTCGACTGGATGATGTTCCAGCCGGTGCCGAGCGGATCGGATTCCGGATCGAGGAAGGTGCGGATGCGGTCTTTCTGGTACGGGCGCAGGAACCAGAACCACGCGACCGGCGCGGCGGCGGCGACGCTGGCGCCGGCGGCGATGAACCATCGCCACGGCAGGCCCGCGAGGAACAGCGCGAAACACCCACTCGCCGCAACCAGCATCGCGGTGCCGAAGTCGGGCTGCAGCAGGATCAACAGCGTCGGCACGGCGACGATGCCGCCGGCGATCAGCACCGTGACGAACCGCGGCGGCAACCGCTCCTGGTGCAGATACCACGCGGCCATCATCGGCAGGCTGAGCTTGAGCAGTTCGGCCGGCTGGAAATAGAACACGCCGAGATTGATCCAGTGATTGCCATGCTTGCCATCGCCGATGAACAGCACGGCGACCAGCGGAAGCAGCGATCCCGCGAACACCAGCGGCGTCAGGCTGCGCAATTGCGTGGGCGATACCCGCGACAACAGCCACAGCGCGCCGAGGCCGACGCCGTAGCGCGCGCCCTGCGCCATCACCAGTCGCGGGCTTTCGTTGCCGGCGCTGTACAGCACGGCCAGACCGATGCCCATCAGCGCCAGCAGCGCCGCCAACAAGGGCAGATCGAGCGTGCGTGTGAAGCGCAGGAACAGGTCCAACAACCAGCGGACGAAGGCGCTCATCGCGCGGGCTCCTGCACGGCCGGGGCTGCCGGTGTCGCACTGCCGACCGTGGCGCCGGTACTCGCGCTGCTGCTGGACACGACATTCGCGAACGGATTGGCGGCGAGCTGGGCTTCCAACACCTTCGGGTCGGGCTCCGGCATCTTGCCCAGCAGCCAGGCATCGAGGATCTTGCGCGCGATCGGCGCGGCGGTGCTGGCGCCGTAGCCGCCACCCTCCACCACCACCGCGACGGCGATGGTCGGATCTTCGGCGGGCGCGTAACCGATGAACAGCGCGCGATGGCGCAGATGCATCGGCAGGTTGCGCGGGTTGACGCTGACGTTGCCGCGACGGCTGACGACCTGCGCAGTGCCGGTCTTTCCGGCGATGAGATAGGGCGCGCCGACGCTGATCACGCGCGCGGTGCCGCCGGGGCCATGCACGGTGCGGATCATGCCTTCGCGGATGACCTGCAGGTTGGCGGGGCTGCGGCTGATCGCGCGCGGCGCCGGTTGTTCCACCATCACCCACGGCTTGTCGAAATCGGTGCGGCGCGCGCTGACCAGGTGCGGGCGGCGCATCAGCCCGTCGGCGGCGAGCGCGGCGGTGCTCTGCGCGAGCTGCAGGGGCGTCGCTTTCCAGAAGCCCTGGCCGATGCTGGAAATGATGGTGTCGCCGGGATACCACGGCCCCTGTTTCTTCGCGTTCTTTTCCTTCCACTCCGGCGAAGGCAGGATGCCGCCGGTTTCGCCGGCCAGATCGATGCCGGTCGGCGCGCCGAACCCGTACAACGACAGGTATTCGTCGAACTTGCGGATGCCCATGTCCAGCGACAGCCGGTAGTAGTAGGTATTCACCGAATCGCCGATCGCCTTGCGCGCATCGGTCCAGCCGTGGCCGCCGCCGTGCGAGTCGCGATAGCCGCGCTTCTGCCCGGGGATACGGAATTCGCCGGTCGACAGCACCTTGTCGTCGGGCGTGCGCAGGCCGCTGTCCAGCCCTGCCAGGGTGATCAGCGGCTTGAGCGTGGAGCCGGGCGCGACGCCGCCCAGCACGTTGCGGTTGTACAGCGGGCGCGCCGGATCGTCCATGAATCTGCGGTAGTCGGTATGCGAAATGCCGTTGACGAACAGATTCGGGTCGTAGGTCGGCAGACTGACCATCGCCAGCACTTCGCCGGTGCGCGGATCGATCGCGACCGCAGAACCGGTGAGCTCGCCGAACGCGATACTGGCGGCCCGCTGCACGTCGGCGTCGATGCTCAGCCGCAGGTCGGCGCCGGGCGTGGCGGGAATGCGGCCGAGGCTGCCGATGACGCGGCCCTCGACGTTGGTCTCGATCTGCTCGTAACCGATCGCGCCGCGCAGGCTGTCGTCGTAGAAACGTTCGATGCCGGACTTGCCGGTGTGGCTGAAGGCAGCGGTGCCTTCGCCGAGTTTCTCGATGTCCTGCTTGTCGACGCGGCCGACATAGCCGATCACATGGCCGAACAGGTCGCCATAGGGGTAGCGGCGGGTGAGATACGGCACCAGCTCGACGCCGGGATAGCGCCAGCGGTCGACCGCGAAGCGCGCGGCTTCTTCGTCGTCGATGCGCAGCCGCAGGGTCACCGGCAGGAAGCTGCGGGTGACGCGGCGGGTGTCATTGAAACGCGCGATGTCCTCCGGCGCGAGCGGGATGATCTTCGACAGCGATGCGATCAGCGCGTCGATGTCGCCGGCCTCGGCCGGCACCACGTCGAGACGGTAGGCGGGCACGTTGTCGGCCAGCACCCGGCCCTTGCGGTCGTAGATCAGACCGCGCGCCGGCACTTCCGGCCGCTGCTTGACCCGGTTGTCCTGCGAACGCTTGGCGTAGTCGGTGTGATCCAGCACCTGCAGCTTGAAATACCAGGCCGCAAGACCGCACAGCGCGAACGCCACCGCGAGGAAACCCAGCGCGGCGCGGCTGCGGAACTGCTCGGCTTCCTGCGCGGAATTCCTGACGTAATGACGGCGCATGGCCTCAGCCCGAGTGCTTGCGGCCCACGCGCAAGCCGTCCAGCAGCACGAACAGCGGCGGCCACAGCGCGGCGCCGATCAGCGGGGCCCACCAGTGCATCCAGCCGCGGATGGGTTGGCCGAGCACGAAATGCGCGGCGGTGACGATGATCTGATCGTTCAGCAGCAGGCCGCCGATGGCCAGCGCCTGCTGCGCCATCGGATAGAAGCGCAGCTGCGGCCGGAAGCGCTGCAGGATGAAGGTGATCACCGTGAGCCGCAGCGCCTGCTCGCCGAGCACGCTGCCGAAGGCGACATCCGCGAGCAGGCCGACGGAGAACGCCAGGCCCAGGCCGACGCGGTCGTGGTCTTCGAGCAGCCAGTAGGCCAGCACCAGCGCCAGCCAGTACGGACGCAGCGGCTGCAGCATCGCCGGTAGCGGCAGCAGGCCGAGCAGCAGCGCGACGAACAGGCTCGCCGGAAACAGCCAGGGGCGGCGCGTGCGGCTCATCGGGCGGGCGCCTGCGGCGACGCTGCCGCGGCAGCCGGGGGCGGCGTCACGGTCGCACCGACCGGGGCCGGCGCTGTGGGCGTAGGCTGCGCAGGCGACGCCACAGCCTGCCCGGGTCGCAGCAGCAGCACATCGCGACCGCGATCCAGCCGCGCCGCGGGTTTGAGGTCGCCGACCAGGAAGGCGCGGCTCTCGTCGCGACGCAGCGCGGTGATGGTGCCGACCGGGAAACCCGGCGGGAAGCGCCCGCCCAGTCCGGAGGTGACGATGCGGTCGCCGACCTTCACGTCGCTGGACGTCGGCACGTTGGCCAGTTCGAGGCGGTCGCCGCGACCATAGGCGACCAGGCGGATGCCGTTGCGCGACACCGCCACCGGCACCGCGTGGTCGGGATCGGTCAACAACAGCACGGTCGCGGTGGACGGGCGCACATCGATCACCTGTCCGATCAGGCCGCCGGCATCGATCGCCGCCTGACCCATGCTCACGCCCTGATCGGCGCCGATGTCCAGGATCACGCGCTGGCGGGTGGGATCGAGGGCGATGTCGAGGATCGGCGCCAGTTGTACGTCCAACCCGCCCTGTTCCGCGGCGCCGAGCAGGCCGCGCAGGCGCGCGTTCTCGGCGGCGGCCGCCTGCAGCCGCGCGATGCGCGCGCCGCTGATCAGCAGCGCATTGCGCAGGGTTTCGTTCTCCTTCGCAAGCCGCGCGCGGGTGGAGGCGTCGTCGCGCACGGTGTCGCCGAGCTTCGCCGGCAGTCCGGCCAGGCGCCAGAGCGGCTGTACGACGATCTCGATCTGCCCGCGGATCGCGGTCAGCCAGCCACCGCGGTGATCCATCACCATCAACGCGATCGCCAGCGACAACGCGACCAGCAACCGCAAGGTGCCCGCGATCTCGTCGGAGCGTTGTGCGGAGGGGCCGGCGTAGGGAGGCACGTCAGGAAATCGTTCTGAAGTTCGCGAAGGGGTCGGAAGGTGCGACGGTCCGGTCCACGGAGGGGCCGGCGCAAACGGCCGGAGGCCGGTTGCGGAGACTGGCAAAACCCACGCGTTTTGCCAGTCTCTCCGGATCGGCACAGGGATGTGCCGTATCCGGATACAGGATTACTCCGGCGAGAAGAACTCGTTGCCGTGCATGTCGACCAGCTCCAGCGCACGGCCGCCGCCGCGGGCGACGCAGGTCAGCGGGTCGTCGGCGACCTGCACGTGCAGACCGGTTTCCTCGCTGATGAGCTTGTCGAGGTCGCGCAGCAGCGCACCGCCGCCGGTCAGCACGATGCCGCGTTCGGCGACGTCGGCGCAGAGTTCCGGCGGGGTCTGTTCCAGCGCCAGCTTGACCGCGCTGGTGATGCCGCCCAGCGGCTCGCGCAGCGCGTCCAGCACTTCGTTGGAGTTGAGCTTGATCATGCGCGGCACGCCTTCGGCGAGGTTCCGGCCCGAGACTTCCATTTCCATGACCGTGGCCTGCGGATAGGCGCAGCCGATCGTCAGCTTGATGCGTTCGGCGGTGGCTTCGCCGATCAGGGTCCCGTGGGCGCGGCGCACGTAATTGATGATCGATTCGTCGAAACGGTCGCCACCGATGCGCACCGACTGGGCGTAGACGATGCCGTTGAGCGCGATGACCGCGATCTCGGTGGTGCCGCCGCCGACGTCGATGACCATCGAGCCGCGGGCTTCGGTCACCGGCAGGCCCGCGCCGATCGCGGCGGCCATCGGTTCCTCGATCAGATACACCTCGCGGGCGCCGGCTTCCTCGGCCGATTCCTTGATCGCACGGCGCTCGACATTGGTCGAGCCGCAGGGCACGCACACCAGCACGCGCGGGCTGGGCTTGAGGAAACGCGATTTGTGGACCTTGCGGATGAAGTGCTTGAGCATTTCCTCGGTGTAGGTGAAGTCGGCGATCACGCCGTCCTTCATCGGACGCACCGTGGTGATATGGCCGGGGGTGCGGCCGAGCATCTGCTTGGCCTCGCTGCCGACCGCCGCGACCGTGCGGTTGCCGCCGCCGACGCGGTCGTGGCGCACCGCGACCACCGAAGGTTCGTTCAGGACGATGCCCTGGCCGCGCACGAAGATGAGGGTGTTGGCCGTGCCCAGATCGATGGACAGGTCGTTGGAAAACATGCCGCGGAACTTTTTGAACATCGGGAAGCGTGCCGGTGGGGGAGCGTTACGGAGGGTGCCGGAGGGCAAGAGGCGCAAAACCGCCGGGAAAACTGCCGGATCATCGCGAAAGCATTCCCTGGCATCGCGGCGGTTGCAGAAGCCCGTTAGGGTAACAAAAAACAGGTTCCACGGCGGGAACGACCTGCGTGAAACGCGCATCTTCCGCCACCGCGACCGCGGGATTCCGGCCACCGGACGACAGCCCGCAGCCCCTGCGCCGCGAGCGTGGCGGATCGACGCCCTTGGGGACGTGATGCTGGTCTCGCTGCGGGGCAACCGCTACCCTATCGGGCTATTTCCCGGAAGAAGACACGACACGATGGCTGCCCTGATCTGCGGTTCGTTGGCCTACGACACCATCATGGTGTTCCCCGACCAGTTCAAGAACCACATCCTGCCGGACAAGGTCCACATCCTGAACGTGTCGTTCCTGGTGCCGCGGATGCGCCGCGAATTCGGCGGCTGCGCCGGCAATATCGCCTACAACCTCAAGCTGCTGGGCGGCGATCCGATCCCGATGGCCACCGTCGGCCAGGACTTCGGCCCGTACCGCGAATGGTTCGCGGAAATGGGCATTCCGCTGGATCAGGTGAAGGAAATCCCGGAGCTGTTCACGCCGCAGGCCTTCATCACCACCGATCACGACAACAACCAGATCACCGCCTTCCACCCGGGCGCGATGATGCGGTCGTACGAAAATCACGTGCGCGACGTGCCGAACGTGAGCTTCGGCATCGTCAGCCCGGACGGCCGCGACGGCATGCTGCAGAACTCGAAGGAATTCGCCGAGGCCGGCATCCCCTTCATTTTCGATCCGGGCCAAGCCATGCCGCTGTTCAACGGCGAAGAACTGCGCGCCTTCATCGAACAGGCCGACTACGTGACCGTCAACGACTACGAGTCGAGCCTGCTGCAGGAACGCACCGGCTGGAGCGAGGACACCATCGCCGGCAAAGTCAAGGCCTACATCGCGACCCAGGGCCCGCGCGGCGCGCGGATCTTCACCGGCGGCAAGACCTTCGACGTCCCGCCGGCCCACGAACGCAGGGTCACCGACCCTACCGGCTGCGGCGACGCCTTCCGCGCCGGCCTGATCTTCGGCATCCAGAAGGGCTACGACTGGCCGACCATCGGTCGCATCGGCAACCTGATGGGCGCGCTGAAGGTCGAGCACCCCGGCACCCAGAACCAGCGTTTCGACTACGCCGAGTTCGCCGAACAGTTCAGCCAGCAATTCGGCTACGCGCTGTAATCGGCCCAAGCGGAACCCCAACTGCGAAGACATCAGGGCCGTGCCCACGGCTGACGAAAACGAAACGGTTGCGTATCGGAAACAGCGGCCTGAAAGCCTCAACCATCGCAACCGGCTAACCTGCGCGTTCCCTCCACTGGAACCCGTACATGTCCATCGCCTACTGGTGCATCCTCATCGCCGCCGTCCTGCCCTACGTCTGGATCGGTGTCGGCAAATCCGCGGCCCGCGGTTACGACAACCGCGATCCGCGCGGCTGGGTGGCGAAACAGAGCAACCCGCGGACCCAGCGCGGCAACGCCGCGCATCTCAACGCCTTCGAGGCCTTCGCGCCGTTCGCGGCCGGTGTGCTGATGGCGCAGGCTGCGGGTGTCGACCCGGGGCGCATCACCGCGCTGGCGGTCGCCTTCATCGTCTTCCGCTTACTGCACGGCGTGTTCTATCTCGCCGACAGACACCTGCTGCGCTCGTCGGCATGGGCGGGCGGCATCGGCTGCGTGCTGGCGCTGATGGTCCAGGCCGCGCTGCGGGTGGGTTGATCGGCCCTTCGATGTTCGCGATCCGAAAAGCAAAAAGCGCCGAAAGGCGCTTTTTTTGTCCTGGAGGATGATCCTTGGAATCCGGAAGAGGACTTCGGCCCCGGTAACGGTGAAGCAATATTCCGCCACCGGATCGGGCTTGAAGACATCGGGCCTGAAGGCCCTCCTGCGAACGCATTTCGACGCCCGGACATTTTTCGGACGCACAAAAAAAGAGCGCGCACATATAGTGCGCGCTCCCGGAGAAGATCATCCTGACGTCACCCGTGCAGGTGCGTTCCCCCCCTTGCAACCTCCGTATTGCAGCCAGCGTCCCTACCGGCTGGAGAGAGAATACCGATGTGATTTCTGCTGTGAAGATGGGGGGCATCCGGAAAACAGCCAATCCCGGTGAGCGGAGCTCAGGAAACGGCGCTATCTGCCTGATTCTCATGCTATCAATAGTGGCATGCCACCAAAAGCAGACAAAGTGTAGACAACCTTGATAGCGAGGTGACTATTGATGGCATTTCCAATATCTTCAACGGAAGTGTTGCGATATGACCGAATCCGCCCCTTTTTCGTGAAACGGATCACAGAAAAATGAACTCCCAGAACAGAATTCGATTGGCGCGACGCCATTCCGGCCTTTCGCAGGCGAAATTGGCGGAGGCGATCGGCGTCCAGCGCAGCGCAGTCAGCCACTGGGAGTCGCCCCAGGGCAAGAATCCAAGCGTCGATCACCTGCGATCTCTGGCGATGGTCGCCGGCGTCACCTTCGAATGGCTGGCGACCGGCCGCGGCAAGATGCAACTGTCCGAGGACGCGATGCTGGACTCGGTCTCGGCGGCCGACGCGATCCTGGTCGAGGACATGCTGGAGCTGCGCTTGATACAGGGGTTCCGGGAAGCCTCGCCGCGCACGCGCATCGCGCTGGTGGAAATCGTCGAAGAGCTGACCGCGAAGCGGCTGGGCCGCAGCCGTCCCAAGCGGCCGCTGGGAAGCGAGTGACGTCAGGCGGGCGGATGCGGTCGCAACCGCCCGCTAGTCGCGCATCCGACCGGAACTGATCGTTGCGGAGGCTGTCCGAGCCTCATTCGTGTCCCTACACTGGCCCGCTGCGGCCCCTGCAGACACCCGCGCCCGGACTGATCACCATGCTCCCATTCCCCCGACGCCTCATTTCTTCGCTGGCGTCACTGCTGCTCTTCGCCGCCTTCCCCGTCGCCGCCGCGATCGACGAATCCGATCTGCTGCCGGTCGATCAGGCCTATGTCCTCAGCGCCGAAGCCACCGGCGCAGACACGGTGCGGATCCGCTGGAAGATCGCCGATGGGTACTATCTATACCGGCATCGCACCAGCGTGCAGACGGCCACGCCCGGCGCGCGCAGCGGCGCACTGACATTGCCCAGGGGCGAACCGCACGAGGACGAGTTCTTCGGCAAGACCGAAACCTATCGCGACGAACTGGTCGCCACCCTGCCGGACATCGTCGGCGCGGGCGCCACCGTTGCGCTGAAGATCAAATATCAGGGCTGCGCAGACGCCGGCATCTGCTATCCGCCGCAGACGCGCACGCTGTCGGTGAAACTGCCGTCGGCTTCCGCTTCCGATTCGGCTACGCGCGCCGCCGCGGACAGCGGCGACTTCAACCCGCTCGCGTCGCGTGCGGGCGCCTCCGGCGCCAACCCGCTCGGCAGCGTGTTCGGCAATACCGGCAAGGCCGGGCCACTGCCGGAGGAGCAGGCCTTCGCGTTCGACGCCATCGTCGGCGACGGCAATGCCCTGCTGCTGCGCTTCACGCCCGCACCGGGCTACTACCTGTATCGCGACCGCAGCACTTTCAGGCTCGACGCCGACGGCATCGCGCCGGGCAAGCCGCAGTGGCCGAAAGGCGTAGCCCACCGCGACGAGCACTTCGGCGAAGTGATCGTTTATTTCTCGCCGGTCGACCTGAAGCTGCCGCTGAATCGCACCCGCGCCGACGCGCAGGCGGTGACGCTGCGTGCGACCTTCCAGGGCTGCCAGAACGACGGCATCTGTTATCCGCCGATGACGCGCACGGTGAAGATCGCGCTGCCCAAGGGCGAAATCACCAAAGCGCCAACGAGCGAAATCGCGACGGCAGCGCCCGCCATCGACGACGGCAACGCCGCGACGACCGCAGCCGCCGCGCCGGTCGCCACCGGAACACCGGACGCCTCGACCGACGCAGCCACGGACGCGCAGCCCATCGCGGCGGCTACCGCGAATGCCGCGTTGCCCGAACCCACCGACACGCGTTCGACCGAAACCTTGTTCTCGGCGCTGCTGCTGGCCCTGCTGGGCGGCCTGATCCTCAATCTGATGCCCTGCGTGCTGCCGGTGCTGTCGCTGAAGGCGCTGGGTCTGGCCGGCAGCGGCGAAAGCCCGCAGCACGCCCGCGCGCACGCGCTCTGGTACACCGCGGGTGTGCTGGTCAGCTTCGTGGCGCTGGGCGGGCTGGCGCTGGCGCTGCGCGAGGCGGGTCAGGCGCTGGGCTGGGGCTTCCAGCTGCAGCAGCCGCTGGTGGTGGCCGCGCTGGGCCTGCTGATGTTCGGCTTCGGCCTGAGCCTGTCCGGCGTCTGGCACGTGGGCGGACGCTGGACCGGCGTCGGCCATCGCCTGGCCAGCCGCAGCGGCGCGGCCGGCGATTTCTTCACCGGCGTGCTCGCGGTGGTGGTGGCCGCGCCCTGCACCGCACCGTTCATGGCCCCGGCGCTGGGCTGGGCCTTCGCCGCGCCCACCGCCTCCGCGCTGCTGGTGTTCGCCTTCCTCGGCCTGGGGCTGGCGCTGCCGTTCCTGCTGATCGGCTTCGTGCCCGGGCTGGCGCAGCGTCTGCCGAAACCCGGCGCGTGGATGGAAACCTTCAAACAGCTGCTCGCGTTCCCGATGTACCTCACCGCGATCTGGCTGGTGTGGGTGCTGGCGAAACAGCGCGGCGCCGATGCCGTGGGCTGGTGGGCGCTGGCGGCGCTGGCACTGGCGCTGGCGGCCTGGGCCTGGACCCACGCACGCATGCGCGGCACCCGCTGGGGCCAGGTCGTCGCGATCGTCGCGCTGCTGGCGGCGCTGTTCCCGCTCTGGTCGATCTCGAAACTCTCCGCCGCCGACGCCGCACAGGTGCAACTGCCGGCCGATTCGCGCGCGGTGCCGTTCTCGGAACAGCGTCTGTCCGATCTGCGCAACGCCGGCCGCGTCGTCCTGGTGAACATGACCGCCGACTGGTGCGTGACCTGCAAGGCCAACGAGAAAGCGGTGTTCGCCCGCGACGGTTTCCGCGAAGCGCTCGACGACGCCAACGCCGTCTACATGGTCGGCGACTGGACCGACGTCGATCCGGCGATCACGAAATATCTGCAGCGCTACAAGGCCGTCGGTGTACCGCTGTACGTGGTCTATCCGCGCGACGGCGGCGAAGGCAAAGTGCTACCAACGGTGCTGACGCCGACGATGGTGCGTGAAGCGTTGGCGACGGCCGCCCGATGATGAATCCGGCTGCATGACAGGTGTCCCTGCGTACGTGCTGCTGGCTCCGGAAACCGATCCACCGGATATCTCCGCATTCAACCCGTTTCGCGCCGTCGTCATCATCGAGCGGCCAGTCTCCGCCGCTTGGCAGGCACGCATCAGCGATTGGCTCGTGCGGTCCGGTTGCCTTTACATGATGGCCTGGGGCGACAACTGCAGTGCATGGGATGATGCTGTCGATATCGCGAATCTGGAGCACTTCGACTACGGCGATATCCCTGCAGACAGAGACGTGATGACGACCTGGCACACGGAGGATTCGCTCGATGAGTTGTTCTTCTTTGCGAAGCACCTCGCATCCCATCCGATCATTGATCTTCCGCACATCGTTCTCGTCCACATCTCTACCGTCTGCAAAGAACTGGAGTTCTTGCAGGCCTACGATTCGGTGAAGTAATGAAAACCCGCAACGTCCTCCTCGTCGCCACGCTCGCCGCCATTCTCGGCGCGGTCGCGGGTCTGTTCGTTTCCGGGCCCGGGCCGCTGTGGCGCAGCAAGCTGGGGCAAGAAGCGCTGCAGGGCGCGCTGGATGCCAATGCCCCGCCACCGCCAGCGGGTATCGTCGTGGCGAAAACCGGCGAACCGATCCCGCCGCTGCAACTGCCCGATCTGACCGGTCGCACCGTGGCCGTGCCCGCGGCCTGGGCCGGGCGGCCGCTGCTGATCAACGTCTGGGCCAGCTGGTGCGGCCCGTGCATCGAGGAAATGCCGGAACTGCAGCGTTTCGCACGCACCCAAGGCGCGGATGGCGTGCAGGTCGTGGGTATCGCGCTGGACGAACCCGCTGCCGTGCGCGCGTTCCTCGAGCGGGTGCCGGTGGATTACCCGATCCTGATCGACGCCCCGGGGCCGGCCGATGCCGGCGTGCGCCTGGGCAATCTCAAGGGCGTGTTGCCGTATTCGGTGCTGATCGGCGCCGACGGGCGGCTGCTGGCGCGGCGTGTGGGTCCCTTCGTGGCCGGCGAGCTGGAAGACTTCACCGCCGCAGCCCGCTGATCGCGCTCGCTGATCCGGCGCGCCAGGCAATCGAGCACGCCGGCTCCTGCATGCACCCGGTTTCTGTCCCGTAGAGCGGACTTCAGTCCGCTGTCGAAACCCTGGCAACTTCATTGCCATCAGCCGTGGGCACGGCCCTGATACTGTCGCGGGTCGGGTTCTGCCTGGGCCGGCCCCGCTTCGCGGAAGGAAGCGACACAGCACGGCACCCTGCTGCCCCGCTGCGACACGTGACCTTGGGAGTGGCTCGCGCGGCACGGCCGGCCTCCGCCCTGTCAGACCTGCCAGACCCCCCGTTTTGCGACGGATTCCCGGTTGAACCGGACGGCGCAGGACGCCCGCGCGCGGTGGCCGGGCAATTGGCACGAACGATGCTTACGACCTGCGATGAGCGCATCGCACCTCGGCGCGCTTGCCGCGACCAGGTACGGCCGCGCGCTTCCTTCTTCCACCCAGGTACGCCTTCATGTCCGCGAATACCGTCCCGTTCCCCGTGCAAAGCCGGTTGTTCGGAAAGTATTTCGAATACAGCCGCTACAACGACGTCGTCCGCACCATGAACGGCATGCTCGCGGGGATCCCGGACGGCCAGGCGTGCGTACTGTCGAACTCGGAAGGGCACCACCTGGCCCATGCGGCCGCGCCGATGCTGGATGCGCCGCGTCTGGCGGCCGTCGCCAGCTCGCTGGTGAACATGGCCGAAACCCTGATCCGCGACCTGGGCCAGCATGGTTTCACCGACATGACCGTGCAGACCGACGCCGGCATCGTCGTGATCCAGCGTGTACCGCGCCCCGGCCAGCAGATGGTGATGCTGACCGCGACCGGACACGAAACCAATCCCGGACTGGTGGCCAGCCTCACCCGCCACTGCGCCACCGCCATCTCGACGCTGAGTTCGGCCTCCGGCCGCTGACCGCAGCTCTCCCTCTTTCCGCAGTCCGGCCCGAATGCCGGATCGCACGTCGCAACCGGCCCCGGCGCCGCAGACCGACACCGTACAACCCGTGCAGGGCGACGGCCCCAGGCAGCAATGCCGGGGCCGTACTTTTTTGCGGCGCACGCGGACGCATCCGGGCCATTCCCGGCGCCCGACCCGGAGATCTCCGGGCCGGCCGACATCAAGCCGCAATCCGCGGCACGCATCCTCCCACGGGCGGGACATGTCGAAGGCCCTGATTCGCAAGGCGAAATTTCAAACGGACGCTCGAAAAGGGCCGAACTTCGCCGATCTGGACACTTCTCCTGCTTTCGCGCAGACTGGCGTCCCAATCGACGGATCGATTTCATGGCGCGACTGCTCGTACTGCACGGCCCCAATCTGAATCTGCTGGGCACCCGCGAACCCGACATCTACGGGCACGCGACGCTGGCCGCGATCGATGCGGAGCTGGCCGAACGCGCCGCCGCCGCCGGGCATGCGCTGGAGAGCTTCCAGTCCAATGCCGAGCACGCGCTGGTGGACCGCATCCAGGCCGCGCGTGGCCATGTCGATTTCATCCTGATCAACCCCGCCGCTTTCACCCATACCTCGGTCGCGATCCGCGACGCGTTGGCGGCGGTCGCGATTCCTTTCATCGAAGTGCACCTGTCCAACCCGCATGCCCGCGAACCGTTCCGCCACACCAGTTATTTCACCGATCTGGCGGTGGGCATCATTGCCGGCTTCGGCGCGCCGGGCTATGGCCTGGCGCTGAGCGCCGCGATCGGCCGCCTCGACACCGCATCCACCTGACCGCGTCGTCACGAGCACTGCATCCACTTTCCATCAACGACCACCGACGCCCGCGCCATCGCGCCCGGGCAACGAGCGAGAAGACACCTCATGGACCTGCGCAAAATCAAGAAACTCATCGACCTGCTGGAAGAATCCAACCTGGCGGAAATCGAGATCAAGGAAGGCGAAGAATCGGTGCGTCTCGCGCGCCTGCCCCGTGGCGGCGTGGCGATGAGCGTACCCGCGCCCGCGCCGCTGCATCTGGAACACACCCAGCGCGCCGCGCAGCCGACGGCGATGCCGATGCTGTCGCCGGTGGACGCCGCGACCGGCGGCGGACGCAACGGCTCGGACCTGCCCGACGGCCACGTCGTGCGCTCGCCGATGGTCGGCAGCTTCTACGCCTCGCCGTCGCCGGACAAACCCGCGTTCGTGAAGATCGGCCAGGCGGTCAAGCAGGGCGAGACCCTGGGCATCGTCGAAGCCATGAAAATGTTCAACCCGATCGAAGCCGACGTGTCCGGCACCGTGCTCGCGATCCTGTGCGAGAGCGGCCAGCCCGTCGAGTTCGACCAGCCCCTCTTCGTGATCGGCTGAGGGCGCCGCCATGCTGGATAAAGTGGTGATCGCCAACCGGGGCGAGATCGCGCTGCGCATCCTGCGCGCGTGTCATGCGCTCGGCATCAAGACGGTCGCGGTGCATTCCACCGTCGACCGCAACCTCAAACACGTGGCGATGGCCGACGAGTCGGTGTGCATCGGCCCGGCCGCGTCCAAGGACAGCTACCTCAACATGCCGGCGATCATCGCCGCCGCCGAGGTGACCGACGCCCAGGCGATCCATCCGGGCTACGGCTTCCTCAGCGAGAACGCGGATTTCGCCGAACGCGTCGAAACCTCGGGCTTCATCTTCATCGGCCCGCGCGCCGAGACCATCCGCATGATGGGCGACAAGGTCGAAGCGATCCGCGCGATGAAGGCCGCGGGCGTGCCCTGCGTGCCCGGCAGCGGCGGCCCGCTGGGCGACGACGCCAAGGAGAACATCCGCATCGCCCGCGAGATCGGCTACCCGGTCATCATCAAGGCCGCGGGCGGCGGCGGCGGGCGCGGCATGCGCGTGGTCCACACCGAGGCCGCGCTGAACACCGCGATCCAGACCACCCAGAGCGAAGCCAAGGCCGCGTTCGGCAACGAACAGGTCTACATGGAGAAGTTCCTGGAGAACCCGCGCCACGTCGAGATCCAGGTGCTGGCCGACGGCCAGGGCAACGCGATCCATCTGGGCGAACGCGATTGCTCGATGCAGCGCCGGCATCAGAAGGTCGTCGAGGAAGCGCCCGCGCCCGGGATCACCCCCGAACAGCGCGCCGAGATCGGCAAGGTCTGCACCGAGGCCTGCGTGCGCATCGGCTACCGCGGCGCCGGCACGTTTGAATTCCTCTACGAGGACGGCCGCTTCTACTTTATCGAAATGAACACCCGCATCCAGGTGGAACATCCGGTCACCGAGATGATCACCGGCATCGACCTGGTGAAGGAGCAGTTGCTGGTCGCCGCCGGCCAGAAGCTGTCGATCGTCCAGAGCGACATCGTGCTGAACGGCCACGCCATCGAGTGCCGCATCAACGCCGAGGACGCCGACACCTTCATGCCCTCGCCCGGCCTGATCAAGCATTTCCACGCCCCCGGCGGCCCCGGCGTGCGCGTGGATTCGCACATCTACGAAGGCTACCGGGTGCCGTCGAACTACGACTCGATGATCGGCAAGCTCATCGTGCACGCGCCCGACCGCGCCACCGCGATCGCGCGCATGAAGGTCGCGCTGAGCGAAATGGTGGTGGACGGCATCAAGACCAACATCGCGCTGCAGCAGCGGATCATGGCCGACAGCGGTTTCCAGGCCGGTGGACAGAACATCCATTATCTGGAAAAGCGGCTGGCGGAGCGCAAGGAAAAGACGCTGTCGATTCTTTGACCGCGGCGCCCGCACTCGACACGGCGCCGTAGGTCGTAGGAGGGCCTTCAGGCCCGAGCTTTTCGGAATGATCGCCGTGAACCTTTTAGAGCTCGGGCCTGAAGGCCCTCCTACCGAAGGCCCTCCTACGCGGCATCGCTGTGCATTCGAATGTCGTCGCGCCGCCTCAACCGGCGGCGCGCACTTTCCCGGTCACCGTATCCACCATCACATCCGCGCACTGCGGGTTGCCGCCGAACACGTATGACGCGTTCGCCCAGGTCACGCCCTGCGGGATGCGCAGGGCGACGCGCGAATAGGGTTCGGTATAGCCGAACTGTTCCTTGAGCCGGTCGGCGTCCGGCAGGTCCATGCCGATCGGCCAGTCGATGGTCGCGCCGCTGGGGATGTTGTCGACGCTTGCAGGCTTGTCGAAGGTGCCGTAGCCGGTTTCCTCGACCACCAGCGTCGCGCCGCCGTCGCGCCTGAACAGCACGCGCAATTGATCGATTGCGGCGGGATGCTCGATCAGGCCCGCGGAGGAGTGGCCCTGCGCTTCGAGGAATTCGGCGTCGGGATAAAGGGTCTGGGCGCGCTCGATGGCGATCTGGACGCGTCCGTTGAAACTGAGCATGGCCATCGTGGCGGTGTCCTGTCCTGGTGCGGCGCGGCAGGAGCGGCATCGGCAGCGCGAGCGACGCGGGCAGGCCCGCGCCGGATCGGAACTACCACGTCCCCCCTGGCCGTGATGCCCGGAAACGCCGGGCACATCCCACCATAACGCAAATCGGCCGGGCGCCGGCCGCCGCACGACCATCGTGCATATCACGGCACCCGCGCCGGCTCGGGCTATCATCGGGCCTCTCCGCAGCAGGACAGGACGAGGCAGGGACGTGAATCCGCAGCACGGCGCAGCACCCCACGCAGGCGCGCAGGCCGACGACCCGAACGCGCTCGAAGCCGAACTGCAGACGTTCTCGCGCACCATCGACCGCACGCTGCGCCGGCATTACGCCACCGAAGGCATGCGCCGCCTGCTGCGACAGCCGCGCCATTACCGCGAACAGGGCCGCCCCGTCTTGATGGCCGCGCCTTCGATGTGGCTGATGATGACCGGCCTGCTGGTGATCGCCGCGGCCGCGTTCACCCACTACAAACCGCATCTGCTGCCCGAACTGTTGCCGAAGCTGCCGCCGCAGCTCTCACCGATCTCGCTGTGGTGGGTCGCCGGCATCCTGCTCGCATTGATCCTCGTCGAACGCTGGCTGCTGCCGCGCACGGCGCTGCTGCGGCATCGCTTCCGGTTGATGCGGCTCATGCACACCAACGGCGAGGGCGCCTTCCCGTTCGTGTACATGGTCGCGCGCACCGCCAACAGCCCCGCCGGATTCGGCTGGGAGTCCTGGCGCGGCACGCGCGGCGTGGAGCCCGGCGATATCGTGATTTCGATCAGCGACGCCCACGATCGCGGGCTCGGCATCATTCCGCTGCGCACCAGCGGCCGGCTGCCGATCGTCGTCTGGGATCGCGACCTGCTGCAGAACGACGCGTTCCCGCGCATGCCGCCGCGCGTGCGCGAACTGGCGATGGCCTTCGACGAAGCCTGCGACCGCAACGTGAAGCACGCCGACCGCATCGAACGCAGCCGCGCGCTGCGCTCCGGGCAAACGCAGCCGAAACCCGCAGTCGATCCCGCGCGCGCCTGGTCGGGCGTCGCGCTGAATCCGAACGTGAAAGCGCAGCTGATCTCGCTCGCCGGGCATTTCGCCAGCGGCAGCGCATCCGCTACGCGCGGCCTGCTGCTGTACGGCCCGCCCGGCACCGGCAAGACCCTGATCGCGCGCACCTTCGCCGACAGCATGGGCTGCGCGTTCTTTCCGCTGTCGCTCACCGACCTGAAATCCGGCTTCATCGGCCAGAGCGGCGAGAACGTGAAAGCGCTGTGGATCAAGGCGCGTGCCGAACCGCGTGCGGTGATCTTCGTCGACGAATGCGAAGGCGTGTTCGGCCGGCGCGGCGGCACCAACACCGACAGCTTCGTCGAGGAAATCGTTACCGCCTTCCTCGCGCAGTGGGACGGTTTCGACAAACAGGCGCATGTCTGGGTGGTCGGCGCGACCAACCGCCGCGACCTGATCGACGCCGCGATGCTGTCGCGCTTCGAGGATCAGCTCGAAATCGGCCTGCCCGATGGCCGGCAGCGATTGGAAATCCTGGCCGGCGAATTCGCGCGGCTGGCGATTCCACCCCCGTTGCCGGCGAAGACCGAAGCGCTGACCCTCGGCATGTCAGGCCGCGAGCTGAGCAGTCTCGCGAAACGCGTTGCGCGCGAACACGGCATCAAGACGCCCATCGACGACGACGCACTGGCGGCCTTCACCACCGCGATGCGCAAGCAGGGCTCCACCGCCACCGATTCGCGCGCCAGTTGGGACACGCTGATCCTCACCGACGACACGATGAAGGAATTGAAGACCACCGCCGGCCTGCTGCAGCACGCGGAAACCTTCCGCAAGCGCGGCATCGGCGTGCCGCGCGGGCTGCTGCTGTACGGCCCGCCCGGCACCGGCAAGACCCAGATCGCGCGCACGCTGGCCAACGAAACCGGGCTGCGCTTCATCGCCGCCTCCACCGCCGACATCAAGCAGGGTTTCCTCGGCCAGAGCGGCCAGAAGGTGCGCGAACTGTTCGAGCGCGCGCGCGAATCCGCGCCGTCGCTGCTGTTCCTCGACGAGATCGACATCATCGCCGCCACCCGCGGCGGACAGTCCGATTCGATCCTCACCGAAATCGTCGGCCAACTGCTGCAGGAAATGGACGGCATCGCCGCGCAGACGCAGTCCGTGTTCGTGCTGGCCGCAACCAACCGCCGCGACCAGATCGACGCCGCCGTACTGTCGCGCCTGCCGAAACAGATCGAGATTCCCCTGCCCGACCGCGACGCCGCACGGCGCATCCTCGCGGTGATGCTGGCCGGCAAACCGCTGGCCTTCGACCTCGACGCCGGCACCCGCGCACTCGCCCCGCGCACCGACGGCAAGAGCGGCCGCGATCTGCGCAGCTGGGTGGAAAGCGCGGAGCACAATGCGGTTGCGCGTGCGATCGAGGCCGGGGATCCGGATGCGATTGCGCTGGAGTTGCGGGATTTCGATTGAGTGGGTGCAGCCGCGCGCCTGACTGCGGGAAACCAGCGCGCTGCATCGCCAAGGCATCGCGGCGCGGTATCGTGACTGCCATCGATCGCCACCGAAGCCACGCCATGCACACCGTCGTCGCACTCGTCATGTCGATGCCCGTCGACAGCGCGATACTCCAGACGCACTGATCCATCGAAGGTCCCGGTCATGGAAGACGGTCGCATCCTGGTCCAGATCCCCGCCTACCGGGATCCGCAGCTCGTCCATACGCTCGACAGCCTGTTCGCGGAAGCGGCGCATCCGGAACGCCTGCGCGTGAGCCTCTGCTGGCAGTGCGCGCCGCGCGACCGCTTGCCCAGGCGTTATCTCGACGCCCCCGCGATCCATATCGACCGCGTCGATTACCGCGAGAGCAGAGGCGCCAACTGGGCGCGCAGCCGCGCGCAGCGACAGTGGCGCGACGAACCGTATTCGCTGGTGATCGATTCGCACCTGCGCTTCGCGCGGCACTGGGACCGCAAGCTCGTCGCGATGCTGCGCGACCTGAAGGCGGCCGGCATCTGCCGCCCCGCCCTCACCTGCTATCCGCCCGATTTCGATCCGCGCACCTATCCGGCCGGGCGCTCGCAGGTGCCGCTGAAGATTTACAAAGAAGCCTATATCGACGGCATCCTCGCCCATTTCGCCGGCTTCGAACTGCCGCTGCACCGCTGGCTGCAGGCGCCGGTGCCCGCGCAGTTCCTGGCGCTGGGGTTCCTGTTCACCGAAGGCCGCTTCAACCGCGAGGTGCCGTTCGACCCCGGCGTCTATTTCTTCGGCGACGAGATCACCACCGGGCTGCGCGCGTACTGCCACGGCTACGACTTCTTCCATCCGCATCGCGTGCTTGCCTGGCACGCCTACGACCGCAACACCCGCGGCGCGCACTGGAACGACCATGCCGACTGGCGCGTGCGCGACCGCGGCTCGATGCTGCGGGTGCGCCGCATCCTGCGCGGGCGCTCGTATCGCGATTACCCGCTGGGCACAAGACGCTCGATCGCCGCGTACGAACGCTGGATCGGCGTGCCGCTGCTGCTGGAGACATCGCGATGACCCGCACCGCCATCGACGACGCGCATGCGGATGCGCACGACGGCATCCTGGTGGTCGACGGTTTCCTGTCGCCGGCCGAATGCGGGCGCATGCTCGAAGAACAGACGCGCGGGCAATGGATCGACAGCGTGGTGGCGAACGCGAACGGCGGCGCGATGTCCGGCGGCGGCCGCTACAGCGATTCACTGGTGCTGGACGGATACGGCGGACGCGCCGACGCGCTGCTGCGGCGCATCGAACGCAGGCTCGCGCAGTTGGCAGGAATACGGCCCTCACATCTGGAACCGTGGCAGATGACGCGCTATCGCCGCGGCGACCGCTACGACTACCACGTGGACTGCGGCATCCGGCATCCCAGCGGCGAACGCGCGCGCACGATCCTCATCGTGCTGGAGCAGCCGGCACGCGGCGGCGCCACCCATTTCCGCGCGCTGCAACGCACCGTCCGGCCCTGCGCCGGGCGCCTGATCGTGTGGTCCAACCTGCTGCCCAACGGGCGCTGCAACCATGCCATGATCCATGCCGGGCGCCCCGTCTGGCAGGGCCGCAAGACCATCCTGACCACATGGGAACACGTCCGCCCCTACCCCGATCCGTGAACAGGGAGTACGACATGGCCAAAGCCAAAGACGACAAGATCATCAAGGACATCATCAAGCGCTACGGCGGCACGCTGGACCTGACACGACAGCCCTACCTGATCGTCGAGATCATCCGCCAGTACGGCCCGAAGATCGACGGCGGATTCGCCGCCCACTGCCAGCCCCCGGGCGGACCGCCGAAACTGCCCGATCTCGAAGACCTGCTGCGGGAATTCAAGACCAGGACCGCCGAGATCGCCCGCCTGTCCGCATCGATCGAAAAGGCCACGAAGGCCAGGATCGCGCTGCCGGCCAAGCCCCGCAAGAAAGACGCGGCCGAGACTGTGGTGGCGCCGGTGAAGAAGAAGAAAAAGAACAAATAGCGGCGTGGTGCGTGGCGGTTGCTTGTTATAAGGCGCAACCGGGGCGACAAGCGCTTGCCGTCATCGGCGAGCGCTGTCACAGCGCTTGGTGAATACGTATTGGCCGTGCGGGTGCGACGCACTTGCTTCGAGGATCGCAAACGGTTGAACGCCCGCGCTTTATCGAAGCCCCCCACATTTGTGGGAGCGGCGGAAGCCGCGATGAACCACCGCAGACCTTACCGAAGGCCCCTGTGGGACCGGCGGAAGCCGCGAAAGACGGCCCGATAAAACCCCGCTCAAGCGACCCTGTTGTTTCTGACAGGTCATGCTCTCGATGGATCAATGCGAGTGTTGCGCCAAGCCCAGATGGGCTGCGGGTCATCAGGCGCTCGACTTCTTTGTCGATGGGGCTTGAACCTGCGCTTCGGATCGTCGGCAATCACAGGGGAAAACGTGATGAGCAAGGGCCGATCGGGTGGCGGCGGTAAAGGCGGGTCCGGCGGGGGTGGTACGAAAAGCGGTCCGAGTGGTGGTGGAAAAGGTCCGGGGAATGGGGGTGGTTGGCCGAGTGGGACAGGTAATCCGTCTGGGGGTGGTCGCAGTAATGCGCCTTCCAAGTAGTCGCAGTCGTCTATAGCTCGCGTCCAATACCTTACTGAAAATTTCGTTCGTGGCCTTCTCCCTAGTGTGACGTAGATTCTTACTGGAAAATCACCCCGAGAATTTCAGCATCTGCATATTTTGCCTCTGGAAATCTACTCTGACCCGATTTCGCGTAGAAGCCGCAACGCGGGGCTCTGTTCTGTTCAATACGTATTGCCGCTTGGAGCAGAATCAGAGTGGAATTCTCCGAACACTCGCAGGGAAACACGTTTGAATCTCGTTCGCAAAATGTGGATCGACCTGCCAGCACCGAATTTGTAGCTGTGAGGCAATTATTGACAGAGATGACAAACATGCATCTAATCGCCTTAAGGGGCGTCATCTTGGGATTGCTGGCGCACAGGGAAAGAAATGATCTCAAACACCATCGCTGACTTCATCTCCTCGGCGCCGCTAACAGAGATTGGCGGGTCGACTGCCGTTGATCGCTTTGACTATCAAAAGAATTGGGCTTTAACCCGGTTGCTGAGTCTGCACCAAGGTAACGGGAAGTATGTGCTGCTCTGTGAGTTGCATGAAGATGTCGCGGTTCTGGATTGCGCCGACCAACCTTCGTCAGCGGTTTTCTATCAGATCAAGACGAGTTCCAAAGGCTTGTGGACGCTCAAGAAGCTGACGTCTCGAGCCAAGGGAAAGAAAGGCGAGTTACTCCCTTCCATTCTTGGCAGACTGTGTGCAAAAGCGATTCAGCTAAAGGGACATCAGGTCGAATTCCAGTTCGTTACGAACGGCAGTAGTGGTTACAGCTTCAAGTCGCCTGTCGCAAGCCATATACAACAGGCTTCGGGTCAACGTCTGTTTGAGGCACTGAACGAAGACGAATGGAAGACACTACGCACCAGCCTTGCTGCCGAATTAGGCGAAGACCTGGATAATGAGCTCCAGACCAAGCTGACGGTGGCAGTGGCCAAGATACCTTTGGATATGCACAACGAGGCTACCCTGGGGGTTGTCACTGATTTCTTGGATCAGCACGTCAAGGGATCGAACATACGGCCAAAGGTTTTCTATAGGACACTGTTTGATGAGCTCCGGCGACGAACCGTCGCCAAGAGGCCGTCCGGCTCCATCGTTGATGTATGCCAAGCCAAAGGCATTGATCGACCTGGATTTGACACGATGCTAGATAGTGCTCGACTGCTCGCTCCTGCCACGGGAGCGTGGGAGCATGTGCTGTCAGAGCTTCATAAAGACGGCGTTCCGCTTTCCACACGAAGCAAATTACGGGCCGCATATGCAGGCTACTTCTCAAGGAAACAGACTCCGTTGGACACGGCGTTTCGGAAGGATCATCGATTTCTAGTCGCAGCCCTTGAGAGCGCGATTGAGGAAGGTGAGACTCTCCTTGAATTGGCGGAGGAAGCGGTAACGCGCGCGCACAAAATGTCTGGCTACGGTGCTGCATGCCTGTCGATTGAAGAAGAACTTATCACTGTAATGATGGCCTACTATGAAACTACCCACCAATAACTTTCGAATGCTGGTGCGCAGCCTAAGGACCAGGACGCATGAAAAGCTTAGTATTTCAAAAGCTTCATCTCGTATCGCATCGGGAACAAAAGGCAAGGTCAATCGAGTTCCACCGCGACGTGACGGTGATCAAGGGACTAAATGATGTAGGCAAGTCCTCGTTAGCTAAGTCTATCTATGGGACGTTTGGCGCCGCAGCCGCGGTAAACCACCCAGATTGGATCCAGGCAAATGTCATCTCGGCGCTTGAATTCACTGTGGATGACGACGCCTTCATCATACTTAAGGAAGGGAAGACCTTTACGCTGATTAAAGATGACAGTGTATTGGGTTGCTACATGTCCATTACGAACGCCTTGGCGCCGGCTCTGTACGAAATTCTAGGAGCCAAGCTGAGATTGAAAGATCGTCAAGACAAAGTGATCGTTCCTCCTCCAGCCTATCTATTTATCCCCTTCTATATAGACCAAGATTCGGGCTGGAACCAGCCATGGACGTCCTTTGAAAAGCTCGATCAGTTCTCCCGGTGGCGGCAAGACGTGGTGAACTTTCACGTTGGAGTGACTGGGGCTGACTACTTTGACGCGCTCGAAGCGCAGGCCAATGCCGGCGCGGCAAAAGTTGAACCCGCTAAACAACTGGACGGCCTGAAGTCTTTGCAAAAACGCGCTAAAGGCACAATGATCGAAGATATTGACATGGAGATTGATCCACAGATCTTTGCGTTGGAGATTGAACGGATTATGGGCATGCTGCAGGTGCTCGTAGAGACTCGTGAAACAGAGCGCAGAAAACTATCTGCCCTGACTGAAAAGCGCCTACAGCTTGAGGCCCAGCGCGAGATTCTGGAGCGTGTACGTAGTGAGCTTCATGCAGACTACGTGTTTGCCGTCACGCACGCTGACGATGAGTTGGAGTGCCCGACCTGCGGTCAGATCCATGACAATTCTTTTGGGCAGCGCTTTGCCTTGGCGCAGGACGAAGGTCGAACAAACGATGTGTTGGTCGATGTGATGAACAGCCTTGCATCTGTTTCCGCAGAAATCGCTATCGTCCGCCAGCGCTTGATGGATGCCAATGACGATGAGCAAAAATTCAACGAAATCTTGGCTCGTCGCCGAGGACAGGTGACCTTTGCTCGGCTTCTTGAGCGCACAGGGCAAAAGACGTTCGCTTCACAACTCGATGCTCAGATGGAAGAGGTCGTCCATGTGATTGCCGACTTAGATTACCAGATCAAGCAAGCCACGCTTCGGCTAAGAGACGCTCGGTCTACCGACCGCAAGGCAGAGGTATTACAACTCTACGCAGATCTTCTTACTGACTTTGCTAACGAGCTTAGTGTTGGCTTCCCGGAAAAATCACTCGAGTCGTTAACCTTGAGGTTGCAGGAAACGGGCAGTGATCGACCGCGAGCCATACTTGCTTATGCGTATGCGATTTTGCATCTGATTTGGAGTGCCGAAGATGCTGTCAGGTGCCCGATCGTTTTGGACTCTCCGAAGCAACAAGATCAAGACGAAACCAATCACTTAAGCATGCTCAAATTTATACGTGATGCTCGGCCTGCAGGTTCGCAGCTGATTCTGCTGCTCGTGGATGATGCCGGGGTCGACTTTGGGCAAGCGCCACTAGTGCTGGATGTGAAGTACTCACTTCTTTCCGAGACAGAGTACGAGAGCACATCAGCAATCGTCCGCAACTTTCAGGCACTCCGAGAAACGTCCTTACACTAAATGATGCCGTAAGACGCAAAAATTTCGCAAAGCATTAAGACGAAGGCGTCATACACCCGTTTCGTGACTACCGAGATTTTGATGTCTCCTCGGTGCATGACACTTTCGGCTTGCGTACCCTACGACCTTACCGAAGTCGAATTCACGATATTGACGTAGCCCGGTTCTCGCCACTGGCGAGAGCCGGGAAAGGCTGACCACGAACCCGAATTTTCCGCCAGATGACTCCGCGCGAAGATCGCATATTCCTCGTATGTTGTCTTATCTACTCTGCTTTGCCCCCGTGGGCACCTGTTTTCCACACTGATGTTGGCGGATCGTTCTGCACCTACACTGGTCGAGCAGATCGAAGCATTGCGAGGGTCGCCGCGGCAGACGATGCGTTTTCGTGCGGGTGGTCCCGGCTCTCGCCGATGGCGAGAACCGGGCTACGGGAATCTGGTCGCGATCTGAGGCAACGGCGCATGACGCCTTCGGCTTATGTGCGCTACGACCGCAAAGGGGTCGGGATTCACGACTGCCTCCGGCCGAAGGCGTTATCTCGCTCATAAGGCGTGCTTGAGCACGCCCTACGTGTCCTGCTTGGCTTGCTCACTGCGCCGCAACAGCCATTCAATTCCACTTTCCATCTTTGACGCCAGATCGCGGGCGCGCTTCATTCCCGCCCGACATCCAGATGCGTCAGGTAAAGCCGCAGATCGAATTCCAACTGGTGATAGTCGGGCGCCATGTGCGTACACAGCTGATAGAACGCCTTGTTGTGCTCGGCTTCCTTCATGTGCGCCAGTTCATGCACCACGATCATCTTCAGGAACTCGGCGGGCGCATCGCGGAACACGGTGGCGATGCGGATCTCGCGGCTCGCCTTGAGCCTGCCGCCATGCACGCGGGAGATCGCGGTGTGGGTGCCGAGGGCGTGCTTCATCACCTGCAGCTTGCCGTCGTAGATCACCTTGCCCAGCGGCACCGATTTCCGCAGATGCCGGTCCTTGAGCGCTTGGACGTAGTCGTACAACTGGCCATCGTTGCGCGCGGCATGGGGCTGGCCGTACCTGTCGGCCAGCAGCGCGCCTAGAGTGCCCTGCTCGATCAACGCCCGCACCCGCGCCTGCAGGTGTTCCGGGTAGCCGGCGAAGTACTTCAACGCTTCCATCGGCAGAGGGGCGGCAGGCGGCGGGGACGGCCGGTATGATGGGCCGGAAATCCTCGGCAGGAAACCGCGACATGGCGAAGGCGAATCCGCTTCAGGAACAATTGCTCAAAGCGGGCCTTGTGAAGAAGTCCAAGGTGGCCGCGGTGGCGCGCGAGCAGAACAAGGCCCGGCATGGTAAAGGGCCGGCGGCGCCCAGCGAGATCCAACTGGAAGCGGAGCGCGCGCGGGCCGAGAAGGTCGAGCGGGATCGCGCACTCGCCGCGGAGCGTAAAGCGCAGGCGCATGCGGCCGAACTTCGCGCCCAGGCGCGGCAGATCATCAACGACAGGAAAGTGCCGCGCACGGGCGAGAGCGAGTACCGCTTCACCGCGGACGGCGCCATCCGCACGCTGTTGATCGACGCGGATCTGCGGAAGAAGCTGTCGTCCGGCGTGCTGGTGATCGCCCGCCTGGACGATCGCTACGAACTGTTGCCGCGCGCGGCGGCCGACAAGGTGCGGGAACGCGACGCTTCGATGATCGTGCTGGATCATGGCCAGGCCGCGGGCACCGAGCCTTCCGCCGCAACCTCAGAAGACGATGCGTATTACGCGCAGTTCAAGGTGCCCGACGACCTGATCTGGTGATCGCCGGTCGATGTCGATGTCGATGTCGATCCGGATCGTCGTCCGTAAAACCCGATCCGGCCGCTAGGGCTGGAGAATGTCCCGGATCATCGATTCCGAATAGAACGCACCGCTGCTTTCGCTGCGGGCCATCATCGCCCGCCACAGCGGCACCGGCGCGATTGCGTAGTGATGGAAGCGCTTGAACCCGCAGGCGTACAGGGCGCGATTCACCGTCATGTCGTCGTTGAGGTCTTCGCACTCCTTGAGCAGTCCCTGCGCATATTGATCGCTCGCTTCGGCGGTGAAGATGCCGGTCGCGCGCAAGGCCTCGACGGCGATCGCCTCGGCGCCGCCTTCGTGGACCCAGGCATCGTCGCCACCGATGCCGCCGCGGGTCAGGTTGAGCTGCCACAGATGCGCCATTTCGTGCGCGATCAGGCGCGCCATGTACGCGCGTTTCTTCGGGTGATCCTCGACCAGCCCCGCGCCCTGCAGGCGGTAGGCGATCCCGCCTCCGACGGCGCCGCCCTTGATGCTGATGCTGCCGGGCGCCCCGTCCAATCCGACCAGCGCCACCGAGATCCGCGGCCTGTCGATCAGGGGGCGCTGGAACGCCTGCGCGTAGTACTGCGACACCTTCGCGGTGGTGTCGTCGATGACCTCGCGCAGCCAGGCCGGCGCCTTCGGATCGACGATGACATCCACGTCGCCCATGCGCGCCGGCGTTTGCGGGCCGAAGTAGGCATAGCCGCCCAGTTCGGTGCCGGGCTTCGCGGGCGCGAGCACCGTTTCGCCGGGCAGGCCGTGCAGATGCAGCGCGACGTCCATGGCACGGGCGCGTCCGCCCTGCGTGAGCGAGCCGTAGAGGAAGCCCAGATAGAAATCCCAGCCGCCGTCGGAAAAGCGGTCGATCGGCGCGTATTGCGCATCGACGAATTCATCGTAGGCGCTGATTTCGACACTCAGCCGGGTCAGCGGCGCGGTGCTGCGCAGGCTTTCCGTGTCGTCGTCGGCGACCAGCCGCACGCCCGGCGTCAGCAGGCGCCAAGCCTGCTCGCGATAGAGGCCGATGCGCGCGCCCAGTTCGACGGCGGTGACGGGCTTGGCGAACACGTAGTCCGCGCGCCACTTGTCGGCAGCGATATGGGTGAGCGTCAGCTCGGTACGTACGGGCGCCGGGGCCGCGGCGCGGGCGGTGCCCACCAGCGATGCGAACAGCAGGACTGCGGACGCCGCAAGCGCCAACAGGTGCATCCCTTGGCGCGAGCGTGTCGCAGGGTCGAACAGGACATGCCGCATGGCGTGGCTCCGGGGACGCTGGCTTCGACCCATTGTCGACGGCAGCACCACACCCGCGGCATGTGCAGGAGGTCACCATGACGCGGGGCACCCCGCTTCGGCTTGATGATCGATGTCCGCTTCCGCAAGGCGTTCCCGCGCACGCCGCTTGTGATGGAATGCGGCAATGCCATTCGGCGTGCTTGAGCACGCCCTACGCGGCTGGTGTCGACGTCGCGCTACCGCGACGCAGGCCCCGGCTGCTGCGCGAAGAAACGCATCATTTCGCGGCTGGCATCGGGCCCTTGCGGATCGGTGTAGGAGCCGGCGGCGCTGCCGCCCGACCAGGCATGGCCGGCGCCGTGCAGCAGCCAATGTTCCAGCACCGGGCGACGCTGGGCGTCGGTGTGGACGGTGCGCGTGTAGGCATGCAGGCCGGGCGGCGATTCGCGATCGACGTGCGTCGTCAATGCCACACCCGCGCCGGCCTGCGCCAGCACGTGTTCGCCGTTGACCGGGTGAACGGTGCGGTCGCGGTCGCCGTGAAAGACGATGGTGGGCATCGCCCGGCCGCGGCGTACCGGATGGCCGGCGCTGCCCTGGCGCATCGCCGCGAAAGCGGTGCCGACGTCGGTGGCCGCGCCCGGCGCCAGGCCGGAGTGCACGCCGACCGCGGCGAACAGGTCGGGATACGCGGCGCCCATGATCGCCGCCGCCGCGCCGCCGGCCGACAGCCCGGCCACGTAGACGCGCGCGGGGTCGACGTCGTGCGCCGCCATCACTGCGCGGGTGATGCCGGCGATGATGGCGGGCTCGCCGCCGTCGCGGCTCTGGTCGGCGGCGTTGAACCAGTTCCAGCAGCGTGCGCTGTTGGCCGATTGCGGCTGTGCGGGATAAACGACCAGCCAGCCCTCGGCTTCGGCCAGCGCGTTCATGCCGGTGCCGGCGGCGAAGTCCTCCGGCGACTGGGTGCAGCCGTGCAGCATCACCAGCAGGGCCGGCGGCCGGGTGAGCGCGCGGCCGGGCACGTACAGGCGGTAGTCGCGCTGACCTGCGGGGCCGGCATGGACATGGGCGTCGAAGCGCGCGCCCGGTGCGCAGGCCGGCGCCTGGGCGGGGCCGCGACGCTGACCCTTCAACGGCATGCTGCGCAGCTTGGCCATCAGGCTGCGGGGCAGCGGGTTCGCGCCGCTGCGGCGGGCGGTCGAGGCCGGGGCGGCTTCGGCGGGCTCAGCGTCGGCGCGCGACCGCGCGTGAGACGGGTCCGGCGTCCACGCGCCACCGCTGCCGGGCGACGGCGGCAGCATGTCGATGGGTGCGTGGCCGTGCGCGGTGTTCGATGCGGTGGTGTCGGATGAAGTCGTGTCCGGCGCGCCGGTGCCTTCGCCACGCAATACCGCCATCGCTTCGCGCAGGCGGCCCTGGCGGGTGAGTCGGGTGGCGTGGGCCATGTCGATGGTCTTGTGCAGCATGCGAATGATGTCCTGCGCGGTAGCGCGGTGGTGACGCGGTAAGGAATGACGCCGACGGCAGGGCCGGCAGGAAATCTCAGACGATGCGGTCGCGCAGGGCGGCCTTGACCTCGGCGCTGGCCTGCAGCGCCCCCAGCACCTGCAGCCGGCCGATGGTCTCGCGCGCAAGCTCCGCACTGACGTCGGCCGCGATCACCGCCAGCCCCAGCACCTGGATGTCCAGGGTCTCGCCGGCCGCGCGCACCGCTTCGAGGTCCGCCCGGGTGAACTGACGCAGCCCGAGCTGCAGCCGGCGCCGGGCGACGGACTGGCTGACGGCGTCCTCATGGCGGTCCAGCTGGTTGCGGATGGCGGTGCGGATGAAGTCGGTGCGGTTGGCGTAAAAGCCTTCCTGCACCAGCAGGTCCACCCGGCCCAGGTCCATATGACCCAGGTTGATGGTGATTTTCTCGCTGTCGTTGCCGCGGCTGGGCAGGGTCTGGGCGCGTCTGGTCATGGGCGCACCCTACAGGATCATCCATATGGATGGTATGGAGATGGTGCATGGAAGGCTGAAGCGTTCATGTTCGCTTGATCTCGGCTCTGGTGCTGCGCAAGGGCCGGCACGCACGGCCAGCGCTCACGCGACATTGGCAGGCGCCTGTGCATACTCGCCAGCCCTTCGATCGGCCGATTTTGCCTATGGACCCCTACAAGGTTGCCGTGACCCTGGTCGGGCTGGCGTTGCTCAGCGCGGCGTGGATGCCGCAGCTGCTCAAGCGCTATCCGCTGACCCTGCCGATGTTCTACGTGGCGATCGGGTATCTGGTGTATTCGCTACCCATCGACCTGCCGCGGGCCGATCCGGTGCGGTTTCCGGTGGTGGCCGAGCATCTGACCGAACTGGCGGTGCTGGTGGCGCTGGTGGGCGCGGGGCTGCGGATCGACACGCGTTTCAGCTGGCGGCGCTGGCGGCTGACCTGGCGGCTGCTCGGCATCACCATGCCGCTGACCATCCTGGGCGGCGTGCTGCTGGGCCAGCATCTGCTGGGCTACGGCCTGGCCACGGCGATGCTGCTGGGCGCGGTGCTGGCGCCGACCGATCCGGTGCTGGCGTCCGACGTGCAGGTGCATGGGCCGGGCGAAGGCGGCGAGGATCCGGTGCGTTTCGGGCTGACGTCCGAGGCTGGGCTGAACGACGGTCTGGCGTTTCCGTTCGTGTGGCTGGCGGTGGCGCTGGCGCTGGCGACCGCCGGCGAACCGATGGACTGGGGCCGCTGGCTGGCGCTGGACGTGGCGTGGCGGGTGGGCGCGGGCGTGCTGATCGGCTGGGGCGTTGGCTACGGACTGATGCACCTGATCTTCCGGGTGGAACGCGAATCCTCGCTGGCGACCACCAGCGACGGCATGATCGCGCTCGCCATCACCCTGTTCGTCTACGGCGTGGCCGAACTGTGCCACGGCTACGGGTTCCTGGCGGTGTTCGTGGCCGCGGTGGTGGTGCGCCAGCACGAGCGCGACCACGAGTACCACACCACCCTGTCGCTGTTCGCCGAGCAGTGCGAAAAACTGCTGATGGCGCTGCTGCTGATCCTGCTGGGCGGCGCGGTGGCCAGCGGCATCCTCGGCGCGCTGTCGCTGCAGGAGATCCTGTTCGCGCTGATCTTCGTGCTGCTGGTACGACCGCTGGCCGGATGGATCGGCACGATCGGCACCGGGCTGCAGCAGCGCGACCGATGGACCATCGCGGTGTTCGGCGTGCGCGGCATCGGCTCGCTGTACTACCTGGCGTTCGCGCTCAACCAGGCGCAGTTTCCGGGTACGCGCGCGCTGTGGTCGATGGTGTGCCTGGTGGTGCTGCTGTCGATCCTGCTGCACGGCATCAGCGCGCGGCAGGTGATGGAATGGCTGGATCGGCGGCGCGGGCGGGGGCGTCGCGGCGATGCGTGATCCGCGCGCGCGGCCTTTGCTTTCGTAGAGCGGACTTCAAGTCCGCTGCTTTCCTATCCGTAACCGTTTCGTTTTCGTCGGCCGTGGGCACGGCCCTGATGTCGTCGCCGGCCGGGTTCTGCCTGGGCCGGCCTGAAGGCCGCTCTACGGAAGACAAACGCGCTTCTTCAGCGCTTCAAATACACGATCAACAACACCAGATCCTCATCGCCGGCCTGCTGGATCGAATGCGTGCTGCCGGTGCGCGTCAACAGCGCGTCGCCCGCGGTCACGTCGTGCACCACGCCATCGAGGATGTAGCGGCCGTTGCCGCTGAGGACGTAGTAGATCTCGTCGTGATCGTGCTGATGCAGGCCGATGCCGGCGCCCTTGTGCAGTGCGCGTTTGCGGAACTGGAACGGCATGTCGGGCGCATCCGCGAACATCGGATACGCGGTCGTGACGCCGGCACCGCCGTGCGGGCCGGGCTGCGTGCGCGCGAAGTCGGCGCTGTGGACGACCGATGACGGATGCGGCTGCGCTGCGCGATCGGCCAACGCGGTCGGACGCGCCCCGCAGTCGGTATCGCGGATCACGTAACCGGACAATGACGGATCGAGTTTCTTCCAGCCGTCCACCACCAGGCACGCCACCGCGACCGCGCCGCGTTCCTGGAAATGGGTATCGTCGGCCTGCGCCTCATGGGGTGTGCGCGCTTCGGGCACATGCATGAAGAACAGTTTCGACGGCTCGTCGCCGAGCGCGCGCAGCCAGTCCGAACTGCTGGCGTTGAGATCGATCAGGCCCAGCTTCTCGCGCGCAGCGAGATCGCGAACCGCCTGCGTGTAGAGGCCGTGGGTGTCGAGCAGTTGGCCGCGATCGAACTTGCGTCGCGCCACCGGGGTGATCAGCAGCGGCGTCGCGCCGCGCTCGCGCGCGAGCGTCACGTAGCGCATCAGCCACATCGGGAACGCGTCGTGCGGCGCGTTGTAACGACTCGGGTCTTCGATCTTCGCGTCGTTGTGACCGAACTGGATCAGCAGCACATCGCCGCGACGCAGCTCGCTGTCGATGCCGTCCAGCCAGCCCTGCTCGATGAAACTGCGCGAGCTGCGGCCCGCCTGTGCGTGGTTGCGCACCTGACATGCCGTGGGATCGAGAAAATTCTGGAGTTGCTGGCCCCAGCCCTGTCGCGGGGCGCGCTCCGGGCCGTACCCGCTGGCGGTGGAATCGCCGGCGATGAAGATGCGGCGCGGCACGGGTTCTGCAGCGATGGCGGACGCTGCGAACGCGAAGATCGACAACATCACCGCGAACCTGCGCATGCCGGCGCTACCGCGCGAGCCAACCGCCGTCGACCGGGATGATCGCGCCGTTGACGTAATCCGACGCGCGGCTGGCGAGGAAGACGGCGGCGCCGTCGAGGTCCGAGGCTTCGCCCCAGCGCCCGGCCGGGATGCGATCAAGGATGGCCTTGCTGCGGTCGGCATCGGCGCGCAGCGGCGCGGTGTTGTCGGTGATCATGTAGCCGGGCGCGATCGCATTGACGTTCACGCCCTTGCCGCCCCACTCGTTGGCGAGCAGACGGGTGATGCCGGCGATGCCCGACTTGCTGGCGGTGTACGACGGCACGCGGATACCACCCTGGAAGGACAGCATCGACGCGATATTGACGATCTTGCCGCCGCCGTTGGCGATGAAATGCCGGCCGGCGGCCTGGCACAGGAAGAACGCGGATTTGAGATTCACGTTCATCACGTCGTCCCAGTCCTGTTCGCTGAAATCGACGGCGTCGGCGCGGCGGATGGTGCCGGCGTTGTTGACCAGGATGTCGAGCCGGCCAAAGGCGGCCAGCGTGCTGAACATCATGCCCGGAATCGGTTCGATCGACGTCAGATCGGCACGGAGTTCGACGCAGCGGCGGCCCAGCGCTTGCACCAGCGCCGCGGTCTCGGTGGCCGGCTGCCGGCTGGCGACCGCGATGTCCGCGCCCGCCTTCGCCAGCGCCACTGCGATGCCCTGCCCCAGCCCGGCGTTGCCGCCGGTGACCAGCGCGACCTTGCCGCCCAGATCGAACAGATCGCTGCTCATGCGCGCCTCACTTCAGTTGGCAGATGTCGAGCTGCTGCATGTCTGTGTAGTCGAGATTCTCGCCGCCCATCGCCCAGATGAACCCGTAGTTGCGCGTGCCCGAGCCCATGTGGATCGACCACGGCGGCGAAACCACCGCTTCCTCGTTGCCGATGACGATGTGGCGCATGTCGGCCGGATCGCCCATGAAATGCATGACCTTCTGGTCGTCGCCCAGGCCGAAGTAGAAATACACCTCGGAGCGGCGGTCGTGCAGATGCGGCGGCATGGTGTTCCAGACGCTGCCCGGTTTCAGCAGGGTCAGCCCGAGCAGCAGTTGGCACGAGGTGCAGGTGGCGGGCACGATGTACTGGTAGATCGTGCGCTCGTTCGAGGTTTCCAGCGCGCCGCGTTCCAGCGGCACTGCCTGGTCGATCGAGATGTGCTTCGTCTCGTAGCGCGCATGCGCCGGCGTGGAGAACAGATAGAAACGCGCGGGGTTGGCGGCATCGACGGAAGCGAACGTCACTTCGGCACTGCCCATCGCGACATACAGCGCGTCGCGCGGCTTGAGCGTGTAGACGACGCCATCGACGGTCACGGTGCCGTCGCCGTCGGCGACGTTCACCACGCCCAGCTCGCGGCGTTCCAGAAAGGGTTTGCCGGCCGCGGAGGCCGGCTGGGTTTGCACGGGCAACGAAACGGTTTGACGCACCGGCGCGGCGCCGCCGACGACGATGCGTTCGTAATGGGTGTAGTTCAGTTGGACGGCATCGGCGGCGAACAGGCTATAGATCAGATAGCGCTCGCGCAGCTGGTCGTTGCTGGCGCCGTCCATCGAATCGGGATGACAGGCGTGATAAGTCTTCTGGAACATCGCTTTCTCGCTGGGATGCCTTGGTCCGGTCGAATCATAGCCGGGTTTCAGGCGATTTGACACCGGTTACCAAAGACAAGGCCCGCGACGGCGGAAAAGGTGCTGCAGGGTCTTGCGGCCGGCAATAACGCAAATATCGATACGAGGAGAGCCGGGGGCGGGGTTGGCGGGGTTGGCGGGAGACGTGATCGCCCGCCCGCGCTGTGTCAACCGCCGCCACCGCCTCCACCACCGCCATCCCCCATATCGCTGTTCTGCGACGACATCGTGCGTGCGCCCATCCGCATGACCGGACCCTTCGGCCCATCCATGTCCATCGCCTCGGCGCGCGACTGCTCCAGTTCCATCGTCTGTTGACGGGTCTGCTGCACGCTCTGCGCCACCGACGACGATTGCTCGATGGTCTGGGACAGGGCTTGCTCCATGTTGACGGCGATCCGGCGATGCGCCGGGTCGTTCAACCCGCCTTGAACGACGAAGACCGCTTCCGCGCGCCCGGTCTGCGGTTCGATGTGATTGCCCGGCACCACATGATCGATACCGGTGAAGTTCCAGCCCTTGGTGGACAACGCCTCGGCCACGGTCGACGCGCCCAGCGTCTCCTTCTGGTGCTGCGACAACCCCATGCTCGGCGCAGCTTCGACTTTGGCTATCGCGCTCTGCGCCTGCTGATACATCAGATGCGCCGGGTGCGCGGGCTCGGTCATCAGCGGCGCAGCGGCATGACTGCCGTGCGGCTGCCCTTCGGATTGACGCAACAGGTCGTCATCGCGTGCGTTCTTCTGCGTCGGCAGCGAAGGATATTTGACAAGCAGACTCGACTCGAACGCATCCAGCTTCGCTTCCATACTGGGTACGGCGGTATCGTTAAGATGACGGCTGAAGCTTTCGCTGCCTGAAGGCAACACGAGCCCACTGAATATCGTCGACTTGCCGATGCTCACGGGATCGCCATGGGTCATCAGGGTGTTGGCGTTCAATGAAGCGCCCGCGAATGCTACTGCGCCGGCAGCGGGCGCGTAACCGCTCACCTGCGCCAACTTGTCGCCGGCAATATCCAGTACCTGGTCCACCGACTTCCCGAAGTAAGCGATCTTGTCGTGCTGATTCTGGACACCTCCGACTGCAATCCGGTCGAGCATATCCCCTGCGTCCCAGGATTGTTCGCGTATCTGGCGCGCTTCCTGCCCGGCATCGCGCAGCGCGTCAGCCGCCTCGCCGATATTGCGTTCACGGGCAGCGCTGCCCGCCTGCTGCCGTTCGGACGCTTCGGGTTGGCCCGGCGCTGCACGCCATCGGGCAGAAGATCGATATCGCCGATCCGGCGAAGGATAGCCGCGCCTGCGGATGCGCCGCGCGCTTGAACTTCCCCCTGCACGAAATCGAGTGTCGCCTCCGCCTTGCCGGCGAACTCGCGAACTTCGGCGGATGCCTCGCCGCTCATGCGTAGCCCGGTGGTTGCTGCCTGCCCGATGTTGCGCGACATGCCGCTTTGAACATCGGCCGCAACGCCGGCCATGCCGTTCATGGCGTCACCGGCATGGTCAAACATCTTCGCCTGATGCTTGCCGCCGATCTCGACCCATCCGCCAACCACGTCGCCGACACGCGCGGCCTCCGCTTGACGATGCGCCAGCTCAAGCAGCGGCCCCGCGAAGCTCGACACTCCGAACAGGCTGGGAACATCCGCGCGCGGGATCAGCGCACTGTCGGGGTCATCCGGGTCGCTGCGTTTCATCGCCTGCATCGGCACCACGCGCCCGGCCGCCAGCGGCATATCGCGCAGATAGCGCTCGGGGTCGCCGTCCGCCAACTTGTCCATGAGCGCCCCGAACGACGCGCGGGCATGCGCCGGCATCTGCTCGCCGATCTGCGCGACCACCGCATCCCGCGCATCGTCGGGCACATTGACGAGGATGGTCGACGTGTGACGCATCACCTCGGCCAGCTGTCTGTTGTGGAAGGCGTCCAGCCGATCGATGTTGTGGACCACGCCATCGCTCAGCAGCTCGCCCCGAACCTGGTAGGCGGTAATACGCGGATTGGGGTCGTGTAGCTCGACGCCCGGGTTCTGACTGGCGAATCGCTGCGCCGTCATCGGGTGCAGCGGTGCGGCATTGATGGTCACCGCGCGCTCGCCGCTGACAGCGACAGCGGCCGTCGCTATGCCGCCGCCGAGGGAGTGGCCGGTGTAATCGACATCGATGCCCAGTTTCTGAAAATCATAAGCCATTCTCATGGCGCGATCGTAGTAATCGGTCTGCAGGCCGATCGCCTGCGGGCCATTGACGCCAGCGAAGTCTTCGATGAGCGTCTCGCGCGTCTTCCCATTCGCGAGTTCTATCGGGCCGGACGAGCCCTTGAATGCAATGATCGGCTTGTAGCCGGGGCCGAGGATCTCCGGATCGGGCAGATATATTTCGGCGCGGAAGCCTGATTTATCTGGTTTCAGGTAATCATAAATTGCAATGTCAGACAATCCTGCCATTTCCGGGATTTGTCTCCTGAGTTCTCCTAGATTCTCACTGCCTCGACGCCAGCCTAGCGGTGGCTGTCCCTTACCCGCTGCGGATGCGTACACATCCTGGCCCAATCTAGAACTCTCGAGCGCATGGTGCATCAATTTCAGCCGTTCTAAGTCAGCAGCGGCGTGGGGTGTGCCCAAGCTGTGCAAATGTTCGCGCCATGCACGGCGCTGTTCCAACTCTTCGAGCCGGTTCATGGCACGATCTCCTGCGCATCCGGCAGCGGAACTTTCGATTCATCTATTTCATAACCGAATGCCTCCCGATCCTTGCGATAGTTTTTAGGTATGGGGGGGCGGGAGAAGCCCTTGGCCAGCACCCAGCGTTGGCATTTGGTCTGCCACTCTCGGCCAACGCCTGCTTTCATGGGCTTCCAGAAAATAGCTCTGATCGTCGGGGACGCGGTGTGGCTGGAGAAAGGGGGAGTCGCCAGATCGCCGTGATACTCCAGGCCAGGGTCAGCACCGCGTTCGAGCAGCCAATGAACTCTTTCGAAACCCCCACTGGTCGCATAAAGTTCGACAACAGGTCCACTGATGCCGCCCGAGTGCGGCTCATTGATATATGCACCTCGCTGAATCAGCAATTGCACGTTCTGCCATTGGTTCTGCCATATAAAAGCTTGGAACACCAGTGTTTCATTATTGGAATTTCGAGTGTTAGGATTACCGCCATGATCTAAAAGATGGCGCAAGTAGATCGGATCCTCCTGCTTGGCTGCCCAAACCATCGCATTATTTTCGTAACGTCCTCTAAAGCGCTCCGTTTCTTGCGCAGGGTGCAAAATGGCTGCATTCGGATCCGCACCATTTTCCAGCATCGCCTTGAGGCCCGCGGGATTCTTCGTGAAGATCGGCCACGCGATCAACGGCATCCCTTCCGGGGAGAAATGCTTATCCGGATTCACGCCCTCCTCTTTCATCAGACGCCGGACTTCGGCGGCGTCGCCGAACTCGGCGGCCACCGCAAGCGCCTGCGCCCCTTTGTCGGGGTACCACGTTTCGAGGCTGCGGGTGTGCGCCGACTTCGCGGCCGGCGACGGTGCGGACAGAAGGCAACCTGTCTGCAGGAACAGTGCCGTCGACAACAGCAGCAGATGGATGAGTCTTTTCATTCACACTCCTTATTCAATCACGTCCGACTTCGCATGCATGGCAGGCAGCCGGCTGCATCAACAGAATACCAGCAGCACCACGAGCATCAGGCCGCGCGCCGCATTCATCACGAGGCCGAGGAACCACCCAGGGTAGATCCTGACGCGCTTACCCGGGGCCATCCAGATCTCCTGCTGCATCATTCCTGCGATTGCACGATGTGAAGCCACGAACTCGTCGCATGCCACCGACCCGCATCCATCAGGTTCCGGGCGTGAACACGTCCCCGACTCATCCAGCTCGATCCCATCGCAAGCATGCCGGTCCGGACCTGCCCTGTTCCCGGCGAAGGCAAACGCTTGGGCCTACGTTCCGATACAAACATAAATTTGTCAATTGCATAAAGCAAATACGCCGCTCCCCGGCACAGGCTCTGGCGCGCAGTGCGGACCTCGGATGGATCCTCAGGATATGTCCGTCCAACCGGATGCGCAGTCGGATTTGTCCGTATTCGCGTGTCGGATTATTCCTACCCTTCCGCTGATCCAGCGCATCGTTGGCAGCAGGAATCACATCAACCGACTTGCGGCACACCGATCTGTGGCTCTACCGCACGGAATATCCGTCCGATCAGAACGAATCGACCGATCGAATCCGTCGGTTCAAGTCGCGTCTCCCGAGCGACCGCGGTCGATGCATGCCGCGAACGTTCGGCAGGCGCGCGCAACCAAAGCCAACAGAACGGTTTGTGGGCTTCCGAAGTGCGGTCACTCCGCCATCGGCGGCATGCACGAATCCCGGGCGACCAGGTGCGGAGTGACGGCAGTTGTCACCGTCGATGTCGCGCCGTCCTGGGCCAGCAGCAGCGCCGCGGCCTGGCGGCCGACGTCGCGGACCGGCAGGCGGATGGTGCTCAGCGCGGGCCACAACTGCGAGGCCAGCGGGCTGTCGTCGTAGCCGACCACCGACAGTTCGGTCGGGATGGAGATGCCCATGCGCTGCGCGGCCTTGTAAACGCCGGCGGCCATCTCGTCGTTGCAGGCGAAGATCGCGGTGGGGCGGTCGGGGCGCGCCAGCAGTTGCTCGGCGCCGGCGACGCCGGACTCGAAGGTATAGCCGCCTTCGTAGATGCGCTCGGCCGGCACCTGGATCCCGCGCCGCGCCAGCGCATCGACGAAACCTTCGCCGCGTTCGATCGACGAACGATAGCTGCGCGGGCCGGTGATCAGGCCGACGCGGCGATGGCCGAGCGATTCGAGATAGTTCGCCGCTTCGGCGCCGGCGATGCGGTCGTGGGTGACCAGCATCCTGCCGGGATCGTCCAGCGGGATCGACGCGATGCGCACGTAGCGGCAATCGATCTCGCGCAGGGTTTCGGCCAGCGCCTGATCCTCGGACACGCGCGGAATCAGGATCACGCCGTGCAGTTTCTGCTGGCGCACGAAACGGCGGATGCCGTCGATGTAGCCCTCGCTCTTGCTGTCGCAGGGATGCACGACCAGTTCGTAGCCCGAATCGCGCAGCGCGTCGAGCACGCCGTACTGGATGTTGACGATGTACTGTGCGGTGGGGTTGTCGAACACCAGCCCGATCAGGAACGAACGCCGGAACGCCAGTCCGCGCGCCTGCGGATCGGGCACGTAGCCGTACTCGCGCATCAACGCGTGGACCCTGGTGCGGGTATCGGGTTTGACCAGCGGCGAGTCGTTGATGACCCGCGAGACGGTTTTCTTCGACACCCCGGCGAGGCGGGCGATATCGTTGATCGTGGCCTTGCCGGAAGCGGCGGACGGCGTGGGCCGCGATGCCGAGGAAACGGGGGTTTTGGCGGTCATGCGGGGGATTATGGACCCAATCGCAGCGCGGATGTCCCGGGGGACATCAAGATTCCCGGGACGACGCGCTCAATCCCGCACGCTCATTTCAACGCGACCGGCAGCCACAGCGACAGCGCAGGCACGAACGCCACCGCCAGCAGCACCGCAAAGGCGGCCAGCCAGAAAGGCCAGATGGTCTTCAGCGCCTCGCCGACGCTGATCCGGCCGATGGCCGTGCCGACGAACAGCACCGACCCCACCGGCGGCGTCACCAGGCCGATGCCGCCGGCGAGGATCAGCACCACGCCGAACTGCAGCGGGTCGATGCCATAGGCCTTCGCCACCGGCAGGAAGATCGGCGTGCAGATCAGGATCATCGGCGCCAGATCCATGAATGTACCCAGCAACAGCAGCACCACCACGATCAGCAGCAGGATCGCCAGCTTGCTGTGCGCGACCGCGCGCATCGCTTCGACCGTGGCCGCGGGCACTTCCAGATACGCCAGCAGCCAGCCGAACGCGGCAGCGGCGGCGATCACGAACAGGATCGCGCCGGTGGTGCGGGCGGCGTGGGTCAGGGTATCGAGGAATGCGGACCAGCCAAGCCTGCGATGCACCACGCAGGCGACCAGCAGCGCGTACAGCACCGCGATCGCCGCGCTCTCCACCGCGGTGAAGATGCCGGCGCGGATGCCGAAGAAGATCAGCGCGACCAGCATCAGCCCCGGCAGCGCCGCGACGAAGCGCTGCAACAGCGCGGCGAAACCCGGGAACGCCTCGGTGCCGTAGCCGGCGCGACGCGCAAGCACGTAGGCGGTGACCATCATCGCTGCGGTCATCAGCAGCGCGGGCAGCATGCCGGCGGCGAACAGATCGATGATCGACACGCCGCCGCCCGCCGCCGCGGAAAACAGGATCAGATTGTGCGAAGGCGGCACCAGCAAGGCGACCAGCGCGGCGTTGATGCTGACGTTGACCGCATAATCCCTGGCGTAACCGCGCTGCACCATCTGCGGGATCATCGCGCCGCCGACCGCGGACACGTCGGCGATGGCCGACCCCGACACGCCGCCGAAGAACAGCGACGAGACGATGCTGACCTGTCCCAGGCCGCCGCGCATGCGCCCGACCATCGCGCTCGCCAGGCCGATGAGCCGTTCGGAAATGCCGCCGCGCATCATGATCTCGCCGGCGAGGATGAACAGCGGAATCGCCACCAGCGAGGCCGAGCCCGCGCCCGCGGCGACCTGCTGCGCCAGGATCAACGGCGGCAGATCGATGTAGGCCAGGGTGGCCAGCGCGGCGGCGGCCAGCGAGAACGCGACCGGCACGCCGATCATCAGCAGCATCACGAAAACGCCGAACAGGATCAGGATGTCCATGCCTACGCCGCCTCCGCGCGCGCTTCGGATGCGGTTTTTCCCGGCGCGCGGAAACAGCGCGCCAGCGCGAAGATCGTCATCAGTGCGCCGCCCAGCGCCACCGGCGCGTACGGCAGCGTTTCCGGGAACGGCGCGCCGGCGGTGCGGACATCCATCCCGCTCGCGAACAGCGCGAACGACCACCACGCCAGCACCGCGCCGAGCAGCGCGATGATGAGTTTCGCGAAGACGAACAGCGCGCGCCGCAGCGATGGCGGCGCGGTATCGGCCAGCAGCGTGAACGCGAAATGGCGGTCGTTGTGTACGCCGGCGGCGGCACCGAACGCCATCGCCGAGGTCAGCAGCGCCAGCGTCACCGGTTCGGTCCAACTGGGCGAATCGTTCAGCACATAGCGCGCGAACACCTGCCAGCCCTGCACCGCGACCAGCCCGACCAGCGCCAGCGCCGCGAGCGCGACCACCGCGTCGGCCAGACGATCGAGGCGGGTCTTCGTTGCATTCTTCTCATGCATCGCTTGTGGTCTCCATCAGGCCGCGGCGCGGATCGCGTCGTGCAGGCGGCGCAATTGCGGGTCGCGCAACAATTCGCGCACCAGCGGTTCCGCGGCCTTGCGGAAGGCATCGGGGTCGACCGCATTCATCTTCACGCCCGCGGTTTCCAGCGCGCGCCGGGATTCGGCTTCGGACGTGTCCCACAGATCGCGCATGATCTTCACCGATGCGCGCGCGGCATCGGTCAACAGTGCGCGATCCGATGATGTCATCGCATCGAGCGTGCGTTTCGAGATGAGCAGCGCATCGGGCGCGTACGAATGGCCGCTCTGCGACCAGTAGCGCGCGGTCTCGAAATGGCGGCTGGCGTGGAAGCTGCGCAGATTGTTCTCCGCGCCGTCGATCAGATGGGTTTCCAGCGCAGAAAACACCTGCCCGTACGGCAGCGGCGTGGGATTGCCGCCGAGCAGCCGGATCAGCGCGATGAAGATGTCCGACGGCGGTACCCGCAGTTTCAGACCCGCGAGATCGGCCGGCGTATGCAGCGGCCTGCGGGTGTTGTAGAAGCAGCGCGCGCCGCTGTCGTACAGCGCCAGGCCGACGACATCGCGCGCCTCGAACCCGCGCAACACCGCCGCGCCGACCGCGCCATCGTGGACATGGCGCTGATGCGCGACCGAATCGAACGCGAACGGCATGCACAGCGCTTTCGTCAACGGAAACGCGTTGTTGAGCGCGCCGGTGTAGACGCGGGTGAAATCGATCGCGCCGTGACGCGCCATCTCCAGCGTGTCGGATTCGCGGCCGAGCTGGCCGGCGTGATACATGCGGACGCGCAGGCGGCCGCCGGTTTCGCGTTCGAGGGTGTCGCCGATCCAGCGCACCGCGGCGACGGTCGGATAATCCTTCGGATGCACATCGGTGGCGGTGAGCACGCCAGCGGCGCGACGATCGCTCGCGCCTGCGCCGAAGATCGCGCCCGCACCTGCGGTGCACAGGGCCTGCAGCACGCGCCGGCGCGCAATCACGCGTCGCGCCTCGGCATCGCCAATACCGCGACGACAGAGATCTCTCCGATACCGTCGAAACTCACCTGCGCCTGCTGTCCTGCGCGGATGTCGTGGATGCCGGTGGCGGCGCCGGTGGACACCACTTGCCCGGCGCGCAGCGGCATGCCGCGACGCGCGCAGCGCGCCAGCGCGAAGCGCAGCGCGGCGACCAGGCCACCGGCGATATCGCTTGCGCGACCGCTGCCGACGACTTCGCCGTCGATCGCGGTTTCGCAGCGCAGATCCTGTTCCAACGTCCCCAACATGCGTCGCCACTCCGGTACCGGCGGGCCGAGAATCAGACCGGCATTGTTGCCGAAGTCGGAGACCACCACCGCCGGGCCAAGATCGTTGATGCGCGGCAGCGGGCTGCCGGCCAGTTCGACGCCGACCAGCAGGGTCTCGACCAGCGCGAGCGCCTCGTCGTCGGTCCACGCCGTCTTGCCTGCCGGCGCATCGGCGCCGAGGCGGAACACGAATTCCGCTTCCACCGCAGCGAAGCCGGCGCCGATCACCGCAAAGCCCGCAGCGTCGTCCGGCAGCGCCTGCTGCACCGCATCCTCGAAGATCGGGCCGACCAGACGCTCCTCGCCCATCCGCGCCAGCCAGGCGTCGGGAATCCTGCCGACCTTCCAGCCGGCCACGGGCGTCGGCCACATCGCGATCGCCGCATCCTGGCTGGCGTAACCGGCGTCCAGCGTCGGCGGCAGCGCGCCCGGATAGTCCGGCAGCGCGGTTGCCTGCAGGCGCGCACGGACCAGACGCCGCGCGATTTCCCAGCTGTCGGAGTCGTCGCCCACCACGCCGCCGCCCACCGTCTCGTTCATTCCCGGATTCGTCCCCTGATGCGTTGAAAGGAGTTGTATAGGAAACCGGTGTCATTGACAATCCGCAGTGCACGATAAGCCACCTTCCGGAGATGCCGGCATGACCCGTCCGCTGTTGTTGTCCACCCTCGCCGCCCTGCTGCTGTCCCTGGCGCAGACCGTCGCTGCCGCACCCGGCCCGGAAACCAGGCCGGCATTCCCCGGCGCGCTGGGCTGGGCCGCGCATACGCCGGGCGGGCGCGGCGGCACGATCATCCGCGTGACCACGTTGGTCACCGAAGGCCCGGGGTCGTTCCTCGAAGCGGTGAACGCCAAAGGCCCGCGCATCGTGGTGTTCGAAGTCGGCGGCGTGATCGATCTGGGCCTGAAGACGGTGAAGATCCGCGAGCCCTTCCTCACGATCGCCGGTCAGACCGCACCGCAGCCGGGCATCACCCTGATCCGCGGCGGCATCGACATCGCGACCCACGACGTGATCGTGCGCCACATCCGCGTGCGCCCCGGCGAGGCCGGCCAGCCGAAGCGCAGCGGCGTGGATTTCGATGCGATCTCCACGGTCGGCGGCCGCGACATCATCGTCGATCACTGTTCGCTGACCTGGGCGACCGACGAGAATCTGTCGGCCTCCGGCCCGCGCTTCGGCGGCGACACGCCGCAACAGTGGCGCGACAGCACTTCGCACCGCATCACCTTCAGTCACAATCTCATCGCCGAAGGATTGGCGTATTCCAGTCACGGCAAGGGCGAGCACTCGAAGGGCTCGCTGATCCACGACAACGCGCGCGACATCCTGATCATCGGCAATCTGTACGCGCACAACCACGAGCGCAACCCGATGTTCAAGGGCGGCTCGCAGGGATGGGTGATCAACAATCTGATCTACAACCCCGGCCAGCGCGCGGTGCACTACAACCTGGTCGCCGCCGAATGGGACGGCCATGCCTACGAGGACGGGCGCCTCGCACTGATCGGCAACGTGATGCGCGGCGGCCCGGATACGCCGAAGAATTCGACGCTCTTCATGTTCGGCGGCTCCGGCGCGCTGGACCTGTATCTGCACGACAACGTCGCGGTCGACCGCATCGGCGAACCCTTGCCCATGCAGGGCCGCTACAGCACCGCGCCGGTCGGCGTGCGCATGCTGAAGACCTCGCCCGCGCTGCCGTTCGGCGTGAAGCCATTACCCGCCGCCGAGGTGCAGGACGCGGTGATCGCGAACGCCGGCGCACGGCCGTGGGATCGCGACGATATCGACCGGCGGATCCTCGCCGACACCATCGAGGGTCGCGGCGAAGTCATCGACAGCGAACAAGAGGTCGGCGGTTACCCGAAGCACGCGGAAACGCGCCAGGCCTTCGTGCCGGCGGACTGGGATCTCGACACCATGGAACCGCTGAAGCCGTTGCCGCGCCGCGACCCGCTGCGCTGATCGAGCACTGAGCGCGCACCGTGGATCGCAGCGGCATGGATCGCAGCCGCCGCCGCGCGATTCAGACCGGGCTCGCGCTCGCCGTCGGCGCGCTGCTGCCGCACGGCGCCGCTGCCGGTCGCGATGAACGCGTCGTCGCACGCACGCGCAGCGGTCGCGTGCGCGGGCTGCGCGACGCGCCTGCAGATGCGCGCGAAATCCTGTCGTTCAAAGGCATTCCCTACGGCGCCGACACCGCGACGACGCGATTCCTGCCGCCGGATCGCGAAACGCCGTGGCGCGGCGTGCGCGATGCCCTGCGCTACGCCGCATCGGCGCCCCAGAGCGGCGAATCCGGTCCGGGCAGCGAAGACTGTCTCGCACTGAACGTGTGGACACCCGCGCTGCGCGACGGCGGCAAACGGCCGGTGCTGGTCTACATCCACGGCGGGGCCTACAACACCGGCTCGGGCAGCGATCCGCTGTACGACGGCACGCGCCTGTGCCGGCGCGGCGACGTGGTCGTGGTCACTGTCAATCATCGTCTGAATCTGTTCGGCTATCTGTATCTCGGCGAGTTCGACAAGCAGTACGCCGCGTCCGGCAACGTCGGCCAGCTCGACCTCATCGCGGCGCTCGAATGGGTACGCGAACACGCCGCTGAATTCGGCGGCGATGCGGACAACATCACCGTCTTCGGCCAGTCCGGCGGCGGCGCCAAGATCGCGACGCTGATGGCGATGCCGAAAGCCGCAGGGCTGTTCCATCGCGCGATGACCATGAGCGGACAACAGGTGACCGCCGCCGGCCCGCGCGCGGCAGCGCAGCGTGCGAAGATTTTTCTCGACGCGCTTGGCTTAGCGCCGGATCGTCTCGATGCGCTGCGCACTTTGCCCATCGACACCTTGCTCAGGGCCGCCCGCGCACGCGATCCGTCGCGGGTCGAAGACATGAGCCTCTACTTCGGCCCCGTACTCGACGGCCACGATCTTCCGCGACATCCGTTCCACCCCGACGCGCCGACGCAATCCGCGCGCATCCCGATGATCATCGGCAACACCCGTGACGAAACCCGCGCCTTCCTCGGCAACGATCCAGCCAACCACGCACTCGGCTGGGAGCAATTGCCGGACAAGCTGCGCAGGCATCAATACGTCGATCTGCCGCCGGACACCGTCATCGCCGAATACCGCCGCCTGTATCCGCACTACACCGCCAGCGATGTGTTCTTCGCGGCGACCACCGCCGGTCGCTCGTGGCGCGGCGCGGTGCTCGAAGCCGAGGCGCGTGCAATTCAGGCGGCGCCCACCTGGGTCTACCAATTGGATTTCCCATCACCGCTCGACGGCGGCAAATTCGGCGCGATGCACACGCTGGACATTCCGCTGGTGTTCGACAACGTCCGCCAGCCGGGCTCGCGCACCGGCGATGGCGCAGCGGCGCAGGCCGTGGCGGATGCGATGAGCGACGCGCTGCTGGCCTTCGCGCGCAGCGGCGACCCGAACCATGCCGGGCTTCCGCATTGGCCGCAGTACGAACTCGACCGACGCGCGACGATGCTCTTCGATGTCACATCGCGGGTTGCCGACGATCCTCGCGGCGGCGAGCGCCAGCTCTACGAACGCGCGCCGTTCGTGCAGCGCGGCACGTTCTGATCGCGCCGTAAGGCCGTGAAAAAGAGCGGCGCCACCCAACCCGGATGACGCCGCCAAGGGGACCCACGGTGATGCTTCAGAACGAATAGCGTGCGCCGACGAAGTACTGCCTGCCGGTGTGGTGATAAACCGACGCGCGATTGCCCACCGTGTCGACGAACTGGTCGTTGTACTCGTCGGTCAGATTGATGCCTTCGAGGGTCAGCGTCAGCTTGTCGTTGACGTTGAAGGTCATGCTGGCATCGACGTTGAAGGTTTCGTTCTTGCCTTCGAAATCGTTGCCGCTACGGCCCGGCACCGTCTGCAGATAGCGGTCGCGATACGAACCCGAGACGCGGGCGCTGAAGCGCTTGTTCTCGTAGTAGAGCGTTGCGTTGTAGGCGTCCGGCGACAGATTCACCAGGTCGGCGGTCACGAACAGACTGCTGGTCGGCGATATCGCGTAGTCGATCTCGGACTCGACGTGCGTGTAGTTCAGCAGCAGACCGAAGCCGCTCCACACGCCGGGCAGGAACGAGAACGGCTGCTGGTAGTTGACCTCGAATCCCCTCAGCGGGCCGCCGGGGGTGTTGATCGGCGACGTGATATCGAACGGCGTGTCCGCCGGCAGGCCTACCGGGGCCAGCAACTCCAGCGGTAGACCGGTGGTGTTGAACGGACGGGTTTCGCGCAGGGTCTGGATGTAGGTGTCGATGTCCTTGTAGAACAGCGCGACGCTCAGCAGCGAATTCTCGGCGAAATACCATTCCGCCGACAGATCGTAGGTGGTCGCGCGGAACGGCTGCAACAGCGGGTTGCCGGTGGTGATGGTGCGCAGCGTGGTGTTGACCGTGCCGCCGGGATTGAGGCTGGGCAACTGCGGCCGCGCCATCACTTTGGCCGCGCCGAAGCGGACCACGAACTTGTCGGCCACATCCCAGGCGAGGTTGAGCGACGGCAGCCAGTCGTCGTAGCTGTTCTTCACCACCACTTCGCTGCCGCCGCCGGTGGCGAGATAACCGGTCGCGGTCACTTCGGTGGATGCGTACCGCGCGCCGAGGTTGCCGCGCAGCCGGCGGCCGACGAATTCGGTGTCGAAATCCATCTGCAGATAACCGCCCTGATCGGTTTCGCGCACCGCGAAGTTGTTGCCGCGCGCGTTGCCGACGGTGATCCCGCCGAGCCGGAAATCGTCGCCGTCGCCGGCCGTGCCCGGGGTCGGATCGCAGTTGCAGTAGATGTTGAACAGTCGCGCGATGGCGTTGAGATCGGGAATCAGCCAGCCGTTGTGGCTGCCCGAGCCGAACCCGCTGAACGTGCGGGTGATGTCGGCCAGGGTCACGCCCGCCGGCAGGCCGGGCACGCGGGTTTCGTTGGCGCGCCGCGATTCGAAGGTCTCGAAACCGTATTCCTTCCAGCCCAGGCCCGCCTTCAGCGCGATCGTCGAGTTCAGGTCGTAGATCAGGTTGAAGCGCGCATTCTGGAACTTGTTGTCGGCGCCGAGCGGACGGATGCGGATTTCCGAACCGGTCGAATTCGCCACCGGGCTGCTGACCCACTGCCATGCGGTCGGGCTGTTGACGTCGAACGGATAGGTGATGACCGGCTCGCGATCGTTGCCGCGGAAATCCCACGAATAGCCGTCGACGTTCTGGATATCGAGGGTGACCGTGGTCTGCACCGGATTGCGGAACTCGGACTTCGACAGGCCCGCCTGGGCGTTGAAGCTCAGCTTGTCGGTGAAGCGCGTCTGGAAATCGAAACCGACCTGGGTGAACGTGGTTTCCAGTTCGTCGTAGCGCGATTCGGAGCGCACGTCGACATTGTTGAACACGCCGTAGACCAGATTGCCGCGGCTGTCGACTTCCGCTGCGACCACTTCGGTCTGCGGCTTGCCGCCCTGCGCCGCGGTGCGGCTGAAGGAAATGGTTTCGAGGAAATCTTCCTGGCGCGTGGCTTCCAGCTTCGAATACAGCGCGTCGATCGCGACGGTGGTGTCTTCGTTGATGCGGAACTGGAACGCGCCGGTGATGCCGGTCCGCTCCTGTTCGTGGGTCAGACGACCGTAACGCGGCAGGCGCGGATGGAACGTGCCCGCCGCCATCGCGGTGTTGTATGCGCTGACATTCGACGCTGTGTTGGCGGGTCGCGGAATGCCGGTGGCGCAGTTGGCCGCGGACGCACCGGCGGCCGTGGACGCGGGCGTCACGCCGACCGGGCTGCAGAAGCCGCCCGACGCGCTGCTCGGCTCCCAGCGCACCGCGCTGAACCCTTCTTCCAGCGCGTTGCGCTTGCTGTGCGCAAGCGACAGCGCTGCGCCGACGCGGCCATCGGCCCAGGTGTTGCTGATCAGCGCCGCGAAGCGCGGATCCCACGAGTCGGACAGATCGTTGTAACTCATCTGCCCACTCACCGTGGCGGTGAACTTGCGATAGTCGAACGGCCGGCCGGTGCGCAGATCGACGGTCGCGCCGAGCGAGCCCTCGTCGATCTCCGCCGACTGCGTCTTGCGCACGGTGAGGTTGTTGAACAACTCCGATGCGAAGACGTTGAAGTCGAAGCCGCGGCCGCGATTGGCGCCGCCGGAACTGTCGGTGCCGCCGGTGGTGGACAACGCTTCCATGCCGTTGAGACGGACACGGGTGAAGTCCGGGCCGAGGCCGCGCACGGTGATCGAACGGCCTTCGCCCGCGTCGCGGTCAATGGATACGCCCGGCACGCGCTGCAGGGATTCGGCGAGATTCTGGTCGGGGAATTTGCCGATGTCCTCGGCCACGATCGCGTCGATCTGTTCGGCCGAATCGCGCTTCTCGTCGAGTGCCTTGATCAGGCTGGCGCGGAAACCGACCACTTCGATCTTGTCCAGCGCCGCGGGCTCCGCGCCTTCGGCGGGAGGGTCGGCTGGCGTCTGCTGCGCCGCCGCCGTCATCGCAGCCAGTTGCAGCACCAGACCGATCGATGCGGCGAGCATGGTAACCGGTGTCTTTTTGTTGTCTTGCTGACTGTGCATCTATTCCCCCTCCCGGAAATATAAGGCGAAATTGCCGCGGGACACTCCGGCGGGGAGCCGGTTATGATGTCCGACGAAGCCGCGAAAAATGACACCGCTGGCCAAACGTAGCAAAAGACGTCCCGCAAAGCATGCTGCAACGCAGCAGCCCTGACCGGCAGCCATTTGTTCAAGCCGCCGCGCAGGCCCATCCCTCATCCGGAGGTTACATGTCTGCTCAGCCCGCACGTCCCGGTCGGATCGTCTGTTTCGGCGAACTTCTGCTCCGCCTCGCCGCCCCGGGCCGCGAGCGCCTGCTGCAGACGCCGCGGCTCGACGTACGGATCGGCGGCGCGGAAGCCAACGTCGCCGTGTCTTTGGCACGGCTCGGGCACGCCGCGGCGATGGTCGGCGCGGTCGCCGACAACCCGCTCGGCGATGCCGCGCTGGGCGAACTGCGCCGGAACGGCGTCGATGTCGAAGGCATGCTGCGTCGCGACGGTCGCATGGGCCTGTACTTCCTCGCCACCGGAGCCGGCCTGCGTCCCAGCGAAGTACTGTACGACCGCGCCGGGTCGACCTTCGCCCTCACCGGCAGCGCGGCGTACGACTGGCCGCGACTGTTGGCGGGCGCCGCGCTGCTGCACGTCTCGGGCGTGACCCCCGCGCTCGGCCAGGCCACCGCCGATGCTGCGCTCGCGGCCGCGCGCGCGGCGCATGCGGCCGGCGCGCTTGTGTCGTTCGACGGCAACTTCCGCCCGAAACTGTGGGCGGCCTGGGACGGCGACCCGCGCGCGATCCTGCACGCACTCATCGCGGAAGCCGATCTCGCCTTCGCCGATCACCGCGACATCGCCGTGGTCCTCGGCGAAGCCGACGACCCGGTCGGTCACGATGAACCCGCCGCGCGTTTCGCGGTGGCGGCCGGGCGCGCGTTCGCAGCGTTTCCAAGGCTGCGGCGCATCGCCACAACGGTGCGGCTGCAGCACAGCGTCGACGATCACAGCATGAGCGCGTTGATGGCCACCCGCGACGGTGCGCTGCATTCCGCACCGACCCATGCGCTGCACGGCATCGTCGATCGCATCGGCGCCGGCGACGCCTTCGCCGCGGGCGTGCTGCATGGTCTGCTCAGCAGCATGGCCGATGCAGACAGCCTGCATTTCGGGCTGGCCGCGGCCTGTCTGAAGCACAGCATCCCCGGCGACTTCAATCTGGCCGATCGCGACGACGTGCTGGCACTGATGCGCAACGAACGCCTGGACGTGAAGCGCTGAGCGCCGGACGCCGGATCCGTCACGCAATCTTTTGCGTACAGGAAACCCGACAAGCGGCATGGTCGCCGATGTGAGGCATAGGGATGACACCGGCGCAGGATTGGTCGAGTGTTAACATCCGCGTCCTTCGCATTGATACGGAGTCGTCGATGTCGGCAGCAAAAACCGTTTTCATGTTTTCCGGACAAGGGTCGCAGTACTACCGGATGGGCAAACCGCTGTTCGATGGCGACGACGTTTTCCGCGGACATATGCTGCGCCTGGATGCGCTGGCGCATAGGCTCAGCGGCAAACGTGTACTGGAGGCGATCCACACCGGCAGCAAGGCCGACGCGTTCGATCGCACCCTGCTGACGCATCCCGCGATCTTCATGACCGAATACGCATTGGCGCTGCGCCTGATCGATGCCGGGATCGAACCCGACGTCACGCTCGGCGCGAGTCTCGGCTCGTTCGCAGCCGCAGCCGTCGCCGGCTGCATGGGCGAAGAGGACGCGATGGCCGCGGTGATCGAACAGGCGAAATCCTTCGAGGATTCGTGCGAACGCGGCGGCATCATCGCGATCCTCGCGGAACCGGCGCTGTACGAAGACGAGTCCTTCCTGCATGCGCACAGCGAAATGGCCGGGATCAATTTCGACAAGCATTTCGCGGTGGCCGCGGGCCAATCGGATCTGGACGCGATCGAAGCCGAGCTGAAGCGTCGCGGCATCATTCATCAGCGGCTTGCGGTGTCGTTCGCATTCCATTCGCGATGGATCGACAATGCGAGGGCGCAGTTCTGCGCCTTCATGCGAAGCGTGCCGCTGAAACCGGCGACGCGTCCGGTGGTGTGTTGCGAGCGCGCGACGACGCTGGCGCCCATGCTGCCCGACGACTTCTTCTGGGGCGTGGTGCGGCGACCGATCCGGTTTTTCGACACGATCGCCCAGCTCGAACGTCAGGACACGCATCGCTATATCGATGTCGGCCCCTCCGGCACGCTGGCGACCTTCGTGAAATACGCGCTGCCGGAAAGCTCCGCTTCCACCGCGCATGCAGTGATGACGCCCTACGGCCAGGATCGGCGCAATCTCGATGCGCTGTTGGCCACGGCCTGAACAAGAAAAGCATTACGACGGAACGACCATGACGGATTGGAGCAAGGACTTGAGCGCGGCGCTGGATTCGGGCGATGCCGAGCGCATGCGCGCGATGCTGTCGCGGGTGCCGCGCGAGGCGATGCGGCAGATCGTACCGGCGCTGGAACACATGGCGCAGACCGGCGAGCGCGAAGGCCGCATGGAGGAAGCGCTTTTCTATCGCGATCGGCTGGTCGACGCCTTACCCGCCGAAAGCGCTCACGGCAACGCCCAGCGCGCCGAGCGCGCGCGCCTGCGCCTGCGCCTCCAGCGCTACGCGGATGCGCTCGACGATGCGCAGCGATTGGCGGCGGCATTGCCGGAAGACGCGCTTGGTCATCGACTGGCCGGCGAGGCGCATGAAGGTCTGGACGATGTCGCACAGGCGCTGGCTGCGTATCGACGCGCTCTGCGCTGCGCGCCCGACGACGCGCTCGCAGCCCGCATACGCACGCTCGACGAGACGATGCGCAAAGCAGCGCTGCTGCATCAGACACTGGATCCGGAGGCTGCGCAGGAGCCGCTGCGGATCGAACTGCCGCCACCGCCTGAAGTCCGTTTCGACCCTGCGCTGTTCGATGATCCCTCGATGCCGGCCGGAAGCGATGCATTCCGCATCGAAGGCATCGCGCGTCATCTGTGGCGCTACAGCGCGCAGTCGTCGGCGCGCAATGCGATACAACGCCTGACCGATCCGCTCTGGTGCGAAGCCTGGGATACCGCGCTGGGCGATACCGCCGGCGCGCGCGTGCGCTTCGTCGGCAGCGAACTGGGCGTGCTCGCCCTGCGCGCGCTGCATCACAGCGCCGCGCATGCGCTGTGCGCCGAGCGCTATCCACAGGACACGCGCATCGCCACCGGCATGGTCCAGAAGCATTTCCTCGCGCCGTGGCACGCCATGCACGGCGACGCGATCCAGCGCTGGAGCGAGGACGAGCGCCGCGCATCGTTCGAGACCTTCGCCGCCGCGATCGACATCAGCGGCAACGGCGAAGACGCCGCGATTCCTGAATGCGACGTGCTGGTCTTTCCGCAGATCGATCACACCCTGCTGGGCACCGGCATCGTCAGCGCGGTGCGCGCCTACTGTGGCGATGGACGCGCCGCACCACGTGTGCTGCCGGCACGGGCCACGCTGTCTGCGATGGCGGTGCAATGGAACTATCCCGACGCGGCGGATGGATCGGCAGGGGACGCACTCGCGCTGAACGCCATCAACCGTCTGCGCTGGAGCGCGTATCCGCAGCCCCTGGAACCGGGCACTGGATTCTGGACCGCGCTCACCGCACCGGTGGAAATCGGCGCGCTCGATTTCGCCGCCTTCACCGACGTCGCCTGGGATCTGTCCCTGCCGGCCGTTGCCGATGGGGACGTCGACGCGATCCTGGTCTGGTTCGAAGCGGAGCTGGGCGATGCGCGCATCAGCAGTGCGCCCGACAGCGATCTACGCTGCATCCGCCCTGCGGTGTACTACACCGATCCGACGCCGCTGCGTCGCGGCGAATCGTTGGCGCTGCGTGTCGAAGCGCAGGAAACCCGGCTGCATCTGCGCCCTTCGCCGCCGCCCTCGCAGCCGCGCGCGCATGCACTGCCGACCTGGTACGTACCGATGCTCGGCGATGCGCGTCGTAACGCCGGATATCGCAAAGCGTTGCATGCTGCGCTGGCGGCTGCGCCCTCGCAACTGGCGCTGGATATCGGCGCCCGCTGCGGCCTGCTGTCGATGTTCGCCGCGCAGGCCGGCGCCGAACGCGTGATCGGTTGCGAACAGCATCCTGCCATTGCCGGAATCGGACGCGAAGTCGTCGCCGCCAATGGTTGGGCCGACCGCATTTCCCTGATCGCAAAGGAGTGCCGCACGCTCACCGTGCCCGACGATCTGCCCGGGCGCGCCGATCTCGCGATCTTCGAGCTGTTCGATTGCAGCCTGATCGGCGAAGGCGTGCTGCATTTCCTCGCGTATGCGCGCGAACACCTGCTCGCCGCCGATGCGCGCTATCTGCCGGCCGGCGCTCGACTGCGGGCGATGGCGGTGGAGTACAGGATCGACCGCATCCTCGGCGTCGACGCCACGCTGCTCAATCCGTATCGCGCATCGACCGGCTTCATCAACGTCGATGCGCGCACGCTCGACTATCGTGCGCTCAGCGCGCCGTTCGATCTGTTCGACTTCGATTTCGCCACCGCCGGCCCCGCTGCGCAGCAACTCGCGATCGATGTGCCCGCGGTCGCCGACGGCAGCGTCGGCGCGATCCTGTTCTGGTTCGATCTGCGCCTGGATGCCGACACCGTGCTGTCGAATGCGCCCGACGGCGACGACGCCCTGCACTGGAAACAGGGCCTGCAGTTCCTGCCGGAAGCGCGCATCGCTGCCGGCCAGACGCTGCCACTGGTCGCACACCACAACGGCAGCGCACTGCGCCTGCAGTGGCGCGCCGAGGGACTGCCTACGGACGCGTTCTCGCGGATGCCGCGCTTCGATCCGCGCTGGCTCGCGGCCAACACCGAGCTGGAACAACAGACCCGCAATCTGCTGCAGCACTGCGCGCAGAATCCCGACGAATTCGCCAAGGTCGCGCAGATCGCACAGCGCATGGCCATCGATCCCGCGCGCTACGATCTCGATCCGGTGATCGCCCAGCGTTTCATGTCGATGTTCTTCGCGGGCTGAGTTTGCAGCAGCCTTCGGTGCATGAGGTTGCACCGGACGCTGCAGGGATTGAATATTCCTGATACGGGATAGCGTCAACGCCAGCAGTGCCTCCGTGACCGCGGACGGCCACGACATCGCGCGCGGCAAGATCGAGCTGATACCGCAGAAGCTGTCGACCGGCGCATTCGAGACGGCACAAAACTCAGGAGAGGCTCATATCGCGGCGGCTCTCATGGCATGAGCTTCATGCGCGTCAGTTTTACCCGCGCATCATCGCTGAAAGGCGAGCCGCTTCTGCGCGCGCGCCGAACATGTCGACGGCAACTATCTGTACCGGCCATCGCATTTCGGCCGCGCCTGCCGATGCCGGCGCCGGCCTCGGCATGGCGCATGCCACTTGGTTGACATGCGGAGAATACAGAATATGCTCGATCCGAACGCACCATACTATCGCTGAGAACGGAAGGAACCGTAATGACCGCAACGACCCTGGACATTGGGACGTCACACGAAACCGTGACGATTCCGGAACCGTTCAACCCGTTCACGCCGGGGTTCAACGAAAACCCGTACGAGCACTACCGGATGCTGCGCGATACCAATCCGGTGCACGAACACCCGATGGGATTCTGGTTCTTGTCCCGGTATGCAGACGTCTCCGCGCTGGTGCGCGACGCCCGAATGTCAGTGGCGGACCACAACCTCGCCGACGGCCGGATGCGCGACCAGTCCCAGCAAGTCATCGCCGACGCGCCCCTCAAACTGGTGTCCATGGTGGTCACCGATCCGCCGGACCACACCCGGCTGAGGTCGTTGGTGGGCAAAGTGTTCACGCCGCGCTCGATCGCCGCGCTGGAGCCGATGGTGACCGAACTGGTCGATGCGTCGCTGGACCGCATCGCCGATGCAGGCTCGGTCAACCTGATCGATGCACTCGCGTACCCGTTGCCGTTCGCGGTGATCACTACGATGCTCGGCATGCCGGATACCGATCCCAAGCGGCTGCTCGAGTTGACCGAGATGCTGGTCGTCGCGCTGGAACCACCGGGCATCAATCCCGAGTTCGATCTCGAGATGATGACGGCAGTCGAAAAGGCCGAGGTCGAGCTGTCCGGCATCATGCAGGAGATCATCGCGTGGAAGCGCAACAACCCGGCCGACGACCTGCTGACCGCGCTCATCCAGGCAGAGCATAACGGCGACCTGCTCTCCACCGACGAACTGGTGGCCCAGGTCATGCTGCTTTATCTCGCCGGCCACCATACGACCGTCAACCTGATCGGCAACGGTGTCACCGCGCTGCTGCGCCACCCCGACCAACATGCGCTGCTGCGGTCGAACCCGGACCTCATCGGCAACGCCGTCGAGGAGTTCCTGCGCTACGACAGCCCCCTCCACGAGACCAGCCGGATCACCCTCGCCCCGTACCGGATCGGTGGACGGGAGATTCCTGCCGGCTCGATGGTGGTCGCCTGCCTTGGCTCGGCCAACCGGGATCAGCGGGTGTTCGGCCCGGATGCCGACGTGCTGCGGCTCGACCGCGAACAGGCCCGCCAGCACCTGTCGTTCGGCGCCGGCGCGCACCACTGCCTCGGCTCCGCGCTCGGCCGGATGGAGGGCCGGGTGGCGATCAGCCGGCTGGTGGCCAGGTTTCCGCGATTGTCGTTGTCCGGTCCGGTGCGCTGGAACGGCCGGGTCAACGTACGCGGCGCGAAGGAAGTCCCGGTCAGCGTGTAGGCACGTGGCCCGGCTGGTGGCAAGGACGAAAACCTCGTCGACGTCGGGCAACTCTCGCAGTCGCCGGATCCCACGCCCTCCACCTCGCCAGGACCGAACCTTCTGGTTCGGCCTCGATAGGTGCACGACGAACGTGCACCTACTCGCGGGCGGCGAAGGCCATGCTTTCGAGCGCGCCGAATGCCGGCAGCCCGAAGCGGTGATGCACCGGACGCTTCAAACATTCTATTCACGATGTCGGGCACGATGTGTTGGGTGTGCCCCGCCGTCATGGCCCAGGCCTTCAAAGAATTCCAGATGCAGTAGCGCGACCGGACTTGTGGCTGGGCCGATGGCGATAGCGCGTATGCGCTGCAGCTCGCAGGCTCGCTTCGATTTTATCCGCCGCATCGCAGGCGAAAGACGAGTCGGCTCCCGGCGTGCGCCAACACATCGACGACGACTCTTTCTACCGGCCGCTGCATCTCTCGGCCGCGCCTGCCGATGACGACGCCCGACCGCATCGATTTCGCTGCCACTTGATTGACATGGGCGGAATACAGAATATGCTCAACCTGAACCAAATCATTACCGAAAACGGAAGGAACCAGAATGACCGAGACGACGCAGGAAGCCGAGACGACCCAGGATATCGGGACGGCGCAGGAAACAGGGACCTCCCCGGAACTGTTCAACCCGTTCACGCCGGGGTTCGACGAGAATCCTTACGAGCACTACCGGACGCTGCGCGACACGAACCCGGTGCACGAGCACCCGATGGGGTTCTGGTTCGTGTCCCGGCACGCCGACGTCTCCACGATGCTGCGCGACGCCCGACTGTCCGTCGCGGACCACAATCTCGCCGCCGGTCCGATGCGCGACCAGTTCGAGCAACTCGTCATCGACGCGCCGGTCAAACTGGTGACCATGATGGACAGTGACCCGCCGGACCACACCCGACTGCGGTCGCTGGTGGGCAAGGTGTTCACGCCGCGCTCGATCGCCGCGCTGGAACCGATGGTGACCAAAATGGTCGACGAGTCGCTGGATCGCATCGCCGATGCAGGCTCGGTCAACCTGATCGACACATTCGCGTTTCCGTTGCCGTTCGAGGTGATCTCGGCAATGCTCGGCATGCCGGAGACCGACCACAAGCGGCTGCTCGAGTTGACCGAGACGCTGGTCGTCGCACTGGAACCGGTCGGCGATCCCGATGTGATGAAGGCGATCGTCGGGGCCGAGGTCGAGCTGTCCGGCATGATGCAAGAGGTCATCGCGTGGAAGCGGAAAAACCCGTCCGACGACCTGCTGACCGCGCTCATCCAGGCAGAGCATAACGGCGACCTGCTTTCCAACGACGAGCTGGTGGCCCAGGTCCTGCTGCTGTACGTCGCCGGCCACCATACGACCGTCAATCTGATCGGCAACGGTGTTGCCGCGCTGCTGCGCCACCCCGACCAACATGCGCTGCTGCGGTCGAACCCCGACCTCATCGGCAACGCCGTCGAGGAGTTCCTCCGCTACGACAGCCCCATCCACCAGACCCGCCGGATCACGCTCACCCCGTACCCGATCGGCGACATGGAGATCCCGGCCGGCGCGATGATGATCGCCTGCCTCGGTGCGGCCAATCGGGACGAGCGGATGTTCGGCCCCGACGCCGACATGCTGCGGCTCGACCGCGAACAGGCCCGCCAGCACGTTTCGTTCGGCGCTGGCGCGCACCACTGCCTCGGCTCCGCGCTCGGCCGGCTGGAGGGACGGGTGGCGATCAGCCGGCTGGTCACCAGGTTCCCCCGACTGGCGTTGTCCGGTCCGGTGCGCTGGAACGGCCGGATCAACCTGCGCGGCGCGACGGAGATCCCGGTCAGCGTGTAAGCACGTGGCCCGAGTGGTCGCAAAGGGCGAAGACCTCGTCGACGTCGGGCAACGCCTGCAGTCGACGCGTCCGCATCATCCCTCGCCCCGCATCTACTTGCCCCGAACGGAACTTCGGTAGCTTTCACAAGATCGTTGTCGCGTCCCTCGATCCATCATGACGCTCGCTTCTGTTCCTCCGCCTGCGTGCGTTCGGGATCGAGATGAACGATCGTGGGCGGGATCCGGTTCCCGGCCTTGCCTGTCCATCGCCGGGGGACGCGGCGTCGCGCCTGCTCCGCGCGGGCGTTGTCGTCGCTGATCCGGGGCCGACTGAACGTCAGGCCTGTCAACAATTGATAAAGGAGGTTCCATGCCAAGGATGGGTCGACATCTATTCGCTGCGGCGTTGGTCTTCTTCTCTGCTAGTGCGGTCGCTCAGAGTGATGCCTACAAGGCCGGTTACAGCGCTGGGCAGCAGATACGTCGCCTCATTGGTCTGGCCTTGCCGGTTGTGGCAGTTGCCATTGCGGTTATTGTTGGCTGGCTGATCTATAGAGCATGGCGTAAGCGCCGTGCTGCGAATGACAGGCAGGCCTGACAATTCATTCAAGCCGATCCTGCATCGTTACGGCATCAATCGGATTGCTGGTCAGGGCGGGCAGGCTTGATTCAGGCGATGGCGCCACGCCGAGATGCTGCATCCGCGCCAACATCGACGAATCTTTCATCGCGCTGCCTCGCCTGAGTGCAACGCCAGCGGACGACCGCCGATCCCTTCTCGCAGACAGGCGCAACCCGGCAGGGCTGCCGCCAACTCCGACGATTCCAGCGCGCACTTCGTTCGCCATCAGTGTGCGGCTGAACAAGTCCTCGATCGCGTTGAATCGCACCAGGAACCCCTGAGACCGTCTGGCACGAGTCACGCCGCCATCGACAGCGCGACCTGTTGCCGATAACGGGCCGCTTCGGCCCACGCTGGCGGGATATTCCCGATCGGTCCCAGCAGTCGTTCGCGATTGAACCAGTCCACCCGGTATCGTGCAGCGCGCCAGCCGTCGGCCCTCACGACCCATCTGCTTCCAGACCTTGCGCTCACCGTATACCTGCCGGTTCTCGTCCCGCCACCGAATCTCCCCGCACAGGACCGCATCGTGACGCGCACGCCCGGACACGAGGCCGGATCGGCCTGTGCCCGGCATGCGCGCCGCAGGTCGACGGCGCGATCGGAAAGACCCCGCCGAGATCCCTGCGGGGATCCGGTCAGCGGATGTCGTCGATGAACTCCAGCTTGGCGTTGACGAATCTGGGTTCCTTCAAGGTCCTCCGCAACGTGGTCGCGAAGAACTTGTGGCTCTCATCGACGAGGGTCACGTTGAGAAGGAAGTACGGAAAGAAGCCGACGCCTGGCAGATCAACGTCCTGGATCAGCGACACTTCCACCTTGCCGTTGGCCTTCGGCGTGTAGGTCCAGCGATTGTGCATCCGTTCCACGCGTACCACGCCGGGCGTATGCGGCAAGGCGTTGGGGATGGACACCACATCGAGCACGACCTCCTTGGTCTTCTTGTCCTGTTCGAACATCGTCGTGATCAGCAGCTCCCGATCGGCGAACGGTCCGGGGAGTTCCACGCGCCACATATCCTTGTCGTAGCCGCCCAGCACCGGGTCGAAATCCTTGATGCGGGTCATATCCTTGCATCCGGGAATCCATTCCTTGCAAACCGCCAGCGTGTCGCCGACGAACACATGCTGCGAGGTCAGCTGGGTCAGCGTGTAGTCGCCTTCCATCACCGTTCGCGCCTTCAACAGCGGGTCGCCCGGGGCCTTCAACAAATAGACCTTGATGCCATCCTCGTCCTTCGCGAGCTTCCACTCAGCCGAACCGGAGGCCACCCACGTGAAATGCGCGACGAGCACCGCCATCACAAGCAGGCTGAAGACGAAGTAGAGCCTCTTCCAGAGCGGATCCTTGATCTTCTTCGGGGCCGCGGCCTTGTCCGTGGCCGCGGTATTCGATACTTCTGTCATGTTGTCTTCCTGTCGTTGGGATGGGCTGGATGGTGATCGAACACGAGCGCCGCTCGTGCGGGGGACGCGGTCAGGCCGACACGGCCTCCGCTTCGGCGGGCGCGTTCCGGGTCCGGGTGAGGATGTCGGCGAGATACTTCGCGAGGCAAAGCAGCGTGAGTGTCGGCGCGACCCGTCCGTTCTCCGGGATGAGCGAGCCGTCGCAGACGTAGAGATCGCGCACGCTGGTTTCGAGTCTCGCGTCGACATCGCTGCCTACGCGCAGCGTACCGAGGGCGCCGCCGGAAAACATCGGCGCCTTGAATATGTCACCGGCACCGGCCCGTTCGAGGATCGCGCGCGCCGCCTGCTCGCCGCGCGCGAGCTTGTCGAAAACCGCGGCATCGAGCGCCTTGTGGTAGCGCCCATCGGCGGAGAGCCCGCCGCCGACTTCGTCGTGGGCCATGACCGTGATTCCGAGGTGCTCGGGATACGCGAACATTCGCGAAACCTGCATGTATTGCAGCATGAACATGCGGAACGGCAACTTGTGGACGTTCGCATCCTTCAGGACGATGCCCTCTTCGAGCGTCATTTCCATGACGCCACAGAAACTGTCCACGCCACGAAGGCCCGGGACGCGCCCGAACAGCGTAAAGCTGGGATCGATGAAATAGCCGCCCGCGGCGACATGCTGCAACCCGCTGCCGCGCAGCAGCAGCGGCGTCGCCAGCGAGCCCGCGCAGAGAACGACCCGCTCCGCCCGGAACCGGACGGTACGGCTGCCGAATGTACCTTCCCGGATCCGGCATTCCACGCCGACCGCACGCCCGTTCTCGATCAACACGCGTTCCGCGAGGGCCCGGCACTTGAGCACTGCGCCCTGGCGCACGGCTTCGTCGACGAAGGTCAGCGCCTTCCACTTGGCGTCGTACGAGTAGACACCGCTGCACTTCGACTGGTCGATCAGCATCAGCTTCTTCTTCCAGCCGTCGTAACCGGCAGCCATGGCGCCTTCCCGCATCCTGTGCGACTGCGGGCTCATGAGCGCGTCGGGCATCTCGGCGAGCGGAACCTGTAGACGGATCGCATCGTAGGCGGGCTGCAGATCGATCCCGAGCGCGCGATAGGCCTCGATCGGCGGTTCGTCCATGACCGCCAGATACATCGCGCTCGAGCCGCCTGCGGCGTACACCCTGGCGTCCTTGAGCTTGTCGGTGACAAGGACCTCGTTGAACATCGACGCGAGCGACCAGACCGTCTCCTTGAGCGGGAGATATTGCCCCCGCTCCAGGATCAGCACTTTTTGCCCGCGGCCACTGAGCTCGCGCGCGATCACGGCTCCGGCGGTGCCGGAGCCGACCACGATGCAATCGTAGATTTCGCCGTCGCCGGACAGGGTCATGGCTTGGCCGGCACCTGCTGCGCCCCGCCCTTCGCCTGGGTCAGATACTTGCGATAGAGCTGCATGTGACGCTCGCGATAGGCGAAGTCGGTCAGCGACCGCTGGCTCAGGAACTCTTCGTCGATGTCGACGTTGAGCACGAGGCCGGGATGCTCCCAGGTGGTGATCCGGCGCTTGGTGAGGTTGTTCATCATGGCGTCCGTGACCACCCAGACCTTGCCGAACTGCTTCACGTTCAGCACCGACAACTGCTTGTAATGCCTGCCGCTACGATCGTAGAGATCCTCCTTCAGCACCAGGAAGCGCTCCTTGTCGACGTAGGAAACGATGCGGCCGTAGAACGAACGCTTGCGGCGGTTGGGCGTCGGGGTCAACTCGATCTTCCAGACCGGGCGGCCGCGATAGGTGTCCTCGCCAAGCATCTTGTACGTGTAATCCCTCACTCTCCTCACGTCCGCGTCTTCGGCCGACAGTTCCGAACCGAACACGGCTCCGCTCTCGCCGCTGTCGGCGACGGACACGATGCGCTTGACCTTGCTCAACACGGGCAGATAGACCCAGAAGTCCGAAGCCTTGTCGTCTTCGGCGTATCCCCAGGACAGCATCGCCGTGTTCTTGTCGCTGATCGGCTGGATGATGACGTCGAGCGCCTTGTATTCGAGTTCGCGCAGTCCCGGAGGGCGACGGGTCTTGCCGAACGACTCGAAGACCACGATGCGCGGCTTCTCGGCGCAGGACAGCTTTCCGCCGCTGACCTTGTAGCGGCAGGTCGAGTACTTCATCTGGCGGACCGAGGACGAATAACTGTGATTCGTCGCATCGTCCACCTTGATCATGATTTCCCGGGCGTCCTGCGCGATGGATACCATCGGGGCGGCCAGGAACATCGCCGCGAAGAGAATACGGTAGGGGGTTTTCATCCAACGGTCTCCTTTTTGAACTTCGGTTTGAATTTCAGCAACAGGGCGGGCAGCAGGAACAGGTCGTTGAGCAGGCCCATGAAGATCGCCAGCGCGCCGAACTTGCCCAAGTTGGACATGCCCGCCCCGGAGGCGATCGCCATCATGCCGAAGCCCAGGCCCAGGATCAGCGAGGTGAACACCACGCCCGGTCCGGCTTCGGTCATGGTCCGCCGCAGCGCGGCGTTGACGTCGCCGTCCTTGGCCAGTTGCAGTTGGTAGTTCGAAATGAAGTGGACGGTGTCGTCGACGGAGATGCCGATGACGATCGGCGCGAGCATCATCGTGAAGAAATCAAGGGGAACTCCGGTGATCCCGAGCAACCCCAGGGTGAGCAGCGCAGGGATCAGGTTGGGAATCAACGCGATCATTCCGACCTTGAACGAACCGAACACCAGCAGCAGGATCACGCTCACCGCCACCAGAGCGATACCGAAAGTGATGGCCTGATTTTCGGTGATGTACTGGGCCGCCTGCATCGCCAGCGCGAAGATGCCGGTGATGGACACCTCGGTCCTGGGGTATTTCGACTTCAGCTCCGCCATCATCCCGTCGATGTCGGCGCGCATCTGCTGAAAGACCTCGTGGTACTCGTACGACCCGTAGCTGTGCAGGGAAATCTTGATGTTGGCCTTGCGATAGCTGTCGTCGACCAGGCGCTGGCGCTCGCTCGGGTTCGCGTTGTTGAACAGGAACAGGGTCTGCGACAGCGTTTCGCGCGTGTCGGGGATCCGATCGTACTCCGGTGCGTTGCCGTTGAGTTTCCGGTTGGCGTCCTTCGCCACATAGGCGATGGAGTTGGTCGTCACCACGTACTTCTTGTACTTGCTCTCGAACTTCTTCTGCAGCGCGTCCATCGCCTTCAGCACGTCCGGATCCTGCAGGGCGAAGTCCTCCTTGAAATCGAGGTACAGCACCATGGTGTAGGCGCCCATCATGTGCTCGTCGGCGACCTTCACGCTCTGCGTGAACGTCGAGTCCTCCGGATACTGGTCCAGGATCTGCGTGTCGATCTTCATCTGGGTCGCGCCGTAGATGGAGCCCACGAGCACCAGGATGAAGGGAATGATGAACGCGACCGGACGCTTCTCCACGAGTGGAACGACCTTGTCCAGGACCGATCTGAGATGCGGCAGCACATCCAGGAACCGCTTTTTCTCCGGCATGTTCTCAGGCGTGACGACGATCACCTTCTTTTTCGATACCGTCGGCCAGAAGTCGATCAGCAGCGGCAGCAGGTAGAAGGTCAGCAGCAAAGCGATCAGGATGCCGAGGGTCGACATGATCGCGAAGTTCTGGATCGGAACGACCGGCGTGATGTTCAGCGCCATCGTGCCGGTCATGTTGGTCAAGCCGGTCAGGAGCAGCGCCACGCCGGCGAATTTGTAGGTGCGGCGCAGCGCATTCTGATGGTCGATGCCGGATGTGCGCTGGTTGGTGTAGCCGGTCAGCGCGTGCACCGAATCGGCGACACCGACCGTGAGGATCAGCAGCAGGATGAGGATCACGAAAGGGTTGAGGGTGAGGCCGAGCAATCCGGCGGCGCCAAACGTGAACATCGTGCTGAGGATGACCATCAGCATCGACCACACCACGGCCGAGGCGGAACGTAACAGGAAGCACAGCAGTACCGCGATGATCGCGAACGCGGCGACGTAGAGAATGCCCATCTCTTCTCCCATCTTCGCGTCGTGCTCGGCGGCCGCGGTGTTGCCGAGCGCGTAGTAGTCGAACTGCTTGGCGTACTCGGGCTTCTCGAGGATCTTCTTGATCTCTTCGAACAGCTTCAGGTAGTCGGCCTGATCGGTGGGCTTGAACTCGACCAGCTTTTCCTCGTCCGGCGAGGTTGTCTGATCGAGCGACAGAACCGTTTCATCGGTGATCTCCTCCGCGTCGACCGGGATCGTGCCGAAATCGGTTTCGATATGAATGCCGCCGTACTTGTGATCGCGCGAGAAGAACTGGAGCGGCAGCTGCTTCTCGGCTTCCGCGATCGCCTTGATCTCGGCGAGCGCTTCAGGCGAAGTGGGCACCTTGTCGCCGACGAGCGCTCTGGAAGCCAGAACGTCCCCGTCGACCGTCAGCACCTGCGCGTTCACCAGGGTGTCGACCTTGACGATGTGTTCGAGCGCGGATGTCTCGCCCTCCTTGAGCCTGGCACGGAAGTTGATCAACTCGTCCTGGATTCCGCGGGCCGCCTCGAGGGAGGCTGGGGAGAACACATCGCCGTCCTTCGGCTTGTAGACGATATAGACGCCGTCCTCGCTGCCGAACTGCGCGTGGTAGCGATGGAACGCGACCAGCGTCGGGTCTTCCTTGTCGAACCATCCCTCGATGGTCGCGTCCATGCGCAGCTTGCTCATGCCGAAGATGCTCGCGGCAAGTACGGCAAGGAAGACGATGCCGACCAGCAGGCGTTTCTTGCGCAATGTATCCGGAATGTTTTCGAAGTGATCGGACAATCGGCTTACGATTCGCTCTCTAACGGACATGGATGTACTTCCTGTTGGTCATGATGATTGCCTTGCGGAGGTTCGACGCCCCTGCAAGGAAAAACTGATTGGGGGTTCGATGCGATGCGCTCCGGGTCCAGCCCGTGCCATCGGTCGCGCCAGGCCGGCGGCTCATTGGAAGAGCTTCGCGATCACGGCACTGCCCTCCTCGCCGACGACGGACACATGGTCCGCGTCGACGTCGATGCAGACGGCAGGCTTGGCCAGGAACTTCTCCCATCCCAATTCCGGCGGCTGGTCGCCGTTGCCTTGCGTCGCGCGGATGATCACCGTCTCGCAGGCTTTCGGCAGCTTTTTCGGACGATAGCTGCGGCAGGCATTCTCGTTGGCGATCGAAAGCTTATAGGCGAGCATGAAATGCTTTTTGGGTATCCAGATGCTGTTGCGCTGGATGAGTTCGAAGAGGTAGTCGGCGCGCTGGTCCTCGGGGACTTTGCGGAATTCTTCGGCATTCAGTTGCTGCTTGCCCTTGAACGACTTGATCAGGTCGACGAAGGCCGCGGCAATCTCATCCGAGACGCTGCGGACGGACGCCGACGCCGGGCAGCGGCAATCCACCAGCACCAGACGATCGACCGCGATCTTTTTCTTCAACAACTGATGCACCATCTCGAAAGCGACGACCGCGCCATTGGAATAGCCGAGCAGGCTCAGACTGCTGCAATCCCGTAATGCCGCAAGGGCTTCGACGTTGGCCTCGGCGATCGCCTGTATGGAATCGAGCGGTTCACGCTTGCCATCCAGGCCAACCCCCTGGAACCCGAACATCGGGCGGATGCCGTTCATCATGCGGCCCAGAGTCGCCAGCGACAGGACGCTGCCGTCGGCGCCCGGGACGGCGAAGACCGGCTGTCCCGAAGCATTGGTCTGCATCGGTACCAGAAGACCGCCGGAGACCGCGTCGCGGTTGACGAACCACGTTTCGAGATCGGTTTTCGGTGTGGCCGTCCGCTGCGGCTTCGCGCGCGAGGCCGCAGCGGACGGAGCGGGAGCGGACGCAGCGGACACGGCGGCCTTGCCGACGACGTGGATTCGATCGATCTTGGCCCGGTAGTTTTCAGCGAGATGTCGGCCGAGATGCTCGATGTCGGGGTAATTGAACACGACGCTCGGGGAGAGGTTCTCGTCGAGCAAGTCGATGATTTTCTGGATCAACGAGGCCATTCCGATCGAATCGAAGCCGAGGTCGATGAAGCTCTGGCCGACGTCGAGGTCCGCGCGCGGCATGTGCAGCAGTGCGGCGGCTTCCTGTGCGAGGAACAGCGCGATCTTGTCCTCGGCATCGAGCGCTTGCGCCTGTTCGCCGTCGGCGAGCGCATCGACGAAGCGCCATTCGCGCGCGACCCCGGGCGCACCATCGCCGTCGTGTTCGCTCTTTGCTTTCTGCGGCCTTGCCACGGTGGGGATTTCCACGCGCGACGGCGATCCGGCGTCGTCGAAATCCAGCCAGTAGCGGTTCTTGGCGAACGGGTACGCCGGAATGTCGACCAGTTGCGGCAGCGTTTGCGCGTTGCGGCGACGCGTCAGCACCGCCTCGCGCCAATGGCGCTCCCAGGGCATGTCGATGCCGCCGACCCACAGCAGCGCGATATCCTTCAGCATGCCTTCGCGCAGGTTGTCCAGCAGCTTGTCCTCGCCGATCTGCGATTTGATCACGTCGAAGACACGTGCGTTGTCGCGCTCCTGCGGGCCGCCGATGAAGATCGGGCCGTTGCCGTCCACCGGCTTGTTGCCAGCCAGATGCTTGGCGGCACGCGCCAGAAGTTCTATCAGTTCCTTGTGGCTGGCGGCGACGATGGCGAGCCGATGTTCCATCGGTACGGTCGCCAGCTGCATGGTGTAGGCCAGGTCCTCCAGCGCCGGCGTGGGCTCCTGCGTACGCATGCGGCTGGAGTAGAGCGCCAACGATTCCTGCAGCGATTCGCGCGTAAGGGCCAACGATTCCTGCAGCGATTCGCGCGTCCGTGCCGAGAAGACGAACAACTGGCGGCCGCTCGGCTCTGCGCGCGCGACGCCGTGGTCGCTGCGGTATTCCTCGAACAGCAGGTGCACGTTCACGCCGCTGTCGGAGAAGGAGTTGACGCCCGCGCGGATCGGTTCGTCGCCGCGGCGCAGCGTGTCGAACGACAGCGGGTGGTCGGCGATATACAGCGGATGCGCCTTGGATTCGATGTCGATGAAGCTGTTGAGCGTCTTCTTGGTGATCGTGGCGGGGAACTGCTTGTGGTGCAGCGACAGCGCGACCTTGATCGCGCTGGCCACGCCGCTGGCCGGCTCGACATGACCGATGTTGCCCTTGATGCTGCCCAGCGCACACTGCTTCTCGCCCGCGGTCGGCGCAGCGAATGCGTTCTTGATGCCTTCGAACTCGAAGGAATCGCCCCACTTGGTGGCGTAGCCATCGACTTCGATGTAACGGACCGAGTTGGGCGCGATGCCGTGCTTCTCGTAGCATTCGGCGATCACCTGGGTGATGGCTTCGTGCTTGATCTCGGAGATGAAGCTGGCACGGCCGCGGTTGTTCTGGTGGCTCGCGACGACCTTGGCGAAGATGCGGCGGTTGTCGCGCTCGGCTTCGTCCAGCCGCGTGAGCACCAGCAGGCCGACGCCTTCGCCGCGGGTGAAGCCGTTGGCGGCGTCGTCGAACACGCCGCAGCTGCCGTCGGGCGACAGCAGGCCGTAGCGCGCGATCGCCGCGTAGTCGCCTTCGAAGAGATTGAGCGACACGCCGCCGCAGATGGCCACGTCGCACTCGCCCTGCGCCAGCGATTGACAGGCGCGGTGGATCGCAAGCCCGGACGAGGCGCAACTGGCGTTGACCACTTCGCTCGGACCCTTGAAGTCGTACAGGAACGAGATGCGGTTGGCGAGGTAGTAGATCGGGCTGGACGAGCTGAGCGCCGGAGCGCTCGGGATGCGGTGCAGATTGCGACGCAGGTGATGCTCGTATTCCGCGTACTCATAACCGATGAAGAGTCCCGTGCGCGTACCGCGCAGCATGTCCGCGCGCAGGCCGGCGTGCTGCAGCGCGTGGTAAAGCGCCTGCGTCACCAGGCGTTCCTGCGGGTCGCACAGGCGGGCTTCGTCTTCGCTGAGGCCGAAGAAGGCGGGGTCGAACCGATCGACATCATCGATCAACGCGCCCCAGCGCGGCGCGGCGTCGGCGTCGCCAGGCCCCCAACGGGTGCCCCTCAGCGGCGCGATCAACGAGCGCTGTTCCATCAGGTTGTGCCACAGCGCTTCCGGCGAAGTGGCATCCGCGAAGGTGCAGGCCATGCCGACGACCGCGATCGCGGGGCTGCCGGTCGGCAGCGCGACCGCCTGCACTTCGGCGGGCTCGGCGGTGCGCTCGTCGACGGCCAGACCGTAGTAATGGGAAAGTGCGTCGGCGTGGTGCTCCAGCAGGTGGTCGATCAGCGCCTGCCTGGAGGTGAAACGCTCGCCGTGCAGGTCGAGGCCGTATTCGTCGCGGACGAAGGCCAGCATGCGCTGGAGGCCTCCTGCACCGTCGGCGCGCGGTTGCCGTAGCACCTCCGCACGGCGGCGCGGCGCGGCGCCCCCTCCGGCCGATACCGCCGATGGCTTGGCCGCGGCGGGTGGGGCAGGCTGTGCGACGGCGGTCGGCTGCGCCTTCGGCGCCGGCGCGGCCGGAGCCTGGTTCATCGAACCGCCGATGACGCCGGCCAGCTCTCTGATCGAGTTGACCGCCGTCAGCTGCGCCGGCGTGATCGATACCTTGAGCTGTTTGCTCAGGTTCGTCATCAGCTCGATCGCGATGATCGAGTCCATGCCGAACGAATCGAAGTCGGCGTCGACGTCCAGCCGATCGACCGGGATTTTCAGGGTGGACGCGACCGTTCTTGCGATCGTGTCCAACAATGTCGGTTCCGCGACAGCGCTCATCTCAAGTTCCCTGATTCTTCTGCCAACGCGAGGTCGGCGGCGAGCAGCGCCTTCAGGCGCTCCATTTCGTTACGGGGCGGCGCGTTGCCGGACTGCGGAGACGCGAATGCCGTGGTTTCGGGCAGCAGTGCAGTGTCCTGCACCGGTTCCTCATCGGGTTCCCGGAAGAACCCGCTGCGCTTCAGGTTCGACATGCTCGCCTTCACGCCGGCGATCACCGCCTCGATGTCCTCGTCGGTGTGCGCCGTGGTCAGGAAGCAGTTGCCCTGGATGTTGGTCTCCACGCCTTCCATGCGCAGCAGGATGAAGAACAGCGCTTCGGTCACGCCCCAGTAGCTGTCGACGAAACGGAAGCGGAACAACGAACCGAAGGTGTCGATGACCACCGGCAGGCGCTCTTCGCCGAAGAACGCATTCAGCGTCTCGGCCAGCCGCGTGGTCTTTTCGTTGAGGGTGCGCTGGAAGCAGGTGCAGCCGTCGCACGATTGCACGCCATCGCCGGAGCCCTTTTTGATTTCTCCCAGGACGGCCAGAGCGGCGGCGATCTTCAGCGGGTTCTGCGAATGGGTACCGGCCATGCCCGTGCGTTTGGAGCTCGGCATGCTGTCGTCGTCGAATCGCCAGGTGCCGCCATCGATCAGGTCCATGTATTTCGCGGCACCTGCGATGACGCCCGTGGGCAGGCCGCCGCCGGGAACCTTGCCATAGGTGGCTATGTCGGCCTGGATGCCGAAGCGGCCCTGCGCACCCTTCGGGCAAACGCGGAACCCGGTGATCATCTCGTCGAAGATCAGCGGGATGTTCTTCTCGATCGTCAGCTGGCGAAGCGCCTTGAGGAATTCCACCGGCTTCTTGTAGGGATGGCGCGATTGCACCGGCTCGACCAGCACGGTGGCGATCTCGCCGGCGAGCTGCTCGATCGTGTCGAGCGACGCCATGTCGCCGTAGTCCAGCACGATGATCTGGTCGGCGAATTCCTGCAGGATGCCCGGCGCCATCGGGAAGCTGTTGCCGGCGAGGTCCCTGGTGGCCGCCACCGCATCCGAGAGGCCGTGATAGGCGCCGTCGAAAAGAACGATCTTCTTGCGGCCGGTCGCCGCGCGCGCGATGCGGACCGCGAACATCACCGCCTCGGTGCCCGATTGCGTGAACAGCGCGCGTTCGTGGCCGGTGATCTCGCAGAACAACTTGCAGGCCCGGAAGATCATGTCGGAATAGCCGACCAGCGGGATGCCCTGGTCCAGGCTGTGCTTGACCGCGTCGATCAGGAAGGGCGCGCGGTGCCCGAACAGATTCACGCCCATGTCGCCGGAGATGTCGATGTACCGGTTGCCGTCGGCGTCGTGGACGTAGGCGCCTTCGGCCTTGGTGTAGGTGATCTGGAAATGGAGTTTCTTCAGATCCTTGATCAGGTGGAAGGCGCGACGCTGATCGACGAAGTGGACCTGGTGTTCGAGAACATTGGCCTTGGACTTCGGCACGAAGCGGTCGTACTTCTCGACGAGAGCGGCGATCCAGGCGCGGTGCTCGTCGGTGAGGTCGCGCTGGTCGAGCGTCTTCAGGGCCCGCGCCGCGCCCTTGCCGGCGTGCGCCGGCGCGATGCCGTCCGCACGGCGGACGATCGCCAGCACCTGCAACTGCGACTCTTTGTCCAACGACTGGAACAGGCGCATGGCGTCCTGCTTGTCGATCTGCTTCGACAGGATTTTTTTCGATACGTCTTCAACGGGCATCTGCATGGCGGGGTCCATCTCGCGGTCGCTAGAATTGATATTGATATCGGATGACGAACTGCTTCTGGTCGCGATACGGCCAGGTCCCACTACGTTCGTCCCGTTCGTCAGGATAGAACAATTCGAAATAGACCGTGGAGTTGTCGTCGATCAGGTAGGAACTGAGAAACTTGTGCTGGAAGCTGGTGTACGGTCTGGTATAGATGGTGAGCCAACTCAGGGTCAGATCGTCGTTGAAGAAGCGGTTGCTCACCGATCCCACCAACGAGTATTCGTCCCGCTCGCGTCCCACGATGTCGCTGCGCCAGTCGAGCAGACGGCTCCAGACGACTTCGGCGCTGTAGGTAAGCGACCGGCCGCCCGGCGAATAATCGAAACCGAAACTCGAGTCGAACTGGTCGCTCTCGACGATCGACAGATCGCTGCTGCCGGCCGGACGCGCGAAGAATGCGCGCGGCTGTTTCAGCGCCACTTCCGCGCGCAGCAGCAGGTTGTCGATCGCGATATTCGCGGTCAGGCCGTACATGCGGAATCGTTGCTGGCGCACCAGATAATCGTTGTCGATCAGCCGCGCCGCCATCAGGCTGATATCGCTCTTGCCGAACGTACGCTTCCACCGCGCCCCGAATTCGTAGGTGCCGGCATTGCCCCAGTCGTCGTCCGGCGCGTTCCTGTCGAAGGCGCCGGGGATGTCGTACTCGGACCCGCGGTCCGGATACTTGTTGTAACCGGGTCGCGGCACGAAGAACGCGGTCCACTGACCGGAGTCGCCGAAGTGATCCATGGCGAGCATCTGCTGACCGACGCGGGACTCCTCCAGCGAGATGAAGAAGAACTCGGCGTTGTTGCGGGGACTCACTTCGTCGGTGATCGCGCCGCCCTCCGAAACGCCCCATGGCAGGATCTGGTAGCCGAGCCGGAAGCTCGTGTTGCCGAAACTGCTCTGCAGGTAGGCTTCGCGCGTAACCAGTTCGCGAAAAGGATTCTCGTCCTTCGCCTTGGCGCGATGATCGTTGCCCCAGTGCAGATTGAGCTTGGTATCCAGGCGGAGAAACAGATTGCTGGTCAAGGGCTTCGAATACTCCACCCGGACAGACGAGCGGTTATTCACCACCCGCTTCGGCGAGGCGAACTTGTACGAGGTTTCGTGCTTCAAGCTGATGCGCAACGGCTCCAGCCAGGCCGCGAGCGGGCCGTCCTCGTCCGGCGTGAGCCCGGTCGGGTCCTCGCCGCCTTCGGTTGCCGATACCGGTCCGTCGGGCTCCTGACCCACAAGGTCGGGACCGACAAGATCCGGGCCGACAATATCCGGACCATCGAGCAAAGGCTCGCCATCGGCGCCCGGTGCCAACGCGCTCTGGACATTGTCCCTGTCGTCGTCGATGTTCGGATCCATATCGATTTCGAGGTTGTCGAAGTCGATGGTCGTGTCGCTGCCGATAAGATCCGGACCATCGATCGAAGGCTCGCCATCGGCGCGCGGTGCCGGCGCGCCCTGGACATTGTCCCTGTCGTCGTCGATGTCCGGATCCATGTCGATTTCGAGGTTGTCGAAGTCGATGGTCGCGTCGCTGCCTTGCTCCGTCGACAGCCCGTCGGAGACTTCGTCGACGCGCGCGTCCGGCGCGCCCGCCTGCGTCTCGGCGGGCGGATCGATAACGACGCCTTCGAGCAAATCGCTGCCCGGATCGGGCGCAGGCCCGGTCTTCGGCGTCTGCGCACAGGCACCGAACGCCACCCCGAGCGCCAGCAGGGAAATACTCACCGACTGCATCGCCACCGACGTCATCGATCGCGCCTGTTGCGGGTGTGGGCGACAGCACGGTTCGCGGACGTGCGTGACTGGGAGAAATACGATCTTCATTCAGGTCTCGTGCCGCTTGTAGATGTCGTCCAGCACATCTCCGGGTTCGACACCCGGAGGCGCCCGCGACGCTCCGCCCTGCGGCGACGCTGCGATCGACGCGTAGATCGATTCCAGCAGGGATTCGAATCCGTCCCTGGCCGCAGACGGCGATTCCATCCCTGCGCGCCCGCGAACCGCGCGCGCAGCTGCGCCGCCACCATCGTCGTCGCCTGACTCGACCTCGGCGGGCAGCTGGTCGGCGGCGTGCGCGGAAGTGGAGTAATGCGAAGACGATTCCATGTCCAATGCGTTCATGTGCGTTCGGTTCACGATGCCATCACCGCTTCGCCGCCGTACCCGCTCGCTGCATCGTGATCCCGGTAATAGCGCACCTCCTCCGACACCCACAGGTCGTCGAGCGCGCGTTGGGAGATCACCTTGATCAGCGCCACCTGATCCATGTCCGAGGCGACGAAGGCTTCGAGCTCCCGCATGGCTTCGTCCGGCTCGATCGAGCCGATCCCCATGCTTTCCATGCGCTTGCGATAGAACGCATCGGTAACGACGCCGACGCTGCCCCAATAGGCCCAGTTGACGATCTTGACCGGATACGGATGACGTGCGCGCATGGCCTGCGCGAAGCTGTCCTTGAAGGTGCAGCCGGCGCAGTAGTTCGACTGGCCGGCGTCGCGGTGGAACGACGCCACCGACGAGAAGAACAGCACGAAATCGAGATCCAGGCCGGCGAAGGCGCGCTCGATGTTGACGCTGACGTCGACCTTGGCCGCAAGGCTCTGGCGGAAGACGGCCTCGTCCATCGCGCGCACCGTCTGATCCTTCAGGACCAGCGCGGAATGCACCACGCCATCGATCCGCGGGAAGCGTTCGCGGATGGCCGCGACTGCCGCAGCAAGCCCCGCAGCGTCGGTAGCGTCGGCGGAAACGTAGTGCGGTTTTCGGCCCAGGCCCGCGATCGCATCGAGCTTCGTTTCGATATCGGCATCCTGCGGCCGGCGACCGATCCAGATCACCTCGGCGTCGTAGCGCGAGACCATGTGCCGCGTCCAGACTTCACCGAGCCCGCCGGCACCGCCGATCACGACGTAGACGCCCTTCTGCCGGTACGCGGCGTGCGGGGACGACAGGCGGCCGACATCGGCGAATTCCTGGCGGAACCACTCGTCGCGGCGGAACGCCAGGCCCCTGCCCTGCTCGTCCCAGGGCAAGGCGAGGATTTCGCGCGGGTCGAGATCGCCGGTCGATTCGATGTCGAGCAGCCGGAAGTGCCATAGCGGCAGCTCCTTGGCGACGCTGCCGACCATTCCATGCACGCCGGCATGATGCGGCGACACCCGTTCGTCGTCGAAGACCTGCAGCGCGCGGCGGGTGACGACCGTGAACTTGAGTTCGCGCTCGAACCGGTCGAGCCGACTCAGGGACTTGAGGATGCGGAACAACGAGAGCACGCCCGCATCCTGGCTGGGGACGATCGCGTCGTGGTCGCCGACGTCCGCATCGGGAGCGAACCACAGCAGATGGTCGAATTCGCGATCGGACAGCAGGCGCTCGATCCGTTCGACCGAAGCGCCGGCAACGATCGGCTGATGCTGCAGTTCGATCGGAGCCGCGCGCAGCCAGGCGAGCAGCGCCTCGTCTCCGCCCAGCAGCAGGCAGCGCTCGCCCGGCGCCGGCGTCACCGCGTCGCGTCCGAAGCGGACCGGATTCCAGATCGGGACCAGCGCGCGCAGGGCAGGTCTGGACGCCGGGGTTGCGGCCGGCCTCGCGAGCGCCGGCGCAGCCCCGACGGCGCGCGTCGACGCAACGGCGGGCGAGGCAACTCCGGGCGCGGATGCGACCGTGCGCGAGATCAGACCGCGGATGCTCACCCGCGGCAAACCCTGACCATCGACCAGATCGATATCCAGCGACGGCATGCCCGCGATGGACGCGCCCGCTGCGCGGCGGACCCGGACCCACATGTCGTCGGTGGTGCCGCCGTGCACGATCATGTTGTCGAAGGCGAACGGCATCACCGCAGCGCCGGCTTCGCCGTCCAAACCCGCGAGCAGCCCGATCGTGCATTGCATCGCCGAATCCATCATCGCGGGATGCAGGCCGAAGCGCGGATCCGCCGCGCCCGGCAGGCGCAGGCGCGCGATCACTTCGTCGCCGTCGGTGCGCAGGTCGGTGATGCCCTGCATCGTCGGCCCATAGCGCAAACCCAGCGCCTCGAAACGCGCGTACAGCGCATCGCGATCGCGGTCCTCGCCCTCGATGGCTTCGTTGACTGCGGCGAGATCCACCGGGTCGGCATCGAAGGCGTCCGCGCTACAGCGGACCCTTCCGCTGGCATGGGGCGTTTCGCCGCCCCCGCTCTCGGAGAGAATCTCGTATTCGAGCCAGCGTCCGCCGTCCTCGTCTTCGCCGTTGTCGTGCAGCACCACCGTCAGCGCGAACGCATCGTCGACCACCACCGGATGGATCCAGGCGTGATCCTGGAATTCGAACGTCCGCGTCCGGTCGCCGGGCAGCGCCAGCGCCGCGGCGGCGCGCACCATTTCGACATAGGCCACGCCGGGCAGCACGCGGCGTTCGAGCACCACATGGTCGCGCAGGAAGAATTCCTCACCGTTGAACTCGGACGTGAAGATCAGACCCGTGACATCGGACACGTTGGCGTGCAGCAGGGGATGCAGAATCGACGCAGCCGCCGCTACCACCGGTTCCGGTCGGGCGCTTTCGGGTCGCTCCGGTATCGCGAAGCGTCTTTTCTCGAAGGGATACGTGGGCAAGGCGATGCGCCGCGCTCCCGATCCCGCGAACAAGGCGTCGAGCGACAACGTCGCCCCGCGGCAGTACAGATCTGCGAGCGCGAGCAGCTTGCTGCGCACTTCTTCGGCCGGCAAACCGCCGAGAACCTGCTGCACCAGAAAACGCGCGAACTCGTCGAGGCCCGGCGTCGCATTGCCCGAACGCTCGGCTTCGCCGCCGACAAAGCAATCCGGCGCGCGCCGATGCCGGTTCAAGCGCTCGAGCTTGGCGATCAGATCGGCGAGATCGTTCACCACCAGCACGCAGCGATGCGCGAAAAGACTGCGGCCCGTGGCAAGCGTGAAAGCGATATCGTCGAAATGTTCGCCGTTGCCGGCGTAGAGCCAGGCGATGAGATCGGTGACCTTGCGCCAGAGCGCGGCCTCGGTCTTTGCCGACAAGACCACGATGCGCGCCATTGCCGGCGAGCGCTGCGGCAGCGGCCGCTGCGGCGGCTCTTCCAGCACCATGAAGGCATTGGTTCCGCCGATGCCCAGACAGTTGATCGCGGCGCGTCGCGGCGTGTCGGACTGCGGCCATTCGATCGAATCGGTGTTGACGTGGAACGGGCTGCTCTCGAAATCGATCTTGGGATTCGGCGTGGCGAAATTGACGCACGGCGGAATGCGCTGGAATTTCAGGCACATCGCGACCTTTATCAGACTCGCCATGCCGGCTGCGATATCGAGATGGCCGATGTTGTTCTTGACCGATCCGATCGCGCAGAACTGGCGACGCTGGGTCTCGCTGCGGAACAACCGGCTGAGCGCAAGGATCTCGATCGGATCGCCCATCGCCGTACCCGTGCCGTGCGCCTCGATATAGCCTAGGCTGTCGGCGGACACGCCGGCGCTGTCCAGCGCGGCACGCATGCAGTCGAGCTGGCCTTCGACCTTGGTGGCCAGGAAACTCATCTTCTGGCCACCGTCGTTGTTGATGGCCGATCCCTTGATCACCGCATGGATGCAATCGCCGTCGGCCAGCGCCTGTTCCACGGACTTGAGCAGGACCATGCCGACGCCGCTGCCGAATACGACGCCTCGCGCGTTCGCATCGAAGGCGCGGACCTGCCCGTCGGCGGACAGGATGTTGCCGCTCTCGTACACATAACCCGCCATGTGCGGCGTTCGCACGGCGACCGCACCGGCCAGGGCCATGCCGCACTCGCCCAAGCGGATGCTCTGGCAAGCCAGATGCACCGCAACCAGCGAGGTCGAGCATGCGGTCTGCACCGCGACGCTCGGGCCGCGCAGGTTCAGTTTGTAGGACAAGCGCGTCGGAGCGAAGTCCTTGTCGTTGCCGACATGCCAACTGCCCCCGGTCTTGCCGACGACATCGGCATAATGCTCGGTGCACGACAGCAGATGGCTGGAAACGATGCCGCCGGATCCGGCGAATACGCCGACCCGGCCGGGTTGGGTGTCGGGTGGATAGCCAGCATCCTCCATGGCCGACCACGCGCATTCGAGCAACAACCGGTGCTGCGGATCCATGATTTCCGCATCGCGCGGCGGAACCCAGAAGAACTCCGCGTCGAAGCAGTCGTGGTCCGCGAGCAGCGGCGCCACTTTCACGTAATCCGGATCGGCCAGCGCTTTGGCCGACACCCCATGGGCCAACAGTTCTTCGGTAGAAAGTGCGGCGATACCGGAGCGACCGGCGCACAGATTCGTCCAGAATTCATGCGTCGAGGCCGAGCCGGGAAATTTCCCGGCCATTCCGATGATTGCGATGTCGCTGTGCTGCTTTTCCATTCCGAATCCTGCTCCAATGCATGCCATCGATCCCGCCGCGCAATGTCGTCGGCGAGGCGGTCGATCGCATCCAGAAAACTACTCGATCAGCGCTCGTAGGCGGCGCAAAGATCGCCGACCGTGCGCAGACCGGTGATCGGCACGTCGCCGCTCGCGAACGGGTCGAAGGAAAACTCCATTTCCAATATCGCGAGAATGCGGGCCAGATGCAGCGAGCGGAATCCGAGATTATCGATGAGCGCGCTGGAATCGCTGATCGTGCCGAGTTGTAGACCCTCCTCCTCGGCGACGCGACGGAGGGTGTCGTAGATGATCTGCTGGTGGTCGTTCATGGTGTTCCTGAAATCGGGGTTGAGCAGAAAGGCCAGCGACGAGGCTGGGCATCAGGCGGAGAAGCCACCATCGACCGAGAGGGTCTGACCGGTGATGGCGCGCGTCGACAGCAGGAAACGGGCGCTGTCGACGATGTCCTGGGTGGTGCACATGGCGCGCATCGGTGTCCGGTTGATGATGCGGGCACGCTGGGCATCGGTCAGATGGCCGACCATCTCGCTTTCGAAAAAGCCGGGCGCGATCGCATTGACGGTGACGCCCTGCGGACCGACCTCGCTCGCGAGGCTGCGCGTGAACCCCAGCAGCGCCGCCTTGGTGGCGCTGTAGACCGACAGGCCCTTGTGACCGCGCAGGGCGTTGACCGAGGAAATATTGATGATGCTTCCGTGACGGTTCGCGATCATGGCCTTGAGGCAGGTACGCGTCAGCACGATCACCGACTCCAGATTCAAGGTCAGCGCCAGATGGATGTCGCGCTCCGAGGTCATCGTCAGCAGGCCCTCGACGCCGACGCCGGCATTGTTGATCAAGGCATCGATGCGCTTGTAGCGGCGCATGACGTTCATGCCGAAAGTCCTGACCCCGTCGAGGTCGGTGCCCTCGATCGCTTCCCAATGGAAACGCTCGCCGTTCGGATCCGCGCTGCGCAGCTGATCGATGAAGCTGTTGCTGGTACGGCTGAACGTGGCGACGATGTCGCCCGCGTCGAGCCGGTCCTGTACCAATGCCTGTCCCAGTCCGCGGCTGCCGCCGCTGATGATGACCACTTTTTTCCCAGTCGCCACTTTGTTGCTCCCTTTAGGCATCGATGACATCGTCCTGCGCTATGCGCGCCGGGCGACGAGTTTTCTTGAAGCGTGCGCCGAACATCGGTTCTTCGCTGACCCTGACCCCGACGGGCACCTTGAACGCCGGCAGATGCTCCCGACAATGCGTGCGCACGCGGCGCTCCACGTCTGCCGTCGGTTCGGGCACGATCAATTGCACCGTCGCGAACACCAGGTGACCGGTCAGCGCGCTTGCCTTGCCGCTGACGACGACGTCGCTGATGTTCTCCACTTGCAGGATCAGGTTCTCGATCTCGCTCGGGTAGACCTTCTCGCCGCCGACGTTGATGATCTCCGACTCGCGCCCGAGGATGCGCAGGTAACCATCGCGCTCCTCGACCATGTCGCCGGTGTTGAGCCACCCGTCTTCGTCGAAAGGCGATGGCGCATTGAGATAACCGATCATCGCCGCGTCGGTCCGGATCCAGAGGATGCCGTCGACGATCCGGGTCTGATGGTGCTCGCCACCGACCTTCATCCAGGTCGAGCTGGCGTCTTCCGATCGGGTCGGCAGTATGCCGACTTCGGTGAGTCCATACGTCTGCTTGCAGCGCACGCCGGGCAAGGCCTGGTTCAACGCCTTCAGCGTCGCCAGCGACATCGGCTCGGTGCCGTAGGTGACCAACTCCAGCGACGACAGATCGTAAGCCTGACGCTGATCCGAAATGAGGAGCATGTTGAGGAAGGTCGGCGTCGTCGGCAGCAGCTGAACGCGCTGCGACTCGATCGCGTGACACACCGCGGCGGCCGAGCGATCCGCGACGAACACTGCGGTGCCGCCGTTGCACAATACGTGCAGCAGCGTGTTGATGCCGCCGATATGGTCGAACATCAGGAAAATCAGGGTGCGGTAGGCCGCCCCGGGTTTCTGCAGGACATTCGCGATCAGCCGCGAGAAACGATGCACCGAGGCCTTGTTCTTGCCGGTCGACCCGGACGTGAACAGGATCAGCCCGGCTTCCTTGGGTTCGCCGCGCAGGCGATCGAGCAGCGGGTGCGCCTGGCCATGACCGCAGTGCGTGTATCGACTGCTGCCGTCGTTCGAGAATTCGAAAACGCCATCGACGCATGCGGTCGCGAGCGCGTCGTCCACTTCGAAGTCGCTGGCGGACAGGAAGGGCACCACGATGTTCGCATTTTCGACCAGCGCGAACAGCAACCCGATCATGTCGCCGGAGACCTGCCCGCGCAGTGCGATGCATGCGCCCGGGGCGATGCCCGTCGTCTGCAGTTGCTGCCGCCAGTGACCGATTTTCGCGTGCAATTGGGCATAGTCGAGCGTCGCGCCGTCACAGACGATCGCTGTGCGTCCGGCGTAGTCCGCCCAACCCTCGATGAGTGTCGCGAGATCCTGCATTCAACGCTCCCTGTTCGAAGACCCGCAACGCGGGTGAATCAGCCGATTATCCGGTCCAGCAGTATCAGGTCGAAAAACGGTTCGATCAACCAAGCTTTCGACATGGTTTCCACGGGCTGTGCGTGCCCCTGCGATCCTTGTGTCGAACGCCATGCCGGGCGACCACAGGACAAATGCCTGCGCCTCGCGGTTGCCGGTGCGGCAACGCGCATCATGCCCAGACTTTGGTGACAACGATGCGATGCCCATCAGGTCGCGTCCGCCTCGAAGATCGCGTCGAGCGCATCCTCGAATTCGAGGCTCGCCGTACGCTGCGCCGTGCCGTCGGACGCCGGCGTCCGCCCCGGGGCGTAGAGCGATTCGAGCATCGAGGCGAATTCCTCGTCGTGCGCGCGTTCGGCGTCCGGCGTCTCCGGATAGCCGATCGTCAGGCCCTTGATCTTGATGAGCACGCGACCTTCGGCATCGATCACGTCGATGTCGATCACGGCACGGCCGTCGTGGCGGCCACCGCCGCGTGCCGACCGAACCCATATCGCACCTTCACGGGCCGCCCCTTCACGGGCGCCGACCGGCGCGAACGCGATGCGCTCCAGTGCGAGCAGGGTCGTTGCCGACGACGGAACGCCGCCGCGGGCCAGATGATCGAGACAGGCCAGGTGCGAGAGCGAGAGCAACGCCAAGGTGTCCAGCGCATCGACTGCGGCCGCATCGACCGCGCCATCCGGCGCCGGCGGCAAGCGGAATTCGAGCAGTTGCTGTCGCTCGCCGCGGAGACATGCGACAACGCCATTGGGCAGGCGTTCGCGGACCATGCCGGCATCGACCAGGGCGCCATAGAAGGCCGGAGCGTCGTGGACTTCGCCACTGAACAATTTACGCAACTGGGACACATCGATGCGGCCAGGATCTTCGCTCGCATCGTAGTTGCCGGCGCCTTCGCACAGCATCGACTCGCCGTCCGCGCCCCCGGTCCTTACTTCGAAGTCGAAGCCGCTGTCGCCGGTCGCGTACAGCTCCGCGGAGACGGTGCCGCCCTGTGTCGTGGGCTCGAAGCCCGCCCACGTCAGGGAACGCAATTCGATGCGTGCCTTGTGACCACGGTCGCCGAGGGATTCCCGCACCGCCAGCCGTACCATTTCGACCGGCAGCAGCTCCGGCAGTCCGACGTCGGGCCGCAAAGCCGTCCCGCGCAGCGATTTCTCCAGCGCCGCACTGTCCGATGCGAACGACTGCCGCCCGAATACCGAGACGTTGCGATGCAGCAGCGGATGCAGGGCGGCCTGCGTGCCCGACTGCGCTTTCTGCGCCTCTGGATTGATGCTGAACCAATAGCGTTCGCGCGCGAAGGCATAGGTCGGCAACGCGCAGCGGCGCATGGCGTAACCGGTGTACAGCGCCTTCCAGTCGGGCTCCTGGCCCTTCAGCCAGATGTCCAGCAGTGGGGCGAGATCGCGCTCGCGCAGATGTTGTGCGATGACGTCGGCGGCGATCGTGCCGATGTCGGCCTTGCGGCGGACGCTGGCCTGCCTGACGCCCGCGCCTTCGACATCGCCCTGCACGAAGCGCTGCAGACGCTCGATGAGGTCCTGCATGGAATTCACGACCAGTCCCATGCGCTCGGACATCGGGTCGCGGCCGACCTGCAGGGTATAGGCGACATCGGCAAGCGTGTCCGCGTCCGGACCGGCAACGAGATGCGCGAGCAGGCGCTCGGCGTTCGCGCGCAGGCGGTCGGCGGTCTTGGCGGACAGCACGACCAGACAGGGGCCGGTCGGACGCGCGGCAGAGACCGTCGACGGCTCGATATATTCCTCGAGCACGACGTGCACATTGGCGCCGCCGAAACCGAACGAGCTGATGCCGGCGCGGCGCGGGAACGGACGGCCCTGGTCGTCGACCGCGGACTCCCAGTCCTTGGTCTTCTCCACCGGATAGAACGGCGTGTTGTCGAGATTGATGTAGGGATTGAGTTTCTCGAAGTGCAGCAGAGCGGGAATCTGCTTGTGTTTGATGGACAGCAATACCTTGAGGATGCCGGCGATGCCCGCCGCGGTTTCGAGATGGCCGATGTTGGTCTTGGCAGAAGTCAGGCCGATGTGCGGCTTGGCGGCCGGCGGCAGCTGATGCTTCCGGTACAGGTCCGAGAACGCCTTCTTCATGGCCTGGATCTCGATCGGATCGCCCAGGCTGGTACCGGTGCCGTGGCATTCGAGATAACCGACGCTGCGCGGATCGATCTCGGCCTTCTCGTAGGCCTCGACCAGCAGATCGGCCTGCGCATTGGGGTTGGGCGCGGTCAGCATCGTCGCCTTGCCGCCGTGGTTCTCGGCGGTGGATTTGACGACCGCGTAGATGTGGTCGCCGTGGGCGATCGCGTCTTCCAGCGACTTGATCAGGATCGCGCCCGAGCCTTCGCCGCGCACGTATCCGTTGGCGCGCGAGTCGAAGGTCTTGCACTTGCCGTCGTCGGCGAGCATGCCCGCCGCACCGAAGGAGATATGCCCCGCCGGCGTGAGCATGACCTGCACGCCGCCGACGATCGCCATGTCGCAGCTGCCGGTGTGGATGGACTCGATCGCGCGATGCAGGGCGATCAGCGAACTCGAACACGCGGTGTCCAGCGGCGCGCTGGGCCCGTGCAGATTGAGCAGGAACGACACGCGGTTGACCAGAATGGCGTGCGACGTGCCCGAGGCGGAATAACCGTCGAGCTCCGCCTGGTTCATCGCCATCAGGTCGATGTAGTCGCGGGTCGCCGCGCCGACGAACAGGCCGGTCCTGGTGCCCGCCAGATCGGAGACACGGTGGCCGGAATCCTCGATCGCGCCCCAGACGCTCTCCAGGAAAATGCGCTGCTGCGGATCCATCATTTCCGCTTCGCGCGGCGAGATGCCCCAGAACAGCGGATCGAACTTGTCGACCTCGCGCATGAAGCCGCCCCACTTCGACAGCGTCTTGTTCTTCTCCGCCATCGGATTGCCGTAATACGCTTCCCAATCCCAACGATCCGGCGGAATGAGCGTGACCATGTTGTTCTCGGCCTTGCTCAGCTTGTCCCAGTATTCGTCGAGCGTGTCCGCCTGCGGCATCACACCGCTCATCCCGACGATGGCGATCGGCCGCTCGATGAAGCGCCGCGCCGGTGAGAAGCGGCCGTTGCCTGCGGATACCGGCGCGTCCGACACCGTGACGGCCGGCGCCGTGAGGAGGTTCTTCGATGCGAATACAGGCTGATCCGGGACCACCTGGACCGTGCCGGTCGATCCAGCGTTGACGGCCGTCGACGGCGCGCCTGCCTGCGCGTGCACGCGGAGCATGTTCTCGCGGTGATCCTGGGCGAGATGTTTGGCGATCTCGCGGATGCTGGGATATTCGAAGAACAGGACCGGCGTGATGTCCAAGCCGTACTTGTCGTTGACCATGTTGCTGAACGACGTGAGCCCGATCGAATCGAAGCCCAGGTCCAGCAGGATCGTGTCCAGATCGACATCGTCGGCATCGATCTTGAGGAAGTCCATGACGATCTGCGACAACGCTTCCTGGACCCGTATCGCCAGATCGCCGTCCTCGCCAGCCGCCGGCGCAGTCGCGGCGGCGGCGGCCGTTGCGGCGGCCTTGGCCGGCGCCTCCTCCACGCCGATGCCCCACGTGCGCTCGACCTTGTCCTTCACACCCTGCAGCACCGCAAGATGCGGCAGATCGCTGTGCAGGCCCAGCATGAACGCCTGGATGCCGACCTCGCGCTGCAGCGCGCGGATACCGAGATTGCGCTCGAAGAACAGCGCGGTCTGCTCGTCGAGACGCATGCCGCCTTCGGCCCAGATCGACCAGTTCAGGCTGAGCGCCTTGCCGTGCCGCTGTCCGGCGCGCGTGCGCGCATTGCGCTGCGCGGCGAACGCATCCATGAAATGGTTCGCGTACGAGTAGTCGCTCTGGCCGGCATTGCCCGCGAGCGCCGCCAGCGACGAAAACATCACGAAGAAATCCAGCGGCTCGTCGCGCGTAGCATCGTCCAGCAGCACCGAGCCGCGGATCTTGGGCGCGAACACCGCCGCCATTTCGTCGCGCGTCTTGTTGCGCAGATACGCATCGCGCAGCACGCCGGCACTGTGGATGATGCCGTGCAGCCCGCCGTAGCTGTCCTTGCACACGCGGACGAGTCTTTCGACATCCTCGCGCCTGGAGACGTCGGCCGGCACGTACACCACTTCGCCGCCCGCCGCGCGCATCGCTTCCAGCGCCGCTTCGGTGTCGGGCTTGAGCGCACCGCGACCGCTCAGCACCATCCGCGCCTGGAACTGTTTCGCCAGATGCTCGGCGAAGATCAGGCCCAGACCGCCGGCGCCGCCGGTGATGAGGTAGACGCCGCGATGCCGGATCGGCGCCGCATCGTGCGCCAGCGGCGCGGGTGCGGGCCGGTTGTGGATGCGACGCAGATAGCGGGTGCCTTCGCGGTAACGCACCGCGAGGGCCTTGGTGTCGTCGCGGAATTCCGCTGCGATCGCGGCGACCGACATGCCGTCGAAGCCGGGTTCGACGGCAGGATCCGCACCGATGATTTCGACGACCTTGCACGCGAGTTTCGGACACTCAGCGCGCAGGATCGTCGCGAAGCCCTGGATCGCCTCGTTGTACGGCTGTGCAGCGAACGGCGTGCTGAAATACAGATACTGCAGGCGGACATCGGCCTCGCATTTCTGGGCGATGACCGCCTGGGTCAGGTACAGGAAGGCGTACACGCCGCGATCGAGCGCCTGCATGGTGCGGTCTTCGGCCGACAGACCGTCGGCATCGTTCCCGGGCAACGCGGACCACGCGAAACACATGTGCAGGGTGGCATCGGATTGCTCGCGCAGCGCCGACAGCAGGGTGGCGAAATCCTCGCGGTTGCCGGCATCGATGCGATAGCGATGCGCGTCGATGCGGGCATAGCCATCGCCCGGCAGTACTGCGATGAGCGTGCCGGGATCGCCGCCCGAGGCGACCAGCGCGGCGCGGTAGGCGTCGTGGCCCGCCTCGTCCGGCGCGAACAGCACCACCGTCTGCCGCGACGGTTCGCCGGCATGGATGGACAGCGGCGACGGCTGCCATTCGGTGCCGAAATACAGGGTGGAAAACTCGCCGTCGTCGGCCGGTGGCGGCGCCTTGGACGCGGCACCCGGCTTCTCGTGCACGTCGAGCAGCGGCACACCGACCGAATCGCGCACCCGCACCAGCACCTTGCCGTGCTCGTCGACGATGAGCACGTTCATCTTCGAGACGTTCGACGATTTCCTGGCGTCGTTCGCATCGGTCACATAGCTGTAGCAGACCGGCGTGAGCGGATGCAGGATCTCCACTTCGCCCAGCGAGTACGGCACGAACATTTCGCCGCCGGCGTCGGCGAGGCGCGCGCCCATCGCGGCCTGGAACGCGGAGTCGACCAGCGAGGGATGCAGCACGAACTCGTCGAAGCGCAGCGCGTCGAGTTCGGGGATCTTCAGTACGCCGAGCACTTCGAAGCTGGACTGCGGGTTGCGATGGACCTCCTGCAGCGCCTGGAAGGTCGGGCCGAGGCCCAGACCGAGGGTCTTGAACTGCGGATAGGCGCGTTCGGCGTCGCTGACCTTCTCGCAGCGTCCGCGGATCGCATCGAGGTCGACGAATTCGTCCTCGGCGGCCTCTTCCTGCGCGGTGGCGTATTGCAGCTTGCCCTGGCAGTACAGCTGTTTGCCGCCGCCCTCGCGTTCGCTGAAGACCTCGAACGTCACCGTGTCGCCCGAGGGCTTCAGTTCGATGAAGACTTCGTTCGGCACGCCGTTCTGGACCGTCAGCGGACTGACCCAGAGGATGTTGCGGATCCTGCGGACCTTGCGCCCGGCGGCGATTTCGCCGGCCTTGCGCGCGAAATCGAGATACGCGACGCCCGGCAGGGTCGGAATGTCCGAGACCAGATGGTCGTAGATGAAGAATTCGCGGTCGTTGAAGACCTTGCGGAACAACTGACGTTCGAACGTGGATTCGTTGGTGTCGATCAGCGGATGCAGGCCTGAGGCATGCCCAACCGTCATCGGGCCGATCGTGCTGCCCTCAGCGGGTTCGAGCCAATGACGCTTGTCGGCGAAGGGATACGTCGGCAGCGAAATGCGCCTGCCCTGCCCGCCGCTCTGCATGCCCTGCCATTCGGACACCAGGCCGTCGATCCACAGCTGCGCCAGCTTCATCGGATCGCGCGATTTCGCGAGCAGATCGACGAACGCTTCCTTTTCCTTGCGGCTGAGCATCTTGGTGATGCCTTCCGCATTCTTCACGTGGCCGTTGAGAATGTTCTCGTCGCGCGTGCCAGCCAGGAAGCACTGCAGCCTGTCGATCAGCCGTTCGTGGCTGTCCGCGAGAATGGCGACACGGTGATCGAAGGATTTGCGGCCGAGCTGCAGGGTGAAGGCGATCTCGTCGAGGCTGGGCGCGGACGCGTCGTCGCGATGCTTCTCCATGAACGACTTCAGCCGCATCGCGACCTGCCGCAGTTGCTCCTCGTTGCGCGCGGACAGCGGGAATATCCGCAGGCCGCGTTCCACCGGCGTGCCGTCGGTGGACAGCGCGGTGTCGTCGGCCGCTTCGAGAATCACGTGCGCATTCGAACCGCCCGCGCCGAAGGAACTAATGCCCGCGCGCAGCGGCTGCAGCACGCCGTCGACCTCTTTCGGATGCCATGGCGTCAGCGCCTGCTGGACCACGAACGGCGAATGCGCGAAATCGATGAACTCGTTGAGCTGCGCCGAATGCAGCGACGGCACCAGGGTGCGGTGACGCATCTGCAGGATCGTCTTGCAGACGCCGGCGATGCCCGCGGCCGCTTCCAGATGGCCGATGTTGGTCTTGATCGAACCGATCGCGCAGCTCTGCAGCGCGACCTTGTCGTTCTCGAACGCCTGGTTGAGGCCGGCGATCTCGATGGGATCGCCCAGTTCGGTGCCGGTGCCGTGGGCTTCGATGTAGCCGATGCTGCGCGCGTCCAGGTTGGCCTTCTTCAGCGCCGTGGTGATGACATCGCACTGCGCCTTCGAGTTCGGCACCGCGTAGCCGCTGTTGCGGCCGCCGTGGCTGATCGCCGAGCTCTTGATCACCGCATAGATGTTGTCGCGATCGCGCCGCGCCTGCGAAAGCGGCTTGAGCAGCAGCGCGCCGACGCCCTCGCCCGGCACGTAGCCGCTGGCATCGCGGCCGAACGCGCGACACAGGCCATCGTCCGACAGCAGCCCGCCGGCCACGGTGATTTCCTGCTTGCACTGGTGCACATCGAGGTTGACGCCGCCGACCAGCGCGGCCGCGCATTCGCCGCGGCGGATGGCGTCGCAGGCGAGATGGATCGCGGTCAGGCTGGCCGAGCACGCGGTATCCACCGCGATGCTGGGGCCGGTGAAATTCATGAAGTAGGAAACGCGGTTCGCCACGCTCCACAGGAACGAATTGGCGATGACTTTGTTGCCGGCCAGGCGCTCCTCCGCGCCGACCATCTGGTACATCGCCCACACCGCACCGACGTACACACCGATCCGGCGCGCACCCAGTTCATCGCTCTGGAACGCTTCGGGATAGTAGCCGGCGTCTTCCAGCGCTTCCCAGGTGACTTCCAGGAACAGGCGTTCCTGGGGGTCCAGGGTCTCCGCTTCGCGCGGCGAGATGTTGAAGAACAGCGAGTCGAACCGGTCGAGATCGTCGAGAAAACCGCCGCGGTACCGGCCCAGTACATCGCGGTTGCGTCGGCGGTCGAACCGCGACTGCGGAATGTCGCTGATGCAGTCGCGGCCCTGGGTCAGATTCTCCCAAAGCTCGTCGGCGTTCCGGGCCTTCGGCAAACGCGCCGCCATGCCGACGATCGCGATCTCCATGTCGCTCTCGATGGGCATGTCGGCCGCGCGCGGGGCGGCGGCCTCGGCAGCGCGCACGCTGTCCCCTGCGTGCGCCACTGGCGTATTTGCCGCTTGAGCGGATGCCGCTGCAGTCTGCGCTGCGGGTTCTTGCGTATTGCCTGCGGGCGCCGGTGCGACGCTCTGCGGCGACAGCAGTCGATGAAGCGTGAGGCGGACGTTGAGATTGCCTGCGCCTTCGGCGGCGCTGAGATCGGGAATATTGACGATGTCCGCGAATGCGTTCACCAGCCGGTCGCCCAGCCGCTTTACCTCGTCGGCCTTGAGGCCTACGGGAATCGCCAGCCTGACCAGTTGATTGAGCGAAGTGTTCTGCTGCATGCCGACGCTGTGGGCGCCGGCACGGATACCCGTCGCCAGATACAGCCACGCCGCGAACGACGCCACCGGCGCCGCCAGATCGCGGAATGCCGGAATGCGTTTGACGTCGATCAGCACGCAGTGGGCCAACGCCGGACGCACGACAGGCACAAACCGTTCCGCGAGATGCGTTCCCAGCGCGCGAACGGCATCGACGCGGCGACGGACCTGGGTCTCGATGTAGCCGCGGTTCTGCAGCGATGCCGCAATGCATTTCTTTTCGGTGACATCCAGCGCTTTGCCGCCGCGCTGTTGCAACGCCTGCAGCCGGTCGTGCAACGCCTGATCGTTGGTGGCGATCAGCCCGCCCTTGTTGACGCAGAAATCCTTGGCCAGGCTGGTGACCACCGCATCGCCCTGCGACAGCAGCGCCTCGACGACCTGCCACAGCGAGGCATCGCGCCACTCGGGGTCGTGTTCGATGACGACCAGCGCGTTTTCCAGCACGCGGGTGGCGTCGAGCACCAGCGGAACGCCGTGCTTCTGCAGCAGCGCTTTCACCTGCTTCAGGTGCGCCAGCGACACCGCGCCGCCGCCGCCGGCATTGTCGGTCAGCTCGATGCAGACATAGCCGATCTGCGCCGCGTGCGCTTCGATCTCGGTCTGCAGCGCCGGCAGATCGATGTCGCCCTTGAAGGGTTCATCGGACTGCAGGTCGAATACTTTGGCCACCGGCAGTTCCAGCGGCGAGAAACCCTTGTCGATCTGATGGTAGATGGTGCTGGGAAACAGGATGTTCTGCGGTACCCGGCCCTTCTTTTCCCACGCCTGGCAGAACAGGTCTTCCGCGGCGCGTCCGGATTCGGTCAGCGTGAAATGCGCGAACGGAAACACGCGGCGCAGACTGGCGTTCACGTCGATCGGCCGCTGGATCTGCGCGAACAGGATGGCCATCTGCCTGTCGATGGCCGGCAACTGCAGCTGCGCCCAGGAATCGGTCTTCAGATCGAAATCGACCTGTGCCGCGGCGAGATTCTGCGGATTGAACCCGGCCGATTCCAGCGCTTTCCAGCGCGGCGTGGAGGCGATGTCGGCAGTCTGTGACGTGAACGTCGGTGCCGGTGAATTCACCGCGATGGCGGTCGCTGGCGCCGATGCGGGCGTGGCCGACGCATCGATCGCAGGCGGCTCGTCGCTGTCCGCGGTCGACGGATCGGCGATCATCAGGATGATGTCGAGGACGTTGTCGGCCTTGCCCGCATCGACCGCGCGGCACAGGAAAATATCCTTGCTTTCCGGACGGAACTTGTTCTTGAACTGCAGATTGCCCGCGTCGTTGAAGATGTTCTGCTGGCGCAGATCCTCGAGGATGCTTTCGATCGCGGGATCCGCGTCGGGCGAATCGCCGAGTTTGCAGCCATACGTGCCGCCGAGACTGAAGACGCTGCAGCCTTCGTCGCGCAGGGTCTGGATGATGTTGACGATCGCGAATTCCAGGCCGCCCAGCGGCATGTCGGGTCCGTAGAATTCGAGATCCATCAGATAGCCCGCGCCCGCCGCCAGCGGCGAGACCAGGATCGCGTTCTGAAGCGCATCGTCGACGTAGCTCAGGAACAGCCGATGCTCGCGATCCAGCGTGCCGGCCAGGATTTCGGCTTTGACGATGTGGATCAGAGGGTTGACCATCGTGCGCGATGCGCACCACTGGTCGATGATCGCGGCGACCGCTTCGGCGGTCTTCGGATCGCTGCCGCAGACGTATTCTTCGGTGCGGCAGGCGCCGGCGTTCGCGAACTTGGACACCAGATAACGCAGGCGGCGCATCTTCTGGCCTTCCAGCGTGAACGACGCCAGATCGGTCACACGCTGCATCACGCCGAACGGCGTCGCGGAAAACGCCTTGCCGCACAGCGCAGGCAGACGGTCTTCCACGAACAGATTGAATTGCAGACCGTGCGCATCGCAATACCGGTACAGCTGCTCGGCGAGCGGCACGAAATGTTCGTCCGGGCCGGTATAACCGTAGGCGAGCAGGATGCCCCTGCCCTTGCCGCAGTTGAAATAACCGCGCTGCTCATCCCCGAAGAACAGCAGCGGCGCGATCATCGCGGTACCGCGCGACACCGAGGATTCGTTTTTGTACTGGTGGAAAATCTCCGCCCGGCGCTGGCTGAGCTGCGGGTAGCGGTCCAGATGCCGCAGCGCGACCATCGTCGGCAGAGACGGTGCGGCGACGACAGGCGGTGCGGTCGCGGCAACAGCGGCGGCATGCACAGGCGCAGCTTGCTGTCGCGTGACCTCCGCCTGCATCGCTGGCGCGCGAACCGGCGGCGGCGCGTCCCCGAACTTGCGCATCAGCACATCGGCATGCGCCTTGACGAAATAGCGGGCCAGGTCGCGAACATTGAAGTTCTCGAACAGAAGCGTCTTCGGCAGCGTGCCGAAGTCCTGTTCGAGGCGCTTGAGTATCTTCAGAATCAGGAACGAGTTGACGCCGAGTTCGCCGAACGGCGTTTCCGCATCGAAGACCAGCGCAGCATCCGCCGCTTCGCAGATCAGCGATTTGAGATAATGCTCGGTGCGCTCATGCAGGGTATCGTGGTCCATCATTGATCAGCATCCCTTGCGTTCCTTCCCCGGCGCCAAGTCTTTCCGGCACCACGTCGAATCATAGTCACTTGAAGATCGAGTAACAACTCGAATAACGGAAATTCCTTGGGAATTTCGCCGTTTTTTCGTGAATCGAGGTCTGCGGCGCGCCGTCGCGCGGCTGCGTCGCCGCCTCCGCACGCGATGCTTCCCGGATACAGGTCATATTTCGACAACGATCTTTCCGCACGCATGGCCTTTCTCCAGATAACGGATGGCATCGGCAGCGTCCCCAAGCGGGTAATGCCGATCGATGACCGGGCGAAACGCCCTTTGCTCGAGCAATCCGGCGAGCGTCGCCAGATCCTCGGCCGTGGAAGTTTTCGACACCACGATCCAACGATGTCCGCGGTCGACGAGCGGCATCGCCAATACGTTCAGCGCAGGGCGCAGCGGACCGATCCAGCGGTTCGTGCCGGGTCCTCCCACCCAGACGAACCGGCCCTGCGGCGCGAGCACGCGCCGGCAGCGACGCACGGCCTGGCTGCTGACCATGTCGACGATCGCGTCGTAACGGGTGGAACCGGCGGTGAAATCGTGCTTCCGGTAATCGATGACATGATCGGCGCCGATGTCGCGCATCAGCGACCGCTTGGCTTCGCTGCACACGGCGGTGACCGTGGCGCCGAAATGCTTCGCGAGCTGCACCGCATGCACGCCCACCCCGCCGCCCGCGCCATTGATCAGCACGTGCTGTCCGGATGTCACCTGACCGTAATCGCGCACCGCGTAGAGCGCGGTGCATCCCGCCAACGGCACGGAGGCGGCCTCGCCGAAAGAAAGATTCTGCGGTTTCCTTGCCGCGATCGCCGCAGGAACACAGAGGTATTCGGCGAACGCGCGGGTGCGTCCGGTGTACAGGCTCGATACCTCGCCGAAAACTTCATCGCCGGGACGGAAAACGGTTACCGCATCGCCCACCGCGTCGACCACGCCAGCAAAGTCCAGGCCAAGACCGTTGTTCTTCGGGCGTTTCAGGCCGGACTGGAACCGCATCATATAAGGGCGCCCATGCATCAGATAGCTATCGGCCGGGTTGACCGAGGACGCACGCATGCGGATGCGCAATTCATCCGGGCGCGGCTCCGGAACGTCCACGTCGCGCATCTGCAGCACATCGGGCGACCCGTAGTCGTGATAAACGATCGCTTTCATACGCTTGTCCTGATATCGGTCTCGATCTTGACGATCGTGCCCTGCGCCACCGCGACCAGCATGGATTCCTGATTGCGGACGACGTAGACCTTGCATTCGCACACCGCCTGTCTCAATGCGAAGGCCAGCACGGAAGATTTTGCGACCAGCAGATCGCCGATGGTCGGCATCACATAATTGATCTTGAATTCCGAGGTCACGCAATTGCCGAGCACGGTCGCGCCTGCGAAGGTCAGGCAATTGTCGGCCAGATAACTGACAACGCCGCCATGCACGAATCCGTAACTCTGCTTGAAGTCCTCGCGGATCCGCAGCGACAGTTCGGCATAGCCCTCGGACAGCTCGCACAGCTCCGTGCCCAGCAGCCTGCTGAAGGGCTGCGACACCAGCACCTGCTGACCCATTTCGAAGAATCCGTTCAACTCGACGCCCTCGCTGCGGAATATGGGGCGTTGCCCGATGCGTACGCGGCGCCGGCGGGATCGTTCAGCCCGATCCGCTGCAGCGCGCCGCGGTATGTCCGCTCGTCCTTGCCGAAGGGATTGATCACATCGCTGAATGTCGATGCGCTGTCGGCGGGAAGCAGATATTTGACGAACGTCGCAAGGGTTCCGCTGGGGCCAACGTCCAGGAAATGGAAGTCGCCCCTCTCGAGCAGGCGACGCACCGTGGCGCCGAATTCGACCGGCTGCCGGAACGTGGCCCACAGGCGCCGCAGCCAGTCCTTCGGATCGCTGTCGCCGTCGTACACGCGGCCGTCCAGACACGACACCATCGGCGTGCGCAGCGGTGCGAAGTCCAACTTTTCCGCCAGCGCCATGAACGGCGCTTCGAGCGCCCGCTGCATTTCGGTATGGAACCCGTAATTGACGGCCAGCGCCTGATGCACCACGCCGTCGCGCTTCAGCGCTTCTCGCAGCGGCGCGATCGCGTCGACCGGTCCGGTCACGACGAGATGCCGGTCGAAATTGCGCGCGGTCACCCAGCAACCCGTGAGCAGGTCGGCATAGCGCGTTTCGATGTCGGGCACGTCGACCACCGCCAGCATCGTCGCCGGAGGGCTTTCGGCTTCGATCAGCCGGGCGTAATCGACGGCGAAGCCGATGCCCTGCTCGATGGTCAGCGCTTCGCCGACGATCGCGGCGGTGAGTTCGCCCAGACTGTAGCCGAGCAGATAGTCCGGCCTGGCGCCCGCTTCGATCAGCACCCGCGCCAGGCTGAATTCGAACGCGAGGAGCGCCGGATTGGTATGCAGCAGGCGGTCGAACGGCTGGCTTTTGTCGCCGTCGCGGTACAGCACATCGCAGAGCGAAGCGCCGATCAGCGGCGCCGCGATTTCGTCGCAGTGCTCCATCCACAGCCTGAATCTGGGATGCCGGTCGTAAAGCTCGCGTCCCATCTGATGGTACTGCGAGCCTTGTCCGGAAAACATGAAGACGAGAGGAAGACGCATGGACGGTCAGGCCGCCGAATGTTCTTCGAGCGACAGCTCGTCGAGATCGAAGTAGCCGTTGAAACCTTCCATGTACACCGCAGCGCGGTGACCGAACAGCACAACGGCCGGGGTACGCGTGATCAGCGCGCCATACTCGGTCACCAGCGACTTCACGCCGGTGCCGACGGGATGGCGGCTGTTCCAGGCAGCGACCTTCTGCTCGGCGAGCGCGAAACGATCGCCGTGCGCGCTGCCGGCATCTGCCGCGGTGCTCATGGGCGCCGCAACGGCGGCGTCGACGTTCGCGACCTGCGGTTTTTCATCGGCTTGCGCCGGCGGCGGCGCCTGCTCCGCAGCGGCCTTCGCGGCGATCTGTTTGATCTTGAGGATCATTTTCGCGAGCACATCGCCGTGGCCGATCTCGACGAATTCCATCGCATCCGACAGCGACATGAGATGGTGGATCGTGTCGCTCCACAGCACCGTGCTGGAGATCTGTTTCGACAGGTACTCGACGACGGCGCCGTTCGGGTAAGGCTTGGCGGTCAGGTTCGCGATCACCGGTATCTTCGGCTTCGAGAATTTGCGCTTCTTGAGGAAGGCCTCGAATTTCTGTTTCGCCGGGATCATCAGCCGCGAATGGAACGCACCGCTGGTATTGAGCGGCACGTACATGACCCGGTCGAACTGGAAGATCTCCTGGCATGCGGCGATATCGGCGGTGGGCCCGGAGATGACGATCTGCAGCGGCGTGTTGTAGTTGGCGATGTCGACGTTGACCAGCCCTTTCTCCTTCAGCAACGCCTCGATCTGGTCGCGGCTGGCGTTGACGATGGCGGCCATCGCGCCCTGGGTCGCCTCGCTCATCAACTCGCCGCGCTTCTTGACCAGCTTCAGGCCGGTCTCGAAGTCGAAGCATTCGGCCGCCAGCAGCGCGTTGAATTCGCCGAGGCTGTGACCTGCGAGGAAATCGGGCGTCTCGCCCGTGTCCTGGATCCGCTTGTAGTACGACAGCGCATTGACCACGTAGAGCGCCGGTTGCGTGAACTGGGTCTTGCCCAGTTCGCGCCGCGGATCCTCGAGACACAGTTCCTTGATGGAGTAGCCGAGCACCGCGTCGGCCTTCGCGGTCAGCTCCGGAAACGCATCGAACAGATCGCCGCCCATGCCGCGCGCCTGCGAGCCCTGCCCCGGGAACATGTAGGTTTTCATCGAATCCTCCTGAAAAAAACGTAATTACGAAAGTGTTGTCGATCAGCCGCGTTGCAGGCAGATCGCAGTATTGATGCCGCCGAAGCCCATGCTCATGTTCAGCGCGCGCTTGACGACGTGATCGATGGCGGACGCGCCCACCCAGCGGAATCCCGCGTCGATGGGGTTGTCCAGATTGCGCGACGGATGCAGGCGTCCTGCCTGCATCTGCAGCATCACCGCGACGAGTTCGACCATGCCGGCGGCGCTGAGCCCATGCCCCACCAGCGATTTGGTCGCATTGATGTACGCGCGATCCAGTCCGCAGGCGCGCAGCGCGGCCAGTTCGGTCTCGTCGCCGACCACCGAAGCGGTGCCGTGCGGATTGACATAATCGATCGCATCCGCGGGCAGCCCGGCCATCGCCAACGCGCCGCGGATCACGGCGGTTTCGCCTTCGAGCGACGGATTGGGATTGCGGTTCGCGTCCCAGGCCATCGCCCAGCCCTTGAGTTCGGCGTACGGCGTGCGCGTCGCGTCGGCGGCGCGGCGTACGACGATCGCTCCGCAGGCTTCGCCGAAGATGAAACCGTCGCGGTCGCGGTCGAACGGCCTGCAGGCCAGCGCGGGCTCGCGCGCGAAGCGGTCCGAGCCCATCGCGCCCAGCGAACGGAACGCCTGGCACTCGAAGAACGACAGATCCATCAGTGCGCCGAGCGCGATGCAGACATCGACCTGTCCGGAGCGGACCGCTTCGATCGCCTGGATCGCGGCCAACTGTCCGCTCGCGGACGCGCCGCCGACGGTGATGGCCAGACCGCGAATGCCGAAGACTTCGCTGCACACGCCGCACAGATCGGTATCCATGAAGGTCATCGCATGCGTCGGACGCAGGAATTCCACCCGGTCCTGATACTTGGCCTGGCTCAGCGCCAGTTCGCGCTGCTGGACGTTGGACCCGCCGACGATCAGGCCGATCCGGCGCGGATCGACGCCATCCAGCCCGGCGTCTTCCCACGCTTCGTGCAGCGTCGCCAGCGCCACCTGCGCGGACCAGGACAGGTTGCGCAGCTTCGCCGCGGCGATGACGTCGGGCATGCGCAGATCGGCGATCTCAGCACCGATGAACGGAGCGGCGACGTCGTCGGCCGCAGGCGGCTTTTGCCGGCCGGGACGACGCATCGCCGCGAACCGGTGTTCGCCGGCCAGCAGCGCATCGGTGAAGTCGCGACGGCCCTGGCCGATCGACGTGGTAATGCCTATCCCGGAAACGACGATGGGCGTGCGCTCAGCGGCATGCATGGTCAGATCGATCCTTCCTGGGAGCGTTTCATGTTCACGTTCAGAGCCGGGCGTGCAGCAGCGTCGCCAGCTCGCCCATGTTCTCGGCCTTGGCGAATTCGATCATCGGCGCCTTCAACGACAGCGATTCGAGGGTCAGCATCACGACCTCGGAACGATCGATCGAATTCGCGCCGAGTTCGCGCAGGGAATCGGTGAACTGGAAGGCGTGATCGTCGAGCCCGGGCAGGATCTCCCGGGTATGGCCGACGATGGTGGCGAAGATTTCTTCAAGGGTCATGGCGATCTCGGTGTTGGAGTGGTCGGTTGCGGAGGGTGTCGAACGGGTGCGGATGCGATTCGGTTCGCGGTGCGGATTTCAATGGCTCGGTGTGTCGTCGGCGGATCGATCCTGTGCGCTCATGCGCCGAACAGCGTGGCGATCTTCGCCTTCACCTCGGGCTGGGCGAAGGTCACCGCATGCATGGCGACCTCCTGCGCGATCGTGGCGGGCAGCGCCTGTCGCAGCGGCGCGCTCAGATGGTCCTTGAACGCGACCAGCGAGACGCGCGGCTTTTCGGCCAGCGTCTGCGCGAGTTCCAGCGCATGCGCCAGAACCCGGTCGCGCGGAAGCACCGGAAACGGAACGCCGCGCTGCTGCAGCTCTTCGCCGCGGTAGTTGTTGGCGGTGAGCATCATTTCCGTGGCCAGGCTCAAGCCCAGCTTCTGCGGAAGGATGAAGGTCGCGCCCATGCCCGGCGTGAAGCCGTAGCGCATGAAATTGGCGGTGTAGATATTCTCCCGCCCCAGCACCACCAGATCGGCGAACATGCCCAGCACGAATCCGCCGCCGATGCCGTGCCCCTGCATCGCGGAGATCACCGGCACCGGACAGTGCAGCGGCAGGCCGTAGAGCGCGCGGTCGGTGAATGCGCCGCGGCCTTCCGACAGATTCATCAGCTGTTCCTGGGTGCCGCCGCTCGCGAAATAATTGTCGTAGCCGGTCAGTACCACGACCTTGCAGTCCGGCAGACGCTCGACTTCCGCGAACGCGTTCATCAGCCCCTCGGTGAGCGCCTCGGAAAACGTGTTCCTGCTCTCGCGGTCCTGCATCCTGATCTGGACGATCTGCGGCGCCACGAACTGCAGGTCGACGACGTTCCCGGCGCTCACGCCGTGCCCTCCCATGGAAACTGGCCGGTCTTCACGTAGCGCGAGATCCTCTGCAGGTTCTCGACATCGGAGAACACCTCGCGATTCCCGGCCAGCGCCAGCGGCTCGGCCGCGGCGATGGACGTCTCGATCGCAGCCATGTAGCGCTTGTAGCGCGCGACGCTGGTCTTGTTGAGTCTGCGCAGTCGCAACAGGTGTTTGCGCAGCAGGTTGTCGCTGTTGTCCTCGAAGGCATCGACCAGGCCCCACTCGCGCGCGACCTGCACCCCGACCGGCTGGGTGGACAGGGTCATGGCGTTGGCCTTCGCGAAACCGATCCGGCGCACCAGGAACGGCAGCACGCAGGCCGGCATCAGTCCGAACAGCATTTCCGAGAGGCTGAACACCGCCGCGGAATCGGCGAGCACGATGTCGCAGGCGGCGACGAAACCCATGCCGCCGGCGTTGGCCTTGCCGCGGACATGCGCGATGGACACGTACGGCCCGGTGGCGAGGCGCCGCCAGACGTCGTACAGCGGCTTGGGATCGCTTTCGGGCACGCCTCCACCGTCGAAGCTCTTCTGCAGCTCGGCGAAATCCGCGCCGAAGCAGAAGACCTCGGGCAGGCCTTCGACAACGACGATCTTCGCGCGCGCATCGCATGCGTCCAGGGCCGCGGTGAATTCTGCGATCAACCGGTCGTTGATCGCATTGTTGGCTTCCGGCCGGTGGATCTGCAGATACGCGATGTCGTCGTCGAAACGCATGCGCAGCGCGGTGAAGTCGGCGCTGTCGATCGAGCCACCGTTCATCAGCCGACCCACTCGTATTCGCGGTGGAATTCCTTGATCTCCTTCAGGAACATCACCGGCTTGCCCATCGCGCCGCGGGCCCGGGCGATGAAGTCGGCATCGAGCACGACGTTGCGGGTACCGAACTTGACGGCGTTGCTGCCGACCAGCAGGCGGTCGTATTCCTCCATCGTCAGTTCGGTGCGGCGGTCGAGATGCGCCTGGATGCCCATCGCGCGCAGGCGCTCCTGGCCTTCCTTGCGCACCACGCCGCTGAAGAATTCGGAGCAGCAGCCGGAGCCGTAGGAGAAGGCGCCGATGCGCTTCGGGGTTTCGAAATCGCCATGGTCGATGGTGCTTGCGATCGCCAGCGCCATGGTCGCGCCCATGATGTTGGCGACGCGCTGGCAGTGGATCATGCCGGGGGTGACGCGACGCTGGAAATCCTCTTCGATCGCCTGCGGCTTGGCCTGCACCATCTTGCGCATCATGTTGCGGTGCGCGCCCTTGATCATGCCGCCGAACGGGCAGTGATAGGCGATATAGCTGAAGGTGGCGGCGAAATCCGCGTCCGGCACGCGCTTCTTGTATTCCAGGAAGGCGTTCTCGCAGCAGTCCAGATAGGAGAGCAGCGACAGGTCCGAGTCGCCGGCGTCGCCGTCGACGGTGGGCCGGCAGGTATCCATGACTTCGTAGCCGTAATAACCGTTCGCGCCGACGTCGACCTGGAAGATATGCGGCTGGTCGCTGATCAGCATCGCCACCGCGCCGGAGCCACCGCTGGGCTCGGCGAACGACCAGTCGGCGGTCAGCGCGTCGCCGCCCTCCTCGACCATGAAGCGCGAGATGTCGGTGGCGATCACCAGCGCCTTCGCGCCCGGCGAGGCCTGCGACAGCACGAAGTTCACCGCCATCTGGATGCCGGCCGCACCGGAATAGCAGGCGTTCTTGATCTCGAACAGGCGGCAGTTGCGGTTCAGCCCGAGCAGCGAGTGGCAGTAGGTGCTCATCGATTTTCCGAAATCGAAGGCCGATTCGGTACAGGTGATCACCATCTCGATGCGGTCCCGCTCCTCGGGGCTCAGCGCATCGACGATGGGCTTCGCGGCGTTGACCGCGAAGGTGATCGGGTCTTCGTACGGCAGCGCGACCGTCTTCTCCTTCATCAGCAGGTTCTCGAATCGGGTGGTGTCGAGCCCGCGATGCGCGGCCAGCTTGCTGACGTCCAGGAATGCCGTACCGGCGAACACGTTCATTGCTTCAATACCAACTGCTTTCATGCTGTCCTTCTCCAAAAAACAAAAATTGTCGTGTGTCGCCGCATCCGATGCCGGCCGCCGCTACGGGCGCAGGATCCGCCAGTCAAGCTTCGCGCCCGTGACCCAGAGTTCAGCGATTTTGCCGATCTCGCCGGTCTCGACCAGCCGGCGCATGAACTCCTGGCCTGCCTGGGTATCGCCGATGTCGCCCGTGCCGGCCTTGCTGGATCCGCGGTAGACCTTGCGGTGGTAGAAATCGTCCTTCTCCTCCAGGAAGCCCTTCAGCAGCGCGTCGAACTCGTCGATCGAACGGACCACGAAAGCCACCCGTTCCTGCATGCCGGTCCTGCCGGTCTGCAGGGTGCGCGCGATCCGCCGCAGCGTCTCCTCGCTGCGGTCGGTCCTGGCGAGGAATTCGGGATAGGCCCGCAGGGTCGCGTACAGGGTCTCCGCATTGCGCGCCGAAAACACCAGCAACTGTTCGTTGTCGTCGTTCTCCGACGCATGCGCGGACGTCGGTTCGACGTACTCCTCGATGACCACGTGCGCATTCACGCCGCCGAACCCGAAGCTGCTGACCCCGCCGATGCGCGTCTGCCCGGCCGGAACCTCCCAGTCGACCGCCTGCTGCGCGACCTTGTACGGCGTGCGCCTGAGGTCGATCAATGGACTGATCGTGTCGCAGTGCAGGCTCTTCGCGATTTTCCTGTGGCGGATCTGCAGGATGACCTTGATCATGCCCATGACGCCCGCGCCGTACTCGAGGTGGCCGATATTGGTCTTGATGCTGCCGAGATAACACGGCGCAGCGATCTGTTTTTCGGCGGCGGCATCGGCATCAAGGAGGTCCTTGGCGACGGTCTTCAACCCGCTGATCTCGACCGGGTCGCCGAGCTCGGTGCCGGTGCCGTGACATTCGATGTAGCCGACACGATGGAAGTCGATCCCGGCATCCTCGATGGCGCGCCGGATCACCGCGGCCTGCGCGTTGGGATTGGGCGCGGTGAGCGATGTGGTGCGTCCGCCGTGATTCTCGGCCGCGCCCTTGATGACGGCGTAGATATCGTCGCCATCGCGCTGCGCGGCCCGGAGCGACTTGAGCATCAGCATGGCCACGCCTTCGCCGCGCACGTAACCGTTCGCCTTGTCGGAGAAGGTCTTGCAGCGGCCGTCTTCGCACAACATGCCCGACTTCGCGAAACTGATGTAGACGTCCGGCGATAGCAGCGCGTTCACGCCACCGATGATCGCCACCTCGCACTGCCCTGCGCGGATGGCTTCGATGGCGCGATGCGCTGCCACGAGCGAACTGCTGCAGGCCGTGTCGATGGGATTGCTGGGGCCGTGCCAGTCCATGTTGTAGCTGATCCGGTTCGGTCCCACCGAAGACAGGGTGCCGGTCACCGAATAGGCCTCGATGGGCAGGTGACTCATCATGGTGGTGTAGCTGCTCGGCCCGGAGCCGACGTAGATGCCGGTGTTGGTGCCCTTGAGGCTGTCGCCGCCGTAGCCCGCGTCCTCGATGCATGCCCAGACCGATTGCATCATCAGCCGCTGTTCGGGGCTCATGTACATGGCTTCCGCCGGCGAGATGCCGAAGAACAGCGGATCGAAATCCTTGATGCCGGTGATGAAGGAACCCCAGCGGCTGACGCCGGGGTAATCGCGCCAGTCCCAGCGATCCGACGGGATCTCGCTGATCATGTCGCGCCCCTCATCGAGCATCCGCCAGAATTCGTCGGGGTTGTTCGCGCCGGCGATACGGCAACTCATGCCGACCACGGCGACGTCTTCATCGCGATAGCTGGACCGGTTCCGGTAGGCTTCGCGGAACCGGCGTGCGAATTGCGACACGGTCGCACCATCGGCGACCACCGGCTCGCGCGCTGCCGGCTGCGATGAGGCATCCGCCGCACTCTTCGCTGCGGGAGCGGCGGCCCGGGCCCCGTTCACCGCGAACTTCCTGGTCATCTCGGCAGTATGGTTCTCGGCGAGGAACTGGCTGAAGCGCAGCAGGTTCGAAGCCTCGAACATCGCCGTCGGCATGAGATTCAGGTCGTAGACGTTGTTCAGATGCGAGACGAAGCTGGAGATGAGGATCGAATCGAAACCGAAGTTGGTCCAGTCTTCATTCTCGTTGATCTGGTTCGGCTTCATCTTCAGATGCTGCGCGGCCTGCAGGCGCATTTCCTGCAGGATCTCGCGCTGCAGCTTGTCGAGTTCGGCCGTAGATTGCTGCGGCCGCGCCTCCACTGCGATGACCTTCGGCGGCGCGAACAGGGCCGCATGCGCATTCTTCTGGCCGTACAGCGGCAGCAGATTGGCGTGCGGCGAGGCGATGGCCAGACGCAGCGCCTTCAGGCCTTCCGCACTCGGTAGCGGCTTGATCGCATACGTCCGGGCCAGGGTCTCGCGGCTGGCGTCGTCGAGTTGCATCGCGCCTTCTTCCCACAGCGGCCAGTTGATGCCGAGCGAAAGACCGTGCGCCTGCTGTGCGCGCACGCGCGCCGCGCGCGCTTCGATATACGCATCCATGTAGCCGTTCGCGGCCGCATAGTCGAACTGCCCGGCGTTGCCGAGCGCACCGGCGACGGACGAGAACGCGATGAACAATTCGAGTGGACAGCCGGCCGTGGCGCGATCGAGGGTCTCGATGCCCTGCACCTTCGGCGCGAGCACCCGGTCGATGGCATCGGCGGTCTTGTGGATCACCAGGGCGTCGTCGATGAGCCCCGCGGCGTGGATCACGACATTGATTCCGGGATGCTCGGCGACGATCGTTTCGACCTCATCGAGCCGCGTGATGTCGCAGCGGCGATGAACGACTTTCGCGCCCGATGCCCGCAACGCTTCGATGCGCGCGGTCTCCGCATCATCCGGCGTGCGCCGGCCCAGCAGGATCAGGGTGCTGCCCGTCGTATGCGCGGCGATGTCCTGTGCGACCAGCAGGCCCAGCGCACCGAGCCCGCCGGTGATCAGCGCGGTGGTGCCGTCGCGCCAAGCGAACTCGCTGCCGATGTCGGCATCCGCATCCTGATACGACAGCGCCACATACGCGTCTCCGGACTTGAGGCGGACATCGATCTGCGAATGTTCCATCGACACCGTCTTCAGCGCCGCCCAGAGCCCGCGCGCGGCGTGGTTCTGCTCCGTCGCATGCAGTTCGAGCGCCGAACGGGTGTTCTTGTCCACTGCGAGCGACTGCGCCGCCGCCAGTAGCGCTTTGGTCGTCGCGACATAATCGTCGCTCGCCTCCACCACATGCACCGCCAGATCGTCGGCCTGCGGCGGCGTTATGGTCTTCCAGACCGGGCGATGGAAGCTCAGGCGGTCCTGCCTGGCGTTCAGATCGATCTCGCGGGTCTGGAATCCCTCGATGATCACCCGGACATTGCCGTGCTCATCGGCGGCGACGTAATACATACCGTCGGGACGCTGGCGGATATGGACGATCATCGTGTCCGTCAGCGCACCGACGACCAGGGTGTTGGTCACCGCGAACGGTACGACGTTAGCCTCCGGATTATCGACCAGCGCGAGCCCGCTCTGGATGATGCTGTCGAGCGCACCCGCGTCCATCGCCATGCCGCGCGCGGACGAGCCGGGCAGGCGGATCGTGGCCAGACCCTCGCCCTTGCCGTCGAGGAAAATCTCGTCGACGCCGCGATGGGACGGGCCCAGTTCGACGCCACGATTCCGGTAGGTCTGGTAGAACGCCGACTTCGTCGGGCCTGGACGCGTGATCGCGGCGCGCAGCGCGGCGATGTCCAGGGTCGGCGCATAGGCCTTGGCGGCCAGACATTCCGAGGTTTTCTGCACCGATACCCGGCTCTGGAAATGCACGCCCTGTTCGGTGCTGACTTCCACGCCGAACTGGCCGGCGCCGCCCGGATACACGCGCACCGTGACCGTGCGCTTGTCCTTCACGGTCAGCGCATTCACGAACACGCTGTCGCTCAGCACCAACATGGCGTCGTCGCCCGGAGGCGCCGACGCCGCCACTGCAGCGCGCGCGATCTCCAGATAGGCCATACCCGGCAGGATCTTCTGCCCCTGGATGATGTGGTCGGCGAGAAACGGTTCGGTGCCGTCGAAGACGGAGCGGAATTCGCCGATGGGATAGTCGTTGTTTGCGCTCATCGATGCCGAGGTCTTCATGAATTCACCGCCATCGAAAGTCGCGCATGTTCGTTCGTCGCGATGCCTGACGTCGGCGGCACCAGGGCGCGCACGTAGAAATTGGTGATTTTCACGAGCGTTTCGCCGCTTTCGCTGAGGATGTGGACGTTGAACTGCAGGATGCCGGTGCTGGCGGCGCCGACGCTGTCGCTGGACCGCTCCACCAGCACATGGCAGCGCGGCGTGAGGCTGCCGAGGATTTCGATCTCGTCGATCGCGAACGGCAGATGCGGCACGCCGCCTTCATCGGCGGCCAGCAGCGCCACCACGGTCTGCAACGCACCGTCGATCAGGCAGGGATGCAGCACGTACTGCTCGAAGTCCTTCGCAAGCGATGGATCCAGCGCGAGCGTGGCCAGGGCGCAGCCGTTGCCGATCGCAACCTCGTCGATGACCCGGAACGTGGGGCCATAGTCGAACCCGAGGCGCTGGAAGAGCTTGTAATACCGTTCGCCGTCATGGCTTTCGCCGCAGCGCTGGCGCCATTCCGGCAGCGACTCGCGCGACGACGCCCCGGGCCCGCTGCGATCGTCGAAGAAGGCGCGGCCTTCGCAATGCACGACGCGCTCGTGATCGTCGTCGACCGTGGTCACGACGAATTCCACGCTCTCGCCGTTCGGATTGACCAGTCCGATCTTGAGGTCCTGCTGCGGATCGGTCAGCGATAGCGGCTGAACCCAATAAATGTCCTTGAGCCGGCGTACGCGTCTTTCTCCAGCGACCGTCGCCGCGATACAGGCCATTTCGATGAAACCCGCACCCGGGAACACCGCCTGGCCCTGGATCCTGTGATCCCGGGCGTAATACTGATCGTCGACCAGAGCAGCATCGAAGCACACACGCTCCAGCGTCGAGGCATTGTGCGAGATCAGCGGATGCAGGCGCGACGGCGTGCTCGCCGGTGCCGCTTCCATCGCGGCGAAGTCGACCGCCCAATGCCGATCGCGCGCGAACGGATAGACCGGCGCGCCGGCAACGGGCCGCAGCGGCGTGCCGTGCGGGCCGACTGCGTCGTGCAACAGCAGCCAGTCGACCTTGCCGCCCTGGGTCCAGAACACTGCCAGTCCGGCGAGATCGGCTTCAGCGCAAAGCGCCTGCATGCGTTCGCGCTGCTCCCGCGAGGTATAGCTTGGCCCGCCCTGGGCCTCGGGACCACCCTGCCACAGTCGCGCAGTGGCGGAGAGGTTCGGATCGGCGTCGAGCCAGCGCTGCAGGGTCTGCCGGAGCTGCAGCGCGCTGTCGACGACCAGCGCGAGCCGCTGGGGCATCGCCTCGCGGCCGATCTGCGCGGTGCGGCACAGCGCCGCGAGATCGCAGCCGGGATTGAGCGCCAGGAAATCGACGTGCCGATACGCGTATTCGCGCAGACGTTCGACGTTCATGGCCGACAGCACGAACAGCGATCCGCCGGCGGTGGCCGGAGCGACCTCCGCCTCCGCGGGCAGGTATTCCTCCAGCACCGCGCAGGCGTTGACGCCGCCGGCGCCGAACGCGTTGATCAGCGCCCGCCGCGGGACGCCCGCGGGCGATTCCCACGCGCTCAGGCCCGTCTGCAGGACGCACGGCGAGCGCGCGAAATCGATGTCCGGATTCACGACCTGCGCATGGATGCTCGGCGCGATCTGCCGGTGCTTGAACTGCATCAGGATCTTGGCGATGCCGGCGATACTGGTCGCGGACTCGGCGTGACCGATGTTGGCCTTCAGCGACGCCAGCGCGCAGAACCCGGTGTCGGCGGTCTGCTGTGCGAAGGCCTGGGTGATGGCGGCGACTTCGAGGCTGTCGCCCATCTGCGTGCCGGTGCCGTGGCCTTCGATGAAACCGATGCTGCGCGCCGGCACGTTTGCCTGGGTCAGTGCCTGCGCGATGACGTGCGCCTGCGCGTTCGGGTTGGGTGTGGCGTAACCGCTGGAACGACCGCTGTGGTCGTAGGCGCTGCCACGGATCACGCCGTAGATCCGGTCGCCATCGCGTTCGGCCAGACGCAGCGGCTTGAGCACCAGCGTACCCACGCCTTCGCCCGGAATGAAACCATCGTCGCCCGCACCGTAGCTGCGGCAGGCGTCGCCGACGGCGAGCATCCGGCGATGGCAGAACGACTGGTACTTGGCCGGATGCAGATACAGGTTGACGCCGCCGGCCAGCGCGAGCTGGCACTCGCTGCGCCGCAGGCTCTCGCAGGCCAGATGCACCGCGACCAGCGACGACGAACACGCGGTGTCGACGGGAATGCTCGGACCCTGCAGATCCAGGGTGTAGGAAACGCGGTTGGCGATCGACCAGGGCATCGCGCTGGGCGTGATCATCTGACCGCGCTGCCAGGCCTCCGGGGCCAGCAACTGATACGAGTTGGTCGTCACGCCCACGAAGACGCCGACATCGGCGCTCTTGCCTTTCGGGTAGCGCTGCTTCAGGCGTTCGCGCGTGTAGCCGGCATCTTCGATCGCGGACCAGGCGGACTGCAGGAAGCGGCGCTCCTGCGGGTCGATGATGTCCGCTTCGGCGTCGGCGATGTTGAAGAAGCCGGCGTCGAACTTGTCGAAGTCCTCCAGGAAGCCGCCGCGCTTGCAATAGATCTTGCCGTGTCCGGACTGCGCGGGGTCGGGGTCGTAGAACGACGCCGCGTCCCAGCGGTTTTCGGGCACACCCTCGATGAGATCCGTGCCGGCGCGCAGATGCGCCCACAGCGCGTCCATGTCGTCGGCCTGCGGGAACGAGGCATGCACGCCGATGATGGCGATCGGCTCGGCATGCGCGTGCGCGTGCATATCCGCATCGGACGCGGATGCGGCAACCGCCGGCGCTTGCGACCGCATGGCGATGGATGCGGCGGTGACCGACGGTGTCGACGGCGTGGCATCGATCGTGGATTCGGCCGCATTGACGGCGCCCTGCGTCGCGCCCTCGCCCTCACCTGCGAACCTCGCGGTCAGCGCGGCCACCGCGTGTTCGGCCAGATACGCCGCCAGCTCGGCGACGGTCTCGTATTCGTACATCAGGGTCTTCGGCAGCTCGCCGAGGTCCTGTTCCAGGGCCGCATGCAAGCGTCCGATCATGATCGAGTCGAAGCCGAACGCCTCGAAACGTTCTTCGATATCGATCCGGTCGACCGGAATCCTGGTTTCGGCATGGACCAGCCCGCACAGATAGTCGCGGGTCTGCGCCAGCAGGACGTCGCGGTCGATCGTCGCTCCGCCGGTCTGCGCGGTGGTGGTGGAGGAGAGGGTGGTGGTGGAACCGGCGACAGCGGTGCTGGACGGGTCGCAGTAGGCCGCGATCTTCGAGGGATAACCGTACAGCGCCAGCGCCCGCGGCAGGTCGGAACGCAGCAGCGTGTCCCAGTAATCGAAGCCGATTCCGGTCGGCAGCGCGCACAGTCCGGTCCGTTCCTCGGTACGCCGCAGATCGGCCGCGGACAGCTGCATGCCGCCGGCCTGCCAGTACGGCCAGCCGATCGACAGCGTCTTGCCGAAGCGCTCGCGGCGCATGCGCGCGGCGTCGCGATGTTCGGCGAACGCGTCCATGAAGGCATTGGCGTAGGCATAGTCGGTCTGGCCGACGTTGCCGAAGCTGCCTGCGCCCGACGAGAACAGCACGAACAGGTCCAGCGGCTCGTCGGCGGTGAACCGGTCCAGATGCAGCGTGCCCTGCACCTTCGGCGCCAGCACCCGGCGGAACTGCGCGCGGTCCTTGCGGATCAGCAGCGCATCGTCGTTGACGCCGGCGCTGTGCAGTACGCCGTTCAGTGCGCCGAAGCGCGCCTTGACGTCAGCGATCAGTGTGCGCGTGCGCTCCGCATCGGCGATGTCCGCCTGCAGATACACCGCTTCCGCGCCGAGCGCACGCAGTTGTTCCAGCGCTTCCTCGATGCGCGCGTCCGGGGCCGAGCGCCCGCTGATCGCCAGCCTGGCGCGGTAGTGTTCGGCCAGATGGCGCGCGAACAGGATGCCCAGGCCGCCAAGGCCGCCGGTGATGAGATACGTCCCGCCCTGCTTGAGCGGCACCGGCCCTGCCGGCGTGCGTTCGGGCGACTGCAGCGCCAGCGCGCGCACAGAGCGCTGCGCCGCGGCGGCGCCGTGCGTCCGGTAGCGGACTTCGGTGTCGCGCTGCGGTGCGGTCTGCAGTTCGTCGATGAGCGCTGTGACGGTGTCGATGACGCTGGTCGCGGGATCGATGTCGTCGTGCTCGATCGACAGCACGCGGCCGTGATAGCGGTTGTTCTCCAGCGCGAGCGAGCGATAGAAGGCCGCCAACGCTTCGCACGGTGCGGTGTTCGCCTCGGCGCTGGCGTGGAAGAACGACACGAACGCGCACGGCGCCTGCTGCGCGCCGGCGCCGGCCAGCGCCCTGCAGAACCCTGACAGCGCGTCGATACCTGCATGCAGGGCGCGTTCGATGGTCTCGTCCGCACTCGGGCCCGTCTGCGCATCGGCGTGCGACGACAGGCGCGCAGCGTTCGCATTGTGGATCACCCGGGTCGGCGTGCGGCCCTGGCGCCTCAGTGTCTCCAGCAGCGACTCGAAATGCTGCGGCTGACCTGCGTCCACGCAGAAGCGATCGGCGGCGTCCTGACTGAAGGCATCGCCCAGGCGGACCAGCAGAATGGTCTTCAGCGGCGACGCGGTATGCAGGCGCGCCTTGATCTGTTCGAACAGTTGATCGTCGGTGTCGATGATCAGCAGCACGTCGTCGGGCCCGAAGGCGGCGCGCGGCGCGGGCAGCGCGGCGTCGCGCCAGACGGGCGCATAGCAGGTCGACCGCTTCTCTTCGCCGCTGTCCGCAAGCGGCGGCGCAGGCGCGGATGGCGCTGCGGCGGGCGTGGAAATGAGAGCCGGGGTCTGGACCTGGGCCAGAGCCGGGGCCGGCTGCGGCCAGTAGCGTTCCTTCGCGAAGGGATAGCCCGGCAGACCGTGAAGCCGCTGCGGCAGGTGGTCCGCATAGAACGGCGACCATTCGAACTTCGCGCCCTGCGCCCAGAGCGCGGCGAGTGCGGCGGACTGGCGCAGGCCGTTCCGCTGCAACAGATCGGCGGCCTCTTCGGTCGGAATCACCGCGTCCTGGCTGCGCAACACGGTGCCGCGATGGCAGCTGCCGCCGCCGAAGCTCGACAGGAATTCGCGCAGCTGCGTCCGCAGTCCGGCGACGGAGTCGACGACCCAGGCGCAGCGCTCGCGCATCGGGTCGCGCCCGATCTGCAGCGTGTACGCCAGATCGCGCAGCGCGATCTTCGCGCCGCGGCCATCAGGCTTGTCGGCACCGGGCTTATCCGATGCATCCTTGTCCAGGCATGCGAGCAGATCCTGCACCATGACCATCAGTTGCGCCGGGGTGCGCGCGGACAGCGGGACGATGCACGACGGCGACGCGTCCATCGGCGCGGCCGCGGCGTGCGAACGCAGCGCGGGCACGTACTCTTCGATCACCACATGAGCGTTGGTGCCGCTGAAGCCGAATGCGCTGACCGCCGCGCGGCGCTTGCGACCCGCCACCGAAGGCCAGTCGTGATGCGTCCGGCTGACGTAGAACGGCGAGGCGGCGAAATCGAACAGCGCGTTCTCGCGCTTGAGATTCACGGTCGGGGCCAGGGCCTTGTTGCGCAGGCTCAGCAGCACCTTGTGCACGCCGGCGACGCCGGCCGCGCCGGAGATGTGACCGAGATTGGTCTTGATCGCGCCCAGCGCGCAGGCGTTCTTGCCGCCGCCGTGTTCCTTGAACACGGTCGACAATGCTTCCAGCTCGATCGGGTCGCCGAGCTTGGTGCCGGTGCCGTGGGTTTCCACATAATCGATCGACGACGCGTCGATCGCATAGCGGCGGTAGGTGTCGCGCAGCAGTTCGATCTGGCTGTTGACGCTGGGCGCGGTGATGCCGTTGGTCTTGCCGTCCTGGTTGATGCCCGAGCCAATGATCACGCCGTGGATGCTGTCGCCATCGCGCTCGGCGTCGCTGAGGCGCTTGAGCACGACCGTGCCCACGCCTTCGCCCGGCACGAAGCCGTCAGCGCCGTTGTCGAACGTCTTGCACTGGCCGTCGTGCGCCAGCATGCCCGCGCGGCACATGCCTTGATAGGCTTCGGGAATCAGGTAGAGACTCACGCCGCCGGCGAGGCCCATGTCGATCTCATGGTTCAGCAGCGCCTGGCAGGCGAGATGGATCGCGACCAGCGAGGACGAGCACGCGGTGTCGATGGGGATCGCCGGCCCCTTCAGATTCAGGTGATAGGCAATGCGCGCCGCACCGATCGCGAAACTGTTGCTGGTCGTCTCGATATTCTGCGGACTGCTCTTCGCCAGCAGGAACGAATACTCGCTGCTCATGATGCCCATGTAGACGCCGCACTTGCGCTCGCTCAGCGCGGCGCTGGAATAACCGGCGTCCTGGAAAGCGCGATAGCTTTCCTGCATGAACAGGCGATGCTGCGGGTCCATGACCTCGGCTTCGGACGGCGAGATCTGGAAGAACATCGGGTCGAAATGCTCGGCGCCGTCGAGCATGCCGAGCCATTTGCAGTACACCTTGCCCGGCTTGCCGGGCGTCGGGTCGTAATACGCATCCACGTCCCAGCGTTCCGGCGGGATTTCGCGGATCGAGTTGCGGCCTTCGGCGAGGTTGCGCCAGAGCTGGTCGAGATCGTCGGCGCCGGGATAGCGTCCGGACATGCCGACGATGGCGATCTTCTCGTCGTTGCGCTGCGCTACGGCCGCAGGCCGCGCTTCCGGCAGCGTGCGCGCGGCGTGCGAACGGCGCTGCAGGACGATGCCGTCGCCGGCGGGCATCCGCATCGCCGGGCGCGGCGCGGACGACGCGGCGGCTGCGGACGATGACGTTGCGGCCGGCGTCGGCGTTTCACGCTGCGCGGTGGGCATCGGCGCAGATACGGCTTCAGCACGCACGGCTTCAGCACGCAGGGATGTCGCAAGTGCGGGTGCGACCGGCTGCGGACGCGATGCGAGTTCGCCCTGCAGGAAACGGGCCAGCGCCTGGATGTTCGAGTAGTCGTAGACCCGGGTCGCGGAGATCTCCAGGCCGTAGGCCTTGTTGATCATCTTCACCCATTCCACGCCGACGATGGAGTCCAGCCCCAGATCGATGAACGAACGGTCGTCGTCGATCGCGTCTTCGTCGAGGTACAGCGCCTGCGCAAGGCTGGTGCGCAGCGAGCGCTTGAGCGCATCCTGATCGACGCCGACGCCGGCCTGCGCGACGGGCGCAGGCAGCGGAGCGGCCGGTGCATGCTGTTGTTGAACCTGCTCGACGACTGCATGCGCAACAACAGCCTGCGTATCGGATGCCGGCGACGTCTGCACCACGCTTGCCGGGCGCGCGACGGCCTGCACGGCTGCCGCAGGCGTGGCGGACACCGCGGACAGCTGGCTTTCGACGAACGCGCCCAGCGCCGTGAGGTTGCTGTAGTCGTAAACGCGGGTCGCGCCGATCTCCAGGCCAAGGCCCTTGTTGATGTTCTTGACCCATTCCACGCCGACGATCGAATCCAGACCCAGATCGACGAAGGGACGGTCGTCGTCGATATTCGCCTCGTCGAGATACAGCGCCTGCGCCAGCGAACGCTTGAGGAAGCCGCGGACGTCCTGCGCGGGCGACGCGGCGCTTTGCGAAGGTACGCTCTGCGACACGGCATTCGGCGATGCGGTGTTCGGTGATGCATCGATCGACGGGGCAACGCTCGCCTGGACGGTCGTCCGGTTCGTCGGCAGCGCGGCGGGGATCGCCGCAACGGCTGGCGTCGCATCCAGCATCGGCAGGCGCGAAGCGTTCGGCTTCGGCAGCGGAACGCCGACGATCGCAGGCACCGCGGCCGGTTCGGGCAGCGCGATGCCGGCAGGCTTTCCGGACACAGGGGCGACGACGAATGCGACCGGTGGGGTCTGCGTATCGATCTGCAGATCGATCTGCGCACCGGCGGCCTGCGTCGGCAGCAGCCGGCCGCGGCCCTGCGCGTGCACGTATTCTCCTTCGGCTTCGCCGCTGAAGATGTCGAAGTCGATGCCGTCGTGTTCGCTCGAGGGATACAGCGCGATGTGCAGCGCGGTGACACCGTCGACCACGAAGGGCGACGCGAAGCGCACGTCGCTCAGTTCGACCGCCGCGGCAGTCGGCGACACGCGCCTGGCGCAGGCGACGGCCGCGCGCGCCATGTCCAGAAGCACCGACGACGGCAGCTGCGCGCCGGTGCCGTCGGAATGGCCGACGACGAACGCGTCGTCCGTGCGGAACAGCGACGAATAGCGCAGCTGATCGAGATCGGAGGTGTTTTCGTGCAACAGCGGATGCAATGCGTTGACGGCGACCGCGCCCGTGGCACCGGCCCTGGAAGCGGTGCCCAGGGGGACGACGTTCGAGAACAGCCCCTTGATCGGGTCGATCCAGTACTTGTCCTTCGCGAACGGATAGGTCGGCAGATGCATCCGCAGCGGCGTGTGCCTGCCGTGGAACTTGCGCCAGTCCAGATCGAATCCCTTGGTCCACAGCTCGGCCAGCTTGGCGAGCTTGCGCTGCGCGATCCATTTGTCGAGGGCTTCCTCGTAATCGGGATCCGCGGCGAACAGACCGAGCATCTCGCGGTGCGCCTTCAGGTTGCCGCGATAGACGCCGTCGGCGGTGGCATCGAGCGCCCCGGCTTCGACTGCACCAGTATCGACAGCCGCGCGAAGCAACTGCTGCAGCCGGGTCGCGGAATCGACGACGAATGCCAGTCGCTCTTCCATCGGCTCGCGCCCGACCTGCAGCGTGTACGCCAGCGCCGCGTGATCGATCCGGCGGTCTTCCTCCACGGCGTCCTGCAGGAATGCCAGCAGATCCTGGGCCTTGCGAAGCAGCTGTTCGGAGGTGCGCGCGGACAGCGGCACAATGGTCGGTACGCCCGGCAGCGTCGAATCCGCGCCATGGGCATGCGCAGCGCCGGCAGGTTCTTCGATGACGAAGTGCGCATTCGCGCCACCGGCGCCGAACGAGGACAGGCCGGCGATACGCGGCACGCGTCTGCCATCGACCACGGGCGCGTCCCAGTCGCGCAACGACTGGTTGACCTCGAACGGCGTGATCCCGAAATCGATGTTGGGATTCAGCCTCTGCGAATGCAGCGACGGCGCGATCTGACGGTGGCGCATCTGCAGGATGACCTTGGTCAGCCCGGCGATGCCCGCCGCCGATTCGCAGTGACCGATGTTCGACTTCGCCGAACCGATCAGACAGAAACCGGTGTCGGCGGTGTGCTCGCGGAACGCCTTGCCGAGCGCCGCGATCTCGATCGGGTCGCCCAGCTTGGTGCCGGTGCCGTGCGCTTCGATGTAGCTGATGTGGCGCGCATCGACGCCTGCATCCTTCAGCGCATCGGCGATCACCGCCGCCTGCGCCTGCGGATTGGGCACCGTGTAGCCGTTGGTCTTGCCGCCGTGATTCAGCGCGCTGCCGCGGATCACCGCATGGATCGCATCGCCGTCGCGCTCGGCGTCGGAGAGACGCTTCAGCACCGCCACGCCCACGCCTTCGCCCGGAATATAGCCGTCGCCGCCTTCGCCGAAACTCTGGCAGTGGCCGGTGCTGGAGATGAATTGCCCCGCACTCAGCATGCTGTACTTGTCGGGATGGATGCTGAGATTGACGCCGCCGGCCAACGCCATGTCGGTACGGCCCAGCTTCAGATCCTGGCACGCGAGATGGATCGCGGTCAGCGACGACGAGCACATGGTGTCGAGCGTCATGCTCGGTCCGTGCACGTTGAGCGCGTACGACACGCGGTTGGCGATGCTGGCGAGGCTGCCCGAGCGGTTGTATTCGCCGTACATCACGCCGGCGTACACGCCCACCTGGCCGGGCAGCGCATCGGCGTGCGGCATCCGCAGGCTCTTGCGCGAATAGCCCGCGTCCTCGATCGCCATCCACGCGTGCTGCAGGAACAGACGCTCCTGCGGATCGATGTACGGCGCCTCGCGCGGCGAGACGTTGAAGAACTGCGCGTCGAACTCGTCGGCGCCCTGGATGAAGCCGCCCCACTTGCTGTAGTGCCCGGGCTGTTCGCGGTCGCTGGTGTAGTAGTCCTGCCAGCGCCAGCGCGACTCGGGAATCTCGACCACGCAGTCCTTGCCGTCGCGCAGATTGCGCCAGTAGTCCTGCAGGTTTTCGGCTTCCGGATAGCGGCCGCTGAGCCCGACGATGGCGATCGGTTCGGAGGTGGTCGCGCGCGCGGCAGGCGCACGGCGCACCAGTCCCTGCGACTTGCCGCGCAGCGAAGGCTGGGCGGTTGGACGCGCTGCGGCGGGCGCAGGCCGCGCAGCCGGCGCGCTGGGCAGGCTGTTCGCTGCTCCGGCGTGCTGGACGGCCGGCGCCAGCAGCGCCTGCAGCGGAACCCGATACGCCTGCGCGAGATGTTCGCCCAGCGCCGCGACCGTCTGGTATTCGAAGAACAGGGTCTTCGGCAGTGGGCCGAGATGTTTTTCGAGCTGGGCGGTGAGGCTCATCGCCAGGATCGAATTGATGCCGTAGTTTTCCAGCGCCTCATCGATATCGATCTGCGACGGCGCGATCTTCAGCAGCGGGGCGAATTCCCTGCGCAGGAAATCGCGGACCTGCGCGCGCAGATCGCCGTTGCCGGCGCCGGCAACGGCGACGACGGAAGCGTCGTCGGCGGAAGCATCGGCGTAAGGCGCATCGGCATCGCGCATCGCAGGCGCATGCACGGGCAGGCGCGCGGGTGCACGGCGCGCCGCAGCGGCCGGCGGCGCATCGAACAGACGGCGCAGCCGGCGGCCATCGCCTTCGACCGTCAGCACCTGCGTATGCGTGGATGCCAGCGCCTGGCGGAACACCGTGATGCCCGACGCGCTGCGCATCGGCAGCATGCCCGTCTGTGCCTGCAGCCAGCGCACGCCGTCGGCATCCGGACGCATGCCGCCCTCGTCCCACAGCGGCCAGTCGATCGCCAGCGTCCTGCCCGAACGCTGCCCTTGCGCGACCTGCGCCTGGCGGAAGCCCGCGAATGCGTCGAGGAAACCGTTGGCGGCCGCGTAGTCGGCCTGGCCGACGTTGCCGAATACCGAGACGCCGGACGAGAACAGCGCGAAGAAATCGAGATCCGCAACCGCAGTGGCGTCGTCGAGATGCCAGGTGCCGCGCACCTTGGGCGCGAGCACGGCAGCCACGTCGCTGGCGTTTTTCTTCAGGATCAGATCGTCGCTGCGCGCGCCGGCGCAGTGCAGCACGCCGCGCAGCGTGCCGATGTCGCCGATCGCTTCGATGACGCGTCGGCACTGCGCGGCATCGTCCAGATCGAGCTGGCGATAGTGCAGACGATCGCCGAAGCCGTAAGCGTCGAGCCGCGCGGCGATTTCGCCGTCCGGTGCCGAACGTCCGGTCAGCACGACCTGCGCGCGCTGCGTGTGGTCGAGGATGTCGCGCGCGAACAGGCCGCCGAGGCCGCCGAGGCCGCCGGTGATCAGATAGACGCCGTCTTCCCGGTAAGGCGAGTCGCCGAGGATGTCGTCGACACCCGCAGGGATCTGCGGCAACAGCGTCCAGTCGAGCGTGCGCCAGCCTTCCGCGGACGACTGCAGCGGCGAGCGCTGCGGCTGCGCGGCGGCTTCGGCCAGATCGGCAGCGAGCGCGTCCAGTGTTTTCTGTGCCGGCACGATGACGAGCTGCGCGGTGAGCGCGGGATTCTCCAGCGCCGCCGTTCTGAGCATGCCGCCCAGGCCGGTCAGCAGCCGCCCTTCCGCGGTATCGGCGATCACGCACTGCAGCAGCGTCGCTTCGGCGCCGGTCCGCTTCAGCGCGTCCTGCAGATGTTCGAACACCTGCAGCGCGATGGCCTCGTAGCGCAGCGCCGGATGCGCGTCTGCGGCTGCGGACAGCGACTCGACCGCGCTCCCCGGACGCAGCGCCGACAGTGCGGCGGGATCGACGTCGGCATGGTCGCAGAGCAGCACGCGTACATGCGCGAATTCCTGCACGTCGGCAGGCACCGCATTGCGCGGATGCGGTTCGCTCCATCGCGGCACCGCGACCAGCGTTTCGACGGCGGACGGGTCGTTCGTGGCGGTGTCGAAGCGGCGTGCGCAGAACCCGCGCATCTGCACGCAGATGGTGCCGTCCGCGTCGCAGAGATCCAGATCGAGGGTGATCTGCGCCGCATCGTCGGACGCGATGTCGGCGCGGCGCACGTAGGCATGCAGCTGCTGCGCGCAGTCGCCGAGGATGCACAGCGATTCCAGTGCGAAGGGCAGCATCGGATCGGCCGTCGGCGCGTCGCGCCCGCCCAGTCCGATCGCCGCTTGCAGCGCGCTGTCGATCAGCGACGGATGCAGGATGTAGGCGGCGTTGTCTTCGCCGGCGAGCGCGTCGGGCAGCGCGAGATCGGCCAGGACCTGGCCGTCGCCGCTGTCCAGCGCGACGATGCCGCGGTGGGCCGGGCCGTATTCGATGCCGATCCGCGCGTACTGCCGGTACACGGCGTCGGCGTCCCAGTGTTCGCGACGCATCGCGTCGCGCAGGGCGGCCAGATCCAGCGGCGCTGCGTTGCCTTCGAAACCGTATTCCCCGGGATCGTGGAAACGCACGCGGCCGGAGGCATGGTCGGTGCGGTGCCCGGCGTCGGTTTCGCTGAACACGCTGAATTGCAGCACGTCATCGTCCGCGTCGAGTTCGATCGAGATCGCACGCTCGGCTTCGACCGCGAACGGCGACAACCACAGCACGTTCTCGAACGCGATCAGCGACGTGGTCGCCAGCTCCGGTACCGCATCGGCGACCGCCGCGCGGGCCATCTCCAGATACGCGACGCCCGGCAGCACGCCGACGGCGGCGCCCGACGGCATCCTGACCCGATGATCGCGCAGGAAGAATTCGTCGCCGGTCAGCTGCGTGCGGTAGCGCTGCCGGGTCAGGGTCGAGACATTGAGATGCAGCAGCGGATGCAGCCGCGCAGGCGTCGCCCGACGGCCCGAGAACTGCCGTATCAGCTCAAGCGCGTTGGCCTTGCCCAGGCGTCGGCTCTTCAGCTCGGAAACGATGTATTCGACGAAATCCACCATGCAATCCTTTCTCTAATGTCCTTGTCCGCTGCTTCGTTGCAGCAACTTCAACGCCTTTACTGTCCCCGCCCCACGTCGATTCAGGCCAATTGCTTCACCCGCGCCGTCACTTCCGCGGCGCTCATCGTGTCCTCTTCCAGTTCCGCGAAGAGCCCGGCGATGACGTCCAGGTTGTGCAGGTATCGGTCGGGCGGCGGCGCGGCGGCCGTCGCCGGAACGTGTGCGGCACGCACGCCGTCCTCCGACGGAATCCAGCAGTGCATGCGCGCGAACGCGTAGGTCGGCAGATGGATCCGCTCGGTCCGGCGCGCGGTGTCCGCGTCGGCGTTCTGTGCGTGGGTCGCCTGCCGGTAGCCCTGCGCGCCCAGGTCGGCGACCCGCTCCTGCAGCAGCGGATGCGCATGCCGGGGCTTGTCGCCGGCGCGGCCCGGCATCGGCGCAGCAAGGCTGTCGCTTGGCGCGATCCAGTAAGCATCCTCGGCGAACGGGTACGGCGGCAGCGCGACCCTCTGCGGCGTGTGCGGGCCGTGCAGCCTGCGCCAGTCCAGCGCCAGACCCTTCACCCACAGCTCGCAGAGCTTCAGGGCGTTGCCGTCGGCGATGCACTTGTCCACGACCAGCGCCGCCATGCCGGCGTCTTCGTTGAGCAGGCGCACGCTTTCGCGCCCCTGGCGCACGTGCGCGGCGAACACGCCATGCGGCAGTGGCCGGTTCGTCCCTGCGGCGTCGATGTAGGCTCCCAGCGTGTCGATCATGTCCTGCACGCTGCGCGCGACGAACCCCAGCCGTTCGTCCATCGCATCGCGATGACACTGCAGGCTGTAGACCAGCGCGGCCGCATCGAATCCGGGATCGCCTGCAAAACCAGTCTGCAGGGCGTCGCGCAGATCCCGCGCCTTCTGCAGCAACTGTTCGGGCGTACGCGCCGACAGCGGCACGACGAAGCCGGCATCGGGCGACATCGGCAGCTCGACCGCGGCGGCCGACGGACGCGCGGTGGACGGCGTGTGTTCGGCCAGCACCAAATGCGCATTAGTGCCGCTGAAGCCGAAGCCGCTGATCGCGGCATGGCGCGCTGCGCCTTCGGACGAGACCCAGTCGCGCGCGATGGTGTTGACGAAGAACGGGCTGGCGTCGAGATCGAGGTGTTCGTTCGGCGTTTCGAAGTTGGCGCTGGGCGGCAGCGTGCGGTGCTTCAGCGCCAGCAGCAGCTTGATGAAGCCGGACACGCCGGCCGCGGTCAGGCAATGGCCGATGTTGGTCTTCACCGAACCGATCGCGCAGTACTGGCGGCGGTCGGTCGCCGGTATGAACGCCGACTTCAGCCCGTCGATCTCGATCGGGTCGCCGAGCTTGGTGCCGGTGCCGTGCGCTTCGACCAGTTCGATGCGGCCGGGATCGATGCCGAAGCGGTCGTAGACGTCGCGGATCAGGCGCTGTTGGGACTCCGCATTCGGCGCGGTGATGCCATTGGTGCGGCCGTCCTGGTTCACGCCCCAGCCGCGTACGACGCCGAGGATGTTGTCGCCGTCGCGTTCTGCATCGGCCAGGCGCTTGAGCATGACCACGCCGACGCCCTCGCCCGGCACGAAGCCGTTCGCGCGCTGGTCGAAGGTGTAGCAGCGGCCGTCGGGCGAGAGCATGCCCGCATGCGCCGTCTTCAGGAACATGTCGGCGTTGGCCATCACGTACACGCCGCCGGCGAGCGCGATGTCCGAGGCACCCGTGATCAGGCTGTCGCAGGCCGACGCGATGGCGACCAGCGACGACGAGCACGCGGTGTCGATGGACACGCACGGCCCCTGCAAGTTCATGAAATACGACACGCGCGCGGCGAGGATCGAGGTCGCGTTGCCGGTGAAGCCGAGTGCGTTGATCTGCTGCTCGCGCGACAGCAGGTTGTAGTCGCCGTTGGCGCAGCCGACGAACACGCCGCATCGGCTGCCGGACAGCCGTTCCGCGGTGTAGCCGGCATTCTCCATGCCATGCCAGCAGCACTGCAGGAAGACGCGCTGCTGGGGGTCCATCGCTTCGGCTTCGACCGGCGACAGACCGAAGAACAGCGGGTCGAACCGGTCGTGCCCTTCCAGCACGCCCATCCACTTCGAATTGCTCTGGCCGAGCCCGGGCTGCCCTTCGACGTAATAGTCGCGGGTATCCCAGCGCGACAGCGGAATCTCGCTGATGCAGTTGCGTCCGCTGGCGATGTTGTCCCAGAAGCTGTCGACGTCCTTCGCCATCGGGAAGCGGCCGGCCATGCCGATGACCGCGATCTCGGTGGCGTGCATGCCGAAGGCGTTGGCCGCCTGCCGCGCCGGTGCGGTCGCCGCGGTGTCGGCGTGGCCGCGCCACGAGGTGAGCACCTGCCAGTCGAACAGCGGCATGGCCGCAGTGGCAGCGGTGCCGGCCACGCTTTCGACGAAGGCGCGCGGCGCGACGGCGGGCGCGACGACCGGTGCGGGCGCCTCCGCTTCGGCGCGCTGGACAAGCGTGTCGCGCACGAAGCGGGCGAACTGCTCCACCGTCGGATGGGTGTAGACCCGGGTCGCTTCGATGGCGGTGCCGTAGCGCTGGTTGATGGCGCGGACCCAGGTGACGCCGGAAATCGAGTCGAGCCCCAGTTCGACGAAGCCGCGATCGGCATCGATGCTGTCAGGTTCCTGCCGCAGTTCCTGCGCCAGCAGCTCGATCAGGCTGCGACGCACGGCGCCGAGATCGACGCGGGCCTGTGCGGGCGCGGGCGATGCGGATGCGGAAGCAGGTGCTTCGCGACGCGGCGCGACGGCCTGACTCACGGTCGCGGACGGCGGTGCCGCGGCGCGGACGGCGGCGTTGTCCGTGCGGCTCGTATCGCTGCGCGGCAGGTCGGTGGATGGCGCATCCGCCGCCGCATCGCTCGACCGCTGATCGCCGACATGCTGGGCGAGCGTGCGCAGGTTCGGGTAGCTGTAGACCTTGGTCGCTTCGATCGCCAAACCGAAATGCGTGTTGATATTGCGGATCCAGGCGACGCTGGAAATGGAATCGAGGCCCAGATCCACGAACGGCGTGAGCGCGTCGATCTCGCTTTCGTCCACGCGCAGCTCTTCGGCCAGCAGACGCCGGATCGTCGGCAGGATATCGCCGCCTGCAACTGCAGCGGACGGCGCCGCAGGGGAGCCTGCGGATGTGCGCTGTGCGGGTGCTTGCTGCACGCGCTCATGTTGCTCAAGTGCATGCTGCGCCGGCGAGAAGCGCTGCTCGATGCGGCTCAGCGCATCGGCATGCCCCACCAGGGTGGTTTCGTGCATGGCGACTTCGCGTGCGAACAGCGCCTGCCAGGCGTCGAACTGCGGCGCGATGCGCGCGGCCTTCCACGCCACCAGATCGGCGCGCACATGGCGGGCGACGCTGCGCGCAAGCGCCAGCGCTTCGTCCAGCACGCGGTCGCGCGGAAGCACGGTCAGCAGCGGATTGCGGCGCGCCAGTTCCGCGCCGGTGATCTCGCGCCCGGTGAACAGGCTGTCGCGGGCCAGATCGAAACCCAGCCGGGCCGGCAGGATGCCGGTGGCGCCCGCGCCGGGGGTGAACCCGAAATTCATGTACGGGCTGACGTAGCGGCTTTCCTCGCTGAACAGCACAGCGTCGCAGAACAGGCCGAGGGTCCAGCCTGCACCGATGCCGTGGCCCTGCATCGCGGCGATGACCGGCAGCGGGCAGCGCATCGGCAGCTGGAACACATCCAGATCGGTGAAGCGGACCTTGCCTTCCTGGATCGATTTCAGGCCGTCGCGGGTGCCGCCGGAAGAAAAATAGGTGTCGTAGCCGGTGAGCACGACCGCCTTGTATCCCGGCGCCGCCGCGATGCGGTCGAACACTTCCTGCAGGCCGGCGATCATCGCGTCGGAGAACATGTTCCGCGCGTCGCGATCTTCGAGGCGTACCAGCACCACGCCGTCGGCATCGATGCTGGCGTGGACCACGGACGAGGTCAGGCTCAGCGCGTCCGCTTCCACCGCGATGTCGGCCGGTTGATCGGCGGCGGTCGCAGCGGAGCCGCTGCCAGGAAGCTCCTGCAGCGACTGCAGCAGCGCCTCGCCGGCAGCGGACGATGCGGTGGCCGCAGCGAAGCCGCTATCGAACTCGCGGGCCAGATGTTCTTTCAGCAGACGCAGCGCGTCCGCGGATTTGTCGGACAGATGGGCGCAGAACGCATCCACCGCGGCCGCGACGCCTTCGCGCGGCACCACCGTCGCACCCCAGCCGGCGGCCTGCAGTTCGCGGCCGCTGAGCGGGCGCTCGCTCGCCACCAGCAGCGAGGCCAGCGACGCGCCGAAGCGCGCGGCGAGCCAGTCGAGCTGCGCAGGCTGGACGAGGACCGGGCCGTCTTCCGGCGTTGCGAAGCCGTAGTCCTGGTCTTCGACCGCGATCACCGCATCGCAGGCGCACGCGAGCCGGAAACCGGCGCCCAGCGCCTGCCCCGTCAGCACCGCCAGCGTTGGCGCGGGAAACGATGCCAGCGTCTGCAGCAGCGAGCGCGTGCCGTCATCGTCGAGCGCGGCGTGTCCGCCCTGCAGGAAGACACGTTCGTCGCTTTCGATCAGCAGCGCCCTGAGCGACGGCAGCCCGCGCGCATGCGCCAGCGCACGCTCCAGCGCATCGACGAGTCCGGCCTCCAGCGTGCCCGCAGGCGCCTGCAGGCGCAGCGCGAAAATACCGTCGCCGCGATCGCGCAGCGCGACCGATGCGCGATCGCGACGCGCGCCATCGAAAGAACCATTGTCCGCATCGGTACCCGCCGTCAGCGATAGCACAGGCTTGTCCAGCGTGGGCTTGTCCGGCGTGGCCGCCGCTGCGGCTGTCGCCTCTTCGGGTGCGGTGATCTGTTCGGGCAACGCCAGCGCGATCGCGCTCGGCTTGGGAAGGAATGCTGCGGTCGTGAACGACCGGCCGACATCCGCAGGCGATGCTGCGGCTGTGTCCGATGCGCCGCTTTCGAACAGCCGGTCCGGCATGCGCAGGACCGGGGCAGCCTCACGCACGGCTGCGACCGTGTTCTGCGGCTTGTTCTGCACTGCCGGTGGAGCGGCGGTGACGATGGCGGGCATCGATGTCAGCGCAGTGAATGCGATGCACACGGCGCCATCGTCGGCGCACAGCGCGATATCGACGCACGGCGCGTCGTCATGATGCGACGCGGCGTTCGTGCCGATCCACGCGTAGCGCGGCCGGGCGGCCACGGGATACACGCGCATGTCCGCGAATCCCGCAGGTAGATGCAGCGCGTCCTGCGCGGGACGCAGCCACTGCGCGGCGAGCATCGCCGCTTCGACGATGGCCGGATCGATCGCGCAATCCGCGAACGCGGTGTGAGACGGATCGGATGGCGCGAACGTCAGCCACAGTCCGTCCGCGGTGCGATGGATCGCATCGACGGCCTGATACAGCGCATCCGCGTCGAGACCGATCGCACGGCCGGCTTCGAGCACCGCGGCCCGGTCGGCGAACAGCGGCGACGCGCCGCGCGACAGTGCGGCGACATCGAGGGTAGGCATCGGCGCATCGGCGCAGGCTTCGACGAAGCCCTGGCAGAACACATGGCCATCGCTCGCGTCGCACAGTTCGAACGCCGCCGCGTGGAGCTGCGGACGCAGGCCCTCGCCCGGCGGCAGCACCGCGATGCCGACGTCGATCACCGACGGCAGCGCGCGCGGCGCGGCGAAACGCACCTCGCGGAATGCCCATGCCCCACCCTGCTGCAGCATGCCCAGCCCGTCCGCCAGCGCGGCCCGCGCGGCTTCCAGCTGCAGGCCCTGCGGCAGACCCGCGTGGCCCTGGATCCTGAGTCCACCGATGCGCGGATCGTCGGCGCGGAAGCTGCTGAAATACTGCTGCTGCCCGGGTTTCGACGCGTTGCGGTGGACCAGGGAATGGATCGTCTGCGCTGTCGTCGCGGCGAGCGCATTGAGTGGCTCTTCTCGCCAGTAGCGCTCCCGGGCGAACGGATAGACCGGCAGATGCATGCGTCCGGGCAGGGGCGCGCTGTGCAACTTCAGCCAGTCCAGGTCGAGACCCTTGGTCCAGACATCCAGCAAGCGCGACACTTTGCCGGAGACGAACCAGCCATCGACGCTGGCCTGCAGGTCTTTGTCGACGGTGAACAGCGCGATGGTTTCGCGGTGACGGCGGGACTGCGCGTAGTACAGATCGTCGGCGAGCGCGCCGTCTTCCAGGCTGTCTTCGGCGAGGAATACGGCGAGTTTTTCGAGCAGGTCCGCACGGGAGTCCACGCGCATGGCGAGGCGCTCTTCCATCGCTTCGCGGCCGATCTGCAGCGTGTAGCACAGGCCGGGCAGATCGATGTCGGCATCGCGTTCGACGAAGGCCTGGATGTCGAGTGCCTTCTGCCGCAGCTGCGGCAGGGTGCGCGCCGACAGCAGCACGACGCCGGGTGTGGCTTCGTGGCGGGCGGCGCGGGCCTGCGCGCCGGCATGGGCTTCGACATGGGCTTCGACAACCAGATGCGCGTTGCCGCCGCCGGCGCCGAACGAGGAGATGCCCGCGATCAACGGCAGTGCTTTGCCGTCGATCACCGGGGCATTCCACGGACGCAGGCGCTGGTTGACCTCGAACGGTGTGGCCTCGAAATCGATGTTCGGATTCAGCCGCTCCGAATGCAGCGACGGCACGATCTGACGGTGGCGCATCTGCAGGATGACCTTGGTCAATCCGGAGATGCCCGCTGCGGATTCGCAATGACCGATATTCGACTTCGCCGAACCGATCAGACAGAAGCCGGTGTCCGTCGTGTATTCGCGGAAGGCCTTGGTGATCGCCGCGATTTCGATCGGATCGCCCAGCTTCGTGCCGGTACCGTGCGCTTCGATGTAGCTGATGTGGCGGGCATTGACGCCCGCATCCTTCAGCGCATCGGAAATCACCGCGGCCTGCGCCTGCGGATTCGGCACCGTATAGCCGTTGGTCTTGCCGCCATGGTTCAGCGCGCTGCTGCGGATCACCGCATGGATCGCATCGCCGTCGCGCTCCGCGTCGGACAGGCGCTTCAGCACCACCACGCCCACGCCTTCGCCCGGAATATAACCGTCGCCGCCTTCCCCGAAACTCTGGCAGTGGCCGTCGCTGGAGATGAACTGGCCGGCGCTGAGCATGGCGTACTTGCCAGGATGCAGACTGAGGTTGACGCCGCCGGCCAACGCCATGTCGGTACGGCCCAGCTTCAGGTCCTGGCACGCGAGATGGATCGCGGTCAGCGACGACGAGCACATGGTGTCGAGCGTCATGCTCGGTCCGTGCAGGTTGAGCGCGTACGACACCCGGTTGGCGATGCTGGCGAGGCTGCCCGAACGGTTGTACTCGCCGTACATCACGCCGGCGTACACGCCCACCTGGCCGCCGCGGCAGGCCTGCAGCGCGGCGCGGGTATAGCCCGCGTCCTCGATCGCCATCCACGCGTGCTGCAGGAACAGGCGCTCCTGCGGATCGATCTGTTCGGCGTCGCGCGGCGTGATGCTGAAGAAGCGGGGATCGAATTCGTCGGCGCCCGCGATGAAGCCGCCCCAGCGGCTGCTGTGCTGTCCGGCGGCCAGCGCTTCGCCGCCGACGGGCTCGGCGCCGTTCGGAGCACGATAGTAGTCCTGCCAGCGCCAGCGCTCGGCGGGAATTTCGCGGATGCAGTCCACGCCCTGCGACAGGTTGCGCCAGTATTCGTCCAGATCCCAGGCGTCCGGATAGCGGCCGCTGATGCCGACGATGGCGATGCTTTCGCTGTGGGCGGATGGGCTGAGGATGGATTCGTCGTCGATGCCGGGCTTGTCGATGCCAGGCTTGTCGATGCCAAGCTTGTCGATGCGTGTCGTCGCGACAGCGGCGTCCGCGCCGCGCATGTCGGCGTCGCTTCGCGGTGGAAGCGCAACGGACTGCGCTTCGACGTGCGGCTGCGACCCGATGGCGTCGGGCATGCGACGCGCCGTACCGATGCGTTTGCCGGGTACCCGCGATCTCGCGACCGTCGTCGCCGCGGTCGTGGTCGCCATTGTCGTCGCGGAGGGACCGGTCGCGGGATTCGGCGGCACGATGCCCGGCGACAACAGCGAAATCAGGCGATCCGCGTGCGCGGTGCAGAAATAGTCGTTGAGCTGCGCGATGGTCTGGTATTCGAACGTCAGCGTCTTCGGCAGCCTGCCGAAGATCGTTTCGAGGTGCGTCACCAGCTTCATCGCCAGGATCGAATCGATTCCGTACTGCTCCAGCGGCGCCTGCGGCCGCAGCCGGGCGGCGGGAATCTTCAGCAGCTGCGAGAACTGCCGGCAGAGGTACTCCAGCGCTTTCTCGCGCAGGACGTCGTCCATGGCGACCGGCGCTGCGTCGACATGCGTTGCGTCGACATGGGTTGCGTCGACGACACCGGCGGTCGCGCTGTCGCGGGCGGTCTCGCGCGCAGTCCCGGTCGCGGAACCGCTTGCGGAATCGGTCGCTTCGAGCAGCGCCCGCATCGCCGGCAGTTCGCCTTCCATCACCAGCAGACGCTCGCAGGGAAGCGCGAGGCCGCGGTACATCGCGCGCATCGCGGCGACGGTGGACAGCGGACGCATGCCGGTGTGGTCCAGCAGCCGCTCGCGGGTGGCATCGTCCATGCCCATCCCGCCGTCCTGCCACAGCGGCCAGTTCACCGACAGCGTGCGGCCATGGCGTTCGCCCCGCGCCGCCAGACGGTTGCGGTGGGCGGCGAACGCGTCCATGAACGCATTCGCCGCGGCGTAGTCGACCTGGCCGACGATGCCCCAGCAGGCCGCGAAGGACGAGCACAGCAGGATGAAATCCAGCGGCATGTCGCGCGTCGCAAGATCGAGATTCGCCAACCCGGCGACCTTCGGCGCCAGCACCGAGGCGAACGTCGACGGCGATTTGCGCAGGATGAAACCGTCGCGGAGGATGCCCGCGCAGTGCAGGATGCCGCGCAGCGGCTGGTCCTGCTCCCGCAGCCGGGCGACGAGGGCGTCGACGGCGCTGCGATCGGCCACGTCGAGCGCGACGTATTCGATCCGGTGCAACGGGGTCGCCAGCGCATCCAGCGTGCGGCGCGCCTCGGGCGCGAGTGCCGAGCGCCCGGCCAGCACGATGCGCGCGGAGCGGCACTGCGCGACGATCTCGCGCGCGAACTGCAGACCGATGCCGCCGGCGCCGCCGGTGATCAGATAGCAGCCGCCTTCCTTGAACGCCACCGGCGCTGCGGATTGCGCGTGGTCTTGGGGATGCTGCTCCACTACGCGTTGCTCCAGCACGCGCCAGCGCAGGACTTCTCGGCGCAGGCCGCCGGCGTCGCGCACATGGCGGACGGCCGCGCTGCGCGGCGCATCGATGCAGGACTCGTCGTGCACGAGCTGCCGCAGTTCGGCAGCGCCGATATCGGCCGGCACCCTGATCACGCGCGCGATCAGGGCCGGCGTTTCTTCCATCGCCGTCCTGAACATGGCGTCGAAGCCATAAGCGACCGCCTCATCGGCAACCACTTCATCGACAGCGGTCGTATCGGCAACGATCACCAGCGCGCGAACACCCTGCGCTCCCGCCAACATCGACTGGATCGCCGCGAGCGCCTGCAGCGCCGCATCGGTAAAGATCCCGTCCGCGGTGACATCCGCGGGAGGCGCAAACGCCTGGACCCGCGCGTCCCCATGCGCCGCTTTCAGCGACGCGACCTTCGCCGGATCGAGGCCCCAGACGAAGATCCGGTCGACAGGCTGCGCCGGGACCGGGGTCGCCGATGCGGCCACCCATTCGGGCGTCGCGAGCAGGACGCCCTGCGCGGCGGCGGACGCCTGTCCTTTCAAGGCCTTGATCCGCACCAGCGCTTCGGCCTGCGCGAGCCGGCCTTCGGCGACCGCGCGATAGATGGACAGCAGCGAATCCTTCATGACGACAATCCGAGTTCGACGGCGTCTTCGGCGGACACGTCCTTTCTGGAGATGCTTTCCAGCAGCTCCCGATAGAAGGTTTCGTCGAACATCTCCGTTTCATCCGACGCTTCGTGCGTCGACGCTTCGTCGTACATCAGTGCCGCGTCAGCCATCCGTGCCTCATTCAACATGCGTGCGTCATCCGGCAGTCCATTCCCATCCAGCTTCCCTTCTCCGTCGAAACCCCGGGCGCCGTCCACCGCCCGCCAGCCGAAGCCGCGGATGTCGACGCAAAGCGCGCCGTCCTTGCCGAAGATGGACACATCGCAGCTCTCCACAGGCGCATGTCCGCCGCTGCCGTCGATGGTGCCCGCTACAGGTGTCAGCACGACGACGACTTCCGACGGACACGGTGCGTGCAGCGTCAGCGAGCGCAGCGCGAACGGCACCGACGGCGCTTGCGGCAGCGCCTGCAGCGACGGCAGGAAGCCGACGCAGGCCTGCAGCGCGGAATCCATAATCCCGGGAGGCATGCGGTAGGCGTCACCGGCGATGGAAGGCAACGCGACGTCCGCCACCAGTTTTCCGCCCACCCGCGAAATCGCGCGGATGCCGCGATGCGCGGGGCCGTAATGCAGTCCCATCCGGGCGAAGGCGGCGTAGATCTCGTCGCCGCTCCATCGCTCGCCGCGCTGTGCCGACGCCAGCAGCCCGGCGTCCGCCATGCGCTCGCCGGCCGCATCGACGAAGCGCGCTTCGCCCTGGCAGTGCAGGACCCGACCGTCGCCCGAACCGCTGGCGATCTCGAACGCGATCACGCCGTCGTCCTCGACGCCGAGATCAATCTCGACCGCCATCGGCCCGTCGACCACGATCGGCCGCCACCAGACCACATCGCGAAGCGTCAATCGCCCGTGCGGTCCCGCTTCCGCAAAACCATCCGGCAGCGCATCGGCGATCGCCGCCGTCGCCATTTCCAGATACGCGACGCCGGGAAGCACATGCTCGACCCGGCCCTCGCGGAAACGCACGCGGTGGTCGCGCAGGAAACTCTCGCTGCCGTCGAACGTGGACCGATAGCGCTGCTGGCGCAGGGTCGACGCGTTGACGTGCAGCAGCGGATGGATCGCCGCTGTCGCGCCTTCGGCGCGCTGCGCCACTGCTGCGTTGTCGTCTTCCAGCCAGTAGCGCTCCCGCGCGAACGGATACAGCGGCAGTTCGACGCGGCGCGGACCACGGCCGGCTTCGGCAGGATGGAGTTTCGCCCACGGAAGCTCGACGCCGTCGACCCACAGCTCCGCGAGCTTGTCGAGTTTTCCGTCGCGCAGGCAGGTATCGATCAGCACCGCCTTCAGCTCGGCGTCCTGGCCGATGAAGGCCAGTTTGCCGGCGCGCGACAGGCTGCTGCCGACGTGCATGTCTGCAGGCGTCCGCTCGGCGGCGAACGCACGCAGCCGCGCTTCGAGTTCGACCAGCGAATGCACGACCAGCGCGCAGCGTTCCTCCATCGCTTCCCTGCCCACCTGCAGCGTGTAGGCGATGTCGTGCAGCGAAGGCGCGCCCTGCGCGTCGGCGTCAGCATCGGCGATGCGCGCCGCCAGTGCATCCGCCAGCGACTGCGCGCGCTGCCGCAGCTGTTCGGTGGTTTTGGCCGACAGCGGAATCAGCGCCGGACGCGCAGAGGCCGCATCGTGCCGGGCGGCGGTGCGCACGTCGCGCGTCGGCGCCGCTTCCAGCACCAGATGCGCATTGGTGCCGCTGAAACCGAAGGCACTGACCACAGCCGAACGTCCGCCCTTCGCGTTCTCGGGCCACGGTTTCAGTGCGGTGTTGACCACGAACGGGCTGTCGGACAGATCGATGTGCGGATTGAGGCGTTCGAAGCTCGCCGCCGGCGGAAGTTGGCGATGCTTCAGCGCCAGCACCAGCTTGAGCGCGCCGGCGATGCCGGCCGCATACAGGGTGTGGCCGATGTTGCCCTTCACCGAACCCAGCGCGCAGTACCCGCTCTTGTCGGTGTAGTGGCGGAAGGCCTGGGTGAGGCCTTCCACTTCGATCGGATCGCCCAGCTTCGTGCCCGTGCCGTGCGCTTCGATCAGCTGGATGTCTTCCGGATCGATCCCGAAGCGGTCGTAGACGGCGCGCATCAGGCGCGTCTGCGACACCGGGTTCGGCGCGGTGATGCCGTTGGTCTTGCCGTCCTGGTTGATGCCCCACCCGCGGATCACCGCGTGGACGATGTCGCCATCGCGCTCGGCATCGGCGAGCCGCTTGAGCATCATCGCGCCCACGCCTTCGCCGGGCACGAAGCCGTTCGCGCGATGATCGAACGCGAAGCAGCGGCCATCGACCGAGAGCATTGCGGACTGACCGGTCTTGATATGCATCATCGGCCCCGCCATCACCGCCACGCCGCCAGCGAGCGCGAGGTCGCAGTTGTCCGCGACCAGACTGTCGCAGGCGTTGGCGATCGCGACCAGCGAGGAGGAGCATGCGGTGTCGATCGACAGGCACGGCCCCTGCAGGTTGAGGAAGTAGGCGATGCGCGCGGCGAGGATCGACATCGCCGCGCCGGTGAAACCCTGGGTGCTGTACTGGTGTTCGCGCGAACGCTGGTGGTAGTCGGTCGAGCCGCAGCCGACGAACACGCCGCAGCGGCTGCCCGACAGGCTGCGCGGGTCGATCGCGGCGTTCTCGATCGCATGCCAGCAGTTCTGCAGCATCAGCCGCTGCTGCGGGTCCATGACCTCGGCTTCGGTCGGGGAAATGTTGAAGAACAGCGGGTCGAATGCGTCGCAGTCGTCCAGCACGCCCATCCAGCGGCTGTTGGTGGTGCCGGGGATCGAGATGTCTTCGCTGAAGTAGCGTTCGATGTCGAAGCGCTGCGGCGGCACGGGATCGATGCAGTCCTTGCCGCCGGCGATGTTGCGCCAGAACGCGTCGAGGTCGCCGGCGCGCGGGAACTGGCCAGCCATGCCGATGATGGCGATGGCGTCGGCACTCACGCTCCGACGCGCGGCCTTGCCGCGCCACGAGACCAGGGTACGGGCCGAGCGTGCGGCCGGGCGCACGCGCTCGGCCGCCGCCGCCGGCCTGGCCTCCGTCTGCTCTGCCGGCACGGAGGACGGCTGCGGTTGGAGCGGACTCGGTTGGAGCGCGCGCGCCGGCAGCAGGCCGGCAAGAAAGCGCGCGAACTCGGCCAGGGTCGGATGGCTGTAGACCTTGGTCGCTTCGATGCGGGTGCCGTAGGTGGTGTTGATCCTGCGGACCCAGGTCACGCCGGTGATCGAATCCAGGCCGAGGTCGACGAACTGCCGGTGCGCGTCGATCTCGTCCTCCGGCATGTGCAGTTCCTGCGCGAGCAGCTGCCGGAGCACAACGGAGAGATCCGCCTCGGCGGCAGCATTCGTCGCCACAGGCTTGGTCGGCATGAGCGGCGCCGGCGTCGGCATTGCAGCCGGCGGTGACGCGGGTCCAGCGACGGCGGGCGACGGCTTGGCGGCACTGGCGACGGACTTCGTCGCCACGGCGCCCAACAGCGCGACGCGCTCGACGACGAAATCGCGGAACTGGCGCAGCGTCGGATGGCTGTAGACCTTGGTCGCCTCGATCCGCGTGCCGTAGGCGGCGTTGATTCTGCGGATCCAGGTCACACCGGTGATCGAATCCAGACCGAGGTCGACGAACTGGGTGTCTTCGTCGACATCGCCGACGTCCATCTGCAGTTCCGCCGCGAGCAGCGTTTTCAGGAAATCGGCGATGTCCTGCGGCGCGGCCAGCGAAGCGGCAGTCGCTTCGTGCGCGGCGGTGTCCGCCGGCGGCACGGCTACGCTGGGCGCGGCCGCTGCGGCGGGCTGTGCCGCAGATGCGGGCCCGGCATCGGACAGGAAATGCTGCATCACGCCCTGCAGCGCGTGACCCTGGCCGACGAAGCTCCTGTCGTGCATCGCCAGCTCGCGCGTATAGGTCGCTTCGACCGCATCGAGCAGCGACGCGCTGAAATACCGCTTGAGTGCGCGCACGTCGCCGGCATCGCGTGAGGCGATGGCATCGGCCAGCGCCAGCGCGCGCGGGAGGATGTCGCCGCGCGGGCAGCAGCCGTGCGGCAGGCCTTTGGCGCGCAGTTCGCTGCCGGTGTATTCGGCGGCGGTGAACAGGGTTTCCCTGGCAAGATCCAGGCCCAGTCGCGCCGGGAAAATCAGCGTGGAACCGGCGCCCGGCGTGAAGCCGTACTGCATGTACGGGCTGATATAGCGGCTTTCGGCGCTGAACAGACAGAGGTCCGCGAACATGCCCAGCGTCCAGCCGCCGCCGATGGCATGCCCCTGCATCGCGGCGATGACCGGCAGCTTGCAGCTCATCGGCAGCTGGTACACCTTCGCATCGGTGAATTTGGCGGTGCCCTGCTGGATCGCCAGCAGACTCTCGCGGGTGCCGCCGCAGGCGAAGTACGTGTCGTAGCCGGTGAGCACCACGGCGCGGTAGGCGTCGGACGCTTCGATATGCGCGAAGACCGCTTCCAGACCGTGGATCAATTCGGGCGAATACAGATTCTTCGCATCGCGATCGACCATGCGCACCACGATCACGCCGTTGTCCCGCACCTCGATGTCGATGGCGGAGGACTGCGGCGGAGGCGATGCGGCGCTGGCTGCTGCCGAGCTGTCGGCATCGGCATCGGCATCGCTGTCGCCCGGAGCCGGCGCATGGTCGAGGCTGCGCCACAGGCGCAACAGCGCTGGCGAACGCAGCGGCGAGGTTTCGGCAAGCGCCAGCGCGGCCGCCAGCACGTCGGCGGCGTTGCCGCGCGCGATGATGCCTGCGGCGGACGCGAGCGCATCGCTGTCGACGGCGGCCGCGCCGAACAGGCACTGCCGGGCCAGGTTGTCGCCCAGACGGCGCGCGAACCGCGGCATCGCCTGCCGCAGCAGTGCGGGATGCCGCCACAGCGCATCGGCCGAGCAGTGGCCGCGGTCGCCGTGGACGCAGGCGTCGGCGCTCAGGCCGAGCAGCCAGCCGATGCCGTCGGCATCGTGTTCGAAAGCGACGATGACCGGCGTCGGGAACGCCGACAGGGTCGCCTGCAGCGCTGCCAGTGCGGCCAGCGTCTGTGGAGTTTCAATCGGGTCTGAATTGAGCGGCAGCCCCGGCAGAAAGCCGACGACATCGCTGCGCAGCACCACCGCGGCATGGCCGCGGATCGCCAGCGCGTCCAGGGTCTCGCGCAGACGGCCGAGCAGCACCGGCAGTGCCGCGTCGCCTGCGCAGATGCGGACCGAAGCGACGGCGTCGGACAGCATCTCGACCGCGATGTCCGGAAGCGCTGCGTGCGGTTCGCCCGCGGGCTTCGGTTCCGGCTGCAACATCGGCGCCGGCTCCATCTGCGGACGCGGCTCGCTGCCGAGACGCTCGACCAGCGGCGCGAGCGCCTGCGCCATGTGCTGTTTCAGCAGGCTCAGCGATTCGCGCGGTTTTGCGGCCATGTCCGCGGCCAGCGCCAGCGCGACCTGGATGGCCTGCTCACGCTCGGCGACCGGGAAGGTCCAGCCCTTGTCCCACAGCGCGCGTCCGTACTGGCCGCCGCTGATGTACAGCAGATCGTTCGCACTGGCGCGGCCGAAGCGCGCCGCCAGCAGATCGGCTTCGGCCGGCGTCGGATGGAGGCCATGCACAGCTTCGGAGAACGCATAGCGCGACTCGCGCGCGCAGACCATGAAGTCGCAGAGCGCACCGAGCAGAAAGCCGGCAGCGCCCGCATCGCCCTGCATCACCGCGATGGTCGGCAGCGGGAACCCGGTCAGCGCGCGATACAGGCCGGCGTCGATGGCCGCGTCCAGCGACGCGACGTCGCCCGGCAGGAAGCCGGTCCCGCCATCGGCGACCAGCAGCACCCTGGCGTCCGCGCGCTCCTGCACGTCCTCCAGCGCCTGCAGCAGTTGCTCGACGACCACGGCCGTCGGCGCGTGCTGCGCGACGGTCACTGCGTAGACGCCGTCGCCGAGCGCGTGCAGATCGACGCAGACCTGCGCCGGCACCGCAGCGCCATCGTGTTCAGGACGATGCAGGGTAATCGTGGGTCTGGCCGGAACAGTAACGGCGGGCGCAGTGCCGGGCGCGACGATGGCGCTCAGCGACACCATCGGTTTTTCGATCCGGGCGGGCTCGCGCACGACCGGAGCCGTCGTGCGCAGGAACGCGATCCTGCGGCCGGCTTCCGGCGACACCGGTGCCGGCGCGCGCGCTTCGGCGGTAGCGGATTGTTCGGTGGCGGGCTGTCCCGATATCGTCGGCGCAGACGGCAGCACCGGCGCAGAAGCCACAGCTGCGGGCGCGCTGGCAGCGGCGGCAATAGGATTCGTGCCTTGCAAAAGCGTGCCCCGCGCATCCGACACGCACGCCAGGCACAGGCCACGCATCTCCAGCACCGGAGCGCCGAGCGCATCGAAGCAGGCCACGTCCCAGCGCGACGCATCGGCGTCAGCGTGCATGCCGTCTTCGCAGCGCAGAACGAGGTAGCCCCGCGTGGCGCAGGGGCCGAACCACCGCACCGCATCGATGCCGTGGATCTGCCAGTCCAGCGGCGCCGACGGCAGCGGGGCCAGTTCGCCCCGCAGCCACACCGCAGCCTGCATCACGGCGGCCAGCAGCTCGGGCGGCAGGCCCCAGGTTGCGGGCGTCGATGGCTCGGTGCTGGCGGCGTATTCAACTACCAGCTCGCGCGCGGTGTGCGCGATGCGCTGGACGGCACGGCGGTCGGCGCTGTCCGTCAAACCCAGTGCCGCGAAACGGGCATGGAAGGTATCGGCGGCGATGCCGCGCGACAGGCGCGCGGCGAGCGTGGCGACGTCCGCCGCCGCCATGTCGGCAACAGCACTGTCCGTACACGCAGCGGCGGCGGCGAAGCGCGCGCGGCCCTGTGCATGCACCTGTTCGACACCGTCGCGCGCGCTGAAGATCTCGAAGCGCAGTGCGTCGTCGGTCTCGGGCAGCAGGGCGACATGAAGTTCGCAGTCGGCGTCGATGCGCAGCGTGTCGTCCAGCGCGATGTCTTCGCAGCGAAGACCGCGCGCGGTGACATCGTCGGGGCAGGTTTCGGCGATGGCCGCGCGGGCCATTTCGACGCACAGCAGCGCCGGCACGCGGCGCTGCCCGGCGCTGTCGACCTCAAGGAAATGCTCGTCGCCGGTCAGCGCGACGCTGAAACCGGGGCTGCGCAGGGTCGACGTATTCCGCTGCAACAGCGGATGCCTCGCCGCCGCGGCCTCTCCTTGTCCGGCCGTGCGCTGCGGCGCAAGCCAGTGGCGTTCGCGCGCGAAGGGATACCCCGGCAGCGGGATGCGTCCCGGCTGCGCGCCGGCATACAGTCCGGCCCACGCGATGTCGACGCCCCTGACCCAATGTTCGGCGATCCGCGCATCGTCGCGCTGCGCGATCCAGGCCTCGCAGCGCCGCGCGAAATCGGAGTCCGCCCGGCAGGCGGCGAGAAATTCCCTGCTTTTTCTCACACTGCCGCGGTAGGGCTGCGGAGCGGTGCGGGCTTCATGGGTGCTGGCTTCATGAGTGCGCCCCTCGTCCGACAGCGCCTGCAGCTGGCGCTGCAGATCGTCCAGCGATGCGGCGATCAGCACGATGCGCTCGTCCATCGCCTCGCGCCCGACCTGCAGCGTGTAGGCCAGCGACGGCAGATCGAGGCCCGCGCCGCTGCGCTGCACGAAGGCGAGCAACTGGCGGATTTTCTGCTGCAGCTGATCCGGCGTGCGCGCCGAAAGCGGCAGCAGACAGGCGCGGCCGTCCCACGCGTGCATGCGCGCCGGGGCCGGCGCTTCCTGCACGACCAGATGGGCATTGGCGCCACCCGCGCCGAAAGACGAAATGCCGGCGATGCGCGGAATCTCGCGGGCAGCCGCGCCTTCGCCCACGACCTGCCGGCGCCATGCGGCGGATTCGCGCTGCAACCGGAACGGCGTGGCCGAGAAATCGATCTCTTCGTTGACGTCGTCCGCGTGCAGGGTCGGCACCAGTTGCCCGTGCCGGAACTGCAGCAACACCTTGGTCAGGGCCGCGATGCCGGCGGCCGACTCGCAGTGGCCGATATTGGATTTCAACGAGCCGATGGCGCAGTGCTGGCGCGCCGCGCCAGCATCGACCGGCGTGCGGCGGCTGGTGCGGAAAGCCCTGGTCAGGCCGGCGACTTCGATCGGATCGCCGAGCGCGGTGCCGGTGCCGTGGGCCTCGATGTAGCTCACGTCGGCGGAATCGACGTTGGCACGGGCCAACGCGGACGACACCACCTCCGCCTGCGCGGCCGGATTGGGCACCGTGTAGCCGTGCGTGCGGCCACCGGTGTTCAGGGCGCTGCCCTTGATGACGGCATGGATGGTGTCGCCGTCGCGCAGCGCCTGCGCCAGCGGCTTGAGCACCACGGCACCGACGCCCTCGGCATCGACGAAGCCGTCGGCGTTGCGGCCGAAGGAGCGGCACTGCGCCCCTTCCGACAGCATCCCCAGAGCGGTGAGTTCCACCATGTGCTGCGGATCGATGATCAGACTGACGGCGCCGGCGATCGCGGCCTCGCACATGCCGCTGTACAGGCTGTCCAACGCGACATGGATCGCGGTGAGCGACGAAGAGCAGGCGCTGTCCACCGCGAACGAAGGGCCGGAGAAATCGAACAGGAACGAGACCCGGTTGGCGACCGAGTAGAACAGCGGCTGCACGGTGTAGCGCGAATTCATCACCCCGACGAACACGCCGACCTTGCCGCCCGGAGCGAGCGTCGCGGGCGTGTAGCCGCTGTCCTCGATCGCGTGATAGCTCGTTTCCAGGAAGAGGCGTTCCTGCGGATCGATCTTCTTCGCTTCCTTCGGCGCGATCCGGAAGAACAGCGGATCGAACTTGTCGATGTCGTCGAGGAAACCGCCCCAGCGGGTGTAGCTTTTGCCGGCCTTGCCCTTCTCGGCATCGTGATAGTCCTGCCAGCGCCAACGGTCGGCGGGGACTTCGCTGGCGCAGCTGCGCCCGGACGCCAGGTTGTCCCAGAACGATTCGAGATCGGGCGCCTGCGGATAGCGGCCGCTGACGCCGATGATGGCGACATCGAAGCGCACAGCGCGCTCCGCAAGTGCGTCGGCCGAAAGCGTTGCGTCCGCTGCGGACCGCATCGGCAGCGCGGGCGTTGCGTCGCTGCGCAGCGCCAGCCGTCGGCGGCCGGAGCGGTGCAGCGATTTGCCGGGCGCGCGCACGGCGGGCGCAGGCATGTGCGTCGATGGAGGCGCAGGCGCACCGGAGGCGGATACCGTCGCCGCATGCACGGTCGCCGCGTGCACGGAAGCCGCGTGCGCGACGGTTTCCCGATCGTGTTCCAGGAAATGCGCGACCAGGCCGTCGATGCTATGCACTTCGAAAAACAGCGTACTGCGCGTGTCCGGAAAAAGCTTGCGGAAGTGCGTGGTCAGCTGCACGACCAGAATGCTGTCCAGCCCGTATTGTTCCAGCGGCTTGTGGGTTTCGATCTCGGCCACGTCCATCCGCAGCGCGCCCGCGATCATCTCCCGGAAGAGCAGCGCGCAGGCTGCGCGCAGTGCGGCATCGTCGGTCGCCGCCAGCGCGGGGGGGTTGGCCGACGGGGGTGTCGTCGCGGGCACGGATGTCGTCGTCGCGACCATTTCAAGCGCTGCGGGCGAAGACGGTGCGGCGACCGGCGCGCCCCTGCGAGGCGCTGCCTTCGCGGGCGCAGCCGGCGGCGCCAGCCGCTGGCGAATCACGCCGTCGCTTCTCGCCGCCAGGGTCAACTGGCCCAGCCCATGATCCGCATGAGCCGGAAAGCGGATATCGAGGAAGCGCTCGGCCTTCAGCAGCGATTCCCACTGCGCCGGGGACAGGCACGGGCTGCCGGGCAGGCGCAGCTTCTCGTCCTCGTACAGCCACCAGCCATCGAGCAGGCCGAAGGTGAAATGCGTATACCACGACCACGCGCTGAGCTCGTTGACCAGCAGCATGCCGCCGCGCTTCAGCAGCGCCTTGGCGTTGCGCACCGTCTCGCGCATGTCGGAAGTGGCGTGCAGCACGTTGGTCGCGATCACCGCGTCGTAGCGGTTACCCTTGATCGACTGCAGCGAAAGCGGTTTGCCCACATTGAAGATCGCGGTGCGCAGCGCCGGGAACTCCGGTTTGTAGACCTCTTGCGCATGCAGCAGGAAGGCCTTCGACAGGTCGGTGTAGCAATACTCTTCGACCAGGTCGCCGAAACCGCGCAGCATCGGCAGCAGTCCCGCGGTGGTGCCGCCGGTGCCGGCACCGATTTCGAGCAGGCGCAGGCCGCGCTCGCCGCGCGCCGCTTTCGCCGCGCATTCGGCGCGCAGGCTTTCGCACAGCACGAGATTGAAATGGTCGGCGATGAGATTGTGTTTGTAGATGCCTTCGACCAGATGCATCGACGACTCGGGAAACATCACGTCGGTCGCGGGCACCACGCCGCTCAGGATCTCGGGCAGCCTGCGCAGGCAGGCTTCGATCAGGGTGAGATAGGCGCGATGGTTGGCGTTCTCGCACCAGCCCGGCATCGCCGCGTCCCAACGCGGCCAGAGCGCTTCGGCGGCTTCGTCGATGAGAAAACGGCAGTGCCCCGTTAGCGGATCGACGGCGACAAGCCGGTGCGCCTCGAGATGAGACAGCGTGGCATCCAGCCAGCGGCGGTGCGAGGGGCGCAGCATGGCGATGTGTTCGGCCGGCGCATATTCGCCGTGCGCATCGGCGAACAGCGCACGCACCTGGGCCGCCACGATCGCGGTGGCCAGGCGCTCGGCATCGGCCGGCAGCCGGGCGGCCTCCAGGTCGGAGGCGGAGATATGCGGTGGCGCGTGACCTTCCGGTGGAGTCTTGTCCGATGCGTTCATACGCGTCACTACATCCCTGTAGAATTCGTGGATCTTTCGTGGTCCGGGTCGTGCCGGATCTCTCCCGATACCGCCAGATCGTGGAGCGCTGCATCAGACACCACTTTCGCCAGCACCAGCTGGTCGACGGGCCCGGCTTCGCTCACGATCCCGCACGCATCGAGCGCGCTGTGCAGAGCGTTCCCGTCATCGGCAGATAAACGGATGCGCGTGTCCGAAGATTCCAGCGCGATGCCGGAAGCCTGCACGGGACGATCAGCAATGAGTTGACGAATCCAATCGAAGGGAGACGACACTTCCGAGACAAATACGCCCAATGCTTGATCCTTCAAGACGACGGCACGGCAAAGCCGCGCACACGGCACACATTCCTTAAGCTTTCAGGGGCTCACCCCGGAGATCGGTCCAAGCGGAGATCTCGATGATTTCACTTGCTTATTACGTTATGCAGATTTCCCTTCCCCACCTCATATAAGCAGACTCTCCGGAATATTGTCAATGCGAGCATTTGCCGAATCGATGCGCTGCAAACGTTTTCCTGGAATTTCTTTTTGAGAATCAACCTCATATCGGCCGCCAACCTGAAGACCATTCCGATTGCACGATGCAATCGCGATCTTTCAAGGAAACAGACGCATCTTCGCCACTGGTCAGGACACGCTCCGCAAAGACCGCCTGCGAACCGCGTCGGGAATCACCTGACCGGAAGCGCTTCCATTCAACGTTTTCATCGGCTAATGATGCCGCCTGAAAGTGACAAGCAGAATATCGATCGGAATCGACATCTGACTCGCGTATCGTGATCAGCCCGCCGACGGCGCGCAGATCCCCGGGTCGCGATCGCTTTCGAGCGACTACGAAGTCGCGCCGGAAGGATGCTTCTGCCTCGTCGACGACCGCAAGGGCTATCTGCTCACCCGCGCGATGCTGCGCATGGCGCTCTCGCACAGTCCTCGGATCGGCCCTGAGCATTGGCGTTTTCGAAGAATGCCTATGGCCGGCCGGCGATCGCGGAGGCGATCGCTGACGCCGGGGTCCAGGCACGCGGGCTTTCCTTCAACTTCTCGCATACCCGCGGCCTGATCGCGCTTGCCGCGACCTGCGGCCGCGAACCGGGAATCGATGCCGAGAACATCGCCGCACGCGCCATACGCTCGATGTGGCGAAGCGCTTGTTCTCGTCGGCCCGAAGTCGCTGAGTTCTCGTGCGTCGCCTTGGACCGGCAGCAGGATCGCTTCTTCGAGCATTGGAGCGTCTGGCAGTACCGGCCGACCGCGGATCATCTGATGGCGATCTGCGCCGAACGCCATGTCGATGATGCGCCTGCAATCTCGATACGGAAATTCACGCCTCCGGGCAATGAAATGCTGGCGATGGCACCGTTCCTTGCGATGCCGGCCGCACGAGTCGTCGACGATTTCGTTCTGTCGACGCGCGGTGATCGCGCTTCCCCGAGGATAACCGGGCGCATCGTAGCGAAAGCCATCGATACGCACGTTGCGATCGATGTGGATGTGCCCGTAAACAATGAGAAATTTCCGCTCCTGCATTTTGAATATTTATCGAAATGGTTCTTTGACGATTGATATCAAGAAGGCACCACAGAGTATCGAGCGTCGAATATTTTCTTGCGGTAGTGCAGCCGCATGTCTGACCCACCCCCGATTCCTACGGAAGAATTCAGACAAGGTGTTATCTCGAACCGGCAAGTCCGAGCGGATCGCTTACATACCGCTCCGGAGCCCGGTACCGCAACCCAGCATTTCTTCAATGAATCGGGGGCCGATTTCTCGCGCCGCTCACTGTGGATACGGAAGGCGATCTTCACGGCCAGCTCAACCCGGCTACCGGCCTGAGTCAGCCATGACTGCTTTCATCGCATGTTGGGCCGAGCTGATCCACCAAAGCCCGTGAAATCGGCCCGAATCATGGTGCGTCGCCCGATCGAATCGACCCGGCACCTGAACAGTCCGCGAAAGTTCCCGAACTCACCAGTTCAGTATTAAGGTTTTGTTATGCGGCAACCCTGAGAATGCCTCCACCGAAGCGGATCCGGACTCTCTCCCCGACCCGCCTCCGGTCCAATAACAATCAATGAGGTCAACCCCATGAAGCGTTCTCTCCTTGCCCTGACCCTGCTCGCCGCCCTTCCGTTCGCCGCCTCCGCGGCCGAGGGCGTTTCCTACAATTATGTCCAGGGCGGTTATGTCGCCACCAACGGCGATGGCGACGCCGATGGCTTCGGCATCGACGGCTCGGTCGCGGTGCATCCGAATTTCCACCTGTTCGGCGGCTACAACCAGCAGGAAATCGACAACACCAGTATCGACATCGACCAGTGGAAGCTGGGCGTCGGCTACAACTACGGCATCAACGACAAGGCCGATCTGGTCACCCGCGTCGCTTACGAGAAGCTCGACGCCGGCAGCGGCTTCGATTTCGACGGCTACAGCGCCGAAGTGGGCCTGCGCGGCGCCTTCGGCAGCAATTTCGAAGGCTATGCCATGGCCGGCTACGAGGACTACGAGCAGTTCGATGGCGATTTCTACGGCCGCGTCGGCGCCCAGGTGAAGTTCAACCAGAACTGGGGCCTGAGCGGCGACGTCAAGTTCGCCGACGGCGACACCCAGTGGTTCGTCGGTCCCCGCCTCAGCTGGTAAGCACGGCACAGCACCGGTGTCCGCATTGCTTCACCCGTGCAGGGCTGGCGTAAGCCCCTGAATACGCCCATTCGCGAGCGGCCTCCCCTCCGTGTCGCGACCTGGAAGCCCGGCAACCGCCGGGCTTTCTTGTTGGGCGGCGCAAAACCGGCGCGGGCTTGGGTAAACTGCGAGGCCGCGCCCGACGCGGACAGGACATCCACAGCGTTCACCGGTAAATGGGGAGATTCATGAAGAAGCAACTTGCGGCCGCACTCGTGCTGGCCTGTCTGCCGTTCGCGGCCTCGGCCCGGGACAGTCTGGGCAGTTTCACCTATGTCGAAGGCGGCGTTCAGCGCGTCAGCGTGGATCTGGACTCGCTCGGCAACGACAGCTTCGATTTCGACGGCGTGGGCATCCGCACCTCGATCGAGCTGGGCGACAACATCTATATCTACGGTGGTTACGCCTGGTCGCGCAACGACGATTTCGCCGTCGACATCGATGCGCAGCAGATCCACGCGGGCATCGGCTACCGCCATACCGTGTTCGACAATGCCGATCTGATCGGCGAACTCGGTTTCCAGCACACCGAACTGGATGCGGACGGCCTCGAGGAAAACATCGACGGCGCCCGTCTATCGGTGGGCCTGCGCGGCGCGCTCGGCAACAGCTTCGAAGGCTGGGTCAAGGCCAATTACGTGGACGGCAGCGACTACGACGGCGAATTCAGCGGCACGCTGGGCGCGCAGTTCGTGATCAACGAAACCTGGGGCATCGTGGGCGAAGTCGAAGCCGGCGACGTGACCTCGCAGTACATGCTGGGTGTTCGCGCCAGCTTCTGATCTGCCAGCGTCAAGTGTGAAAAAGCCCGGCATTGCCGGGCTTTTTTCTTGATCGCGACCACCGGAACCCTCAATCGCCGAACAGACCCTCGGGATATTCCGGCTTCTGCTCGCGCGCCATCAGCCGCTTCAGGCCTTCGCCCGGGGTGATCTCGCCCTTCAGCACGTCGCGGACGGTGCTGGAGATCGGCAGTTCGATGCCGTGGCGGCCGGCCTGGCGCATCACTTCTTCCGCGGTCTGGATCGACTCGACCACCTGGCCGATCTCGCGGACCGCGTCCTCGATCGACTGTCCGCGTCCCAGCGCCAAGCCGAGGCGCCGGTTGCGCGACAGGTCGCCGGTGCAGGTCAATACCAGATCGCCGAGACCGGCGAGGCCCATCAGGGTCTCGGCCTTGCCGCCGATGGCGAGGTTGAGGCGCAGCATTTCGTTGAGGCCGCGGGTGATCAGGCCCGCGCGGGCGTTGAGGCCCAGGTTCATGCCGTCGGCGACGCCGGTGGCGACCGCCAGCACGTTCTTCATCGCCCCGCCCAATTCGGCACCGAGCATGTCCTCGCCGGTGTAGGCGCGGAACGCGGGCCCGTGCAGGGCGTCGGCGACCTGCTGGGCGAAGTCCGGGGTATCCGAATGCACCGTGAGCGCGGTCGGCAGACCGGCGGCGACTTCCTTGGCGAACGACGGGCCGGTGACCACTGCCAGCGGTACGCCCGACGGCAGCAGTTCATCGGCGACTTCATGCAGGAAACGCCCGGAGCCGGGCTCGAAGCCCTTGGTCGCCCAGGCCACGCCCGCGTGCGCCGGGCGCAGCGGCGCCAGTGTGCGCAGGGTTTCGGCGAATGCGTGCGAGGGCACCACCACCAGCACCAGATCGCATCCGGCCATGGCGGCGGCCAGATCGGGGGTGGCGCGCAGGCTCTCGGGAAGCGGAATCCCCGGCAGATACCGGGGATTCTCGTGGCGGCCGTCGATCGCCGCGATGGTCGCGGCGTCGCGGCCCCACAGGACCGTGGGATGGCCGTGGCGGGCGATCAACGCCGCCAGGGCTGTACCCCAGGAGCCGGCGCCGAGGACGGCGACGGCGGGTTTCGCGGCGGTCGCGTCCGGATGCTCGGACGACATGCTCGAAGCCAACGTCACGAAACGGACATCGCGTCAGGCGTTGCCGGCGGTCTCGGCACCGGCCAGGGTGCCCTGCTCGGCGCGCTGGCGCAGGCCTTCGGCGTACAGGCCTTCGAAATTGATCGGCTGCAGCAGGAACGGCGGGAAGCCGCCGGCAGTGATCAGGTCGCTGACGGTCTGGCGGGCATACGGATAGAGGATGTTCGGGCAATGCACGCCCAGCATCGCGTCGAGAGTCTGGTCGTCGAAACCGCCCAGACCGAACAGGCCGGCCTGACGCACTTCGACCAGGTAGACGGTCTTGTCGACGAGCTTGCAGGTCAGGGTCACGCCCAGTTCCACTTCGAACAGATTGTCGGCGACGCGCTGGACGCGCTGGTTCAGGTTCATTTCCAGCGCGGGCTGGCCCTGCTCGTTGAACACCTGCGGCACACCGGGGGCCTCGAACGAGACATCCTTGACATAGATCTTCTCGACCGAGAAGGTCGGGCCGTTGGCTTCGGCTGCGGCGCCGTTGGCGACGGGTTCGGACATGGCAGAGCTCCTGAAAGGGAAAGCGGAAAAGAGGGCGATTATCGCATGGCGCCGCGCGGGGCAAGCGCCGTCGGGAAAACGGTGCCCGCTCTTGTCGCCACGGGTCATCTGATCTGGGAGCCGGCGTCCGCTTTTACAAGGCGCGGCTTCTGCAAGGCACGCCGGGGCGGTCCGATCGGACCGCCCGATGACGCAGGCAAAGGCTCAGTGCTTGCCCTTGATCAGCGGCAGATCCGCCTGCTGCCAGGCGGCGATGCCGCCGTCGAGGATGTGGACCCGCTCGAAACCCGCCTGCTTGAGGCGTTTTGCGGCGGCGACGACCGTGTTGCCGCTCTGGCAGACCAGCACGATCGGCAGGGCCTTGGCCGGAGCCAACTGCTTGCTTTCGGGGTCGAACTGGGCCATCAGCACGTTCTTGGAGCCGGCAATGTGGCCTTTCTGGAAATCGGCGTTAGGGCGCAGGTCCACCACCAGGGCATTGTCCTGGTTGATGAGGGCGGTCACTTCCGCCGGGCGCAGCGATTTGTATCCGCGGAAAAAACGCGACAGCTCGTTGCCGATGATGGCGGCGGTCAGGCCGACCAGCGCGAGGCTGTAGACCGGGTTGCGGCCGGCGAAGGCCGACAGTTCTTCGAAATTCACGGGGGAACGGGTCCGAATGGCGCGGGAAGCGCGCGCAGCGGCGGAATTGTCGCCTGCCACGGGGCTGCTGGCAAAATCCCGCCCGGGTGGGCGGCCCGGACGCTCACCCGCCCGAGGCGTTTACTGGCCTTGCCAGAAGTCCGGCAGGCTGTCGATCCACCAGTTCTTGGCTTCGGGGTCGTAGCGCCAGACCTCGGTGTAACGGAGTCTGCGCTGCTGCATGGTGTTGCGATTGATCACGTCGATCTGCACCTCGCGCATCTCGCTGCCGTCGTCACCGGGCATGCTGGCCAGGTCGCGATAGCCGGAGATCTGGATCTGCTCGTAGCGCGAGAACTCGACCGCGCTCATCGGCTTGGCCTTGCGCAGCTTGGGGTCGACCATGGTCCAGGCGCCCTCGAAATCGCCCCAGCGGATCGCCGCGGAATAGGCGTACTTGTTCTTTTCGAGAAGCGCCTCCTTCTTGCCTGCCAACGCCGCGCCGGCCGTGGACGCCAGCAACAGGGCGATCAGCAACGTCGCGATCGTACGGATCCGGGTGCGGATGGGGGCGCGGGTCGGAGCGTGGGTCGGAACGGGGGTCGGCATCGTGGCTCCGGGGCATTCTGCGGCAACAGCCGGCATCCTAACCCCTCAGCTTCACCGCGTAACGCGACCGGCACTCGGTCGCCACGCCGCCTTCAGGTAAGGCCACCTCCGCCAGCACGCCCAGCCGGGCGCGGCCGCGGCTGCGCAGGGTATCGAGGAAGACCTGCCAGGATTCGCCGTCGGCCAGCTCGGCGGTGGCTTCGAGGTCCGCGTACAGCGGTGCGCGATAGCGGATTTCGCTGTCGGCAACGAAGACATCGGCTTCGATGCCGGCTTCGGCCAGCCGCAGGGTGATCAGGCTCCAGCCGGCGAGCGTCATCAGCGAAGTGAGACTGCCGCCGAAGGCGCAGCCCTTGTCGTTGATGTTGGGCGCCAGCGGCGCATGCAGGCGCAGGCGTTCGCCGGTCGCCTCGACGATGCGCAACCCCATCGCCACCACCGGCGGCATCGCCATGAGTTCGGCTTCCAGCGCGCGCCTGGGCGACGGTCGGATCGCACGGGCGGCGGGCGGTTGGGTGCAGGGGAACAGTTCGGTCATCGACAACGCTCGGGGGGAAATCGGGGCCTGTCCGCTGCCGGGCTCTCGGTGCGAAGCCGGCTTGCGGGTGAAGATACGAATAGCCAAGCTGGGTAGATGCGCAGAACCGGCCCGACGATACCCCGCAGCGAGCGACGCGAAGACTACACCGCGCCCATTGTGGTTTCGTTGCGACCCGTGAACGATCACGCCGCGATGCGTCGCGCCGCCGCCGCGCACGGCCTGCGCGTGGTCGCGCTGTCGCCATGGCGGATCGCGGTCCGCGACGACACTGCGACCCGCGACGCGCTGCACGCAGCGCTGACGACAGGCATCGTGATCGTCACCAGCCCCGCGGCGGCCCGCGCCGCCGCCGTGCTGGCGCCGCTGCGGGCACGGCGCGGGCAGGTGTTTTACGCGATCGGCGGCGGCACCGCTACTACACTTCGGCGTATGGACATCGATGAAGTTTGCGTACCCATGCGCATGGACAGCGAAGGTCTGCTGGCGCTGCCGGCACTGCGCGATGTGCGCGGCTGCGACATCGGCCTGATCACCGCACCCGGCGGCCGAAACCGGATCGGCCCGGATCTGCAGGCGCGCGGCGCGCGGGTGCATCGCGCCGATGTCTATGTTCGCGAAGCCATCGCATTGTCGTCCGCATCGATCGCCCGACTGCGCGCATTCGCCGGCCCGCTGCTGCTGCCGGTCAGCAGCGGCGAAGCATTGAGCGGGGCGCTGACCGCCGCCCCCGCCGATATCGCCACACGTCTGCGCGGCGCGGTCGTACTGGCGGCCAGCGAACGTCTGGCCGCGTTCGCGCGCGACGCCGGCTGTATCGATGTGCGCGTCGCCGCCGGGCCGCGACCGGCGCAATTGCTGGCGGCCGCGTTCACGAACAGCTGAAGCGACACGACGCTGTGTTCAGCATCGCGCGACATCGCAGCGACAACATCCGGCCGACATCCCGGCTACCATGACGCGCATGCCGCACCCGATGCCGCCGGCCACCCCCACCATGACCGAAAGCGCCACGCCCGCCCTCACCGGCGAATCCGCACCCACGCCCCCGCAGCGCCCCGTCCGGCGCAGCGGCTGGGCGTGGTTTGCCGTGCTGCTGGCGTTCGCCGCGACCGGCGGCTGGCTCTGGTACAGCGACCACCAGCGCGCGGAACGCGAGCGCGCCGCCAAGACCGAAGCCGCACAGCGCGTGCAGGCACTCGAAGCGCGCCTCGACCGCCTGCGCGGCGACGTGCGCGGCCACAGCCAGCGCCTGCAGCAGGCCGACGCCACCAATCGCGTATTGCGCGATGAACTGCTGGGCATGGGACAACGCGCCACGCTGCTGGAAAGCAACGTCGCCAAACTCGCCGACGCCAACCGCCACGGTGCGCAGGCGCTGCGTCTGGACGAAGCCGAACTGCTGCTCACCCTCGGCCAGCAGCGCCTGCAGCTGGCGGCCGATCTCGACGGCGCGCGTCACGCCTACGCCCTCGCCGCCGGCGTGCTGAACGGCATCGACAGCCCGGGCGCGCTGAATCTGCGCCAGGCGCTGGCGCAGGAACGCGCCGCGCTCGAAGCGCTGGACGCCGATCCGCGTCGCGTCGCGCTGCAGCGGCTCGATGCGCTGGCCGCGAAACTGCCCGACCCGGCCGCGCTGCCGCGCGCACCGGCGCCGGCCGCGAACGCGCCTTGGTGGGATCGGGTACTGGCGCGACTGGTCAGCGTGCGCCGCAACGACGCGCCGGTCGCGATCGCCAGCGAAGACCGCGAAGCCGGCGACATCGCACTGCAGCTCGAACTCGCGCTGGCGCGCACCGCGATCGAACGTCGCGACGCCGTCGCGATGCGCGCCGCACTGACCCGCGCCGACGCCTGGGTGCTGCGGCTGTGGCCGGCATCGCCGCAGCGCAAGACCGCACTGGACGAACTACGCGCGCTGCGCGCCGCGCCGCTGGCGCTGGATATTCCGACGCTGGGCAGCACGCTCGAACAGTTGCGGGCGCAGCGGGGGACGTGATGCAACATTCCTTTCGGCTCGTCCCACTGCTCGTCGCGGCCTTCAGCGTGTCGCTCACCGGCTGCTGGGACGTTGTCACGACGCATTACGACACGCTTGCCGAATTCAAGGACAAGGATCACGGTTGGCTTCCTGCCGATCTATTGCCGGCGAGCACGCATGACATCACCACGCGCAACGACCTCGACTTCAATACTTCCTCGGGGGAATTCTCATTCGATCCCGGCGAAGCTGCGACTTTCCTGGCACAACTGAAACCAAGTGCCCCGACCCAATCGCCCTACGAGAACTGGGACCGCATTGTCAGGCGACATGACCAATCCGGCAGGAAAGCATGGACGTACAACTCTGAAGGCACTCTCTGGGTGTTTTTCTGCAACCGCGACGAGGGTTATTGCGAATACGACATGTGGGACATCGTGCGGCACACGACGACGCCCCCCCCCGATGCGTCGTCCTGATCCCAGGCCACCGGTATGAACCTCTTCCGCAACCTGCTGTTCTGGCTGCTGCTCGCAATGGCCGGCGCGCTGCTCGCGCAGGTGCTGGTGCAGGATCCGGGCTTCGTGCTGGTGCGTTATCTCGGCACGACCGTCGAATCCACACTGGTCGGCGGGCTGTTGATGCTCGGCACTGCGCTGTTCGCGCTGTGGCTGCTGTGGAAGCTGGTCGGCCTGCCGTTCCGGCTGTGGCGGCAGCGGCGCGAACGCAGTGCGCGCGCGCGCCTGGGCGACGGTTTCGAGGCTCTGCATCAGGGCCGGTATGCGCAGGCCGAAAAACTGCTGTCGAAGTCGGCGCAGAATCCGCGCTTCGAAGCGCCGGCGCGGGTGGCTGCCGCGCAAGCGGCGTTGGCCCGCGGCGATGCCGACGCCGCGACCGCGCATCTGGACGCCCTGCCGACGCAGCATGCGCCGCTGCGCGCGCTGGTGCTCGCCGACGCGGCGCTCGCCGAAGGCCGCGCCGCGGACGCCACCGCCGCGCTCGATGCCGTCGCCGATCAGGCGCTGCCGCCGCGCGCGCTCGCCCTGCGCGCCGATGCGCTGGCCGCGCACGGCCGCAGCGCGGAGGCTTACGGCATGCTGGGCGCGTTGCGTCAGCAGCAGGCGCTGACGGCGTCGCAATGCGCCGAGCGCGAACGTCTGTGGGCAGCCCGCATGCTGAACGAAGCCGACGACGGCAATGCCCTCGCCAGCCACTGGGACGCGCTCCCCGCGGCGCTGCGCACCGTGCCCGCCGTGGCCCGCGCCTATGCAGACCGCGCCGCCGCGCTGCGTTGGGACGATGCCGCCGCCGGCTGTCTCGAACAGGCCATCGATGCCCAGTGGAACGACGCGCTGGCCGCCCACTACGGTGCGCTACCGGTCGATCGGCTCGACGCTGCCGCACTCGCCCGCCGTCGCGCCCACGCCGAACGCTGGCGACTCGCGCACCCGGACAGCCCGGGCGCACTGCTCGGGCTGGCGCGCATCGCCCGCGCACAGGGCGAATGGCCGCTGGCCGAACAGGCCCTGCATCGCGCCATCGCCGCAGGCGGCGACCTCGCCTGCATGGCGGATAGCTGGGAGGAGCTTGGCCACGGCTTCGCGCAGGCCGGCGACGACGCGCTGGCGCGGCTGAGTTACCGCAACGCACTTCGCGCGCTACGCGGCGAAGCCACCGATGCGCTCACGGGGGAACGGCTCGAATCGCCTCGGACCCCTGTGGACGCGGCGGGCGACCTGCACGATGCGCCGGGTCTTCCGCCCACGTGACCGAACGCCCGTATGTCCCTCCACGGCGCTCGGCTATGCTTCGTCCAATGCGCCCATTGGTCCACCGATGACACCGCCCAGCCACGCCGTTCCCAGCATCGACATCGATCCGGACGACGCGACGGGCGTCCGCCTGTCCGGCGAATGGACGATCGGCCATGCCGATGCGATCAGCGCGGCCCTCCGCGCCGTACCCGAACAGGCCCGCCGCCTCGATGCCACCGCGGTCGCGCGGCTCGACTCGCTCGGCGTGCTGCAACTGCTGCGTTACGTCGCGCGCCGCGAACTCGAGGCCGATGCCCTGCAGTTCCACGACGACCACCGCGCGCTGGTGCAGGTGATCGAGGACGTGAAGGACGGGCGGCCGAAAACCAAGAAGGCCTACGGTTTCGCCGCCGCGCTGGAGCGTCTGGGCCACGCGGTCCACGACAACGGGCGGGAAGTGGTCGCGCTGGTGAGCTTCCTCGGCGAAACACTGGTGAAGCTGGGGCGCACCGTGACCCAGCCGCGCCGGTTGCGCCTGATCGCTACCGTTTTCCACATGGAGCAGGTCGGCCTGGACGCGGTGCCGCTGGTGATGCTGCTGTCGTTCCTGGTCGGCGCGGTCATCGCGTTCCTGGGCGCGAATATCCTGGCCGACTTCGGCGCCTCCATCTACGTCGTGGAGCTGGTCAGCATCGCGTTCCTGCGCGAATTCGCGGTGCTGCTGACCGCGATCATCCTCGCCGGGCGCACCGCCAGCGCGTTCACCGCGCAGATCGGTTCGATGGTCAGCCGCGAGGAAGTCGACGCCATCCGCACCCTCGGCCTGGATCCGGTCGACCTGCTGGTGATTCCGCGCCTGCTCGCGCTGATCGTGATGCTGCCGCTGCTCACCTTCATCGCGATGCTGGCCGGCCTGCTCGGTGGCATGTTCGTGGGCACGAGCAGCCTCGACATCCCGATCCAGGCCTATTACGGGCGACTCGAGGAAACGATGGAACTGCGCCATTTCCTGGTCGGCATGGCGAAAGCGCCGATCTTCGCGATGGTGATCGGCCTGATCGGCTGTCTGGAAGGGCTGCAGGTCAGCGGTACCGCGCAGTCGGTGGGCGAACGCACCACCTCGAGCGTGGTGCAGACCATTTCGCTGGTGATCGTGCTCGATGCGTTCGCCGCGATCTGGTTCATGCATATGGGGTGGTGATGGACATTTCGACACGCCGACTGACGAACGCCATACGGGAAAAGTACCGTCGTCCGGGCGCACGCCGGGATCCAGTCTTCGTGCTCGGGAAACCGTTCGACGGCTGGATCCCGGCGTGCGCCGGGACGACGGGATGTTCGATCCCTGCCACGCGCATTTGATATCGACGATGCAGACAGACACCACTCCCGAAATCATCATCAAAGTCCGCGGCCTGCGCAATCAGTTCGGCGCGCAGGTGGTGCATGAGAACCTCGATCTCGACGTGCGGCGCGGCGAGATCATCGGCGTGGTCGGCGGTTCGGGCAGCGGCAAGTCGGTGTTGATGCGTTCGATCATCGGCCTGCGCGAGCCCGACGATGGCGAGATCGAAATCCTCGGGGTGAACGGCCGCTCGCGCGACGCCGAAGACCGCCTGAGCATCGAACGCAGCACCGGCGTGCTGTTCCAGGACGGCGCGCTGTTCTCGTCGCTGACCGTCGGCGAGAACGTGCAGGTGCCGCTGAAGGAACATCATCCGGAGCTGCCCGAATCGCTGCTGTACGAACTGTCGCTGCTGAAGGTGAAGCTCGCCGGGCTGCCGCCGGATGCGCTGGACAAACTTCCGTCGCAGCTGTCGGGCGGCATGCGCAAGCGCGCCGGCCTTGCGCGCGCGCTTGCGCTGGATCCGCCGCTGCTGTTCCTCGACGAACCCACCGCCGGACTGGATCCCATCGGCGCCGCGGCGTTCGATCACCTCACCCGCACCCTGCAGCAGGCGCTCGGCCTCACCGTGTTCCTGATCACCCACGACCTCGACACCCTGTACTCGATCTGCGACCGTGTCGCGGTGCTGTCCGACAAACGCGTCATCGCGGTGGCGCCGATCGCTGAGATCGAACGTTTCGACCACCCCTGGGTGCAGGAATATTTCAACGGCCCGCGCGGCCGCGCCGCGCGCGACAGCCAGCATCGTGCGAAAGCGATGGCCGCGCTGCCATGAAGAGCTTCGTGCGCACCGCTACATACGCGGCCGGCATCGCCTTCTTCGGCATCTTCGCGTGGGCAATGATCAGCCACACGCCCGTTTCCGAATGGACCGGCGGAAAAGGTCGCGTGGTGTCCGCATTTGCACCGGTCCTGGCGGCAAAAGTCTCGATCACCGACAAAGCCGGAACACTGTCATCGGAAACGGATGCCGACGGCCGTTTCGATATTCCGGTCGAATCCGAAAAGATGTTCTATCTTTCCATGGCCAATCCGATGGGGCATGAGGTCGCGGTGCAGGTCGAAAAAGACGGCGTGGTACTCAAGCGATGGGTGTTCATGAAGAACAGACTAGGCTGGAACTATTTCGATTTCGGCACCATTGATATCGCATCGGATGCGGGTGTTCCGCCCGAACCGAAATTCATCCGTCGTTGAAATCCGGACGAAGCCGATGAACGCACTCTCTGACGAGGACTGAACGTGGAAACCCGTGCCAACTACGTACTGATCGGCGCCTTCACCCTGATCATCGCGGCCTTCCTGCTGCTGTTCGGGCTGTGGGCGGCGAAATACACCTCCGAGAAGGACTGGCGGTATTTCAACGTCATCTTCGACGAAGCCGTGACCGGCCTCACCGAGGGCGGCAGCGTGCAGTACAACGGCATCAGCGTGGGCACCGTCGACACCCTGAGTCTGGCGCCGGACGATCCGCGCAAGGTCATCGCCAAGGTGAAGCTGCGTGCGAGCACGCCGGTGAAGGTCGATACCCACGCCAAGCTGTCGTTCACCGGCCTGACCGGCACCGCGTTCATCCAGCTCACCGGCGGCAGTCCCGACGCGCCGCTGCTGGCCGCCGCCGACGACGAAGTGCCGACCATCATCACCGAGTCCTCGGCGCTGCAGAACATCGCTGAAACCGCGAACAAGCTGGTAGCGCGGCTGGACAAGGTGCTGAGCGACGAGAACATCAACAACATCGCGAAGACGCTCGAGAATCTGGAAAACGCGACAGGGGCGATCTCCGACCAGCGCGCAGATCTGAGCACGCTGATCGTCAACGCGCGCATCTCCAGCGAAAAGCTCGCCAACACGCTCGATACCACCAACAATGCGGTCAATTCCATCGACCGCGAACTGGTGCAGAAACTGCCGCAGCTCATCGCCAAGCTCGACAGCACGCTCAGCCGCATGGACTCCGCCGCCAACAACGCCGACAAACTGATCGGCGAGAACCGCGGCGCGATCAACAGCTTCACCCAGGACGGCCTGAGCCAGCTCGGCCCGACGATGGAAGAGCTGCGGGCGCTGGTGCGCGACCTGCGCAAGATCAGCGCGCGCTTCGAAGACAACCCGGCCGGCTATGTGCTGGGCCGCCAGAAACCCAGGGAGTTCGAGCCGAAATGAGCCGCCTTTCCGCACGAATGCTGTCCGCACGCACGCGCCGCGCCCTGCGCATCGCCGCGCTCGCCGTCGCCACCGCCGCGCTCGCCGGCTGCGGGATCCTGCCGAAGCAGGAAACGCTGGCGCTGTACGATCCGACGCCGCAGCGCGGCGCTGCGCAGCAGACCGCACCGACAACCGCGAATGCCGAAGCGCCGCAGGCGGACTGGCAGTTGCAGATCTCACGTCCGTACGCGGACACCATGCACGACTCCGCGCGCATCCTCGTGCGCCCGGAACCCGGCGAACTGCAGGTCTACAGGGGCGCCGCGTGGGTGCAACCCGCGCCGGACATCATTCAGGACACGCTGCTGCGCGCGTTCGCCGACAGCGGCCGTTTGCCCGGCGTCGCCCGTCGCGGCGATGGCGTAAGCGCGCGCTACCAGTTGCTGCTCGACCTGCGCCGCTTCGAATCGGATTACGAAGGCGGCGCCACGCCGAACGTGCGGATAGAACTCGGTGCCCGCCTTGTGCTGAACGCCGACAACCGCGTCGTCGCCAATCGTGTGTTCGACATCGTCACGCCCGTCGATGGCACCGATGTCGTGCAGATCAATCGCGCGTTCCAGCGCGGGCTCGGCGAAGCGACGACGCAGTTGATCGACTGGACGCTGATGGAAGGCCTGCGCGACAGCAAACGCCGCCCGTGATGCATCCGCGGGCGGCGAAGGCGAAGGCGCGAGGCCGGCCAGCGCCCTTGCCCGAACGACGATCAGCGGGCGCCGACGGCCACCCTGTTCTGTTCCTGCTGCTGGGACGGATCGCCCTGCTGTGCGGGCGGCGATCCATGCCTTTCCGCCATGCCGGTGCTCTGCGCCAGTGTCTGGCCCGTCGCCTGGTTGTAATCGATATACGAATTCCTCGACGCCGGATTGGTCGGATCGCCCTGCACCGCCACCAGATAGCTTTGCCCGTTCGGTGAATTCGTCCTGCTGATATGGTCGATATCGCGAAGCCCCGTGAGCTTCGCATCCGCCGCGACCGCTGCCGCCGCTTTTTCCAGATCCTCTCGCGAACCGAAACCGCCGCTCGGCCCCAGCTGCTCCAGATTCGTAACCGCCTGCCGGTAAAGCTTGTTGTCCGGATGATCGGGATTGGAGATCAGAAGCCTGTCCGCCGGAGCGGGCTGCTCGCTCGCGGGCGCCGGGGGCCTGTCCGCTGGCGCAGGCTGCGTGTTCGACGGTGCCTGTGATCCGTTCGCCGCCTGTGCAGGTTGTTCGCTCGCAGGCGCTGGCTGCGCGCTCGAAGGCGTCTGCGCAGGCTGTTCGCCGGCAGGCGCTGGCGGTCTGTCCGCTGGCGCCGTGGTCGCATTGGCGGGCGTCTGCGGTCTGTCGGGCTGTGCGGCATCTTGCGTCTGCTGGATACCCAGCGCCGCCAGCGTCCTTGGCCCGGCAATGCCATCGGGATCCAGATTCTGCGAACGCTGGTAGCTCTCGACCGCCGATGTCGTCGCCGGGCCGAATCTGCCATCCGTCTCGAGCTGCGCGCCATTCCTGTTGAGCCCTTCCTGCAGGGCGCGCACACCGTCGCCGGTGTCGCCTTCGCGATACATGACGGTTGCGCCGGCGGCAGGTGCGGATGGTGTCGGCGACTGCGAAGGCGCGACCGGATCGCCGGATTGCGCTTGCACGGGCCGCAGTTCCAGCCCTTCGGCGATGGCGGCGACGCGCCGTCCCTGATCCTCGCGTACTCCCTCGATCGTGTTGCCCAATCCCGGGGCGTCGAGAATGCCGTTGTTGTCGCGATAGGACTGCGCGCGCCATTCCGTGACCGCGGCCTGCGGCGACGTTCCGCTATCGATGCTTTGCTTGAGCTCGGCCAACTGCTCTCTGTTCATCAGACCATAACGGTCCTCGAACGTCAGCGGTGACTGATTCCACGCGTCGATCGCATTGGCCGCGATCAGATCGCGTTGCGGACCCGGGGTGAAACCGGCTTCGGTCAGCGCGCGATCCACCCTTGGCCACTGCTCGGCCAGGCGGTCCGCCTGCACGCGGTCGGCTTCCTGCGGCGTCAGGCCTTCCCCTCTCGGATGCTGCGACACCTGGTATGAGCCGAACCCCTTGTTGACTTCGCCGTTGCCGGGATCGATGTGCCTGAAATAAGCGTCCGTCGGCTGACCGGTACGGTCGATCGTGCCTTCTGCAAGCCCGATCGCAAGATAGATCGACGTGCCCGTCAGATCCGAAGACCTGAGCTGTGCGCCGATATCGCCCGCACCAGCGGTCGCGGGCGGCGCTGGCGACGTGGGCGAGGTCTGGCTTTGCTCCTGCGCCGCGGCCAAAGCCTTCAGGGTGTCCGGGCCGGCAACGCCGTCCACCGTGAGATTGTTTCCGCGCTGGAAGCCCTCTACCGCCGCCTTGGTGGCGGGGCCGAACTCGCCATCGACAACGCCGATATCATGGCCGACCTTCTCCAGCGCTCTCTGGAGCTGCTCGACCCGGGGCCCGGTATCGCCGGACTGCAGAAGTTCTGCACTGGCCGCGTTCGGAGCCGTCTGCGAGGGGCTGTTCGGGGCGGGCGTCGATCCGGGAGCCACGACGCCATTCGATGGACCCTCCGTGGTCAGCGCACCGCTGTTGATATCCGCGACATATTGTCTGAGTACTTCGTATTCCGCTTCGATATGCAGGTGGATCGAGCCCGGAGTTCCGGTATCGCTCTGGATGGCGATCGGCTGACCGTACTCGACCCGCTGCCCTTCCTGGACCAGGGTGTTGTTCGCGTCGGTATGCAGTATGTAGGCGAGCCGGTTCGGCTCCGGCTGGCCTTCGACGTAGGGCTTGTCGTAGATGATCATCGCGTTTTCGTTGTCGTGAAGAAACGACACATAGCCCGCGACCGGCGAAGGTACCGGAACGTTGCTGTCGGAGTTGGTGTCCTGCCGAACGAGCGCCAGATCCTTTTTGAACAGCGCTACCTGGCTCCCATCGTCGCGGGCGACATAGCGAACCTCTTCCTCTTCGCCATTGGGTGCGGTCGCATAACTGCGGCCCGCCTCATAGCCACGGCTCTCGTGATGCCTCGAGACACTGTCGTAGTCCGGAACGACATTGCCGTACCCTTCTTCGATATGGATCCTGCTCATGGGTGAACCTTCCTGAGTGGGTATGCGCCGCAGAGCTGCGCAGGGAGCTGCGAAGGAAAGATCGAGGCATCCCGCGCCGCGGATATCCGGCATCGGAGGACGCTTTCGCTTCCGCGATGCGCGATGCCCGCGAATACGCGCACGGGAGCCCGATCCATGCCGTATCTGTGTCGCACCCGCAGGCGGACAAATCCTCTCGATATAATTTCGAAAAGCTCTCGAACTTATTCCTCATGAGAATCAGAGGCTTGAAACGCGACGACGGCGATGCGTCGAAAGATCGCCCGCAGGCATCCGTCCGCGGACGGCGTCGGCGTTTCCGGGAATAGACGGCCGGACCGTCAGCGCAGTGCGGACAGCGGCTCGGTCAGACGGACCGCCAGCCGGTCTTCGGCAGCCCAATCGGGCAGCGTGCGCGCGGCGCAACGACCATCGGCGCCCGACGCGCAATGGGCGATGCGCAGCAATTCGGACCCCAGGCGAAGACCGGGACCGGCGCCATCGAGCCCCGCCACACGATCGACGACCCTGCGCGCCGCCTGCAGCCGGCGCGCGTCGGCGCCCGGCAGGCCCACGGCATGGCGCGTCATCAACGCCAGCGCTTCGGCTTCCTGGCGACTGGGTTCGCGAATGGCCAGCAGCGTATCGATCCGCGGGCGCAGCAGTCGCCACGCACCCGCGGGTTCGCGATCGAGCACGCGCTGGCGCGCCGCGGCGATCAGGCCGAAATCCGTCTGCTCCGGACTGCGCATGCCGTCGTTGCAGCGTTCCAGATAGGCGTTGGCGCGATCGCGGCGGCGCGCCTCGGTCAGCACCCAGGCGTAGAAACACGGATTGGGCGAGGCGGTGATGTCCAGCCCGGCACGCTCCATCGCATGGATGCCCTCGACCGCGGCGGCGATCTCGTCGCGCCAGAAATGCGATTCGACCTGCAGATACAGCGACCAGGCCATCGCGCGCGGATGCGGATGCGGCGCGCGCTGCAGCGCGCGGACTTCGGCCAGGCCGTCCGCGTAGCGTCGCGCGCCGACCACTTCGGCGGCCACGAAATACGGATGCAGGCTGTTGCCGCCGTCCAGGCGGGCGTCGCGGATGCGCTGGCGCGCGCGGTCGAGGTGATCGCGCCAGGCCGCGGGGCGATCGCGATCGATCCGCGCCAGCAGCAGCAACGCCTCGATTTCCGCGCGCAGATGACCGGACGCGCGCGCCTGTTCGACGATCGCATCGAGTTGCGCGCGGCGCGCGGCCAGCATCGGCCCGGGGACGATCGGCTCGGCGCGCTGCACCCACACCCGGCTTTCGGCCGCCGACGCGGGATCACCCAAGCGCGCGAAACCTTCGGCGATCCGGGTCTGGGCCTCGGCCGCGGCCTTGCGCTCGCCGCGATGCATGTGCAACGGGCCGAGATTGGTGCCCAGGCGCAGCGCGGCATGCGGCCACCCGGCGCGCTCGGCGATGGTCCGCGCGCGCTCGATCTCGTATTTCGCGCGCTCCAGTTCCTGCAGCCGCAGCAGCGCGAGGATCAGCGCGTCCTCCTGCTCCAGCCATTCGCCCGCGCCCGCGGGCTGCGCGTACAGCCGTTCGATCTCGCGCAAGGCATCCCGCAGTTGAAGTCGTTCGACGCGTGCGACCATCGCCGCACGCGAACACGGGGCCGCGCCCAGCCGGTCGGGCGCGATCCGCGCCAGCAGACGATCGATGCGGCAGCGGCGGACGGCATCGATCTGGACGGCTTCGGTTTCGACGGCGGGCTGGAGCGGCCGCGCCGCCGAGCGCGCTTCATCCGCGCGCCCCTGGTCGAACAGCAGACCGGCCAGCGCGATCCGCGCATCGGTCATCCGCCCGTCCAGGCTCAGCGCACGCCGGAATTCCAGCAGCGCGGTGGCGCGGTCGAAGCGGGCCTCGGCCAAGCGCCCGGCGACATACGCATCGGTGGCAGGGCCGGGCGAACGGGTCGGCACGGACAGATGCCGGCTCAGCAGGGTCTGCAGCGCATCGGGCAGGCCCACGGCCGGACCGCGGTAGCGCTCGCGGATGCGCACGCGCCCCTGCACCAGCGTCAGCTCCGCGTCCAGCGTCTGCCGGTCGGCGCGGTCGATGCGCACCTGCAGGTGCGGGCCGCGGAACGGATTCTCGATCTGCGCGCGCTGGAACACCACCACATCCACATCGCGCAGATGCGCCTGTTCGATGGTCTTGCGCAGCAGCGTTTCGCGCAGCCACGCCAGCGACGGCGGCGCCACCACCGCCGCGGTCATCTCGATCTGCGGATCCAGCGCGATGCCGCCCTGCGCCTGCCACCAGCGCCACAGCGGAATCGCCGCGAGGGCGATCGACGCCACCAGCACGACGGCGATCGCATAAGCCCATCCGCGACGACGCAATGCGGGAGCGGCCTGCGGCGCAGCGGCGGGCGGATCGGCCTCGGCGAATGTTGGCGCATCTGTCGCCGCACCTGTCGCGGCATCCGGCACGGAGACCGTGGCGGACTCATGCGTGGACTCATGCGTGGACTCCTCGACCGGTGCGGAACGGATCCATGCCTCGTCCGGCACCACCAGCAGGTAGCCGCGTTTGCTGCGGGTCTGCAGGATGTCCTTGCCCGTCGGGCCGAGCGCACGGCGGATCTGCCAGACGCCGTTGGTGATGGCGGCATCCTCCACCACCCGTCCGGCCCACACCGTTTCCAGGATTTCCTCGCGCGACACCAGTGTGTTGGCGCGCCGCGACAGCAACAACAGCAACGCTTCCGCGCGCGGCGTGAGCCCGCTCGATCCCTGCTCGCCGGATACCGCACCGTGATCCAGATCGATCACCAGCGATCCCAGCCTGAACCCTGTGAACACGGACGCGATGCCCGATCCCATCAGCCCATCCCATGGTTGGCATTGACTCGAGTCTAGAGTGTCCCGGACACGTTTACACGTACGTTACATGCGCCGGCAGCGCGGCGATCGGGCGAAGCGGCGGGCCCACACGCAAGGGGCGCGCCGAAGCGCGCCCCTCATCCGACACCGCATCAACGCGATGTCGTCGCGATGCTCATCGCTTTCATTCCACCGAGGGCTGCGGCGGCGGACGCTTGCCGCGACGCGCGTTGTTCCAGCGGCGCAGGCCGTATACGCCCAGGCCGACCGCCAGCCACAGCGGCCACACCTGCAGCAGCGCCAGCAGCAGATCCAGCAGGCCGTACCAGCCGACGCGCAGCGCGCTGAACAGGCGCCAGAAGAACCCGGGGCTGTGCTTCTCGAACACCGCTTCGACGTCGACCATCTCGGTCTGGCGGATCTTCGACAGCTGGTACAGGGTGAGATTGATGGTGCTGAAGGCGACCCGGTCCTCGAATTCCTTCTGCTGGATCAGCGCTTCGTCGCGCTGCAGCTTGGAGCCGGTGCGCGCGGCGATGACGTCGGCCTTGCGGTCGAGGCGGTCGCCCGACTGCAGCGCCTGCCCGAGCTCCAGCTGCGCCTGCTGTTCGCGCTGGTAGGCGAGCTGCTGGCGCAGCATCTGGAACTGCGCATCGGCGGCGTCGAAACCGCGCTGGTCGAGGAATTCCATCTGCGACGCGATCGCGCGCAGGAAGGTCTGGGTCCTGTCGCTGGGCACGCGCACGGTGAGCGTGCCGCGCACCGTGTATTCGGCGAGTTCCAGCAGCTTGCCGTCGCCGGCCGGGCGGCGCTGCACGCTGAGCGTCTGCGCGGCGATATCGTTGTCGACGACGAAACCGCCCTGCTGCGCGGCGACATCCTCGATCGCCAGCGCCGAGGTGTAGACATCCTTCACCCGGAACTGCGCCTGCGCGGTGCGGATGAATTTGCGCTGGCCGTCGTCGAAGGTCGCGGCGCTGGAACTGACCTGCGCGGCGTCGACGGTCGTGCGGGTTTCGACCTGCGGCTCGGCGCTTTTGCTTTCGTAGTTGGCGGAAGCATCGGCAGCGGCCTCCTGCGGCATCGGTGCGGATGCGGGCATCGCGCCGCCCATGGCTTTCCCGGCGCTGCGCTCCATCGCCACCGAATCGGATGCGGCGCTTTCGGCGGCGTTGTCCTGTTTGCTGCAGGCGGCGATGGTCAACGACAGCACGGCCGTCAGGCCGCAGACGAACAGGTTCGAGCGGATGGAACGCATGGTGTTTCCCCGGTGATCGATCAGTGATTGGGCGCCGCTCGCGGCAGGATGGCGGCGCGCGATGGGCAGTGCGCGTGATCAGAACGTACCGGATCGGATCGCGGGGTTAGCCGAAAGCGGCCACGGCCTGATGTAACCGGCGTCACCAACACCGGCGTCAGCCCGACGTCCAAGCGAATATGCGTAGGCTGGCGCTGAGCGTAGCGAAGCCCAGCGCCCGCGATCCTACGATGTGCCGTCATCCCGCTGCCGACGAAGCTGGGCTTCGCTACGCTCAGCGCCAGCCTACGCCGCTGCGCTCAGCGCCGACCTGCGCTGGATTTTCAGCGGATTTTTTTCAGCGGACTTTTTTTCAGCGTTCCAGAATCGCGACCACGCCCATGCCGCCGGCGGTGCAGATCGAGATCAGGCAGCGGCCGCCGCCGCGTTCCTTCAGCTGCTTGGCGGCGGTGGCGACGACGCGCGCGCCGGTGGCGGCGAACGGGTGGCCCGCGGCCAGCGACGAACCCACCGGATTGATCTTCGCCGGGTCGATGCTGCCCAGCGGCGTATCCAGGCCGAGGCGGGTCTTGCAATAGTCGGCGCTTTCCCAGGCGCGCAGCGTGCACAGCACCTGAGCGGCGAAGGCTTCGTGGATTTCGTAGATGTCGAAATCTTGCAGCGTGAGGTTATTGCGCTTGAGCATTTCGGCAACCGCGACCGTGGGCGCCATCAGCAGGCCTTCGCCATGCACGAAATCGACCGCTGCCACGTGCGCGTCGCGGATGTGACACAGCACTTCGTGCCCGTGCTGCGCGGCCCATTCGTCGGAGGCGATGAGGCAGGCCGAAGCGCCGTCGGTCAGCGGCGTGGAATTGCCGGCGGTCAGCGTGCCGCGGCCGGAGGTCCTGTCGAACGCCGGTTTCAGCGATGCGAGTTTTTCCAGCGACGAATCCGGACGCAGGATGTTGTCGCGCGAAACGCCGCGGAACCCCACCACCAGATCGTCGAAGAAGCCGCGCTCGTAGGCGGCCGCCAACTTGTGGTGCGACGACACCGCCCACGCGTCCTGCGACTCGCGGTCGATCTTCCACTCCTTGGCCATGTCCTCGCAGTGCTCGCCCATCGACTTGCCGGTGCGCGGCTCGCCCACGCCGGGCAGTTCCGGCTTCAATTCCTTGAACGAGAACCCGTTGGTGAAGCGCGCCAGCTTGTCCATCGTGGTCTTGGCGGCGGCCACCGACAGCAGCCGGCGGCGGAATTTCTGGCCGTAGACGATCGGCACGTCGGAGGTGGTGTCGGAGCCGCCGCCGATGCCGACCTCGATCTGGCCGGTGGAAATCTTGTTGGCAACGGTGATGATGGTGTCCAGCGAGGTGCCGCAGGCGCGCTGCAGGGTGATGCCCGGCGTGAGCGGCGACAGGCCGGACGAGAGCGTGGCTTCGCGGCCGATGTTCCAGTCGCTGCTGTGCTTGAGCACCGCGCCCATCGCCACTTCGCCCAGTTGCTGGCCGTGCAGACCGAATTTCTCGACCACCGCCCCGAGGGTCCGGACCGACATTCCGAGGTTGCCGACATCGGTATAGGCCGTGTTCTGGCGGCAGAAGGGAATGCGGGCGCCACCCAGAACGGCGACGGGACGACCATGCAGCATCAGACACCTCGTGGGGATTGGTCCGCAGGCACGGGCGCGCGGCGGACATGGAGAGATAATGTGCGAGTGTAACGCCGCAACATGGCACGGCCAACGAGACGATGAGCGCAAATCCGCACGATACGCAGAGAAATCCCCCGCACATGGTGGTGCGCGGCGCGCTGGCGCTGGAGCTTGTGCCGGGCACTCAACCCGGCCGCGCCGCGCCGGGCCAGACCGAGGCCGGCGCGCTGGCGGGCCTGGTGGGGCGCGATCTGGCCACCTTCGCGGCCGACGCGGCCGGCCTGGATCTGGTCTTCGCCGGTGCGCACTACGACCCCGCGGAAGTCCTGCGTCCGGGCTGGCCGATGCACCGGCGCCTGGAAGAACTGCATGCGCGCGCACCGCGGGCGGACGGGTCGCAGACCGAGGCCGCGCGGGTCATCGCCTTCGGCGCCGACGATCGCGGCATGGTGCCGCAGCCGCTGCGCGCCGAGCCGGAACTGCACGGCGGGGCGCTGCGGGTCCTGCCGTTCTTGCTGGTGGGCAGCGCCGAACGCGCCGCCGCGGTGGCCGCGGAGTTCGAGCATGCACTGCTGGAGCGCGGCATGGCCAAGGCCGACACCGCGCTGCTGGCGCAGGACACATTCGACGCCAGGATCGAGCACGCCCGCTATCTCACCGTCCACGACCTCGCCGCGATGACGGCGCTGCAGTATCGCCACGTCGGCCTGGACGCGCTGTGGCCGCTGCTGGAAACCGCATTGCTCGCGCCGGCACAGGACGCCTGGCTGGACGCGCCGCCGGAACCGCTGCTGCGCTACGTCGACGGCGCCGTGCGCGCCGCCGGTTTCGACCGCAGCGGCTGGCAGCGCCGCTATGCCGCGGACGAACAGGACCCGGCGCGCATCGATCGCGGCTTCGCCCACTTTCAGGCGCGGCAGCGCCAGCTCATTGCGATCCTCAAGGTCCACGGGCTCGACGTGCATTCGGTAGCCTGCCCCGCAGATCAGGATCCGCGCGCGCTACTCTAGCCTCGAACCGGCCACGCCGGCCGCACGACACAAGGAGGTGTCCGACATTCCCTCGCACAGACCCGGCACTCCGCTGCCTTCCACGCGCACGCCTGCGCGCCGCCGGACCGGCATATTCCGCGCGCCGCCGCGCCGTTCTAACTCTCAAGGAACGAAAGCATGAACAGAATCGCGACACTCATGGCGCTTGTGATCGGCGCCCTGCTCCCGGTGGCCGCCAGCCACGCCGTGCCGAACCGGGTCACCGACGGCATGGTCGGCGAATGGCACATGTCCCCGACCTCATCCTTCCCCCTCGGTTACAAGCGCGTGCTCGACACCAGCGGCTACAACCGCCATGGCCGCATCTACGGCGGCGAAGTCGGTTCGTACGGCTGGATGGACCAGGGCGCAAACATGGTCGGCGACAAGTACGCCCAGGTGCCCAATTCGGCCAACCTCAATTTCGGCACCGGCAGCTTCACGCTGGCCGCCTGGATCCGCATCACCGACACCACCCGCTCGGTCAAGACCATCATCGACAACCGCGGCAGCAATGGCCGCGGCTACGCATTCGCTGTCGAAGGCGGAAGCCGCCTGCTGTTGCAGATGGCGGACGAAACCGGCTGGATCAATCTGTTCTCCGATGGCGCCGTACCGTTGCCGCCCAACCGCTGGCACCACGTCGCGGTATCTGTGAACCGCACCTCCTGGCCGATCAACGTCACGTTCTATATCAACGGTTACCAGAGCGGCTACGCCACGCCGAAGATGGGCAACGTCAACAACACCGATCTGCCGTTCTACATCGGCGGGCACAAGGACATCGCGTCCTACCGTTTCGGCGATCGCATCGACGAAGTCTTCGCCTACAACCGCGCGCTGCCGAACTGGGAAGTCTGGAACGTGCTCAATCCGGGCCAGCCGGCGTTCACGCCCTCGTACTGGAACGTCGGCGGAAGCCGTCAATACAACAACAACTGCTACAACTATGCGAACAACAAGGCCACCAACACCTTCGCGCAGCCCGGTCGGGCATCCATCGGCACGGCGGGTTCGATGACCTGCGCCGCGGTGCGCGCCGCGGCGATCGGCGACGGCCTGGAACCGATCTCCGACTATCCGAGCTGGCCGCTGGACTTCAAGAAAGGCGTGGCGCTGGTCACCGGTTACGTCGGCTCGACGCCGGACTATCACTGGTACCGGCTCGACTCGAACGGCACCTGGAGCCACAAGCCCGGCGGCGGCACCGCGCGCAATACCGACGAGAGCGGCAACACCATCACCGATCCACGTACCGCGAACCGGGGCGGCTACGCCAATTTCTGCGGGTTCTTCCTCGCCTGGACCGATATCGCCGAAGGCTACGGCCACGAAAACATCAACTGACCCCATCGGGCACAAGGACATTCCATGATGAACATCCAATCGTTCGGCAAATCCATCGCCGGTGCGCTACTGATGGCGGCGGCGTTGCACATCGGCGCGGCAGCGGCGGCGCAGCCGCAGGGCGAGGCGCTCGATCCGCCCGGCGAAAAAATCCGCATCACCTACCTGGTGTTCTCCGGCCGCCCCAACCCGACGGTGACGGTCGCGCCGGGACGCGTGTACGAGGTGGTGACGAAAGAGTTGGCCGGCGCGCGCGGCACCGGCACCGCACTGAAGAACGGCGATGAACCGTCGGTACTGAGCTACAACGGCATCCTGCTGGAACAGATCTCGGCCGACGGCCGGATCTCGCGCCACGTCGTCAAAGGCAGCCGCCTGCGCATCGAATCGGAGAGCGACTCGCGCGCGGTGATCACCTCATCCAACGCCGCGAGGGGCCTGGAAGCCGCCCTGCTGTCCATCGGTCAGTCGTACGGCGCGCTGGATCCGGGCCTGCTGGCCTTCATCGCGAAATCGGCGCGGCCGTGACCGCAGCGCTCTGATCGCGGATCGATCAGGCACCGGCCCATGCGCACATCGCATGGGCCGGCATGCGGCCACGGACACAGCGATAGCCCTACATCGCGATCTGGATCACTCCGCAGCCCACGCGCGCGCCGGCGTTGCCGGCTGGCTGGCTGCTGTAATCGTCCGGATCGGCGTGGACCACCACCGCGCGGCCGAGGATGTCGTTGGGCGCGCCGCTGCCCAGGGTGACGCCCATCAATCGCAGATCGACGCGAGCCACGCCGCTGGCGTTGGACGTGAGGTTGTCCATGTCGCCGAGGTGATGCACCGGCGTGCCGGCGCGACCGTGCGCGGACGAGGACGGATTGAAATGACCGCCAGCGCTGCTGGCGTCGGCGGCGCTGCAGTCGCCGCGCTCGTGGACATGGATGGCGTGGGTGCCGCCGCGGCCCAGGCCGCCGAGTTCGCCTTCGATGCGCACGCCGCCGTCGATGGCGGTGATCGCCAGCCTGCCGCTGACAAGGCTGGCCGAGGCCGGCGCGAGGTTGGCCTGCGCGCGCTGCACGCGATGCTGCGGCTGAGCGGGTGCAACGGATTTCGGCGGCGGCGGCGCGCTGGCGCAGGCGGCGAGCGAGGCGGCGAGGATCGAAACCACGAGAATGCGGGTCGGCGTCATGAGAACAATTCCTGCGGTGCGGGGGAGTCGATGATAAGCGCCACTGGATGAGCGTATCGCCACCCGCGGGAAACGCTTAGTCCGAATCATGCATTCGGAACGATCGTCCAGTGCTTGTCTGCCGATCGAATCAAATGCGTAGAGCGGCCTTCAGGCGGCCCAGGCAGAACCCGATCGGCGACGGCATCAGGGCCGTGCCCACGGCTGACGAAAACGAAACGGTTGCGTATCGGAAGCAGCGGACTGAAGTCCGCTCTACGAGGGATGAACTGTGTTTTCGTGGTTGGCATCGCAAGCGTGCCGAGCACACGAACAAGCATTCACACCGGCTTGCGCGGTTTGCGTCCCGATCCCAGCTTGCGGGTCAGCGTGTTGCGGCCCAGGCCCAGCTTCGCCGCGGCTTCGGAGCGGTGGCCGCCGGTATGCGCCAGCGCGGCATCGAACAGCGCCTTGTCGAACATCGCGCGTGCTTCGGCGTTGAGATCGACGCTGCCCGCGTCCAGGCGCGCGCGCGCCCACGCGCCCAGCGCGGCTTCCCAGTCCGACGACAGCGACGACGACGATGCATTCACCGCGGACGCCGCATCGGCGAACACGTCGTCGAGATCCGCCGCCGCGATCACGTCGCCCGGCGCCAGCGCAGCCAGCCGCCAGCACAGGTTTTCGAGTTCGCGCACATTGCCCGGCCAGTCGTGCGCGAGCATCCGCTGCAGCGCCGCGGGCGCGAAACGTTTGGCTGGCGCATCGAACTTCAGCGCCGCCGCGCGCAGGAAACGTTCGGCCAGCCGCGGGATGTCGTCGCGACGCGCGCGCAGCGGCGGTAGTTGCAGCCGTACCACATCGAGGCGATGCAGCAGGTCGGCGCGGAAGCGGCCTTCGGCGGCCAGCGCATTGAGGTTCTGGTGGGTCGCGGCGATCACCCGTACGTCGACGCGGATCAGCTCGCGGCCGCCGACGCGGAAGAATTCGTTCTCGGCCAGCACCCGCAGCAACCGGGTCTGCAGCGGCAGCGGCATGTCGCCGATTTCGTCGAGGAAAAGCGTTCCGCCGTCGGCCTGCTCGAAGCGGCCGACGTGACGGCGCGCGGCGCCGGTGAACGCGCCGGCCTCGTGGCCGAACAGTTCGCTTTCCAGCAGTTCCGACGGAATCGCAGCGGTGTTCAGCGCGACGAAGGGTTTGCGCGCGCGCGGCGATTCGCGATGCAGCGCGCGCGCCACCAGCTCCTTGCCGGTGCCGGTTTCGCCGGTCACCAGCACGCCCAGCGGCGCCTGCGCCAGACGGCCGATGGCGCGGAACAGCGCCTGCATCGCCGGCGTGTCGCCGACCAGCGCATCGCCGACGCTCGCATCCATCGCGGGCGCCGGTTCGACCGACAGCGCATCGGCGCGGCGCGCGCGGCCGGGCGCCAGCGCCTGCGCGGCGAGCGCGACCGCGGCGTCCAGATCGAATGGTTTCGACAGGAATTCATGCGCGCCGCCGCGGAAAGCACCGGCGGTGCTGGCGATGTCGGTGTAGGCGCTCATCACGATCACCGGCAGCTGCGGGTGTTTCGCCTTGATCGCATCCAGCAGCACCAGCCCGTCGTCGCCGGGCATACGCACATCGGTGAACAGCAGCTCCGGCGGCGCGCGGCCGGCGATGGCGTCGAGCACGCCGCTCGCCGAATCGAACGCGGTGACCTCGTAGCCCGCTTCGCGCAGCGCGGTGGCGAGGACGAAACGCACCGAGCGGTCGTCGTCGACCACCCAGACCGATGCGGCGTCGTGGGTCGCGGCGTCATGCGTCATCGATATGTTCCTTCATGGATTCCGCATCCTCATGCGGATGCAGCGGCGCGAACGGCAGCACCACGGTGAATACGGTATGGCCGGGTCGCGAGCGGTAGCTCAGCGAGCCGCGATGTTCGCGCGCGACCTGCTGCGCCAGCGCAAGTCCCAGGCCGGTGCCTTCGGCGCGGCCGCTGACCAGCGGCAGGAACACCTGCTCCGCCAGCGCTTCGGGCACGCCGCGGCCGTCGTCGGCGATCTCCAGCCGCAGCGCGCGCGCATGCGCCACGTCGCCGATGCGCACGCCGTGCTCCACGCGCGTGCGCAGACTGACGTTTGCCGCGCCGGCCTCTATCGCATTGCGCACCAGATTCCACAGCGCCTGCGTCAGGCGGTCGGCGTCGCCGGGCAGTTCCGGCAGCGACGGATCGTAGTCGCGGATCAGTTTGACGGCCCAACCGGCGTCGCTTTCCGCCAGCCGCAGCACGCGTTCCAGCACCACGTGGATGTTCAGCGGTTCGTGCGCGCGCGCCGGCTGTGGCGACAGCAGTTGGTCGATGAGTTCGGTCAGCCGCGCGACTTCGGATTCGATCAGGCCGGTGAGTTCGCGCGCCTCGTCGCTCTCGACGCGGCGGGCCAGCAGCTGCGCCGCACCCTTCAGCCCGGCCAATGGATTGCGCAGCTCGTGCGCCAAGCCCTTCAGCGCCGCCGACAGCGCCGATGGCAGCACCGACGCCGGATCCTCGCCGGGGAATTCGTCGACCGGGTGCGCCTCGATCCACCAACCGCCGTCCGCGCGCTGCGACAACAGGGCGTCGGCATACGGCCGGTTCTCGCTGCCCGGGAAGCCAAAATGCAGCCGCCGCAGCCGGATCTGCTCGCCGGCCGGGGGCTCGGCCAGCATCCGCGCCAGCCGCTGGCCTTCCACCTCGAACGCCGCCAGCGGCACGCCCGCCAACCGCCGCTGGCTTACCCCCAGCCAGCGCGCGAACGCCAGATTGCCGCCCGCCACCCGCCCCTCGGCATCGCACCAGGCGATGGGCGTGGTCAGGGCGTCGAAGGACTGGGTGTCGAGCGTGGCAGGGGTGAGATCGGCGGACATTGCACCAATCTAGTGCAAGCTGACCGGGAGCGCGAGCGCTGCACCATTCGGGTACGGTTCGCCATCCGTTCGCCGGCATGTCTATTCCCGGGCCGCCCGAACGTCTTACCGGATGTGCGCGGCGCATTCGCCCGTCATCGACCCACGTGAAAAGGAAACCACCATGCTCCGTCCAAGCCTGTCCGCCGTCGCGCTCGGCGCTGCCCTCGCCGTCGCCGCCTTCGTCGCGGGTGCCGCACCCGTCGCCTATCGCATCGATCCCGACCACACCTTCCCCAGCTTCGAAGCCGATCACATGGGCGGCCTGTCGGTCTGGCGCGGCAAGTTCAACCGCACCACCGGCGACGTCGTGCTGGACAAGGCCAAAGGCACGGGCACGCTGGACATCGTGATCGATATCGACAGCATCGATTTCGGCTACGACGCGATGAACACGCACGCCAAGGCGGCGGACTTCTTCGACGTCGCGCAGCATCCGCAGGCCACGTTCTCGGGCAGCCTCGAAGGCTTCAAACAGGGCAAACCCACGCGCGCGACCGGCACACTCACCCTGCGCGGCGTCACCAGGCCCGTCGTGCTGAAGATCGGCAGCTTCAAGTGCATTCCGCACCCGATGCTCAAACGCGAAGTCTGTGGCGCCGACGTCTTCGCCACGCTGCAGCGCGACGAGTTCGGCATCTCCGCGGGCAAGGATTACGGCTTCGACATGCGCGTCGCGCTGCGCATCCAGGTGGAAGCGATCGCGGTGGAGTAAGCGGGGACGCTGCGTTCGAGTGGATCGACGATTGATCCGGCCAGGAGAATGTGAACTCTGCATCCCATGTAGGAGGGCCTTCAGGCCCGAGCTTCAGCCCGCAAACCTGATCAAAAGCCAGCTCGGGGCTGAAGCCCCTCCTACGCAAGCACGGCGACGGATTCAAACATATTCGTACCGGATCGATAGCGTCGAGCGTGGAATCCGCTTCGCGGGTTCCACTCCGTTGCTGCAATTCGCAGCCCTACCTGCGCGCGAACGCCGCGAATCCGCTCACGAACTCCGCCAAGAGCTTGCGCGTGGCCTCGTCCGCCAGTTCGCCGTCCGCGTCCAACAGCTTGTGCACGCGCGACACCTGCAGGCGCCCGCCCGACCAGAACTGCACGCCCAGCGTGCGCAGCACCGGCAACCAGGCGTTCTGCGCCAGGATCGTGCCGAAGCCGCCCGGTGATGCGCCGATCACCGCGAACGGCCGCCCGCCGAACACCCGGCCGATGTCATCGCCGGGACGCGACAGCCAGTCGATCGCGTTCTTGAACACCCCGGGGATGCCGTTGTTGTATTCCGGCGTACACAGCAGCACGCCGTCGCTGGCCACGATCTTGTCCTTCAACGCGACCACCGCAGCGGGCAAGCCTTCGCGCGCTTCGAGATCGCCGTCGTAGAGCGGGATGCCGTGCAGCGTGGCGGCCTCGAACTGCACGTCATCGCCTGCAAGCGATTGTGCGGCACGAAGCAACGCCGTGTTGAAGGAACCGCTGCGGAGACTGCCGGAGATGCCGAGGAGGTTGGTCATGGAGATTCCGGAGGATTGCGTCGAGGGAAGTTACGGTAACACCGTGGGGCGGAACCGCCGAAGGCGATTCCGCCGTGAAGCGTGATCCCGAGTCGATGACGGAATTCGTTCTGCCGATTCCGGCCTGCCGACGCGCGTTGCCGCCCGTATCGATTACGGTAGTTGAATGCCTACTTTTTCAAGCAGAAACATTGTGCGGTCCTCCGACTACCGCCGCCGCATTCGTAAAAGAAATTTCCCCGATATTCGCTCTTGTAACTGGAGCCATCCGCGGCCTTGCACACCATTCCGGTGCTTGTGGCTGCGGCGACGCCTTCGGGACTGCAGATGCCACCGCAGGAATAATCGCCGTTGGATGTCGCCCAATAGCTGTCCGGCAACCCGGACACCGGCAGTTCCGCGCTGGTGAAATAACCGACGACGTCCGCGACCAGATGCGTCTGCGCAACGCTGTAGACACTGAACTCATTGGTCGCAGCGCTCTGGTCCAGGCGCACGATGGTGAAACCGTTACGGATATCGTTGGCGACATAGTTCAGCGTCGCTGCGTTCGGTCTGCTGCCCAGATACGGGAAGGCGGTGATGTAACCGGCGATGCCCGGACTCACGACGGTGAAATGGACAGCCGCTGCAGCGAACGAGCCCTTGTTGCCGACATTGCAGTTCCCGGTATCGCCTCCCTGCGTTGAAAAGTTGACGACATCGGCCAGATCGAAATTGCGCACACCGCCGGCAGCGATCGGTCCACCGACGATGCGGGTGTCGAGAATGCGGCACGGCGCGACCGGGACATACACCAGATCCCGATCCGCATCGCCGAGCGCCTTCGTGCCGGCCAAGGCAGCCGGTGTCGACCCGGAGGGCGACGCCGCCAGCAGCGCATCGTTCATGGCCGAAAAGCTGTTCGCCGCGGCGGCCGTGCGCAAGGCAGGCAAGGATGCGCGGGCGAAGGCCGGGGCCATGCCTTCGGCCCAGCGCCGTGGATCGGTGCGGTATGCCTCCTGCACGTGATCGGCCCATTTCGCGACGATCCGGTAGACCCACTGTCCACGCTCGGAGCGCGGCTGACCGTTGGCATCCGTCAGAACCGGATCACGCGCCGAGGCCGATACGGCGATCATCAACGCGAGCACCCATATCGCAGCGACACGCTGCGCGAATTTCGAGATTTCCCCCTGCATATAAACCTCCTGTCGGTAATCGAGCAGCGTCCGCACGATCCGTCATTGAACCGGGGCAGACAGCGTGATCGGGCCAGTCGCGCAGTCGATCGGGCGTGAAACGGTTCAAGAGCGCCACGTCGATGTGCTTGCCCGATGCGCATCGCAACCTGCGGCGAGCCGCCTCCGTCGCAATGCCTTCCGATCTTATGCCCGGGCAAACACCATCCGCAATGGCATGACGCTCGAACGAGCGTATCGACAACGGTTCCCGCATTTGTATCGGTGGCGCATGCCGCCATAGCCTGTGTCCCGCGACAGCGAGACACGGGATCGCCCCGCACGCGCATACGCATCGATCGCGAGCGTGCGTTCCGATCCTGTCCATCGCAGCCGCCAGCGCAAGACGGCGATAGGCATGAAAGCACGCGCGGAAAGGATTCGCCAACGCCGGCATTCAAAAGAACGACTTACCAGGAAAGAATCGAATCGGATCGGCACGACATCGAAACATTGCCGATCTCCGCTCACAATGGATGGCGGAACGCCCGGGCTCGCGGTGACGCTTCCCCGGGTCTCGTCGGTGGCGAGACCCGGGCTACGAAAATCGATGTTGCCTGATGCCGAATGCCGGCATCGATAACGGTGATCCTCGTTCATGACATCACTGCGATGTCTCTTCGCTTTGCGTCTTCGCGACGATCGTATCGGGGTCGCGACGCAACGCCGCAGCACGTTCCACAGCAAACAAATCCAACTCCTGTCACACGCCTGAAACACCGATGAGAATGCTGCACCGCGACAAATGTCGCCGTGTTGACCCTGTCTATGGGACACGCTAGGGTTAGCGCCGCCTGGGGCGGACCGTACGGGTTCGGATGGCGGTCAAACGGGGCAAGGACGATCAGAAGTCCCTCGGCTTCTCGCAAGACACAACTTCAACAAGGATGCAGATCATGATCAACCGATTCGGCAAGAATGCGCGTGCGTTGCTCTCGACCCTGATTCTGGCAGCCGTTGCGGGGCCGTCGATGGCCAGCACGCTGAACCAGAACGTGTCGTGGACCATCGACCGCTCGGGCACCACCGCGAAGTATCGCGTCGTCGCATACGGCGATTCCATCTATGCGGGCTACAACGGCTCCATCTTCAACGCCGCCAAGTATTCGGCGCCCACGGTCGATGCCGAATACCTGTCGGCGCTGTGGGGCGCGGACATCGAAAGCATCCGTCGCGCCAAGTCGGGCGCGGTCGCCTCCGACGTCTACAACAACAAGATCGTCGCCGAACGTTCGTACATGCAGGCCGCTTCGACCCGCGTGGTGACCTTCGAGATGTGCGGCAACGACGGCCTGCAGGCGCGCACCGCCTTCAAGGGCCAGACCGGCACCTGCAATTACAACGTGCTGAGCACGGCGGTGGCCAACTGCAAGACGTATCTCGCGGCGGGCATGGACTACATCAACGCCAACGCCTATTCCGGCGTGAAGCTGAAGGTCGTGGCCAATCTGTACTACCCCGGCTACAACGCCGACAACGTGCAGAGCTCGTGCAACGATCCGACCACCGGCGCCAAGGTGAACCTGCGCGACAAGTTCCTGCCGGCGATCGCGCAGATGAACTACTGGACCTGCGAATACGCGCGCCAGAAGGGCTTCAAGTGCGTGGACAACTTCGCCGAGTACATGGGCGCGGACTACGACACCAACGGCGATGGCCAGATCGACTCGCAGGCGCTGAAGTATGTGGCCGGCGAAAGCGAAGCCAGCTATCTGGCCCGCATCACCGGCGCGCTGCGTCCGACGCTGCGCGACGCCAATACCCACTTCGTGTCTTCGTCGAGCAGCTACGACTACATCCAGTCCGACGACACCCACCCGACCTACACCGGCGGTACGGTGTCCGCGGGTCTGTGGGGTGGCGCCACCGGTACCGGCGCGGCGCGCTACACGTCCTTCGCGGGCGGCAAGAGCCCGATCTGGAACCAGTACGGTCATGAGCGCATGGGCTGGTCGTTGTCGACCTTCAGCCCGATCGCTCCGTAACGCACGTCAGCGTCGATGGATGATCGCGACAAACCGCATCCCGCGCCGTCCGCTACGGACGACGACGGGGTGCGCGTGGTCGAGCGCACGGGTGCCGAAAGACGCCCGGCGCTTTTGTACAAGGCGCTGGCGCTGGTCATGGTCGGCGCGATGCTGTCCGGCGGCTTCCATCTCTACACCCGTAACGAAGCATCGGATGCCGGACAGGCCGATGCCATCAGCAACACTGCCGACACGCGCATCGCCGACGCGAACGCGATGGGCGCCGAGAATTCCGCGACTTCCGCAGCGGCCGCCGCGGCGCGTCGCCAGATGACCGCGCAGGCCAACGGCCCGGGCGATCCAACGCCCGATCTGGCCGACGCGCTGTCGGGCATCGTGCGTCCCGGCGAAGAGCCGTCGGGCGCCGAAGTCATCGCCGAATTGAACAAGGCCGGCATCCATACGGGCATCGGCGCGTTTCCGCCGCCGGGCACCAGCCCGCCGCTGATGGGAGTGGCGGTTCCCGACGATTACGCATTGCCGGAAGGCTATGTCCGCCATTTCCAGGCGACCGACGACGGCCAGCGGATCGAACCGATCCTGATGTTCTCGCCCGACTATCAATTCTTCGATGCGTCCGGCAAACCGATCCAGATTCCGGAGAACCGCGTGGTTCCGCCGGGCATGGCGCCGGACGGGCTGACGGTGCGGCCGATCAAGATCCCGCCGCCGCTGCAACCGGGGAAACCCTAGATCTGAACGCGATCCTGCGCTCCCACCCCGTCTGGCGCGGACTCGCGGCGGTCGCTGCCAGTGCGGCCCTGCTGGGCCTGTACGCTTCCGGCAGCGCATACGCCGGCATTCCATTCGTCCATCTGTTCGGCTTCGTCGCGCTGTTGCCGTGGCTGCTCGCGCTGGACACCACCCGCAGCGTCCGCGGCGCCGCGTGCAGCGGTCTGGCGATGAGCCTCGGCTTCGTCGTCGCGGTGCTGGCGTGGTTCGGCTTCGCCATCGCCCACTATGCCGAGGCGGACTCCGCCATCGGATTGCTGATCGTGCTGGCGTCTTCGCCGCTGCTGCAGCCGCAGTTCATCGCCTTCGCGCTGGTGCGTCATCTGGTGGGGCGCCGCCACGGCGCGGTGGTGCGCGCGCTGGCCGGGGCATCGGCGTGGGTCGCGGCCGAATGGCTGTTCCCGAAACTGCTGGGCGACACGCTCGGCCATGGCCTGTATCCCTCGCATCTACTGCGCCAGATCGCCGATGTCGGCGGCGCGGCCGGCATCACCTTTCTGCTGATCCTCGCGAACGAAGCCTTAGCCGCCGCCATCGCGCGCCGCCGCGACGGCATGCGTGCAGTGATGAAGCCGCTGGCGATGGCCGCGTGCGTGGTGATGCTGATGGCCGGCTACGGGGGCGTGCGCCTGTCGATGCTGTCGGCGGCGCCGGCAAGCAACGACAAGCCCCTGCGCGTGGGCATGGTGCAGTCGAATATCGTCGACTACGAACGCCTGCGCCGCGAAATGGGCGCATACGAAGTGGTCCGCCACGTGCTCGACACGCATTACGCGATGTCGCGCGAGGCGGTCGAACAACATCAGGTCGACGCGCTGCTGTGGTCGGAGACCGTCTACCCCACGACGTTCGGAAACCCGAAAAGCGAAGGCGGCGCCGAACTCGACCGCGAGATCCAGGATTTCGTATCCGCCGCTGGCGTGCCGCTGGTGTTCGGCACCTATGATCTGGATGCGGGCGGCGAATACAATGCGGCCGCCTTCCTGCGACCGCAGGCGGCGCCGCTGGGCTTCTATCGCAAGACCGATCTGTTCCTGTTCACCGAGTACGTGCCGCAGTGGCTGGACGGGCCGACCTTCCGGCGCTGGATGCCGTGGGCCGGCACCTGGACGCGGGGCGACGGCGCGCGCGTGTTCCCGCTGCAGTTGGCGGACGGGCGCGAGATTCCGGTCACGCCCTTGATCTGTCTGGACGACGTGAACACCGATCTGGCGATCGACGGCCGACGGCTGGGCGCGCAGGCGATCCTGGGCATGTCCAACGACTCCTGGTTCACCGGCCACCCGGCCGGCGCGAACCTGCATCTGGCGGTGGCGGCGTTCCGCAGCATCGAAACCCGGCTGCCGCAGCTGCGCGTGACCAACAACGGCGTCAGCGCGGTCATCGACGCGACCGGCGCGGTGGTCGCCCGCACGGCGATGGACGAACAGAAGATCCTCATCGGCGAAGTGCAAACGGGCGAGCCCCCCGCGACGCTGATGGTGGCCTGGGGCGACTGGGTCGGTCGCGCAGGTTTCGCGGTCCTCCTGTTGATGGCGCTGTCGGCCATCGGTGGGGCGCTGACGAAACGCGCCGCCCGCAACGCGGCGTCTTCCGCATCGACGACGACATCGCCGCAGGACTTTCGGGCCGAGGTCGTCGTGCTCGCGCCCGCATGGCGCATCGCAGCGGGTCTGCTGCAGGTCTTCGCCCGCGCAAGCCTGCTGTGGATGGGTGCGTCGCTGCTGTTGCTGGAGAATCCGGAGACGAATCGACTGACGCAGATCTGGATGTTCGCAGCGCTGGTGCTGGCGCCCGAGGTTGCCGCGTGGTGCATCCAGCGCGCCTTCGCCGCGACGCTGCGCATCGAGGGCGACGCGCTGGTGCTGGAGCAGCGCGAACGACGCACCGAGATTCCGGTGAAGAGCATCGCCGCGGCGACGCCGTGGACGCTGCCGGTTCCGGCCACCGGCGTATGGCTGACGCTCGACTCCGGGCGACGCTGGTCGCAGGGCATCGCGCTACGCGATCCTTCGGCCCTGATCGATGCGCTGGTCCGCGCCGGCGCGCGGCCGACGTTGTCCGGAACACTCACCGGCCGCGCGGCGGCCTACCTGCGCACGCGTCTGGCCGTGCCCCGCAAGGCGATCGACCGCATCGCGCTGAAGTTCGTGCTGTTCCCACTGATCCCCGCACTGCCCGCCTTCCGCCTGCACCAGCACATCGCCTTCGGCGGCACCTTCGGCGAGTACCACAGCTTCGGCCTGCAGGCTTACGTCATCGCGCTGCTCATCTGGTGGGCCACCTGGGCGATCAATCTTGCGATCTTCGCCGCAGCGCTGCGGGTCGCGATCGAAGTAGGCACGTGGCTGTCGCTCGTGCTGCGTCCCGCCAGCGCGATCGACGTGCGCAGGACGCTCGAATTCCTCGGCCGACTGGTGTTCTATATCGGCGTGCCGGCGTGGCTGGCGATCCGCTTCCTGGCTTGATCGCCGATTGACCCGTTCCGATGTTGGGGAGACTATTGGTTACGCCTCGAAACTGGGGTTAAACAAGAGTTAGGCGTGAAGGAGAAAGTATGTCGCGCGTGAAAGGCCGCCTTGCCAGAGTTCTTCTCAACAAGCAGACAGTGATTACACGCTCTGTCTTCTGGAAGATTCCTCACGATTCCGACAAAGATGATATTCGACTGAAGATCGGCCGCTACAAGAAGCCAGATGACATGTATGGCGACGAAGTTCTAGAAACGCTTGTTCCAAAAAGCGAGCTGACGCTCGATCATGAAGAATTCCAAGCGCTCATCTCTTTCCTCCAAGAGAGCTATGAGCCATTTCGGCAAGGTGTCAGAGCATTTCTCCCTCTCGACAAGCCGTTCGACACTGCAAACGCAGATCAGATACGAGCATTATTCTCGCTTCCTGACAAACGCGAAATTGTTAAATTCATACTCGGAAACAAATTAATATCGTCAGACCTTGCCGCCAGCCTTCGCCAAGCAGATCGCGCCAGAGCGGTAAGGCAGTTTCAGGCTATGCTTTCAGAAGACCTTGTTGAGTCACAGTGGCAAGACTGGTTCAAGAGCAATAGCTGGGTTCTGGGCAGTGAGTTTGTTCGGATAGTTGATGAAAGAGACATAGATACTCAACATATATCTGACTTTCTTATGCAAGCCTACGACGGCTTTTTAGACATTGTAGAAATCAAAAGACCAGAAGGCGGACTAAACTTTTGGTCCACAACCCTGGATCACGGCAATTACGTCCCATCAACGCACCTGACAAAAGCAATAGCGCAAGCTACTCGCTACATTTATGAGATAGAGCGTGAAGCAAATAGCGTGAAATTCTTAGAGCGTGTTGATGACATAAAAACAGTAAAGCCAAGGTGCATTCTTATTTTTGGTCGTTCTACTGACTGGGATCAAAAACGCATTGAGAGCTATCGCATTCTCAACAGTAGCTACCACAACTTGACCATTCTCACTTATGACCACGTCCTTCAAAGAGCACGGAAAATTTGCGGGATTGACGCCTAACAATTCGTTCAAGCCGGCCCCGCGTCGTGGCGTCGGCCACGTGCCTGCGCTACGCTAGCACGCGTCCGCCACCCCGCTGCGGGGCGGCTTAACTCAGGCGTTAGGCATCATGACAGACAAATCGCGCCCGTCCATTCCCGCCGAAATCAAACGCAGAGTTCTTGTAGAAGCGGGGCATCGCTGCGCAATTCCGACCTGCAGGTACATTAGCGTCGAGATTCATCACATTGTCCCCTGGGAGTCCTGTCAGGCTCACGACTACCACAATCTAATCGCCTTGTGTCCAAATTGTCATATCCGTGCGGATCGAGGAGAGATCGATCGAAAGTCGCTGCGAATATATAAAGCAAGCCTACGTTTCACACATGACAGATTCTCACAATTCGAGGTGGATGCTCTGGCGCAGGCATCTCAGCTTTTGCCAAACAATGGCATGCCATACCCAAGAGGCATGGAGCTACTCGTAAAGAGGCTGCTAGATGCTGGTTTAGTATCACTACACGAAAACACAAACGGTATGGCTATGTCGTTCGGAATCAGAGTCGATCCTCTGCTTCTCGTCGCAACTGAAGCAGGGCGTAATTATTACGCCTCTTTAGGACTAGAAACAGCTGACTGGGGCGCGGATGATGCCTAACAATTCGTTCAAGCCGACCCCGCATCGTGGCGTCGGCTACGTGCCTGCGCTACGCTAGCAAACGTCCGCCACACCGCGGCGGGGCGACTTAAGTCAGGCGCTAGGCACAAGGGAGACAGCTTTGGATCGGATGGAAAGGCGCGGGAAAATGTATACGGTTGCTTTTATCGCGGCGCTGGTACTGTTTGATCTGGCCGTTAAGAGCTACTTTGTGGCAACTGATGCCTTACGGTGGAGTCAGGCTGTAGGCAGTTTGGTTACGCTCATGACATGCTGGTTTCTCTGGCGAGGGTCCAAGGTTGCCTACTGGTTCTTGGTAGTCTCGATTGCGGGTGGGTTGCTCTACGCAATCTGGGCCTATGCGAGCACTTTGCTCGCTCCAGTAGCTATTCTCTGTGGATTCGTTCTGGCGCTTCTCATCGCGCTTTTTGTTCCAGCGACACGTAGGTTCCTTGCTTGCCAGCGAGCGGCCCGTGCCTAACAATTCATTCAAGCCGGACCGGTTTCGCGGGGCGGCTTAACTCAGGCGTCAGGTACCATGAAAATCTTCCGTGCGTTTACAGCCCTATTGATTGCCTGCCTTTTGATGAGTGCCCTCCTGCATCTCGTCCTACTGATGTCGGACAGCCCCGAGTATCGTACCTGGGCATGTATTCAAATTTCTCTACACTTCCTCGGAGCTTGGTTACTCTGGCACGCCCGAAAGTTCCGTCTCATTGCTTTGCTTGGTTTTGCCGCACTTTCTCTACCGCTCGTTTACATCAATGCAACTTATCTCAACTACGGAAACGGCCCCAGCCTCTGGCTTGTGCCGCTGTTGTTCTGGTGTGCTTATGGCAGTTTGGCGGCTTTCGCCTGGAGAGGTTTTGCTAGCCGGAGCACGTCGTCTGGTGCTTAACAATTCATTCAAGCCAAACCCACATCAGGCGGCTTGATTCATCCATTAGGCGGCACAGCAACCCAGGACTGCGACCCATGAGTCTCGAACAGCAAACACCGTCGCTTCACGGTTCCTGCCATTGCGGAGCAGTGCGCCTCACGCTTCCATTTGCGCCAGACAAGGCTACGAGTTGCAATTGCACGCTCTGCCGTCGGCTGGGAGGCATCTGGGCCTATTACGAGTTTGGAACAGTGTCTGTTCAAGGTCATCCCGAGAACACGGAAGACTACATCTGGGGCGATCGCACGCTGAGGAACGTGCGCTGCAGAACGTGCGGCATCGTGACCCACTGGGAGCCGCTGGAACCCGAGCCAGGCGCCCGGCACGGAGTGAACCTGCGCAACTTCGAGCCAAAGCTCCTGGAGTCAGTGGTCGTCAGGCGCTTCGACGGCGCAGACACATGGACATTCCTCGACTGAGCTTTTACCGCGTGGTGTCGTCCAACAATTCGTTTGAGCCGACCCGGCATCGTGGCGTCGGCCACGTGCCTACGCTACGCTGGCACGCACTCGCCGCCCCGCCCCGGGTTGGCTTGACTCCGGCAGTCAGGTGCGCATGACACAGTCCCGCAAGCTCGTGAGCTACAAGCAGCACATGGTGGCCAAGGGGATTGGAGAGTCCACTGCCTTCCCGCCAGCGTGGCACATGCTCTGGGCCATGGGTATCGAGCTCCCGCCGCCTCCATTTCTGGGTTTCATCTCCCTTACGCTCATGGCTGGTGGGCTTTTCGGCCCATTGTTCGGGCTTGGCGCCTGGATCCTCGGGAACCGGGGCGTGCGGGAAATGCCCGTCAACGAGGCGCTTTGGGTCGCGCTGGTCACAGGCGCCGCGTTCGGTCTGATCATGGCGGCGTACTATCGCCACTTGGCGCGCAAGCACCGCTTGGGCGCCTGGGCTGCGTTCCCGGTCTCCGGGCTGCGCAGCTAACGATTCGTCCAGGCCGATGTCGCTTCGCGGTGCGGCTTAACCCAGGTGTCAGCCTCCATGGAGAATGCACATGCCATCCATAAAGACGCTTGCCGTCGCTGCTCTGCTCCTGTTCTCATCCAGCGTGCAGCCAGCGCTGGCCGCTCATAACGACCCTGCAGACGTAGCGGCAATTCGTGCGGTCCTGGAATCGTTTCGCGTGTCGATCATCAAGAAGGACAAGGCAACGTTCGTTGGCCTATTTTTCTCCGACAAACCCGAGCATGTGACCTGGCAGTTCGTGGACGACGACATCCGGGTGGCCCGTTTCAAGGAATTCGCATCCGAGCCGAGTAAAGCGCTGAGGGTTCCAGGATGGAATTACCTGGCTTTCATAGATGACCTCACCAGGACTGGCGCCGCACCGAGCGAGGAAGTCATTCGGAACGTCGTTATAGACACCGATGGCGAGGTCGCTTCCGTGAACTTCGACTACTCCTTTTTGCTCGATGGCAAAGAAGCGAACCGGGGCCGTGAAATGATGCACCTGGTCCGCACCGAGGGCGGCTGGAAGATCATCTCGGTGATATTTTCACAAAGGGATCCAGTATCCGAATAGCGGTTGGAGGCCAACAATCCATTCAAGCCGACGCTTTCGGCGCGGCTTGACTCCGGGGTTGAGGCCGCAGCCATTTTTTTGGGGGGACTGGATCGACGCGCACTTCAACGGCGACCCACAAGGCATCCGTTCTCATGGAAAAACTCTGCAAATACTGCAAGGAACGACCGGCAACGACCGATACCCTTGCCTGGCATACCGTCCTGACGCTTTTGCTCTTTGGAAGCGGTGATATGTCCTCCCGTTGCTGCGAGGACTGCGCGGGCGGCAGGAACCTGTTGGCGCTTCTCTTTCTGGCCGCGGCTGCGGTCTTCCTCTTCGTGGTCGCTGTCATTCTCTGGTGAAACCAATGACGCTCCCTCCGATGTACGTGCGAATCCAAACTGCATCACGACATCGGCCTTGCGCGGCGCACGCCTGCGGTCTCAGTGAACAACCACATATCACACAGGGCGAGCAGGCATGAAGACGTCTTCGTTCTCGTGTCCGGCAGCACTGGTCATCGCGTGCGCGACCGCCGTATGTTCCGCCTCCGGTGCAGATCCGATTTCCGACAACACGCGTTGGAGCGAAGACTTCACGCGGCTTTCCCCACCCACGCCGGAGTGCCCCGGCGGCAGCCTGGCGGCGCTGAAAACCCGGATGAGCGTCATCGGGCCGTATACCTTGGCATCGTTCGAACGGATGGCGGCGCGCCCAAGGACGGAAGATCAGGATGCAGGAACGACGACCCTCTTTTCCTACTCCGTTTCCGCGTTGGTCAGGGCCCGGATGAAGGATTCCGATCGCATCCATGGCTTCGACTTCGCGACCGACCCGAGCAGATCTCCGTGGTGGGGATTTCATGGCGTCGTGGTCACGGACGGCGATTGCATCATTCATGTCGAAGTCGGCGGATACGATCATGGATAGCAGATATGTCCGCTTATTCAATAAGATATTTCGCGTGGCGCGATCTGATTCGATCGCCATGCGGTCGCCCTTCTTTCAAGCCCTCCTGTCGATCTCCCTGGCCTCCTGCGCCACGGCGCCGGCGGCAGAGGAACCCGCCGATCTCGTCGCGCCGGGCCAGCCGATTTCCCGATTGCGTTCGCTCGACTGGACGATATCGCCCGCCATCCCGGTCGAGGAAGCGGAAAGCCGCGATGGCCTGGCAGACTCGGAGGATTGGCAGCGGTTCAAGAGCCGCATACGGCCCGGCGATGCGCTGCGGCCTGTCACTCACAACGCCGGAATCGGTTACGCGGTCTTCCGCAGCGGCGTGCTGCAGGACATGTTCCTGGTGATCGTTTTCTAGATGTTGCATGCGGATGCGTTCAAGCCAACGCTGCATCGTGGCTTTGGCCGCGCGCCTGCGCTACGCTGAGGAGCGACGTCGTCCCGCTGCGTGGCGACATCATCCCGCGTGAGGTGGCTGCTCACATGGCCAGATATTGGTGGCAGTGCATCCACTGCGGCGACCGGCCCGCTTGGCTGGCCGTCTGCGAATCGAAGAGCATCGCCGCATTCATCCACGATGAGTTGGCGCCCAGCGGCTGGAATCAGACGTTGCTGCGCCGCACCTGCACATGCAGGCGCCGCTCCGTGTACATCACTTACCGATTGAAGCGCGGCGATCCCGAGCGGGTCAGCGTCAGATCCATTGTCGGGCTGCATCTTGAGGATGAGTATTTCCCCATGGTCTGGGAGACTTTCCGGCATGCGACGCCACGGACGATGTGGATCGACTTCAAGTACCAGCGCGGCCGCAGCCCCTGGGGACTGACCAAGCGGCTCGTTCTGCAGCGCCCGCACCTGCTGCGGCTGCTGCGCGCTTACGAGAAGGCCACCGGCCGGCGTCTACATCCCACGGCATGAACACGCATTCGATCCGGACCCGCTTCGCGCTTCGGCGATTCCGGGCATCCGTACGCGACATGCATCTCATGAATTGGATGCTCGTCGCCGTCACCGCTCTGCTGGCGGCATGCGGGTCCTGCGGTTCCAATACCGAAGCGGTCGCATCGGCGCGCAACCTGTCGCAGCCACGACTTGCGCGGCTGTTTCGCGACCTGCAGGCCCTGGATACCAATTCGAGGCAGGGTCGCATGCATCTCGACGCACGTACCGGAATCCCCGATGCCTTCCGCGATCTCAACCCGCAGTCCATCGCGATCGACGGACACACCGCACGCGTACATCTGTCGGGTTGCGCAGACGACAAGGTGCTTCTGATCGCGAGAGGCCTCGACAAGCGCGGTCGCGAGGAGATCGCGCTGCTGCCCGGCGAGGCGAAGAACATACTTATTCTCTGGCGATCCGAATGACGATCGACGGCTCGATTCGCTGAATCATGAACATGTTCCGCAGCCCAAGACATTCCCACCCATTCATTTCGAAATCGCAGAAATGCCCGCATTCACGCTGGCATTCGAGCGCCGCTCCTGATCTACCCGATCTTTTTTGACGCGACGGAGTTCGCATAGGTCGTAGGCTGGGCTGAGCGTCAGCGAAGCCCAGCATCGCGTCGCATCGGGCCAATCGCAGCTGCCGGCACAGGCTGGGCTTCGCTGCGCTCAGCCCAGCCTACGCATGCTGTTCGACCTCCTGTATCCGGTACCTGCTTTTCATCCAACAGCCATATCCGAATTCCGCTTGAGCCGATGATTTTATTTCTGAGAAAAGTGGGGATGCCTCAGCCCGCACCCACGGAATTACGTTCATACAGATTGCGGCGCAGCGTGCCCGATGCGGATCCAGGCTTGTGTATTCAGCCTGTCTTTCGTGATAGAAACACAGGCGCGCATAAGCGCTCAATCTCAACGCAAGGAGCACACACATGATGATCGGCAAAATCCGGCTGTTGTCTCTGGCGGCATCGATGCTTGCGGCAGGCCTGATCCTGACGCCCGGCCCGGCGGAGGCATTTCAGCGCACCATCGTGACCGAATGCGAACCCTATGAGCCGTACCCGGGCGCCAACCACCAGCGATGCACCCGATACCACTACAACGACGGCATACTGATGTTCACCAGCGTTTATTATGTCGACGAGAACGGCATGTGGTACCGCATCTAGTCGCAAGGATCGGCGCGATGCGCCACGCAACACCCGCTCCGGGCCCACTCCGCTTGGCGGATCGGCCCGGAGCGTTTCTGCTCGCCGACATCGGATCGTCCGCACACGGAATCGCGACAGGCTGAAGACCTGTCGTGCGAATTGCCAGTGCGGCAGGGTCGCGGCGGAAGCATCGCTGGACCTCGAACAGCGCAGCGATCGATGTCATTGCTCGATCTGTCGCCGCAGCGGCATCGTTTCGGGCGAAGACGAACTGACGCGATATATATGCATGGCGTCGCGCGACCCGGCGCGGCCCGCAGGCTGAATGCGCTGCGCCGCACCATTGGGTACGGAGCGCTGCAAACGAATTCATGGCGACCCGCGGCGCTGACAGCCATCGCACGGCGTGGCAAGGTGCAGCCACCGACGCTGTCGCCTTTCGAGTGTTCCCGGTGAAATCCATCGCGCCATTGCTGCTTTCGACCACACTGCTGCTCGGCTTCTCGACGCAGACACACGCGCAGACGCCTGCGCCCGGGCAACACACGCTGACCCTCGAACCCGCCACGGGGCGATGGTGGGACCACGCCACCGTCTACGAGATCTGGCCGCGATCGTTCAAGGATTCCGACGGCGACGGCAACGGCGACTTCAACGGCATGACCTCGAAGCTCGATTACCTGAAGGATTTCGGCGTCGATGCGATCTGGCTCACGCCGGTATTCGAGGCGCCGTCGTACCACGGCTACGATTTCCAGGATTTCTACAGCGTCGAACGCGACTACGGCACGATGGCCGACTTCGAGCGCTTCATCGCCGAAGCGCACGAGCGCGACATCAAGGTCATCCTGGATCTGGTGCTGAACCACATCTCCGACAAGCACGAGTGGTTCCTCAAGTCCGCGCGCAGCGAACCGGGCTATGAGGGTTATTTCGTCTGGCGCGACCAGCGCCCCGATGGCTGGGGCCAGGCGTGGTCGAACCAGCCGAATCCCGAAGCGGTGTGGCACTGGAACGAAACGCGCAAGGCGTATTACTACGGTGCGTTCGGCGGATCGCAGCCGGACGTGAATCTGAAGAATCCCAAGGTCGTCGACGAACTCGATAAGCTCGCGGCGTTCTGGCTGAAGAAGGGCGTGGACGGTTTCCGCCTGGATGCCGTGCGCTACGCGATCGAGGACGGCCCGCTGTCGCAGCAGGCGGACACGCAGGCGACCATCGACTACTGGACCGGCTTCGCGCAGCGCGTCAAAGCCATCAACCCGGATGCGCTGCTGGTCGGCGAAGCCTGGGCCGCGCTGGAAACCACCGGCCGCTACCGCAACGGAGGCCGCGGGCTGGACGCCGGCTTCGATTTCGACTTCGGCAATATCGTCATCAATCTCCTCAAGCCCGACGCCACCCGCCGCGCCGATTTCGGCACGCTCAGCGACACCGACACGGGCAGGAAGCGCGAGAGCCTGTGGGCCAATCTGCAGCAGCGCGCCGCCGCCGCGCCGATGGGTTATTTTTCGCCGTTCCTGACCAACCACGACCAGAACCGGATCATGCACACGCTGGAAGGCGACGCGGCCAAGGCGCGCATCGCCGCGAGCCTGCTGCTGACCTCACCCGGCACCGCCTATCTGTATTACGGCGAAGAGATCGGCCTGTCGCAGTACGCAACCGGCGAAGACCGCTACCGTCGCGCACCGATGCAGTGGACCGACGACGCCAACGCCGGCTTCAACACAAGCGGCCGCAACTGGATCGACCTGCGCGCGCCGCGCGGCTATCGCGGCGACCAGGGCGCGTGGTGGTCGAACTACTGGAAGCAGCAGCGCGGCAAGGGTGTTTCGGTCGCCGCGCAGCAGGCCGATCGGACATCGCTCTACCACCACTACAAGCGCCTGCTCGCGGTGCGTCGCCAGAATCCCAACCTGCAGCAGCCGCTGGCGCTGCGCTACCACCCTGTCGACGCGTCGAACGTCTGGCTGCTGCAGGCCAGCGGACAGGGCCGCGACACCTGGGTGGTGATCAATCTCGATCCTGCAAAACCGGCGACGCTGGATGTGCCCGAAGCGCTGCGCGGCGAGCGCGTCGACCAGCTGAGCGGTGGGGCAAAACAGCTTGCCGAACGCGTGGTCTTGAAGCCCGGAGAAACCTGGGTGTTCTGAGCGGCGCAGCCGCTACCGCGCCACTCCGAGACGCAGCAACGGGTGACCGATGCGTTTGGCGGCCGCTTCGGCCTCGACGCAGACCTTGGCGTTCGCATCGCCTTCGCGCTGGGCGAGGGTGCATTGGGCGCGATGCAGCATCGCGCGCGGCAGGGCCGCGGCGCCGACTTCCGGCTTGCCCGCGATCCAGGCGAGCGTGGCGCGCGCGCGCGGGTTCATCGACCAGCGCCGCTGCCTGCGCCAGCTCGCCCAGCAGTTCCATGGTGCGATAGCCATCGACCGCACGGGTGCCGGTTTCGGCGGCCCGAAGCGCGTGGGCGGCATCGGCGGGCCGCCCGGCGGCGTGGGCGGCGACGGCGCGCCACAGCTGCGCGCGGGCACGCATGATCCGCTGTTCGACGCCGGGCGCGTCCTTGCCCACTGCGCGTGAGATGGCGGCATCGCAATCGTCCAGCGGCGCGAAGGCGGCCTTCGGATCGCCGGCCAGCACGGACGCCTGGGCCTGAAGGCAGGCCAGCGCGGCATGATCCATGGGCGTTCCCGACTCGCCCATGGCGCGCCGCGTGGCCTGCAGCTCTGCGGCGGCCCGGGCGGGAAAGCCCGCCCAGATCGTGCCGCGACTGCGTTCGTAATCCAGTTGCCAGCGATCGAACGGCGAAGACCCGGCATCGGCCAGGAGCCGACGCAGCCAGCCCAGCGCCGCCTCGCGATCGCCGCGCAGGCGCTCCAGCCCGAACAGGCTCTGCAGCGCGGTATCGATGCCGTTGCGGTCCCCGCTGCGCTCCAGCAGTTGCAGCGCGCGCTGCCGGTGTTCGATGGCGCCCGCAAGATCGAGCTGCCGGAAGCGATCGTTGGCGAGGATGAGTTCGACCGCGCCCTCGCGATAGATATCGCCCGTGGAGCGGGCCGCTTCCAACAACTGCGCCAGTTCCTGTCTGGCGACCGGCTGTTCGTTGAACATTCTCAGGCCGACCTGGAACTGGCGGGTTTCCAGCCTTGTCCGGTTGGACTTGCCGCGTTCTGCGGCGGCCAGGGCACGGGTCGCTTCGGCCGTCGCCGCAGCCATGTCCGCAGTGCCGTAATGCAGGCGCGCCAGATTGAGACGGGCTTCGGCCTCGAGTTCGGGCTCGCGCAGGCGCTGCGATTCCTGCAGCTGCAGGCGCGCCGCGGCGATGGCCTGCGCCGGATCGCTCAACGCGATGGCGCGCATCTTGTAGTAGTCCACGGCCCATCGTGCGGAGAGACGCTGCGGATCGATCGGCGCCAGCAGCGCGAGCGCCTGCGGCCCGTTGCCCGCCAGCCCGTGCGCCTGCGCGGCGTTCATCCGCCATGGCAATACGTCCGGATGCGCGGCGACCAGCCGCTCAAACGCCTTGGCCGCAGCCGCGAAATCACGGGCCAGGAACAGGCTGCGCGCGCGCAGCGCGACCGAACTGGCGTCGGTCTTCATGGCCAGCGTCCGATCGACCTGACGCAGGTGGGACAGCGCGGCAGCGCGATACCCCTGCTCGATCAAGGCATTGGCGAGTTCGAGCCGAGCCGGGGTCAGCGCGGGATAGGCCTGCAGCGCAGCTTCGAAATGCGCGGCGGCGTCGGCGGGATCGTTCTCCCCCTGATCATCGATGCCGCGCGCGAACGCCATCAGCGCCGCTTCGGGCACCGGCCCGGACATCTCGCCGATGCCCACCAGCGCCAGCGACGGGTCGTAGGTCAGCAGCCGCTTCTGGACGCGCGAGGCGAGATCGAACAGCCGGTCGATCGGCGCGCTGTCCTCCCAACGCGCGCGCCTGCCATCGGCGGTGACCAGGGTCCACCGGACCGAAACGCGCCGTGGATCGATGCCGGACCGCACGCCGAGACGGCCGCTCAGGGTAGACGACGGGCCGGACGCGCGCGCGGAACCGGCTGCAGCGGCGTCGGGCCCGCTCGTGCCGGTGACGACCACCTCCAGATTGCCGTGCAGGCCGGTGCGCAGTACCCCGCGCAGGGCTGACAGCGTCCATGCATCGTGGGCGGGCGCGTCCGGCGCCATCGCCAGGGTGATCGCCAGCGGCGAGGCGGGCGGCGCCTGCGCTGTCGGCCAACGCAGCACCGCCACGACCGCCAGCGCCGCGCACAGCGCCGCCGCAAGCCACAGCAAGGGCCGCCGCGGCCGACGCCCCGCCTCTGCGACGGCGCCGATGGATCTCTCCGGCGGGGGCGGCAACGGGTCCCCGGTGGGCGTCGGCGCGATGTTGTCCGGCGGCGGCAGATCGATGCAATAACCCCGGCCCGATACGGTGCGGATCAGCCGGTGGCCCTCCGGGCCAAGCGCGCGGCGGACGAGGAACAGGGTCTGGCTGAGCGCCGAGTCGGTGACCTCGCTGTCGCCCCAGACGCCATCCAGCAGTCGGGCGCGGGTCACCACCTCCCCGCGGTGGCGCAGCAGCACCACCAGCAGATCGAACGCGCGGCCGGACAGTTCGACCCGCTCGCCGTCGCCACGTATCAGCTGATGCGAGGACTCGTCGAGGGTGAATTCTCCGAAACGATGGATGGCCAAGCGGTCATTCTCCAACGGACGTTGTGCGCGGAACGATGTCTGACCGCCGCGACCCGGACAGATTACCCGGCCCGGAACAGCGTCCGTACGCACCGGACGCCATGACGATGGACGATCCAGTGGTGACGCGCAGCCCATCCGGGCGCCCGGCGGGCAACGCGTTCAGGCCTTCGGCGGGAATGCCGGCGAACGTAGCCCGCCGCATCGCGCGCATCGTCAACGCGTCGTCGACGCCGCCATGGGCATGCCATCGGAACGCTCCGGCCAGAACGATCCGCCATCGACTTCGCGGTTCTGTGACAGGGCGCGCGCGGTGTGAGCAGAACGTGAAGTCCTGCCGGAGGAGGCGTGGCAGTTTGCCGCCTCCCGTCCGCGCCACCACCGAGGAGTTCGCCGTGCACCGCAACCCGCAACGCAACGCAAGCCCCGCCAGTCCCGCCACCAGACTGCCCTTCTCGCACAGCAGGCTGCGACCCATCGCCGCCGGCCTGCTGGTCGCCCTCGGCGCACTGGGCATGCCGGCCTTCGCCGCCCCCGGCGATATTCCGCATCCGTCGCTGCTGCTGACCAATGCAGACATCCCGGCGCTGCGCGCGCGCGCCACGCAGTCGCCCCACGCCATCATCCGCACGCAGGCGTTGAATATCGCCAACACCGCCAGCCTGCCCGCCGTGGCCACCACCGCCGCCAACGTCCGCGAGCGCGCGCTGCAGCTGGACAACATCATGAGCGCCACCGCCCTGGCCTACGTGCTGGAGACCGATGACGCCAAACGCCGGACCTATCGCGACAAGATCGCCACCCATCTGGGGTTCTGGAACCCCGCCGCCACCGGCAGCCTGTCGGCGCACTACCAGTGGGCCAACCCGCCCACCGAAGACTGGAACTACATGACGCCGACCTCGAATGCCTTCGTGCAGTCGGTGTTCGCGCTGGACGTGATCTACAACGACCTGACGGCGGCGCAGCGCACGCAGTTCCACGCGTGGCTGGGCATCCCCGGCAAGTTCTACACCGACCGCAGGATCAACTGGATGACCGCGGGGCTGGGCGCGCGCGTGGTGTGGGCGCTGTACAACAACAACACCGCGGTGGCCGCACCTGCGATCCGGGAATACGTGGACGACACCAGAAGCATGATGTCGTCCGACGGCGTGTTCGGCGACGGCGTGCAATACGGCAGCAGCCGCTGGTGGAGCCCCGAGCGCGAGGTCAAGGTCTCGGTGGGCAACCTGCTGGCGGTGCAGGGCCTGATTCCGCGCGAGTCGTGGTACGGCGACACCCGCTTCGTGCGCTACATGGAATGGCTCACCGGCTATTCGCACACCCCGGCGCGGGTGGGCTGGGCGATCGGCGACTCCAATTCGATGCGCTACCCGACGTGGCTGGGCAGCGCCCACAACGCCAGACGTTATTCCGCCGAAGCCGGCCGTTACGAGGCATGGCTGAAGCAGGGCATTCCGCCCAAGGGCCGGCTGACTTCCTACGTGTTCGACGACACCACGCCCGCCAGCCAGGCCAGCATGGCGCCCAGCCGCATCTTTCCGAACGGCGGCGCCTATTTCCGCCAGGTGCGCGCGGCCGGCACGTTCTCGGATCAGGATCTCGCCGGCGTCCTGCACAACCTGCGTTACGAAGGTGTAATGACCCAGCGGTTTCTGCACAGGTCAGGCCGCTAAGGCATACGCCTCAGCGGGTGTCTTCATGCCCAGCGCCTGATGTGGACGCCGGTGGTTGTAGAACTGGATCCAGTCGGCGACGACCCGGCTGGCGTGTTGCAGACTTTCGAAGCGGTGCCGGTGCGCGCACTGCTCCTTGAACGTCCGGATCACGCGCTCGACCATGCCGTTCTGTTGCGGACAGTGCGGCGTGATGAATTCCTGTCGCAGGCCGTAGCTGCGCACCAGACGCGTGTAGGCCCGGCTGGTGAACACCAGGCCATTGTCCGAACGCAACAGGAAGGGCTTGGGCACAGGGGCCAAGCTGCCGAAGCGCGCGATCAACGCCTGCTCCAGCGCCGCAGCAGCGGTCGTCGCCTTGCCGCTACGGGAGAGTTGCCAACCGAGCAATTCCCGCGTGTGGCAGTCGATCACCAGCGCAAGCACGAGCCAGCCGTCACGGCCCGCCCACACCCGGCATAGATCGGTCGACCAGCGCTCGTTCGCGGCCCGTGCAAC